>JACXTT010000028.1_pt1 | contig 209682 bp, 162 predicted proteins | sample 9270951 | NCBI WGS metagenome assembly JACXTT01 (sample SAMN15532306, study PRJNA645909) | rock metagenome | isolation source: weathered quartz diorite | place: Puerto Rico | collected 2017-06-21 | reverse complement strand
CCTTTAAACCCAATGAATCCGGATAACGCTTGCATCCTCCGTATTACCGCGGCTGCTGGCACGGAGTTAGCCGATGCTTATTCTAACAGTACAATCAACCCTTTACACGTAAAGGGGTTTTTTCCCGTTCAAAAGAAGTTTACAACCCATAGGGCCGTCATCCTTCACGCGGCATGGCTGGATCAGAGTTGCCTCCATTGTCCAATATTCCTTACTGCTGCCTCCCGTAGGAGTCGGGTCCGTGTCTCAGTACCCGTGTGGGGGTGAATCCTCTCAGATCCCCTACCGATCGTAGCCTTGGTGGGCCGTTACCCCGCCAACTAGCTAATCGGACGCATGTTCATCCATAACCCCCGGAGGTTTACCAGAAAAGCGATGCCGCTTCGCTGGGTTATGGAGTATTAATCCGGATTTCTCCGGGCTATCCTCCAGTTATGGGGAGATTACATACGTGTTACGCACCCGTGCGCCACTCGTCAGCACGTATTGCTACGCCTGTTACCGTACGACTTGCATGTATTAGGCCTGCCGCTAGCGTTAATCCTGAGCCAGGATCAAACTCTCCGTTGTAGGTTTGTTTTGACCCTGTTCCGGTCCTCACGGACCAGATTTCAGGGAATTGTTTTGACTTTTGTTTCGTTCATCTGAATTGAATCAGAGACCGACACTTGCTATTTGCCTATCTTCAATATGTTCAAAGAACCTGTTATGTTTTCCCTCTAGAAGGGATACCATAAACACAAAAAAATTTTGCCCCTTTTTCTAAAAAGGGACGCAAAAGTACTAACCTTTTCCGATTCTGCAAATTTTTACAGAAAATATTTTTAAACAGCTTTTAAAGAGATTCGAGATCCCGGTGCTGCTTTCGGGTAGATTTTCCCAGCTTTTGTACCCCAACTAACCTACCTTTTGGGGAAAGGGATGCAAAGATAAGCATGAGCAATGACCCAAATGGAAATAATTTGCTAAATTAATATAACATCTTGTTTTTCAAATGGAAAAATAAAACAGGGGCAACTTTATTCATTGTATTTTGCACAGATCATTTGATATGCTGCATAGAAGATCCACAAAAAGGCTTTTGCTTGCAACAGGCGCTTTGCTTCTTTGCTACACCGCGGTGCGCGCTTATACACTTTCCATAACATGGGACGAAGCGTACGGGTATCTCCGATTTGTGCGAAACAAGCTGCTGGTACCAGAAAGCCTGGAACAGATGGATGCGAACAATCACCTGCTCCATACTTTTCTCTGCATCCGGCTCAACCAGCTTCTCGGGGCAAGCGAACTGGTGCTGCGGCTGCCGTCTTTGGCCGGTCACGCTCTTTTCCTGTTCTTTTCTTATCGGATCGTAAGCAACTTTCAAGGTTCCCTTTCGATGATGATTTCTTTTTTGATACTGAACGTGAATCCCTTTGTGCTCGACTTTTTTTCGCTATCGCGGGGGTATGGGCTTGCGCTTGGCTTCATGATAGCCAGCGTATACTTTCTGTACAAGTTCTTTATGCAGCCGATGAAAATAAAATACGCCTGCCTCTCTTTCCTGTCAGCCCTGCTGGCCACCCTCGCAAATTTTACATGGCTTAATTATTTTGTGATAAGCTTCAGCTTCATCCTGCTGATCCTCCTCCCTGGCAGCACGACAGGGAATCTTTCTCCAATCAAAAAATGGGCGCTCTTTATCATTCGCGCTCTTCCATTCGTACTGGTATTTGGTTGGGCCCTCTATGTATTGGTCCCATACCTTAATAAATTGAAAGAGGCGGGCGCTTTCTTTTTTGGCGGGACCAGCGGCTTCTACGAAGATACGTTTTGCTCACTCGGCAGGTGCTCTTTATACGGCCTTACCTATCCAGACTGGATGCAGACAGGCGCCCGCATTGTTTTCCTCGGGCTGGTGCCGGCCTCAGTGGTCCATACGCTTATCCTGACGATCCGAAAAAAAAGCACGAATACTTCTTTGTTCTCCGGCATCATTGCAATGGCCGCTCTTCTTTGCTGCCTGGCGACCATTGTCCAGCATAAGTGGCTTGGCAATCTTTACCTGCTCGACCGGAACGCGGTGTTCTTCCTTCCCCTGTTCCACCTGGCCTTCGTATTCCTGGGCAACGAGCTGAGCCTGCGATCAAGAAAAGTCCTGGTCCTGTACGCAATTGCCGGAAGCCTTTTTGCAGCTCACTTTATCCGTTCGGTCAATTTCAGCTATACGCTCGAATGGAAATTTGATGCTGACATAAAACACATGCTCTCCGACCTCGATTCCCTCAAACGCATTCCGAAAGAAAAGAGCTCTGTCAGCGTTGGTGTTCCGCTTATCTACGACCAACCGATCAACTTTTACCGGGCCACCCGGCATCTCACCTGGCTCAACATGGCCGAACGGTCCGACCCGGTCGATCTCAATAACGATTACCTGTACCTGCGGCCCGAGCAATTACAAAATGCAAGCCCGGACTCCATTGAGGTGCTGAAAAAGTATAGCGTTACAAACAGCGTATTGGCCCGACCGAAATACAAAAGAGACCATTGCGTAGAACGCCTGAGGGAAAAGCTGAGCTTTGAACGCGAAGCGCAGGGAAAATTCATCTTCGATGCCCGTACCGAATACAGCAAGGGATTCACCTATACGGTGAACGACAGTGTTACGCCAGGCAGGAATGCGGAGATCGTTTTCCGTTCGGTTATCATGGCCCCGGACCTGGACTCGTGCAACGTGGGAGTCATTATGAGCTTTGAAAGAAAGAAAAGTACCTACCTGTGGAAGCGGCTTTATGTGAAGGACTTCCTGCAGAAAGAAAACGAATGGACGACCATCCATTTTACATGGCCCGTGCCTCAGGGAACGAATGCAGGAGATATGCTGCACCTCTATTTCTGGAACTGGGAAAAGCAGAGGCTTTACGTGAAAGAGATGGAGTACAGGTGGCTGTCGGCCAAGTAAGATCACTCCACCCGGCTGATCCTAACGAGGTCATTCAGCTCCAACAGGGAAGCAATGGCCACCTGCGAGTAGTTCTGCGATGCGGTGCGGAAGGCACCGGCCGAAGTGCGCCAGAGCTGCTTGATCAGATCCATTGTGCCAACTTGTGGGCCAATAGCCTCCAGCGCTTTATCCACATTTCCCGCCCCAGCGTGATAAACGTGAAGCACCAGCAGGCGGTACCAAAGATCGGTTTCGCACCAGGCGATGTTCCTTTTTTCCAGCATGGCATTGGTATAGGGTATGCACACATTCTTCAGCAGCTTTGAAGCAGCCGTGGCGGATTTCTCAAGATCTTTCCTTTCGTCCACATAGCGGTTGACCTTAAGGCCCATGCGTAACGCCACCCCGCGCATAAGCTGGAAGGGCCCGTATGCCCCCGCCATTGATTTCTGGAGGCGGCCCGGGCTTTCGATGAGCAGGATGGCCTGCGCATAAAAAGGATCGACACCGTTCTGCTCGAAGATCCTGATGGATCTGTCGATCTGGGGAATGACACCTTTTACATTATAGAAATCTTTTCTCCCTTTCGTGAAAACAATTTGCTCCGTACTATCCAGGTGCAGTGCTTTCCGGATGCTGTCGCGGTACGCATCGGCCCGGGCGTTCTTCATCTTCATCAATGCATCGAAGCCTGCAAAGCCAATGATCTTCCTGTTCGAGAAGGTGCTGATGATGCCCGTATCGGGATGCGTGTTCATCACCACGCGCCAGAACTTGACCTGCGGCATCGTGTCGAGCCCTTCGTTGTAAAGCGGGTTGATGTTGATGAAATACCGGCAAATACTATCGGTACTGCAGATCACCTGGATCTTGCCGTAGCTGATGGCCTCGGATAACGTTTCGGTCTTTGCCGAATCGGTCTTAGGCACCTCTGCCGAAGGCTGGGCAAGGCACGAAACGCTGAGAAGCGCAAGGGTGATTCCCGCATGGATCTTTCTGCTCATATTCTTCTTAAAATTAATGCGCGATGAAGTTATAACGAAATTCTCAAAGAAATGTTAGGGCAGGCTGGAATTATTAACGGTAAGCAGTTAAAAGCAAGTTGTGTGCTCAAATTATCTCTTCCAATGAGCGTTAGACATAAGTTATCTTTGCAGATATATTGATGAAAGCATTATTACTGCCCATATTATTGTTTTTCGCGGGGGAAATATTCTCCCAACCCGACACCATCAGGGTCCACTTCCTTTATGGGAGCAAGCCGGCCAAAGGCTGTCGCGAAGAGCCCAAATGGTTCGGGGGGATACACGGGGGGCATGCGGGGATCGAGATCGACAGCGGCAGAGTGCTCAACTTTCACCGCAACGGAAAGCTGCACATCGGCTTCGGAAGAAAAAAGGACCGCCACAGCCATTACGTGGAACAATCGTTCGAGCGGTTCTACGAATGCTTTGGCGAAAAATGCGAACAGATGAAGCGGCTGGAGATCGTCATCCCGGTAACGGAAAAACAAAAGCATATTCTCGACAGCATTCAAACCGCGTACCTGAAGCAGCCTCCCTACGACTATGCCTTCCTGGGCATGCGCTGCGGGGCGGCAACCTACGACCTGCTGCAGCAGGCGGGCATAGTCAGGCACCGCTCGAAGGCGGGGATCGTGCTCCGCATCTTCTACCCCAAAAAAATAAGGAAGCGGCTTTTGCGAAAGGCAAAAGAAGGTCACTGGCATGTGATGCTCCACGAGGGCTCCTCCTGCCGGAAATGGGAAAAGGATTGATCCTTAGTAGTTCCGCTGGGCGGTTCCCGGGAATTTAGGCCCGCTGGCGCGGTGATAGGCCGAGCACCCTCCGATCAGCAACGCGGCAAGCAGCACCAGTATCCATTTGCGCTTCATTCTTCCTCCTCTGTTAAGCCTCCTGTATTTTACGGCCAAGCCGGGATAAGGTTCGGTATGCACCGGCTACCCGCAAAAAAAATTTACTCCAAGTGAATAAAAAGTCTACATTTGCCCCACTATTAACCAATAAATTGTTATCACTAATGAAAAAAGGTACTGTTAAGTTTTTCAATCAAACCAAAGGTTACGGTTTTATTATGCCCGAAGACGGAAGCAAGGATGTTTTCGTTCACCATACCGGGTTTGAAGGAAACCTTTCGCGCGAGATCCGCGAAGGCGATGCCGTTTCGTACGAAGTGCAGGACGGCCCCAAAGGACTAAGCGCTGTGAATGTGAAGCGCGCCTAAGCCCGTGCAGATCAAACTTGAAAAATCCTCCTTCACCGGGGGATTTTTTATTTCCGGGCAGTGTTTCAAAAAAGAGGCGGTTTTTAGTTTATATTTGCTTAATGAAAAGTTCACTTTCCAAAAGATCATCTCTCTTTTCAGCCATCCTTTTCTTATCGCAGTTCCTCTTCGCTCAACGATTTGCCGTGATAGGCGATTACGGCTACGACCTGGACACCAACGAAAAGAAGGTGGCCGCCCTGGTGAAAAGCTGGAAGCCCGACTTCATTATAACAGTGGGCGACAACAACTACCCCAATGGCGAGGACACCATGATAGACCGGAACATCGGGAAATATTACCACGCCTACATCGACCCGTATTACGGCATCTATGAACCGTACGACAGCGCAGGAAAGATCAACCGTTTCTTTCCATCGTTCGGCAACCACGACTGGAACTCGCTGAACGGGCAGCCCTATCTCAGCTTCTTTACCCTGCCCAACAACGAACGTTACTATACCTTATTATGGGGGAACGTGCAGCTGATCGCGCTCAACAGCGATACCACCCACGAGCCAGACGGGTGGACGCAAAGCTCCCTGCAGGCCTTCTGGTGCAAAGGCGTGCTGGCCGGTTCGGGCGCACCGTGGAAGCTGTGCTACTTCCATCACCCTCCCTACTCATCCGATTCCACGCACGGCAACACGGCCTGGATGCAGTGGCCGTTCCAAGCGTGGGGCGCAACGGCCGTGCTGAGCGGGCACGCTCACGATTACGAGCGAAGCATCATCGGCAACATCCCTTATTATGTGAACGGGCTCGGGGGCAAGAGCAGGTACCTGTTCAAAGCCACCGTCCCTCCTACCAGCATCAAGCGCTACAATGCCAATTTCGGGGCCATGCTGGTGAACGCCTATGCCGACAGCATCTGTTTTGAGTTCCGCAACATAAAGGACAGCCTGATCGACAAGTACTGCATGCTGCCGTCATTCGGCATACCCGAACACCTGAACGCGATCGGCTGCAGCATATTTCCAAATCCTTTTTCTTCCTCCGCCACTATCTTCATCACCAACTTTCAGCTGCTTTCGGGAAATACCGAGCTCGGGCTTTTCGATGTATTGGGCCGGCCGGTGCGAACCATCCCCATAAAAAGCCAGCAGCAGAACCTGGACAAAGAGAACCTGGCTGCAGGAATGTACCTGTGGAAACTTAAGAACGGGAACAGCTTGCTTGCAAAAGGAAAGCTTGTGATCCAGTAGCTTTCCGGGAGCGTGCAACTATTTCGCTTCATTTCTTGTCCTATACCTGTCTAACCCAAAACCATCACCATGAAAAAATTTTACATTTCCTTCGCGCTTACCCTTTGCTCGATCGCTTTGTTCGGGCAATGCTTACTGCAAACGCAGCATTCCAATTGCACGTGCTGCAACGTGTGCAATGGCACGGCCCAGGCCTTTTTCGGAGGCACAAGCCCCTACACCTATCTCTGGATGCCGGGAAGCAAGACCACTCAATCCGTTACTGGGCTTTGTGCAGGAACTTACACCGTTACCTGCACCGATGCCAATGCCTGCTCCAGGACCGCAGCAGTTACCATTACGCAGCCCACCTGCGTGAACGCAATTGCCAGCGCCCAGGCCTCGTCCTCCTGCTCCAATTGCAACGGCATACTTACGGGTACCGCCAGCGGAGGCAACGCACCTTACACATACCTCTGGTCTAACGGGTGCAACCAGCAAACCTGCACGGGCGTATGCGCTGGCACGTACACGTTCACTGTTACAGATATAAACGGCTGCACCGCCACAACCACTGTCAACGTAGGAGGCCCAACACCGCCCACCGTGACCGTTACAACCACCAGCTCAACGGCTACTGCAATCCCTTCGGGCAGTTCGCCATTCACTTACATCTGGTCCACCTCCCCGCCTCAAACCACGCAGACCGCCACAGGCCTGGCGCCCGGCACCTACACCGTTTGCGTAACGGACGTTAACAACTGCACCACCTGCAAAACCTGCCAGATCGTGGCATCGGGCATTGCAAATTATTCTGCAAGCATCAATTTAAATGTATACCCGAACCCAGCCGGAGAGAACATCTTCGTTGAGGCCGCGCTGGAAAAAGCGCAGACGGTGAACATTTCCATCACCAATGTGCTGGGTGAGCTCCTTTACTCGGAGAATGTTGCAGCTCCAACTGCTTTGAGCCGGAAGATATTCGTGGGAGATATCACAAAAGGAATTTATTTCGTGCGGCTTACTACTTCCGCGGGCAGCAGCACCAAAAAGATCACGATACAATAAATTTTGTTTTTGGTTAGGAAGAGGCAGCGGCTCAACGGCCGCTGTTTCTTTTTTTATGGGGTGCTGAGCGAAACGGGGATCACCTTCCCGTTAAAGAACCTATGACCGGTAAGCGCAAAGTCCGCGATGTATTCGCCCATTTCCTTTGGTGATACTTCGGCCTTATAACCTGGGAACGCACGGTGAAGCATTGCGGTATCCACCGCGCCCAGCGCAAGACAATTGAACGCGATGCCGGAGCCTTTGAACTCTTCGGCAAAACATTCGGTGAGGTTGATGAGCGCGGCCTTGGACGAAGAGTAAATGCTCATGCCCGGAAATTTCTGGCTGCCCTGGATGCCGCCCATGCTCGAAATGCTGAGCACGTGGGAAGGTTTCGACAGGTAAGGGATGAGCGCTTGCGTGAGCCGGATCACGGAGAACACGTTCGTGTTGTACACGTGCTGGATCTCCTCCTCGCTGATGGATTGCAGGGGCTTACGCACGAACGCGCCTGCGTTATGGATCACCACATCCACCGATGAGAACCGTTTTACGATCTCCGGCACGAGGGCGGTGCGCTCTCCGCTTTTGGAGAGGTCGAAGCTGATGAGAAATAGCTTTGCAGAAGGATCTGCCGCGTAGCACTCGCGCGCGAGGCGCTTGAGCTTTTCGGCATTGCGCGCCACGGCAACTACGGTATGCCCTTGCGCAGCAAGGTGCTTTGCCGTTTCGAACCCGATGCCCTGCGATGCGCCCGTTACGATGATGTTCATGCTTCAAAATTATAATTTGTACGCTTTAAAAAAATATTTTTACTTTTGCCTCATGATCAACCGCCATGCATACTGGTATTATTACTACGGCCAAACCGGGACCGGCATGCTCTTGCAAATTCCAATGAACAAATAACAAACTACAAAAAGGAATGAAAGCGGCCCGGTTCAAACGACCGGGTTTTTTATTGCCCCCCTTCACCCTCCACAGAGGGGGAGGGAAACAAAAAACAAAAAAAAATGAAAACCTACCAAATGATCGATGGCCAGAAGCAGGAGTACCTCAACTACACCGATGAGGATTTTTCCGTATGGAAAGTGCTTTTCGAAAGGCAGATGAGCATCCTGCCCGGCATGGCTTCGGAAGAATACCTCAAGGGCATTGAAGATGCCGGCTTGAACGCGCACAAGATCCCCGACTTTGCCGAGGTGAACGAAGCGCTTGGCAAGCTCACGGGCTGGAGCCTGGCGGTGGTGCCCGGCATCATTGCCGAGCCCGATTTCTTCCGGCTGCTTACGCAGAAAAGATTCCCGGCTACCACGTGGCTCCGCAAGATGAGCGAGCTCGACTACCTGCCGGAGCCCGACATGTTCCACGATGTGTTCGGGCACGTGCCGCTGCTCGGCAACCCGCACTTCACCGCATTCTTCGAGGAGATCGGCAGGCTGGGCACCCGGCACATTAACAACGAAGCGGTGGTGGCCATGCTGGGGAGGATCTACTGGTTCACCGTGGAGTTCGGGCTGATACGAAACAACGGGAAAAAGAAAATTTACGGTGCAGGAATTCTTTCTTCGCATGGGGAGACCAAGTTCTCGCTGAGCGATGAGCCGCAGCACCTAGAGTTCGACATCCGGCAGATCATGCACACTCCTTTTGAGAACGACCGCATACAGGATAAATACTTTGTGCTGGGCTCGTTTGGGGAATTGTACGATTCGCTCAAGACGATAAAGGAAGAGATCGGGAGGCGGGCTGCGATAGTGGCGTAAAATATCATATTGGGCAATTCAAATCTTTTTCTATCTTTGCAATACTTGAAGGGGTATGACGATTTTATTCTTTTGAAAGAATAGAATCCTTCAAGTGTAGCCAGCTTTTACGGAGCAAAACTACACTATTAACCAAACCCTTCAAGTCATGGAAAAAGCGTTAGTCCGGGACTCCTACTTCGTTTACTACTCTCCTGAAAAAATACACCAGTTTACATTTGCAATACTGGTGCGTTTTCAATCGCTCAACCGAGGCAGCGAGATATTTTATATGAATGATTGTAATCAATTGAATAAAATGGCTATACGAATACGCTTGACCAAGCTTAAAGAAATTTTTAAAGATAAACCTGATTTTGAAGACGTACATCGGTGCCATCTTATTAACTTAAATTACGCTGAAAAGTTCAGTCATTGTTATTCCCACAGCGAAAGGAACAAACTGTTAATGAGGTTTGGTGATCCGGTTAAGGTTCGGGAAGAAGATGTGCATCGCATTAAGCTGAAGCTCCGCAGCCAGACAATTATACACGATAAGGGAGTTTTAAAAGAAATATCTCTCGAATAATTTCCAGTTTCGCGCATATTTATGCCGGTTTCGTGCAAATGTTTGCCGGGTTCGCACAAGCACGTTTGGTTAGTATTTTTTTCTATTTTATCATTGCTTCCAAAAACTAAACTTTATAACATGAAAGCTACAGCAAAAATTCTAGTACCGCTCGTAATCATATTCTGTTTTGCAGCAAAGTTACAGGCTCAGCAATCCGATAAAGAAAAAATCAAAGCCGAGCTCTCAAGAAATACGGCCTTTATTTTTATTGAAAATAAAGGGCAATATATTGATGAAAATAGAAAACCTCTTAATAATCTTCTTTTTATAGGACAGTCAAAAGGAATAAATGTATTAGTCACCGATAAAGGATTGAGTTATGTTTTTTTGAAGGGGCTTAATCCCAGAGGTAATGACTTAATAAACAAAGAAACTGAAAATATAAAGTACCAATGGCATAGAATTGATATGGAATTGGATAATGCGAAAATTTTACCGGAAAATATTACGACAAGTGAGCAAACCGATACAAGATACGATTTTTATTTTGCTCACTGCCCACAAGGTATAACTAACGTTCATGCATATAAAAAAATAACTGTCAAATCTATTTATCCAGGAATAGATTGGACAATAACGTGCAATGGTAGTATGGGGATCAAATACGATTTCATTGTTCATCCCCACGCAGATATTTCAGCTATTAAAATGAGATATAAAGGAGTCGATCTACTGAAATATAATGAAGATGAAAATAAAATTTCTATAAAATGTTCATTGGGAGAATTAACTGAAGGAGGTATTTTAACCTACGAAAAAGAAACGGGTAAACAAATAAATTCCAAATATCATCTTAACCGAAATGAAGTTGAATTTAATATTAGTAAATATGATGATAATGAAGATTTGGAAATTGATCCACCTTTGGTATGGGGTACTTATTTTAATGAAGGGACCAATACAGCGTGTAATCAAGGGTTAACAGATTTAGCAAGAGATAATTCTGACAATATTTACGCCTGTGGTTATACAACTGGAACATTAAGTGGCATTGTAAATTTGGGAGGATATTATGATGGCGTTTTTAACGGGACTACAGATGCTCTTATATTAGGCTTTAATAATTTTGGTACTCAAAAGTGGGCAACTTACTATGGAGGGAGCTATGATGAGATCGGTCGTGGAATTGCGTGTGATGGAACTAACATCTGGGTTACAGGAAACACACGTTTGTCGGCTGGAACAAACGACTTTCCCTTATTGAATGCCACCCAAACAACATACGGAGGAGGAGCGGGAAATTCTGGCTCAGAAACTGGTGGAGATGCATTTGTGCTTCGATTCTCAGTAAGTAATCTGTCAAGGCAATTTGCGACCTATCTTGGCGGTTCCTCAGATGATGAGGGTGAAGGAATTACTATAGATCCGAATGGAAATGGAATAGCAACGGGTTATACACAATCGAATAATTTCCCTACAGCTGGAACGATCCCACAAAGCACAAATGCAGGAACAGTAGATGCTTTTATTACGTGTTATAGCACTTCAAACGCCTATCAATTTAGCACTTATCATGGGGGGAGCACTACAGATAGAGGACGAGATATTTATGCGGAAACGGGGACAGGAAATAATTACTTTTATGTAGTTGGCTCAACAAAAGGAGGTACCTTTCCTACTTCTGGTGGCTTTCAAAATACGTTTGGCGGGGGAACCTACGATGCCTTTGTTACGAAGTACAATATTAGTACAATTACTGCCCCTACGATTACTTGGTGTTCTTACTATGGGGGGAGCGGTGATGATAGTGCTAACGCTGTCGTTCATTATTACGACCCAAATTCATCTAACCACAATGTATTTGCTACAGGCGGGTCAACCTCAAATAATTTGCCTGGTCTAGGTATTTGTAATTCAGCACATGGTGGCCTGGATATATTTTTCACAGAAATTTTAGCTCCTAATACAAGCCCAAGCGTGCAAAAAACATATTATTTTGGTTCTACTTCTTCAGATGATGATACAGGATCTGATTTATATTTGGCTAGGCCTAATGGTGCAGAAAATGGTGACTGTTGGCTTGTAGGAGAATCTAGTGGAGCAAATTTTGCTCCCATACAGTCATTGGGTCCTGCTTGTTATTACAATCAAACTTCTAGTGGTGGATCTAAAGATGGTATAATTATGAGAATCCCTTATACTCCGGTTGGCTCTTGCACGATTAATTGGTCTACATATTATGGAGGCACTGCTTCAGATTGGTTATGGGGTGTTTGTGCTGATAACCATGATTGTGTTTTTGTTTGCGGGGAAATGATTTCGACTGAAACGCAACTGGGGACCCCTTCAGAACTTTTTGACTATGGGGCAGGTGCTTATTACAATGGTACTCACCGCAACAATCATGATATTGCTCTTGGAAAATTTTGTGAATGTCCTGCTGCGTATGCTGGTCCTAACAAAAATAATGACGTATGTTGTCCCGGAGCACAAATTGGCCCTAACGCCCAGTCTTGTTTTACATATTCCTGGAGTCCTTGCCAAGGATTAACGCCAAATTGCACTACAGCAAATCCTACAGCTAACCCTTCAGCAACTACCACATATACTTTGACAATTACAAATAGTAATACCGGCTGTACTGCGACAGCGACAGTTAAAGTAACTAATGTTGCTATTTGTTGCTCGCCACCGTCCGGTGTTAATCCAGCTACAGAAACTACTAAATATTATAAGGTATTTCCAAATCCAACTTCAGGGGAATTTACAATTGAATTCGTGGAAAATTTTTCTGAAATAATATCCTTATCCATTTCGGATGTACTTGGAAGAACAATTTATGACAAGAAGAACTTCATTCCTGAAAGAAGAATGATATTAAACTTTTCTGATAAGGGAAAAGGAATTTATTTTATTAAAATGCTAAAATCAAATGGTGAAACTTTTGTGAAAGAAATTATTATTCAATAGGAAACAAAGAACTGATAATTATTTAAAACCTATGTATAAAGCCCTGAGTTCAGGGCTTTATACATTTTTTACTCCTTCAGTTTATCACCGCATCCATCACCAGCGCCCAGCCGGAGCTGAACTGGCTGTCGTGCTTGTGGGTCCAGCGGGCATAGGCGTGCAGGCGCTTGCCTATGTTGGGCAGGCCTAGGTTCAGCTTAAAGTGCGCCTTGCTGCTTACTACCGTGGTCTTGCTCGGTATGGCATCCGGATCATCGGGCAGCACGGCATCTATCACGTAGCGGAGCTCGCCCACGTAGTTGGGCAGCATGCTGGGCCGCGTTTGATCGGCTGTTTTGCGGAAGTGCACATCCATGATTCCACCGCCAAGCCCTTTGAGCGCCACCACGGGCGGATCGGTGCTGTGGATGGGGCTGGGCTCGGTATCGCGCAGGTCCTTGGCTTTGATGTGGTACACGCGCAGGTCGTCAATGGTACTGGTGCGTATGCCGGCAATCTCGTTCAGGATGTTGCGGGCAAAAACCTCAAAATCCTTCATGAGCGCACGTAGTTTATCCTTGATGGCGGTGGTCCGGCTCTCTTTCTTATCGCTGTATTTGGAGTAAAGCGTGTCCCATTGCGTGCGGAAGCCGTGCCATTGGTTAAATTCCGCATCGCTCATGCCCAGCCGCTGGTAGTTGGCCGTTCCGCCCGGAGTTACAACTGCGTTGTAATCATCGGTGTTGCGGATATAGCTGTTAAAGTCAGCTATTTTCTTCGATACTCTCGACTTGTCTGCCATGTTAGTTTAGTTTTACGGGTTAATAGTTTCGTTGCTGTTGTTGCATTACTTTTTATTCCTGCTGTAGTTTTATTTAAAAATCTAATCCAAGCGGTTTTTCATGCTGTTTTCACGGTTGCACTCACCGTAAATCTCCACTTTCGTACCGTGAGTCTCCACTCTCATACCGTAAGTCTCCACTCCCGGCCCGTGAGTCTGCACTTTCAGTCCGTAAGTCCTTATTATCGTATGTGAGTAAGGACTTCTGAAACGTAAGTCCAGACTTTTATTCCGTGAGTCCGCACTCACGCTTTGTAAGTGCGCACTGCCGGCCTGTGAGTCTGCACTCACCGTATGAGAGTGGAGCTGGATGGTATAAGAGTGTTGTTTCACGATATGTTGAATTTGATTCATCGGATTACAGATTGGAACGGAGGGAGGGATTGGTTGTTCCGAAGTTTTTCCCAACCGACAGCCTTTCTTTCCCAACTGACATGTTACAGGAAAATCCCCATTTGTTTAAGGGCCTTTTTGCCCCTGCGCGAAACTTTAATGGTAAGCTGTCCGAAACGGCCGGTGACCACAATAAAGCTGTGCTTTATTTTGTCGGAAATAAGCCTGATGCGGATGTAGTACGATTTATTTACGAGGCAGAATTTGTGTGAAGCATTTAATTTTTCCATCCAATGCTTCATGCACCGGGAAAGCATCATCTTGGAGCCATCGGAAAACTGAACATAGGAATAAGCCCTTTGAGCCATCACATAATCCACCTCGGAGGGATACTTGAGCACCGAGTGCCTGCGGTCGGAAAATTCTATCTTCTCTTCTTCATCGTTATCCATCGCCTTCGGAACTTTTTTGGTGAGGCGTACAGGGATCTGACGATGTAACGAGGTGGTTAGAAAATTATTGTGTAAAGTTACTTTTCTTAACTTTGAAGCTGCATGTAATAAACCTTTTTTATGAAAACTCTTTCATTCTTCTGCCTGCTCCTGCTCGCCACCGCGGCCGGTGCGCAAACCATCGAGAACGGCAGCCACAGCACGGCCGGCTACATCAAGCCGGACGGCACCATCGAAACATCGAGCCACTCCACGGCCGGGTACATTAAGTCCGATGGAACGATCGAGAACGGCAGCCACTCCACCATCGGCTACATACGCTCCGATGGCACCATCGAGAACGGGAGCCACAGCACCGTGGGCTACGTAAAGGATGACGGCACCGTGGAGAACAGCAGCCACAGCACCATTGGCTACGTAAAAAGCGATGGCACCGTGGAGAACGGTAGCCACAGCACCATCGGCTATGCCAGCGGCATAAAAAAGGAATGGGCGGCCGTGTGCTTCTTCTTCTTCAGCTTTTGATAAAAAAGAATGGCCCTGCGCTAACCCGGTGTGGAAAAGCTATGCCCAAAACCTTTCATTCTCCTACCAACCGTCAACTTTAGCCGGTGAATAACTTGTAATGACCGACCGGTTTGCTTTTTGACCGATAAATCCTATCTTTGGCTTCACTTTGCCCGCCCGTGCAACGGTTTGGCAATGGATCTTGTCATAATAATATCATTCCTGAGTATTATTTAACAACAAGTTGAAATGAAACGCACCGCCACCCTCTTCCGCCTCCTTGCCGCCCTGCTGCCCTTTTCGGCCGCGGCCCAGCAAGCGAACTGGACCATCAAGGAATTCGAGCCCAAAGTGTTCGTAGAGAACAAGGGCCAGTTCGATGGGCGCGACAACAAGAGCGATTCCAAAATCCTTTTCGGTATCGAAGGCGGTATGAACGCCTACTTCACCGCTAAGGGCCTCACCTACTTCCTCGGCAAGGCCGAAAAGATGAATGCCGAAGAGAAAGAGCAGTTCGAAAGCAAATATCCCAACATCAGCGAGCAGGAAAAGAAAGAAAAGAAAAACGAGCGCGAGTTCAAGATCGTGCGCAAGGCCTACGTAAGCATGGAATGGGTGAATGCGAACCCCGATGCGGAAGTGGTGGCCGGGAACAAGACCAGCGCCTACATCAACTACAACGACATCAACAACTCCAAACACAGCTTCAACTACCTGAAGGGATACAAAAAGCTCATCTACAAAAACCTGTACCCGAACATTGATGTAGAATACGTGTTCCACCCGAAGAGCGGGATCGAGTACTCGCTCATCCTCCACCCCGGTGCCGATCCTTCGGTGGTGAAGATGAAATACACGGGTGCGGAAAATATTTTTACGGATAAGGACGGCAACGTGCACCTCTACACCGCCTGCGGGGAGATAACCGACCACGCACCCAAAACCAGTTACCAAGGGGGAGCGGCCATCGCTTCGGGGTTCAGTCTGGACAACAACATGATAAGCTTTTCGCTGGGTACGTACGACAGGAATCGCGAAGTGATCATCGACCCGTGGACCAATACCAACTTCGTACCGGTGTTCACCCCGCAGGAAGTGGCGCACGATGCCGCGAACAACGCGTATGTATACGGCTACTCCGGCACGCAGAACCAGTTCAGCGGCATCACCGAGTACGTGCAGAAGTACAACTCGGCAGGCGCCCTGCAATGGACCTACCTGATCAATGGCCCGAATACGTACTGGGATTATTTTTCGGGCGACCTGGCCACCGACCCCGCGGGAAATTCATATGTGACCTGCGGACTCTCCAACTTCAACCTCATTTCGGAAGCCATCAAGCTCGACCCGAACGGGAACCTGTTGTGGAACAGCGGCCCCAGCCCGTTCCTATACGAGAACTGGCGCATCAGCTTCAACTGCGATTACACCCAGCTGGTGACCACCGGCTGCGGCCCCAGCTGCTGCAACGATGGGCGCGGTGTGGTGATCAACACCGGCACCGGTGCGCAATCCAACATGTTCGCTCCCCTCAACAATGGCGACCTCGTTTGCTCTTCGTTCGGAAAGAACGGGCTCTACTATGCCGTTTCGCCCGATGACAACATCACCTGGACCACGCACATCACCTGCCTGAATCCCGGCACCGCGTTCTCCATCGTGTTCAGCATTACCGCCCCCTTCACGCTTTCAGACGGTGGACAGCAGACCTACGGCCCCCTCGGCTTCAACGGGGTAAAGGCCGGGTGCGACTACCTGTGGGTAACGGCCGGGCAAAATCTTGAAAAAAGAAACCTGAACAGTGGCGCGCTCATTGGTCAAATAGCCATACCGGGCGGAACGCTTCGCGGAAACGCAGGACTGGATGTGGACAAATGTAACAACGTGTACGTGGGTTCCGCAGCAGCCGTGTATGTGTATGACAACAACCTGAACGCCATCGGCAACTTCCCCACTACAGCGGTAACCACCGACCTGGTGATCGGCACGGGCGCAACGTTCTACGCAGTGGGCGGAGATCCTTCGCTCAACACGCGCTTCCTTTCGCAGTTCAGCATGAGCACCAACTGCCAGTTCGGAACCACGTTCGCCACCACCAACGCCACCTGCGCACAGGGCGGCACCGCCACGGCCAACGCCATCTTCTGCTCGAGCCCCTACACCTATGCCTGGAGCAACGGACAGACCACGCAGACCGCCACCGGTCTTGCTGCCGGAACCTACACCTGCATCGTAAGCGGTGCAGGCGCCTGCAACCAGAAGGACACGGCCGTGGTGACCATCACCGGCTCGGGCCTCAACTGCACCGTCACTTCGGTGAACCCCGGCTGCGGCCAGAACAACGGGACGGCAACCGCCAACCCTTCCGGGGGAACAACGCCTTACACGTATTCGTGGAACAACGGGCAGACCACGCAGACGGCTACCGGTCTCGGTGCCGGAACGTATACGGTTGTGGTTACGGATGTGAACAACTGCGCGCAAACATTGACCATTACGCTTAACCAGCCCAGCACGTTGAGCGCAACAGCCTCGGCCGTGATGCCGGCATGCGGGCAAAGCAACGGCTCGGCAACGGTGACTCCTTCAGCGGGCAGTACCCCTTACACCTATTCGTGGAACAACGGGCAAACCACGCAGACAGCGACCGGGCTCGCATCGGGCACGTACACCGTGACGGTGACGGATAACTCCAACTGCACAGCTACCGTGGCCGTTACGCTCAACGCCCCGAACAACATGACGGCCAGCGCCTCTTCGAACAATGCGCTGTGCGGTCAGCCCAACGGCACCGCAACCGTTACGCCATCGGGAGGCAGCACGCCTTACACCTATTCGTGGAACAACGGGCAAACGAACCAGAACGCGACCGGGCTCGCGGCCGGAACCTACACCGTTACGATCACCGACCAGGGCGGCTGTACCACCACAGCCACGGTGCAGGTGCTGAACACCAACGCCACCATCAACACTACGACAGCGTCAACGCCCGACCAGTGCAACCAGGCGCTGGGCTCGGCAACGGTCACTACTTCGGGCGGAGCCTCCCCGTTCACGTATGCGTGGAGCAACTCCCAAACCACGCAGACAGCTACGGGACTGGTGGCGGGAAACTATACCGTGTTCATCACGGATGCGAACGGGTGCACCACATCCACTACGGTGGCGGTAACGAACAACTCGGTGCCAGTAACGGCCAGCATTGCTGAAACGGACATGACCTGCAGCAGCGGCTGCATCGGAACCGTGAGCGTAACGCCCACCTCGGGCAATTCACCCTACACCTACAACTGGATGCCGGGCAATTACAATTCCCCCAGCGTGACGGGCCTGTGCGCGGGCACGTACACCGTAACGGTGACGGACGCGGGCGGGTGCACGGGCACGTACAGCACCACAATCAACCAGCTGGGCACGCAGGCCGCGGCCAACTTTACGCTTACGCCCGTGAGCACCACCATACTCGAGCCGCTCATCTGCTTCAACAACCTGTCGGGCAACGCCACCTCGTTCACGTGGTACTTTGGCGACACGTCCAACACCACCTCCAGCGCGCAGAACCCGCCCTGCTTCATGTACAACGATACGGGAACCTACTGCGTGAAGCTGGTGGCCAACAATTCCTTCAACTGCCCCGACTCGGTGACCATCTGCCTGCGCATCGAGCCGGACATCGCCATCTACGTTCCCAACTGCTTCACCCCGAACGGTGACAACTGGAACAACACCTTCTACGCCAATGGCGTGGGCATCGATCCGGATAACTTCGAGATGTGGATCTTCGACCGTTGGGGCAACATGATCTGGCACACCAACAAGTGGCTGGACGGCTGGGACGGCCGCGCCAATGGCGGAAAGGACATTGCCCAGATCGATGTGTACGTGTGGAAGATCATCTGCCGCGATGTGAACGGGGGCAAGCATTCGCTCATCGGGCACGTGTCGCTCATTAAATAAAAAATAACAAGGGCGTGACATCCCGACCAACGCAGCTGCATCGGGATGAGCCTGATCAAGTAAGCGAACTTTAACTTTTATTGGAATTGTGAGCAGGCGGAAAATGTAACGTTTCACATTAAAAGAATTCCGCGCGTGAGAAAGTTGTATCTGATCTGCATCCTCTTTTTCGCGGGACGTTACCTGCCAGCGCAGATCAATTATACCTTCGCTGCACTTTCAGGCACCTACACCGCGCTTTCCTCTCCCACCGCCATTCCCGAGATCTACTGGGGTGCGGATGACGAGATATCGGGGCTCTACAACATTGGTTTCAGCTTCCAATTCGGCTGCACGACTTATACTCAGTTCAAAGTGTCGAGCAACGGTTGGCTCACGTTCAACACGTCCGCTGCCGCTTCCGATGCGGTGAATGACCTGAGCGGGAACACCACCATGAGGCCGGGCGTGGCCCCGCTCTGGGATGACCTGGCCTGGAACAACAATAACTTTCCCCCGCAATGCGGCTATAAGACAACCGGTACCACTCCCAACCAGGTTACCACGATCCAATGGACCCAGGGCAACTGGAAAATTCTCGGTTCTGCGCCCGGTGAAATGTCATTCCAGGTAAAGCTTTACGAGACCTCGAACCGCATCGAATTCGTTTATCACCGGGAGACCGGAACGCTGAATGCACCCAGCGCATCCATCGGGCTGGCCGGCTCTGCGGTTGGAGATTACTATTCAGTGAACACATCCTTTACCGCTGCTTCCAAAACAACCAACACGCAGAACATTGCCAGCAAGCCTGCCGAAGGGCAGATCTTCCGCTGGGACCCGAACTGCCTGCTGCCCATCGAGCTTTTATCCTTTAGTGGTGAACCGGATGGGAAGAATAATCTCCTGCAATGGACAACCGCAAGCGAAACCAATAACAGCTACTTTACCGTTGAGCGGAGCCATGATGGTATCCGTTTTTTGGAAATCGCGAAAGTGAAAGGAGCAGGCAACAGCAACGTACTGCTGCACTACCGTGCCGTGGATGAACAGCCCATTGATGGAATTGCCTACTACCGCCTCAGGCAAACCGATTTTGACGGAAAGTTCTCTTACTCACCTCTTGTAGCCCTGGACAACCACGAATTGTCGCACGTGCGCGTTGAAATATTTCCTAATCCTTTTTTTGCTTACGCAACAGTGAAAATAGCTGTTGATGACGCGCCCGGAACCCTCCGTCTGGAACTGGAGGATGTGTTTGGCAGGACCGTGAAGGATTACAAAGTTGAAGGAAATGGTGTGCGAATAGACAGGAATGGCCTTCCAACGGGCATCTATCTGTGGGTGCTGAAAGACAGAGGCGAAATCCTTAGTACCGGGAAGATACTCATTGAATGAGCACGGAACAGGTTTTATTTGAATTATCTTAACTTTGGATTCATGATTCAACCGGCTGCTATGAAAAAAGTTTACTCCCTGGGTTTTTCCATTTTACTTTTCCCGTTCATTTCATTTGCGCAATCGCCACAAGCTGGTATTCGTACCAATTGGGTAGCAAGAGATCTGTTCGAACAAAAGGTGTTCATCGAGAACAAAGGCCAGTTCCCGAACGAAGTGCGTTACGCCTGGTCGGGTCTTGGGCTCGATATTTATTTTTCCAACAAAGGGATCACCTGGAAGCACGAGGAGCATGAAAAGATAAACCGCGATGAGCGCGAAAAGGCCGAACGCGGTGATGAAAAAATTCCGGAAGCAAGAACGCAGACCGTGCAGATGGAATGGCAGGGCGCCAGCCCGAGCGTGCAGATCGTGGCTGAAGATATTCAATCGCAATACTTCACCTACCCCAGCCCCGATGACAATGCGCGTGTTCCCGGCATCAAAGCTGCGGCTTACAAAAAGATCATTTACAAGAACGTTTACCCGAACATCGATGTGGAATATTATTTCCCGAACGGCAAAGAAGGCTTCAAGTACGATATCATCGTGCATCCCAGCGGAGACGCCTCGATGGTGAAGATGAAATACTCCGGCTACGAAAAACTTTTGCTGGAAAATAATAACCTGGTGATACGAACGCCCTTTGGCGATATCGTTGATCATGAGCCTGTGGCCTACTTCCGGGAAATGAATGACCCCATCCCTGCATCATCCTTCGTGCTGAACGACAATATGGTTTCTTTCCGCGTGCAGGCTTCGAGCCCCGTCATGACCACTGTCATTGATCCCTGGGTGACCAACCCCAACTTCCCCACCTACAATGCCGCCTACGATGTGGAGTTCGATTATGCGGGCAATGTGTACGTGCACGGAGGTTACCAGCCCTACAAGGAGATCAAGCTCAACAGCAGCGGCACCATCCTGTGGACGTTCAATGTCGCGCTCTTCACAGTTGCAGGATACTACGGAGATTTCTGCGTGGACCCGGCCAGCCAGAGCAGCTACATCGTGGAGGCATACCGCTGCTGCAACCAGGGCACGCGCGCCTACAAGGTGAACCCGTCCGGTGTTCAGTCGGGCTTCTTCAACGGCAACAACATGATGCAGGAGTTCTGGCGGTGCCAGTTCGACAACTGCAACCGCAAGGTGGTGGTGGTCGGCTCTTCGTTCGTGTACGCCAACAACTACCAGGCGTGCATACTGGACACGAACCTTACGGCCATCACGCCCGTGAATGTGCTGCAGGGCTCCAGCTTTTTCCTGAACGAGCAGGACATGTGCCTGCTCACACTCGACAACTTCGGCAACGCCTTCATGGCCGATTGCGGCAACAAGTTCCTGAAATGCCCGGTGAACACGCTGGCACCCACCGCTTACCTGCTGCCCGACAACCATCCGTTCACCGAGCTCAACAGCATTGCCTACGTGAAAAACTACGTGCCTTCGGCCATCGGCATGAACGGCATGGCAGCCAGCAAGAACAATGTGTACACGTATGACGGAAAACTGATCCAGCGCTGGCGCAAGAACAACGGCACGCTGCAGGCGAGCAGCACCATCTCTTCCACCCCGTTCCGCTGGGGAGGCCTCTCCACGGACGACTGCGACCACCTGTTCGCGGGCAACCAGAACAGCGTGATCCAGTACGACTCGACCTTTGCTGTGGTGAACACCATTGCCATGAACGCTAATACCGATACGGTGTATGATGTGCGGCTGGCCCCGGGCAACATGCTGTACGTTTGCGGCTACGGATTCGCGGCCTCCTATTCGGTGAACCTTCCCGCATGCACTGTGCCGCTTTCTGTAAACATCACCTCCAGCGGGAACTGCAGCAGCGGCTCGGCCACGGCCAGCGTATCGGGCGGCAGCGGAACATACGCCTACCTCTGGACCCCCTCGAACCAGACCACACAAACAGCTACCGGCCTTTCTTCCGGCACCTACACCGTAACCGTAACTGACAACGCGTATTGCACACCCGTGATGCAGACCGCAACGGTCGTCATCACGCTGATCACGGGGAACATCACCGCCTCGGCTTCCTCCACGCCCGGCTGCGGAGCGGGGAGCGCCACGGCTGCGGCAAGCGGTGGAACATCGCCTTACACCTATTCGTGGAGCCCTTCTTCGCAAACCACGCAAACGGCAACGGGCCTTGCATCGGGGAACTACACCTGCACCATCACCGACCAGAATGGCTGCACACAAACCGCCACGGTGAACGTGGTGACCTATCCCAACCCCACCGCAGCAGCGGGAGGCTCGCCAACCACGATCGGATTCAGCGAAACCTCTACGCTTACCGCAACGGGAGGAGGAAATTATTTATGGAGCACCGGTGAAACGGGCGCCACCATTACCGTATCGCCCAGCGCCACCACCACCTATTGCGTGCTGGTGACCGATGCCAACAACTGCACCGACAGCGCGTGCGTAACCATTACAGTGGACCTGAGGTGCGGGCAGGTGTTCGTGCCCACCGCCTTTTCGCCCAACAACGATGGGATGAACGACATCCTGCTGGTGCGCGGTAACTGCATCACCGAAATGACGTTTACCATCTACGACCGCTGGGGCGAGAAAGTGTTCGAGACCAGCGATCCGAAGACCGGGTGGGACGGCACATATAAAGGACAGGCGCTGAACACAGCCGTGTTCGTATATCACCTATCTGCCACCGTCATTACAGGAGAAAAGATCACGATGAAAGGCAATGTAAGCCTGGTACGGTAAAAGGAAAAACATCGCTGCAGGCACATTCGTCATTCTGTAAAAAAAAGCTGCACCTGCAGTGTAAAGCGCAGTCCCAGATCTGCCTGCGTTTATTGAATAAAGACTTTTTTAGTCTGCCCCCTGCTGTCGGCAGCAAGCTTAATAAAGTAAACTCCCTTTGCCAGTCCGGAAGTTGATATCTGTATCTTTTCATCGGCATTCACTTTTTGCGAGAACACCGGCTGGCCCATCAGGTTCATCATCGTAACCGAACCCGCTTCGTTGCAGGCGACATCCAGCAATCCTTCCGAATTCGAGAGGTTAAAGAGGTCGCCCGTTGTCAATGTCTGTGAGTACATGCCGGTAGAAAGAGTGTAATACACCGTGATGCGCATATGATCGACCTGGGGCGCACCGTTAGGGCTGGTGGTGGTGTTCCTTACCGTAAAATACAACCCGAAGTTGGAATTGTTGATATCGGCAGGGGTCCACGTGGCGCCCCAGAGGTCAGAAGCGCTTCCATAAGTGATATAGGTAAGAGAAACCGTCCATGCAACAGAACCTGCATGGTTCGTTCCCACCGGCACACCCGCTTTAAGCAATTTAACGGTTGAATCCATCAGTGTAACAGGCAGGTTGATGGTTCTGCGCTGCACTTCGGCAACAATGCCGTTGATGGTGGCAGCCACCGGAACGGAGAAATTAAAAGAGCTTGCAGCTAATCCCACCGTGAAATAACAGTTTGCTCCGCTGCAGCTCGGAAAAGCGGTTAGAATGGCACTTGCCGTATTGTTATCGCTTACATAAACGTTGGTAGGGTTGCTCCATGTGGCGCCAGGGGAACTGGGCACCGAAAGCGCGAATGTGGGGCTGTAAGGTCCCTGCGACTGGGCTTGACAAAGACCGGGAATAATGACGAGAAAAACAGCGTAAAGTTTTTTCATGATGTGGAATTTGGTTTGTATTCAGACACCTCAAGCAATGTAAAAGTTGCACTGTTCCGTATTAATTTCTGTAACTTTGTTGAATGCAAAGAAGCTTTTTTACACTGCTGGTTGCAACTTGCTCCTCTTTCACGTTTGCGCAAAACACTCCCTTACCAAGCAAGGACAAGAAAAACTTCTGGGACCGGGTGTACACGGGCGGAGGGCTGGGACTGAACTTCGGAGCGGTAACGTTCGTGAATGTTTCTCCTATCATCGGCTACCGCGTCACCGAAAAATATTCCGCAGGCATCGGTCTTACTTACATTTACTACAACGACAAGCGCTATGTTCCGGCACTCACCGATAACATTTACGGTGGAAGCATCTTCAACCGGCTGCTGCTGTTCGATTTCCTGATCGCCCATGCCGAGCTGGAGATCATCAACGGGCACTTTGATTATCCGTTTGACGACCGGATAACATTCTACAACGTTTGGGCGGGAGGCGGCATCCGCCAATCGCTCGGAGGCCGCTCCTACTTTTACCTGCTCGCCCTCTGGAACCTGAACCCCGAAGGCCTGGCCGATTACTATTTCCCTTCCCCGCAGATCCGGGGAGGCGTTGCAGTGGGACTGTAACGAACTTTCACTCATCGGGCAGAAAATAGCATTCATAGTCGCATATTGATAATTTGTCGGCATTTTCTGTTGCATGCTCCGAACTTTCTTTGTAGATTTGGCTCTGTTTACACCCAATCCTGCAGCCATGAAAAAACTATGTACCCTGTTGTTTCTTTTTCCGGGTATCATGACGTTCGCATCTCAGAAAGATGAGCCCGCTGCCAATCCCTACACCTCATTCTTTGATCAAGCATACCAAACCTATCCCGATATCCCGCGCGGAGTGCTCGAGGCGGTCGCTTTCACCAATACCCGCTTCCATCACGTTACGCACACAGCCAACGAGAACAAGAGCTGCGCGGGCCTTCCCGAAGCGTATGGCGTAATGGGCCTAACGCTTGACGGCAAGAATTACTTTAACGACAACCTCAAATACATCGCGCACCTTTCCGGCTATTCCATTGAAGACATCATCACTTCTCCCGAAAAAAATATTCTCGCGTTTGCGGGAGCCTATCATGTGCTCCGGCTCGAAGCCGAAGATAATGCCCCGCAATTCCCGAACGCGAAGAGCATCGCGGGCATTCTTTCGCTGCTCAGCGAGCTGCCGCGCGAAACACCGGGGCAGCAGTTCGCCCTGCAGGTTCAACTCTACGAATATCTTTCGTTCCTCAACGATGCGCATTCATCTGCACTTTACAAATTCCAGAAATACAATTTTGACCTGAAGAGCTTCTTCGGGGAAGAGAATTACAAGATACTCAGCTCGGCCAGCGTGACCGTGACCGGTAACGAAATTCACGATGGCCACAATGATCAATTCAAATACAACAACAATCTTCCGAACGTGCAATCGCCCGACTACGGCCCGGCCATCTGGAACCCGGCCGCAAGCTGCAACTACACTACGGGCCGCACCATGCCGATCAGCGCGGTCACCATCCACGATACGGAAGGAAGCTATGCGGGAGCCATTTCCTGGTTCCAGAACTGCAACGCGCAGGTGTCGGCCCATTACGTGATCCGCAGCTCTGACGGGCAGATCACCCAGATGGTGCTGGAATCGAACAAGGCCTGGCACGTGGGAACGGAGAACGGCTACACCATCGGCATCGAGCACGAAGGGTACCAGAGCCAGCAGGGCTGGTACACCACCGCCATGTACACTGCATCGGCCGGGCTGGTTGCCGACATCTGCAGCAGCGGCTACGGCATCAACCCGATCCGCACCGGGTTCTGGCCCTGGCTTCCTTCAACGTATTACAACCAATCATCCATTCCCGGTTCCTGCTGCAAAATAAAAGGGCACCAGCATTACCCGAATCAAACGCACACCGACCCGGGCCCCAACTGGGATTGGGATTATTATTACAAGCTGATCAACCCCATGCCCGCTCCCACCGTCTACACGGCTGCATCGGGCACATTCTACGATTCGGGAGGGCCCAGCGGCAACTACAGCGATGACGAGCGCACGGTGTGGAGGATCGCCCCGACAGGCGCTACCTCGGTAACGCTCAACTTCAGCAGCTTTAACGTGGAGAATACCTGGGACTACCTTTATATATATGACGGCAACGATGTGTGGGCCCCGCTGATCGGGTATTACACCGGCACTACCTCACCGGGAACGGTCACTTCCTCCGGTGGCGCCATCACCGTGGAGTTCCGCTCCGACTGCGCCACCAACTCAACCGGATGGGCCTGCAACTGGACAAGCACCAACAATATTGTTACTCCCACTAACCTCAGCGTAGCTGCAAGCTCCTGCCCGCAGATTGGGGTAACGCTCAGCTGGACCAACTCCGGCAGCGGGTGGTATGCCGACATCAGCGATGACCCCAACTTTTCGTACTTCTGGAACAAAAGTGTGGCGAACATTACGTCCACCGCCTGCCCCGGCTCATTCTGCCTCTACCCCAATTGCAATTCGTACCTGAAGTTCAAGCCGAACACTACGTACTACTGGAGGATATGGAACGGCAGCACTGAAACCTATGGAGCACCATTCACCACGCCCAACTGCACCAGCACGCTCACGACCTGCTCGGGAAACTTTTACGATTCGGGCGGGCCGAGCAATCCTTACGCAGGGAACGAATACCAGGCCACGGTGATCGCACCGATCAATGCGCAGAGCGTTACCGTTAACTTCTCATCCTTCGACCTGGAGAACGGGTTCGATTCGCTGTATGCCTATGACGGCAATTCGGTGAACGCCCCACTGATCGGGGGATACACGGGCATAACCATCCCCGCATCGATCACTTCCACCGGCAGCGCACTTACGTTCGTATTCATCTCCGACCCGTTCGTGAACAACGCAGGCTGGAACGCATCGTGGACCTGCAACCCGCTCACCACCGGCATAAATGCTTTGAATAACAATTTCGCTTTGAACATCTATCCAAACCCATTCTCCGGAACCGCCACCGTTTCTTACAAGCTCGAAGAAAGCGCCCGCGTGGAGATGAAGCTCACGGACGTGCTGGGACGGGAGCTCTCGCTTTACAAAAGCTCCAGCGAAGCAGCGGGAGAACACCGGTTTGAGCTTTCTTCGGGAGGTCTCTCCAGGGGCATCTACCTCCTTAATCTTTCCGTGAACGACAGGCACACCACCGTAAGGGTCATGGTGAACTGAAACGAACGATCCATGCCTGAACAGCCGATATTTCATCGGCTGTTTTTTGTTAACTTTGGATCCTTTATGAAAAAAATCCTGGCTTGTTCCATCCTGCTGCTTTTCTCCATCCCCATTCTCTCGCAATGGGTTGTTTACAACACCAGTAGCCCTACAATCTTCCGCTGCCTTTCATTCCCCAATGCCTCAAATGGTTTTGCCGGAGGAGGAGATTCCACCACGGGCAAGGCAGCGATCTTTTACACCGCTGACGGAGGAATGAACTGGGCTGCGGCAACGATCGTTCCCCAGAACATCTACAACATAAACGGGATGACGGGCATTAACGCAGATTCGGCCTACGCGGTTGCCGATTCTGGCAGAGTGCTCAGGAAAACCACGCTGAACGGAAGCTGGGATACGGTGGCCCGTGCCGGAAAAACTAACCTGAGAGCGATCTTTTTCCTGAACTATGATACCGGGTTCGTGTGCGGTGACAATGGCGCCCTGTACAAAACAATAAATGCTGGCGCCAGCTGGGACACACTTAACTCAGGAACCACGCAAACCATCCGCAGCATTTACTTCGTGAACGATACCACCGGTTTTTTCGCGGGCGATGGCGGCATCATTAAAAAGACAACGGATGGTGGGACGATCTGGACCTTCCTGGTGAACCCCTATTTTGGTTTTTTCAATGCCCGGTCCATTTCATTCATCAATGCAACGAACGGTTTCATTGCCGGTGCTTCGGGAAAGATGATCGCAACTACTGACGGAGGGGCAACATTCAGCACAGCTGCAACGGGGCTCACTACGGCCGGCCTCAATGCCATCAGCTTTGCCAACCCGGTGGGCGGCATTGTGGTGGGCGACAGCGGAAAGATCTACCGCACCGATGACGGGGGAGCGATATGGACCGATTACGGATCGGGCACGGTGAAAGTGAACCTGGATGCAGTGTATTGCGTATCCTCTTCCATCATTTTCGCTGCAGGAGGGGCCGGGAGGATACTTAGCACAACGAGCGCAGCTCTTTCCGCTTCAGAAAGAACTTTCAGCATCAGCTTTAAAGCTTACCCTAACCCGTTCTCCGACCGCATCAGCCTGGATGTTTTTGCTGAACAGAACAGCCGGATAGAGGTAATCCTGCTGGACCTGCTCGGCAGGGAAATGCCTCTCTACTCGGGTGATCTGCCTGCCGGGGAACAAACTTTGAAATTCGACCTAAATGAATTACTTTTGGCACAAGGTGTTTATTTCATACGCCTGCGATCGGAAAAGAGTTCTTCTGCTGTTAAACTCATTAAAAAATAACCCCATGAAATTCAAATTGCTCTCAACCGCATCCGCTTTATTCCTGCTTGCCAGCGTTCAGCTCAGCTCCCAGGGAGTATGGACGGTACAGACCTCGCAGACAACGAACAATCTCCGCAATATTTTTTTCATCAACAATAATACAGGCTGGGCCGTAGGAGATTTCGGAGCCATCCGCTACACCAACAACGGTGGAAGCACTCCCTGGACCGGGCAGGCCTCCAACACCTTCAAGGACCTTAAGGATATTTATTTCCCTACAGCAACAACCGGCTTTGCCGTAGGCCAGCAAGGCACCATTGTAAAGACCACCAACGGGGGAACAACCTGGACGCTTTTAACGGCTCCCACCACGGAAGATATTTATGGCGTTTGGTTCGTTGATGCCAGCAACGGCTGGATCGTTGGCACGAACGGGAAGATCATGAAGACCACCAACGGGGGAACCAGCTGGACCTCGCAGACATCGGCTTACAACGGCAACCTGTACGATTGTTTTTTCTTTGACGCCAACACCGGCTTCATCTGCGGCAACAACGGCTCGTTCCAGAAGACCACCAACGGGGGAGGCACCTGGACTGCCCAGACGACCAGCGTGACCGATACACTCAAATCCATCACGTTCGGTGCGGCCGCTATGGGGCTGGTCGTGGGAAGCGCGGGGCGCGCGCTCGGCACGGACGGGAACGGCACATTCATTCCTGCCAATACCGGGAATAGCCTGTCTCAGAACGGCACGTTCGCCATCAATTCCACAACAGCCTGGATAGTTGGCGATTCGGGAAAAGTTTACAAGACGAATAACTCCGGGGTGACCTGGGCCTCAGAAAATTCGAACGCGCTTTCAAAATTGAACTCGGTGTTCTTCTGCCCTTCCGATACCATCGGGTACCTCTGCGGCAACAACGGAGCGATCCGGAAAATGAACACGAACCCTTCGGGCATCCATAACTATGACGACAATTATTTCAGCGCAAGCGTGTTCCCCAACCCAGCAAAGGATCTCGTTAACCTGTCGTACGAGATGAAAACTTCGGGCAAGGTAATTGTAGAGCTGTTCGACATGACCGGTAAAAAAGTAAGCACGCTTTCCAGCGAAACCCAGCAGCAGGGAAAACATGAATTGCATATTACGTTAAACCGCTTCGGGATTGCCCCGGGCAATTATTTTTTGAAGATATCGGCTGGCGACCAATCCTCCGCACGCAAACTAATCATCGAATAGCATATGAAAAAAATAATTTTTGCATCATTTCTCCTGCTCGGCCTCGCGGCCGCTGCCCAGCCCGTTAAGGTCGACCCCAAGGCCGTGCCGGCCAAGGTCACCAAGAAGTTCAGCGCTTTTTATCCCATGGCGGCCAAGGTGAACTGGACACAGGAAGGGAAGTTCTACACCGCACGCTTCACCGATAACAAGGCGAAGATGGAGCTGACCATCGATTCGATCGGCAACATTTCGAAGAAAGTGATGCCGATCAAGGCAGCCGAAGTGCCCAAGAATGTGGCTGACAGCATCCTGAAAACGTTCCCGGGCGCGAAGATGGATGAAGTGGTGAAGAGCGATGCCAGCGGGCTGGTTATCTACACGATGGAAGTGGAAAGCAAGGCAGGGGATGTGTACGTGCAATATTCCGCAGATGGAAAAATGATCTCGAAGATATCGGAAGCCGACAAGGAAAAGGCCGAGAAAGAAAAGAAGGAGAAGGAAAAAGCAGAGAAGAAAAAGAAGGCTGAAAAAAAAGATGAGAAAAAGCCGGAGCCTCCAAAAAAGACAGAAAGTCCGAAATAAACCAGTGGCATATCATAAAAGATCCCGTCCGCTTCATGCAGACGGGATCTTTTTTATTGAATGAGCTCTTGCCTACTCGATCACCAGTTTTCCCCTTGCCTTCACGCGCGAATCGTCCTTCAGCTCGTAAAAATAAATCCCGCTTTGCAGCTCCCCGCGGTTCAGCTCGATGGACGGAGCATCGAACCTGGACTGGCGGACGGCCTCACCTTGCATGTTGTAGATCGTTAGCACGTTGGCGGAAGACTGCAGCAATGCATCCCTGAGGATCAGTGTAGTCTTGTCGCTGAAGGGGTTGGGATAGACCTCCAGGTTCGCAGCAAGGTTCTGCGCATCGATGCCGGTAACCACCGACAGCGTGATGTTATCCACGGCAAAAGAAGGATCGGAACCCTGCCCGTCATTGTTATTTGTCCAGTTGAAGCCGATCTTCACGTTGGGATTGTTGTTGGCCGAAGCGGGAAGCGCAACCATATAATTGGTCCATTGGCCGGCTCCATTGCAGTTCGCGTTGTTCGTTTTGGCCGGGTCGGAAAGCTGGGTCCAGGTTGCCCCGTCATTATACCACACCGTTGCATTATCGAGCGTGGTCTGGCCGCCTTCGAGATAAATGAAAGACATCGAGATGCCGTTCTTGCCCGTGCAGTTGATGGTGGGTGACTCGGCCCTGCGGTGGGTGGTAGAGCAAATGCTCTGCCCGCAGAACACTCCCGTGAGGTATGTGCAAGTGGAATCCGCTCCCTGGGTGATGGAGAACAGCGTGAACGCAGCATTACCGACATGCAGGGTCGGGTTGTTCGAGTTCGAGCAATTGCTGTTGCAGTTGCCCACGCCCGTGTTGTTGGCGGTGGCGCTCACGAACCACTGGTCGGCATACTGATCGTTCGTGCCAGTGGATGAAATGGTCCAGGTGCCGTTGCTGCCGGTATAGCTGCTGGCCACGGTCCCCTTGTTGCAGCCGCTTCCGAACGTTTCCGTCCAGAAAGATTGGGAATAGGCCGCCAGGGAAATAATAAGTGAGGATGCGAGTAGAAGTTTTTTCATGGGGTGGGTTTTATGGGTTGGTCAAGCAAATGTATAAAAAAAACAGGGCTCCTTTAGGGAGCCCTTAAGAAACTTTAGCTCTTCCTTTGCTGTTGTTACACGGCTTTGGTCGTTTTAAAATTTCTTATTGGTTCAATGCCACAACCGTGCCACCACGGATCTGCGGGAAAATCAAACTGAAACCGCCCATCGGTTCCTGTTTCAGGAAATAGATTTCCGATTCAGGAAAACACAAGGCTTTCCTCTTCCAAATTAAAATCAGGTCTGATCGAGCGCACGATGGCTGCACTGCGGAAAGAGGGATTGTTCGGTAAAAAATGTGCAAATTAATTAGCAAACGGTAATACAAGCACCGCTGCTTTTCGTACTTTTCTGCCGGATTGTCAACCAGAAATAGCCTTGAAAAAGATCCTGCCCGGAATTATTCTTTTGCAATTATTCGCTATGCAAGCTTTTTCACAAGACTCTTCAAATGTGAAGAAGGACACTGCGGTCAATAAGAAGGATACCAACAGGCTCTTCTATATAAAACTCTCAGGCGGCTATAATCTTGCAGCCTTAAAGGGAAATGTAAGCGGATTCTTCAATAGCACCATGGATGTTTACCGAAACATGACTATGTCACAGATCGACCTTTCATTGGGCAAAGGGATAGGCATCGCAATCAAAACAGGATGGACGTTCCATAAAAATATTAGTGCCGAACTGGGCATGTTTTATTCTTACGGTCTGGAAACCCAGGCTATACGAAAAACAGATTATTACAGCAACAGTATAATTTATACAGGCATTGACACGTATACGTTATCTGCAAGAATGCTATATCTCGTGCCTTCGGTTGCGATCAGCACTTCGATAAACAAATTTTCACCCTATTTAAGTGCGGGAGGCATGATCGGTTGGGGAAATATTTATTACAACACAAGCTGGAACGATCCGCCCCAGGGAATTACAGAATGGAAGTGGAGATATTACAAAGGAACTGCAACAGGCCTGCAAACCTGCATAGGCACCGCATATAAGTTGAGCGATCATTTGCACGCCTTGCTGGACATCTCTGCCAGCCTTGTAAATTATGCGCCCAAACGAGGAACCCTGTATGAATATAAGATCAACGGCAGCGATTCGCTTTCAACGTTGCCGGTATCATTCAAAGAAATAAATTTCGTGAATAAATTGGCCTTCAACGGCAATCCCACTCCTGACGATCAACCCACACAGTTATTTATCGTCCACTACCCCATGAGCTCGGTGAATTTTCACTTAGGCATTAAGTACGAATTCTAGGATGACTTCCTGCAATACTTCTCCGACTCCTCTAGCGAATATTTTTTCTCGAGGTCCACATCGTTGAAGCTGCCCTTGTTTCCCCAGTTGAATATCTTCTCAAAGAAAGGCAAGAGCTTGCTTTTTTTGATCTTCCCCAGGAAATAAACTTCGTGCTCCTTCTCCTTCATGCCCATCTCGTAGAGTATCTTGTCGTGCGCGGTGATGCCCAGCGCGTGGAAGTAATGCATCATGCGGAAGTATTCGCACACGTTGCCGCTCTCCAGCCGGCCTGCAAAGTAATACGGCATGAACCAGCCGATGACGTAGCAGCTCCCGGAAATGATCGTGCCGATCACGTGAAAACGGAACTCGTAATATTTCCGGATGGGAATGCCATACAGGTTCATAATGGCCAGCACCTCCCTGCGGTGGTTCCATTCATCCGTTTCGATCTGGCGAATGGCTTTCTTTTCTTCTTCACCCTTTACCGAACCGGCATGCCCCTGGTACGCGAACGCAGCCGCCTTCTCGGCCGAGTAGGCACGCTGGAGCAGGTCAACCAGTTCGGGATGGCTCAGGTTCATGTTCATGTTTGAATGAGACCAGGAATAGTCCCGCAAAGGTAAGACAACCGTTGACGATGAGCAGCTCGTTTCCAAAGCTGTACCCACAGAAAAGATCCTTCGAATAAACATCCAGGAAATAGCAGGCAACGGGTGAAAGAAGGCAGACAACGGGAACGATCCCGTCCCTGACGTTTCTTTTTGTGAGTATCCCGAAGAAGAACAGCCCCAGCAGCGGTCCGTACGTGTAGTTGGCCACGCGGAACAACTGGCGGATCACCGCCTCGTTGTTGATGGCGCGGAACACCACGATCACCAGCAGTAGCAGGATCGCAAAACACACATGTACCAATTGCCGGGTGCGAACCTTCTGCACTTCGCTCAGCTCTTTACGCTCTTCGAACCGCATAAAATCGATGCAGAAGGATGCGGTAAGGGCTGTGAGCGCCCCGTCCGCGCTCGGGTAGGCAGCCGAGATGAGGCCGATGATGAAGAAAACGGCCGACACGCTGCCGAGGTGCTTGAGCGCGATCGTGGGAAAAAGATCGTCCGTGGTGCGCTGGGGGATGTCGATGCCTTTTGCGCTCACATACAGGTACAGCAGTGCGCCCAGGCAAAGGAAAACGAAGTTCACCAGCACGAGCGTGAAGGAGAAGGTCACCACGTTCTTCTGCGCCTCCCCGATATTGCGGCACGAGATATTCTTCTGCATCATCTCCTGGTCGAGCCCGGTCATGGCGATGGCGATGAACATGCCGCCAAAGAAATGCTTGGGGAAGAATGCTTTACCCTGCCACTCGGTTACAAAGGTCTTCGACAGGTCGGATTTAAATATGTGCGATAGCATTTCAGAAAAAGAAAAGTTCAGCTCGCGGCAGATCAGCACCACCGAGAGGGCTAGCGACAAGAGCATGAAAGTGGTCTGCAGCGAATCGGTCCATACGATGGTTTTCACCCCGCCCTTGAAGGTATAGGCAAGGATAAGCAGGATAAAAACAGCCGTGGTGACAATGAACGGAACTCCCCACGCATCGAAAACGAAGATCTGAAGCACGTTCACCACGATGAACAGGCGGAACGAGGCCCCGATGGTGCGTGACAGGATGAAGAAGAAAGCACCGGTCTTATACGAATAAACGCCCAGCCGTTGCTTGAGGTAGGAATAGATGGAGGTAAGATTGAGACGGTAATAGAGGGGCAGCAGCACGTAGGCGATCACGAAGTAGCCAAGCAGGTAGCCCAGCACCATCTGGAAATAGGAAAAAGCGCCTTTTCCCACATCGCCCGGCACGCTCATGAACGTGACCCCGCTCAGCGAGGCCCCGATCATGCCATAGGCCACCACGTACCACCGCGAGCTGCGATTGCCGATAAAAAAACTTTTGTTATCCGCCTTGCGCGAGGTAAAGTATGTCACCACGAACAACAGCACCGTATAGAGGGCAACGCAGGTGAGGATGAGGGCCGGGCTCATGTCGTATGTCGTCCTGAGCGAAGCGAAGGATCTGCTTCAGCGACTCAGCATGGCAAAGTAAAGCAATTCATCAATCATCGACAGCCGTAAATAAAAGAGTCTTTGAACAGCCTTTTGCACATTTATAAAAAAAACGGCCGGGATCGCTCCCAGCCGTTCTCTCTTTTTCAGTTATGGTTTTACTTCTGCATCACCAGGCGGATCACGCTGGTTGCGCTGTCGGCATAAACATGCAGCATGTATACCCCGCTGGCTTCCGCTGTCATGTCAACCTGCACAGCCGATCCCTGCGGAATGTTCTCGCGTGTTTCAGCAAACACCTTCCTTCCTCGGATGTCAGCGATCTCGATCACCACGCGCCCGGCCACCTTCTCCGAGAAGCCGATGGTGAACCTGCCCTGCGAAGGGTTGGGGTAGCAGCTCATGCCCGGAATCGGGATGCCCGCCTCCGCGATGCCCGCGCACGTGATCACGGTCACATTGATCTTATCGCTTGCCGTGCAGCCGTTGTTGTCGGTTACGGTAACCGAATACAGCCCGGCCGTGCTCACGGTGATCATCTGCGTGGTGGCTCCCGTGTTCCAGAGGTAGGAGGCGTAGCCCGCGCCCGCGTTCAGCGTTAAGCTGGTGTTCTGGCAGATGGACGTATCATTACCCAGCACCACGGGCGTTGCCGCGTTCACGTTCACATTGATGTCATCGGAGTTGGTGCAGCCGAAGCTGTTGGTCACCGTAACGGTGTAGTTGCCGCTGGTGTTCACCACGATGGTCTGCGTGGTGGCCCCCGTACTCCACAGGTATGAAGAGAAACCGGAGCCTGCGTTCAGCGTAATGTTGCTTCCGCAGAACGCGATATCGTTACCCAGGTTCACCACCGGCAGCGGGTTCACCGTTAGCATTACCGTTGCCGTGTTGGAGCAACCGTTGCCGTCCGTGCCTGTCACGGTGTACGTGGTGGTAACAGTGGGTGAAGCATTAGGATTGGCAATGTTCGCGTTGCTCAATCCCGATGCAGGCATCCACAGGTAGGTGGTGGCTCCCGTTGCGGTGAACGATGCAGAATCGTTAAGGCAGATCGCTGGCATGTTGGACGAAGCGGTTACCACCGGCAGCGGGTTCACCGTGATCATTACCGTTGCGGTGTTCGAACAACCATTGCCGTCTGTTCCCGTCACGGTGTACGTGGTGGTGACGGTGGGCGAAGCCGTGGGGTTCGCAATGTTCGGGTTGTTCACGCTTGCTGCAGGCATCCAGCTGTAAGAGGTGGCGCCTGTTGCGTTAAGCGGTGTGGTGCCTCCCGAGCATATGGTTGCCGTTCCCGATGCAGTGATGTTCGGCAGCGGGTTCACCGTGATCATCACCGTGGCCGTATTCGAGCACGAGTTGCCATCCGTTCCAATTACGGTGTACGTAGTTGTAACGGTGGGTGATGCGTTCGGGTTCGAAATGTTCGCGTTGCTCAATCCCGATGCAGGTGTCCACATGTAAGCGGTAGCGCCTGTTGCGGTAAGCGCGGTGGAATCGTTCATGCAGATCGCGGACGTGTTTGCAGATGCCGTCACTACCGGCAGCGGGTTCACCGTGATCATCACCGTAGCATTGTTCGAGCAGCCGTTGCCGTCCGTTCCTGTCACGGTGTACGTAGTAGTGGTTGACGGTGAAGCGTTGGGGTTCGAAATGTTCGCGTTGCTCAATCCCGATGCAGGCGTCCACAAATACGTGGTGGCGCCTGTTGCGGTGAGCGCGGTGGAATCATTCATGCAGATGGTGGAGCTGGAGGCCGAGGCCGTAACTACCGGCAGCGGGTTCACCGTCACCATCACCGTGGCGGTGTTGGAGCAGAGGTTTGCATCAAATCCCGTTACGGTGTATGTGGTGGTGATCGTTGGCGAAGCGATCGGGTTGGGAACGTTCGGGTTGTTCAGGCTTCCCGAAGGCGTCCAGCTGTAGGTGCTGGCGCCCGTGGCGCTGAGTCCGGTATTGTTCCCCATGCAGATGGAAGGATTGTTGGCCGCGGCCGTCATCACGGGCAGCGGGTTCACCGTTATGGTGATGGTGGCTGTGTTGGAGCATCCGTTGCCGTCTGTTCCCGTCACGGTGTACGTGGTGGTGGTGGTGGGAGAGGCATCGGGATTCGCAATGGTCGCGTTGCTCAGGCTTGACGATGGCATCCACGAATAGGTATTCGCGCCCAAAGCGTTCAGCGAGACCTGGTCACCGTAGCAGATGGCCGATCCGTTGGATGAGACAGTGACGGAAGGAAGCGGGTTAACCGTTACCATCACGGTCATGGTGTTGGAGCACCCGTTGCCGTCCGTGCCGGTGAGCGAGTAGGTGGTAGTAGCAGTCGGTGTTGCCGTAGGATTCTGCAGGCTCGCATTGTTGAGCGATGCGGCCGGAGCCCAGGCATAGCTGGTCGCACCGTTCCCGTTCAGCGTGGTGCTGCCTCCAAAGCAGATGGCGGAGTTGGCGGCTGTTGCGGTAACGGTGGGAATGGGATTCACGGTCACCATCACCGTATTGCTGGCCGTGCAGCCGTTCACGTTCGTGAAGCTGAGCGTGTAGGTGGTGGTAGTAGTCGGTGTGGCGACCGGGTTAGCGAGCGTAGCGCTGCTGAGCGATGCGGATGGTGCCCAGCTGTAGGTGCCTCCCTGGGGGACGAGCCGGAAGTTAGGACGCATGAGTGCCGTAGTGCCGGTGGGCTGGCTGCACACGCCACAGTTCCCGTCCGCGTAGTAATACAGTGAAGAATTGAACGAGGTGCTCGTCTGGTTGTGCACCGCGTTGTACGTGTAGCTGGTGCAGGCCGTGTTTGGGCAGGTGGTGCAGTTGAGGAAGCAGGTCTCGATGATCACGTTCGAAACCCCGTCCCAGTAAAATGGGGTTTGGAACATGTGGGTGTTCAGCCCGGCCACCGGGGTGAACGAAGCGATCTGGTAAACGGTGGTCAGCCCGCCCTGGAACGTAGTGGTGAGCGAGTTGAGGGCCGTGGTCCCCATCGAGATGTTGAAGTTGGTGTAAGTGCCGTTGGGAGAGGCCACATCGAACCGGAGCCCAGCGATGTTTCCGGCAGTAAGGCCTGCTGCAGTAAGCTCGGACGAAAGCACCAGAAGCTGGTGGCGCGAACCGGTGTACCATTGCCCGTACGAAGCGGGATAGGTGGTTGTGGCGTTCTGCAGGGTACCCGTGCCGATGATGGCATCGGTGTTCTTATTGTTGTTGAGCTGCGAGCTCGATCCTAGGCAGATGGTTGCCGGGCTGGCGCTCACGGTCACCACGGGATTGTCGATGGTTGCGGTCACCGCCTTCGTATTCGAGCAGCCGGATGTTGTTCCGGTAACGGTGTAGGTGGTGGTTGCCGAAGGTGTGGCTGTCGGGTTGGAGCAGGTGGTGCAGCTCAATCCCGTTGAAGGCGCCCACAGGTAAGCCGTGGCTCCCGAGGCGCTGAGCGAGATGCTCCCGTTGGGACAGGCTATGCCGCCCGTGGCGGTCATGGTCGGTATCTTGTTCATCACAGCAACGGCCACCGGTATTGTCTGCGTGGTGGTGGTGCCGTCACCCAGCTGGCCGTACACATTGTAGCCGCAGGCCCACTCCGTTTTATTCTGCTTGGCGAAGAGCGAATGGTAGCCGCCCGTACCGATGGCGGTGATCCCCGAGAGACTGCTGATCTGCGCGGGGATGTTCTTGTTCGTGAACGTGCCGTCACCCAACTGGCCGTATGCATTGTAACCGGTGGACCATACGGTGCTATCGCTTCTCAGGATGAGCGAATGGTACAGACCGCCTGCTACCTTCGTGGCATTGATAAGGCCGACCATAGGCACGGCCAGGCTTTGGTTCGTGTTGTTGCCGTTGCCGAGCTGACCGTAGATGTTGTACCCGCAGGCCGAAACGGTTCCCGTGTTCTTCACGAACATCGAATGGTAGAAACCTGCCCCGATGGACACAATGCCCGATTGCCCGCTCACCTGCACCGGCACGTTGCGGTTGGTGGTGGTGCCGTCACCCAACTGGCCATAGACGTTGTAGCCACACGACCAAACCGTACCGTCATTCTTCAGGAAGAGCGAGTGATAGCCCCAGGCCGCAATGTCGACAATACCCGAAAGGGTAGTTACCAGTACGGGAACGCTCTGGTTGATGTTGTTGCCATTGCCCAGCTGGCCGTACACATTGTACCCGCACGACCATACCGTTCCATCATTCTTCAGGAAAAGCGAATGGTATATGCCGCCTACTGCCTTCACGACCCCAGAAAGGGTGGTCACCTGCACGGGCGCGTTCTTGTTGACGGTTGTTCCATCACCCAACTGGCCATAGACGTTGTAGCCGGTGGTCCAAACCGTTCCGTTGCTCTTCACAAAAAGCGAATGGTAGTAACCGCCTCCCACCGATGCAACACCGGTGAGCCCGCTCACCTGCACCGGGTTGGTCTGGCTGGTGTTGTTGCCGTTACCGAGCTGGCCGTATACGTTGTAGCCGCGGGTCTTTGTACTGTCGAGACTGCAGTTGGTAATGGTAGAGATGGAGTGGTACAAGCCTCCCCCAAGCTGCTGGGAGTAAGAGGCGGAGAAAAAAATAAGGGATGTGAAAAAAGTGTAAAGTTTTTTCATGGAGATGTCTGGGTTAAACAGTTTGGATGCAAAATTATTACGTGAAAAAAGTCGAAGCAAATTACTTTGATGCTATGTTGATAATTAAAAGCGGACTTAAAGAACATTCTTACAAGCGATCCGGCAACGAAAGTAAGTTCCTTATTATATAGAGAAAGGTGTAATCGTTGAATGTTGCTCAAAAATCGGCAGGTATTGGCTGCAAGCAGGCAAACGGTAGTCATTAAAGCCTCTTCGCCCGAATTCGTAGCTTTGCTGCCGTGCGAAAAAAAATACTGGAAGCGGAGAAGATGGCGCGCCTGCTGGAGCCCGAACCGCATGAGCGGAAGCTGGTAAGGAAAGCTGTGATATCCTATACGGAAGATTTTCTGAAGAATATCGGGAAGCTCAAAGCGTACAACACCACGGTCGATAAAGGCGCAGGGATCCTGCAGTCACCGGTCACCGAGAACGGGATCCGCATCGAAGAGGCCATTGACCTGTTGAAAAAGAACGTGGACCACCCGGGCCTGAATCCCGCCTCGGGCGGACACCTCGGCTACATCCCGGGCGGGGGAATTTATTTTTCCGCGCTGGGTGATTACATGGCCGATGTGTTCAATCGCTACGCGGGGATCTTTTTCGCGGGACCAGGAGCGGTGCGCATGGAAAATCTTTTGATCCGCTGGATGAACGAAACGGTGGGTTACCCGAAAACGGCCGTGGGAAACCTAACCACGGGCGGGAGCCTGGCGAACCTCATGGGTATCGTCACCGCGCGCGATGCGATGAACATCAAGGCCAAGGATATCGAACGCTCGGTGATCTACCTCTCGGCACAGGTGCACCATTCGGTGGACAAAGCGATACGGATAGCCGGGCTGAAGGAATGCATCGTCCGGCACCTGCCGCTGGACGAGCGGTACAAAATAATTCCCTCCGCACTGGAAAAGCAGGTGGAACTGGACCGGAAAAACAAATTGAACCCCTTCCTTATTATAGGATCGGCCGGCACTACGGATGTGGGCGCCATCGACCCGCTTGCCGAGATTGGTGATATTGCAAAGAAGCACAGGCTCTGGTACCACATCGATGCGGCTTATGGCGGGTTCTTCGTGCTCACCGATGAGGGAAAGAAAAAGCTGGCCGGTATGGAGCGCTCCGATTCGCTGGTGATCGATCCGCACAAGGGCCTGTTCCTTCCTTACGGGCTGGGCGTGCTGCTGGTGAAGGAGAAAAAATTTCTGAACGCCTCGCACTTCTACCAGGCCAACTACATGCAGGATACGCTATCGCATACCGAGGAGCTTTCACCGGCCGATCTTTCACCGGAGCTGACCAAGCATTTCCGCGGGCTGCGCCTGTGGCTGCCGCTCAAGCTGCACGGGGTTGCACCGTTCCGTGCCTGTCTCGAGGAAAAGCTTCTGCTCACCAAATATTTCCACTCCGAAATAAAAAAGCTCGGCTTCGAAAGCGAGCTGGAGCCGGAGCTCTCGGTTGTAGTGTACCGCTATGTGCCGAAGAAAGGCGATGCAGATGCCTTCAACAAAAAACTCCTGGAAGAAGTGGTGGCCGATGGGCGGGTGTTCATTTCCTCTACCCTGCTTAACGGAAAGTTCACTTTGCGGTTCGCCTGCCTCGCTTTCCGCACGCATCTGAAAACGGTCGACACTTTATTGAAAGTGTTGAAGGAGAAGGTGAAGGCGCTGGAGAGGTAACTCTTAACTACTGCTGAATAATCCGTGCGTTCCCTCCCCTGTTTTTAGGAGACCATCACGAAATGCGTGATGGGTCAGTCTGTGCGGATGTCAGTGGAGGGACAGGGAAGGGTTGTGACAGCCAAAGACAGCAGAACACATGATCCTATTACAAAGGAGAAGCAACCATCGCACCTGTGGTGTGATGAACAAGGCTGTGCGGGCAATACTTTTCTTGTTATTTTTTTTAGAAAAAAGTAACAAGAAATATTATCTTTACAGGTGCAACCACCCGGTGCAGAAATGCATCTCATTTTATAACTTACCCAAACCAATAAATTCATAACTCATGAAAAAACTCTACGCTATTATTGCCTCTGCCGCCTGCCTGCAGGCGAATGCACAGCTCTGCTTCAGCCCGGCCGTGAACTACGCGGCAGGCACCTCTCCCTACACGCTCTGCTCCGGTGATTTTAACGGGGACGCCAAGCCCGACCTGGCCGTGGCCGACAATACCACGGCCAGCCTGTCCGTGCTGCTCAACACGGGCGGGGGTGTTTTTGCCGCCCCGGTGAGCTACACGGTGGGCACATCGCCCCGCGGCATCGCCACGGCCGATGTGAACGGGGATGCGAAGCTGGACCTGGTAACGGCCAACTACGGTTCATCCAACGTATCCGTACTGCTGGGCAACGGCAACGGAACATTCGGTGCGGCCACCAACTTTGCAGCTGGCGCCAACGTGGGAGCTGTGGCATGTGCCGACTTCAACGGAGACCTCAAGATGGACATTGCAGCCACCAACTATATTGCCGGAACGGTATCCATCCTGCTGGGCAATGGCAACGGAACGTTCGGTGCAGCCACCACATTCACCGTGGGCAGCTGGCCTCATTCGCTGGCTGTGGGTGATTTTAACGCGGATGCCAAGCTCGACCTGGCCGTGGGCAACCGCATGAGCAACAACGTATCCATCCTGCTCGGCAACGGCAACGGCACATTTGCCGCGGCCGTTAACTACGCGGTGGGCACCAACCCGTGGAGCGTGGTTACCGCTGACCTCAACGGGGATGCCAAGCTGGACCTGGCCGTGGGCAATGCCGGCACGAACAACGTGTCCATACTATTGGGCAACGGCAACGGAACGTTTGGCGCGGCAACCAATTTCAACGTAGGTACCTGGCCCGCATCCGTTGCAGCGGGAGATTACGACAGTGACGGTAAAATGGACCTCGCCACGGCCAACCGAACCTCGAACGATGTTTCGGTAATACTCGGCACAGGCACCGGTACGTTTGGCGCAGCAACCACCTTTGCCGCGGGCACCCAGCCTTATTCGATCGTAACGTCCGACTTTGACGGCAACGGCAAACCCGACCTGGCCGCATCCAACAGCAGCACCAACAACGCGTCCGTACTGCTCAACTGCAATACGGTGGGCATCGGTTCCGCAGCGGGCATGGACCTTATGTCGGTGTACCCCAACCCCTTTGCAGGCGTTATCACGCTCAGCGGTGTTGAACCGGGATCGGAAGCAACCGTTTACAACGCGCTGGGCGAAACGGTATACCACTCAAGGCTGGGCCTTGAAAAGAGCGAGCTGGACCTGGCGACACTTCCGTGCGGGATGTACTACCTGCAGGTAAGGACCGGTAACGAAGTGATCACGAAAAAGATGATCAGGGAATAAAGCGAAGCGGATGGAATAGAAAAGCCCTTCTGAAAAGAAGGGCTTTTTGTTTTGTTCATGCCTCATGCCTCGCCCGCATGTTACAACACCACCTTACAAACCTTCTGGAACTTCAGGTTGCCCACACGCACCAGGTACGTGCCGTGCGCGAGGCCTGCTGTGCCGATCCTGTGCTCCAGCTTATCGGTTGAAGGCGTGAACCATTGCGAAGTGATCTGCCTGCCGCTGATGTCGAACAGGTTGATCACTACCTTTTCACCCGGAGTAAGACCGGTGACCTTCACATTCAGCATTTCGCCATCGTTGTAAGCGCTCAGCACGGTCGGGTCCTGGTGCACACTGCCGATCCCCGCCATGGAATTGGTGAGACGGAACGAAAAGATGCGCACGTTGGCCGTGTTCCCGTTGGTGATGTACTGGTTGGTGTGCCAGAACGTGAGCCCATCGGGATCGAGAGTAGATTCGCAGATATCGCCCCACTGCTGGTTGAACGAGGCCGTTCCCACCTTGGCGGTTTGCTCGGCAAAGGTCATGGTGCCCAGCGGATCACCGGCCAGGCGGCCCGTGTAGCGGATGCCGGGATAAAGATTGGTGGAGTTCGTAACGTTGTAGCAGAGCGAGATGTCGCCATTCATGTCCATGCAGATGCTGCTGTTCCAGCGGCTCACGCCATCGTTAGGGCCGTAGGTGCCCTGCTGGTAAATGCTCCACACGCCCGTAGTGTCGTTCTGCCGCAGCTCGTACCAGCGTACGCCCGCGATCATGCTGCCCAGGTTAACCGTGTGGCAGAGCGTCACCGCATTGTAGCCCGTGAAACGGATGTACGGGCAGCGGTAACCCAAGGGGCCTTCGAGCGACCACACCTTGAGGCCGCCCGGTTCGGCAATGTTGCCGCCAAAGGCGTAGCCGGCAAAGTACCCGTTGTATGCGGCCGTCATCAGCGAATCCACGAAGCTGATCACGCAGGTCTTGTTCGTGGTGTCGGTGTTCAGCTTGTAGATCTGGATGCTGTTGGATGCATCGCCCATGTTCACGTTCTTGTACCACATCATGTAAGCGGGCGTTCCGAAAGGAGGAAGCTGGCCATCGCATGTGAGGATGCGGGGCGAGCCCGGGAGCTGGCTGTTCTTGTTGCAGATCTTATAGGGAAAATTCCCGTTGGGGAACTTAGCCAGAATGATCCCAGCAGTAGGATTGCCCACCAGCATGCGGTTGCGCTCGAACACGCAAACGCCTACCGTATCGTTATTGATGTCGCGGTAGGTGGCATAGTAGCCGTCACTCCACACGGAATATTTCGGGAAGTCGGGCATCACAGGGAACGCATACGTATACACGTAATAAGAACCGGTAGGATCGGGCGTTGCAGAAACCGCGATGGACAGGTTCTGATAGTTGTACGTGACATCGGTCACCACCCAGCGGTCGGCAAACTTGTCATACATCACGATGGGGTCATCGGAGCAGTTGCCTCCCAGCACCGACATGGTGGTGGAGAGCAGGAGATTGCCGCTTTTGTTGTAGATGTTGTAGTTGCACAGGTTAACGCCCTGCACGTAGTGGTTGGGGCCGGCCGCACCGTTGGCATCGGGGCGATAGCTCCAATTGCCGCCTTCGAAGTTCACGAGCGGAGTGTCGAGATACACCACGCCCGGGCTCTTCTGCACTATGGGGTCCTCTTCGCAGTTCTGAGGCGGAACGAACTCGGGCGCCTTATGCGCCATGCGCACATCACCGATGTCTTCCTTGTACCCGCTGGTCTGCATCTGCGAAGTGGCCAGTTCGCGCAGCGGCTTGGTCACGTAAAAGCCGATGGGCTTAATGTAGGTCGTCTTACCTGCCTGTTGTGCAAAGCAAACGACAGCCAGCAGTAATACACCGGCAGTAAGTAGTGATTTTTTCATGGGATGTGTTTTTAGTGTTAGCCCTTATGCCCTTCAGCAGAGTAAAAGTAGTGAATTGTTTGGAAAACGCAAACGGTCTTATGACCTTAACTCAATAACAAGGATATCATCACCCGATAACGTGAACATACCGCGGCAAAAAACATCATTCAAAAAAACCGTTATCATCAGGGCTTGCCTATTCAAAATACTTTCATGGCGAAAAGATCGCAAGTTCCCGCATACGCTGAGTTAAATTTGAATGAACGATGGATCAACAATTTTACAGATGAAGAAAATTTTATTCTATGCCATGCTTTATTGCTCTTCAGCGCACGCCCAGTACGCCAAGCTGCTCGATCTTTCAGGTCTCAATGGGAGCCACCCGCACGGGAGCCTTGTTTCAGACGGAACTTTCCTTTACGGCATGACGCGCGAAGGGGGCAGCGGCCCCTGCTCAGGCGGGTGCGGGGTGATCTTCAGAATAAAGCCGGACGGCACCGGCTACACGAAGCTTTTATATCTCACTGGTCCCGCCACAGGCAGCTTCCCCGAAGGATCAGAGAGCACGCTGCTGTTTGCGGGCGGCTTCCTTTACGGAACGGCCACATCAGGTGGCGCGAGCGACCTGGGTACGATCTTCAGGCTGCGCACGGACGGATCGGGATTCATGAAGCTGCTCAACTTTTCCGGAGCCTCCAACGGAGCCCACCCGCGCGGTTCGCTGCTGTATGACGGAACATACCTCTACGGAACAACATTGAGCGGAGGCGCAAGCGGACTCGGCACGGTGTTCCGCATCAAAACAGACGGAAGCGGGTACATGAAACTGCTCGAGTGCACATCGGCAAACGGAAGCGAACCGGCCGGCTCGCTTACCTCGGACGGGGTGTTCCTCTACGGAACCACCATGAATGGCGGTGCGAACGGCTACGGCACGCTGTTCAAAATAAAGTTCGATGGGACTGGCTTTGCGAAGCTTCACGACCTTACCATCACGGACGGCATCTGGCCGAACGGCTCGCTGCTGATCGTGGGCGCCTACCTGTTCGGGCTGGCCGCCCAGGGCGGCACCAGCGCCTGCGGGGCGCCATACGCCTGCGGTACGCTGTTCAGGATGAAGACGGACGGCACCGCATTCTTAAAGCTTTACGACTTCGGTTCGCCCAATGCGGGCGGGTTCCCGTTCGGCTCGCTCATTAATGACGGAACTTTTTTATACGGCATGACCAACACGGGCGGTTCGGGCGGAAGGGGGATCATTTTCAAGATCAAAGCCGATGGCAGCGGGCTTACGACCCTGCACGAGTTCAGCGGCAGCGATGGAGCCGATCCGTTCGGCTCGCTGATCCTGATCGGCACCACCCTGTACGGAATGACCTCTGCAGGCGGCTCCAGCGGGCTGGGCGTGGTGTTTCGTTACAGCCTTAATGCCACGGGTATCCGCGAGCTTTCTGTCAATGCGGGCTTTCACGTATACCCGAATCCTTCGAACGGTGAGATCGGCATTTACGACCTGCAAAACATTTCGTACGATCTGAAAATCTACGACATGCTTGGAAACGAAGTGTACAGCGACAAGATCATGAACCGCAATTCTTACACCGTGCATCTTGCCCGGCCTACAGGAATTTACTTTGTGGAGCTGCTCAGCGGCAGCGAAAAGGTGGTGAAGCGGATCGCGGTGGAGTGAGCGAGGTATTCAGTTCAGAATACTTGATGAATACATTACTCATACCGCAACGCCTCGATAGGGTCGAGCTTCGAAGCTTTGATGGCGGGATAAATTCCTGATACGAGCCCGACAATGACGCAGATGACCACGCCCCCCAATATCCACCCCCACGGGATGATGAACCCTGCTTTAAGGAACAACGACAGCACGTTGCCGATGATGATACCCAGGATGATCCCGCCAAGGCCGCCCAGCTGGCAGATCACGATCGCTTCGATGAGGAACTGCCTGCGGATGGTGGCGCGCGTGGCGCCAATGGCCTTGCGGATGCCGATCTCGCGCGTTCGCTCCGTTACGGATACGAGCATGATGTTCATGAGCCCGATGGCCGCGCCCACCAGTGTGATGATGCCAATGATGGTAGCGGCAATGGTCACATAGCGGATGTTGTCGATGAGCAGGCTCGCCAGGTTATCGCTGCGGGTGATCTCAAAATTATCGTCCTCTCCTATTCGCACCTTCCGCACCTGGCGCATGAGTCCCGTGGCCGCATCGATCGATGTCTGCAGCATCTGGCTGCTGGGCGACAGCACGTTGATGGTAAAGGACATGTCGGGCTTCGGGAAATCCTGCCGCACGTTGATGAGCGGGATGATGCAGACCTTGTCGCCACCGAAGCCCATGGAGCTGCCTTTTTCTTTCAGCAGCCCGATCACCTTGTATTTTCCTGCACCGATGCTGATGACCTCCCCGATAGCATCCTTCTTGGGCGGAAAGACCGCGGTCACAATGTCCTGCCCGATGATGACCACGTGGTTGCCGAGCTGCGTTTCAACGGGAGAGAAGTTCCGTCCTTTCTCCAGCTCGTTTCCGCTGGTAGCAAGGTAGTTCTCATCCGAGCCGAACACCTGGATGTTCGGGTTCGATTTCTTATCCGCGTAGCGCAGCGTGGCATTGAATGTGGCCAGCGTGGAGAGCGAGGCCGTGGCCGACAGGTTGAACCGGCTCACGAACTCGCGGGCCTCTTCGTAGGTGATGGGACGGAATTTTTTCGCCTTCTTCCCTCTCCGGCCCACGTGGAAGCTCATCTCGCGGTTGCGGATGGTGAAGGTGTTGGCACCCATGGAGGTGAAATTGCTGTTGATGGAATGCTTAATCCCGTCAATGGCAGTGAGGATGCCCACCAGCGCCATGATGCCGATGGCGATGATAAGCATGGTGAGCACGGCACGCAGCATCTGCGAGCGGATGCTCTGCAGGGCAATGTGTATGTTCTCGCGGAACTGGGAGTTCATTGAAGCAAAACTAAGGAAAAACCGTAGAGGGTCATCTCTAATTCTTTGCGATCCCTGCCTGTCGGTCCGAAGGACTCCTACGGAGCGGCAGGTTAGTGTGCTTTGCGTGACATCCTTACTTTTTTTTCACGTAAAATAGCAGAGTATGCGACAAAATACATCCCGATAGCTATGGAAGCAGGAAAACATACCACACAGGCACAATAGAAAACATAGAATCCAGATAGGAAAACGACTATCGTGATTTTTTTCTTTGTGACCTATGTGTATATGTGGTTCAAAATGTCGTACACCATCATAGCGGACAGGCAGGCATCACTCTTTTTAGTAATTTTGTGCTATACAAAAAATTTCCCCTTATGGCTTTCGACATCGACATGATCAGAAAGGTTTACGCAGAACTCCCTTCAAAGATCGCTGCAGCCAAAAAGATCATCGGCCGCCCGATGACCCTTACCGAAAAGATCCTTTACTCGCACCTGTCCGGTGCGCTTCAGGCCAAAGCGTACGAGCGCGGCAAAGCCTACGTGGATTTCAACCCGGACCGGGTAGCTATGCAGGATGCCACCGCGCAAATGGCCCTGCTGCAGTTCATGCAGGCCGGAAGAAAGAAAGTAGCGGTGCCCAGCACGGTGCACTGCGACCACCTGATCACCGCGCAGAGCGGTGCGAAAGCAGACCTCGAGCGTGCCATCAAGGTGAACGAAGAGGTTTACAATTTCCTTTCTTCCGTTTCCAACAAATACGGCATCGGCTTCTGGAAGCCGGGGGCAGGCATCATCCACCAGGTGCTGCTCGAAAATTATTGTTTCCCGGGCGGCATGATGATCGGTACCGATTCGCACACCGTGAACGGTGGCGGGCTGGGGATGATCGCCATTGGTGTGGGCGGTGCGGATGCGTGCGATGTGATGGCCGGCCTGCCGTGGGAGCTGAAAATGCCGAAGCTGATCGGTGTAAAACTTACCGGGAAGATGAGCGGGTGGACCGCTGCGAAGGACGTGATCCTGAAAGTGGCCGGCATCCTGACCGTGAAAGGCGGCACCGATGCCATCCTCGAATACTTTGGCGAAGGTGCGGATTCATTGTCTTGCACCGGCAAAGGCACCATCTGCAACATGGGCGCGGAGATCGGGGCCACCACCTCCATCTTCTGCTACGATGAAAAGATGTCGGCCTATTTAAAGGGAACTGCAAGAAAAGATGTGGCCGAGCTGGCGGATAACGTGAAAGAGCATTTGCGCGGGGACAGGGAAGTTTATGATTCCCCGGAAAAATATTTCGACCAGGTGATCGAGATCGATCTTTCGGAGCTGGAGCCGCACGTGAACGGACCGTTCACACCCGACCTTGCCTGGCCCATTTCGAAGTTTGCCGAAGCGGTGAAACAGAACCAATGGCCGGCCGAGCTGGAAGTAGGACTGATCGGATCCTGCACCAATTCGTCCTATGAAGATATTTCCCGTGCAGCTTCGCTGGCGAAATACGCGGTGGAGCATAATCTCAAAGCAAAATCCGAGTTCACCGTTACGCCCGGCTCCGAGCAGGTGCGTTACACCGTGGAGCGTGACGGCTACCTGCAATGGTTCGAAAAGATGGGCGGGGTGGTGCTGGCCAATGCCTGCGGTCCGTGCATCGGGCAGTGGGCGCGCCACCGCGTGAAGCCCGAGCCGAAGAACTCCATTATTACTTCTTACAACCGGAATTTTGCCAAGCGCAACGATGGCGACCCCAACACCCACGCGTTCGTGGCTTCTCCTGAAATTGTAACAGCCCTGGCGCTGGCAGGAAAACTTACCTTCAATCCGCTGAAAGACACGCTCACCAATTCGAAAGGAGAAAAAGTGAAGCTTCCTGATCCGAACGGACTGGAGCTTCCCCCGAAAGGGTTTGACGTGAAGGATGCGGGCTACCAGGAGCCTGCAAAGGACGGCAGCAGCGTGAAAGTGGATGTGAAGCCCACGTCCGACCGCCTGCAGATACTCGACCCGTTCCCCGCGTGGGAAGGCGCTGATCTGAAAGGCCTGAAGCTCCTGGTCAAAGCAAAAGGCAAGTGTACCACCGACCATATCTCGATGGCCGGACCATGGCTCAAGTACCGCGGGCACCTCGATAATATTTCGAACAACATGCTCATTGGCGCCATTAATGCCTTTAACGGAAAAACAAATTCCGTAAAGAACCAGCTCAACCGCCAGTACGATGAAGTTCCGAAGGTGCAGCGCGCTTACAAGGCCCAGCACATGGGATCCATCGTGGTGGGCGATGAGAACTACGGGGAAGGTTCCTCGAGAGAGCATGCAGCCATGGAGCCTCGCCACCTGGGCGTTCGCGTGGTACTGGTGAAATCGTTCGCGCGCATCCACGAGACCAACCTCAAGAAGCAGGGCATGCTGGCGCTTACATTTGCCGACAAGAATGATTACGATAAGGTCCAGGAAGATGACACCATTGATGTGCTCGGACTAACGGAATTCACACCCGGGAAACAGCTACAGCTGGTGCTGCATCACGTCAAGGGCGGGCACGAGATCATCAAGGCGAACCATTCGTACAACGCCCAGCAGATCGAGTGGTTCAAGGCGGGAGGTGCGCTCAATATCATCAGATCGAATGTGAAGGCCTAGCGGAGAGGGTATAAAAAACGAAAAGAGCAGCCTTCCGACTGCTCTTTATTATTTACTGCCTTTCGCAGATCACTCCGAAACCACCTCGAACGTTACCTTGGCAGTAACGGCCTTGTGCAGTTTCACATTGGCATGGTAGGTGCCCGTGGATTTGATGCCTTCCTCGTCCATGGCAATGTTCTTGCGCTCCACATCGAAGCCGAGCTTCTTGATGGCCTCGGCCAGCTGGATGGAGTTGACCGATCCGAATATCTTGCCGCTCTCCCCCACCTTGGCACCGATCTTCACGATCATGCCTTCGAGGGACTTGGCGTTGGTCTGCGCCTCCTTGATGATCTTTTCTTCCTTGAATGCGCGCTGCTTCACCGTTTCGGCATGCATTTTCCTGGAGGACTCATCGGCCATTACGGCCAGGTCCTTCGGGAAAAGAAAATTACGCGCATAGCCGGGGCGCACCTTCACGATGTCGTCCTTGCTTCCAAGGTTCTTTACATCCTGTTTTAAAATGACTTCCATTGTAATAAGATTTGTTGGTCCGACTTTAAACTACTTGAGCAGGTCTCCTACGTACGGCAGAAGGGCCAGGTGCCTGGCGCGCTTCACGGCCTGCGCCACCTTGCGCTGGTACTTGAGCGAGGTGCCGGTGAGCCTGCGGGGAAGGATCTTTCCCTGCTCGTTCACAAGCTTGAGCAAAAAGTCGGGGTCCTTGTAGTCGATGTATTTTATTCCTGATTTCTTGAAGCGGCAATATTTCTTGCGCTTCACTTCCATGGTGATGGGATTCAGGTATCTGATTTCGCTTTCTTCTGCCATGATGAGGTCTTTTTAAGTGTTAAGCTGTAGTTTCTTCTTTTTTCTTCTCTTTTTCCTTGGGCTGCTCCTTGATCTTCTTGAGCCGTTCCCTGCGCTTGTCCGCGTACTCGAGCGCATACTTGTCGAGCGCAACGGTGAGGTAGCGCAGCACGCGTTCATCGCGCCTGAACTCCAGCTCGAACGGATCGATGCATGTGCCCGGTCCTTCGATCTGGAAGAGATGGTAAAAGCCCGATGTCCGCTTGCGGATCGGGTAAGCCAGCTTGCGAAGCCCCCAGTTCTCCTGGTGGGTAACCTTCGCGCCTGCATCGGCAAGTATCTTCTTGTACTTGCTTACCGCCTCCTTTGCCTGTTCTTCAGACAAAACGGGAGTTAAAATGAAGACGGTCTCATAATGCTTCGTCATTGGTTAAGGTTAAAAGTTATTGGTTAAACTTTATTTGTTACTCCTTTTTGGCTTTTTTGAATGTTTTTGGGTGTTTTGAACAACAGTAAACCACCACTATTCTCATTTTTCAAAAAGGATGGCAAAGATAGGTAAATATTTGAAATACAAAAGTTTTTGAAAAGCCCATTTTCAGAGTGCAAAACTGACCCATATTTTTAATTTCGTGTGATGAAATTGATCCGGCTCCTGCATGGATACATCTCGTGATCAATTCCCGGGGCATATTGATCCTGCTTACGCTGATCTGGTTTCCGTCTTTAATACTTCTGCTGCGAAAAAGGCATTGGACACCGGTCGTGCTTTTTCATTTTGCAGTTGCCTGTATTGGTGCGTGGCTTATGGTGAAGTGGCTGCTCCTGAATAAGTTTTAGCTGAAAATATTTATCAACAAAAGGAAAATCGGTTTTCCGCTTCAGTAATTTCGGAGCATGACGCTTAAAAAGCATTTTGATGAAACTGCCGTGGAGGCCGGGTGTGATGAAGCGGGCCGAGGGTGCCTGGCGGGTCCTGTGTTCGCGGCAGCGGTGATACTTCCCAAAAAGTTCCCGAGAGGATTCCTGCAGATCGATGACAGCAAGAAACTGGATGCGGAAACGCGGAGCAGGTTCCGGGCCATGATCGAGAAAAGCGCGCTGGCCTGGGCCGTGGCCAAGAGCGATGTGGAGGAGATCGATGAGATCAATATCGTAAATGCATCTTTCTCCGCCATGCACAAGGCCATTGCGCAACTGCAGATCGTTCCCGAACTCCTGCTGATCGATGGGAACCGCTTCAAGCCCTTCCCCAACATACCGCACCGCTGCGAGGTGAAAGGTGACGGGCGGTTCCTGTCCATTGCCGCAGCCAGCATACTCGCCAAGACCTACCGCGATGAATATATGGAGAACCTCCACGTTCAATTCCCGCAATACAACTGGAAGGAAAATAAAGGGTACGCCACCTTTTCGCATTACCAGAGCATACACGAGCACGGACTTTCGGTGCACCACCGCAGGAGCTTCAACATGAACAAACAACTTAAATTGGAGTTGGATTGAAGGATCCAACATTTACCGCCCGTTTTCTCAATATTCCAGCACTCCATTATTCCGTCTCTTTTTTTATCTTTGCTTCATGAACAAAAAACTTCTATTCCTTTTATTCATATCCATATCCCTGATCATTTCATGCGCCAAGGACCAAGGTGAGCTTTCGCAGTGCAGCACGATCATCTCCTTTGCAACCGATATAAAGCCTGTTATAGTGGCCAAATGCACGAGCTGCCACTCCCCAACAGGAAGCGTACCGGGTTACGGTGACTTTAATGATTATAACGCGGTGAAGACGGAAGTGGACAAGGGTAACTTCGCCACCAAGGTGATCGTGGAAAAGAGCATGCCCCAGGGATCCTCGCTCACCAGCACGGAGTTCCGGAACATGAAGTGCTGGCTGGAGCAGGGTGCCAAGAACAATTGAACCTGCTTTCATCCCAACTTTTTTTATCTTGCAACGATTTTAAAACCCGTTCGTGTTTATGAAGAAACATCTCCTCTTATTTACATCCTTTTCACTCTCCTTAACTGCTTTCGCCCAGGATTTCCCGGGCTACTCCACGTCCAACTACGCGGGCGTGAACGGAATAGATGTGAATCCCGCCAACATTGCCGACAGCCGCTTTAAGGTGGATGCTACGGTTACGGGCTTCTCGATCGGGTTCGCGAATAACTATGTAGGCATGAAGAAATCGGCCCTCAAGCGAAACGGCTCGCTCTTCCATCCCGACTCGAGCACTTACCCGGCTTTCAACGATAAGAACTTCCAGAACGATTACCTGATCGAGCGGAACAACAGCGATAATAAATCCGTGTGGGTGCGCGCACAGCTGTATATGCCTTCGGCCATGGTGGCACTTTCTCAAAAAGCATCCGTTGCCTTTACCTGGCGCATCCGGTCGTATACCAACGTGGATGGTGTGGAACCCAACCTGGCTCACCAGATCTATGAGTCGCTGAAAGATTCAGCGCAATGGCTGCAATCGCTCACCAACAAGCAGCTCAGCATACAAACGATGACCTGGGCCGAATATGGCGCTACGTACGCGCGAGTGCTGAAGCAGGACAATGAGCACTTCATTAAGGTAGGAGCACGGGGAAAGCTGCTGCAAGGGCTTGCAGGCGCCTACCTGTTCGTGGACAACCTGAAGTACATGTTCACCAACAATGATACGCTTACGCTTATCAATACCGATGTGTCGTACGGCCACTCCGCCAACTTCGAGTTCACATCCAACAACCTCAAGTACGTTTACGATTCGAAGCTTTCGTTCGGGATGGACCTGGGCATCGTGTATGAATACCGTCCTAATTATAAGGACTACAAATACGATATGGACTGCGAGAAGGATCTGTGGATGAAATGGAAGAACAAGTACAAGTTCAAGGCCGGCTTTGCCGTGCTCGACCTGGGCGCGGTAAAGTTCCAGAAGGCCTGGTCGAACAACTTCACGGCCAACGTGAACAACTGGAACATCCACCCCATTGAGTTCAAGCCGACCACCGATTCGGCAACGGGGACCACGTATCCTCCCATCACGAACTGGGACGATACGCTGCGCAAGCGGTTCGGCTTCCAGAAGGATAAAGAAACGAGCTTCACGATGCACCTGCCGACCGTGCTCAGCGCGCAGTTCGATTACAACATATGGAAGGACCTTTACCTGAACCTGAACATCTACTACGCCATTCAATACAATGCCATTACCCGCGTGCACGACATCACCACTTACTCGCTGGTGCCGCGCTACGATTGGAAATGGTTCGGCATATTCTTCCCATTCTCTTACGATGCCTACAAGAACACCAAGCTGGGAATGGACGTACGCCTGGGTCCAATCATCATAGGCACATCGAACCTGGCGCCTTTCGTGGGCAGCCGCGACATTTACAGTGCCGACATCCATTTCATTGCCAAGGTGCCCATCATGCACCGCCCGGTGAAGGACCGCGACAAGGACCATGTGTCGGATAAGCGCGACCTGTGCCCCGATGTGCCGGGCGTCTGCGAGTTCTGGGGATGCCCCGACCGCGATGGCGACCACATACAGGATTCCAAGGATAAGTGCCCCGATGACCCGGGCCTTCCGCAATTCGAAGGATGCCCCGACCGTGACGGTGACGGAATCATTGACAAGGACGATGATTGCCCCGACACGCCCGGCCTCGCCAAGTTCAGGGGATGTCCTGACAAGGACGGTGACGGAATTCCCGACAAGGATGACGATTGCCCGGATGTGCCCGGCATTCCGCAGTTCAAAGGATGCCCCGACACCGATGGTGACGGCATCAAGGACAGCGAGGACAAGTGCCCGACCGTGCCCGGGCCGATCGAGAACCACGGCTGCCCCTACGACAAGCTGGTGCTGGTGGACAAGAACGGCAATGAGATCAAGAGCGTGAACGTGAACAGCGAAGGCAAGTTCATCTTCGAATCGCTGCCGACTGACTCGCTCGCCATCTTCAAGCTGGTGACGTATGACGAGAACTCGATGAAGCTCACGCAGGTACCAGTTGGAACACCCAGCACCACCGTCAAGTTGGCGCGCAAGGGTGCTGACAACCTGTTCCGCTTCGATATCATCAAGCCCGATCCGAACAAGATCAAGCCGATCACGCTGAGCGATGAGGAGATGCGCATCGTTAAGAAAGCGTTCGACAACCTGGAGTTCGAAACGGCCAAGGCCATCATCAAGCCCACTTCGTTCGATGAGCTGAACGAACTGGCCGGACTGCTGAAGAAGAAAGCGGCCTGGAGGCTGATGATATCGGGCCATACCGATAACCAGGGCGGTGCCGCGTACAACATGAACCTGTCGAAGAACCGCGCCAACGCGCTGGCCGATTACCTGGCCAAGCAAGGGATCGACAAGAGCCGGTTCGTGGTGAAGTGGTATGGTCAGACCAAGCCGATCGCACCCAACACCACCCCGCAGGGACGCCAGAAGAACCGCAGGGTGGAAATGCTGATCATCGAGTAATCATTTGATTGATAAAAGAGAACCCCGTTCGCCAAAGCAAACGGGGTTTTTATTTGAGATGGTAAATGCCGGTAGTGTCTCAGCTATATTGTTTTGTATCCGTTAAAGGGGAGGTCACCCTGAGCATTCCCGCGACAGCGCTCTTTTCTCAAGCTGAGACACTACCCAAACGTGGGGATCCGCGATCTTCGTACAAAAAATATTACTTCTTCTTCAGCCGCTCCAGCACTTCCTGCTTTTTCCTGCGCGAGATCTCGTACGTGTTGCCGTTGATGAGGGTAACGATACAAAGCTCTCCCTTGGTGTATTCCTTCACGCAGCTGGTGTTGATGGTGATGCTCTTGTTGATGCGCACGAAGGAAGGATCGTGAAAAAAATCCTCGATCTCCTTCAGCGTCTTCGAGGTCACAACCTTCTCCGCGACCGTGTGGATGGCGGAATACGCACCATCGCCCTCGATGCACACGATGGAGGTGGCGTTGATGAACTTCACGTGTCCCTGCGCGTGCACCGCGATCTTCTTTTCCGAACCCTCATCGAGATTGTTCAGGAGGTTCAGGACCACCGGCTGAATGTTCTTCTTTATTTCCATCGCTTTCTGCACCGCTGCCCGCAGCTCGTGCACCTCCACCGGCTTCAGCAGGTAGTCGAGCGCGCTGAACTTAATGGCATTGATGGCGAACTGGTCGAAGCTGGTGACGAATATCACGGAGAACGGAACGGGATCGAACCGCTTCAGAAGCTCGAAGCCGTTGCCGGTGGGCATCTGGATGTCGAGGAACACCAGCTCCGGTTTTTTTTCCTGGATAAGCTTGCGGGCCGCATCCGCGCTGGGCGCCTCACCGGCCACGTGCACTTCGGGGCAGAACTTGTGCAGGAGCTCTTTCAGCACTTCCCGGCTGTTCTTCTCATCGTCTACGATAAGTGCATCTATTTTCATAAACTATTAATTTATAAAGAGCGCGGTCACCCCTGCCTGCGGCAGGCAGGCTCAGCATGACGGCACACAAATTTTCTATCCTATTATCCTGTTTCATTCCTGGATGACCGGCACAATGATGTTCACGCTGGTCCCGCACGGGTTTCCCGAAGCATCGCGCAGGTCCTCGATGATGATCCAGGACTCGTCCTTTTCCGCCCTTTTGAGCAGCTTGAGCCGCTGGCCCGTTATCATCATGCCCATCGACATGTGGGAGGGGTCCTTCTTTACGGACGGATCCCTGCCGATGCCATTGTCTTCGATCGTAATTTTCAACTGATCACTCACCGGTATGATGGTCACCTTCACCTTACCCTGCCTCTTCCCTTCGAGCGGCATGATGCCGTGCCAGATGGCGTTCTCCACGAACGGCTGGATGAGCATGGTAGGGACCTTCACTTCCGATACATCGATCTGCTTATCCACCTCTACGGAAAAATCGAACTTGTTCTCGAAGCGCAGCTGCTCCAGCTCGGCATACATCTTCAGCGTGTCCAGCTCCTGCTCCAGCGTGACCAGGCTTTCCTTCGAATTGTTGAGCACGGTGCGGATCAGTTTCGAGAACTTGGCCAGGTAGTCGTAAGCCTGCTGTGTTCTTTCTTTGAGGATGAAGTTCTGTATGGAGTTGATGGCGTTGAAAATGAAATGCGGGTTCATCTGCGCGCGCAGGGCCGTCATCTGGTGCTCCATCAGCGCCTGGCTGACGCGGGCCTTCTCCTCCTCGCGGGCGGTGACCTGCCGCACCCGCACGCGGATGATGAGCACAACGGCAGCAATGGCGGCCGCGATCTCGAGCAGCACGAACCACCACGCGCTCCACCAGGGGATGCGGATGGTGAACGGGAACGATGCTGCATCCCGGCTTACCGCCCCGTTGTTGTTGATGGAATAAAGCTCCAGCGTGTAGCTCCCGGGCTTGAGGTTGGTGTATTCGAGAAATTCGCTGGAGGAATTCTTCAGCGTATCGTCAAACCCTTTCAGGCGGTAAAAGTATTTGGGTGAAAACATGCTCTTGAACGAGATACAGTCGATGTAGAGCCGCAGGTTGTTCTCATCGTGCGCCCATATCCTGTTATTGCCAGGCGCTGCTTCCCTGCCGTTCACCGATACCGCGCTGACGTAAATATCCGAAAGAACCTGGTTCACGAAGGGGCGGTCGGTACGGATCTCGCAGAGGCCGTTGCGGGTTCCGGCAAATAGGCTGCCGCCTCTCCTGGCGAGGCTGATCACTTCGTTGGAAGGAAGCCCGTCCGTGATATCGATCGTGGTGATCTCATCCGGCCTTTCGGGTTTCAAAAAAGAAATGCCTTTGTTGGTAGCTACCCATATCCCCGAACTGTCGGGCAGTACGTAGTTGCAGAAGTTGGAAGACAGGCCGTCAGCCGTGCTGATGCTGGTCCATTTATAGTTCTCAAAGATGAAAACACCTTTTGTGCGCGTACAAGCGAACAGCCTGCCGTTCGCGTCTTCAGAAAGGGAAGTGATGCGTTCGTTCTGCAGGGACGGATCTGTTACCTGGACAAAAGACGTATCGCTGAGGCGGTACAATCCCTTGAGCGTGCCGATCCAGAGCTTGTCGTCCTTCGTTTTGATCATGCACGTACCGCGGGAAGGCAGCCTCAATTTGAGCGCTGCAATACCGTTGTCGAATTCATACAGGCCTGCATAAGCAATGCAAGCCAGCTTGCCGCCCGGAAGCCGCGTCATGGCAATACCGGAAATGTTCCCTCCTTCCTTGTTCTTATAGTACTTAACAGTTCCTTTACCGGCATCGGCTTCTGCAATGCTGGTTCCGCAAATGATCACTTTATCGTTGTACGGGCAAAACGTATAGTTCACCGAGCCGCCCGGTGAAGTGAAACCTACCTGCTTCACGGTCCCATCCGGGCCGATCGTAAAGATCTCGTTCTTGTAGTTGGACACCCATACGTTGCCTCCCACCGTTCCCAGGCCCGTGATCTTTTCGCAGAGCGGGGGTTCCTTGTAAAAGCGGTAATAGTTATCGAACGGAGAATAATACAATCCTTTTTCCAGCGTGGTGAACCAGATGCCGTGTTCGTTATCCTCCAGCACCCCGCTTATGGAAATCTTGTCAAGAAAAACAGTGGGAGCCGCATCGGTGTTGCCATTGGCATAACGGTAAACACCGCCCTTGGCCAATCCAACCCACACATTTCCTTCCTTATCCTTATCGAGCAGGATGATGCTTTGGGGAAAGGAGTATTTGCGCAGCTTTCCATCGGATGAAACGGCATAGAGTGTTTGCTCGTAGGTGAAAAGCACCGTACCGCTGCCGGCAACGATCGATTTGAAATTCGGCTGGAACTGCCCGCTCTCCACGTGAATGAACGCATGTCCTTTCATTTTGTCGCGGACCAGCTCGAACAAAAGCGCGGAGCCATCGGCACGGAACCGGCTGCCTTTGCGGAAGGCCGAATGAATGGCATTGCCATCCGGAAAAACCTTTACAATAAAGTTCGCACTGTCGCTATAGGAGCTGTCGGCCGCCAGTCTTTTGTAATTATCGGCAGGAGCTATCTTGTAAAGCGTCCGGGTGGTTCCGAGCCAAAGCGTATCGCCAGCACCCACCTGCATGCTTATAATAAGGAAGGAGCCGCTGTGGAGTTCCTTCTGAAGCTGCTGGTTGGCCTCGATGGAATTGATCCGGCCATCCTTATAATAGCACACTTTGCCGTTGTAGCAGGCCATCCAGATGCGGCCCTGCTTATCTTCCAGCAGTTTGAACACGGTATTATCGGGCAGGCCGTTATCGGAGTTGAAGATAGAGAACGACCGCCCGTTGAACCGGCATACGCCCGCATCGGTGCTGAACCAGAGGTAGCCTTTGCTGTCCTGCATCACATCGTACACCTCGGTGCTGGGCAGGCCCTCGTTAATGCCGATGTTGCGGTAGTACGGTTCCTGCGCGGTGGCTGCCCGGGTAAGCAGTAAAGCAAATGTTAATAGAAAAAACAGGTTGCGCACAGGCTTCGGACTTGTATAGAATTTCCAAAAATAAACTATTCCGTTGCAATAAAAAATTGGAGGTTTGGGGAAGTGTGTAAAAAAGTTTGTGGGCGGTGATGTCCGTGTTCCTAAAGAGTACTTCATTTGATGCGGAAGTCACGTTGCCTAACAACTAAAACTTATTTTATGAGAAACAATCTTTTACTTAAAGCATTCACCCTGGTGATGTTTACAATTATGGGAATTGTAGTCTACTCTCAAGAATCAATTGATGAGCAGAAGCAAAAAGAAAACACAAAAAAACATGTGAATGATCTATTATCGAAATCCTCCTTCGTCTTTATTGAGAACAAAGGGCAATTCGTTTACGATAATGGAGCACCGATGTCGGATGTGTTTTTTAAAGGCACTTCAAAAGCAGGAGAAGTTTGGATCACGGAAAAGGGCTTAACATATGTTTTCACAAAATGCCATGCAGACATCATGGACCCGGACGAAAACAAAACTTTAAAACAAGGAGACACTTTGATCGAATGGAATCGGGTTGATATGAATCTTATTGGTGCACATATAATGAAAGATAATATTGTAGCAACGGAGCCATCCGAAACGTATTACAATTATTATTATGCGCATTGTCCGGATGGGATATTAAATGTGCATGCTTACAAAACCATCACCATTAGCTCTATTTATCCTGGTATCGATTGGGTAATCTATTGTAATGGAGAATATGGCGTGAAATATGATTTTATAGTTCATCCTCATGCAAAGACAGATCTAATAAAAATGTCTTATGCTGGGGCTGAGAATATGAACCTCTCCGATAACAAGGATAAATTGACAATTAAGTCAAAACTAGGCTCAATTGTCGAGGGAGATATCTTAACTTACGAAAATATTTCAGGAAAGAAAATTGATGCAAATTATGTAAAAAATGGAAACACTGTTTCTTTTACCATTAAGGGGAACGATCAGAATGAAGAATTGATTATCGATCCGCCTCTTCTTTGGGGAACCTATAATGGTACAACAAATCATCAAGGTGTTTATGGAATTACGCGTACACCAAGCGATAGCATTTTTGCTGTCGGTTATACAGATGGAAACATTAATCCTGTAAATTTAATTGGTGCTCAAACGTGGGGTCAGAATCCCAATTACGATGCCTGTATTTTTAAATTCGACAATTTCGGAAAATGCGTATGGGCAACGTATTACGGAGGTACCGGAATCGATGTTGGATGGGATGTTGCAGTAGACAACAACTGGCTGTATATCGTAGGCAATACTGCCTCGACTACTTTTCCACTCCAAAATGCATTTCAGGGAGTTTATGGAGGTGGTACAGGAACAATAACATGGCATACCCTTAATTATGCTTGGGGTGGAGATGGATTTTTCTTAAAATTTAATACGGGTGGAACTAGGTTCGTTTCATCTTATTTTGGAGGCTCTGACGAAGATGGAGCGAGATCAATCAGCGTATCGGCAGGCCATGCCTTTATTGTAGGATCTACCAAGTCAGCTAATTTAAACGTCACAGGTAATGCAATTCAACCGGTTATTGGAGCGGGAGGGGGAACAGATGCTTTTTTACTCGACATTTTAGAACCAAGCGGTACTATTTTTTATACATCCTTTTTAGGAGGTACAGGAGATGATTTTGCCTGGGACGTAGCAGCCGTAGCGAATCATGGTAACCCGATATATGTTCATGTGGTAGGTGATGCTGGGGCGGGATTTCCGATTCTAAATCAATTTCAAACATGGGGTGGTGGCAGTTCAGATGCATTTATAACTAAATTCGATTTTAGCAGCAATCCCTTTAGGGTATGGTCTACTTATTTCGGAGGAGCTGGGGATGATATTGCGAGAGTTTGTCTGTATGCGGGTCCGGCAAACTTAGCGGGTCCTATGTATATTGCTTGTCAAACGAATTCAAATTCTTTACCTACATGCACGAACACGTATAATAACGTGACACATAATTATACTTACCAAGGGATGAATGATATGCATTTTCTGTCTATTGATCCAATGCAAGCGGTCCCCGTTATACTATGGGGAGCTTATTTTGGAAGTCCCACAGGAGATGACATTCCCATGGATCTGGCGCTTGATCCAAATTCGAGCAATTACGTTTACTTGGTTGGGCAATCTTCTGCAGATAATTTCAACCCAATAATTACAAACGGGCCGCCATGTACATTTAATCAACCTACACGCGCTGGGGGTACAGACGGAATAATTATACGCCTTGATCCATCGAGTACTTGTGCCGTAAACTGGTCTACGTATCATGGCGGCACCAATAGCGTTAATCCGCCTTTCCCTTCCACAAATGATTGGCTACGATGCGATGTCGTTGATTCTCATGGGTGCCTTTTTGCTGCAGGGGAAGAAAATTCAACAACGTCTACAAATCCATCTGTCTTGGCTAATCCAGGTCTAGGCGCAAGATATTACAGTAATTTTTCTGGTACTGATAATCAGTTTTTCACTAAAATATGCGATTGCCCGCAAGCTTCTGCAGGTCCAAATAAAACGATAGCAGGCCCCTGCTGCTTACCTGTGCAAATAGGTTGTAATGCCATGCCTTGCTTTACCTACAGTTGGTCCCCTACCACTGGATTAAGCTGCTCTACTTGTTCAAATCCCCTTGCATCTGCAGCAGGCACATTTACCCTTACAGTAACAAATATCGTCTTAGGCTGTACGAGCACTGCATCTGTACAAGTAAGTATGGGAACGACAGTTTGCTGTCAAAGCCCAAGCGGAGGTGGCAAACAAATGAACCAACCTCTACCTAAAAATACAATTTTCAATGTATTTCCAAATCCGAATTCGGGTCTTTTTACTGTACAGTTTGAGGAAGGATTCTCGGAAAATATTTCCTTATCGGTTTCCGATGCCTTCGGCAGGTTAGTTTTTGAGAAAAAGAACTTTGTTCCTCAGCAAAATATGGAGATTAATATGGAAAACGAGCAAAGAGGGTTTTATTTCCTCCGCGCCATACGACCCAGCGGGGAAACCATCGTACGGAAGATCGTGGTGCAGTAAACAATTGTCTTTGGTCATATCAGCCCTGTCCGTCTTCACGGATGGGGCTTTTGTTATGTGCAAAAAAGTTTGTGAACGGTATGAACCGGGCCGGTCGTATTACTTAACTTGCCTAGCCAAAAAACATCCCATGAAAACAAGACTGCTCTTCATTGCGATCGCGTATTGCTTAGCTGCCAGCGCGCAAAACAACACGTGGACACAAAAAGCAAACGTAGGCACGCTCGGGCGCATGTCCGGAGTGGGATTCTACATTACCGGTAAAAAAGGCTACATCGGCCTCGGCCGCAACGGAAGCTCCAACTACCTGCACGACATGTGGGAGTACGATGCTTCCAATGACACGTGGACACAGAAAGCCAATTACCCCGGCACGGGAACGTTCTGCTCCACAGCATTGGTGATCGGCAGCAATGCGTACGTGGGACTGGGGTGCAACCCCACCTGCCAGACCGATTGGTGGGAGTTCGATCCTTCGGCAAACACCTGGACCGCGAAAGCCGTATTCCCCGGTGCCGCGCGCTACGGTGCGGGGGGCTTCGGCATCGGAACAAAAGGATACGTGCTGTGCGGCACCATTGGCGGCCCTCCTTACCTGTACGATGTGTGGTGCTATGACCAGCAGAGCGATGCCTGGGTGCAGAAGGTGGATTTTCCCGGTGCCAACCGCAATCACCCCTCGGCATTTGCATTCAACGGCAAAGGTTACGTGGGATTGGGCAGCACAACCTGGTCGAACGTGGCCGCCAGCGACATGTGGGAGTACAATCCCAACAACGACAGCTGGACGCAGAAAGCCACTTGTCCCGGCACTGCGCGCAGGGCCGCCATGGATTTTTCCATCTACAACCTGCTCTTTGTCTGCTGCGGGCTGGACGGCCCCGGCAACACCCTGCAGGACCTGTGGGAATACGATGCATTGACCGATGTGTGGACGGTGCGGGCGCAATTTCCCGCGGCATCGCGCTGGCTGGGAGCGGGCTTCGGCATTGGCGGAAACGGTTATGCCGGAACCGGGACCGATGCCGCGCTCGGCTCGAGCTACGTGGATTTCTGGAAATACGCACCCATCAACGCGGGCGTGAACGATATCCGGGACCAGGTCTCGGTTTCTGCTTATCCCAACCCCTGCAGTTCGTACCTGAACCTGGGCGTTGTCAGTTCGGGCGTAGCCGGGAACAGCGGGCAGATCAATATCTTTGATGCATCGGGCAATAAAGTTTATAGCGGTCGTCTATCAAAAGGAGAGAACCGGATCGAAACAAATAATTTTGCCAGCGGAGTTTATTTTATTGAAGTGCATTCGGAGGAAGGCTTAGCTGTAAAGAAAATCATTAAAGAATAAAACGCTATGAAAAAACTTATTTCACTACTCCTATGCATCTTTTGTATTTTAATAGTCAATGCTCAGACACCAAACTGGCTTTGGGCGAAAAACGCTGGTGGAACAAAGAATGATTACAGTAAAAGTATTACTACTTGTTTAGGAGGAAATACTGCCATTACCGGATATTTTGAAGCACCTTCCGTCACTTTTGGCTCAAACACTTTGAACAGCGCTGGTCAAACTGATATATTTATTGCAAAATATGATGCCAGCGGCAATGTCCTATGGGCTAAGAGTGCTGGCGGAACATTAAGCGATGTTGCTTATTCAATTACCTCCGACAGCAGTGGCAATCTATATATAACGGGAAAATTTCAAAGCAGCACAATAAACTTTGGCTCTACAACTTTGATCAATTCAGGTACTGACGACATTTTTGTAGCAAAATATGATCCGAATGGAAATGTACTTTGGGCAAAAAAAGCCGGCAATACGGGGTCTGAAATTGCGAATGCAATTTCAGCAGATTCCTCAGGGAATGTATATATAACCGGATACTTCGGAAGTCCAACCGTTACATTCGGATCTACAACTTTGACCAGCGTGGGAGGCACAGACTGTTTTGTCGTTAAGTACGATAGCAACGGAAATGTGTTATGGGCAAAAAGTGCGGGTGGTACTTCCGGAGATATTGGGAATACCATTTTTGCAGATAATGGAGGAAATATATTTGTAACAGGATATTATTACAGTCCATCTATTTCAATTGGTTCCAATTCTTTAGCAAATAACGGAACCAATACTGCGGATATCTTTTTTGTGAAATACGATGGAGCCGGTAATGTGATATGGGCCAAAGGTTATGGCGGTACGGACCAGGATTTCCCTTATGGTGCGGTCTCTAATGCCACTGGAAATATTTACATGGCGGGTACTTATAAAAATGTTTCGATCACCTTCGGATCTACTACCCTCAGCAACTCAGGGAGCAATGATCTATTTGTTGTAAAATATGATATGAACGGAAATGTGTTGTGGGCAAAAAAAGCGGGTGCTGCAAATGATGATGAAGTTACAGGTATTGCAACAGATGCTAACGATAATGCCTACATAACTGGCTATTTCGAAAGCCCTGCTATCCTGTTCGGCTCTTTTAATTTGACCAATGTAACAAACAACGGCACTCAATACGATATATTCTTCACACAATACGATCCCAATGGGAATGTGCCTTGGGCGAAAAGCATTGGAGGGATTTCTAGCGATTATGGTTACAGTCTTACAGTCGACCCAAGTAACAATCTTGTTGTCACGGGATCCTATGCAAGCCCCTCAGTCACATTCGGCTCAACGACTCTAACCAACACAACTTCATTTTATTTTGATGTTTACGTGGCCAAACTAGGAGTAGTAACAAGTATAAAAAATGACTTTAATACAATTATTATGTGCCTATATCCCAACCCCACCAGCGGGCTGGTCACACTTAGCTTATCCAAAGACTCCGGCCAGGCAAGCGTTTACAATGCGATCGGAGAAAATATTTTCCAATGCCGCGTAACTAATGCACCCGCGACCATTGACCTGGGCAATTATCCGCAAGGGATTTATTTTATCGAAATAAAAACCTGGAATGGAACCGCGGTAAAGAAGATCATAAGAGATTAGTACAAATCCTTTACATTTGTTTTCATAAACCATGTTCCTATGAAAACGAACTACACCCTTCTAACCGCTTTCTTTTTATCCGCAATAACTTCCTTTGCCCAGCTGGGCGGCAGCGGCACCTTCAACGACCCTTACCGCATTACCACCTGCGATGAACTGCAGATGATGGAACTGCACCTGGGATCATACTGGATCCTGATGAACGACATCGACTGCGCTAACACGCAGACCGGTCTCGGCCAGTGGACCTCCACGGGCTTCCGCTGTGTGGGCGACAGCTCTACGCCCTTCACCGGCAACTTCAACGGCAAGTGCTACGCCATCAATAACCTCTACATCAACAATCCCTCGAAAAAATACAACGGCCTTTTCGGCTACACCAATAACGCCACGGTGACCAGCGTAAAGGTCATCAACTCGCTCATCAAGGGCGGCAGCTTCACGGCTGCCATTATCGGCAGCAAGCTCTCTACCACCCTCGATGACTGCTTTTCCTCGGGCTATGTGAGCGGCTGGGACTGGACCGGTGGCATTGTGGGCAAGAGCGATAACTACCAGGGCACGCAGGCCATGATAACCAATGCATTTTCGCACACCGTGGTGAACGGGCACGATTACACCGGGGGCGTGGTGGGCCAGATCACCACTTTCCAGGGCGGTGGCTCGTACTGCAACAGCTGCTGGGCAACATGCAACGTTACCGGCAACAACTACACGGGCGGTGTGGCCGGTGAGTGCGGAACATACCAGGGAGGCGGAGCACAATTGCTGAACTGCTACGCCAAAGGGAAAGTTTCAGGCAAAGATGCGGTGGGCGGACTGGTTGGCGACATGGGCCCTGTAATGGGCGGAGGCTCTTACATCATTAAATCCTATGCTATGGGTGCTGTATCCGGACAAACGAACGTGGGCGGACTAGCCGGCAAGAACGGACCGAACTCCGGTGGCGGCTCGCAGGTGTACGACTCCTATGCTCGGGGAAGCGTTACGGGAACGACTAACGTGGGCGGGCTCATCGGCATGCAAACGGCCACGGGCGCAGGTTACGGAGTGGACACCAGCTACTGCACCGGCCTGGTTACAGGCACCACCAACGCAGGCGGGTTCATCGGCAACCAAACCAACAGCCCCATCTTCACGAAAGATTACTGGAACGTAACGGTAAACCCTTCGCTGCAATCCATGGGCAACATGGGCAGCGATCCGAACATCTTCCCCTCCACCACCGCGCAGATGCAAACGCAAGCGACCTACTCCGGCTGGAACTTCACCAACATGTGGGCCATCAGCAACGGAAATTACCCTACGCTCATTCCCGCGCCCAACGGCAGCACCTGTAACTTTCCCACTACACTGGAAGCAGCTTTCAACAACAGCCCTGCTTTTGTTTGCTTTGGCGACACTGTTCAGTTCACCGACCAAAGCACCGGCTCGCCCAATGCCTGGAGTTGGAACTTCGGTGATCCGTCCTCGGGTATCTACAACACCAGCACGCTGCAGAACCCCGTGCATTATTTCACCGGAGCGGGGACGTTTTACGTTACGTTCATCGCAACAGCCGGTAATAATAAGGATACGGTGATCACGCCCATCGTGGTGAAGAACTGCACCACAGGGATGACGGAAGACGATCAGCTTGCAACAGTATCGGTCTATCCGAACCCGACTTCGGGCAAGTTCATCATTACAGCCACCGGAGAATTAACGGTCTTTAACATGATCGGGGAAGCGGTCTATTCGCAAAGACTGGTCTCTGCCGCAAGCGAGATAGACCTGTCGGGCAAACCGGCAGGAGTGTACCTCCTGCATGTGAGAACGAACAACGGTACCGTGGTCCGGAAGATCATTAAGGAATAGGTCTCACATTCTTCCTCTTTAGTAACTGGCTATTCAGATGATCTTTTGGAAAACCGCTACGAAGCGGTGCGGCCGAGCGGATAACCACGCTTGATCCCAGGTAGTGATCCCGGCACGACTCGAACGTGCGACCTACTGCTTAGAAGGCAGTTGCTCTATCCACTGAGCTACGGGACCATTGTCGGGGCGGCCAGATTCGAACTGACGATCTTCTGCTCCCAAAGCAGACGCGATACCGGGCTTCGCTACGCCCCGAAATTCTTTGTAGGGAGATTGTCCGAACTGACGATCTCCCCGATGTCCAAATCGGGGTGTGATACCGTTACGCCTTGGCGTGATACGCCCCGAAAAATGTTTATGGAATCAGGGATTACTTGCGTGATCCACTGTTCTCCTAAAGTCAAAATCAAAACTGCCAACGCTGACGCGTTGTCCGCATTTGCTCCACAAAAATTCAAGCAAGCTTGATTTTTGTTCCGCTCATGCGGGTCACAGTTTTGATCCATTTGCGGAGAGGGGGGGATTCGAACCCCCGATACGGCTTTACAACCGTATGCCGGTTTAGCAAACCGGTAGTTTCAACCGCTCACTCACCTCTCCGTATGCTATTAAATAATATTATTCCCCTTCAACCAATTATATCCGTTAATCGTTTTAAAAAACCTTTCTCTCTTTACAGCTTCGCTTCGCGAACTGAATTCTTCGAAATAATGCAATTCAAATGGTATTCGCCCTTTTGTTGATCTAACCTTTCCAGAGTTATGATAATTAACTCTTGCTTTAAGATTGTCTGTACTACCGTAATAATACTTAAAATCTTTCTTACTCTTTAATATATAAGCAAAATACATTTTTTTGCTGTTGCCGGTTTAGCTCCGAAGGAGTCCCTACGGGACAAACCGGTAGTTTCAACCGCTGACTCACCTCTCCGTATGCATCTAAAAAAGAACGGCAAAGGTATGAAAATTTCGTAAGGGCTTTTTTCGCGAAAATCAAAGGTTGTTGGAATTGAATACTATCTTTGTATCACCCATTGACCATTGCTATGCAGGCAAAAGCTGCCCCTATTCTGTTCTGCTCCTTCTTATACGCTTTGCTTCTCAGCTCCTGCTCTTCCTTTCAGAAAGATAAGAACGAAGTGGTGATCTGGGAACTCTCCGATCCGGAAACAATGAATCCCATCAATTACACCGATGCCGCTTCCGGCTTCATCGCTAATAATATCTATCAGCCCCTGCTCAATGTGGACTTCAAAACACTGGAGATCGTGCCGGTGCTGGCCGAAAAAAAACCCGATATCGAAAAAAATCCTGACGGCACCCTTCGCATCACTTACACGCTCCGGAAAGATGCCGTATGGGACAACGGGACGCCCCTCACTGCAAAGGACGTGGAATTCACCCTCAAGGCGATCAAGAACCCGAAGGTGAACAACCAGCAGACCAAGCCCGCCTACGAGGACATCGGTGAGTTCATTTCCTATCCCGATAATCCCCGCAAGTTCACGCTCATCTACAAAAAGATCTACCTGCTGGCCCCCATCAGTGCCGACTTCGCCATCCTGCCCGAATATGTGTACGATCCCAAAGGGCTGATGCGCGGTTTTTCCGTGAAACAGCTCACCGAAGACACCACCTTGGCCGTCAACCCAAACGTCATCGCATTTGCTGACGACTTCAATTCGGAAAAACGCATGCGCGAAAAGAACTTCATCAGCGGCAGCGGTGCGTACACGTTCGAAGAATGGAAGACCGGGAAGGAGGTCGTGCTGAAGCGCAAGAAGAACTGGTGGGGCGACAAGGTGAACAAGGTGAACTGCTACTTCGAGGCGAACCCGGAAAAAATAACCTACCGCATCATCAACGATGAGACGTCCGCGCTGGTCTCGCTCAAGGGCGGGAACCTGGACGTGATGCGATCCATCAAGGCCAAAGATTTTGTTGAGCTCCCGCAATCGCAAAAGTTCCGGGAGAACTTCAACTCCTACACTCCCCTGCAGCTCACCTACAATTATTTCGGCATCAACATCCTCCGGCCCAAGTTTACCGACCGCGATACCCGCGAAGCGCTGGCCCACCTGGTGGATGCCGATAAAATGATCCAGACCATCCAGTACGGCATGGCCCAGCGCGTGTGGGGACCGGTCCATCCTTCGGACGTAAAGGACCTGAATACCTCCATCGTTCCGTATGACTTCAACCTCGAAAAAGCCAAGGATCTGCTGGCCAAAGCCGGCTGGAAGGATTCCAATGGTGATGGTACGCTCGACAAAATGATAAACGGGGAGCGCGTGGATTTCGTGATCGATTTCTCCTACAACCAGGGCAATGATGAGCGCAAGGCGGCCGTGCTCCTGTTCCAGGAAGAAGCGCGCAAGGTGGGAATCACGGTGAACATCATCCCGCAGGAATGGTCGGTGTACACCAAGAACCTGCGCAATCACAATTTCGACATGTACGTGGGGCGCTGGGTGCAGGCGCCTGTTCCGTGGGATCCCAAGCAGGTGTTCCACTCCGAATCGGCCAATGGCGGCTCGAACTACGTAAGCCTCAGCGATCCGCAGGTCGACAACGTGATCGACTCGATCCGCACCGAGCTGGACGAAAGCAAACGGTCGGAATTGTACAAGCGGCTGCAGACCCTGCTGCACCACGAGGTATCGTACATCTACCTCTTCTCGCCCAGCGAGCGGATCGTGATCCACAAACGGTTCTCCAATGCCGAGCCCTCCGTGATGCGGCCGGGCTACTGGGAACCGGCCTTCCGGCTGGCTTCACAGGAAGAATAAAAAAAAGCGGAATGCTACGGTACGTTCTCAAGCGCATCCTTATTTTCATTCCCACTTTATTCGCGATCTCCCTCATCACCTTCTTCATCAGCGTGAACGCACCGGGCGATCCCGTGGAGAGTATGCTCAACAGGAGCAGCGGTGGCGAAGGATTCGTCAGCACCAAGCTGGCCAATGAAAAAGCATACGAAGACACCCGCCACAGCCTCGGGCTGGACCTTCCCCTGTTCTATCTCACCTTTACGAACGCCACCTATCCCGATACGCTTTACCGCGTGTCGCACCCGCAGCTCCGCAGCACGCTCGAGCGGCTTGCGTTCACATACGGGAAATGGGAAAATGTATCCGCATACTACCTTTCCATAAAAAAATTCGAGAATGAAATTTACGCTGTTCAGCGGACCAGCGAGAATGCCGAAGCGCTCACGCGCGCCAGGCGCACTGCCGAACTGCTCTACCAGGCTTACGATGAAAAAAAAATAAATGCGCTGCTCAACGAAGTGCGCAGCTGCTGCAGCGCGGGCAGAGTGCCCGGCACGCTCGCGGCATCGTTCGAGGCGGTTGGGACGTGCTTCCTTAACATGACGAAGCAAACCCAAACATGGAAAAGGTACATGCCTGCCGTTCACTGGAACGGGCTGCAGAACCAGTATCACCGCTGGATCACGCATTTCATTGCAGGCGATTTCGGCATTTCGTACCAGGACAAGCGTCCCGTGAGCTCCGTCATCAGTGACGCACTGCCGTGGACGATCGGGCTGAGCCTTACTTCCATTCTCATCGCTTACCTCATCGCCATCCCGCTCGGGGTGCGCTCGGCCATCAGGAAGGGAACGCTGGGTGAACGCGCCACCACCACCACGCTCTTCATTTTCTATTCGCTGCCCAACTTCTGGATCGCCACCCTGCTGGTGATCTTCCTCTGCGGAGGCGATTACCTCTCCTGGTTCCCGGCTCCCGGCTCGCCTGCGGTGCCTGAGGATGCTTCCTTCCTGGTCAGGATCGGGCAGGGACTGTGGAGCGTAGTCCTCCCGCTGTTCTGCTGGACCTATGGCTCGCTGGCCTTCATCTCGCGGCAGATGCGGGGCGGCATGCTGGAGGTGATCCACCAGGACTACATCCGCACGGCCCGCGCAAAAGGTCTTGAAGAACGGACCATTACCTGGAAGCACGGGCTGCGGAACTCGCTTATCCCCATCATCACGCTGTTCGCACAGGTGTTCCCCCTGGCCATATCGGGATCGTTCGTCATCGAGTTCATCTTTTCCATTCCCGGGCTCGGCAAAGTAAGCTACTACTCGCTCGTGGCGCGCGATTACCCGGTGATCTTCACCATCACCATGCTGGTATCCACGTTCACCATCATCGGCATGCTGGTTGCCGACATCCTGTATGCGGCCATCGACCCGCGCATTTCATTTTCCAAACGTTCGTGATGCGGCTCTTCAGAAAACATCAGGTGCAGGCAGGAGGCATACAACCTTCGGCACAATCGCTGTGGGCGAACACGAAAAAACAGTTCCGCAAGAACAAGCTTGCCGTTTATTCGTGGAAGTTCATCAAGGTGCTGGTGCTCATCGCGCTGCTTGCCGATCTCCTGGCCAACGAAAAGCCCCTCGCCTGCTCCTACAACGGAAAGATTTACTTCCCGGTCTTCCGCTCCTGCCTTGCGGACATCGGTCTTGCCGGCTACCCGGCCGAGCTGCAGAACGTGAATTGGAGAGATGAACACTGCAGCTTCGTCCTGTTCCCGCCCGTTCCCTATTCGCCCACAAACTTCGACAGCAATAACGAACATTCGGTGAGCCCGCTCGGACCGCAGCATGTGCCTTCGCTCTTCTGGCGGCACTGGCTCGGCACGGACGAGCTGGGGCACGATGTGCTTTCCATCATGATCCACGGCACGCGCATCTCGCTGCTGGTGGGGCTGGTGGCCATGAGCATTGCAGCCTTCATCGGCATCCTGCTCGGATCGCTGGCGGGCTACTTCGGTGACGAGCGGCTGCAGGCGAGCCGGGCCCGGCTCCTGCTGAACATTCTTTTTTTCCTGCTCGCCCTGTTCTACGGTTTTGCCGTAAGGTCATACATACTGAGTGATGCGCTGGCCGTTTCGTTCGGAAGCTTCATTTGGGAACTGCTCCTTAGCCTCCTGGTCATGGCGGGCATCATCGCCACCGGGAACCTGCTTGCCATCCCGCTGAAAAGGATCCCCTTCCTGGGGAAAAGAGTGAAGCTGCCGGTCGACATCACCGTTTCGCGGCTGTTCGAAGTAATGCTCTCCATCCCCACCCTCTTCCTTATTATATCGGTATCGGCCGTGGTGAGCAAGCCGTCCATCTTTTTGGTGATGGCGGTGATCGGGCTCACCTCGTGGACCGGCATTGCCCGCTTCATGCGCGCGGAGCTGCTGCGGGTGCGCAGCCTGGAGTACATCGAGGCGGCCCACGCATTGGGTTTTTCCGAATGGCGCATCATTTTCCGTCACGCCATTCCCAACGCGCTCTCGCCCGTGCTGATCGCCATCGCTTTCGGGATCGCTGCTGCCATCCTTATCGAATCCACGCTCTCGTTCCTCGGCATCGGTGTGCCGCCCGAGCTGCTTACCTGGGGATCGCTGCTTTCATCCGCGCGGCAAACGCCCAATGCGTGGTGGGTGGCGCTGTTCCCCGGCATCGCCATATTCATCACCGTCACCATCTACAACCTCGTGGGCGAGGGGTTGACCGATGCGCTGGATCCGAAGAAGAGGAAGTTGTAGGGGCGATCCGAGAAGCGAGAGGCATGCAGCATCAAAAATAAAATGGAACCGCAGAAACTCCTTTCCTGCTGAACCCGAGAGCCGGGGCAGGTATCTTTATAAAGCCGAACGTATTGAACACTGCTTTCAGGAACTTCGAACGTGTCCTGATGCGTGAAAGGTCCGCATCGAGAGCGAAATAAAATTCCGGGTAACGTTCGAAGGCAACCGTGTTACCGTTCGCATCCGTGTACACGGGATTGGACCTTCCGCCTGTCATGCCCCTTGCCCCATAGCCGAATGCAACATTCAGCCACTTCGGAAATACTGACTCTTTGCCCAGGAAAGATGAGATGTTTGCGCTCAGCCAATAGGTCTGCCCGTTGTAATCCTTGATGATCTGCTCGTTGAAGCTTCTGCCCAGGAGATCGGGCCGGTATTTTGGAAAACCTGTTTGATGGAACGAGAACTTCAATACCATCCGTTGCTCGTTCCAACCCAGCTCCTGCCCAATCACCAGCACAGATCCCAGCGTGTTGGCACCGAAGTCGCCCCACGAAAATCCCCACTGGGAAGAGAAGCCATCCAGTATTTCTATGTTCAATAAAAAAGCGGAGCCGAGCATTCCTCCGTACCAGGCCGCCTTCTTCTTCTCCACCCCGCTCCATTTCAGCAGCCCGATGCCGATCCTTCCTATATAATAGGAGGTCATCACGTGGCCGCACTTGTCCATGTGCTGCCACTCGGGATTGTCGTCAAAAAAATGAAAAGAGGCATGCGGATAATCCCTGTACCAGAGCTGGTTCAGCCCGATGAGGGAGCCGGCATACAAAGCGCCTTCAGTACCCACAACGGTATAAAAACGTTTTTTATTGAACGATACAGCGTCAGAGAAAAATCCGCTGGTATCGCTTTGCGCGCTGCAGGCAAGCGGCAGGATCAGTAAAAAAGCGGCTGTGATCTTCCTCACAACCTAAAGGTAGGAAAACTACGCAAGCAGCACCCGCTTCGCCTCGTCAAGGATCGAGAATGCCTTCTCACGGGTGGAAGATTCAGCATACGTGCGCAGCACGGGTTCAGTGCCCGAAGCGCGGATCATCAGCCATTCGTCATCGCTGAAGAAATATTTCCAGCCGTCCAGGTCCTCCATGCGCTGCACCTTGTAGCTGCCGAAGGAAGAATATTTTTTCTGCAGGCAGTTGGCGATGATCTTCTTTTTTACTTCCTCTGCAATATGAAGGTCGTTGCGCTCAAAGGCAAAGCTGCCGGTGATGGCGTACACCTCCTTGATGAGGTTCTTGAGCGATTTCCCGCTCTTGGCCATGTATTCCCAGATCACGAGCCCCATCCAGATGCCGTCACGCTCCGGGATGTGCCCTTTGATGGCAATGCCCCCGCTCTCTTCCCCGCCCAGCAGCACGTCTTCGGAGATCATGATCCCGCAGATGTACTTGAAACCGATCTTCACCGTTTCGAGCGGTAAGCCGTAGTGCCTGCACATGTTCTTGATCTTGACCGTGGTGGAAAAGGCCGTGCACACCTTGCCGTTCATCTTCTTGTACTTGTGCAGGTAATGGATCAGCAGGAGGATGATGTGGTGCGAATCCACGAAGTTCCCATCGCTGTCGTACAGCCCGATCCGGTCCGCATCGCCATCGGTGGCCAGTCCGCAGTCGATGTTCTTCGAGCGCTTGATCAGGTCCGCAAACTCGCGGAGGTTCTTGTCGATCGGCTCGGGCGCCTGCCCCATGAAAGAAGGATTGTAATCGCAGTGCAGCAAGGTTGTATCCGGCAGCAACCGCTTGATGACGTTCTGCCCCGCACCGTACATGGCATCGTAGGCGAACCTCAGGCCCGACTTCCGGATCGCTTCCAGGTCAAAGTTTTTTTCTGCATGCTTACAGTACATCGTTTCCAGGTCAACATATTCCAGCAGCTTTTTCGATTCAATATCCTGCAGGCTTATGGTCTCCGGATCGACCGGTAACTTTTCAGGGATCATCTTTTCGATCTCTTCCACCTTTTCGGGAAGGAGCGGGCCACCGTAGCCGCCCTTGAGTTTGTAGCCGTTGTAGGAAGGCGGGTTGTGGCTTGCGGTGATAATAATACCGAGGCAGGCTTTTTTATTGACCGTGCCGAGGGATACCATCGGTGTGGAGACAAATCCTTTGGCCAGGAACACCCTGATGCCGTTGCGGGCAAGTATCTTGGTTACCGTTTCGGCAAAAAGCTCGCCTGCAAAGCGGCAGTCGTGCCCCACCACCACCGATGGGTTCTTGTAATTTTCATTCAGCCATTTTGAAACGGCTTCGGTGACGCGCGCCACATTCTCTACCGTAAAATCTTTTGCAATGATGGCCCGCCAGCCGTCCGTTCCGAATTTGATTTGCGACATGCGATGAGCTATTGGTGTTAGACGATTACAAACTTACACAATTGGGAAACATCACCGTTTGATTTTTAAACGGTTCAGCGCATCGTGATACTTTTTCACGTACACGCAATGCTGTTCCAGCGTTTTGGAAAAGTTATGCGTTCCCGAAAAATCCTCCTTCGCGCAGAAGTACAGGTAGTCGCTCTTCTGGTAGTTCAGCACCGCGTCCAGCGAAGATATTTCGGGGATGCTGATCGGGCCCGGGGGAAGGCCGGTGTGCTTGTACGTGTTGTAAGGCGATTCGATCTCCTTATCCTTGTCCAGCACCCGCGTGATCGAAAAATCACCGATACAGTAAATGAGGGTGGGATCGCTCTGCAACGGCATTCCCTTCCGCAGGCGGTTGATGTATACCCCGGCAATAATTTTCTTTTCTTCGTTATCCACGCTCTGCTCCGCCTGCACTATGGAGGCCAGCGCAGAGGCCTGCGGTTGCGAGAGGCCGGTCTTCTTTGCTTTTGCCTTCCGCTCTTCGGTCCAGAACGCGTTGTACTCCCGGGCCATCCTCCCGAGGAACTGCTCGGCCGAGGTGTTCCAATAGAACTCGTACGTATTCGGGATGAACAGGGAGAGCACACTTTCTTTGCTCATTCCGAATTTCGATGACAAAAAACTTTCATCGCCCAGCTGCCGGAGCATTTCGGTGGAGTCGGCTTCGAGCTTTTTGCACACACGCGACACCAGCTGCTCCTTCGTACGGATGTTGTTAAAGATGATCTGTATCGGGTCCTGCTCACCAGAGCGCAGGAGGTTGATCAGCTCGTTGTTGCTCATCCGGTCCCTTACCCGGTACCGCCCCGGCTTTACATTATCCTTGTACTTCTTCTTTTCCGCCAGGATCTCGAACGAACTGCGGTTCACGATGATATTTTTTTCATACAGCATGTTCTTCACATCCTCGAACGTCCAGCCCGTTTTTATATAGATGAAATCGAATTTTTTACCGGAAAGCACCACGTTGGGCTGGTAGATGTACCGGTATGCGAAATAGATGCCCACGCTGCCCGTTACCGCAATGATGATCGCCAGTGAGATCAGTATCTTTTTCAATAAGGAGCCTTTCTTTGCCATACGCTACGCCTTCACCAGTAATTTCTTTATTCGTTCAATAAGCTTTTCCGCTTCTTTATCCCGCTTCAGCACTTTCAGCAGGTTCACCTTGTTGATGAGCGCCAGCTGGTAGTCCGGGTCGAGAGCGATGGCCTTATTATACAGCTCCTCAGCTTTCGCGTAATTTTTTTCTTCAAAATAACAATAGCCGAGGTTGCAGAGAGCAGGTGCGTACTTGGGATTCTCAGCCGTTGTTGTCTCAAATATCTTTTTTGCTTCTTCTTTCTTGCTCAACCGGAACAGAACACTTCCGTGCTTGATCCGGAACTCGTAATTATAAGGAGCGAGCTCCACGGCCTTACCATAAAAGCCGGAAGCTTTTAGCAGCAATTCATGCGAACTTGTTTCTTCCTGTTTAAGTTTTTCCACGCAGGCCTCCCCAATCCGGTAGCAGGTCCAGGCATCATTGTTATCGTAAGATTTTTTCACCAGCATTTCATTCAATAATTTTTCAGCACCAATACTGTTCACATAGGAAACGATCTTCCCGAAATCGCCTTTGAGGTAATTGAGTCGCACCAACAATCCCAGGTTGCTGCTCACATCCTCAACGGTTGCGTCCGGCAAATATTTTTTTGCAGAATCGAGCAAAGCGAAATTATGTTCATCAAACTTTTCCAGCTGGTTCAGGAAAGCCTCGGCCTTTACCCTGCCGGAAGGGCTGGCCTCATTGATCGCGAACAGCCCGATGAACTTTTTGATCTTTGCCACATCCTCCTTCTTCACCGGTTTGCGTATAAAATGATCGGTAACCGTAACGTGCGGAATATCGATGGAGCCGCTGCGGGGCATGTGGCAGGAAACGCAGTTGTCCTGCACCTTGCTGCGCACTTCCATATTTTCGGTGCAAACCATTTTTACTTTCCCACCGTGGCAATTCTTACACGCGTTGTTGAACACTTCCTTCCCGGTCACTTTCACGCTCACGTGCGGATTGTGGCAGGTCACGCAGGTCATGGCATCCTTGTACGGCCGCAGGTTCTTCGAATCTTCTTTGAAACTCTTTATAAAGCATTGGCTCATTTTTAACCGGTCGGCATGAGAGGCCATGATGAACTCATCCTCCGCGCCTTGGTATTTCGGGAGGAACACCGCTTCCACATCGCTCAGCTTCATGCCAGGCCGGAAATCGAAGAACGACTTCCCTTCCTTGAGCACGGCATTGCCCTGCAAATGGCACCGCTGGCACACATCGAATTGCAGGCCGATCGGCAGCTTGGCCGGGTTCACGATCGTGTAGTCGATGTACCTGGATGTATCCACAATATTTCCTTTTTGCTTTTCCGCAACGTGCACGCTCCCCGGTCCGTGGCACCGTTCGCAGCTGATGCCGCTGGCCACGAAATTGTATTTGTTCTCCGATCCCTGGTAGAACTCCGGGTAAGAGTTGTGGCAGGCCATGCATTCCAGCCCGATCTTCCGTGAGAAGCGTGTATTATACCCATTCTCGAAACCCGGTGGAAGGTCCCACTGACCCTTCTGTGTATAAAAGGTCATGGGCATCTGGCAGAGGTAGCCGTTGGTGCTGAAGATATGCGAATTGGTGTGCTGCCCCGAGCCGATGATGTAATCCACCTTTTCCACGCGCTGATGCACCGTATCCTTCCCCTCCAGGCGGAACTCCTTTATATATAAGGAAGAATCCTGCCAGTAGGGGTGATAGTACAGGTCCGAATATCTATCGTAGATCACGTCATGCGCACCGAACTTTGCCGCGGATTTCTGGCGGGTCGCCCGGTCAAAGCTCTGGCCCATGCCCGTGTGGATGAACGTCCGGTACTTGTCCATGTGGCACTGGCGGCAGGTATTCATCCCCACGTAGGTGGCGTTAACGGAGAGGTTCAGGTACTGACCAGCTTCTTCTTTCTTTTTTTCCTCGCCCGGTCCGCAATAAACGATCGCCATCGCCACGAATGCGAACAACGCAGGGAGCAGCGCTTTCCTGTAGGATCTCATGAGTGAAGCCAAGTTACAAATTACTTACCGATGCGCTGCAGGAGGTATTCGTCCAGGAACTTGCTCCCATCGCGTATCCATTGCTTCTTCTTTCCCGCTTCGCGGAACTTGTTCTTTTTGAAAAGGCCGATGCTCGGCTTGTTGTCTGAGGAGATGTTGCAATACAATTGGTGCAGGTTCAATGTTGAAAAACAATAATCGGCAAGCAGATTAAGGGCTTCGGACGCATACCCGTTCCGTCTTTCTTTCTTTTCCGCGATGAGGATGCCGATGCCGGCCCTGCGGTGGTTCGGATCGAAGTCGAAGAGGTCCACCGTACCGATGGCCGTGCCATCCTTCTTGCAGATCACCAGGCGAAGCTGCTTCGATGCATAGATGTCGGACCGCGAGTCGGAAATATACCGCTGGAGCACATCTTTCGAAAAGGGCGCAGAGGTATTGCTGATCCGCCAGATGGACGTGTCATTCTCCCATTGGTACAGCAACTCCACATCGGGAGGTTCCAATGCCCGCAGGTAAATATTTGCTCCCCTGATCATCGATCACAAATTTAAGAAAACCTGCCTGTCTTAAGCAGGCAGTGCTTGAACCATGTTAAAAAGAATTTCGCAGGGAAAAACCGCGAAATGGTATTTTCCGTATGTTTGGTAAAATTCAAAAAGCGATTTGGCTTACATCCTCATCTTCTTCTTCGCCCACTGGTTCCTGTCGCTTTTCATGCAGACATTCTTTCTTCACCGGTATGCTTCGCACAAGATGTTCTCGATGAATACATTCTGGGAACGTTTCTTCTACTTTTTCACTTTTATCACCCAGGGTGCTTCCTTCCTGAACCCGCGCGCGTATGCCATCATGCACCGGATGCACCATGCTTATTCCGATACGGAAAAAGACCCGCACTCTCCTCATTTCATCAAGGACGTGTGGGGGTTGATGATGAAGACCAAGGATATTTACCTCCAGTATTCCAAGTACAAGAAACAGCCGGAGCCAGAGTTCATCGACCGCTATCCCGAATGGAAGTTCATGGATATCGTTTCCGACTCCTGGATAACTCGCCTCCTGTTCTGCATTGGGTATACCTTATTCTATATTCACTTTGTCCCGGCCGGCCACGAATGGCTGTACGCGCTGCTTCCCGTTCATTTTTTCATGGGGCCGGTGCATGGAGCGATCGTGAACTGGTGCGGGCACAAGTACGGCTACGCCAACTACGATAATGACGATCACAGCAAGAATACCTTCCCGCTCGATTTCCTGATGCTGGGCGAGTTGTTTCAGAACAACCACCACAAAAGCCCCAACCGGGCAAACTTTGCAAGGAAGTGGTTCGAGATCGATCCAACGTACCCGGTTGTGAAGGTCCTGCATTGGATGGGGATCATTGAATTGAGAAAAGCATGACCATGAATACCGACCTGCTTATTAAAACCATCCTGGTCTCTCTTGTATGCTGCTCGGGCGTAATGCTGCTCGTGTGGACGTGGGCCTACCGGATAAAGAATGCGGGTGTGGTGGATATCTTCTGGGCCTTCAATTTCACCATCATAGCCGCGGTCATTTATTTTTTTGCTGACGGCTACGAGGCACGAAAAGAGATCGTATGCATCCTGGCCGGGCTCTGGAGCCTGCGTCTGGGCATTTACCTGCTGGTCCGTGTCGGATCGCATCTCAAGGAGGAAGAAGGACGGTACAAGCAGCTGCGAAAAGAATGGGTGCCCAATCCCGATGCCAGGTTCTTCATCTTCTTCCAGGCGCAAGCCTTATCGAATATCTTCCTTGCTGCCCCGTTCTTTATCGATGCCATGAACACCAACCCGGAGCTCACGATCTTCGAAAAGATCGGTGCAGGCATGTGGCTGGTCTCTATCATCGGGGAAGGAACGGCAGATCTCCAGCTGAAAATGTTCAAGAACAACCCGGCCAATAAAGGAAAGGTCTGCCAGCAGGGATTGTGGAACTACTCCCGCCACCCCAACTATTTCTTCCAGCTCATGATCTGGATATCGGTGCTCATCTTCTCGCTCAGCTCGCCTTACGGATGGGTCGCTGTGATCTGCCCGCTTACCATCGGCTACCTCATCTTCAAGGTCACCGGCATCCCCATGACCGAAGAACAATCGCTGCGCAGCAAGGGCGATGCCTTCCGCGAGTACCAGCGCACCACCAGTGTCTTTGTTCCCTGGTTCAAGAAGAAATAGCAATATAACTCCGCATACACTCGCAGCAAAAAACTTCAATCCCTCCCTATTCGTATATTCGTACTGATTCGTATTTCGTAAATGATGTGGTATGATCCCCTTTTAGAAAAGAACCTGGTCCCTGATCTTCTCATCCGATGGAAGATCCGGCAACTGCTTCGCGACCGGCTGAAGGAAGAGGACAAGGGGAGTGAAGCAGCCAATAAAAAACATTTGCTGGAACTGGTGGAGGAGCTAAAAAGCTCACCGGTAGCCATCGAGACCCGCTCGGCCAACGAGCAGCATTACGAAGTTCCCACGGAATTTTTTAAGCTCGTAATGGGACGGCACATGAAATATTCGAGCTGCTATTTCCAAAATGGAACTACTGAGCTGAGCAAGGCGGAAGAGACCATGCTAGGCATCACTTGCGATAGAGCGGAGTTGAAAGATGGGCAGGACGTTCTCGAACTGGGCTGCGGGTGGGGATCCTTGTCCTTATATATGTCGGCCCGTTACCCGAAAAGCAATTTCACTGTAGTTTCCAATTCACGGACACAAAAAATATACATTGACACGCAAGCCAGGCAGCGGAACATACCCAATCTCACCGTGATCACGGCCGACATGAACTCGTTCTTCATCGACAAGAAGTTCGACCGGGTGGTTTCGGTAGAAATGTTCGAGCACATGCGGAACTACCGCGAGCTGATGAAGCGCATATCCGGCTGGCTCAAACCGGATGGAAAGCTGTTCGTGCACATCTTCACGCATAAAAAATTCGCCTACAAGTTCGAGGTGCGTGACGAGAGTGACTGGATGAGCAAATATTTTTTCACCGGGGGCATCATGCCCAGCAACGACCTGCTCTTTTACTTTGATGATCACCTGGTAAAAGAAAATTTCTGGGAAGTGAACGGCACACATTACCAGAAGACCTCGGAAGACTGGCTGTCGAACATGGATCGGAACAAAGAGCATATCCTTCCCATCCTTGCCGGAACGTACGGGAAGGACCAGGCGCTGAAATGGTTCGTGTACTGGCGGCTGTTCTTCATGGCCTGCGCGGAACTCTGGGGATTTAATAACGGAACCGAATGGATGGTATGCCATTATCTTTTCAAAAAGCAATGAACCTGCGGCATGACTAAGCCTTCGTTAGCGATCATCGGAACCGGAATTGCCGGAATGGCCTGCGCCCATTTCCTGCAGCATCGGTACGACCTGACCGTTTACGAGAAGAACGATTACGTGGGCGGGCATACGAATACCGTAACCGTGGACGAGGAGGGGCAAGAGATTTACATCGACACCGGCTTCATGGTGTTCAACCATGTGACCTATCCCCTGCTCACAAAACTGTTCGCACAGCTCAACGTCCCCACAAAAAAAACATCCATGTCGTTCAGCGTGCAGCACTTGCCGAGCGGGCTGGAATACTGCGGGTCGGGGCTCAGCGGCTTATTTGCACAACGTAAAAATGTATTCAGTCTGCGCCACATCCGCATGCTGAACCAGATCGCTCGCTTCAATAAGGAAAGCATCCGCATACTCGATGACCCGAAGTATGACAGCCATTCGCTGGTACAATATATAAAGGAAGAAGGTTATGGTGACGATATGCTGTGGCGCTACCTCATTCCCATGAGCTCGGCCGTTTGGAGCACGCCCATGGACCTGATGCTGAACTTCCCGGCCAAGACATTGATACGCTTCTTTTACAACCACGGGTTCCTCGGACTGAACACCCAGTACCAGTGGTACACCGTGGTGAACGGGAGCAGGACCTACCGCGATATCCTGACAAAGCCTTTCGGCAGCCGGATCGAAGTGAATGCGCCCGTACAAGCTGTAAAAAAGGAGAACGGGAAGGCGGTAGTTGTATCCGGGAAGGGCCCTCGTACTTTTGACAAGGTCATCCTGGCTTCGCATGGCGATGAGAGCCTGAGCATGCTGGCCGACCCCACATCAGACGAAAAAAGATTGCTGAGCAACTTCAAGTACCAGGAGAACACTGCGCTACTGCACACCGATGAAAGCGTGATGCCAAAAACCAAACGGGCCTGGAGCAGCTGGAACTACCGGATCGAAGAGAAAAACAACCGGCTGATGCCCTCCACCATCTACTGGATGAATTCGCTTCAACAGGTATCCGAAAAGAAAAGTTATTTTGTCAGTATCAACGATCCGGGAAATATTAATCCGGGCAAGGTGCTGAAAAAAATTATTTACACCCACCCGCTGTTTGACGTGGCAGCAGTAAACGCACAAAAGGAACTTCAGGAGCTGAACAAAAATGGACCGATTTACTTTTGCGGCAGTTACTTCAGATACGGGTTCCATGAAGACGCATTGAAGTCTGCAGTAGACCTATGTGGAATACTACTAAATACTAATCTTTACTAATGTACCAATATGGTTAAGAAAATTATAGATGATCTGGTATATCCCGAGCTTAGCTTTAAGATTGTTGGATGTGCTTTTGAAGTTTATAATGAATTGGGATTTGGCCATTCTGAAAAGATTTATCAAAGAGCTCTTGCCATTGCATTCAAAAAGCATAACCTGAAATGTAATGAGCAGGTGCATTTTCCCGTTCAATTTCAAGGCGAAGTAGTTGGAAGGGGTTTTTGTGATTTTATAATAGAAGAAAAAGTAATTGTTGAATTAAAAAAGAACGACCGGTTCTCTAAGGCGAATATTGACCAGGTGAATCAATATCTTAGATCAAGCGGGCTTAAACTAGCCATACTGATCAATTATTCCCGCTCCGGAGCAATATTCAAACGCTTAGTAAATATCAAGTAATGATTCGTAGATTAGTATCAATTAGTATTTGGTAGAAATGCCGATGAATTCCTGTCTATATCGAGCCAAAGTCATGCACCACCGCTTGGAGCCGAAGCAACACCGGTTCCATTACAACGTGTTCATGTTCTATATCGATCTGGATGAAATAGACGCGCTCACCAAAAAACTTTTTCCCGTAAGCCGCAACCGTTTCAACATCTTCTCCTTTCGCGACAAGGATCACCTCCAGCTTCCCAAAGAGAGCCCGGACCGGTCCAAAAACACCAAACAACATTTGCTCGATTACCTGCAAAGCAATGGTGTTAGTTTGAAGGATCCGAGGATCATGCTGCTTACCAATTTCTGTACGTTCGGCTACCAGTTCAACCCGGTATCTTTCTACTATTGTTACGATGGTAACGAGCTGCGCTGTGCCGTTGCGGAGATCAGCAACACGTTCCGTGAAATGAAGTTGTTCTTCCTCGGGAAGGAAACGTTTGACGGAAAAAAATTCCATTTGAACACGGTAAAATATTTTTACGTCTCCCCCTTCATCGGGCACGATGCTAATTTTGATTTCAACCTGGAGGAGCCTGGGGAGAAATTGAATATCCGCATTGACGATTTTAAGGATGAAAAGAGATTTTTCATCTCCACGCTTACCGGCACCAAAAAGGAGCTGACAAACGGGCACCTGTTCTGGTATGCCTTCCGCTTTCCCTTCATTACCCTGCAGGTAATCGGGCTCATTCACTGGAATGCGTTGAGGCTTTGGCTCAAAAAGATCCGATACTACAAAAAGAAGGAATTCCCCGAGCTGCAGCGCGATGTGCTGAAAGAATATAAAAACTGAATTATTCGGTATTTCGTACTTTAGCATAGCACTATGCCGACCGCTATATCCATACCGCACAAGGCTGGGTTTTACGAAAGAACCGTTGTGGACATGCTTACAAAGATGGACCACGGTCGTTTGGACATCACCCTGCCCCAAGGCAATTCCTTAACGATCGGAAACGGGCAAGGATTTTCGGCAGCCATTACGATAAAAGACCAGGACTTTTTCAGGCGGTGCGTGCTGTTTGGCGACATCGGCTTCGGGGAAGCTTACGTGGACGGGCTCTGGGAAACGGACAGTGTCACCGATGTGATCAAATGGTTCCTGCTCAACATCGAGAACTCTCCCGGGTTATCAGGCAGCGCAACAAGGAGCTTTGCACTGAACATTCTGAAGTTCTGGAACAAGCTCTCGCACTGGAAACGCGCGAACGACCTGGACGGTGCACGGAAGAATATTTCGAAGCACTATGACCTCAACAACGATTTCTTTCGGCTCTTCCTCGACCCCACCATGACGTATTCCTCAGCCTATTTCAGGGAAGAAGGAATGTCTTTACAGCAGGCGCAGCTGGACAAGTACGAGCGCCTTTGTCGGCAGCTCAGACTTCAGCCAACGGATCATGTGCTCGAGATCGGCAGCGGCTGGGGCGGGAACGCCATTTACATGGCAAAGAACTACGGCTGCAGGATCACGAGCATTACCATATCTGAAGAACAAAAGAAATTTGCGGACGGGCGCATTGCCGGGGAGGGCCTTACGGAAAAAATAAAGATCGAGCTGATCGACTACAGAAATATCAGCGGGCAGTTCGATAAGATCGTATCCATTGAAATGCTGGAGGCCGTGGGAGACGAATACCTGGACGTGTATTTTAAAAAGTGTCACGAGCTGCTGAAGAAGAACGGTATACTGGCCCTGCAGGTGATCACCTGCCCGGACAGCCGGTACGAGAGCATGAAGCGCGGGGTGGATTGGATCCAGAAGCATATTTTCCCGGGCTCCCTCCTGCCCTCCGTAGGAAGGATCAACCAGGCGATCAACTCAACGGGCGATCTTACGCTGGTCGATATAAAGGACATCGGCCTGCACTATGCACGTACGCTGGCCGCGTGGCGTGAACAATTCTTAGCAAATCTTTCCGGGATAAAAAAGTTAGGCTTCGATGACCGTTTCGTCCGAAAATGGAACTACTACCTCTCCTACTGCGAAGCAGCCTTTGCCATGCGCAACATCAACGTGATGCAGATGGTTTATGCGCGGCCGAACAATACCACCCGGTAGTTTTTGCCGGAACGTTTCTTATCTTTGCCCATGCCCGTTTCCATTGACGAAATAAAGAGCATTTACAATACTCCCCTGCTCGAGCTGGTGTTCAAAGCAGCAGGTGTTCACCGCAAGTTCCACAACGCAGGCGAAGTGCAGGTGAGCTCCCTCATCTCCATAAAAACGGGCGGCTGCCCCGAAGATTGCGCGTATTGCCCGCAGGCCGCGCGCTATCATACGGATATCGATGTACACAAACTCCTTTCGGCTGAAGAAGTGATCAGTGCTTCCAGGAAAGCAAAGGAAGGAGGTGCCAGCCGGGTTTGCCTGGGCGCTGCATGGCGGGAGGTGAAAGATAATTCGGACTTCGACAAAGTGCTCGAGATGGTGCGCGGCATCACGGCCGAAGGACTCGAGGTGTGCTGCACGCTGGGCATGCTTACCGAAGAGCAGGCAAAAAAACTGGCGGATGCAGGGCTATATGCCTACAACCACAACATCGACTCATCGGAAGATTTTTACAAGAAAATCATCACCACCCGCAACTTTGACGAGCGCCTGGAAACCCTGAAGAACGTGCGCAAGGCCAGGCTTACCGTCTGCTCGGGCGGGATCATCGGCATGGGCGAATCGGAAGAGGACCGCATGAAGATGCTGCACGTGCTCGCCAATCTTACCCCTCAACCCGAATCGGTCCCGATCAACGCGCTCGTGCCGGTGGAAGGAACCCCGCTGGAGGATCAAGCCCTCGTTTCCATCTGGGAAATGGTGCGCATGATCGCCACCGCACGGATCGTGCTTCCGAAGTCGTACGTGCGCCTTTCTGCGGGAAGAACACAAATGAGCACCGAAGGGCAGGCGCTCTGCTTCCTGGCAGGTGCCAATTCCATTTTTGCAGGCGACAAATTGCTCACCACTCCCAACCCGGCCTTTAATGAGGACATGGAGATGTTCAAGCTGCTCGGTCTCAAGCCCTGCAAGCCGTTCTCTGCGAAAGTGAAAGTTGAAATTTAAACAGGCCGGTCATGCTGAGCCTGTCGAAGCATAAGCGCAGGCGATCCCTCAATCCTTCGATAAGCTCAGGATGACAACCCACACAAACGGAATGACAGACTTTCTTACAACAGCCCTCCGGAAAAGAAGGGACGAAGGCCTTCTCCGCTCCTTGCAGCAGGAGAATAAGCTCATCGATTTCTGCTCGAACGATTACCTGGGGTTTGCTCGGAACAATACCCTCAGGAAAAAGCTGAAGATCATCGATGGCTCTACGGGCTCGAGACTTCTTACGGGTAATTCTACACTCATCGAAAAGACAGAGTCGTTCATTGCATCTTATCATCATGCAGACGCAGGCCTTATCTATAACACCGGTTACATGGCAAACCTGGGACTGTTTTCATGCATTGCCGGAAGGAACGATACTATTTTGTATGATGAGCTTTCGCACGCCTCCATCCGGGATGGGATCCGGCTGTCGCTCGCACGCTCCTTTTCTTTCCGCCACAACAACCTCACTGACCTGCAAAGCAAACTCGACAAAGCAAAAGGAAATATTTTCGTAGCAGTTGAATCCGTTTACTCGATGGATGGCGACTTTGCACCGCTGCCGGAAATTGCTGCTCTTACTGAAAAATACCCGGCAAACCTGATTGTGGACGAAGCGCATGCCACGGGCATCTTCGGCAAAAAAGGAGAAGGAAGGGTTTGCGAGCTGGGCCTGGAGAAAAAGATATTTGCCCGGGTGCATACTTTCGGCAAGGCGCTCGGATGCCACGGTGCGATCGTGCTCGGAAGCCATGAACTTCGCGATTTTCTCGTTAATTTTTCTCGTCCTTTTATATATACAACAGCTCCTTCTCAAAATACATTAATCGCTGTAAGGAGAGCTTATCAAATGCTCAGGTCACCCAAAAACAAAATATTGAAAATCAGTAGTTTAATTAAATTATTTGAATCAAAATTTAAAGATTGGAGACGGATCGAAAGCTCTTCACCCATACAATGCATCCTGGTGCCCGGGAACGATGATGCAAAGATGCTCTCTCTGGTGCTTCGGAAAGAAGGATTTGACGTGCGTCCCATTCTTTCACCCACCGTTCCGAAGGGCAAGGAAAGGCTCCGCATCTGCCTGCACAGCTTCAATACCGAAAAACAGGTAAGCGATCTTTGCGAAATTATTCAGCAAAGCCTGAAAGGATAATTTTTATTTTTGAGCTTTATGCGAAAGCTGTTTGTTACGGGAGTTGGAACGGACATCGGGAAGACCGTTGTGTCCGCAATTCTTTGCGAAGCACTCCAGGCCGATTACTGGAAACCCGTGCAAAGCGGGAACTATTTTTCGACCGACACCGACAAGGTGAAGAAGCTGGTGAGCAACCCCAAAACAATTTGCCACCCCGAAGCCTATTGCCTCAAGCAGAGCATGTCTCCCCACGCGGCAGCCGAGCTCGAAGGTGTGGAGATCGATATGGAGAAGATCATGCTGCCGCAAACACAGAACCCCAACCTGGTGATCGAAGGCGCGGGCGGGCTGATGGTGCCCATCAACCAGGAGCACTTCATGATCGACCTGATCAAGAAGTTCGATGCCGAAGCGGTGGTGGTGATCCCGAACTATCTCGGCAGCATCAACCATTCCCTGTTGACCATCGATGCGCTCAAGCACCACAAGATCAAAATACTGGGCATCATCTTTAACGGGCACGCGCACCAGCTCTCCTACGACATCATCCTGAAATATTCCAAAGTGAAGTTCCTGGGCAGAGTGGGAAAAGAAACCACCATCAGCCGCGAGACCATCCTGAAGTACGCAGAGCAGTTCAGGAGCATATAAGCTATTTCAGGACTAAAGTCCTTTATACTTGCCAGCTTTCATAACCCCGGACCTAAGTCCGGGGTTATCTGCACCTATTCTCAAATTGGGGCTCTAGCCCAACAGTTTTAGTTTCTACATTTGATCCATGAACCTTTCCGATAAAGACAGGCAATTCATCTGGCACCCCTACACGCAGATGAAGACCGCTGGGCCTTCCATCGCCATTGTTCGCGGCAAGGGATCTTACCTGTATGACGAGAAAGGCAAAAAGTACATTGACGGCATCTCCTCGTGGTGGACGAACATGCATGGGCATTCGCATCCGTACATTGCAAAAAAGGTCTCGGCACAGCTTAAAAAGCTGGAGCACGTGATCTTCGCGGGATTCACGCACCAACCTGCCGTGCAGCTGGCGGAAATGCTGCTGAAAAAACTTCCTTCCACCCAGGAAAAAATATTCTATTCCGACAACGGCAGCACGGCCGTGGAGGCTGCGCTGAAGATGGCCCTGCAATATTGGTACAACCGCGGCAGCAAACGAACGAAGGTGATCGCCTTTAAGGATGCATACCACGGAGATACGTTCGGGGCCATGGCCGCCAGCGGCAAGAGCGCTTTCACTGCCCCTTTCGATGAGTTGCTCTTCGAAGTGATCCACATCGATGCACCGGTAAAAGGGAAAGAACACGATTCAATTGCCCAGCTCAGATCTCAGATCTCAGATCTCAGATCTCAGATCTCCTGTTTCATCTTCGAGCCGCTGGTGCAGGGCACGGCCGGCATGGCCATGCACAGCGCAGAGGCATTGAGTGAATTGATCTCCATTTGCAAAAAAAATAACATTTTAACCATTGCCGATGAGGTGATGACGGGGTTCGGGCGCACGGGGAAGTTCTTTGCATGCGATCACTTATCCGAAAAGCCGGATATCATCTGCATGTCCAAAGGTATTACGGGCGGCACCATGGCGCTGGGCGCTACTTCCTGCACGAACGATATCTATGATGCATTCTATTCGGACGACCGCATCAGGATGTTCTTTCACGGGCATTCCTACACGGCCAATCCCGTTGCCTGCTCAGCCGCTATCGCTTCGCTTGAACTGTTTCAAAAAGAAAGAACATTCAAAAAAATAAAAAAGATCGAGCGGCTTCACAAACGTTTTGCCGAAAAGATGCGAAAGGCTCACGGGGCAAAGCTGAAGGACGTGCGGGTAACAGGTACCATCATCGCGCTCGAGATCGGTTCGTCAGGCGACACTTCTTACTTCAGCTCCATACGCGACCGCGCATACAACTTCTTTCTCGGCAAAGGCATCATCCTCCGCCCGCTGGGAAACATCATCTATATCATGCCGCCTTATTGCATTTCCGAAAAGGATCTCAACTACATCTACGAATCCATAGAAGAATTCTTAGCTTCGCTTCCATGATATTCAACTCGAGGAGAAATACTGTATTTATCATACTGGCGATGTTTTTCGCGGCCGATGCCATCGTGGCCGAAATGATCGGTGGAAAGCTCATCCAGGTCGGGCCGTTCACGCTCAGCATTGGAGTGATCCCCTGGCCGATCGTGTTCATTGCAACCGACCTGATCAACGAGTATTACGGCCGAAAGGGTGTGAGACGGCTGTCCATCATCACAGCATGCCTGATCATCTATGCGTACCTTATTCTTTTCTTTGCCATGCACGTGAAAGCCGCCAGCTTCTCGCCCATCCAGGACGATGTGTTCAGGCAAGTGTTCGGGCAGACGAGCTGGATCATCGTGGGAAGTATTACGGCCTTTCTCACTTCGCAGCTGGTGGACAACACGGTGTTCTGGATGCTGCGCGACCGCACGGGCGGTAAAATGATCTGGCTGCGGTCGACCGGCTCCACGGTGGTTTCGCAGCTGGTGGATACATTCGTTGTGGGGTTCATTGCTTTCCGCCTGCCGGCCCTCATCGACCCGGAAAATTACCACATCACCACATCGGAATATCTTTCCGCATCAGGCACAGCGTATGTGTTCAAGCTTTGCATTGCTATCGGGAGCACGCCCCTGATCTACATCGGGCACTCGCTCATTGAAAAGTACATTGGTAAGGATGACGCGGAGAAAATGGTGCAGCATACCGCGGAAGAATCTCTGCGCCACAAGGTGAGTGACTGATGGTAGTGTCTCAGTTTGAAAAAAGAGCGATGTCACCCTTTTAATACCTACAAAAAATTAAACTGAGACACTACCGACCGATCTATTTCAGCAGCTCGTAAGCAGTTGGTAATATTTTTTCCTCCCACAACGCGTATTCCTTTGCCGAGGGGTGCAGCCCGTCACCCGATATTAATTCCGGGTGATCCTTCATTCCTTGCGTAAGCTCAAAAATATCTACGCATTTTAAATTCCTCTTTTTTGCTTCCGAGAGAACGATGGCATTGAAGTCCGCAATGCCCTTTGAAATGTCCCGCCCGTTACTGTAAAGCGCACCCTGCGGGGTAACGCCAAAGTCCGGTATGGTCACCAGGAGAAGATTGCTCTTCTTTGCCAGCTTCTCCTGCATCTTGTCAATGATATAAGAAAGGTTCTTGCGAAATGAAGCACTGTCCACTCCCCTCACCCAGTCGTTCACACCGATAAGCAGCGTGGCAAACGCGGGTTCCATCCCTTCATATACCGGCAGCTCGTAATCTATCAGCTGCTGGCTCGTCCAACCCGTTTTGCTGGGATTGGCCACCAGCTCGATGTCGATCCCTTTTTCCTTCAGGTGTTTCGTAAGGATGTTTGGCCAGCGTTCATTCTCTTTTGCGCCTTCGCAGATCGTATACGAATCGCCAAGCGCTACATACCGTATCGTTGCAGGTTTTGATGTTTTCATTTCAGCTACCTCGCTTTGTGTACTACCGCAGCCCTGGAAGAGAAGAATGGTGAACAATACAGCAGCAGTTACCCGATAGTGTTTCATGTTTTTATTCAGCTAGTGGCAGTAAGCAGTAGCAGCAGGCAGTATGGCTTACTGCGTACTGCTACTGCCAACTGCCTACTGGTTTTTCTCTTTCTTCTTAAACTCCTTAATGATCTCCTCATCCGTCTTCCCGAAGTACTGCATCAGCGCTTTGGCATCTGAAGAGTAATGATGGTTCGGGTACAGCTCGATCAGCTTGTCGTAACACGCCTTGGCCTGTGCAAAATCCTTTAGCTTGTCCTGGTACGTGAAACCCTCGAGGAAGTAACATTCGGGCAGCTTGTTATACTGCGGGTAGCGGTCAATGATCCCTTTCCAGAAGTTGATGGCCTCCTGGTAACGGCCCATGCCGTTCGAAAGGTCGGCCGCCCGGTACATGAACTCCGGGGAGTGTTTATCCTCGGAATACCTGTTCGCAAAATCGCTGTAAGCGTTCACGGTCGTGCCCGCGGTCGCATTGTCCATCATGCCGGGCTGCAGGCTGTGCAGTTTTTTTTCCATGCTGTCGATGCGCGCCAGCCGCGACTCTTTCGTTTCTTCTTTTTTACCCGAAGAATTATTGTCTTTCTTCTCTCCGCACGAGGCGAGAGCGATGCTCAAAATGAAAAAGAGACAGTTTTTCATATCAATTATTTTTTCAATGGAAATTTCATTTTGTAATCCACATCCACATTGCCTTTGGCAATATCGCTGAGCTTGCCTTTCAGGAGCTGCCTGCGCAGGGCGCTTATCCGGTCCGTAAAAAGTTTTCCTTCGATGTGATCGTACTCGTGCTGAACCACGCGCGCGCGGAGGCCTTCGAACTCTTCCGTATGCTTTTGAAATTTTTCGTCCAGGTATTCCAGCTTTATCCTTTCCATCCGGTTCACGTCCTCGCGTATCTTCGGGATGCTCAGGCACCCTTCGTTGTAGGGCCATTCCCTGCCCTCTTCCGCGATCGCATGCGCGTTAATGAATATTTTCTTAAAGCCTTGCATTTCCGGGTGCTCTCCCTTTTCCGCGAATGGGTCTCCGTCCACAATGAAAAGTCGAATGGGAAATCCCACCTGCGGTGCAGCCAGGCCCACCCCGTTCGCATTGTACATGGTCTCGAACATATCAGCTATCAGCCTGTCAAGGTTCGGATGATCCTTCGTGATGTCTGCACATTTCTTGCGAAGCACTGCGTCACCGTATGCCACAATGGGAAGGATCATTTTTTCTGCTCGAGGTAGCTCTGTAAGATAATGGTTGCCGCTATCTCATCGATCAGCGCCTTATTGCGCCTGGCCTTCTTCTTCAACCCGCTGTCGATCATCGTTTGAAAGGCCATCTTGGATGTGAACATCTCGGAAACGCGCTCAACGCGGACGGATGGAAATTTTTTTTTCAGGTGTTCCGAGAATTTACCCGCCTGCTCGGCCATCACGCTTTCGTAGCCTTCCATCGCAGGATCGCCTACCACGATGCACTCCACTTCTTCCTTTTTTAAATAGTTCTCCAGGTATTTCATGATATCTTTCCGCTCAACGGTCGTGAGCCCGTTCGCAATTATTTTTTGAGGGTCGGTGACCGCGATCCCCACCCGTTTCGAACCGTAATCAATGGCCATGATCCGTCCCATTTGAAGGGCAAAGTTAATGTTATATTTGCACTTGCAATCGGGTTTACCTATGAAAGAGATCATCGAATCGGCCTGGAGCAACCGCGAGCTGCTGAAGGAACAAAGCACGCAGAAAGCGATCCGTGATGTGATCGAAGAACTGGATAAAGGCTTGTTGCGCGTGGCACAGCCTTCTGCTTCCGGCTGGCAGGTGAACGAATGGGTGAAGAAGGCCGTGATCCTGTACTTCCCCATACAGGGAATGGAAACGCTGCATGCGGGCCCGCTCGAGTTCCACGATAAAATGAAGCTGAAGACCAACTATGCAGAGCTGGGTGTGCGGGTCGTTCCGCATGCTGTGGCGCGATACGGAGCGTACCTCGCGAAAGGAGTGATCCTGATGCCGAGCTACGTGAACATTAGTGCGTACGTGGACAGCGGGACCATGGTGGATACCTGGGCTACGGTGGGCTCGTGCGCGCAGATCGGCAGGGACGTGCACCTGAGCGGGGGCGTGGGCATCGGGGGCGTGCTGGAACCCGTGCAGGCCGCGCCTGTGATCATCGAGGACGGTTGCTTCATCGGCTCGCGGTGCATCGTGGTGGAGGGCGTGCGCGTGGAGAAGCAGGCCGTGCTGGGTGCCAACGTGGTGCTGACGATGAGCACGAAGATCATTGATGTGACGGAAAAAGAGCCGAAGGAATACAAAGGCGTGGTCCCCGCGCGGTCGGTGGTGATACCCGGATCGTATGCAAAAAAATTCGCAGCAGGCGAGTACAACGTGAACTGCGCGCTTATCATCGGCAAGCGCAAGGAAAGCACGGACCTGAAAACATCGCTCAACAACGCGTTGCGTGACTATGATGTGGCCGTTTAAAACAGACAGCTAATGAAAGAGCACATCAAACCGGTAGTGACCGAGCTCATCAACTCAGGCATCGAGCTGTATTCCGAAGCTCCGCGGTATTATTACACCAGGCTGGCAGAGCTCAAGATCGAGATGCTGACCTCCGCTTCGAAGGATGCGCGCAACCGCGCGGAGAAAATGGCGGAGAATGCCGGTGGCGACATCGGCAGCCTGCGCTCGGCCGACATGGGCGTGTGCCAGATCACCGCGCCAAACTCCACCGAGGAATATTCCTGGGGAGGAGCGTTCAACACCTCTTCTAAAAGGAAAACGGCATCCATCACCGTCAAACTGGAATTTTCAGCGAACTGATTTGAGATTTCTTGTCATACAGACCGCTTTCCTGGGCGATGTAATCCTCGCCACCGCGGTGATCGAAAAGCTGCACCGGGTCCATCCGGACTCGCACATCGACCTGCTCGTGCGGAAAGGCAATGAAAACGTGGTGGACGGCCATCCTTTCCTGCACGAAGTGATAACCTGGGATAAAAAGAAAGGCAAGATCAAAAACATGTTTGCCATTCTTAATACGGTCCGTAAAAAAAAATACGATCACGTAATCAACCTGCATCGCTTTGCAAGCTCGGGGTTCATCACCGCTTTTTCAGGAGCAAAAAATAAGATCGGTTTTAAAAAGAACCCGTTTTCTTTCCTGTTCACAGAAAAATACACGCATTCGATCGGGGATGGCACCCACGAAGTGCAGCGGAACAACCGGCTGTTATCTTTTCTCAAGGATGAAAAAGCGGAACTGCCGAAGCTTTATCCTTCGCAGCAGGATATTCAATTCATTCGATCTTTCACGGCTTCAGACTACGTTACCATTGCACCCGCTTCCATTTGGTTCACCAAGCGGTTCCCGAAAGAAAAGTGGATAGAGCTCATCCGTGAAATGCGGAACGGGAACGTCTATCTCATCGGGTCGGCAGCCGATCTTGAACTATGTGAAGAAATACGGGCGGGTGTTCTGCGGCAGGACCTGCACGTGCAGAACCTTGCAGGTACGCTTACGCTGCTCCAGACAGCCGCATTGATGAAGAATGCCCGGATGAACTATGTAAATGATTCCGCTCCCCTGCACATCGCCTCCGCAATGAATGCTCCCGTTACTGCCATTTTCTGCTCGACCGTTCCGGCATTCGGCTTCGGGCCGTTATCCGAACGCTCGAGGATCATCGAAACGAAAGAAAAACTTTCGTGCCGTCCCTGCGGCTTGCACGGCTATACCAATTGCCCGGAAGGTCATTTTAAATGTGCGCTCACTATCGGGATCAAAGACATTCTCCAATGAGCTTCGAAGCGGATGTACGGGCCTGCATAGATGTGCTGCGCAAAGGCGGCACCATCCTCTATCCTACTGACACCATCTGGGGCATCGGCTGCGATGCAGGGAACGAAAAGGCCGTTGAAAAGGTGTACGCAATAAAAAAAAGAAGCGACTCCAAGAGCCTGGTCGTGCTGGCGAATGACGCGCGGATGCTGGGCAGGCACGTGCACGAGGTGCCGGCACTGGCGTGGGAGCTCATGGAGGCAAGTGAAACGCCCCTCACCATCATCTACGAAGAGGGGATCAACTTAGCCCCGAACGTACTGGCGGAAGACGGCAGCATCGCCATCCGCATCCCGAAAGATGAGTTCTGCAGCAAGCTGCTGTACCTGCTCGGCCGGCCCATCGTTTCCACCTCGGCCAACATCAGCGGGGAGCCAGCGCCCCGAAACTTTTCGGAGATCAGCCCGGTGGTGCTTGCGTCTGTGGACTATGTTGTAAATTGGCGGCAGCACGAACGCATTCCCGCAAAGGCCTCTTCCATCATCCGGCTGAAGGCCAACGGGGAAATAAAGGTCATCCGCAAATGAAAGCCCACCTCACCCACCCGGCCTTTGCCATCGTCTCCGACTGCGCGGAGCAAATGGGCGTGCCCGCCTTCGTGATAGGCGGATGGGTGCGCGACCTCTTGCTGAAGCGGGACTGCAAGGACATTGATTTTGTTTGCGTGGGAAGCGGCATCGACCTGGCGATGAAAGTGAAGGAGAAGCTGGGTAAGCAATACGAAGTACACGTATACAAGAATTTCGGCACCGCGCATATCAAGTACGAAGACTACGACCTGGAGTTCGTGGGCGCGCGAAAGGAATCGTACGACAAAACATCGCGCAAGCCCGTGGTGGAGAACGGCACGCTGGAGGACGACCAGAACCGCAGGGACTTTACGATCAACGCCCTCGCCATCTCGCTCTCCAAAAAAAATTACGGGGAGCTCATCGATCCGTTTGGCGGTCTGAAAGACCTGGAGAGCAAGGTCATCCGCACCCCGCTCGACCCGGACCTCACCTACTCCGATGACCCGCTCCGCATGATGCGCGCCACCCGCTTCGCATCGCAGCTGAGCTTCACGATCGAGAAAAACTCGTACGAGGCCATCGCCAAGAACAAGGAGCGCATACGCATCGTTTCAAAAGAGCGGATCACCAAAGAGCTGAACAAGATCATCCTTTCACCCAAACCTTCGGTAGGCTTCAAGCTCCTCTTCGACACCGGCCTGCTGAAGCTCATCTTCCCGCAGTTCGTACTGCTGCATGGCGTGGAATATTCCGATGGCAAGGGTCACAAGGACAACTTCTATCACACGCTGGAAGTGCTGGACAACATTTCGCGGAACACGAACGACCTCTGGCTGCGCTGGGCGGCCGTGCTGCACGACATCGCCAAGCCCCAGACCAAGCGCTTCGAGCAGGGCCACGGGTGGACCTTTCACGGGCACGAGGACAAGGGCTCGCGCATGGTGCCGAAGATATTTGCAGAGCTGAAGCTCCCGCAGAACGAGAAGATGAAGTACGTGCAGAAGCTGGTGCTCCTCCACCTCCGCCCCATCGTGCTGTCGAAGGAAGAGGTGACCGACTCCGCCATACGCAGGCTCCTGTTCGAGGCGGGCGATGACATCGATGACCTGATGAACCTGTGCGAAGCGGACATCACCTCCAAGAACCCGGAAAAGGTGAAGCGGTACATGAAGAACTTCGAGCTCGTGCGCCAGAAGCTGGTGGAGGTGGAAGAAAAGGACCGCATCCGCAACTGGCAGCCGCCCATCACGGGCGAGGTCGTGATGAAGACCTTCGGCCTGCCCCCTTCCAAGCAGGTGGGCATCATCAAGGACGCGGTGCGCGAGGCCATCCTGGACGGCATCATCCCGAACGATTATGAAAAAGCGTTCGCTTACATGCTGCAAAAAGGAAAGGAGCTGGGGCTGGAACCGGTAGCCACGGAATAATTTACTTCGTAAACTTTCTCATGTGGGCCGTCATGCTGAGCCTGTCGAAGCATGCAGCGAGGGCCTGCGCTCAACCCTTCGACAAGCCTGCCTGCCGGCAGGCAGGCTCAGGGTGACCGCGCTCTTTTTTAAAATGGGCTGCTATGTTTAAATGAGGGCACCACCCCAAATATATTTTTGCGTATTTTTGCCTCAGCAAATTCGCATCCCCTATGGCTGTTTACCGATTCAGGATCACGTACGAGGACCACGATGACGTTTACCGCGACATCGAGATCCGCTCCACACAGACCTTCGATGAGTTCCACCGCGCCATACAGGAATCCATCGGGTTCGACAACTCCAAGCAGGCCTCCTTCTTCATGAGCGATGACCTGTGGCACCGCGGCACCGAGATCGCGCAGGACATGGGGCAGCGCATGAGCGAGGAAGAACGGAAGAATTCCCGCTTCATGCACAAATCCAAGCTGGCCGATTACATTGACGACCCGCACCAGAAGATCCTCTACGTGTTCGACCCGGAAAAGGAATGGGTCTTCAACATCGAGCTCCTGAAAGTGGTGCAGGACGATGGCAAGAGCACCTACCCCAAGTGCATCAAGAGCGTGGGCCCGGCACCCAAGCAGTACAAGGAGGTGAAACTGCCCCAGCCCGAAGAGTTCGAGGAGGATGAGGAACCGGTAAAGGAAAAGATCTTCAGCTCCGAGGAAAAGCTCGAAGAGCAGGAAACAAAAGAGGATGAGGACGGCAACCCGGCCGCAGACACCGACACCGAATCGGACGAGGAAGAGCTGCCCGGTGGCGAGCTGGATGGCGAAGAGCCCCCGGGCGCAGAACCGGAAGAATAAATTCATTGAACACTCAAAAATTTCTTGTCGTTATCCTGGGCCCTACCGCCTCGGGAAAAACAGCCCTTGCCATTGATGCAGCACGGGCCTTGAATACCGAGGTACTCTCGGCCGACTCCCGGCAGGTTTACCGCGAAATGACCATCGGCACTGCCAGGCCCTCAGCGGAACAACTCCGCGCGGTAAAGCACCACTTCATCGGGTCGCATTCCATTACGGATGACCTCAATGCCGGCCGTTTTGAAAAAGAGGCGCTGGCTGTGCTCGAAACGCTTTTCAAGGAAAAAAATACGGTGGTCATGGCTGGGGGTTCGGGACTTTATATTGATGCCGTGTGTAAGGGTTTTGACAAGCTGCCGCAGGCAGACCAGGAGACCCGGGCTTACCTCGAAACGGTGATGCAGGAAAAAGGCATTGAAGAGCTGCAGCGGATGCTGAAGAAGCTCGACCCGGAGCATTACAAGAAGGTGGACCCGAAGAACCCGCACCGCCTCCTGCGCGCGCTGGAGGTCTGCCTCGTTACCGGCAAGCCCTACTCCGCCCTGCGGAAAGGCGCGGCCGTAAAGCGGGATTTTACAACTATTAAGATCGGGCTCCTGCCCGAGCGCGCAGAACTGTACCGGAACATCGACACCCGGGTGGATGCGATGATGGCAGCCGGTCTGCTGGAAGAAGTGCGCTCGCTGGCTGCGTTCCGCAACAAGAACGCCCTGCAGACGGTGGGCTACCGCGAGATCTTCGATCACCTAGATGGGACAACGGACCTGCACACCGCTGTGAACATCATCAAGCAGAACACGCGCAGCTTCGCCAGGCGTCAGCTCACCTGGTTCAGGCGCGATAAGGAGATCCTATGGTTCGACCCGGCTGATAAAGACAAAATAATTGCATACATCAACTCGCAAACAGAACATAGGTAGTGTCTCAGTTTGAAAAAAGAGCGCAGTCACCCTGAGCGGAGTCGAAGGGTCAAGCGCAGGCCAACGCCACACGCTTCGACTACGCTCAGCGTGACCGCCCTTTTAATGCGTATAAAAAATCAAACTGAGACACTACCAGAACATCCGCTAATTATTATGCGCAAATTACTCCGCGAATACCTCCAGCTCGATAAAAGCATCCTCAACGTCATCACGGCCGAGTTCTTCCTCCAGCTCATCAACTCCTCCTTTCTCGCCATCCTCCCGCTCTACATGAAAAAAGAGAACTATTCGGACGGGGAGATCGCGAACTTCACCTCCTATCGCTTCATCGGCATACTGGTGCTGGCGCTGTTCGTGGGCATCTATATAAAAGGACGGAAGGTGAAGAACCTCTTCTACGTGGCCAGCTTCTGCGCCCCCTTCTTCGGCACCCTTATCCTGCTGGCCGTGCACATGCACAACACGGCACTCAACTATGCCGCCCAGGTGTGCTGGGGCGCCTCGTTCACCTTCATCCAAATACCCGTCATTCCTTATATACTGCGCAACTGCCCCATCGACAAGCACACGGGGGCCATCTCGCTCAGCTATGCCACCTGGAGCTTATCGGGCATACTGGGCAGCGTCATCATCTCTTCGCTCAACGCGCTGGACCCGGAGCTATTCTCCGAGCGCACGCTCCTGCACGGGGCCTGCGCGGTGGGGTTCATCAGCATATTTTTCATCAGCCGGGTAAAGGCGGACGAGACCGTGCCGGAAGAAACAAAGAAAAGAGCATCACTGAACGATTTTGACTGGGGCGCCATCATCTGGGCCCTCGTTCCCACCCTCATACTGGCCGTGGGCGCGGGGTTCACCATACCCTTCATCAGTCTCTTTTTTGAAAGCGTGCACCACCGCACCACCTCGCAGTTCGCGTTCTACAACCTGTTCGCCTCCATCCTTATTGCCTCAGGCGCCATGCTGGTGCCGAAGATCAAAAAGCGCATCGGCTACCAGGTAGCCATCCCCACCACGCAATCCTTTGCCATCATTGCCCTGGTGCTCATGGCCACCACGGAGTTCTACTCCTACCTCTCCATCTCGGTGTGGATAGCGGTGGGCTGCTTCCTCCTCCGCCAGCCGCTCATGAACCTGGCGGGGCCCATGACCACCGAGGTGGTGATGGGTTACGTGGGCAAGCGCAACCAGGAGATGGTGAGCGCCCTCACGGCCTCCATCTGGAGCGGGGCCTGGTACTTTAGCGGCAAGCTGTTTGGCGGGCTGCGAAACCACCATGTGGATTACGCCTACATCTTCCTCATCACGGCCGGGCTGTATACCGTGGGTGTGATCTGGTATTACTTCCTGGTGAGGGAGTATATGAAAAAGGGCGGGGGCGCATAGGTGCGTAACCCCGATAGCTGTCGGGACAAAAACACCCATCAAAAAATTCATACTTTTACTTTCTCTATCAGTTATTTATACAAACCTGATAAGTATGAGCCCGCAATGAAAATAGTCTCTGACAAATATTTTGATCCCTATAAAAAGCGGTTAAAAATTAACCTGGAGAAAGCTTTTGCGGAAGTTAAGGAGATCGGACTCACGCCTGAAAGCTTTACTTTTTATACTTCGGTGGCTGTTATTTCTTCTTCGCGCATTGAAGGCGAACAAATGGAAGTGGACAGCTATGTAAAACATAAAATGCAGGATATCGAGTATTTGCCCGAACTGGTTCAGAAACCCAACGATCTGTTCCGGGCCTATTTATTTGCAAAGGAAAACAAATTAACAAAGGGAAATTTTCTCAAAAGCCACAGTTTGCTCTCCGAACATTTACTCCCGGAAAAATGGAGGGGTATTTACCGCCAAAATGAAATGCTGGTGATGGAGCACAGGAAAGGAAAGATACAATTTGAGGCAGCGCCTTTCCGGATCGTACAGGCAGAGATGGAAAAATTATGGGATGATATTACTTCGCTTTTAAAAGCTAAACTTTCTGCCGAAGAAACTTTTTATTACGCTTCTTATATTCACCTTGTGTTTGTAAATATTCATCCCTTCAATGACGGCAATGGCAGGGCGGCCAGGTTATTGGAAAAATGGTTCCTTGCTGCGCTATTAGGGGAATCTGTATGGCACATTCAGTCCGAAAAATATTACTATCACCATGTAAACGAGTATTACAAAAATCTGAACCGGCTGGGAATGTTTTACGATAAACTGGACTACTCCAAAGCAGACCCTTTTTTACAAATGCTTCCGAACGCGATCAATTATAAAGGGTAATAATTGCAGCCATGCGGATTGCGCCTGCATATTCCTCATCACGGCCGGGCTGTACACTGTGGGTGTGATCTGGTATTACTTCCTGGTGAGGGAGTACATGCGGAAAGGAGGACAGAATGTTTAAACCTGGTGTTAAACAAAAACCGAACTAGAAGCATATATGGCTCAAAAACAGATCAAGTCGATAAGCAAGGACATCCTGTCTTACAACAATTCCCAATCGGCCGGTGACAAGAAGATCTGCACCCTGCTGGCAAAAGAGATAACAGCCAACCTGTCCGAAGCAGAGAACAAGATCTGGCACGCGCATCCCGTATGGTTCCTGGACGGGAACCCCGTAGTGGGATACAGCAAGCTTAAGGACTGCATCCGCCTCCTGTTCTGGAGCGGGCAGTCGTTCGATGAGCCCGGCCTGCAGCCCGAGGGCAGCTTTAAGGCCGCAGAGGCACGCTACACGGCCGCAGACCAGGTGAACACCACAGACCTGAAGCGCTGGATCGAAAAATCCAGGAAGATACAGTGGGACTACAAGAATATCGTTAAGCGCAGGGGCGTGCTGGTGAGGTTATAGTAAGTACGCGCTATGCGAAATCCGTACCCTTTACACGGGGTACGTTACCTGGTATTACTTCCTGGTGAGGGAGTACATGAAAAGGGGCGGGCGGGATGTGCAAAAAACTGAATGAACGGTTGTGGAGAGATATTTTTATATTTGATTGAGAATGAGTACCTCAGTTTCTTCAAGCGGTGTGGATAATTAATGTTCAGATAATGAGCTAAAAAATTAAAATGAAAACAGCAATATTTTTGGGTGCGGGAGCATCGGCAGCAGAAGGCGCGCCTATTCAGACGACTTTATTTCGAGACTATTTCAAGTCACTCAAACAGCGTAACAACCAGTGCGCTGCTGAACATGAGCGAGAATTAACTACATTTTTTAATTCAATGTTTGACATTGATGTTGATAGCAAAAATCTTGATTTAGCAATTTTCCCAACTTTTGAAGAAGCTCTTGGTATTCTTGTATCAAAAATGTTTGGACTAACTTTCTGACGCATCAACTAAACATTAAAGCGCTACACATACAATGGATAAATTAGGTATTCTTGAGAAAATAGAGTTTGATTACAAACGAAAAAAATTAAATGTGTGGGATGACTCCTTAATTATTCACGGGGATACACGTGAAGTAGTAAAAGAGTTACCTAGTAACTTTTATTCTGCCTGTATAACAAGTCCACCATACTGGGGAAAAAGAGATTACGGTTATAACGGACAAATAGGTGCGGAAGAAACTTTAAATGAATATATAGACCATTTAGTTTCAATCTTTAAATCTGTAAAAGAAAAATTAAGGGAAGATGGTACGCTCTGGCTAAACATTGGCGATTCTTATACAAGTGGAAATAGAGAATGGCGAGCAAAGGATAAAAAAAATCCAGCCCGTAGAATGTCATATAGGCCTTCAACTCCTGAAGGGCTAAAACCAAAAGATTTGATCGGCATCCCCTGGAAACTTGCTTTTGCTTTACAATCTGACGGGTGGTACCTGAGGTCTGATATTATATGGCATAAACCAAACTGTCAGCCCGAATCTGTAAAAGATAGACCTACTCAATCACATGAATATGTTTTCTTATTCTCAAAATCAGAAAAATATTATTACGACTATGAGAGCATTCAAGAACCTGCGGTCGAAAGAGGCAAAATGAGAAATAAAAGAACTGTTTGGCAAGTAAATACAGAAGCATTTCCTGAAGCGCATTTTGCGACATTTCCGGAAGAATTAATTAAGCCCATGATATTAGCATCCTCCAAAAAGGATGAATTTATTTTGGACCCCTTCTTTGGAGCGGGTACAGTTGGAGTTGTGAGTAAAAATCTTGATAGAAAATTTCATGGCATCGAACTAAAAGAAGAATATATAGAAATAGCAAAAAGAAGAATCCATGGGTAAAAAATTAAAATATCGTGTATTGTCTCCTGATTTGCAAGTTGGATTTCACTATAGATTAAAAAACATCAAAGATTTATATTTTCATGAAGCATTAAGCAAAACCATTCGTCAAATAAACATTGTAGGAATCGATAAGGAGCTAAACTCGTACGTTGATAACGAGTCACTCCAGAAGTTAGCTTCCTTCTCATTACGAGGTGAAACAATATTCCCTTTACCAATTTTATTGCGAACCAATCCCTTTCTAATAGGCTACTATCGATTACTATTCGGTATTTCACAAAAAGAATTTTATTCCAAGGGTCCATTTGGTTCTTTCAGACTTATGGAGAAACAAGGAAAAATATCAAAAGGTAATTTGGATAAAATAAATGACCTATGTGTAAGTCTGATTGAAACTGCAAAATTGATGGTAAAACAAATTGATATTTTTTCTATAGAAACATTAACAAACCTTCAACTTTTAACGGTCGGGCCTCAACTACGGGGCTCGATGAATAATAAATATGGCGCAATTGCTACAGAAAAAACTTTCGGAGTTATAAAAGAACTTGTAAAGGATTATATTCAAACATCTACTCCAACTTCAATAGAAATAAAAAACGATTCTGGAAGATTAGTTAGCATTCAATTTTCCTCTGATCCGGATATAGAAATTATTGAGAAATTGCCTACCGGAATGCGCGGACTAATTTCAGTTGAGATAAAAGGTGGCCGGGACATTTCAAATATTCATAACAGAATTGGCGAAGCAGAAAAAAGTCACCAGAAAGCAAAGCGCAGAGGATATTTCGAATTCATGACTATAATCAGCGTTGATATTAATTATGAAACATTAAAAGCGGAATCGCCTACAACGACCCATTTTTTTCACTTAGATAAAATTTCTGATATAAATTCTCGGGAATTTAAAAGGTTTAAAGATATTCTATCCTCTGTCTTAGGTGTTAGTATTTAGCTCTTATCTTTCTTTTTACCAACGCCCCACCTCATAACTTAATTCCCTAATCCCCTTTTTCCTTTTTATTTTTACCCTGTGAAGCCCGCTAAGAACATAGCCGAGGAGCGCGTGCGCAACCAACAGACCTTTGCAGAGGAAATAAGTCGCCTTAATCCTGCCCAACGCAGGGCCGTGGAGCAAACCGAGGGGCCCGTGATGGTGATAGCTGGCCCTGGCACGGGCAAGACCCAGATCATTGCCGCCCGCATCGGCAATATCCTGAAGTCTGACGTACAGGCGGGCCCGCACAACATCCTCTGCCTCACCTACACCGATGCCGGCACCGTGGCCATGCGCAGCCGCCTGCTGCAGTTCATCGGCCCCACCGCCTACCGGGTGAACATCTACACCTTCCACGCCTTCTGCAACGAGATCATCCAGCACAACCTGGATTACTTCGGCAAGCGCGAGCTGGAGCCCATATCCGAGCTGGAGAACGTGCAGCTCCTTCGCGAGCTGCTCGATGCCCTCCCGCCCGATAACCCTCTGAAGCGGCTCAAGGGCGACATGTACTACGACATCCCCCGCCTGAACGAGCTCTTCCGCACCATGAAGGAAGAAAGCTGGACGCCCGCGCTCGTTTCGGAAAAGATAGATGCTTACCTGGCGGACCTGCCCAACCGGGACGAGTTCATCTACAAGAAACCGAATGCAAAGCTGGGCATCAAGGCGGGCGATCCCAAGCAAAAGGACATTGATGCGCGGAAAGAAAAGATGGAAACGCTCCGCAGCGCGGCCGCCCTCTTTCCCAAATACTGCGAGATGATGAAGGCCCGCGGCCGCTACGACTACAGCGACATGATCCTGTGGGTGCTGGATGCCTTCCGCAGGGACGAGAACTTTTTGCGCAACTACCAGGAGTGGTACCAGTACTTCCTGGTGGACGAGTTCCAGGACACCAGCGGGGCGCAGAACGCGATCCTGCAGCTCCTGATCGGCTACTGGAGCAAGCCCAACGTGTTCGTGGTGGGCGATGACGACCAGTGCATCTACGAGTTCCAGGGCGCGCGCATAAAGAACATGACGGCCTTTTTTGAAAAGTACGAGCAGGACCTGGAGGTGATCGTGCTCAAGGAGAACTACCGCTCCACCCAGCCCCTGCTGGATGCATCCAAATCGGTGATCGACAACAACACCCAGCGCCTCGTTCGGCAGGAGCCGCTGCTGGAAAAGATCCCTGCGCTGAACAAGACCCTGGTGGCCGCAGGCAGCCGAACGGACGGTCCGCCCCCCGCGCTCACGGAGTACTTCAACACCCTGCACGAGGAGGCCGCGGTGGTGGATGCCATCGAGGCGCTCGCCCGGCACACGCCCCGCCTGAACGAGATCGCGGTGATCTACTCCCGCCACCGCCAGGCGGAGAACATCATCACCCTGCTCGAAAAGAAAAAGATCCCGTACACGGTAAAAAAGAAGGTGAACATCCTCGACCTGAAGATCACCGAACAGGTGCTGAACATCCTTTCCTACCTGGACGAGGAGGCCCGCAAGCCCCACAGCGGGGAATGGCTCCTGTTCGGGATCATGCACTACGATTTTTTCAGGATCAGCGCCCGCGATGCCGCAAAGATATCCGCCCACTGCGGCAGGGAGCGCCTACGCTGGCGCAGCTTCCTGGCCGATTACGATGGGCTGAAGGCCCTGGACCTGGAGAGCTACCAGTCCGTGATCTTCCTCGAAGAGAACCTTACGCAGTGGATCGCCTCCGTACCCAACCTTACGGTACAGCTCCTGTTCGAAAAGGTGCTGAACTACAGCGGCATCGTGCGCCTGATAGCGGGCTCACCCGAAAAGGTGTGGCTCCTGCAGGTGGTGACCACGCTGTTCGACTTCATCAAGGCCGAATGCGGCAAGCGCCCGCTGCTTTCCCTCAAAGAGCTCCTGGCCATGATCGACCAGATGCGGGAGTCCGGCATCGCCCTTTCGGTGAACAAGACCGTTTACGAGGAGAACGGTGTGAACCTGGTTACCGCGCACTCGGCCAAGGGGCTGGAGTTCACCCACGTGTTCATGATCGGCTGCACCACCGATATGTGGGAACGGTCGCGCGGCAACCTGAACCGGTTCTCCATGCCGGACACGCTCACCTTTGCAGCGCAGGATGACGAGAATAAAGTTGAAAGCGCGCGGAGATTGTTCTACGTGGCCATGACGCGCGCGCGGGAGAACCTGCAGATCTCTTTTGCCGCCCGCACCAACGAAGGCAAGCTGCTGGAGCACTCGCAGTTCGTGGAAGAGATCGTGGAGCGCACCGGTGCGCAGATCGCGAAAAAGCACCTGTCGGACGAGGAGGTGACCGCGTATGCGGCCCTGGCCCTCACCCACGTGCCGCCCGCGGCAAGCGCCACGCTCGACAAGCAGTACGTGCAGTCGCTGCTGGAGAACTACAGCTTAAGCGTAACCCACCTGAACAAGTACCTCGACTGCCCGGTGGCGTTCTACTACGAGAACATCCTGCGCGTGCCGGCCGCGCGGAATGCGAACACTGCGTTCGGGACGGCCGTTCACAGCTCGCTCAAGTGGCTGTTCGAGGAAATGGCCGGGCACAAGAGCTTCCACCCGAAGAAGGAGCTGGTGGCCGTGTTCAAAAAGGAGCTGCAGAAGCAGCGCGATTCATTTACGCAGGCCGAGTACGAGAACCGCATGGCGCTTGGCGAAAAGATCCTTCCCGAATACTACGACAAGTACGTGCAGACCTGGAACAAAGCGGTGGTGACCGAATACAACATCAAGAACATCGAGGCCGATGGCGTGCCGCTGAACGGCAAGCTGGACAAGATCGAGTTCGATGCCAGCCAGGTGAACGTGGTGGACTACAAGACGGGCAGCCCGGAAAAAGGACTGAAGAAGCTGAACCCGCCTTCCGAAGCGGAACCGCTGGGAGGGGATTACTGGAGGCAGATCGTGTTCTACAAGATCCTGCTGGACAATTACAAGCGCCAGGACTGGAAGATGGTATCGGGCGAGATCGATTTCGTGGAGAAGCACGAGCGCGAAAAGGATTTCGTCAAGAAGAAACTAGTGGTATCCAGGGATGACGTGCAGGTGGTGAAGGAGCAGATCAAACTGGTATATACCCGTATCATGGATCACGATTTTTCGCAGGGCTGCAACAAGGAGGACTGCGGGTGGTGCAATTTTACGAAGAGCAATTCGCTCATGTTTTCCCAGAAAAAGGAGACGGAGTTGTTTGAGTAAACAATAGGTAGTGCTCGATTTGAGCTTGAAGTGAAATTTTATTCCATAATTATTTTTTGGGTGCTGGTTCCTTTCCCGCTAAGCATCTGAACGAAATAAACTCCTTTCGGTTTGTCGGAAAGATCGACCACATCCTTATAGGAAAATATTTTTTGCTCGCGGATGAGCTGACCAAGCGCATTATAAACTTTTATTTCAGATCTTTTTTCTGTGCAAGAAATAATGAAGGGGCCGTGCGTGGGATTGGGTGATATGAGAAAATTACTGTTTGGAACAATTTCGCTGACAGCAAGAGGGTTGTTTCCACAAGTAAATTTCACAGTGTAGATATGGGGACCCGCCCCTGATGGCAATGAATCCGGGCCCACCAGAAGCGAATTAACGTATCCTCTGTCAGGTAAACATTACCGAAACGATCTGCGGAGGTGCCATCAAACATATTTTCTCCGCCATTGGTAAGCGATGATGCACAGAGCGTATTGCCGCTTGAATCAAATTTTACAATATATGCTGAAGCAGCATTTCCGGGATCAGGATTAACAAGCGTGTCCGCATCAAAAATCAGTGAAGCGCTTTTAAAAATCCCCATTGCATATATACTGCCATCGGTACACGTACTCACCGAGGAACCCATGTCTTCATACATTCCTCCTGCGCCCTTTGCCCACAATACATTTCCGGAGGCATCGTATTTTGCAATAAATAGATCGGGGTAGCCCACACTTGAGAGTACATAATTACCGAATGACATCATCGAACTTCCAAACCATCCCGTCACAACAGCGTTCCCGGATTTGTCAGCACTAACCGCCATTCCTTCCTCCTGTCCGCTTCCTCCTGCACTTTTTGCCCAAAGTTCATTTCCTGACGGATCATATTTTACCAGAAAAAAATCCTCAAAACCATTATTCGTGCAGGTAAAAGTTCCGAAGGTGATCACAGGACAGGAAAAAAATCCGCTGGCAAAAATATCTCCGGCAGAGTCGGTGCACACGGCACACCCGACAGCGTCATTGATCCCTCCCGGACTTTTTGCCCATAGCACATTTCCATTTCCATCATACTTTACGATAAACATATTAAGGTTTCCATTATTTGTAAGAGTGGTAGAACCAAAAGTTATTGAAGGGCTCCAGAACCAACCGGTAACAATAGCATTGCCATTCTTATCAGTACATACAGACCGGCCTTCATCATTATTTGAACCCCCGGCACTTTTTGCCCATATCGGGTTTCCATCGTTGTCGAACTTTGCAACAAAAAAATCCCACATGCCGTTAGGCGTCAATGTCGTGTTTCCAAATGCAATGGACGGACTTGCAAACATTCCCGTAACGAATACATTCCCGCTCGCATCGGTGCACACCGAAAAGCTGACATCATCATTTGCACCACCGATCTGTTTTGCCCATATTAAATTGCCGGCCGGATCATATTTCAAAAGCAGAATATTATAGTAATAATAATCTCCTGACACAACATTTGTCAGGGTAGTCGAACCAAAGCTTATAGAAGAATTATTATATGCCCCCGTCACAAAAATATTTCCTTTGGGATCAATGCAAACTGATTTTCCGCAGCTCGCTCCCGTATCGGGCTGAAAGGCTCCTCTTCCCCAAAGCCAGTTTTGAGTTTGGCCATGAGCAAAACAAGAAATTGAAAAGATCAGGGATAATGCATAAAAACGATGCATCTTCTTTTGTTTGGCTGACAAAATTATATCCGGATCAGGTGACGCATGGCAGAAATCGACAGTAATCGATTTTTAGTAGCTTAAACCGGCAAATGATTATCCTTTTTTCGAAAGATTCTAAAATTGTCAGATAGATAATTCCTGCATGCCGGCAGGCAGGTATGTGTATTAGCCTTCACTCGACCCTTCGACTCCGCTCAGGGTGACAGCCCTCTTTTTTAAAGCTGAACCACTACTCCACAATAAAATCTTAAATCCATTTAAAATCCATTGATTATTTTTGCCACGGAGAAGTGGCAGAGTGGTCTATCGCGGCTGTCTTGAAAACAGTTGAGGCTAATCACCTCCGGGGGTTCGAATCCCTCCTTCTCCGCAAATGAATCAAACAACACCCCGCGCAAGCGGGGTTTTGTTTTGAAGGGAGCAAGCCAGGTTCACCTGAGCTTGCGAACTGAAAAACAAAAGTCCCCGAAGGGTGTAATTTGATTTTGACTATGGGAGTGCCGGGGATCACGAAGTAATCCCTCCCTTCAGACCGGCTCCTCGCTAAAAATTGTCCACCGGACAATTTTTTAACGCTCGGCCCTCTCCTTCTCCGCAAATAAATCAAATAACACCCCGCGTAAGCGGGGTTTTTGTTTTGAAGAGAGCAAGCCAGGTTCACCTGAGCTTGCGAATTGAAAAACAAAAGTACCCGAAGGGTGTTATTTGATTATGACCATGGGAGTGCAAAGGATCATCCCGATAGCTATCGGGATAATCCCTCCGTGCAAGCCGGCTCAAAAGGATTTCTCTTACCACTTATCCGCTTAAACCCGCCACTTATCAAAAATATCCGGCCACTTATACAAACACTGCACCTTTAGCCCTCGTTCGGCAGTATCATTGCGGGTCATCCTTTCATTTTTCTTCGTACATTTACAATAGAAACACTCTCATGAGAAAGAACCTGCTGGCGCTTTGCATCCTTGCCCTCACGGCCGTTCATAGCCCGGGCGGTAACCTCACCGCTTATTTCTCCTATGCCCTGTTCAACAATCCCGGCAGCGATCCGTACGTGGAGACCTATCTTTCCATTGCCGGCAATTCGGTCAAGTTCAAAAAGAATGCTTCCGGAAAATACCAGGGCGAGGTGGAGATCGGCATGCTGTTCCTGCAGGGTCAAACCATAAAAGCTTCCAAAAAGTACGTGCTCAGCAGTCCCGAAGCTGCCGATACGACCCAACTGCCCGGCTTTACCGACCAGCAGCGCATTTCCCTGCCGAACGGTGACTACGACCTGGAGATCTTCCTGGCCGATAAGAATGCATCTTCACTGAAGCCTGTGCACATCAAGCAAAAAGTTTCGGTGAACTTCACTGCGGATAAAGTAATGCTCTCCAACATTCAGCTCATTGAATCGTTCAAAAAAACGGAAAAAGAAAATTCTCTTACGAAGAACGGCTACGACCTGGTTCCCTACGCTTCGGATTTCTATCCCGAAAGCATGAAGAACCTTTCCTTCTATGCCGAAGCCTACAATACGAAAAAACTGCTTGGGGAGAATGAAAAGTTCCTGTTCAGCTATTTCATTGAATCGGATGACACCAAGGCAAAACTTTCCGAGTTCCTCGGTTTCTCGCGCCAGGTGACCAATAACGTGAACATGCTGCTGACCCAATTCCCCATCGGGGACCTGCCCAGCGGCAACTACAACCTGGTGATCGAAGTGCGCGACAAGCTGAACGCGCTAGTGACCGACAGGCGGGTGTTCTTCCAGCGCAAGAACCCGAAAGTGAAGCTCGAAGTGGCAGACGTTGCAGCAGTAACAACCGCCAACACCTTCGTGGAAAAGATCATCAGCCGCGACACGCTGGCCGAATACATCCGTTCGCTGCGCCCGATCTCTGCCGAAAGTGAAAAGGACTTTGCTGAGAACCAGATCAAAACGGCCGACATGCAGCTCATGCGCCAGTTCTTCTACAACTTCTGGAAGAGCCGCAACAACCTGATGCCGGAGCAGGAATGGATGAACTACAACGCGCAGGTGAAAGTAGCCCAGAAATTTTTCGGCACCCAGATATTCAAGGGCTACGATACGGACCGCGGGAGGGTGTTTCTGCAATACGGTCCGCCCAGCACCCGGCAGGTGGAGGAAAAAGAGCCATCATCTTATCCTTACGAGATCTGGGAGTATGACCGGATGAAGGACCGCACCAACGGGGTGGAGCAGACCTATAAGAAATTTGTATTCTATTGCCGTGATCTCGCTTCGAACAATTACCGTCTCATTCATTCAACTGCAATCGGGGAGATCAACGATGCACGGTGGCAGATACGACTTCAAAAACGCATGAACGATCCCTACAACCTCGATACGGAAAAACTTCCCGACAACATGTATGGAAATCATGCAGATGAGGACTTCAACAATCCCAAATAGGGCCGGGCAAAAAAGCCCGGTGGTTTTTTTTGCGAAGAGCCGGACCGCAGCGTATGCTCTTGTTGATTTCTTTTCCTTATACTTACACCGCTAACCCAAGCGGCCGGTGAAAAAGATCGCGATCGTAATCCTGAACTGGAACGGCAGGAACCTGCTGGAGAAATTCCTTCCTTTTGTCGTTAAATACAATTCCGCTGAGGCGGATATCGTGATCGCTGACAATGCTTCCAGCGATGACTCGGCTGCTTTCCTGGAAAAAAATTATCCTGCCGTGCGGCTCATACGGCTTGCACAAAATTTCGGGTTTGCAAAAGGATACAACGAGGCGCTGAAGCAGGTGCAGGCGGATTACTACGTGCTGCTGAACTCGGATGTAGAGGTGACACCCGGGTGGCTCGACCCGGTGATCGAAATGATGGACCGCAACCCCTCCATTGGCGCTGCACAGCCGAAGATCCTTTCGTACAACCAGCGCACCCAGTTCGAATATGCCGGTGCGGCAGGCGGCTTCATCGACAAATATGGTTTTCCATTCTGCAGGGGCAGGATATTCAATTCCTTTGAAGAGGACAGCGGGCAGTATGATGACGAAAAGGAGATCTTCTGGGCGACCGGGGCCTGCCTGTTCATCCGGGCCCCACTTTACCACGAGGCGGGCGGGCTTGATGAAGATTTTTTCGCGCACATGGAAGAGATCGATCTCTGCTGGCGCATCAAGAACCTAGGGCACCGCGTGATGTATTGTCCGCGGTCAAAGATCTATCACGTAGGAGGCGGAACGCTGAGCAAGGTCAGCCCGCAAAAGACCTTCCTCAACTTCCGGAACAACATGATCCTGCTGTTCAAGAACCATTCTCCGGAATATTTCCTGGTCAAAGTGTTCCTGCGCGGCTGCCTCGACATGGTTGCAGCGCTGAAATTCCTGCTCAGCGGGCAGCCGGGGCATTTCCTTGCGGTGCTTCGCGCCCATGCAAGCTTCGATTCCACCATCGGCCGGTCGATCCGAAAGCGAAAAGAAATGAAGAAGCGCATCCGGCATTACACCGATACGGCCGTGTACCGGGGCATCATCGTTTTCGATTATTACCTGAAAGGAAAAAAGAAGTTCTCCGAGCTGGATAAAAATAAATTCTGACTGCTTTTGGGAGTCTCTCAGTTTACTTATTGAACAAGTGTCACTTCGAGCGTAGTCGAGAAGTGACATGCCCAAGGATAATCTAAACTGAGAACACTACCCCGCTTTTACCTAACTTTGTAAGGTGAAAAATTTCGAGATCCCCGAATTTTATAAAAGCCCTGTCATTTCCAGGATCAAGCAGGCCAGGCGGGATTCCGATCCGCGCAAGAAGGACTACTCTCCCACCCTGCTCGACTTCGGCCCCATTCGCTTTTTCATTGCAAGGCATTTCGGGTTCTGCTACGGGGTGGAGAACGCCATCGAGATCTCGTTCAAGGCCGTGCGCGAAAATCCCGGAAAACGGATATTTCTCCTTAGCCAGATGATCCACAACCCGGCCGTGAACAACGACCTGATCGAGCGGGGCGTGAAGTTCATGATGGACACCTCGGGAAAGCAGGTCATCCCGTTCAGCGAGCTGAGAAAGGATGATATCGTGATCATACCGGCCTTCGGCACCACGCTGAAGATCGAAGAAGAGCTGTACAAGCGCGGGATCGAAGTGCACAAGTACGACACTACGTGCCCTTTTGTGGAACGGGTATGGAAAAAGGCGGAGAAACTGGGAGAAGAGAAGTTCACGGTGATCATTCACGGCAAGCACAACCACGAGGAGACCCGAGCCACCTTCTCGCGAAGCGAGATCCATTCGCCTTCCATCATCATCCTGAACAGGAGCGAAGCAGAAAAGATCGGTGAATTCATACTCGGCAACCTGGCGCTTGATAAGTTCAATGCATTCTTCAGGGAGCGGTGCTCGCCCGGGTTCAACGCGGAAAAAAACCTGCAGCGCGTGGGCGTGATCAACCAAACCACCATGCTGGCCTCGGAAACGGAAGCCATTGCGGATTACTTCAGGGAGGTGATGAAAAAGAAATACGGAGCCGGGAACATCCGGAACCACTTTGCCGACACGCGCGACACGCTCTGCTACGCCACGAACGAGAACCAGGAATCTACCTATGCCCTGCTGGAGCAGCCGGCCGACCTGGCGATCGTAGTGGGCGGCTACAACAGCTCCAACACCTCGCACATCGTTGAGCTTTGCGAGGAAAAACTTCCCACCTACTTCATTTCATCCGCAAGTGAGATCCTGTCGGCCGAAAAGATCAATCACTACAATTTTCACGAGCAAAAGCTGGTGAACGGTCAAAACTACCTGCCTTCAAAAAAACCTGTGGATATAATCCTTACGAGCGGTGCTTCCTGCCCCGATTCGCTGGTGGACGAGGTGCTGCAGAAGGTACTTTCTTTTTTTAAGGGAACGCGGAAGATCGAAGAGGTGATGAAAGAAACGATCGGGGAAACCGCTTGAACTATTTCTTGCGCTGCATTTGCTTCATGCGGTCCTTCTGCATCTGCTCCAGCCGCTGCGCGAACTTTGAAGGTTTGATCTCGCGTTTCTTGTTCTCCTGGATCCTGGCGTGCAGCGCCTTCTCATCCACGAACCTGCGCATGGCCCAGGTCTGGCCGAAGGTGATCATGTTGGCGAGGAAATAGTAATAGCTGAGACCGGCCGAGTAGTTGTTCAGCACCGGCAGGAAGATCAGCGGCATCACGTACATCATGATCTTCATCCCCGGCATCTGGCTGCCCTGCGACATGATCTGGTTGTTGCTCCACGTATAGAGCAGCGTGGAGATGGTCATGAGCAGCGCAAACAGGCTCATGTGATCGCCATACATCGGTACGCTGAACCCGAAGTTCCACACCGAATCATAGGTGGAAAGATCGTCCGTCCACAGGAACGGCTGTTGCCGCAGTTCGATGCTGGAAGGGAAGAAACTGAACAGCGCGTACAGGATCGGGATCTGGAAAAGCACGGGCACGCAGCCGGACAGCGGGTTCACACCGGCCTTTTTGTACAGCGCCATGGTGGCCTGCTGCTTCTTCACCGCATCTTCCTTCCCGTATTTCTTGGTGATCTCATCGATCTCGGGCTTCAGGATGCGCATCTTGGCCGCTCCGAGGTAGGTCTTGTATGCCACGGGGAAAAGTATGACCTTGACAATGATGGTGAGGATGAGAATGATCACCCCGTAGTTCATGCCAAAGCTGTCGAGGAAGTTGAAGACCGGGATGACCAGGAACCGGTTGATCCACCCGAATATTCCCCACCCGAGCGGGATCTGCCGCTCGAGCTCCAGTCCCTCGTACTTCTTCAGGGTCTGGTAATGGTTCGGACCGAAATAGAGCTTCATCGCGAAGCTTTCGCTCGGCTTGTGATCGTACGGGATGGAGAGGTCGGCCGCAAATGATTTTACATACCTGGAAGAAGCTTCATTCACGGAGGATATCTCCGAGTTGGTTTTGTCGAAATAGTCGCCTGCAATAAGCACGGAAGTAAAGAACTGCTGCTTGAACGAGACCCACTTGATCTTGGCATCGGCCAGTGACTTGGTCTCGCTCGAACGTTCGCTGATCTTGTCCGGCTTCTCCTCCCCGTATTTAAAATAAGCCGTGCTCGCGTTGCGCTCGTTGCCGATGTTCTTTTCCTGCGAAGGCGTCTTCATGGTCCAATGCAGGCCGAGGATGTTCAGGTTCTTCGCAATGGTGCTTCCCATTCCTGTAACATTCAATTTCAGGTCGAGCATGTTCGCATCACCCGCAAGGGAATATTCGTATTCAATGAAGCTGCCCTCTGCCACCGCAAGCCGCATCCTGAATGTTTTCGTCTCTTTTCCTTTCACAACGAACGATTCCCCGATGGGCTTGAAAAAAAGCTCGTTGGTGTTGATGGTGCGGCTGTTCTCCGTATCGAAAAGCAACCCGAACGAGGAGGAGTCCTGGTCGAAGAGGATGAGCGAATCCTTCCTGTAGGTGTGATAGCCTTTCACCTGCACCTTGCAGATCCGGCCGCCACGCGTGCACAGGGTAGCCTTGATCTTTTCATTCTCGATGGTGAAATAGCGGTTGGAATCCTTCACAGCAGAATAGAACTCCCCGTATTTATCTTTTTCCTTCGCGGTCAGAACGGAATCCTTCTGGTGAGGAGTAAGCGAATCGTTCCTGGCCAGTGCAGCAGAATCCTTTATCGCAGAGCTGTCCTTCGAAAGCTCTTTTTCCTTTTCCTTCAGCTGGGCCGCTGCAATGGAATCCTGGGTATGTTTCTGCTTAGCGAGCTCTTCTTTCGAGGGTTGGGTGTACATCATCCAGCCGAAAAGAAGCACGAAGATGAGCACCAAACCGATAATGCTGTTCCTATCCATAAAATGAAGGCGTAAAGATAGCAGTAAAATCCCACCGTTAATGATTAATGGTCTGTATTCTGCCAGAAATTATTTTAAGGTAGCCGAACAACGTGAAGGGGCAAGCTGGAGTAGAAACCGGTAGGGATTTAGTTTTGATTGTTTTGCAGGTGTTACGAGGAGGTCACGCTAAGCCACTACCTGACACCCGAAGTCCGCCTAATGGACTGCTTTCTCCTTGACGGGAACACCCATTACCGCCTTCACGAATCCCACAAAGAGAGGATGCGGGTTGGCCACCGTGCTTTTGTATTCGGGGTGGAACTGCACGCCAATGAACCAGGGATGGTTCTTGAGTTCGATGATCTCCACCAGGTCGCTCTCGGGGTTCTTCCCTGCAGCGATCATGCCCGCCTTCTCGAACTGTTCCAGGTATTTGTTGTTGAACTCGTAACGGTGGCGGTGACGCTCGGATATGTCTTTCTTTCCGTAGATGTCGTGCGTCCGGGTGCCATCCTTAACCTTGCACTTGTAAGCGCCCAAACGCATGGTGCCCCCTTTGTTCACGATCCGCTTCTGCGCCTCCATCATATCGATTACCGGGTGCTCGATGGCCGAGTTTATTTCCGTGCTGTTCGCGTCCTTCAGTCCCAGCACGTTCCGAGCGAACTCGATCACCGCGCATTGCATGCCCAGGCAGATACCGAAGAAAGGCACTTTGTTCTCGCGCGCATACCGGATGGCGGATATCTTCCCCTCGATACCCCGGCTCCCGAAGCCCGGGGCCACGAGGATTCCTTTTAATCCTTTCAGCTTCTCCTCCACGTTCTTTTCGTTCAACGTTTCCGAATGGATCCACTCGATCCTCACCTTGCATTCGTTGGAGGCGCCTGCGTGCATGAACGATTCGGCAATGGATTTGTAGGAATCTTTCAGCTCCACGTACTTGCCCACCAGCCCGACCCGGACCTCCGACTTCGGGTTTTTCAGCTTGCTGAGAAAGTCTTTCCATTTTTTCAGGTCGGCATTGCCGCCCTTGGCCAGGTGAAGCTTGTTGAGCACCACGAGGTCGAGCTGCTCGTGCTCCATCAATACCGGAACTTCGTAGATGGTGCTGGCATCGATGGCCTCGATCACTGCATCGGGCTCCACGTTGCAGAACAGGGCGATCTTCTTGCGCAGGTCCAGCCCCAATTTGTGCTCGGTGCGGCAGACAAGAATGTCGGGCTGCACTCCGTACTCGAGCAGGGTCTTTACAGAGTGCTGGGTCGGTTTCGTTTTTAATTCCCCGGTCGTATTGAGATAGGGTATCAGCGTAAGGTGAACTACAAGCGCATCTTTTCCCAGTTCCCATTTGAGCTGGCGCACCGCTTCCACATAGGGCAGCGATTCGATGTCGCCTACCGTGCCTCCTATCTCGGTGATCACGAACTCGTAATTGCCCGTGAGCCCGAGCAGGCGGATGCGGTTCTTGATCTCATCGGTGATGTGCGGAATCACCTGCACGGTCTTGCCGAGGTAATCGCCCCGCCTTTCCTTGTCGATCACGCTCTGGTAGATCTTGCCGGTGGTAACATTGTTAGCCTGGGAGGTGGGAACGTTCAAAAAGCGTTCGTAATGACCCAGGTCGAGGTCGGTCTCAGCCCCGTCATCGGTCACGTAGCACTCCCCGTGCTCGTAGGGATTGAGCGTCCCGGGGTCGATGTTGATGTATGGGTCGAGCTTCTGGATGGTGACCGAGTAGCCGCGCGCCTGAAGGAGCTTGGCCAGCGAGGCGGAGATAATGCCTTTGCCCAGCGAAGAGGTTACACCGCCAGTTACGAAAATGTATTTTGTTGATACGGACATCCCGAAGCAATGGAAGGACTATAAATGTCGCTCCGGGATGCAAATGTACGGCAATTCTTTTGCCTGCGCTAAAATGTTTTCGACAATTTGTTTACATCGTGAAAATGAAGTAATTTGCAATAGAAATGAAACTGCACGATCCATTTTTTCTTATTTTCTTACTCATAGTGCCGGCACGCACTGTATTTTCGCAGAAGCCGCTCGCTCAATACAATTCCTGGAGCTTCAGCGCGGGACAAACCATTTCATTTCCCATTATCGGCCAGTACTACGACATCAACGTGGTAAAAGGCAGTGATTATTATTGGGATTACAATGTGACCACTTCCCGTTCGGCAGGATTTTTCGCGGAAGCTTCGCGCATTAAACAAATCCCTTTTGCTACAAGCATCACCGGCTTTATTTCATACGGTGCCAATTACAGAAGCGCAACAGCAGCGATCAACTACGAAGGCTGGGAGGGCGGAAGCATCTCGGGTGTTTTCTCCGAAGGGAACGGCATAAAAAAGTGGAAGGACCATTACCTCACTTTCTTCTGTTCCATCGCCCAGCAGTTCACCGTTGGAAAAAGTAAAACATATTTTTTCCATTCACTTGGCGCGAATGCAGGCTTTGACCTTTACCGGCAGGAGACGCGCGAATTTCACGGCACCACGCAATTGAGCGCAGGCGGCATCCTGAAAGACAACATTGGTTATTCCGATGCAGGCTTCAACAGTAAATTTTACACGCCCAACATGCGGCTGTCCTACCGTTTTGGCGTGGCGCTGAAGCTGAACGAAAATTCCATCCTCGTGCCTTTTGCGGAAACCTCCCTGCTCTATCTCAATGCGCTCTTTGCTCCTTCCTCAAAGTTCCACGCTCCGCTGGAATGGGAAAAAGATTATTTCAAGCAAGTGATCTTCGGGGTTACGGTGATGCGATCGGCAAAATGATCAGGGATTGCCCGCGGGCGCGTGCCAGTGCTTGCGAGCCATCTCGTACCCGTTGTCGATCATGCGCAGGATATCATCCGATGTAAAATGCTCGAGCTCCACCTGGATCTGCTGCTCGGGGCGGATCACTTTCAGGTCGAGCTTGCGGTAGCCTTTCAATATCCCCTCGGCCTGGGGCGAGCCGTCATGCGGCAGGTGCTCGTTGCACTCCAGGCACCAGTCGATATCCGTGTTCACGATCTCGTTGCTGTGTATGTCGATCGCGCGAAGCGCCAGGCGCTGGAAGTTGCCGTACTGGAAATCGGGAATGGGCATAAGCTCGCGGCTGTGGCAGAGCACGCACACGATCTCGTCCGCTTTCTTGGAGATGGCGCGCTTGAGCGGTGCCGAGTCACGCAACGCGCCATCATAAAAAGGATTTCGCTTGATGAGCGAGATGGGCATCACGAACGGGATGGCTGCGCTGGCCACCACGTAATCCAGGAAATCCGGTTCGGCCTGGTCGTGGTAGAAGATCTCGCCTTCGGCCACGTTCACCGTACCCACGGACAGCTCCAGCCCGCTGCGGTCGATGTTCTTCTTGGAGATCTGGTTGTAAACGATCTTTTTCAGCGGGGCATTGTCGTTGATGCCCATGAAGTTCTTGAACGCGATCTGCAGGATGAGCGGGATGTAGCCCCGCTTGTTCACGATGCTCCCCCTCCCGGTGATGTGCGCCTTCCAGAAATGTACGAGCTCCTCTCCGACCCGTGTCCAGTCGAGCCTGTTCTCCTGCTTCATCTTTCCTACCGTGTGCGCAATGTAGGCCGCATTGAGCGATCCCACCGAAATGCCGGTAATGATCTCCGGAACGAATCCCTGCGCGAAGATGTATCGGAGGGCTCCCGCTTCGAAAGCGCCTTTGACGCTTCCACCGCTGAGCACCAGTGCTTTCTTCTTCATGACGCAAAAGTAAGAATATGTTCTAATTTTGCTCTGTGAAGAAATTTTTCAGAAAATTTTTCCGGTTCGTGCTGAAGGTCGCGATGTGGTTCTTCATCATCAGCATCGGATCGGTCATCTTGTTCCGCTGGGTGCCTGTTCCCGCTACGCCACTCATGTTCATCCGCTGTGTACAGCAGAAAATGAACGGTAAGGAGATGACGCTCAAAAAAAGCTGGGTGTCGCTCGATGAGATCTCCCCGCATCTGCAGCTGGCCGTTGTTTGTTCCGAAGACCAGAACTTCATCCGACATCACGGCTTTGATTTCGATGCGATCGACCGGGCGATGGATTACAACAAAACGCACCAGCGCAAGCGCGGGGCCAGCACCGTCTCGCAGCAGGTGGCCAAGAATGTTTTCCTGTGGCCGGGCAGGAGCTGGGTGCGGAAGGGGTTCGAAGCTTATTTTACTTTTCTCATCGAGCTGTTCTGGAGCAAGGAGCGCATCATGGAAGTGTACCTGAACGTAGCGGAGATGGGCAGCGGGGTGTACGGTGCCGAAGCGGCCTCACAAAAATTCTTTCACAAAAAAGCCAGGAACCTCACGCAGGGCGAGGCGGCCCTGCTGGTGTGCGTGCTTCCGAACCCGATGGAGTACAATGCCGGGCGGCCGGGAGCTTATTTGATCGGCCGGCAGCAATGGGTTATGCACCAGATGTACCTGTGGGGCGGGAAGCTGGATTACCATCCTCAGGAAAAAAGCTCAGATAAAAAATAGTTTTTTTCCTGAACCCGTATCTAAAGAAATCATTTATACAGCACTTGGCATCCTAAGGGCAGCAGCACCTTCAGGATGGATATGTCGTAATCCCCGAAAGAATTATTTCCGCGCAGGTCCAGCGTTTCGAGCGAGGTAAGAAAGCAAACATGATCGGAAATGCTTTTGGGCGTGAGCTGGTTGTTCTGCAGGGAGAGGTAGCGCAGTTTCTTCAGCTTGAAAATGGAGCCGGGTATCCTCGATATTTTATTGTTATCGAGGATCAGCACTTCCAGCGTTTTGATCCTGCCGATCGAGTCGGGAATGCTCGCTAATCCGCACTTGGTGATGGAGAGATTCTTCAGCGCAGGCATGCGCCCGATCTCGGCCGGGATGTTGCGCAACGCACAGCCGCTCACCTGCAGGTCGGTGAGCGCGCTCATGTAACCGATGCCGGGCGAAATGGCCAGCGTATCCTGGTTGTTCCGGATGTTCATCGACTTCAGCCGGTCGAGGTAGCCGAACTCGGACGAGATGCTGTCGAGCTTCGTGCCGATCAGTTCGAGGTACATCAGCGAGGAGAGGTTGCCGAACATCTTCGGAAGCGAATCGATATAATTTCCGGAAGTGGAAAAATACTGCAGGCTGTGCAGCTCAGCAAAATCATCGGGCAGGCGGTGGATACCGTTGTCGCCCATCTTCAGCACCTGCAGGTTAACGAGCGAGCCGATCTTCGGCAAGAGCTTCGGGTCGAGCGGACCGCCCAGGTTCATCTTGTACACCTGTTCCCTGGATTTAAGCGCGGTCTTCAGGTCGGTATAGACAAGCGTATTAGGAACCCCGAGCACCTTGAACGGATCGGTGTGTTCCTGCGCAAGCAACGGTTGAAGGAAAGCGGAAAATAAAACTGCAGCGTAAAATTTTCTCACTCCCTGATCAGTTTGATGGATTTTTCGTCACCCCGGTCATTGAATCGCAGGAGGTAGATACCGGCCGGCTGATCGGAAATGTCGATCAGTTTCCGGTCTCCGGTTTCCGGCTTCCGGTTATAAACCAGTTCGCCAAGTGAATTGTAAATTTTAAATTCAACCGGAAACAGCAGACCTGCCTGACCGGCAGGCAGGCCGTAAACCGTAAACTGCCCATTCGAAGGATTCGGGAACACGGCAATGGTCTGCATCTCCGTGGCGCCTATGCCGGTAGGACTGCAGGTCCAGCTCGCGGCCCAGCCCGCATTGTTCACGAACGGATCGGAGATGAACACGAACGTGAGCGCATTGCCGGAAGAGGTGATGGTGCCCGGCCCGGCTGTTCCCGTATATCCACCAATGAGAGGAGCATTGATGGAATTCCCATCGTACACATACAGCGAATCGAATCCATTCTCGGTATTGAACGAAGAAAAGCTGATCGTAACGTTCTGCGCGTTGGTGGGAGCGATCACCGTGGTCTGGTATTCGTTGCCGGAATACGGGTTGCTCGGTCCGCCCGAATCGTAGAAGTTCCCGGAGCAGCTTGTAAGTGTGGAAGTGCAGTTCGGAGTGGTGAAAGGCGTTCCGTAGGTTTCCGTGCTGCCGTTCCATATCCTCCAGTAATACGTGGTGTTCGGCTTGAACTTGAGATACGAGCTGCAGTTTGGATACAGGCAGAAGGTGCCCGGGCAAACGGTAGAGGTGACGTTCGAAACGCTCTTGTTCCAGAAATACGAAAAGTTCGGATCATCGCTCACATCGGCATACCAGCCGTTGCCGGAATTGGTCCAGTTGAGCGTTACCCCGATCACCGGGCAGGTGCTTGAAGTTACTGAAAGGTTGGCGGGCACGGCCGTGTTGCAGTTCCAGACGGCCGTATAACCCGGGGCGACCGTTGCGCCATCGGATTTATAACGCACGGTGATGGAACTCCCTGTCGAGGTCACCGTTCCCGGGGAAGATGTTCCCGAGTACGTTCCGATCAGCGGGGAGTTGGTATTGGGTCCGTCATACAGATAAAGAAAATCAAAATTGACTTCCGTATTGAAGGAAGAAAAATTAAGCGTGACCGTGCTCGCGCCCTGTGGCGCGATCGTAAAAGTGTAATCTTCGTTGTCGTAATAATTCCTGTTCGGGCCGCCCATGTCGTAAATGGTATCGGTGCAGGCCACGATGGCGCAATCGGAAAATTTATTTTTGATCGCATCCCACAGCTCGGTGTAGCCGTCATCATAACCCAATGCCCAGATGCCGATCCCTCCTATCCCGCGCTGGTTCACCACATCGTAACGCTTTTGCATGCTGTAGGCGCTGTTGCAAAAGCACTGGTTCCAGCTGCCGTTGTTGAACGCATAATAAGGAGTGAAGCTGTTCGCATCCCAGAGCTGGTTCGAATAATAGCCGCTCGTGTTGTTGCGCACGTAATTGTAGATGCGCGACACCCCGCTCCCGGTGGTCGAGCTGCCGATCGCGGCCGAAGAAGTGGGCCACTCTCTTCCGTAATAAGGAAGGCCGAGCAGCAGCTTGGCGTTCGGAACGCTCTTGTTCAGGTAGTAGGTAATGCTTTTCGTGAGGGTGTAGTTGTAACCCGTTAAAAAATTATACAGCGGATCGGTGGGGCCGGCCGTGGTGCTCCCGCTCCAGTAGTAATCATATCCCATGATGATGAACAGGTCCACGTACGGGGCCATGCTCGTTACATCATACACCGCGCTCCAGTCGACAGCGGGAAGCGCGATGGATACTTCCGAGTTGGGAATGGCATTGTGCATCTGGTTGCAGAGCGAGATCATGAAGGAGGTGAAGTTGGCGCTTTGCGCGGATGGCACGCCCTCGAAATCGATGTTGCATCCGTTGGCATTGCGCTGCTGCACCAGGGAAATGATGTTGCTGATGAATGTTTGCTTGGCCGTGCTGCTGGTCAGGAATGTGGCGTGATTGGAAAAAAGGGTAGCGCAGAGGTTCACCTTCACGCCATTGGCCTGCGCAACGGTCACCACGTTGGCCGTGCTCCAGCCGTGCGTGGTGACGGCATTACCTGTTGTCGCATCCACCTCGTAGGAAAAGAAAGAAAGATCCGTGAGCAGGTTCCACTGGTAATTGTTGTAGGTGGTGCCGTTCCAGTACGGGTGCCACCCGAACACGCGCTTTTGCAATGTGCATACCGCGCTGTTTGACGGGAAGGTTACAAGCGGTGACCTGCCGTTCTGCTCCGCACGCAGGTTGTCCCATTCCTGCTCGGTGGTGAATTTATATTTGGAATACTGTTCGGCCTGTTCCTGATGGATGGATCGTGCAGGAACTTTCTGATCGAGCTGCCACTCCACCTTCTCGCCAAGCGAATTGGTGGTGCTTCCGGTTACCTGCCCAAAGGCCGCGGTGGAAAATAAGTAAACACAAACAGCAGGTATAAATTTTTCCATCGAACGAAATTAAAGAAAATCTGCACAACACGGAAAAACAAAGCCCCGGCAGATACCGGGGCTTGCCTGGTGTGTAAAATTTTTACTTCACCCCGTGCATGCGCTTCTCCAGCCAGCGGAACATCCCGAAAAGGATAACAGCAGCCGCACCGCTGAGTACGATGAACACGCAGAAGAAGACAAACAGGTTGCTGATCTCGATGCCGAAGAAGCTGGGTATTTCCGCCCCGGCCTTTGCCGGCTGCTCGCCCGCACCGGGCGGGATGAGCGCAGAGAGCAATCCCGCCACTTTGTTGGCAATGGCGTTGGCAATGAACCAGGTTCCCATCAGCAAGGAAGAGAAGCGTATGGGTGAAAGCTTGGCCACCATGCTCAGGCCGATGGGCGACAGGCAAAGTTCGCCCATGGTGTGGATGATGTAGAGCGCCCAAAGCGACCACATGCCTACCTTGACCGTAGGATCCACACCGTGCACAACAAAAGCGATGACAACATACCCGAGCGCAACGAGCAAAAGCCCGAATGCCATTTTCAATGGTGAAGACGGCTCCATGTTGCGCCTGCTGAGCCCGTTCCAGAACATGGTGAAGAATGGCGCGAGCACAATGATGCCGAGCGGGTTGATGGACTGGAACCACGAGGCCGGGAACTCATCCTTGTGGTAATCGGGAATGTAACCGGCAAGGAATAAGGCGACCAGCACAGCAGCAACGATCCCCTGCAGCGCATACTTGATGCCGTTCGACCACTCGAAGAACCAAGCCAGCGCTTTCATAAGGAAATAACCGAGGCCGATGCCGAAGGTCATGATCAGCCATCCCGGAACGTGGATGGTGATATCCCGTTTCACCTGCTGGTCGGCAAATATGGTGAGCGAAGCGCCCGCCTGCTCGAAACAGGCCCAGAAAAAGATCACAAAGACGATGAGAATGAAGATGACCGAGATGCGCTGCTTCTCTTCGGAGGTGAGCGACTTGTCCGTTAAGATCACTGCGGCCATGCCGATCAATGCGGCAACAATGAGCCAGAAAATGATATTGAAGTCAGCGATGGCAGGGCTGAATGAAAATATTTTCTTGTAGTTGAGCAGGAAGAAGATGAAAGCCACCGAGCCGATGATGAGCAGGAAGGTCTTCAGGTCGGTCTTCTGCTTGGGCATGCCCACCGCTTCGCCATCGGGCGTGCGCAGGTGCTTGTTCTTGAGCAGCTCGAAGGAGATCACGCTCAGCACCATGCCGATGCCAGCGGCCAGGAACCCGAAGCGGAAATCGTGGATGTTGCCGGTGTCGCCCAGTCCACCGCACACCAGCGGGGAAAAGAATGCGCCCATGTTGATGCCCATGTAAAAGATGGTGAACGCCCCATCGATGCGGTGATCGCCTTTCGGGTAGAGCTGTCCCACCATGGTGGAGATGTTCGGCTTGAAGAAGCCGTTCCCAATGATCAATAAAGTAAGTCCCGCCCACATCATGCTCACGGCCGAAGCGCTTTGCGCGCCATCGGTAACGCTGCTGGCGCTGATGAACATGAGGAACTGCCCGGCTCCCATCAGCAGGCCCCCGATCAGAATGCTCCTGCGGTTTCCCCAGAACCGGTCGGCCAGGTACCCGCCAAGCAACGGGGTAAGGTAAACGAGGCCCGTGTAGCTGCCGTAGATGTTTGACGCATCGGCCGCTGTCATGAACAACGCCTTGGTCATGTAAAGGATGAAGATGGCCCGCATGCCGTAGTAGCTGAAACGCTCCCACATTTCGGTGAAGAAGAGCAGGTATAGCCCGCGCGGGTGAGAAGAGTTATTTTTTGAAGATCCGGGTGAGTCGATGGGTTGGCTCATAGATGCTTTTTAGTACGGGGCGAAGATAGGAAAAAATATATCCGAATGGGCTTCGGGGTTTGAGTACCGCGAGATTCCTCGCCCGCTTCGCGGGATGAGGAATCTGATCCATCAAATCCATGAATGAGATGTTTCGCTTCGCTCAGTATGACAGGGCTACAAATTTTCCAAAATGTAATTAGTCATCTTGGTATACAGGTGCAGGCGCGTGTTGCCCCCGTAGATGCCGTGGTTCTTGTCCGGGTAGTACATCACATCGAAGGGCTTGTTGGCCTTCACCAGGGCGTTCACCATCTCCACGGAGTTCTGGAAGTGCACGTTGTCATCGGCCGTGCCGTGGATGAGCAGATATTTTCCTTTCAACAGGTTCGCGAACTTGACCGGGGCGGTGTCATCGTAGCCTTTGTCGTTGTCCTTCGGCAGGCCCATGTAGCGCTCGGTGTAGATGCTGTCGTAGAAGCGCCAGCTGGTTACGGGCGCAACGGCAATGGCCATCTTCAGCAGGTCGGCCCCTCGTAAGATGCAGAGCGTGCTCATGTAGCCCCCGTAGCTCCAGCCGAAGATGCCGATGCGCGATCTGTCCACGTACGGCAGCGTGCCGTAGTATTTGACGGCTTCGAGCTGGTCCTCGGTCTCCAGCGTGCCCAGCTTGCGGTAGGTGCAGTCGCGGAACTTTTTTCCGCGGTAGCCCGTGCCGCGGTTGTCCACGCAGGCGATAAGGTATCCTTTCTCGGCCAGCATCTGGAACCAGAGGTAAGTGCCCCCGCCCCACTGGTCCTCCACCTGGTTGGCGCCCGGGCCGCCATACAGGTACATGAACACCGGGTATTTTTTGTTCGGGTCGAAGTTCACGGGCTTGATCATGTAGCCGTTCAGCTCCGTGCCGCCTGAAGTCTTGAACCTGAAGAACTCTTTTTTCGAGAGGCTGTACTCGTCCAGCTTCTTCTTCAGCTTTTCGTTGTCCGACAGCGTGCGCATTTTCTTCCCGTCATTGGAATAAACGGCAACCTCGGGAGGCGTGTTGGCATCGGAAAAAGTTCCCACATAGTACCTGAACGCAGCGCTGAAGTCCGCATCGTTCGTGCCGGGCCGGGCCGATATTTTCTTTTTTCCTGTTCCATCCAGTTTGATGCAATAGAGATCGCGCTGGGTGGGAGACGCTTCGGCAGAAGTATAGTACAGCATCCCGTTCTTCTCGTCCACACCCTTCAGCGCATCGATGTCCCAGTCGCCTTTGGTGATCTGACCGATGAGCTTCCCGTTCGTGTCGTAGTAATAAAAATGGTTGTAGCCCCCGATATCAGAGCTCCACACAAGTCCGTTCTTCAAAAAGCGGTAGTTGTCCGTGATCTCGAAATAGGTGTCGCAGGTTTCGGTGAGAAGGTTTTTTGACCTGCCCGTAGCGCCATCGGCCAGCATCAGCTCCAGCTTGTTCTGCAGGCGGTTGAGGCGGATGAAAGAAAGCGTGCCGGCATCGGCCGTCCACTTTACGCGCGGGATGTACTGGTCCGTTTCGGTGCCGATATCTACCCTGGTACTTTTGCCGGTCTTTGTATCGTAAATAAAAATGTTCACGATGGCGTTTGCCTCCCCGGCCTTGGGGTACTTGTACTTGTACTGCGAAGGGTAGAGCGACCCGTACTTCTCCAGCGTGTATTCTTTCACGGCCGATTCATCGAAGCGGTAGAAGGCGATCTTCGTACCGTCCGCGTTCCACTGGTAGCCGCGGTCGAAGGAGAATTCCTCCTCGTACACCCAGTCCGTGGCCCCGTTGATGATCTCGCCCCACTTGCCATCGCTGGTGATGGCGGTCTCCTTGTTCTGCACAAGGTCTTTTACAAAAAGGTTGTTGTCGCGCACAAAGGCGACCTTGTTCCCGTCCGGGGAAAAGGTAGCGTACATCTGCTTGCCCCCGGTGGAAACGGCCGAAAGTTTTTTGGTCTTCATGTCCCACACGTAAAAATCTGAGCGGCCGGAGTGGCGGTAGATCTGCTCGCGGCCGGTGGAGACCAGCACCTTTGTTTCGTCATTGCTGAAGCCGTAGGTCTCCGCTGCAACGGGCGAGGTCTTTCCTTCGGGCACGAGCTTGGTGTTGTCCACCAGCACGGTGCGCTTCTTGCCGGTTGCGTAATCGTATTTCACAATGCCTTCGTCCTCCATCACGGTGTAGCTTTCGCCATCGTTCATGCTTCGGAGCTCATCGGGGTAGTCGGTAACAAAGGTGGGCCGCTGCCAGAGGTCTTCGAGGGTTATGTTCTGCTTTTGGGAGTAGCAAGTGGCAAGAAAAAAGAAGAGAGTAATGAATAGGGATATGCGTTTCATAGTTGGATTTTTGTGGAGGGTGAAGATAGTTAATTTCTTATTTTTAAAGAGATTATAAAAATTTATTTGCATTACGCTCAGGCTGAGAATGGTTAAATTTTTTACATCAGTCATACTGTTAATAAATTGGAATTGTATTCTCGGGCAGCCATCTTTGATCATTAAACAAAGAGGAAAGCCTGCGGATAGCATATTCATTGCCAACTACGAAGATTCGTGCCTGAAAAAGCTAAACGACAGCACTTATAAATTTTCTTCAAAACTTAGCGAACCGGATTATCTTTTTATACTTCTTGACAGAAATGTTCATCCAAAATGGATAAGCAGAGTTTGGCTTAAACCGGAAACAAGGAACAAAGAATTAATTGTTGACTATAAAAAAAGAAATGTAATAATAAAATCCCCGGATGAATGGGATGTTATTACGGAAAAATGGCGTAAGGTTTTCGAAGCCTGGAGGAAAGAAGGGAATGACAGTATTCCGTACGGTTATCAATCGAAAGCGGACTCCATTGCCGCCCCATATGTTATAAAAAATCCGGGGTCTTACCTGTCTTTATGGTTCTTATCCCATGGGCTTTACCATGCCAATAAAAAGAAAAAAATAGAGCTGTTTCAAAAACTATATCCTTCTTTGGCTAAGTATTCCGATTACAAACACATCCAGGCAGATCATAACAGGAAATATCCGAATGCGGGCGACACATTTAAAGAGTTTAAGCTTCCCTTAGAAAACGATTCGATCTTCAATTCGGAAAAAATTAAGAATAAATGGGTGCTTATGGATTTCTGGTCGAACGGATGCGTGCCGTGCGTAAAGGAGATGGACGAAATGGTGACATTTTATAAAACTGTGGACACTTCAAAGGCAAGTTTTGTCTCTGTATCGCTTGATGGAACCCCAAGCGATTGGAAGAAAGGCAAAGCTTCCAATAAAATAATATGGACATCGGTTTGGCAACCCGATGAAGCCTATGGAGAACTTTGCCTTAACTATAATATTCGCTCCATGCCCACATTCATCCTTTTCGACAGCAACAAGAAAATAGTTTTTATTAAAGAGGGAGCAGGGGAACTGCAAAGCATCAGGGATTTTTTCAAAGAGAAAAAACTCTTGAAATAAATTCTTTCCTACATTTACTTCCGATCAAATCATCCCGCATGAAGAAATTATTCCTACTCCTCCTCTCCTTTTCCATTTTCCATCTTACACTCTCCCAAACCCCTCCCCGCAAGGAGCTGGGTAACCTGGTAATGGAGAACGTACCGGATATTCCGCAGGAGCTGATGGACGACCTGGACAAGTGGCAGAACGCCCGCTCCGCCTCCGTTACCGACTGGACGCCCGATGGGCAAGGCCTGCTCATTACCACCCGCTTTGCCGATGTGCCGCAGATCCACCTCGTGAACGGGCCCGGCATATTCCGCAGGCAGCTCACCTTCTTTAAAGAGCCGGTAACTTTCGCCCTTACCTGCCCCGATAAAACAAAGAACGGGTTCGCTTTTTCAAAGGACAATGGCGGGAACGAGAACTACCAGTGGTACTGGTTCGACCTGCAGACCTCGCAGTACATGCTGCTGACGGACGGCAAGAGCCGCAACGTGAACTTTACCTGGAACAAGACCGGGAACAAATTCGCCTACAAGAGCAACAAAGATGGCGGTAAGGGCATGGAGATATATGTGCAGGCATTCGGAGAGCCGAAAACAGACGAGAAAGTTCTGAAGCAGGCCGATAAAGGAGATTGGAACATTTTCGAATGGAACGACAACGGCACGCAACTGCTTGTGCAAAAAGAAATTTCCGTAACGGAATCATACCTGTTCGTGCTGAACATGCAGCACAGTAACGAAATGGTACAGATCAATGAAAAGCCCGGCAAGGAAATTTCCTACGTTCAGGCGAATTTTTCGAAGGATGGGAAAGGCATCTACCTCATCTGTGATGAGGATGCTGAATTTGCGGAGCTGTGGTATTATGATATCATTTCCAAAAAAATGACCGCGCTTACAAAGGATATTCCCTGGGACGTTACCGGCTTCGAGATGAACGATGCCGGCACGAAGCTCGCCTTCATCACCAACGAGGACGGGTACTCGAAGCTGTACCTGATGGATACGCAAACCAACAAGTACCAGCGCGTGGAAGGCATGCCGCTCGGCACGTTTGGCGGCATGAAGTTCAACCGGGACAATAAGCAACTGGCCATCAACATCGGCTCGGCCGTTTATCCCAACGATGTGTTCGTGATGAACACCGAAGCGATTTCACGATCGAAAGAATCTTTTCCTGAAGCGAACAAGCAGTTACTTCGAAGGTGGACCTACAGCGAGCTGGGCGGCATCGATGAGAGCAAGCTGGTTGCGCCCGAGCTGATCCACTATCCTACTTTCGACTCGGTGAGCGGCAAGGTGCGCATGATACCGGCATTCATGTACAAGCCCGCCACGCTGGCGGCAGGAGCCAAGGGGTTTCCCGTCCTTATTAATATACACGGTGGGCCCGAGGGGCAGTCGCTGCCCGTGTTCTCCCCGCTGACCCAGTACATGGTGAGCGTGCTGGGCATGGCCGTGATATTCCCCAACGTGCGCGGCTCAACGGGTTACGGCAAGACCTACGTGAAGCTGGACAACGGCTTTTTGCGCGAGAGCTCCGTGCGCGACATCGGTTCGCTCATCGACTGGATCGGGAAGCAGAAGAACCTGGACAAGGACCGCGTGGCGGTGCTGGGCGGCTCGTATGGCGGCTACATGAGCCTGGCCACCATGACGCACTTCAGCAGCCGGATGCGGCTGGGCATCGATGTGGTGGGCATCTCCAACTTCGTGACCTTCCTCAAGAACACGAGCGAGTACCGCAGGGACCTGCGCAGGGTGGAATATGGCGATGAGCGCGACCCGAAGATGAACGAGTTCCAGCAGAAGATATCGCCCAACAACAACGTGGACAAGATCACCAGGCCCATGTTCATCATCCAGGGCAAGAACGACCCGCGCGTGCCCGTAACCGAGGCCGAGCAGATGGTGGAGGCCCTGAAGAAGAACAAAACCCCGGTGTGGTATTTGATGGCGAAGGACGAAGGGCACGGCTTCCAAAAAAAATCGAACCGCGATTTCCAGAACGCAGCCATGATCCTTTTCATGAAGAATTATTTACTTAATTAACCTATCCTATCTTACCACATAGACACATAGGGCACATAGCAACAATTCACATAGGATCTCTATGAAAACGTCTATGTGTTTTATGTGCCTATGTGGTGCTCTTTTCTTTTTACTTCCGCAAGCATGCTTCTCCCAAAGCCAATCCCCCTCCTTCACCTATAAGGACACCGGCTTTGTAGTGGGCGCCACGATGGTGCGCAGGAACGTGTCCTTCCTGGATGCTTGCCAAACCAAGCTGAACCCCAAATCGGCCTACGCGCTCGACTCGCTGGTGAAACTGATGAAAAAATTCCCGAACCTGAAGGTGGAGGTCATTGTGCACGATGGAAAGCCCTGCAAGACCTGCACCGCCTGTGTGCCCTCGCAGAACGGGGCCGATGCCATGAAGAACTACCTGGTGCAAAAACAAATTGCAGCAACCCGCCTCAAATCCTCCGGCCGCGGCAATACCGAGCCGCTTACGGATAACAAAAAGCTCGCGTGGAAGATGAACTACCGGGTGGAATACAAGATCATTTATTACAAATATTGAAACGTTGGGCTGAAGACCGGAACTATTTTTCCAATCTCAATCTGTCACCATATAACCATTTAACCATCTTCCAACCCTCCAATCTTCCATTCTTCCTGTTTCTTAATCTTCCGTATTCTTTAACTTAGCAGCGTTAACATTATAAAACTTCTAACCTCAGCCAACTATGTGGTGGACCTACGCACTTCTCTCCGCACTCTTTGCCGCTCTCACGGCCGTATTCGCTAAAATAGGCATCCGGAACATCAACACGGACTTGGCGGTTGCCATCCGCACGCTGGTGATCGTGGTTATGACCTGGATGATCGCCTTCTTCCGGGGCGGGACAAGCTCCATCGGGCTGCTTACGCGCGAGAACATCACGTTCCTCGTTCTCTCGGGGATCACCACCGGCCTGTCGTGGATATTTTACTTCCGGGCCATCGCCATCGGGAACGTGTCGCAGGTAGCACCCGTGGATAAGCTGAGCCTGGCGCTCACCATCATCTTTTCCGTGATCTTCCTGGGCGAAACACTGAGCATGAAGACGGCCATCGGTGCGGCTTGCATCATTGCCGGAACGGTAATTCTTGTATTATGAAAATTTTTCTGCGCATTTATTTCATCTGCGAATATCTGCGAGAAACATTTTCCGCAGAAAAGCGCAGAACGTATTCAATAGTATGCTGTCTCTTCCCCCTCCTCCTCGCCTGCTCTTCCGGTCAGCCGACCGAAGAAAAAAAGGAAATTCCCCCGCCCGCTCCACAGCCAAAAGAAAATCTCAAGACGGGCGAAATACTTCAATTGAAATGCAAGGGCGACACCGCGCAAAGCTTCGCGCTGTACCTGCCGGCAAAGTATGCCTCGGACAAAAACCTGCCGGTCATATTCTTCTTCGACCCGCACGCCAAAGGATCGCTCCCGCTGGAACTGTACAAAGACCTGGGAGAAAAATATTCCTGCATCCTGCTTGGCTCCAACAGCTCGAAGAACGGGAACACCCAGCAGCGATCGGACGAGATCATCAATACCCTGCTGAGCGAAGCCGCGGACCGGCTCAACTTCGACAGTAAAAAAATGTACACGGCCGGGTTCTCGGGCGGTGCGCGCGTGGCCAGCTCGGCCGCTATCTTCTCCGGTAAAATACGCGCAACCATTCTCTGCGGAGGGGGATTCCCGCAGCTTAAGTCCGACATCCGGAACAAGTTCGACCTGATCGGGTTTGCAGGGAACGAGGATTTTAACCTGACGGAACTGATGAACCTCGATACGGCCGTTTCGCAGTCGGACATCCGCCACCATCTCATTGTATTCGATGGCAAACACGACTGGCCGAAGAAGGAAGTGATGGAGGACGGCTTCCTGTTCCTGCGGTTCAACGAGATGAAGGACGGGCTCGCTGCCAAAGATGATTCATTGGTCAAAGATTTTGTTTTGAAGAACGAAAAGGATATCTCCGCGATAAAAAGAAAAACGGAACTGTTCGAGCGCTACAAGAAGCTGGTTATTCTTCTTGACGGGCTGGCCGATGTGTCGAAGTACAAAAAGGAAATGGAAACGATACTGGCAAGCAGCGAGTACAAGCAGCAGGCCGCTGAGCTGAAGCAGGTCCGCGAGGCAGAGATGCAGGCGATGCAGAGCTATTCGCAGCTGATGCAAACGCAGAAAGAGGAAGGCTGGTGGGCCAGCGAGGTGAAAAAGCTTGGCGCAAAAGGAAGAACTGGCGAAGAGACCCACTCCCGGAAACGGATCCTGGCCTACCTGAGCCTGGTAGCCTACTCCTATTCGAACTCAGCGCTTCAGCAGAACAACCTGCAGGCGGCCGGGCATTACCTTTCGCTCTACCGCATTATCGATCCGTCCAACCCGGAGCACGAGTACATGATGGCGCTGATGAAAGCAAGACAGGGAGATAATAAAGGCGCCATCCAATTCCTGGAAGAAGCTGTTAAGCTGGGCTTTGAAGAGTTCGACCGGATGAAAGCGGAGCCGGACTTTGCAGGCATCCGGCAGGAAAAAGATTTTACCGGCCTTACACAAACAGGTAAAGCCCGATCAAAGTGACGATGAAATAGCTCACGAGGCTTTGAGCTCCCGCATAATCCTTTGCCATGCGCTGGCCGAAGAAGAGGCAGATGATGGTGACCGAAGAAAGCAGGAAGCCCCCGAACAGGAGACCATCGTGCATGACCGTGAAAATAGAAACGATTCCGGCCATGCACAGTCCGCCCGAACAAATTTCCATGATGGTGATCACCGCAAGGAGCAGCCCGGTAAAACTTTTTAATGGCGACCTTTCAAAATGTTTCTTCTCCCACTCCAGCTCGCTCTTCCAGCTCATCACCTTGTCGATGCCCGATTGCAGAAAGAGGATGGAAAGGAATGCTCCCGCCAGCACCTTCAGGACCAGAATCGCGGGACTGCCGAAACATCCGGAGAGTAAAAAAAGGTTCATCTCAAAAACTTATTATCAACAGAAATCTGTTTGTAATTAGCTAAGAAAATAACAGTAAAGGTCCTTCGCTTTCCTTTACTTTTGGTCACAGCAAAATTAGATTATTTTTCCCTGATGAAGGTAACATATTACGGTCACTCCTGTTTCAGCGTGGAAGTCAACGGAAAGCATCTCCTCTTCGACCCCTTCATCACCCCCAACGAACTGGCAAAGGACATTGACGTGGCGAAGCTGAAGGTCGATTACATCCTGCTCTCGCACGGGCACGAGGACCACATGGCCGATGCGCCTTCGATCGCGAAACGCACCAACGCCACCGTTGTGTGCAATTGGGAGATCTACGTATGGATGGGCAGGCAGGGCGTGACCCATGCGCACCCGATGAACACGGGCGGCAAGAAGGCCTTTGAATTCGGGAACGTGAAGTGCGTGGCGGCCGTGCACTCGAGCACGCTGCCCGATGGAAGCAGCGGGGGCAACCCGATGGGCTTCGTGGTGGAATCGACCTCCGGCAACTTTTACTATGCGGGCGATACGGCACTGACCTACGACATGAAGCTGATAGGCGACTACCGGAAGATCGACTTCGCCTTCCTGCCGATCGGTGACAACTTCACGATGGGCGTGGACAATGCCATCATCGCGTGCGACTTCATCAAGTGCAAGCGCATCATCGGCATGCATTACGATACGTTCGGCTTCATCCGTATCGATAAGAAAGAAGCGGTGAAAAAATTCGAACGCTCGGGCAAGGAGCTGATCCTGCTGGGCATCGGTGAAACGAAAAATATTTAATTTCAACTCCATATCATGGGAAAAGTAATAGCAATAGCAAATCAGAAAGGCGGAGTGGGAAAGACCACTACGGCCATCAACCTGGCCGCTTCGCTGGCCGTGCTCGAGCACAAGGTGCTGCTGGTGGATGCCGACCCGCAGGCCAACTCCACCTCCGGAACCGGACACGACCCGAAAAGCATCACGGGCGGGATCTACCAGTGCATCATCGAGAACCTGGACCCGAAGGACTACATCATCTCCACCACCACCCCGTACCTCGACCTGCTGCCCGCGCACGTGGACCTGGTGGGAGCCGAGATCGAGCTCATCAACCTGCCCAATCGCGAAAAGGTGATGCGCAAGGTGCTGGAGCGCGTGAAAGAGAAATACGATTTCATCATCGTGGACTGCTCACCCTCACTCGGCCTCATCACGGTGAACTCCCTCACCGCGGCCGACTCGGTGATCATCCCCGTGCAGTGCGAGTACTTCGCACTCGAAGGTCTGGGCAAACTGCTGAACACGATCAAAATCGTTCAGAGCCGCTTGAACCCGGAGCTCACCATCGAAGGCATATTGCTCACCATGTATGATGTGCGCCTGCGCCTGAGCAACCAGGTGGTGGAAGAGGTGAAGGCCCATTTCCAGGACATGGTGTTCGACACCATCATCCAGCGCAACACCAAGCTGGGCGAGGCCCCCAGCTTCGGCAAAAACATCATCGAGCACGATGCCTCGAGCAAAGGCGCCAACAACTACCTGAATCTGGCGCGCGAGCTTTTGCAAAAGAACGAGATGACCCGCCTGAGCGAAGCGCAGAAGATCGTGAGCGCACAGGAGGTGCTGGAAAAAGTGAAATAATTCCTGAACGTAAAAAAGAAAAAGCCGTCATGCCTTAGGCATGACGGCTTTTGTATTCAAAGGTGTTCTGCCGTTCAGAACCGGAACATCACACCTATCCCCATATCAAAATAACTTTTGGCTGTGAACTCAAAATGATAGGGGTTTACATTATCGGCCGTGATCGTGCCGTTGGGGTAATGGATATTATCGAAGCTGTAGTAAACGTGCACACCCCAGAAATCATTGAAGTAGATCCTGCCGTTCAGGTTGAAGGCGAAGTATGTGCCGCCTCCTTTGGCCGTACCGTTGTTCACATCGTTCGTCTTGTAAGTAAGATGGGAATAGCCGAACTCAAGGCCGGCATAAAGATCGATCCGCCTGGTTCGGACGGCATGCGCGCGGGCCAGCAGCACCACATCGAGCCCGCGGGCCGACTCCGCGCTGGAATCCTTGACGAGGTAGCTGCTGTAATTTATTTTCCCTCCCAGGCCCAGCCAGTCGAGCACGCCTTTCTCATACGAAGCATTGAACAGCCATGCCCCGCCCGTGTCCGATTCGGTCTGGTAGGGGTTCTTCGATTTATCTACCGCATCCGTACGGTAAATGCCGAGACCGAAGTCCACGCTGAGCACGTTGTTCCCTTTCTCAAAACATTTTTGGGAGAATGAATCAGATAAAATGAACAGGAGCGCGGCTGCGGTAAATATTTTTTTCATGCTGGTGCTGTATTGATCAATCTTTAATCATGATCTTTTCCGAAACGACCTGCTTGCCACCCTGGATGATGCGGACGAAATACAAGCCGTTCGGGAGACCCTCACGGTGAAGGATGATGGTTTGGCCTGAAAGGTTCTCCATTTGCTTCACGGGCTGGCCGAGCGAATTGTATACGGTCAGCACTCCGCTCGCCAGTCTTTCGGAAATTTTAATGACGGCAATCGTGCTGAATGGGTTGGGCATGACCGTAATGCTGACCGGATCCTTTTTCGTTTCAGCGATGCCGGTTGCTACAGGCGAATAAAAACCATTGAGGTACACCTCGAGATTGGTGTATCCCTGCCCGCTCAGGTTGAGCCCGTTCCGGTCGGATGCATCCGATGGGTTAAGGCCATGAGCAAGCTCCCAGGCATCGGGCATGCCGTCATTGTCCGAATCGGCAGGGGGCGTTCCGCTTGCATAGGCCGGGTAGCCGCTGAGCACGTTGTTGCAGCCCGCATAGAACTTATATGCGGAGCTTGCATCGGGCCTGGTGGTCCACAGCGTACTGATCTTTCCCTCGAGTATTTTATTCAAGGTATCGAGCACGATCGGCTGTTCATCCACCCCGTAACGCACCTGCCCCGCCCCCGTACCGCTGGTGATGACGATCTTACGCGAAGCGGTGGAGTAAACGAAAAGCTTGCCGAGCTCGCTGTAGATGATCGTGGAATCGGTGGCGCCCAGCACGTTGCCGGAATCGAGCGCCTGCGGGATGGTGCCGATGCAATCGATGAGCCCGCCCGTGCTGTCGGTCACGCTCTTTAAAACCCGTTTATCGGTCGTGTCGCGCTGCGGGTGGAGCGCACCGGCCCAGGCCAGCACGGTATCGCGCGCTGCAAAGGGCGGGTGGAACGTAACGGTGCTGGGGACGGACAACAATGACGTGGGTGAAAAAATCACTGCGTTCCCGCCCATCTGGCTGAGCTGCTGCGCGGTGATGAAATATTCGCCCGCGCTGAAAAAATTATTCGTTATGTACATTTTACTCCCGTTCGTGCTGGAGGAATCAAAATCAACTCCAAAAGGCAGCTCCGGGAACGGGTTATCGCTGAATGGCTTGTAATAGTTACCTGTGAAGTCGAGCAGGAACTGGGTGCCTTGCTCATACAGGTCCGACTTATACTTCCAGTCGTACACCAGGTTGCTCACGAATTCGTGGTCGGTCCTGCGCAGGATTAGCGGATTGCGTGCGCCATTGTGCGCGAACAGGTTGTGGTGCACGCTGGTCTTGCTGGCATCATAGCCGATAAGCAGGCCCATGCTGTGAAATCCCTTGGGGTGCATGTTCGCGTAGAGCGCTTCGCTGATTATGCACCACTGTATGGTCACCGAGTTGACCGCACTGTCCAGTACGCTTGTGTTCTCATCGCTGCCCCAGCTGAAGGAGCAATGGTCGATGATCACGTTGTAGGAACCCGATTCCACATCCAGGCAATCCCTGTTGTCGGGGCTCAGTAAAGGGTAATTGTTGCCGGTGCGGATCCGCAATCCGCGGATGGTTACATCGTGCGTGAATATGGTGAGTGCGAAGTTCTTCAGCACGATCCCATCTCCAGGAGCGGTCTGGCCCGCAATGTATACATAGGGGTTGGTGACCTGCACCTCCGACTGGAGATCGATGATGCCTCCTACACGGAAAACGATGGTGCGCGCACCCGGTGTGCTCACCGCATCGCGGAAACTGCCCGGCCCGGAATCGTTGAGATTGGTTACCTGCAGAACGATCCCGCCCCGCCCTCCTACCGAAGCAGCGCCCCACCCTTCCGCACCGGGAAATGCGGGGATCTGGGCCGGCCCGGGCGTTACATATAATAGGAAGAATAGAAAGTAATATCTTAATTGCATGGTCGGTTGCAATCAAAAATACAGATTACTTGTGAAACGGCAAAAGAGCAGGAAAAATAAAGGGCAACCAATACAGCTATTCCCCGTTAAACGCCATAATTTCTCTTACTTTTGCCTGAATAACATGAGAACATCTCTACGCTTCCTGGTTGCACTCTTCATTTTTCTAAACGCCCGATCTTCTTTCTCCCAGGCTGTTGCACCCGATGTGGTGGGCAGCACGGGCGATTTCTACGCTAATGCAGGCGGGCAGGTGCAATGGACGGTTGGCGAAGTGATGGTAGAAACTTACCAAAGCGGCAACAACTATGTGACCCAGGGCTTTCATCAGCCGAACTATGGTGTTCTGATCGGGATGCCCAATGCCAGCCTGCTTGATCTTTCAATTTTCCCTAACCCGGCCACGGACAATATTTCGCTCAAATTCGGCACAATTGGCGGGAACTATTCCTTATATATATATGACATTACGGGGAATACCCTGAGGGCCGAACAGTTCACAGCAGGAGCAGGCGGATTGCATACCCTTTCGGTGAAAGACTTTGCCAATGGGGTTTACTTTCTCTCGCTTCGCGAAGAGAACGGGTTCTCCGCCATCTATAAAATAGTCGTATCCAAATAACTTTTTAACCTCACCCTATGAAAAAGCTTACGCTGATCTTCTCTTCGCTGTTCGCTACAACCCTTGCCATGGCCCAGCCCCCGCAGGCATTCAAGTACCAGGGCATTGCACGCGATGCAAGCGGAAACCCCTTGAACAATACAGCCATCTCTATTCGTCCCACCATTCACGATGGTGCCGCCAACGGGCCGGTGGTTTACCAGGAAACATTTGCCGTAACCACCAATTCTTTCGGTCTCTTCAGCGTCAGCATCGGGCAGGGAACGGTGGTGAGCGGAACTTTTTCTGCCATCAGCTGGGCCAGCGGCAGCAAGTGGATGCAGATCGAGATCGATTTCGGCAACGGCTACATCAACATGGGAACTTCCGAACTGCTGAGCGTGCCGTACGCATTGTACAGCGGAAACAGTTCGAACGGACCCACAGGCGCTACGGGCCCTATGGGACCGACAGGACCTGCCGGTGCTAACGGAGCAACGGGTGCGACTGGCGCAACAGGTGCAATGGGTGTGACTGGTGCAACGGGTGCAAACGGACCCACAGGGGCCACGGGCGCTAACGGAGCTACGGGAGCAACTGGCGATACCGGGCCGACAGGAGCCATGGGAGCCACAGGTGCAACTGGTGCTACCGGAGATACCGGGCCGACTGGCGCGATGGGAGCGACAGGAGCTACGGGTTCAACCGGTGCTACAGGTTTCCTGGCCAGCGGAAGCGCGGCAGGCAATACCCCTTACTGGGACGGAAGCAACTGGATCGTGAACAGCAGCAACATCTACAACAATGGCGGCATGGTGGGTATCGGCACATCTTCACCTGCGAAGAAACTGGACGTGAACGGCAACGTGAACATCAAGCTGGACAGCGCATACTATATCAACAACCTGCGGGTGCTCCGCATCAACGGAACGGGCAACCTGTTCGTGGGGGAGGAAGCGGGCGCTTCGAACGCCACCAGCTACAACACATTAATTGGATCCAATGCCGGGTTCAATACCACTACCGGCAATGACAACACATTCGTAGGTTCGTTCGCAGGAAATAAGAATGCGGGAGGCCAGTACAACATTTACATCGGCACTTCGGCCGGCTACCTGAACACCAGCGGTAACCGCAATACCATTGTCGGCTCGTTTGCCGGTTACACCACCACCTCGGCCAGCGACAACACCTTTATCGGGTATGAAGCCGGGTACACGACCGGGACAGGGAACAACAACACCTTCACAGGCCTTTATTCCGGTGTCTCGAACACCACCGGCTCGTACAATACATTTTACGGGACGAACACGGGGTACATTTCCACGAACGGCATCTACAATTCCTATTTCGGGGCGGGCACCGGCATCTACTGCACCGGCAGCTCGAACTCTTATTTCGGGAAGGATGCCGGACTTGGCGTGAGCACCGGCAACGCGGGCAGCCGCAACACGGCCGTAGGCGACTCGGCCGGGTATTCGATCACCACCGGAACGAACAATACGTATCTCGGCTTCCGCGCCAACGGGTCGGCCACGCTTACCAATGCAACCTCCATCGGGGCGAATGCCAGCGTAACAACCAGCAACTCGCTCGTGCTCGGTAACGCAGCGAACGTGGGAATAGGGACCACCGCGCCCACGCAAAAGCTGCACATTAATAACGGGCACATCCGCAGCCAGCAGACCACCGCGCCCACCATCGCAGTAACAACGGCCAACGGCATCACCGGTGCATCCATCACTGCGGGCTCTACAGATACCAAGGGCAACATCACCACCACGGGCACGCAGAACAACACGGCCAACACGGTGCTCACCATTACGTTCAACACGGCCTGCACGGTAGCGCCCACGGTGATCATCACCCCAGCAAACGGTGCCGGGCAGGTTTGCACTTATTTCGTTACCTCAACCACCACTACGTTCACCGTGAACTTCATCGGGAGCGCCACTACGCCTTCGTTCAACTACATGGTGATCGAATAAAAAAAGAAAGCCCTGACATTCATCGTCAGGGCTCTTTCTATTTCTTACCGGGTCTACTTGGTAAATATATCTGTTCCGTTCTTATCCTTGAGCTGGAGCGTTCCGCCATCATCGGTTGCGTTCCCGATATACACCACTTTCGTTCCGGATGAATTGAACGCCTGCATGGTTCCGCCTCCCGAGGTGGTGGTTCCGATGTAGGTGGTCTGCGTTCCCTGGTCGTTGTACGATTTTAAAAAGCCGTTGGTGACGTAGAGACCTTTCTGCCCGTTGGTATAGCTCACCAGTATCTCCCCGTCAGCATAGGTGTTGCTGCCGAGGTAGGCTACTTCCTTTCCATCCTTGTTGCGGGCATCGATCATGCCGTAGCCGGCCGAAGAGGTGCCGATGAGGCAGGTCTCGGTGTTGGTGCCGTTGAAGAAGCGTGCGTGCGCGCCCGATCCCTCATCGTTGGTTCCCATGAAGGCCGTGAGGTTGCCCTGCGAATTGTAGCAGCGGAGCGCGCCCCCGTTCCCGTCACGGTTGCACTGGAGGGTAATGGACTTGCCGCCCGAGTTGTTGAGCAGGGTGATGGATTTGCAGGTGATCTCGTCCGAAGCGCCCGGGCCGCGGCTGCTCATCAATGTGAATACAAGCGTTACGCTCAACGCACCGATCAATGCCGAGCGGATGTCGATCTTTTTAAGGAAGTTCATGGTTGTTGGTTTTAGAGATGTTTGGAAAGCAAATGTATCAGATTATCCTTTTCCGGAAAAATGATTTTTATCAACCACCTTAATTTGTTCTACTCACCACATAGGCACATAGTTCACATCGGTTGATACGGAGCTAACCAATGAGATTCCTCGCCCCGCCTTGCGGGGCTCGGAATGACATTTTATATTTTAATAAAAAAAGCGCGCATTCCTAAACTCCTCTTACATAAAAATTTTTAGCATGCGCGCTCCTTTTGCTTCTGTATCACTTGTCATTCCGAATGGAGTCCCGTTAGGGACGGAATGAGGAATCTTCCCTTCTCCATGCCCATTTCATTTGTATCTTCGCCCGTATGATATCCGTTTCGGGCATTCATAAATCGTACGGCACGCTGCACGTGCTCAAGGGGGTCGACCTGGAAGTGAAAAAAGGCGAGATCATCTCCATCGTGGGCGCATCGGGGGCGGGCAAATCCACCCTGCTGCACATCATCGGCACGCTCGACCGGGCCGACAAGGGCACCGTGCACATTGACGATACTGACATCGGGCCGATGAATGACCGAAAGCTTTCGGCATTCCGCAACCGCAGCATCGGGTTCGTGTTCCAGTTCCATCACCTGCTGCCGGAGTTCGATGCGATGGAGAACGTGTGCCTGCCCGCCTTCATTGCCGGAATCGACAAGAAAAAAGCGCAGGAGCGCGCGGGCGAGCTGCTCAGGTTCTTAGGACTTGACGAACGCGCGCATCACAAACCCTCGGAGCTTTCGGGGGGCGAGCAGCAGCGCGTGGCCGTGGCGCGGGCGCTGATGAACAGCCCGGCCGTGGTGCTGGCCGATGAGCCCAGCGGCAACCTCGACTCGGAGAACGCGCGCGAGCTGCACAAGCTGTTCTTCTCGCTCCGCGAAACGTTCCGGCAGACCTTCGTGATCGTTACGCATAACGAGGAACTGGCCAACATGGCCGACCGCAAAGTGACGATGAAGGATGGAGTGATCGCCTGATCACTTCGTAATGCGAACCTCTGTCCTTTCTCCCCGCATCTTTTTTTCAAACCATTTGTGGAAGGGAATAAGCTCGTGGGTGAAATACTCCCAGCGCTTTTGGGGGTCGTTTGATTTTAACTCTGTTATAAGTTTTGCCCCTTTTTCTCCAAGGTCTCTGAAGCGGAACCCTTTTGACTGCAACAGCAGAAGCAGGCGTGCGATTATCTTTTGCCTCTCAAAAAGCAGGGGATCACGCTTGTGATATTCGATGTGCTTGCGAAGGTTCTCTATATGGTTGGCGGCCTCATCGGTGCGGTTCAGCTCTATGTTGCACATGATCATAAGCGCACGTAATGATACCTCCCAGCCGGCTTTGTCTTTTGACACTTCAAGGTTTTCATTCAAAAATTTCAATACATCCTTATAATTTTTTTTCATAAAAAGTACACATGTATGTCCAAACTGATAAGTGGAATATCGGAATTTGCCCATCTCGGAAGGACTAGATTGTAAAACTTCGACAGAAGCCTGAAAGGCATTATTATAATCCTTGTTATAAAAATGCACGTAAAATTCCTGTTGTATTGTTACATAATAATTAACCGTATGCTTAATACTAAAAGATTTCGCAAGAGAGCAATAATACAAAGCACTTTGAAAATCGTTTAAATGAACATAGCAGTTAATAATGTTCCAACAAGCTAATGTAATGCGAGATTTCCTGAATATCGCCTTATTTCCATTAATAATATCCATTTGCTGGAAAATAACCGCCTTCGCTTGCTCATATTTTTGCTGGATCAAATAATGATCTAATTCGATAAACTTTGAGTAATAGTTTATAAGTTGAGAACCGGTCTTATCAAATCTTTTCTTCAATTCTCTAATTGAAGCCTTATGAAATCTTTTTATGAATGCATAATCATAATTCCCATAAAAATCATATAGGGAGCACAATTCATAATACAAATTGCAAGCTCGCCAAAAAGATTGATGGCAATATTCGTAGAATTCTATTTCCTTGTCAATGAGCTCAATCTCTTTCGGTCCATTCGTAAGAACAAGAAGATTTCTTTTCTGGTTTAAACCTTCAACCACCCCAAAATAATATTCGTATTCTTTTGATAATGCTATGGCTTCATCCAGAATTGCCTTGGTTAACTCTATATTCCTGTGCTTTTCAAAGTAGCTTTTTAATGCTAACTTCTTTTTTATTTTTGTAATTACACGATCTACTTCGGGAATATCTTTGCATCTTTCGAGATTAGCATCGCTGATTAAAAAATCTTCCAGCCTATTTCTTAATCGTTTCTTCAGCATCTCCACTTTTTTGCCACCTAGAATTTTACCGTAAACAATATGCGCAAGTTCTCTATTGGGAGGAGCTGATTTTTTGGCAAGCATTGCGGTTGCCAACTTCAGCGATTTATTTTCTTCCTTTTTATTGATGCGCAACTGATGCAGAAATGCCCTACGCTCGGCAGGTGAAAGAGAATGAAGTAAAGAATGAAGCACATCCATGGCAATTCAAAAATAATAAAACATAAAAAAACAATGGTCCTGCCAAATGTTACCGCCCCTTTTTAATTTTCAGAGGAGAAATCTATTTGCCATCGTTAAAAAAGAGGCTGAATCACGTTACTTCCACCCGCTTTTCTCCTAACACGGCTCGGTTCTGCGTCATTAATTTGCCTTACCAAAGCCAACAGCCTCGTTAACCATTCACTCTAAAACCAGCACGCTATGCCCGGCAAACACCCTTTTAAACCCGTAATGCACTGCACATTCAGGCAGGTAAATAAAGTAGTGAAGCTTGCCACTACGGTTATTGATAAGCTCACCGCGAACAGCAGCCTCTACCCCGCGCCCGATCCCACGGTGGCGGCACTCACCACCGAGCGCGATAAGCTGGTAACCTACATTGGCGATGGCCGGAACGGGGGAAAAGAAGCCACGGCCAAGCGCGATGCGCAGAGCAAGCTGGTTTTCGAAATGCTGCAAACCGAAATTCTTTACGTGATAAAAACTGCGGGCAATGATAAGGATAAGATACTGCTTTCAGGATTCGACATTAACGAGCAGCCCGCGCCCAAAGATGTGCCTGGCAAAGTAACCCTGAAGCGCACCGAGCCGGGGCCCGTGCCGCACAGCCAGAAAATACTGCTCGAAAAATTCAATAACCCCAATAAGATCACCAAGGATAAATTCACCTTTCACGTGGAGATCACAACCGATGCGAGCAAGGAAGATACCTGGGACGATGCCGAGTTTGCCGATGGCACGCGGGGCATGACGGGTAATTCCAAAAAAATAATAATCGTTAACCTGCTCCGCGGCAAGGAATATTTTGTGCGCATTGCCGCCAGCAACAGCAAGGGCAGGGGCCCCTGGAGCGATAACACCTCTTTTATTGCCCAATAATGAGTAAATCAACTCAAAATAATGATCGACCGGCTTTTGAATAGCGCTTCTCAGCCCGTAATCTGTACTGACCGGGGCCTGAACGGCACTTCTGAAAGACTGTGCAGGGCTGCTCAGCTAAAGAGTGGCGCCATTCGGCTGCCGGCCTGTACAGTTGATCTTTTCACCGGCACTAACCTGCTCCCGGCAAGCATTGATCTTTTCGCAGCCGGTGCCTGCCGGTGCCTTTTCAACACTATCCGGCTCCCGATTTGTGCCGGTCAATTTTTTACCAGTGCCGGTGAGCCACAGAACAATGCATGGCAGGAGCTGATCTGTAACTTAAAATTCAATAATTAAAACACTAATCAAAAAACTAAAAAAAATGAAAACAAAGACAACAATGAGAATGTTTGCAACGGTGGTTGCGGGATTCTGTTTCGGATTCGCTAGCGGACAATCAAACTTTAAATGGGAAAATGATTATAATATTAACGGTGGGACCGATTGCGGGTTGGATATTCACATGAGTTCTAATGGCAATCTTTATGCTACCGGGTTTGCTACGGACAGCAATGGGGCAAGTTCTTGCAGAAATTGGGTTACTGTTAAATACAATGGATTGGGGGGAAGAACCTGGACTACAACTTGGCACCCCTCTACAGGCTGCACGGCAACCAATAATTATGGAAAAGCAATTACAAACACAACCAGCAGTGGAACCGATGTTATTTTTGCAGTAGGCTGTGCAAGCGGATACCCTGCAATTATTCAATATAATTCTGGAGGAGTGATACAGTCAGGTTACCCTGCGACATACACAGTTAATTGTACAGGTGGCGAATACCGGTGCATTGCTACTGATGGAAATTATATATATGCTGGAGGCTATGTTAATAGTAATAATGGGCAAGGAAAAAATATTATTATTTCCAAATGGCCTTTATCTTCTGGAACTGCTTCAACATACGTTTATAATAGTTCAGGCAGCCAAGATGATGAACTGTACGATATGAAATATGCTCGGGCAGGATATAATAATGCATATAGCTATCTGGTGGCATGCGGAGCAGTTAATACTAGTGGCAATGTTGATGCAATTTCGTTTTATATGAACCCTTCAGGAACGCCTGCTCCTTATGCCGGTTGGCCTCAAACATGGAATAACGGGGGAAATGATTTTGCTTTTGGTATAACCAACGATTGCTGGGGCGATATTGGAATTTGCGGACAAACCAACGATGGAACATATAATCAGCCGTTTATGATTAGCTACATTACAAACGGCTCCATAAATTGTTCGCCATGGATTGGGAGTTATACAGGAAATGGTGCATTTTTCAGCATTGACAATAACCGACAGACAGTTCAATTTTCTTGCATCCCTTATTTTATTTGTACGGGGTATACTACTACAAGCGGAGGCGGGCCGGATGTTTTAACTGCAACCTTTAACGATTGTGCAAGTTGGCAAACTGATGTAAAATACAACAGTGGGGGAACCAATTCCGATTACGGTTACATGGTACTTTATGGCGAAACTACCGGTAGGTCGTTTGTTGGAGCGAAATTTGGCACGAATGGAAATGATTATGGATTTCTAAGATATTACGGAGCGAATTTTACAACCCATGAGTTAGCCGGAAGTCACAACAGAAACGGAACGGGCGCAGATAACTTGCAGGTGAAATACCCTTTGGAAATATATTATAACACTTGCTGGTGCCAATACGATGTTGCAGAAACCGGAGCTACGCTTCGACCTTCAAATTCCGATGTTGATTTTTCAACGATGCTATGGTCTGATGCCAATAATGGCACTCCCCCCTGCTGTAGTGGGGGAAGCCCTACAGGAGGAAGCGACACATCCTCAACCGGAGGCGGAGGTAAAATGCATGGCGGATATAATTACACCAATCACTCAGGTGTTGAACCGATTGCAGGGTCTGAAATCTTTCCCAACCCTTCTTCCGGAAGAATTATTTACAGAAATGGTTCCAAAACAATTTATAACGATGCTACTTTTATCGTGTACGATGTTTTTGGCAGGGAAGTAAAACGAGTGAATTATATTAATGCAATTGAATTTGAAATAGACATGAACAATTTCCCGAAAGGTTTATACTTCTACCGCTACATGCATGGCGATATTTTAAGAAGTGCCGGAAGTTTCGTAATTTCGCAATAGATGAGTCTTCTCAAGCAAAATACAAGAGGCAGCGCGCTGGTTTTAATAGCAAGCTGCCTCTTGCCTTTTGAAGCCGGAGCAAATGCTTGGACACAGAAAGCGAACTTTGGAGGTAACTGGCGCGTTTCTGCTTGCGGATTTTCGCTGACTTCTACAGCAGGAAAAACCAGGGGTTATATAGGAACGGGGTGGAATGGCAATTATACTCGTGATTTTTGGGAATACGATGTAGGTACAAATGTGTGGACGCAAAAAGCAGATTTTGCAGGAGGCGCAAGGTACGGTTGTACAGGTGTTTCAATCGGAGTGAAAGGATATGTTGGTTTTGGAGTCGACTCCATCGGGAATACCTGGAAAAATGATTTTTGGGAATATGATCCTGTATCCAATACCTGGACTCAAAAAACATCTCTCCCCGGGTTAGTACGAAAGCATGCGACTGGTTTTGCGGTTGGGAATAAGGGGTACATTACTGGAGGAGGATACTCAAATGGTACAACTTTATCCGATCTTTGGGAATATAATCAAAACAATGATACCTGGACCATAATTTCAAATGTCTTTCCATATAGCGGCCCCGGCAGAGAATCGGCTGTAGCATTTTCAATTGGCACAATGGGATATTTTGGTACAGGTCTGGATGGAACTGGTTCTCCATATGATGATTGGTGGGAATTTGATACGGGAAGTAATACATGGAGTCAAAAAGCAAATGTTCCCGGATCCCCAAGATTTGGAGCTTGTGGATTTTCAATCGGAACAAAAGGGTATTTGGGATGCGGATTCTCTGTCAATGCCAGCTATAGTTCAGATTTTTATCAATACGATCCAAACACAAACACATGGGCAACACAGGATAGCGCTAATGGCTATACTCCATGGGCAAGACATTATTCTGTAGGTTTTTCTCTTTTTAGTAAAGGGTACATGGGTACAGGCGGAGACGGGCAAGCCGGGTCAAGCGATCTGGTATTCTGGGAATTTGACCCTGCGTTAAGCGGAAACAATGAAATTGCAAACAATATTTCCGCTTCAGTCTATCCCAATCCTTTTACAGCACAAGCTACTTTCTCTTTAAGCGAGGAGCAAAAAAATGCCCATTTAAAATTGTTTAGTCTAAAAGGAGAAGAAGAAAAGCAAATCACTTTCTCCGGCAAACAAGTAGAAATAGAAAGGGGAAATTTACCCAGCGGTGTTTATTTTTACCAGGTAACAAACGCGGAGGGAAAAATGGCTTCGGGGAAATTGATCATTCGATAGGATCACACCCGCACCTTTTCTTTTTTCCTGCTTTTTCCCTTCACTTTCACCTTCTCCTTCCTCCACCTCATCTTACCTGCCATCCACAGGTGGAAAGGGATGAGTTCGGGGGAGAGCACTTCCCAGCGCAGAGGTTTTTCTTTGGAACAGAGCTCGCTCATCTGCTTATCGGTGTTGCCGTTAAGGCGGGTGAACACAAAGCCCGTTCGCGAAAGCGAATCGAGAAGCTGGGAGATGACGCGCTCGCGCTGGCCGATGGGAGATCTCTTGCGCTGCCTGCTTATGAATACTTTGAGCGAGTTGACCTGGCTTGCGGCCTGGTCGAAGTTCAGCAGCTCAATGTTGCACATGAGGGAGAGGATGCGGATGCCCAGCTCCCACCCCGCCTTGTCTTTCGAAATTTCCATCCGGCCGCTGAACTGGTTAAGCGCTGCCTGGCAATTGCCGAGCCTGAAAAGCGCGGCCGCGCGCATGTAGCAGTATTTGGAATGGCGGAACTCCCCCACCTCGGCCGCAGCACTCTGCATGAGCTCTCCCGATACTTTTTCCGCTTCTTCGTATTTGCCGTCATAGAACAGCGCAAAGAATTCCTGCTCAAGCGCGATGTAATAATTGGCGGAGTTCTTAAAAAAATTTTCTTTGGCATACTTTGCAGACAAGCCTGCTTGCTTGTAATTACCGAGATACAACTCGCATGCATTCAGGTTTAGATAGACAGTCCCAAGTCTTTGTTTTCTATAGACTGATTTATTATTCCGTATTAAGTCGAGCATATCAAGACAAACCCTCCTGGCGCGGACATATTTTGTCTGATTCATAAACCAATCGAGTTCAAAAAACTTTATATAATATAAAGCGACAGGCGATTTGCTCTCGAAATAATTTGACTTCAATTCTTTGATAGAGTCTGAAATGAATTTGTTTACTTTCCCATAATTTTCATTTCCTTGAAAATTATACATCATCACAAGCCGGTGATAGAGACTTATTGAGCGATTTACTACAGCATAGCAACGTTCGTACTTCTCAACTTCATCATTAATTTTTTCAAATACCTTCTCGCCTTTTCGGAATCCTATACGATAACTTTTATATCTCAAATGTTCAATTACTCCTATGTAATATTCATACTCCTTCGATTGAGTAATTATTTCATCAAGCAACTGATTTACCATTTCATAGGATGAATTGGTATAATACAATTTATGAAACTGGGAAGTTTTTTTTCTTATCCTTATAATGGCAAGATCTGCTTCGTCCAACATTTCATTCCTGTCAATATTAATATCCATAACCGAACACTCCAGCACCTTATTCCGCAGGCGCTGGCAAAGGCGCCCGAAGCGGCTATCGGGGCCGCACTTGTAAATAGCATGCGAGGCTTCTTTATCGGAAGGGGGCTGATCTTTTCCCATTAAATATTCGGCCAGCACCAGCGTGCGCGTTTCGGTGCTGTTGCTAAAGCGGCTGAAGCATTGCAAATAATTACGAAGGATGTCCTTTTCGGCCGGGGTAAGGGAATGTATTAACTGGTGGAGAGCCTTCATTGCGAAACAAATATAAAAAAAATTTTACCCGGCCATTGTCGCCATCAACAGGGCTTTGTGCAAAGGTTTTTAGGTTTTTCAAACCCCATAAGCACCGGCAGGCCAATTTGGGCGCGTAACCATTGTCGCCAAAATGAAAAAGTGTAACCATCCGGCCTTTATTCCTACCGTTTCTTTGCTGCAACCAAACCAATAAAAGCAAAATGAAAAAACTTGAAAAACTTACGGTGAGGGTGAGCGCAGCGCTCTTCCTGATCGTGGCCGTGTTCATTGGCACGGGCACCGTTACAAAGTACAACAGCGCCAAGGCGCAGTGCGGGGTAACAAATGTTCAAATTGTTGCCTGGTTACTCGCGAACGGTTACACAGCGGTTTATAATGTAACCGATATCCCAAGCAGTTGCGACAGCAATGCACAGGACCAAAAACACGGTGTTTGCTATAACACAGTGGTGCACGTAATGGACGGAAGGATAATTGGCAGTGATGATATTGGCACTATTCAATGCCCTCCCCCTGGCGGAGGTAACTGAGCGTTTTTTCTTTTTTGAGAAGTAATTAATTAAATTTTAATTCTTATGACGGAAGAATTAAAGGGAACGAACGCGCTATGCGTGTTCGACAATGATGCGGAGTATTTTCAGTTCAGGCAGGCCTTTAAGCAATGCGCGAAGCAGCTAAGAAGAGCGCGAAGCATTTACGGGGCGCTGGCCGTGCTGAAAACAGCAGGCCCGGCCGAACTGCCCGACCTGCTGATAGCCAGCCACAGCCACGGGAGCGACAGGGTGAACGCCCTGGACCTGCTGCATGAGCTGGAGCAGCTTCCGCAGAACGTTCTGAAAAAAATAAAATTCGCGGTGGTGAGCAGCCCCGCCAGCTTCAGCGATCCTTATTATAAGGTTGACCTGGAAGAGCTGGGTAGTTCCGCACTGGTGCAATTCGTGCTGCCTTTTCCACCGGGAAAGGAAGAAAACATTAGCTTGGCTAAATACGTCCGCTGAGCGGGACTTGCCGTCATCAAGTTCAGCCAGCGGATTTTTTTTTACAAGAACATTGCAATGGCGTGCAGGGGTTTTCAAGCAGTAATAAAAGAATACGTAACTCCTTTCCAAGGGTCCTTACCGGTTCTTTTTCCCCTGTGCCATTGCATCTCTAAACTAAAAAACATGAAAACTGAAAACAACAAGTGGTCGGCAACCGAGGTGATGATCCTTTTTTTCGCGATCATCATCATGGTCACGATCTCGGTGATGAAGTTTTTTTAACAAACCAATCGAAACAACCATGGAATTTCCTGAAAACGTTAAAGTGGTGGAATGGCCCACTTCCTACATGTGGTTCGATAAGGAAGGCATCCTGTACTCCCGGCCCAAGCCGGGAGCCCGGCACCCCGACCCCACGCGCGAAGAGAGCCAAAAGCAAATGGACGCATTGCGAAAGCTGATCGGGAACAAAAAAGTATGCATGATCCTGGAGACCGATCACTCCGCGCCCCAGCCTAAAAAAGAAGACCGCGACTGGATCGCGCGCGAGCTGGATTCCGTAACCAAGGCCATGGCCATCATCTCCACTTCGCCCCTGGGCCGGATGATGGCCAACCTGTTCTTCGGGTTCAAGCCCCCGTCCTACCCCGTCAAATTCTTCTCGAACCCCGAAGAAGCCAAAGCATGGATCAGGCAGTACGTATGATGCAAGCAGGAAAGGACATACGGCTGGAACAGGTACAGGAGCAGCTGCTGCGCTTCACAGTGCTGGACTTCAGCCCGCGCGTGCCGGTTTCGGGCAAGGGTGATGATATCGATGCCATAATCCTGGCGCTGAATACCCTGGGCGATGAGCTCAGCAGCAGGAACATTACGGAAAAAGCAAAATGAACCTGCAGGAAACAGACCTGTACGCCTCCATCGTCAACTTTTCTGACGATGCCATCATCAGCAAGAACCTGGATGGCACGATCGTGACCTGGAACAAAGGGGCGGAACGGATGTTCGGCTATGAGGCCGGGGAGATCGTGGGCAAGCACATTTCGAAGCTGCTACCGGAATACCTGCAGAACGAGAATAAAGTGATCGTGGAGCGCATCCGGAAGGGCGGGGTGATCGACCATTACGAAACCGAGCGCATGCACAAGAACGGTAAGTGCCTGCACGTATCGCTCAGCATCTCGCCCGTCAAGGACCGGGACGGCAAGATCATCGGGGCGGCCAAGATATTGCGCGACATGACGGAAAGCAAACGCCTGCGCGAAGAACTTCGCGACCGGGTGGCCTACACCGAAAGGCGCGCGGGCGAGCTGGCGGAGGTGCTGCTGAAGTACACCCTCATGGACTTTTCGCAGAATCTCACCGTAAGCAGCACCGGTGACGAATGGGATGCCATTGCACTCGGCCTGAATACCCTGAACGAAGAGCTGCAGAGCAACATGCGCCAGCTGAAGGAAAGCGAAGAGAAGTTCAACAAGGCGTTCCAGGCAAGTCCTGCCGGGATCATACTTACCCGCCTTTCCGACCAAAAATTTGTAGATGCGAACGAAGCCATATGCAGCATGCTCGGATATACGTACGATGAGATCATCGGGCGCACTTCCATTGACCTGGGTTTGATTGCCGAACCAGCCTTACGCCAGGATATCCTGGGACAAATGCAGCGAACCGGCAGCGCAAAGAACATTGAAATGGTCATTCTCAATAAGACGAAAGAAGAAATAAATACGATTCAATCCATGTCAACCGTTTCGCTGTATGGCAAAACACATATCATCAATATCATTTATGATATTACCGAGAAGAAGACCGCTGAGAAACGGATCCTGCAGCTCAACAAAGAACTGGGGCAAAACGTTGAGCAGTTAAAGAACCTCAACAAAGAGCTCGAAGCCTTCACCTACTCCGTATCGCACGACCTGCGCGCACCGCTCCGCGCCATTGACGGCTATGCCGACATGCTGGGAGAAGATTACAAGGCCGTGCTTGACGAGGAAGGCAAGCGGCTGCTCTCCGTGGTGCAGTTCAACGCCAAGCGGATGGGCAGCCTGATAGACGACCTCCTGTCCTTTTCCCGGCTGGGAAGAAAGGACGTGCAGAAAACACAGGTGGACATGAAGCAGCTGACCGAGGGAGCGCTGCGCGAAGTGAGCAAGTTCGTCCGGCACAATGCGCGCATCACCATCGGGAAGCTGCACCCGGCCCCGGCCGACTATGCGCTGATGACGCAGGTGATGGTGAACCTCATCTCCAACGGGATCAAGTACACCTCCAGGACCACCGGCCCGCGGATCGACATAACTTCTAAACAAAAGGACGGGGAGATCATTTACGCGGTGACGGACAACGGGGTGGGCTTCAACATGGAATATGCCCACAAGCTGTTTGGCGTATTTCAGCGCCTGCACCGGCAGGAGGAGTTCGAGGGGACGGGCGTGGGACTGGCCATCGTGCAGCGCATCATCCACAAGCACGGGGGCAAAGTGTGGGCGGAAGGTAAGCCGAACGCGGGAGCAAAATTTTATTTTTCATTACCCATAACAACCTAAAACAATTCTATGGAAAACTCAGAAGTTGAAATCCTGCTGATCGAAGACAGCGTGCACGATGCGGAAATGACCATCCGCTCGCTGCGCAAGCACAACATTTCGAACAAGGTGACGCACCTGCGTGACGGGGCCGAAGGGCTCGAGTTCCTGTTCGGAACCGGGTTCTATGCCGGGCGGAACGTGGACAACAGGCCCAAGGTGATCCTGCTCGACCTGAAGATGCCGAAAGTGGACGGCCTGGAGGTGCTGAGAAAAGTAAAATCGGACGCGCGCACCAAAACGATACCCGTGGTGGTGCTCACCTCCTCCAAGGAAGACCCGGACGTGCAGGCCTGCTACCAGCTGGGCGTGAACAGCTACATCGTGAAGCCCGTGGGCTTCGAGAACTTCTCGAAAGCGATCCTGGATGTGGGGCTTTACTGGATGATCCACAACCAAACTGCCCAATAAGCACTTTCCAACCGCAACCGAACGCACATGAACAAGCTCAAGATCCTGCACCTCGAAGACTCGCCCGCTGACGCGGAACTGGTGGGACGCTGCCTGAAGCGCGAAAACATCCACAGCGAAATAAAGATTGTGGACAGCAAAGTCGATTTCCAGAATGGCCTTAAATATTTTGATCCCGATGTGATCCTGTGCGACCATTCCCTGCCGCAGTTCAACTCCTCCGAAGCGCTCAAGATCGTGCGGGTGCGCAAGAGCGAGACCCCTTTTATCCTCGTCACCGGTGCCGTGTCGGAGGAGTTTGCGGTGAACATCATCAAGGAAGGTGCGGACGATTACATCCTGAAGCGCAATCTCACCCGCCTGCCCAGCGCCATCACCAGCGCGCTCCGGCAGCGCAGGGCCGAGTCGGAGCTGCAGGTGACCATGCAGAAGCTGCGCGAGTCAGAAGCGGCCGTGCGCCAGTACTCCGAGTACCTGCAGCGCGCCCAGGAGGAGGAGCGCGCCCGCATTGCGCGCGACCTGCACGATGAGCTGGGCGGCCAGCTCACCGGCATCAAGATGCACCTGCACCTGTTCAGCAAAAAGGCGGTGGGCAAGGAACGGCAGGACAGCATACTGGGCATCATGAGGGAAACGGATGATGCGCTGGCCTCCATGCGCAAGATAGCCACGCAGCTGCGCCCCGCCATTCTCGACACGCTGGGGCTGGTGGATGCCATCGAGTGGCTGAGCAAGCAGTTCTGCGAAAAAACGGGCACACCCTGCATCGTGATCCTTCCCGATGGATTGAAGCTGGACGGAGTGAACAAGGACGTGAGCACCTGCTTTTTCCGCATCTGCCAGGAGACCCTCAACAACATACGCAAGCACGCCAGCCCCTCGCAGGTGCAGATCGAGCTCGACAGGGTAGCCGACAGCCTGGTGATGGCCGTGCGCGACAACGGCCAGGGCATTGATGAGAAAAAATTGTACAACCCCTTCTCCATGGGCATCGTGGGCATGCGCGAGCGCGCCCGCATCGTGGGCGGCACCCTCGATATCAAAAGCAAGAAGAGAGAAGGGACAACGGTGACGCTGAGCGTCCTGTTGCAGAAATAGATTGTTGGTTGCCCGCGCAACTACGTGTTGGTTCTGATAAATAAATAAGGTCATGAAAAAGATCCTGATTGCCGATGACCACCCCATCTTCCGCAAAGGGCTGAAGGATATCCTTACGGAACGCTTTTCAGAAATCGCCTTTGGCGAAGCAAGCAACGCGGCCGAGATCCTGGCGCATTTGCGAAAACAGAAGTGGGACATCCTGCTGCTCGACATCAACATGCCGGGCCGCAGCGGGCTGGAGGTGCTGCACGACATAAAGGGCCAGGGCGTGCGCGCGCTGGTGATCAGCGGCCATGCCGAGGAGGAGCTGGCCGTGCGCTGCATACGCCTGGGCGCGTGGGGCTACCTCACCAAGGACAAGGCCAACGAAGAGGTGATAGTAGCCGTGGAGCGCATCTATGCCGGTAAAAAATACATCACCGAATCGCTTACCGAGCAGCTGGTGATGCAGTTCGAGAACCCGGAGAATAAAAAGCCGCACGAGCTGCTGAGCGACCGCGAGTACGAGATCTTTCTGCACTTAGCCAGCGGCAAAACCGTTTCTGAAATTGCCGAAGAGCTCTCCCTGGGCACGGCCACCGTAAGCACCTACCGGGCCCGCATCATGCAAAAGACCGGAATGAAGACCAATGCCGAAATGACCTTTTATGCCGTAAAGCAGGGGCTGGTGTAGGTTGGAGTAATGAGTCAGGAGCATTGAGTAGGGATAATACTGGTTTTGTAAAAAAATAAGTTTAAATTTAAAATACTGAACGAGGAGAATTGCGGAATAAAGATCAGCGGGTAAAGGCATCTAAGGCAGCGCACTTTGTTAACCTTACCCTGTTGGAAACCCACCGGTTAGCCCTGTTAGCACAGGAGATGAATCCCGCACCTTTGCAAAAATTTGATTATGAGAACAAGTTTTGCCAGGATACTGGTGATGATCTTCCAGCTTTCCTGCCTGGCCGCATACGGGCAGAAAGACTCCGTCATCAAAATGAGCAGGCGCGAGTTCGGGTCGCACTTCGAAGAGGGCAACCTCATGATCATGGAGCAGTTCTACGACACGGCCCTCTCCACCTTCCTGCTCCTGCACAGGGCCCAGCCCGATAACGCCAACATCAATTACAAAGTGGGCTACCTCTACCTGCAGATCCCCACCGAAAAAACAAAGGCCATCCCCTACCTCGAGAAAGCGGTGCTGAACATGACGCACAACTACCACGAGTTCGAGCCTTCCGAAAAGAAAGCGCCCGAAACCGCGCTCTACTACCTGGCCCAGGCTTACCACCTCGATTACCGGTTCGACAAGGCCATTGAGATGTACAACAAGTTTGGCGCGCTGGTGCCGGAAAAGAACACCGACATTCACAACGACATCGGCCACCGCATCGAGATGTGCAGCACGGGCAAGGAGCTGAGCAACGTGCCCATGGGCTGCGTGATCACCAACCTGGGCGACAGCGTGAACTCCGTCTACCCCGATTACGGCCCGGTTATCTCGGCCGATGAGAGCGTGCTCTACTTCACCTCGCGCAGGCCCGGCACCGGAGGCATGGACAACCGCAGCCTGCAGGGCGAGTTCTTCGAAGACATTTGGGAATGCGACAAGAAAGAGGACGGCACCTGGGGACAGGCGCACGGCATAGGCGCCACCATCAACACCCTCGGCCACGAAGCGGCCGTGGGACTCTCGGCCGATGGGCAAACACTTTTTATTTACAAGGACGACAACGGTGACGGCAACATCTACCAGAGCCAGCTGAACGGTGACGCGTGGAGCTACCCGGAGAAGATGGACGACAACATCAACTCCAAATCGTGGGAGCCCAGCGCCTGCCTTTCGCCCGATGGGAACACCATCTACTTCGTAAGCGACCGCAAGGGCGGGTTTGGCGGTCGCGACATCTGGCGCTGCGTAAAGCTGCCCAACAACAAGTGGAGCCTGCCCACCAACCTCGGCCCGAAGATCAACACACCATACGATGAGGAGGCGCCCTTCATCCACCCCGATGGCGTAACGCTCTTCTTCGCCTCCAAGGGACACAAGACGATGGGCGGGTTCGATATCTTCTTCTCCACCCTTACTGATTCCGGCTGGACCAACCCGCAGAACATGGGCTACCCGGTTAACACCACCGATGACGATGTTTTTTACGTGATGAGCGCGGACGGAAAGCGCGCCTACTTCTCTTCGTTCCGCGAAGGCGGCAAGGGTGAAAAGGACATTTACATGGTCACCATCCCGCAGTCCATTGCCGAGCCCGTGCTGGTGTTCGTGGGCTACATCAAGAACACCAACGGTCAGCCGCTTTCATCGGAGCACGGCATACACATCACCTATCCCAACGGGGAGATCAAGGATTTTCGTGCCAACACCAAGACGGGCAAGTACGTGCTTCCGCTGAAGGCAGGCGCCACCTACAAGATGGATGTAGAGGTGGACGGCAAGCCGGTGCACCAGCGCGAGATCGAAGCGCCCAACATCGAGAGCGACCAGGAGATCCTGCTCACCACCATCTGGCTGGGCCCCAGCGGCAAGGCCGACACATTGGTGAAAGAGGAAAAATTCTTCTCGGCATCGGGTAATATCTTTTACAACGATACGAAGAAGCCGATGGGGAACATTGCCGTTACCCTGCTGGTGAACGGTGAGGTGCTGGACGAAATATCATCCGGTGAGAGCGGTGGCTACAGCTTTTCGCACCTCGATCCGCAAAAAAGTTATGTGATCCGCGCTAGCGTGGACGAGATCATGCTCTCGCCCACCAGCACGCTGAAGGTGATTGGCAGCGATGGCAAGGAAATCCGCACGCGGAGATCGCCCGTAGGATACGGTTTCAAATACGAGCTGCCTACGGCTGAAAAGAATTCCATTACGCTCACCGCCAAGAAATCGGACATCGGGCTGGGCAAGAACGGCAGCCACCCGGTGAAAGCAACCTTGTGCGGGAAGCTGTACCTCGACAGGAAGGGAACAAAGGGAGCCGGGTTCAGCGTAAAGCTGATGCAGAACGGGCACACACTGCAGTCCATCTCCACCAACGAGTTCGCCATGTTCTGCTTCGAAGGGCTCGAAGCGACTGAATTGTACGATATCGTGGTGGTGGAGCCCGCCCCTTCGCCCCAGGAAGGCAGGTACTACCTGGCCGACATGAGCGGTCGCCTCGTACGCAGGAACACCACGAAGAAGCAGGAAAACCTTTTTAAGGACGTGCCCACTAAGCTTTCTTCGTTGCCCACATATTCCGAAACCGCTCTTGCCAAGAATACCAGCACGGGCAAGAACACGAACACCGGCAAAAACACAGGCAGCAACAACACAACCAACAACACCACGAATACAAATACCACCACTACCACGAACACCGGGAAGAACACACCCCCCATAACGGAATTCGAGCCCGACACATCCACTGCCGACTTCTCGCAGCATTTTACCTACAACCGCAAAAAGCTCGACCTCACCAACCCGAAGTTCAGCCAGCTGATCGACAAGATTGCAGCTGCCGTTGCGGCCTCGGGTGACGGGCAGGTGCAGGTGCTGGTCCGCGGGTGCGCCTCCAAGGTTCCGTTCAGGCGAGGCTCCAACCTGGCACTCGCGCTCGGCCGCTCGCAGCTCTGCGCTTCCGCGATCACGCAGGCCCTGAAGGAAAAAGGCGTTGACCTGAAGAAAGTGAAGCTGCGCGCCAAATACAAGATCGATGGCCCGCGCTATGCCGGTGATGCCGTGGAGAACCACGCCAAGTACGAGAAGTACCAGTACGTGAAGGTGTACGTTAGCACCGGTTCCGCACCGATATCGAGCAAGTGAGGAGCAGTTGCTGAGCGCGTGACATATCCTCCCCCTTGCCCCCTCCAAAGGAGGGGGAGATAACGATCGTGAAATTTTACTTTTACTCAACCGGTTCTCATTTCCGGACAAACGCAAAGAGTAAGACGAACCTGTCCCCCCCGGAGCGGATCACAGATCACGAAATTTTATTTTTCACTTCAACCGATTTTCATTCTGGACAAAAGGAAAGAGTAAATAGAAGAAATCCTATCTTAGACGAACCTGTCCCCCTCCGGAGGGGGACCATAGGGGGAGGAATGAGTCCAATCTCAAAACCTGTGTAATTTTCATTCATGAAAACCCACGTCATCATCATAGGCGCTGGCGCAAGCGGCCTGAACACAGCCCGCGAGCTGAGCAACGCGGGCCTGCGGGTAACGGTGCTGGAAGCCCGCGATCACACGGGCGGGCGCACCCATACCCTATATAATAAGGAAGGACCGCTGGAGCTGGGAGCCGAGTTCATCCACGGCAAGCTGCCGGCAACGCTGAAGCTGCTCAGCGAGTTCAGGATATCCTGGTCGCGCACCAACGGAACCGTGTGGCAGGTGCGGAACAACGCGCCCGAAAAGGACGAGCGGCTGGTGGCAGAACACCACCGCGAGCTGGCAAAAAAATTAAAGTCGCTCAAAGAGGACCTGCCCGTGCTTGAATTCCTTGACAAGCATTTCCCCGGCCCGGAATACAATGCAATGAAACGATCGGTGACCGGCTTCGTGGAAGGCTACGAGTCGGCCGATGCGGAACGGTTCAGCACGTTCGCCTTCCGCGAAGACTGGCTGCAGACCGAAGACTGGGAGCAGTACCGCGTGGACGAAGGCTACGGCAAGCTGGTGCAGGCGCTCGAAGCGGAGTGCAGGAACAACGGATGCACTTTTCATCTTTCAACGGTTGTAAAAGAGATCCGCTGGGAGAAGAACAAAGCAGAGGTGCTTTGCGAAGGGAATAAACTATTTGCGGGTGAAAAGGCGGTGATCACCGTTCCGCTGGGCGTGCTGCAGGCAGGCGCGGTCGCCTTCTCCCCTGCACTGCCGGAAAAAGAAAAGGCCATTCAACAGCTGGGCTTCGGCAATGTGATCAAGATACTCTTGCTGTTCAAAACGCCCTTCTGGAAAGAAAAAGAACTGCAAAAGAAGCTGGGCGAGAACCTTGATAAGCTGTTCTTCCTTTTTTCAAACGCGCTTATCCCCACGTGGTGGACCCAATACCCTTCACCCGCTCCCGTGCTCACCGGCTGGCTCTCCGGAACAAAGGCAAAGCAAAAGATGTACTGTACCGATAAAGAGCTGCTGGCTGAAGCGCTCGGTTCGCTCGCGGAGATCTTCAAAATAAAAAAGGAAGAGCTGGAGGAAAGGCTTGCGGGGCACCGCATCGTGAACTGGTGCCGTGATCCGTTCACGCGCGGTTCTTACAACTACACAACGGTTGGCGCAGACGAACAGATCACCATCCTGGCCAGACCGGTTGAGAACACCATTTATTTCGCGGGCGAGCTGTTCGCTTCAGGCGGAAGCACCGTGGAAGCCGCGCTGGCCAGCGGGCTGGCAACAGCGCAGAAGATCATTGCAACGCTGGACGTTTAAAGGAAGATCACTGCACGACCACCTTCTTTTCCCAATGGTCCTGCCCGGAATAGATGCGTACGAGATAGATCCCGGCAGCATGGCCGCCCAGGTCGATCTCCAGCTTCCCGGAATCCGAACGACCGGCATACACCTCTTTTCCCAACAGGTTGTAGACCTGTATAAAGCCTTTCCCGGTCACCGTGAATTTGCCGGATGAAGGGTTTGGAAAAACATTCACTTCACCTATAGGAGCGGGAAGTGCGGCATTGACCAGGAAAAGATTCTGCTCATCGGCACCGATGGTGGGCGCGCCCGGCCGCAACGCACCGTCAATGTCGGTGGTAACGGATACCAGCGGGGTAGCGAGCCCGCCCAGCGCAGCGGTCACGAGGTGAAGATCGCTGGATGCAAGGAATGGCGGATCGATGTTCACCGTAGCCGCATCGAACCCGGTGGCGTTCGTCCACTGCGGCAGCGTGTAGTAGGTAAAGTTCTGGGAGTTGCAAACGCAGTTCGCCACGGTGCTGTTGAAGTCGTTGTAGTTGCTTTGCGCGAACTGGGGATAGCCGTTGGTGGCGTAGAACCGCACGCAGCTTACGGAGACCGAAGGCCGCTTGTCGGACAGGATGTTATTGAGCACCACGATCCCGCTGTCCTGCTGCATGTCGAGCGCGGGGTGGTTGTTGGAGTTCTGCGAAGCAACAGCCGTATCGATGAACACGCTGTTGAACAGCACATCGGTGGAAGTGGCGAAGGAAACATACAATCCTCCATAAAGAAAATTATTGGATATCTCGGGCCGCACCCCGCCCATCGGCCGCGTGTTGGCAATGCGCAGCGCCTGGTCGTAGGTGCGCACGTTGTTCTTACGGAACAAAAATCCTTTCATGCCAACGATGGCAACACCCGTTCCATACCCGTACTGCGTGTAGCCGGCCACTTCATTGCTGTCCATAACGGCCTTGTTCAATCCGTTGATGTATATCCCATCGTAGTTGTCGAGCATTTTATTTTTCAGCATTTTGAAATCGCCTGCCAGGCCGGAAGAAGAAGTTCCGTAGAAGCTGTAGCTGCCGCCCGTCATGTAGTTGTTCACGATGTGTATCGAATCGATCCCGAGGGTGAACAGGCAGGCAGTGTTCGAGCCGGAGAACGGGTCGGCCTTCAATCCCTTGATGCGGCACGAATCGAACGTAACGCGCCTGGTGTTGAGCACCTGGATGGGATTCGTATCGTACTGCGTGAAGTTAAGGTCGTTCGCGTAGGTCTCGATCGTGATATCATAGAACGTAATGAACCGGGTGCCGCTGAGCTGAAGGGTGTAATTGTAGGTGGAGTTGCCGCTGAAGCTGGTCAGCGTTTCGAAATCGCGCAAGCCGTCTGCCGATTCGAACCGGATGGTGTTGATCGCAGAAGAGCCCGTTATGTTCGGGAACGCCACCTTCTCACGGTAAAAACCCTGGCGCACTTTGAACACCACGCTTCCGCAGATGCCGTTGGCGGCCAGCGCGGCCTTGGCCGCAGTGAACGTGGCGTAATCGCAGCCCCACGGGCCGATGGTGTAAACACCATTGAGCGCGCCCACGCGGTGGTCGCTCGCTGTAGTATCATTAACAGGATCGGCATCGGCCTGGCCGTTCACGAGCTGGGGAAACACTTTGATGGTTGTCGGTCCGCTCGAGGTAAAGCTCCCGATGTTGATGCTGGTCACCGAATCACCGTGAAGGATGGTTCCGCTGTAACTGAAAGGCGTTTGAGGAGTTCCGTTCACCGTCCAGCCGATCTGTGCGGAGGTGAGCGTGTCCGTCCCGAAATTGCGGAGCGTAACGAGTACGGGGCTGGTGCCGCCACAGTTGTATGCGGCCGGGACGATGTAGCTGATGCCCGCGTCCAGCTTGCGTGGGGCGAACTCCCACGCCCCGATGTCGGGCTTCACCGTGTTGCGCGCGTTGCCTTCAATGTCGGTTGTGATGGATGGAATGATCACACCGGCCGAATCGAGCAATTTGGAATTGAAGCGGTAGGTGTGCACGTGGGTGAAATACGGTTTTACACTCAGCGAATTGGCATCTTTCCCCGTGCCCGTCTGGTAAGCGGCCAGCGTGGCGTAGTTCGCATTAAAATAAACAAGATTTGTTCCGTTGGCTGAATAAAGGTCATTGTTGGTCCCGGTGTAAAGCGCAGCAGTCCCGCTGTAGTACAATGCCAAACCATTTCCTTCGTGGATGAACTGGTTGTTGCGGCAGGTTACAGCGCCCGTTGGATACAGCTCGGCCACATTGTAGAACGTATTAGCTCCCGTAATGCGCATCGTATTATACGCCAGCAGGAGGGTCCCCGATCCGTTGCCCTGCACACGCAGGCACCGGGTCCCGTTGGGATCGGTTGTAAGGCGAACGAAATTGTTGAACACGCGTGCCGTGCCCGGTGAAGCGAGGTAAAGCGTGATCCCATCCGTGCCCGATATGCGCTCAATCCGGTTCTGGCTGATGGTGATCGAATCTTTCGCGCCCGAAAGGTAAATGCCTCCCTTGTTATAATTGGGAATGGTGCCGGGCATGTCGGAGAAGAACGTATTGCCGGTGATCACCATCTTGCGCTGGTTGGAACCTTCAACACCGAGATGGCTCTGCTTCTCAAAGGTATTGAACAGCACTTTGTTCGCGGTCTCGTAGCCGGAGGTGGTGTTACCGAAATAAATTCCGAAATCACCGTAGAAAAAATGATTGCGGCTGAACTCGTTGAATTCGTTCAGCAACGTTCCCACCGAGTTCTGTATACCGATGAGCGAATAATAGATCCAGTAGTTGGCGCTTTGATAATTGGCCTGGGGCACCTGCGATACAAGCACGCAATTCCTGATGTAATCATAGGTGGCCCCGTTGCGGAGCACCACGCAGCTGAGATCGTAGGTGCACACATTGCGGAACGTAAGTTTTTGCACGGTCACGTAATCTGCGCTGTCGAGCAGAAGGATGGGGGTCAGCACGGTCTGGTAGTTCAGGTCCCTCCACTCCACGTGCGTGCTGTCGCCCGATTCGGACTGGAACGTTACCCGGTTCGCGGCCGATGCGCCCGGGTACTGGCGTATGCGCACGTTCTCGTTGTAGACACCGTCACGGATGTTGAACGTTACCGGGCCGCAAACCCCGTTGGCGTTCAGCGCGGCAACGGCAGCGGTGATGGTCGCATAGCTGGGATTGTTTCCGCCAATGGTATAGGTCCCGCTCAGGCATTGCGCGCCAATGGGAGCCGATGCAAGCGGCAGGATCAGTAAAAGAAAAAAGCTCTTGTGGAAGTTCATGCGGTAGACTTTTCGTCCACTAAGATAGCAAAAAGAAAAGAGGATGATCGCAAGCCGTTTTCCGGGTAGTGAGTCATTTCGCACTTTCTAGATTTATCTTTTGGTTGTTCCTTAGCGCACTTCGCGGTCCCTGCCTGTCTTGCTTTGCCGAAGCGGCTACGCGAAGGCAAGCAGGCAGGTTTGCGTGAAACCCAAAAATGTCACGCAAAGCATGCTAAGATCGCAAAGAATTAAACCGACCACTCTTGTTTTCTGGTTAACTTGGTCTAAAAATCATTTCCATGAGAATAGTCGTCATACTCGGGGGCAACAGCGGCATCGGCAAGGCAACGGCCGAAGCGCTGGCTAAAAAGAATTACCGCGTGATCATCCACGGGCACAACGAACAGAAAACGCTCGCTGCCGTGCAGGAGATCAAAGCCGCTTCCGGCAATTCCAATATCGATTCCGTTTCGGGTGATCTCTCTGCCATTAAAGGGATGAAGAAGACCATTGGAGCCATTTCCTCCAAAACCGACACCATCGATGCGCTGGTGCTTTCCACCGGCACCATCCTGTCGGAGCGCGTGGAGACCGCGGACGGGCTCGAGTATATGTTCGCCTCGTAGTACCTCTGCCGGTTCGCGGCCGTGCAGATGCTGATGCCGCAGCTCAAAAGATCGGAACGCGCAAGCATTGTGTGCGTGGGAGCGCCCGTGATCAAGGGCGCGAAGATCCATTTCGATGACCTCTCGCTGAAAAATGATTTCTCGATGATCAGCGGAATGAAGCAATGCATGTACGCCATCCACCTGATGGTGCAGGAATTTGCCGCGAGGAACAAGGACACCCGCGTGGTGATGAACATGATGAACGTGGGCGTATCGCGCACCGGCATCATGCGCGAGCTGAACTTCTTCCTGAAGCTGATGGTGAAGCTGTTCGGGCAAAGTCCCGAAAAGGCCTGCGCCAATGCCGTGTACCTGGCCGACAGCAATGAAGTAAATTTCTGCGGCTATTTCCTGAACAAGCCGGGCAAGCCGCACATCAAAGAAAAGGAGCAATGGGATGCGGCAGAGGCCTCGAGGCTGTGGGACCTTAGTCTCCAGCTCATCGGCTGATCTGAATTATATTTGCCGAATGCAAAGCGGAGTCAAACATTTATTTCTTTTCCTTCTTAGTGCCGCACTGCCTTTCCTGCTCTACCCGGCCGACCGGGTAACAGATTCACTGAAAAAGATCCTGCCCGGCCTGCGTAACGACAGCCAGCGGGTTGAAACGCTGGCCTCGCTGGCGTGGAAGCTGCGCACCAACGACCGGGCAAATGCCGCTGCCTATGCCATGGAGGCCTTGCGGCTTTCTGAAAAGATAAATTACGCGAAAGGTATTTCCGATGCTTACCGGACAATGGGAAGCGTCAATTACAACATAGGAAATTACTCCGCAGCGCTGGAAAATTATTTCAAAGCGCTTAAAGTATCGGATCGCGCCAATGATAAAAGTTCCGGTTCAAAGATCCTGGGGAGCATCGGCATCGTTTACCAGATGCAAAAAGATTATGATAAAGCATTGGATTGCTATGTACGGTCCATGCAAAAGTTCAAGGAGCTTGGCGACACCTACAATGTGGGGATTGCGCTGGGCAACATCGGGATCATTTACAAGGCGCAGCATAACCTCCCCAAAGCGCTGGACTATTATTTCAGATCGCAAAAGATCTATATCGATCTCGACCGGAAAAGCGACATCTCATCCGGGTACCTGAACATCGGGAACATCTATTACGAAAAGAATGATTTCCCGCTGGCGCTTGAATATTATTCAAAAGCCCTGAAGATCGATGAAGAGATACCGGACGAATACAGCGTGGCATTCGACCTGGGCAGCATGGGGGAAGCGTACAGGAGACAAAAGAAATTCTCACAGGCGCGGGAATACCTCAACCAGTCGCTTTCCATATCCAAAAAGATGGGCATTAAGATCGAATGCAGCGAAATATACGCAAGCCTTTCGCTCCTGGACAGCGCGGAAAGGAACGACCGGGCAGCTTTCGAGAACTACAAGATGTACGTGCTGTACACGGACAGCCTGAACAACGAAGAAAACACCAAGAAGACCGTGCAGGTGCAGATGCGGTACGACTTTGAGAGAAAGCAGGCAGCCGACAGCGTGAAGAATGCCGAACGGATGGCGCAGGAAAATCTGAAACATGCGCAGGAGATCCGCCAGCAGAAGCTGTATGCCTGGGGCGGTGCAGCGGGCTTCCTGCTCATGCTGGCGATCGCGTGGATATCGTTCCGCGCCTACCGGCAGAAGCAAAAGGATAACGTGGAGATCGTGATGCAGAAGAACATGATCGAAGAGAAGCAGAAGGAGATCGTGGCGAGCATCCAATACGCCAAACGCATCCAGGGGGCGATACTGCCTACACGGAAATACATTGATAAAACGCTGAAGCGGCTGAAGTGATCGTGCCCGAAAAAAAATTCCAGCCTACCGCACGATCAGCTTCCGGGTGAAGAGGCCGCCACCGGAAATGCCCCTGCAGAGGTAAACGCCTTTCGGCCGGGAAGAAAGGTCGAGTTCAACGGGACCGTTCGGTCCGCCCGAAGAATATACGAGCCGGCCGAACACATCGAAAACGTCCAGCCGCAACACAGCGCCCGAAACCGAAAACCTTCCCTCCGAAGGATTCGGGAAAATGGAAACACCCGGGTCCGGGCCCGGTCCTTCTTCCTCTCCTACGGTTGAGCACAGGTTAGTGACCGTTGCTCCCCTGCGGAACTGGTACGGAAAACTTACGGTCTTTGGCCCGATACCGACCTGCGTGTTTGCATTAACAGTTACAACCGGGTAGTTGACGGTCGTAATATTACCGCTGGCGTTGTTGCACCCGGAATTCCCGTTCGCGTCTGTTTTGATGAAGTACATGTCCTCACTGCCGGTGAAGCTGGTCGTCCATCCCCCGATAGCATAGCCGCCATCGTTCGCAAGATCGAGCAGCCAGCCCGATTCCGTATTGGAGCCTCCGTACGTTTTGCTCCACTGCACGTTGCCGAGCGAATCGGTCTTGATCAGCACCGCATCCGCGCTCACCGTGCGGCCTATCACTGCATATCCTTTATCCGCGGTTTGCTTCACGCCATGCCCCCACGCCCCGTCATATTGCTTTGCCCACTGCACCGCGCCCAAAGAATTTATCTTCAATAAAAATATTCCTTTCGGGCCTGTGCCCGTGCCCTGCTGGCCCGTGAGGATGTATCCGCCATCAGTGGTCGCGACCATGCAATGACCGAACGCGTACTCATCCTGCGCGGTGCCATACGCTTTGCTCCACATCAGTCCTCCGCCCGCATTTGTTTTTACAAGGTAAATGTCCTTACCGCCCTGTCCGTACGTAGTTGTTTTTCCCGCTCCAAGATACCCGCCATCGGGTGTCTGCAGGATGTGGTAGAACCATTCGTCACCCGTTCCACCGTAGGTCCGCGACCACATCGTGTCTCCATTTGCATTCAGCTTCATCATGCACGCATCCTGCGCGCCAGCCCCGATCCCCATCAGGTAACCGCCCACGATAAAGTTCCCGTCCTGCGCCTGCATGCACGGGTACGGATCTTCCGCTCCACCGCTGCAGTACTTGCACCAGAGCACGTTGCCGTTCTGATCGAGCCGCACGATATCTCCGCCAGCAAGCGGGATGTTCCCGCACATGAATTTTCCACCGCAGCTCAGGTACCCGCCATCGTACGTCTGCACGATGTCGTTAACGTATTGCCCGCAGGTATCGCCAAAGTAGCTGGTCCATAACGTATCCCCGTTTGCATTGGTCTTTACCACGAAGCTGGTGCCGTAGGTGGTGGGCGGGCTCATGCGGATGCCGCCCATCACGTAGCCTCCATCCGATGTTTTCTGCATGTCGTAGGCGTAATCGAGCGCGGTGCCGCCAAAGGTCTTCTGGAACATCACCTGTGCCGGGGAAGCCGCGGCAACAAAAAGAGAAAGGATGAACAATGCAGGATATTTCATATGCAGGAAGGTTTGTTTACGACAGCAAAGACACGGCAAAGCCCCGAAAGGTTGGACGGAAATATATTTTTTTTATCCGCCTTCGCGTTCCGCTATGGCGGACAAGAAGGCTTGGTTAATTCTCCGCAGTTCGCTGTGAATCTTGAGTTAAGAGCTTGCTCTGACGTTAATACGATTTTAATTGCGCCTGAGCTCCCGGATGCAAAGCAATCCGCCTAAAAAAATAATGACAGCCGCTGCTGCAAAGGATGCACCGGGAAAATAAAAGGGGGTTTCCTTCTTTGTAAAAAAATAGAAAAGGTTGGTCATGATGATGGGCGAAAGGATGGTGGAAAGGCTGGTAAGCGCGGTCATCATCCCCTGCAGCTCGCCCTGCTCATTGGCCGGCACCCGCCCGGAAATGATGCCCTGCAAGGTGGGCGGTGCGATCCCTCCGAAACAGTACACGAATGTGAACGCGTACATCATCCAGGGTTTTTCCGCGAAAGCGAAGAGCGAAAGACCCGCAAAATACATCAGCACCCCGATAAAGACCGTTCGGTTGGTACCTAAAAGATCGCGCGAGCGCCTGATGAGCCCGCCCTGCACGATGGACACCATCACGCCCACGAAGGCCAGCGAGTAGCCGATGTCGCGGTCGTTCCATTTGTACATGAACTTGGTGTAGAACGGCCACGTGGCGGGCATCACCTGCCCGGCCAGGTAGAACAGGAACATGCACACCACCAGCACGCGGATCTGCTTGTTCTTACGCAGCTGAACGAACGCCCCGAACGGGTTGGCCCTGCGGATGTCGAACTTCCTGCGGTTCTCCGGCCTTAGCGATTCCGGCAGGATAAAAAATCCGAACAGCCAGTTGAGCAGCGAAAGGCAGGCCGCTGCCACAAAAGGAGCGCGCGTGCCCATGCCGCTGAACATTCCCCCGATAAAGGGCCCGATGATGAAACCGAGCCCGAATGCAGCGCCCATCAGGCCGAAGTTCTGCGCGCGCTTTTCGGGCGGGCTCACATCGGCCACGTAGGCAAAGCCCGTGGTGAAGCTGGCCCCGCAGGTGCCGGCAATGATGCGCCCGAGAAAAAGAAGCGGGAGCGTGTTGGCCAGCGCAAGAAAAACATAATCGCACCCGAGCCCGAACAGTGAGAGCAGCAGCACGGGCCGCCTGCCGTACCGGTCGCTCAATCCACCGAGCACGGGCGAAAAGATGAACTGCATGATGGCGTACGAGGTCATCATCCACCCGCTGTAGGTGGTGGCTTCGTTCACCTTCACGTGGCTCACTTCCGTAACGATGCTGGCCGCCACGGGAAAGATGATGCCGATGCCCGTGCAATCGAGCAGGATGGTGATGAAAATAAAAATGAGGGGGTTTTTCGACTTCATAAACGAAGCGCAAAGGTATCTTTTACTTCAGATCTAAATTATTGGCAGTGTCTCAGTTTGGATTATATTTGAGATGTCAGTTCGAGCGAAGTCGAGAACAGGTATCCCGATGTGTCACTTCTCGACTCCGCTCGAAGTGACATTGTATCAACAATCAAACTGATACATCACCAATCACTGCATAGTTGTTTCCGAAAAGAAAAATTCATAACTTTATAAAAATTTTTACCATGAAGATCATCCTTCCCCTTCTTTTCGTGCTGTTCGCGTCCGGATCCTTTTCACAGCAGGCCTCAACGGCCAAGGCAAAGCAGGCTCCCGCTAAAACAACCGCTGCCGCCACCTGCAAGTTCAAGGGATGCAAGAGCAAGGCGGCTAAGAACGGGTACTGCGCGGCCCACCAGCCGGTGAACATGGGTGCCCAGCGCCTGCCGGTGCAGTGCTCGGCCGTGGTGAAAGGCAAGCGCTGCAGGCACACTACACTGAGCAAGAACGGCAAGTGCTACCTGCACGGGGGAGATCAGTAAAAACAGTTCCTTCATCTTTCCTTCACTTTTTTATTTTGTTAAGAATTGTTAAAAGCTACGGGTGTGGCACGGGTTTTGGAACACTTGCTTCAAAACCATAAAACAACAGCTATGAAAAAAATTCTGATGATCGCAGCGGCAGGAATAATCTCCTCAACTGCATTTGCACTGAACAAGGGCGGCATCTCCACCCTCAAGGGTTCGAAGCACCCGGTGGTTCAGGAAGGCGGAAAAGTGACCTCCAAAAAAGGAAAGCCCGGACCGAAAGCAAAAAAAATAACGGTAAGGCCCGGCAAGAAGCAGGCCGCTCCTGCTCCGAAGCTCGAAAAGAAGTAAAATTCTTTCAATCAAAAAAAGTCCCGGCAGGATATGCCGGGACTTTTTATTTTGCCTCCGAACGCCTTTTGATCACATTCTCGCGGACGCTTTTCAGCACCAGCGAATCATCGGTCAGCTTCCCGATGCGGTAATCCACATCGTATTCATAGGACGACTCGGTTTCGGTGCCTGCCAGGTGAATGTTGAGGGTATCGCCTTTGATCTTCCATGCGCTTATCTTGGCGGGATAGCGGTCCGGCACAAGCTTTCCGCGATCGTACATCTGCAGCTTGAAAGAGCCCGAAGATGAAAATGAATAGCAATAGACCGCGCTGTCGCGGCTTGCCTTCTGCGGCTCTGCGCACCGGCCGAGGCGCAGCATCTTCGCAGGGAAATAATACGTGTCGTTGAATCTCCAGCGCACGCATAGTTTTTTCTTGTCGGGCGTTTTGCTGTCCTGGGGCAAAACAAATGCCCAGCAAGCAAGCGAAGCGATAATTGCCGTATAGAATGCTGTCTTCATGTCATATCTTTTCGAGTACATCAAATACCAACGAAGGATTCAGGAACTCTCCCACGCGCTCGGGGCTGGAGTGGTAACGCACAATGCCGTCCGCGCTCACGAGGAACGAAGCGGGCAGCGGCAGGCCGCCATCCGCAATGTTGGTCTTGCGTGCCACCGGGTCCTTGTCGAGGTACACGCCATACATCCGCGAAGCCTGCTGGTGATCATCGGCCAGTATCCGGTAATCCACCCCGATGCGTTCGGCCATGTCGCGGTTCACGCCTGCGCTGTCGGGACCGATGGCCAGCAGGAACACGTTCTTTGCCATGAACTTCTTGCGGCCGCGCTCATAGGCGCGCAACATCATGTGACAGGCCGGGCACCAGTCGCCCCGCACAAAAAGCAGCAGCACATGGCGCTTGTCTTTGAAATCGGAAAGCTGCACCATGTTCCCGTCCTGGTCGGGCAGGGAAAAATCGGGTGCCGGCATTCCAACCCGCGCGCGGTAGCCGCTGGCGTTCGCCTTCGCGTAAGCTTTGTCTTCCGTAATGAATGCAATCACCAGCTTGAGGCTGAACAGGAACGCAGGCACGGGAAAAACCCATCCCTGCCAGGAGTAATGATATAAAAGGTTCGCAGTAACATAACAGGCAAAACCGGAAATGTAAATGAGCGGATCAGCCCACAGCAGGCGCGTGTGCAGCATGGATCCGTAAAAAATAACGCGCGACAATATGGACATCATGCAAAGGAAAGTGGCAATGGTCATGAGCGGGAAGTTTCCGCTTCCGTATTCGATGCTTTGCCCGAGCACGACAGATGCAGCTATGCACATGAAGAACTGCAGCCGCGAGCTGAACCTGGGAATATCGCTCCCGGCAAGTGCGTATGCCGCCAGCGCAGCGATCTGTGCAGCCAGCGCATGTCCGCCCGACAACAGCACGCCCGCAGTTACCTGCAGGATGCCCGATACGATCGTAGGGATGGGAGTTGTATTGAAGAATTTGCGCATACGCAAATGTAGGGAGAAAAGTACTGTAAATAAATGCAGGCGGAGATTCCTCGCTCGTCATGCCAAATAGCGAGACTCTCTCGGAATGACAGGTTAGAGTCAATTATCATTGCGCGCATACTGAATTCACAAATGAAAGAACAAGTATAATATGCGCGCCAATTGTATTCCTGCTTGGTTGTCATTCCGAGCCCCAGTACGGGGCGAGGAATCCCTCCCCTGATTACCTTTAAGCCATCTCAAAAATGTTTTTACCACAAAGACTTGGCTGGATCAGCCTGCCTGCGACAGTCAGGGGTGACAGCACTCGTTTTTCACTGCCTCTATACCAATAAATCCATTCGGGATTCAACTCCTCTCCTTTCTTCGTAACTTTGCGCCCCTTTTAAATGGACGTACAATCCGAAATAGAATCGCTGGAGGTCATTGGTGCCCGCGTGCACAACCTCCAGGACATCGATGTGTCCATTCCGCGCGACAAGCTGGTGGTGATCACCGGGCTGAGCGGCAGCGGCAAGTCTTCGCTGGCGTTCGATACCATCTATGCGGAAGGCCAGAGGCGCTACATCGAAACGTTCTCCGCCTATGCCCGCCAGTTCCTGGGAGAGCTGGAGCGTCCCGATGTGGACAAGATCACCGGCCTGAGCCCCGTGATCTCCATCGAGCAGAAAACGGTGAACCGCAACCCGCGCTCCACGGTGGGAACCACCACGGAGATCTACGACTTCATGCGCCTGCTGTTCGCGCGCGCCAGCGATGCGTTCTCCTACAACACGGGCGAGAAGATGATACGCTACTCGGTGGACCAGGTGATCCGGCTGGTCATCGAAAAATTCTCCGGCCATAAGATCAACGTGCTTGCTCCCGTGGTGCGCGCGCGCAAGGGCCATTACCGCGAGCTGTTCGAGCAGATGCGCAGGCAGGGGTTCCTCCGCGCCCGCGTGGATGGCGACATCGTGGACCTCACGGCCCGCGTGCAGCTCGACCGCTACAAGGTGCACGACATCGAGATCGTGGTCGACCGCCTCGAAGTGAAGGATGCCGACAAGCAGCGCCTCACCGAGAGCGTGAACCTGGCGATGAAGCACGGGAAAGGAACCATCATGATCGCCAAAGCCGGGAGCCCGGAAGCATCTTACTTCAGCCGCAACCTGATGTGCCCCACCACCGGCATCTCGTACGATGAGCCGCAGCCCAACTTGTTCTCCTTCAATTCCCCGTATGGCGCCTGCGCCAACTGCAACGGGCTGGGCCGCGTGAGCGAGATCGATGTGAGCAAGATCATACCGAACAAAAGCAAGAGCATCAACAAGGGAGCGATCGTTCCCATCGGGGAAGCCAAGCCCAACTGGGTGTTCCGCCAGATGGAAGCCATCGCATCGAAATACAAATTCTCGCTCAACGATCCCGTGAGCGTTATCCCCGAGCAGGCGCTCAGCGCGATCCTGTACGGCTCGGACGAAGTGTTCAAGGTGAAGAGCAGCGCGTTCAGCGATGCCGAAAGCTATTCGCTCTCCTTCGAAGGGATCGTGAATTTTTTGCAGCGGCAGGAGGACGATGCCATATCGCCAGCCCTGAGCAAATGGCTCGAGAGCTTCAAGAACGAAAAGATCTGCCCGGCATGCAGCGGGGCGCGGCTGAAGAAAGAAGCGCTCTGGTTCCGCATCGGGGGAAAAAACATTTCCGAGCTGGCCCAGCTCGACATTGACGAGCTCAAGAAATGGTTCGACAAGGCGGAAGAGAAGCTGGACGTACGGCAGAACAAGATCGCACGGGAGATCATCAAGGAGATCCGCACGCGCATCTCGTTCCTGCTCGATGTGGGGCTCGATTACCTTACGCTCGACCGGAGCTCGCGTTCGCTCTCCGGTGGAGAGTCCCAGCGCATACGCCTGGCCACGCAGATCGGCTCGCAGCTGGTGAATGTGCTGTACATCCTCGATGAGCCGAGCATCGGTCTGCACCAGCGCGACAATGCGCGGCTCATCCAGGCGCTCAAGAACCTGCGCGACATCGGCAACTCGGTGATCGTGGTGGAGCACGACAAGGAGATGATCCTGAGTGCCGACCACGTGGTGGATATCGGGCCGGCTGCAGGCGTGCATGGCGGGCGGATCGTGGCGCAGGGAGACCCCGGGGCGATCGGGAAGTTCGGAACGCTTACTTCCGATTACATCACCGGGAAAAAAAAGATAGAGGTCCCGCAGCAGCGGAGAAATGATACCAGGAATTTCCTGGAGCTTTTTGGCGCCAAAGGGAACAACCTGAAAGATGTGGACGTGCGGTTCCCGCTGGGCACGTTCATCTGCGTAACCGGTGTTTCGGGCAGCGGGAAATCCTCCCTCATCAACGAAACACTTTACCCGATCCTTTCAAAGACCTTTTACCGCTCGGAGGTGCGCCCGCTTCCTTACGAGAGCATCAAAGGTCTCGAGCACATCGACAAGGTGATCGAGATCGACCAGAGTCCCATCGGCCGCACCCCGCGCTCGAACCCCGCCACGTATGCAGGGGTGTTCTCCGATATACGGAATCTTTTTGCCGGCATCCCGGAAGCGAAGATTCGCGGCTACAAGCCGGGCCGCTTCTCCTTCAACGTGAAAGGCGGCCGCTGCGAGACCTGCCAGGGCGCGGGACTGCGCACGATCGAAATGAACTTTTTGCCCGATGTGTACGTGAACTGCGAGACCTGCAACGGCAAGCGCTACAACCGCGAAACGCTCGAGATCCGGTACAAAGGCAGATCGATCAGCGATGTGCTGAACATGACCATTGACGATGCCGTGGAATTCTTTCAGAACATCCCTTCCATCCTGCAAAAGATCCGCACGCTGAAGGATGTGGGGCTGGGCTACATCACGCTCGGCCAGCAGAGCACCACCCTCTCAGGCGGGGAAGCGCAGCGCGTGAAGCTGGCTACCGAGCTGAGCAAGCGCGATACGGGAAAAACATTTTACATACTCGATGAGCCCACCACCGGCCTGCATTTCGAGGACATCCGCATCCTGCTCGAAGTGCTGAACAAGCTGGTGAGCCACGGCAACACCGTGCTCGTGATCGAGCACAACATGGACATCATCAAGACGGCCGACTGGATAATCGACCTGGGCCCCGAGGGCGGGGCGCGGGGCGGCACGATCGTCTGCGAAGGCACGCCCGAGCAGGTGATCCGGCACGAAAGCTCGTTCACGGCCCATTACCTGCTGAAAGAGCTGGCGCACGGCACAAAAGCAAAAATGAGAAAGTAGCTATGCCGCAAAACATTTTCTTTGTTCCTTCGTTAAAATACCAGGTGATTCTACCTCTCAACCATCCATACCCATTCATCCCCTCCAAATCGCATAACGTATAACTTTCAATCAACAACTTTTTTATGACGACAAGTGAAGAAGAAGAGATCCGGAAGGAATTCGCTCCCAAGGACTGGCACGGTGTGAAAGCCACCGACTCCTGGATGATATTCAAGATCATGGCCGAGTTCGTGGATGGGTTCGAAAAGCTGTCGAAGATCGGGCCGTGCGTTTCCATCTTCGGCTCCGCACGCACCAAGCCGGGTCACAAATACTACAAAACAGCAGAAGAGATCGCCTTCAAGCTCACGCGCGATGGGTACGGGGTGATCACGGGCGGAGGGCCCGGCATCATGGAGGCCGCGAACAAAGGAGCCAAGGCAGGAGGAGGGAAATCGGTGGGGCTGAACATCGTGCTGCCCTTCGAGCAGATGGCGAACAAGTTCATCGATACCGACAAGCTTATCAACTTCGACTACTTCTTCGTGCGCAAGGTGATGTTCGTGAAGTACGCGCAGGGATTCATCATCCTGCCGGGCGGGTTCGGCACGCTCGATGAGTTCTTCGAGGCCATCACGCTCATCCAAACCAACAAGCGGGCGCATTTCCCTGTGGTTGTTGTCGGTAAGAAATACTGGGGCGGCCTCATCAAATGGATGAAGGAAACGCTCGTGGAAGAAGAACATAATGTGAGTCCCGAGGACATGGACCTCTTTCACATCGTGGACACGGCCGATGAGGCGGTAGGAATCATCAACGATTTCTATTCGAAGTACATGCTCAAGCCTAACTTTTAAGAGTAAAATCCTTTCCTTCCTTATTAACACTGGCGTGTTTGAAAGTTGAAAACTCAACACGTTCACAGCCTCTCATTTCCCGGTAGTTTTGCGCGTAATGAGAATTTGTGCTGTAAGGGAATTTGTCGTACTTTTATTGCGTTTTATCGAAGAATAAACGCAATAAATCCTACGAACATGAAAAAAATTATCCTGAACACCGCCTGCATGCTTGCATTGTACTCAACGGGGTTGTCCCAGGCTGCCGACAGCACAGCCAGCAAGCTGCCATCGATCTCCATCGGGGCGGGCGCCCTCACCTTCAGCGGTGACATCGGAACGGGAAGCAATGTAAGCTCCTACAGCAGCATCCGCGCGGGCTACAGCCTCGCCATTGAAAAACGGTTCGGAAGCCTGCTGGGCGTTTCGCTCAACGGGATGATGGGCAAGCTGGCCAAGAGCGAGCGCTCGAGCGACCCTATGTACAACCGCAACTTCGAGGCGCCCATCATGCAGTTCGGCCTTGGTATCAATTTCCATTTCGACAACCTGCTGAATGCTCCCGTTTCTCCTTTCCTCGGGGTAGGGTTCGGATACGTAATGTTCACCACCTATTCCGACCTGAAGGATGCAGGCGGCCGCCCGTACTACTACTGGTCCGATGGCAGCATCCGCGATCTTCCGCAGGTTGCCGGAAACGAGAACATCGCGCTTTATTCCAGTCGTGATTACTCCTACGAGACCAAAATCGACAGCTGCAAGGAAACGAGTTCGATGGTGCTGCCCATCACGGCAGGGTTCGAGCTGAAGGTGAGCAGCAGGTGGACGCTGAAGCTTGCCGCCACCTACCACATGGCCTTCACCGACTGCATCGATGGCATCAAGCAGGGTAGCAACGACTCCTACCTCTACTCGCACGTAGCGATCGTTTACTCGCACCATAAAAAACCGAAGGACCCGTACACGGCCGTGGATTTTTCCGCTATCGATAAGCTGGACCAGGACGGTGACGGGGTGATCGACATTGATGATAAATGCCCCGGCACTCCCCCGGGAGTGAAGATCGATGGCAAAGGATGCCCGCTGGACGAGGACAAGGACGGTGTTCCGGACTACCGCGACAAGGAGCCCAACACCAAGAAAGGCGCGATCGTGAACTCGGATGGTGTTACCCAGACAGATGCCTCACTTGCAAAATGGCAGGCTCAATGGGATTCGCTGGCCAGCGAGCACAGCAGCGACTTCAGCGCAACGGGAAAGGTGGATAAGATCCGCGACTTCGACAAGCTCTACCAGGAGAAGCTGAAGCAGGGCGAGATCAAGCAGAAGGCGATCCCGGATAAGTTCAAAATGTACGATTACGACAAGGACGGCCACATTTCGTCCAAGGACATCGAGGCCGCCATTGATAAATTCTTTGACGGAGAAGGCGGCATAACGGCTGAATCGATAAACGAATTGATCGACTTCTTCTTCGAGCAGTAGCCCGTTGCCTGTCGGCTTCGGGAAACTGCAGGGAAGATATTCTGAGAGTGAATAGTTTTCTGAAGTTCAATTAAAAACCGACACGGCCATGATAAAGTACCTGGTGCTTTTGTTCAACATGCTTGGAATGATCCTGTTCCGGGCATTCTTTGTGGAAGATGTAACGGTTACCCAGAACATGCCGGCCAAGGCAAACCCGGGTGACGAGATCACGGTGGAGATCACCGTGAAGAAGGGCGCGCTGGCAGGCGTGGGACACATCAAGCAGGAGATCCCCGAAGGTTTTACCGCAACGGTTGTCGAAGCAAAAGGAGCAGCCTTCAAATTCCTCGAAGCCGATAAGATCGTTAAGTTCACCTGGGTGTCGCTGCCTGGCGATGCGGAATTCACCGTATCCTACAAATTGAAGATACCGGCAGCCGCAAAGGGAAGCTTTTCCATAGGCGGGCGCTTTTCCTACATCGAGAACAACGACAAGAAGACCGTGGAGATGAATGCCGTTCAGCTGCAGGTAGGTGAAGGCACCGCAGTGGTAAGTACCCCAACCGTTGCGCCCACGCCAACCACCACAACAACCGTTACGACTCCTACAACGACCACAACGCAGCCTGAACCCACTCCGACCACCGCGACTACGGCAACCACAACTACAACCACTACGACCGAGCCCACGAACAAAACACCCGAGCCTGCCCAAACCGAACTAAGCGTTTCCCGGAAAGCTCCGGCTGAAGCAAATGCAGGAGATGAATTTACCGTAGAGGTGAGCATCACGAAAGGGAACATGTCGGGATTTGCCCGGTTCCAGGATATTCTGCCCGATGGGTTCACGGCCAGCGAGCTCAATTCGAAAGGCGGCAAGTTCTCGTTCATGGAAGGAAAGGCCAAGATCGTTTGGGACAACATGCCGGCCGACCCGCAGTTCACCGTGAGCTACAAGGTGAAGGCAGGAGCGAACGTATCGGGCGATAAAACGATAGAGGGACAATTTTCCTATGTAAAAGATAAAATGCCCGATAAATACGTGATCCCGTCCAGCACCGTTTCGGTAAAAGGAACTGCCGTGGCCGTTACGCCTACCACAACCACTACGTTCACCACCACCGTTACGCAGCCGGAAACCACGACAGCTACTACGGCTGTAACAATCACGGAACCGGTCAAGACCAACAAGGAGCCTACGGTGACCAATGTTCCAACACCCGAGAAGAAAGTGAAGTACAGCGTGCAGATCTGCGCCACGCACAGCAGTCCTGCTTCGGCCTACTTCCAGAACCGGTATGGACTTTCTGAAAAAGTGAAGATGGAAGCGCACGAAGGCTGGAACAAATACACGGTGGGATCTTTCGGGGTGTACAAAGATGCCCGCGACCACCGCGAGGAGATCCGGCCGAAGGTGAGCGATGCGTTCGTTACCGCGTATAACAACGGGGGCCGCATCACCGTGCAGGAAGCGCTGATGATCACCAGCCAGCAATGGTTCCGGTAGGCAACCTTCGCGGAGAAGCAGCGTAAAAAAGTTTCAGAAAAGAATCTTTATATTTGTGATTATGCGGCCCTACTCCAGGTGCATCCTTTTTTTACTCTTGTTGCCGTTTACCGCGTTTGCCGGGCAAAATAAGGATTCTGCTTCCGTAAAGGCAAAAGCCGACAGCACCAGGCCCAAACCGCCTTCCATTCCCGTTCTGAAGCCTACCATCGGCATGGGTGCCGGGGTCTTCACCTTTTACGGTGATGTAAATAATTCCTCGCTCGTATCGCCTTCCACCAGCCGCATTGCTTACCAGCTGAGCATCGGCAAGGACCTGAACCGGTTCCTGAACCTGGAGTTCTACGTGCTTTGGGGCGAGATGGGGGCCAACGAACGCAGTACCTCGCGCAACCTGAACTTTGAGACCACCGTGCACATGGGCGGCTTACGGATCGCATACAACTTCGACCATTTTCTTCCGAAGAAGCGAAACGTGGAACCCTGGATCTCAGCAGGGGTCGAAGGATTTGAATACCTTTCCAAGACGGACCTCTACGATGCGAACGGCAATAAATATTACTACTGGAGCGATGGCTCGATCCATAACCTGGACCAGAATGATGTGAACGCGGCCAATTCCATCATCCTCATCCGCGATTACTCGTATGAATCCGACATCCGGGAGATGAACCTCGATGGGTTCGGAAAATACCCCGAGCGGTCGTGGGCGGTGCCCGTTGGAGCCGGCATCACCTTCCTGCTGAACGAAAAATGGCGCCTGAAGATCGGGGCCACCATGCACTTTACCTTCACCGATTACATCGATGGGGTAACCGGCAACAGCACCGGCACCCGCAAGGGCGATCCGAAGAACGATAATTTCCTGATGACCGCCTTCTCCCTTCATTACGACCTGATGGGCGTGAAACGTCCGGGTGAGCTTCCCGATACGGTGGACTATTCCGGTGTCGACTTTGTTGCGATCGATGCGCTGGATTCCGATGGTGACGGTGTGGTGGACGTGAGCGACAACTGCCCGGGAACCCCTTACGGGGTGATCGTGGACGGGCACGGCTGCCCGCTGGATGACGACAATGACGGGGTGCCGAACTTTTTGGATAAAGAGCCCAATTCCCCTTCGGGGGCGCTGGTGGATAAGGATGGAGTAGCGCTCAACGATTCAACGATCGCCTTGGGTTACCGGATGTATGTGGATTCAACGGGAGAGTTCATCAAACGGGTGGTGCTTCCCACGGCCATCACCGGTGAAGGCGGAACGCACACCGCGGCCGCATTGAAAGAATACACCGTGCTGATCGGCCAGTACAAATCGGGCGTGCCGCTCGATGAAATGGGAAAGCTGCTGAGCGTATCGGATGTAGCCAGCACGCAGATGCCCGATTCGAGCACGTACTATACAGCCGGGAATTTCAACTACCTGCGCGATGCGAATGCCCGGAGGGACGAGTTGATCAATGCCGGCTTCCCTAAGGCCAAAGTGGTGCAAAAGAAGAACGGCAAGTTCATCGAGCCCGAGCCCGAACCAACAGGCGTGAACGTCACACTGAACAATGGAGGCAATAATACAGGCAATACATCCGGTAACACCGGGAACAAGACCGGTAATACGAGCGGCAACACGGGAAACACTTCCGGAAATACAGGCAATACTTCGGGGAACACAGGGAACAACAGCGGCAATACGGGTAATACAGGGAACAAAACAGGGAACACCGGCAATACCGGGAACACAACGGGCAACACGGGTAATAACACCGGGAACACTTCCGGCAACACCGGCAATAATACGGGCAATACCGGAACCGGTGAACTGATATACCGGGTGCAAGTAGGTGCGTACAGCAAAAAAGTATCTAACAATGTATTCTCCGGTGTGCCCGATCTTATCGAGATAAAAGGAACGGACGGACTGTACCGTTATTTCTCGGGATCGTTCAAGGATATCAATGCCGCTTCGGCACGAAGGGCCGAGGTGACCTCCAAGGGTTATTCGGGCGCCTGGGTGGTGGCCTACAAGAACAAGGACCGGGTGAGCATTTCTTCAGGGGGAAACAACCAGCAGGAAGTAAAGCACGACAGCATCGCTGAGAAAAAGACCGTGAACACGCTGAACAAGGACCTGATCGTGTTCAAAGTGCAGCTCGGCATATTCCGAAGCGATCCCCCGAAGGACAAGATGGACAAAATGTCGAAGGTGCCCGGTGTGGAAGGAACTAAGCTGCCATCAGGACTTACGGCCTACCAGGCGGGAAAGTTCAAGGACATCAAGGATGCCCGCGCGCTCCAGCAGCGCTGCATCAACGAGTTCGGCATCCCGGATGCGTTTGTCATCGCCTATTTCAAGGACCAGATGATCTCGGTGCAGGAAGCGCTGGAGCTGCTGAAACAGAATTAATCCCGATTTTGCCAATCTAAAATTTGGCATTACTTTTGCATTAAGCAAGCCAAAAACCAAAAAATACAGCCATGAAACATTTCTTCAAAACCATCCTCGCAAGCAGCGCATTGCTTCTTGCCGTATCCGCAACCGCACAAACCAACGACAAGCCGGCCGGGCAGGACAGCAAGCCCCAGGTAAAGAACGATAAGGTGACCACGGGAACCACGGATAACAAGACCACGGGCACTTCCCAGAAAATGGCCGTGAACGAGAACGGTTCGGGTTCGGTGAAGAGCGGGAAGAATGCAAAGACCGTTACCCCGGAGAACAAACCGAAGGTCGACAAGCCGAAGCCTTCACCCGTAAGCCCTAAATAGATCCGATGAGAACCGCTCAATTCATAGCAGGCATCCTGCTTTTCTTTAGCTTTTCCTTTGCCGGCAAGGCCCAGGGGCTGTTGAACACGATCAACGAAGTGAAGAAGGACGTGGTGAACGACAATGGCCAGGACACGACTAAGAAAGAGACCAAGCCTGCCGACAAGCAGATCCAGAACAACATGAGCGTGAACGAGAACGGCTCGGGCCCCACCGGTCCGAAAAAGAAGAAGGGCGGGCTCAAGAAGCTCATCAACGACACGAAGGGTGCAGCCAACGGCACGGGCACCTCTACTGAAAAGTCGGGCCTGGTGGCACCGGCCGATGATTCGGGAGGGAGCAGCCGGAGCGTGAACGAGAACGGGAGCGGTACAAGCGGCACCAAGCGCAGCGTGAACGAGAATGGCAGCGGCACGAGCCGAAGTGTGAACGAGAACGGTTCAAATCCTAAATAATAAGAAGATCAAAAAAAGTCCCCTGCCTGAGGCGGGGGATTTTTTTATTCGATAGAACACCTGCCATGAGATCGACCACTTTAATTCTCGCGTTTAACCTGCTGCTCGCGGTTTCGGCCCGGGCCCAATCGAACGAAGAACTGTATAAGCAGGGAATGGAATACAAGGCCCAGTACAAGTACGTGGAGGGTCTTCTGATCTTCCAGAAGCTGGTAAAGGCCGATACCTCCAACGTGGATTACCTCTCTAACTGCAGTTATTTTTACTCCCGGGCGGGGCACCTGATGCCGGAGAAGGACCAGAAAAAATATTACACGGTGGCCACCTACCTCGCGCGCAAGGCCGTTACGCTCGATGAGAAGAATGCCGGGGCGCACTACGCACTGGCCCTCGCGCTGGGGCGCATGAACGAGAATGCGGGCAACTCGCAGAAGATCGCCAATGCCAAACGCATCAAGCTCGAGGCGGAGCGGGCCATCCAGCTCGACCCGAAGCAGGCGGGCGCTTACCATATATTAGGAAGATGGCACCGCGAGATAGCCGGGCTCAGCGGCATCAAGAAGGCGGCCATCAATTCATTCTACGGTGGCGTGCCGCCCGGTGGCTCGTTCGAGGAATCGGTGAAGGCATTTCAAAACGCCATCGGCATCGAGCCGAAGTACATGCTGCATTACTACGAGCTGGCCATGACCTACGCGGAGATGGATAAGGCCGACCTGGAAAAGGACATGCTTAAAAAGGCCCTTCAATGTCCCGTGCAGACGCCCGATGACCCGGAGACAAAAAAGAAGTGCGAGGGGCTGCTGAAGAAGCTTTAGAAGCTATTTCCTTTCCATCAGCGAGCGTACAAACTCCTTCCCTTCCGGTGCAATTCGCGAAAAGTGGATACCGAGGGCGTAAACAGCCGTAATGATGGCGCTTCTGTAAATGATATCGAGCACCGCACCGTGTATGCGCGGCAGGAAGTAGCTGATGCCGATGCAGACCGCAACCAGCAGCAGCACCACGGCAACGTATCTTCCGAACGGCTGGAGGCCGTAAGCACGGTAGATGATCAGTGTCTTGAAGAAGTTGAACAGAACGAGCGAGCAGCCGGTGGCGACCGCTGCACCCTCTATTCCCCATACGGGGATAAGCAATACGTTGAGAATAACAGAAAGGATAATGAGCGCAATGAGCACGAGCGATCCCTGCACGTATTTTTCCGAGTAATAGATGATGGAGCTGTTCATGCCGGTGGCCATGTTGAAGAACGCGCTTACGCTGATGATCATCACCACCGTTGAGCCCGCGTGGTATTTGGCCGGCAGCAGCCACAGCAGCGTTTGCGCATTGATGAAGAGCCCGGCAAAGAGCAGCCCCCCGATGATCATGAGCAGGCGGGTGGATTTGAAATACACGTCCTTTATCATTTTAAAATCGCTGCGCGCGATGGCATCGGATATTTTGGGATCAGCGATCTTGGAAAGGGCGTTGGCCGGCACTTCGATCATGCTCGCAATGGTGTAGGCAATGGTGTACACGGCCACGTGATCGAGATCGAGGTAGCTGCCGATGAAGATGGTGTCGATGTTGTTCTTGATGGCCATGGAGGCGAGCGATGCGATCGACAAAAGAAAAACATAGGAAGCCATCCTGCGCGGCTGCAGTTCCCTGATCAGGCTCCAATTGATGCTGAAGCTCACCGAACCGATCCGAAAGATGTAAATAATAAGCAAGAAAAGCTGGGATCCGATGGCGAGCACGAACAGCATCACAAATGCATTAAAGCTTAACAACTTCAGGTAATAAAGAGAAACAACAGCCATAATGAACAGGCGCTGAAAAATATCGTTCAGGAAAGATGGGACCGTAGTCTTGAACTGTACCGAAGCATATATGTTATAAATGGAAATCAGCCCGAGAAAAAGTGACATGGGAAAAATATAATTGAAGAATTCGACAAAGAGCGGGGAGTTTCCATAATGGGAAATGATCAGGTCTTTAAACGCATATACCAGTATGGCCACGATAATGTATCCCGTAAGAGCAACCAGGTTGATCAGTCCGAAAAATCCATTGTGCCCGGTACCCGGATCTTTGAACTTTGGAAAATACTTTATGGAAAAAGCCTGGAGGCCAAGCGGGAACAGGGTAGCGATCAGTACCGATGCCGAAAACAAGATCCGGGTCAGTCCTAACTCATCGGGCCTGAGCATACGCGGCTGCAGGACAAGCACGTTAACAAAACCAATAACCACTCCTATGTAGGAGATCAGCGTATTGGCTATGGCTTGTTTACGAATAGACCCCAAATGCCTATGGCTTTATAATGTTAACTTTGAAAACTCAAATTTATTTCACCTCTGGTTTTTTTTTACAGAGGAAATAAATGCTTATTAACAGTTTTATGAGCAATAAAAAACTCACGGAAAGAGAATTTTGGGAAAATTATTGGAAGAACCGCGAACAGAATGCCGTTGAGATAAAAAGAACAAAAAAAACACTGAGCACCAATTGCCTGCTCGATGTGTTCGATAAATATCTGCCGGTTAATGAAAATTTTCATGCTCTTGAAATAGGCGGTGCCCCGGGACAATACCTTATATATATGCACAGGCATTTTAAATACCATGTGCATTCGCTGGATTATTCAGACATCGGCAACCGACAAACAGTAAAGAATTTATCAAATGTCAATATAGAAGTAAAAGTTTATGAAAAAGATCTGTTTGCAGGAAATTTGACCGAAGGCTTGCCTCGGTTCGACCTTGTTTACTCGCTTGGATTCATCGAACACTTTGAAAACGTAACGGAAGTGGTAAAAAAACACATCGACCTGCTAAAGCCTGGCGGGATTCTGCTCCTGGGAGTACCGAACCTAAGAGGCATTTACCGTTGGTTCTTAAAGCAAACCGCACCGGAACATTTGTCGATTCATAACCTGGAAACAATGAAGATCGAAAACTGGGAACGATTTGAGCGGGAGTTGGGCTTTAAGCCCATTTTCAGAAATTACATTGGAGGGTTTGAGCCGTTGGTCATGAAAAAGTTGGAAATAAAAAACCCATGGACCTATTCTCTGAACTTTATGGTGAAAATTCTCATGTTTATTTTCTCCTTTAATTTCTCTTTTTTGAGAAAATACAACTCAGCGAAGTGGAGCGGTTATCTTATTGGTGTATATCAAAAATAATCTTATTTTTGATATAATAAATCATAGCCATGAAACCACCTCGACTCTTACTACTACTTGCCTTGTGGCTTCCCACGCTAAGCATAAATTCACAGAACATCGTAAACAATCCTGGATTTGAAACATACACCAGCATTCCGAATAATTGGAACGAGATAAACAGGGCAACGGGTTGGTCCAATTGCAATGGAAATTATATCAATCAAGGCTCCTGGGGATCGCCCGACTACTTAAGTCTTATCGGCACCGGTGTTGCACAATTACCCTGCGGATACCTCACCTGCTCCAATCCGCATACAGGTAATGGCGTTGGAGGCTTTACCACGTATAATGGTTACTATGCAAACTATGGCGAGTATTTAAGAACATACCTCACCTCTCCTATGATTGTAGGAAAGATTTATAATGTTTCTTTTTATCTGACGATGGGAACAAACAATCAATGCAAATACGTTACAAATAATATCGGCATGGCATTTTCAGTTGACTCAACCTGGCAAGTAACGGGCAATAATAAATTGCCTTATGTTCCACAGATCAATGTTAATACAGTGGTAGATTCTACTTCGTGGAAGAAGTATTCTTTTACCTATACTGCTGATTCTGCCTACAAGTACCTCACGATCGGAAATTTTTTTTCTGATGGCAACACAACACTTGTCGTGTCTAACGCCAATTCATCATATCCTTACACGTATTACATGGTGGATGATATTAATGTTGATCAGCAAGTTGACGGTGTAGTAAATCCGAATGACCAGGAAGCTTCGGTTTCATTGTTCCCAAACCCGTCATCGGACGAAGCATTTTTTAATATTACCTGGCCTATGAAGCAGGCTCGCCTATCATTCTTTTTGATCAACTCTTTAGGACAAATAATTTTTTCGGAGAATAATATTGCAACCTCTTTCTATCGGTTCAATTGCAATAGAGTGTCCAAAGGGATTTACTTCTATAAATTCAGCGATCGATCAGGAACGACTGCTTCGGGCAAACTCGTGATCAGATAAGAATCATTCTATCTTACGAATAAACTCTTACGGGGCCAGCCTCTCCGTCTTCCAGAGCCTGTATCCCACCTGGGTGTAAAGGATGCGGTCGTGCAGGCGGCTGGGCCGGCCCTGCCAGAACTCGATGCGCACGGGCTTGAGCTGGTAGCCGCCCCAGTGCGGGGGACGCGGAATGTTCTTGCCTTTGAATTTTTCTTCCAGCTCCTTCACTCTCCTTTCAAGCGTTTCGCGCGAAACAAGTGTATCGCTCTGCTCCGATGCCCACGCCCCGATCTGGCTCGGGCGGGGGCGCGATCTGAAATATTTATCGGAAACGGTTGTCGCCACTTTCTTAATGATCCCTTCCACGCGTACCTGCCGCTGCAGCTCGGGCCAGTAAAAGGTGAAGCATCCAAACGGGTTCCGCTTCAGCTCTTTTCCCTTGCGCGAATTATAATTGGTATAAAATACAAAGCCGTTATCTCCGAACCCGCGCAGCAGCACCACCCGTGCCGAGGGCTTCCCGCCCAGCGCGGAAGTAGAAACAACCATCGCATTGGGCTCGTGTATCTTCGCCTTAACGGCTTCCTCCATCCATTTGGCAAACTGGTCCAGCGGATCTTTCTTCACCGAAGACTCGTCAAGACTACCTTTAGTCAAATTATAACGAAGGGTAGAAATGAGCTTATTTACGTCTTTCATGAGCAAGGAAATAGCAGGCGGAACAATGGAATGTTGGAATATTGGAATTGTGAATTTGCATTGATTTTAATTTGAAAAGCTGTTTTCCCATTTTCCGGATTTTTCTTTCTCTTGCAAAGATTCGATCAACCTTATCAATTGATTCTCCACTTTGTAATGAAGCTTATCTAATAATTCAAAATCATCGGGTGAGATATGTCCGGCCTTATGGCAAGATACATAGGAAGAATGGAATTCTCCACAAGAGCCATTGGAATGATTTAATGAGTTCAGGTATTCTTTGATGCTTTTTCTGCAATACCCTTCTGCAATGTTCCTGGAAATGCTGTGAGCAGCATCAACAGCATTGGATGCAATCTTTGATTGGGAGTAAGGAGGCTTGGAGAATATCTTACACGCAAGGACGTATAGGTCTACAGCATCCTGCCACACATGCAACTTCTTAAATCCTCGGTTAATATTTTTTCGCTCGTTCATTTCTTAATTATTCCACATCATTCCAATCTTCCATTATTCCACTATTCCAGCCTATCGGGAACTTCATTATAATCATAAACGAGTTCCTATCACAAGAATATCATCCACCTGGTCCAGCTCTCCCCTCCATTCCTCGATGATCCGGTCGAGCTCCCTTCCCTGCTCTTCCATGTCGAGGTGCTGGATGCGCAGCAGCGTCTCCTTGAATTTTCCGTACTTGAGCTTCTTGCCCTGCGGCCCCCCGAACTGGTCGGCAAACCCGTCCGAGAAGATGTAAAGGGTGTCGCCCTTTCGTAAAGGTATGGAATGATTCGTGAACTTCCTTTCCTCGCCTTGCTTGAGGTTGCCCACCGGGAATTTGTCGCCCTTGGTCTCGATCAGCTGTCCATCGCGGATCAGCCAGAGCGGGTTCATGGCGCCCGCAAAATCGAACACCTGCGTTTTGCGGTTGAAGGAGCACACCGAAAGGTCCATGCCGTCTTTCACCGCGTGCTGCTCATCGCTGTACGACTGGCGAAGGGTGTAGCTTACACTGCGGTCGAGCGCCCCGATGATCTCCGAAGGCCGGGTGATCTCATCCTCGTTCACGATCTTCTCCAGCAGGTTGTGGCCCACAATGCTCATGAAAGCCCCCGGCACCCCGTGGCCGGTGCAGTCCACCGCGGCAAACAGCACCAGGTCCTGCTTGTCGCTGAGCCAGTAGAAATCACCGCTCACAATATCGCGCGGCTTGAACAGGATGAAGGTCTTGGGCAGGTACTTGCGCACGAACTCATCGGGAGGAAGGATGGCATCCTGGATACGCTTGGCGTAGCGGATGCTGTCGAGAATGTCCTTGTTCTTCTGCGCAAGCTGGGTGTTCTTCTCCGACACTTCGGCCGTGCGGATGCGCACCTTCTCCTCCAGTATCTTTTTCTCGCGCACCAGGCTCCGCTCGCGGATCTTGATGTAGGAGAAGATGAGCGTGATGCCGAACACGGCCACCAGCACGTAGAACCACCAGGTCTTCCACACGGGCGGGGCGATGTGAAAGCTGATCGAAACGGGATTCTCGTTGCACTTGCCCGAATTATTGCACGCCATCACCTCGAAGCGGTAATCGCCCGGGTTGAGGTTGGAAAAAACTTCGAAGTTCTGGCGCGTCACCGGGCGCCAGGCCGTGTCGTATCCCACCAGGCGCACGGCATACTTCACTTCTTCGGGGTTGGTCATGGAAATGCCGATGAAATCGAAATGCAGGTTATTCTCCTTGTACGAAAGCTCGAGGCTTGAAGAAAGCGGGTCCACGTCCTTCAGGTTCACGCGAAGGCGGTTAAGATGCGTAAGAGGCTCAAAATTGTTCGGTGCATCTTCGGAAGGGTTGTAGCGGTATGCACCGTTCACCGTTCCGAACCAGATGCTGCCGTTCTTTTCGCGGAACACCGCGTTGTTCTTGGCCTCGATGCCCGTGAAGCCATCGTGCTTGCCGTACGAATAAAAAACGTTCTGCCCGTAATCGAACCGTGTCAGCCCCCGGTTGGTGCCGATCCAAAGATTGTTCTTGTCATCTACGGTCAGCAGCGTAACGAAATCCGATATCAGGCCGTCCTTCTGCTTGTACGATGAAAATGTTTTGCCGTTGTAGAGGTACACGCCTCCGCCTTCGGTTCCCACCCAGATCTCCCCTTTCCTGCCTTCGGCAATGCTCGTGATGTTGGAATGCGTAAGCCCTTCGTCCTTTTTGAACTTGGTGATGCTGGCGCCTTTGAGCCGCGAGAGGGATTTCTGCCGCGTGCCTACCCAGATGTTCCCTTTCGAATCGGCCAGCAGCGCGGTGATGTCGTTGCCGCTGAGGCCGTTCACCTCGCGGTATTGCGAAATAGTTTTGGAGCCCAGGCTGTAAACGAACAGCCCGTCATTGGTGCCGATCCACAGGTTGTTCTCCCTGTCGAATGCCAGCGCGCTCACGTACGGGTTGCACGATTCGTTGATGGGCACAACGCTCTCCGCTTTTTTGCGCGAAGGGCTGTACTTCATCACCCCGCTTCCCCACGTGCCGATCCAGATATCGCCTTCCCTGTCCTTAACCAGCGACCGGACACTTTTTCCATCCAGCTCTTTGATCTGGCCGATCGGCCTGCCCTCCTCTTTTGGCAATACGGAAATGCCCAGGCTCGTCCCGAAAAATAAATTGCCCTCGTTGTCCTGCGATTCGGCCAGCACCTGGTCGTTCACCAGCCCGTTCTTCACGTTGTACGAAACGAACCGCTCGCCCTTGAATATGCTCAGCCCGGCTCCCCACGTCCCGATCAGGATGTTCCCTTCACGGTCTTCGGCAATGCATTTGATCTTGTTCACGCTCAGGCCCCGGTCGGTATCGAACTGGCGGATGCCGTTGGGTGCAATGCGGAAGATCCCGTTGTCCCACACGGCCGCCCATATTTTTCCTTTTTGGTCCTCGTACAGCGCGCTCACGCCCGCAAACGTGTTCGCACTCACGGGAAGCTTTTCCGCTGCATTGCTCTTTATATTGTACTTGTAGATGAGCCCGTTCTGCGTGCCCATCCAGATGTTCTCGCTGCGGTCGAGCATCATCTGCGTTACGCGAAGCGCGGGCAGGTTCTCGTTGCGAAGAAATTCATACCTGCCCTTATCGGAATATTTAACACCCACACCGGTGAGGAACCACATGCGGCCGCTCTTATCCTGCGCAATGGAAAAAACATACTGGTCGAGGTCATTGGTCGAAACGGCCTCGAAATTATTTTCATTCGTAAGATCTCCATCGGGGTCCTTGATCACCACCGCTCCTTTCGTTTCGGTGCCGGCCCAGATCTTTCCGTCCCTGGCTTCGAACAGGCAGAAGATGTACTTATCCTGCGGAAACTTGGACGAGCGGACCGCGGTAAATTTTTTTCCGTCATAGAAAGTGAGCGTACCGTTGCCGTGCCCGAACCAGAGGCGGCCCTTTCGGTCCTTCAGCATGCAGATCACGCTGTTGTCGGCCAGCCCGTCATCGGTGGAATAGTTCTGAAAGCTGCGGCCATCGAAGCGGCTCACCCCGCTGTTGGTGCCCAGCCACAGGTAGCCGAGGGAGTCCTGCTGGATGCACAACACGTTGCTCTGCGAAAGCCCCTGCTCCACCCCGTAATTGTCGAACGAAAAGGTTTGTGCGAATAATTGCCCGGAAATAAAAAGGCTGAAGAATATGAATGCTCCGCGTTTCATCTGTGCAAACAGAACACAAAGTAAAGAAATAAAACTCATCGCAAACACACGCTCAGGGGAACAAAAACCCGGCAGGTCATCCTTGCCGGGTCCGGGTGTTAAAGGCAGGTTTATTTTCGGGTCAATAGCCAATCACGGTTTGCCTCGGCTCAATGCTGAACCAGGTGATCTTATACCCGTAAGGTGCACCGTTGCTCACCGGGTTGCCTTGTTGGTCAACGCCATAGGTAACCGTCATCGGCTCTGCAATATCGTGTATGACCTTTACTCCTTTAAGCGGGTTGTACACAAAACCTGATTTCAATATTTTTTGAACGGTGGGGGTGGTTATGCCGGTCGTGAAGTCCTGGCCGGAAGTTGTCATTCCCCATGATGCGGTGTTAGCAATGTTATGCACTGAAGTGTCTCCTTTGACGGAGAGCATGATGGTGGTGTCCACCGTATTAAAGATGCGAAGACGGTTGAAGTCCCAGGTGTTTGTCTTTATCACCGACACGTTATCGTTGTGCGTGAACGTTACGTGCGCCTTCACCCGGTCAACGAGCGAATCGCCCGGGACAAGCAACGGGTTGGCTATGTTCTTTAATAACCCGCCTGTAACATTTGTAACGGTGCAGGTTCCGTTGAGCCAGAGGGATCTGTTGACAAAGTTCAGATAAACGATCTCGTATTGCTTGAATGTGATTGTTGCGCCCGCACCAGGGGTTTTCCAGGGAACGACCTGTCCGCTCATCACTGCGTGCTGTATGTCTATTTCACCCGTGCGCGCCTGGGTGCCGTCCTCGTTCTTGCCATAATATGTTATTTTGATCAGCCCCGTTGGATTGTTCGTGCTGATCCCGCTTGTGTCGATCACCGCATGTGCGATGGCAAAAAGATTATGGGTTGCTGCCGAATCGCCCCCCGCGAGGGTTGATATGGCCGAGGCCGCCAGCGCATCGTTAACACCCTGGTCCAGCTCGCGGTTCAGTTCCAGTTCATCTGCTGCAATGATGGATTGCGTGGCGGTATCGTCTGTAGAGGTAACCAGTACGTAATCATGCGTTTTTTTACAGGCAGAGACTGCGATTGTCATTAAGATGGCCGCCAGGAAATAATTTAAAATGATCTTGTTCGCTCTCATTTTTTTACCGGATGACGATCTTTTCTGCACCTGCAAAGACATGGTCCTTGAATAATTTCAAAAAATATATCCCCGGGGGCCGGGATGAAACATCGATCCGTGTTCTCGCTCCGGTGATCTTTACTGAACAGATGACATTTCCTAAAAGGTCATAGATCTTTGCTTCACCACTTCCGCGAAACTGGTCATCCTTCATCTGCAGGGTAAGATCACCGCTGCCCGGGTTCGGGTAAACAGTAAACGGATCAGGTATTGTTGTTTCCTGTATTCCGGTTCCGCAACCATTGACAATTACAATAAAAGGGCGTGTCGTGGTGAGCACGGGCGTACTGTTGTCGGTAGCGATCACATTGAGCGTGCGGATACCGGTGTCAGCTACGGCCGGTATCACCTGCACGGTAGCTGAAGCAATGCTGTTTGCATTGACCGGGTTAAGTACAGAGATACCCGTGAGCCCGATGGATGATGCGGAGATCGTGCAGGTCTGGCCCTGCTGAGGGCATAAGAACGAAACTGGAATCGTCAATGTATCCAACGCACAAACAGTAAACGTATCGCACGCCTGGTTGCCGTTGAGAATAACTGGCGGGATGATATTGCCGGTCACACACGTGTTGAACGTAAATGATTTCCCGTTCAGCCAATTAAGGCCGTCATTGGCTCCGAAAGGACCGTAGTATTGTGTTCCCGGGATGCTGAACGTTCCGAACTGCGCAGAATTTATTTTGTTGCCCTTGTTCACTCCCACCGTAGCGGGCACTCCGCCAAATCCCTGGAATCCGCCAGACGTATCGGAGCAGGCCCAATTCATCCCCACCGAACTAGAGTAGCAAAATGAAACGTTATTCCCTCCCGGCAGGATCGGGTCCGTTCCGTTGGTGATCGTCAGCTGAAAAGAATCAAAAAGATTATCAACATCAACAATATTCAGAGGGGAATCGTAAAATCCAACAGCATTCCATTGTACGATCATGTACGTGGGCGTGATCTTATAATAGACCCGGTCGCCACCCGGCAGGTTGCTTCCTCCGTAGGTATCCACATTGGCATAAAAAGGAGCGATCATCAGCGTGTCTGTCCCGAACGGGTACGGCCAGTTGACAAAATGATAGATCGGTTTTACAAAGGAGATGTTCCCGTTGTTATTGATATAAACCGTATCGAAGCTCTGACCATAAAAGCAAAAGTTGAAAGGCAGCGGGATAGGCAGCGTAGAGGCGTCATCGTTCGTATAATTGTTCTGGGGCAATCCCTGGTTTGTAATGCCCGTACCTTCCGTTAATGGAACCAGTTTGAAGGTAGTGTCGCTCCCGTTAACGGGGACGGGAATGTAGCAGACGCAGGAGTCCTGGGCGAACATGCGCGGGGCGCTCAGGAGCAGGCAGGAGAGAGAAACGATAAATTTTTTCATGCTCTTTGTTTTCCGGGCATCTTGTTGCGCTGATATGCAAGTTTAAGGATTAATTTCTTATTACGAAAATCCGCAGAGGGATCGGTAATGTCTCAGTTTGGATTATCCTTGTCATGTCACTTCTTCAAAAAAACAAACTGAGACACTACCGAGGAATCAGGTCTGCAAGAATCAGAACCTCGCCCCAAACCCGAAATAAATGCTTCTCCCCATGGCCGGGATGATGCCGGGCCCGGGATATTCATCGGTGCGCAGGTTAAAATATTTTTCATTGGTAAGGTTGCTTATCCCCGTTTTTATATTGTAATTCTTTATTTTGACCTTGCAGGACCAATCTACGGTTCGATAAGCAGGAATGGCACCGGCAATGGCATCGCTGCTGTATTCGATGTTATCGGCCGTGGAATAGGTCTTGCTTACGCTGCTCACCAGGAAAGTGGTTGAGAATTTTCCGAACGAATAGTTGATCCCCAGCCGGTCGATATTTGCCGGGGCCATCTCTTCCACGTTTCCTTTATAGGGGCCGTCCACATACCTTGCATCAATGTAGGAATACGAATTAAAGAAGCTGATGTTCCCGAATCGCGTTCTGACCGGGTTCAATTCAATGTATGTTTCAACCCCTCGATGCACGCTGTTCCCTATGTTGGTGCGATAGGTGTAGGGATTGCCGTTGAGATCGGTGCGCAATTCGATGCCTATCTCATCATTAAATGCCAGGTAAAAAACTCCGATGTCAAAATCAAGGAGCCCTTTGATCTTTCCGCGCCAGCCCAGGTCGGCATTGTATCCGGAAACATCTTTCATGTTGGGGTCGAGCACAGATGCCACTCCGATAGGGGTCAGGTTCGAATACGGTGTGGGTTCGTACGTCTCAGAAATATTGCCATAGAGGCTGGTCCTGCTGCTTGTCCTGAACTGGAGGCCGGCTCCGGCAAGCGGGATGAGCCAGGTCTGAAGCAATTCGGTGTTCACAATGGCGAACGAGTTCGGATCCGTAACATAGCCTTTGGAAGTGGTTTGGATATATTCGTACCTGAACCCTGGCGTAATGGAGAAACGCGAACCGATATGGAATGTGTTTTCAATAAAAGGAGCGGCATTCGAAGTGGTGAAATCAAGAACGTACTCATAATCGCCTCCATACAGGTTCAGGTCGAAATCGCTCCCGGTGGAGCCGGGCCCTCCGCCCTGCCTTTTCATTGTTCCGTAAAAGTATCGTGCTCCCGCTGCCACGGTCTGCCACACCCCCCCGATCCGGTAACGGGCAAGCACGCGCAGCTCATTGGTGGAATTCAAAAATGCTTCGCGCTGCACCTCGCGCTGCACGTACGTATTGGTGATCGGGCTTATGCTGTCGGCTACTCCCGGTCCTCCATCCTCATTCTTCCACACCAGGTCGCGGGCGCTCCTGTTCACCGCAGATTTGAACGAGACCCGCAAGTTATCCGAAACCTCATAGTCCGCAGTAAGCGCAACAATATTCCAGGGACTTTGCAGCCAGTTCCGGGCGCGGGTGGAACGGCCCGGGTCCGTGCTGAACAGGGTGTCCGTCAGTCCTCCCGGCATGTGAATGTAGTTTCTGAAGAGGGTGTATTCCAATCCCATTTTAAATTTACGGGTGAACCGGTATTCGATCTTTCCGAATCCCGTTACCTGCCTGTAATCGGAATTCGGCCTCCATCCCAAAGTGGATTTGAATTGAACGTATGAATAATAGCTCAGCTTTTTATATGTGCCGCCAACGGAGTTAAAAGAATTCGTGAACCCGTAGCTTCCCACGGTTTGCTGTGTAGTTACCTCCAGGGGGTTATCCTTGGGGCCGTCCTTCATGATAAAATTGATGACCCCGCCAAACTGCGGCCCGAACTGCAGCGAGGCTGCCCCGCGGACCACTTCAACGCGTTCCACCGCTTCCAGGGGAGGCAGGTAATACGATTCGGGGTAGCCGTACAGGTCAGCGGCAATGTTGTACCCGTTCTGCCGGGTCTGAACTTCGATGGACTGGGTGGGCCGGAGCCCCCTGAAAGCAATGCCGTTGGCCGGGAACCCGCCTCCTTCCGTTTCCGAATAATTGGCTCCCGGTATCCGCCCCAGTACTTCGCGCGGGTTATTTTGCGCGGTGTTCGCATTCATGCTGTCCAGCACAAGCACCTCTGTTTTTTTTCCGGAATAAATAATTCCATCGCGGGTTTCGGGCAGGTACCCCATTCCGTTCACGCTGATGATGCCGGTGATCGGAACTTCCTTAAGCTGTGTTATCTTCCAGGCGAGGCGAAAGTTAAGCTCGCTGGTCTCGTTCTCTTTGATGGAAACATTCTCTGAAACTGGCCGGTATCCCGCGATGCTTACCATCACGGAATGATCTCCCGCTGGTATATTGCTCACCTTGTAATTCCCCTTTGAATCGGTCAGCGCAATAAGTTTTGTTCCGAGGACCGACACAACGGCCGATTCAACGGGATCCCCCGTGCTGTCCGTTACAGTACCTTTCAGGTTCCCGGTTTGCGCCAGGGCCAGGCCGGTATAGAACACCAGCAGGAAGGTCAGGAAATGCCGGCTCCCGGTTCCTTTTTTCATTTTTTTTCCAGCTCTTGCAAGAATCACAAAGTAAAGAAATTAACGAACCGGGTAAAAATAAAAGAGTTCCGAATTTTTCTTCCCGGAACCCTTTTCTCTTAATGTTAATTATTTACGAAATCACGATCTCCCCCACTATCACCCAGCCGGAGCTGAACTCCGCCTTGCGCTTGTGCCTCCAGCGGGCATAGGCCCTCAGGCGCTTGCTTTCGCTGGGCACTCCCAAAAAGAGCTTGAAGTGCGACTTGGTGCTTTCAATGGTGGTCTTGCTCGGGATCAGGTCCGGTTCATCCGGTAAAACGACATCGATCACGTAGCGCAGCTCGGCCACGTAGCCGTCTATCATGCTGGAACGGGTCTGGTCCGAGGTCCTGCGGAAGTGAACATCCACAATGCCCCCGCCAAGGTTGGCAAAGGCCACTATGGGCGGAGCGGTGCTGTGCTTTTCCGTGGGCTCGGTATCGGGGATGGTTATCTTGAGCGCGCGTTTTATCTCGTCCGAAGCTTTTTTGTTCTTGCGGATGTGCTCGCCCACAAAATCGCGCAGGAACTTCTGGAACGTTTTGCGCGTGCTTTTTTTGGCCGATACCTCGCTCACCCTGCGGTCGGCTTCTTTGCCTCCTCTTGCAAAATCGCTGTTCCAGATGGCCTGCCTGTTCAGCAGGTCGTTCCAGTCCTCATCGGGAATGCTGAGATACACACGCAGGATGGGGGCCGTGCCATCGGGCAAGGTGAAATTGCGCGAAAGTTTGCTCACGAAGTTCTTCTGCCATTCGTCAAAATCCGCATCGGTAGCGGGTATAAAGCTCCGCTTGGTGGGCGCAAGCGCCAGGATCATCACATTAAGTATTGCGGCCACTTTTTGTTTCCCCCGCACTTCCGCCAGAATCTCATGATTCTCGGTTAGATTCTTGGGAATCTCCACAAGATTCCTCCGATTCTCGGTTAGATTCTTAGGAATCTCCGTTAGATTCTTCCGATTCTCCGGTAGAATCTTGTGATTCTCCGGCAGAATCCCGGGAATCTCCAGCAGATTCTTCCAGTTCTCCGGTAGATTCCGCAGATTCTCGTGCAGATTCTTTTGATTCTCCTGTAGAATCGAATGATTCTGATAGATGATCCGGCCATTCTCCCCTGTTTCCCTCTGAATTCGGCCTCTCCCGGCCTCCTTCCAACTTCTCTTCGTTTTCATTGTGTTTGATTTTTAGCGTTACTTGTTAAGGAATGTTTTGTTCCTGTTTATACACCGGGGATTTAAGGCGGGTTATATGGTACTTTCCCTATATGATGAAAACACCATAGCGGAAAAACCTCAGTTTTCAGAGGGGTAATAATAATTGTGCGAATTAACCGTTGTACAAACAGCCGGGATCAAAAAGAGGTTTATGCTGCCGGAAAAGTTCTATAAAAATTCTCTTGCAAAGGGCATACTTACCCTCAGGGAATACTGCGTGCTTTGGTACGAAGCCAGCAATTTCCAGATCAAGGAAATTGCCTCCCGGCTTCACGTAAGGCAAAACCGGGTGAGCGCCATCATCCGGCAAATATGCCGGAAGCTTGGCGTAAAAACCATGCGCGCGGCCATTAAAAAAGCCTGCTTTATGGGGATTCTTACGAAGGATGTTTGCTGAAAATTACTGGATAATAAGCTTGCCGGTGGCAATTTGCTTTTCTTCGGAAGTGATCTGGTAAAAATAAATGCCAGAAGCTTGACCTGACAGATCTACTTTATTTAGAATTTGAGGATTAAGATTTAAAATCGAAAAAATTTCCTGACCAAGCGTATTATAAATTTTCATTATTCCTTTTTGAATATTAGTTTTAAAATGAAAAATGCCTGAAGACGGATTGGGATAAACAAACACATTACCCGGAATATTTTCTTCCTTTATGCCTGTTGTAGCACCTAATTTGGCAACAAAAATATCATCCGTTGCTCCTGAATTATCAGTATTTGTTAATGTATTACTGCCAAAAGAAGAAGAAACGCTAAAAAAATCTCCTGTTATATATACATTGCCGCTGCCATCGATACTGATGCCCCATGCAACATCCCATTTATTACCGCCAGCACTCTTCACCCACAATACATTGCCGGCAGGGTCATATTTTACTACAAAGACATCATAAGTATTACCTGTATTATCAGTATTGGTTAGGGTATTACTTCCGAAGGTTAATGTTGGGCTTCGGAAACCGCCTGTAACATATGCATTTCCTCCTGTATCGGTAATTATGCCTTCCCCTCCATCATCATTTGTTCCTCCTGCGCTTTTTGCCCAAAGTACATTACTGGAAGGAGAATACTTTACAATAAAAAAATCTCCGTTTGTTCCCGAATTTGTTAAGGTTGTGCTTCCGAATGTTATTAAGGGGCTGTCAAATGTTCCTGTTGCAAACACATTGCCTCCTGCATCTGCATACACGCCAAATCCGCCATCCGCAGAAGAACCTCCTGCGCTTTTAGCCCACAGTACGTTGCCGGAAGCATCATACTTTGCAATGAAGAAATCGTTGTTAGCTCCCCCGGCATTTGTTAAAGTTGTACTTCCAAAGGTTATTGAATTGCTTTGAAAATACCCGGTAACAAAAATGTTCCCACCTGCATCGGCACACACGCTAAGCCCCTGATCTTGCGAATTTCCCCCCGCACTTTTAGCCCATAAAACATTTCCTGAAGCATCATATTTAACAATAAAGAGATCACGTGATCCAGAACTTGTTAACGTTGTGCTGCCAAAGGTTATTGTCGCACTGTTAAAATATCCTGTTATTATAGCATTTCCATTTGCATCGGTGCATATTCCCCATCCTAAATCATCACCGGTGCCTCCTGCGGCTTTCGCCCAAATCACGTTACCTGAAGAATCGTATTTTACAAGAAAAACATCTCCTCCTGTCATGCTTGTAACTGTAAAAGTATAAGAGCCAAATGTAATTGTAGGGCTTTGGAATGTGCCTGTTACATATGTATTTCCATTTGCGTCAGTTACAACTCCTTTTCCTGTATTTAACCATGTAGTACCAGCACTTTGTGCCCATGATGAATTGCCGGAAGGATCGGTTTTCGATATAAACATATCTGATCCTCCACCATTTGTTAATGTGTAGCTGCCAAACACAATTGATGGACTTTGAAAATAACCCGTTATAGAGGTATTTCCAGTCGCATCAGCACTTATACTATAGCTGATGTCATTAGCATTTCCTCCTGCGCTTTTTGCCCAAATCCAATTAGGAGTTTGAGACTGAAGGCTAAAAGAATCAAGAATAAATAGAAAATAGATTTTTTTCATTCTAATGTAAAGATAAAAAAAAGCGTGCTTTATGGGAATTTTAACGAAGGATAATTGCTGATTATTGGATAATAAGCTTGCCGGTGGCAATTTGCTTTTCTTCGGAAGTGATCTGGTAAAAGTAAATGCCGCTGGGCATGTCGCCTCGTTCTATTGTTACCTGTTTGCCGGAGAATGCGATCTCTTTTTCTCGATTTCCTAAAACATCATATAATATTAATTGAGCATTTTTTATCTGGCCTTTAAAATAAAAAACTGTTTGCATAACAAATGGGTTAGGAGAAATTTGTAGTGAAATCTCATCTTGAAGTTCGTCAACAGACATGATTTTTCCACAAGAGAATTTTGCCAAAAAAACGGATTCTCCGCCTGTAAGATGCAAGGTGTCGGTGCCGACTACAAAAGGATTAGTCGCATAATCTCCGGTTATATATACATTTCCGAGATTATCTGTACTAACTCCATTTTGATCATCTCCACCACTCGTGAGAGTGAAACCACAAAGTGCGTTTCCATTGGAGTCATATTTTACAATAAACATTCCATCTGTAGTATTACTAGAAGGGATAAGGGATAAGGAGCCAAAATTTATTTGAGACACTCCACAACTTCCAGTTACATATATATCGCCAACTCTATCAGCATTAACACAGTACCCAATAACACTATTATTACTTACAGCTGATTTTGCCCATAAGGCAGTACCAGATGAATCATACTTAACTGTAAAAATATTTGCTCCATTGCCCGAATATGTTAATGTATAACTCCCAAAGGTGATATTGGGTCCCTGAAAACTACCCGTTACGTATATATTCCCAAACTCATCTAAGCTAATTGCATTTCCTCTGTCTGAGGCGGTTCCACCTGCTGATTTTGCCCATATTACCGCCCCGGATGAATCGTACTTGACAAGAAAAAAATCTGCTGACCCTGAGTTCATCAATGTAATACTACCAAATGTAATTGAGGGACCCTGAAAATATCCGGTAAGATAACTATTGCCATTTATATCCGAACTAACCCACGTCCCCCACGCAACATTATTGCCTGTCGGAGATCTTACCCATGATACATTACCTAATGCGTTATATTTGACAATGTAGCTGTTCGCAGAACCTGAATTAATTGCGGTATAATTCCCAAAATTGATAGAAGAACTCCAAGAGACACCCGTTAAGTATGCATTATCTAAAGAATCTACGCTAACAGAATATGCATCATCAGTCAATGACCCGCCTCCAGATTGAGCCCATATGACATTTCCAGCTGAATCATACTTCACTATAAAAACATCTCTTGTATTACCCGAATTATCAGTATTGATCAACGTGAAAGAACCAAACGTAATAGAAGAGCTTTGAAAGCTCCCAACTAAATAAATATTGCCAGATTTATCAGAATTAACAGAATACCCGTAATCGGATTTGGGCCCTCCGGCTGATCTTGCCCAAATCACATTTCCCAGAGAGTCATACTTCGCGACAAAAACATCTTCACTGTTAGAGGTATTTGTCAATGTATAAGTACCAAAGATAACAGAGGGGTTATTATAATAGCCTGCGATGTAAACACTACCAAAAGAATCAGTACAAACTGTCCAGCCTTCAGCTCCTCCACTATCAATGGCTGATTTGGCCCAATCCCAACTTGTCTGGCAAATTGCAATTGCAGGCACAGGAAAAATAATAAAAATTAATAATATTTTTTTCAAGCTTATGCTGCTATTCATATTTACGGCTAAAAACATCTTTTTACGGCATAGCTGATACACCTATTACCACCGTTAAAGGTGGTAGTGTTGAAGTTGAAAGAGAAAAAGTGGGGTTTTTATTACTACTATTTCCCGCTAATTTTCTTTTTCAATTCTTCGATTTCCTTTTGTTGTGTTTCAATCATAGCTTCCTGTTCTTGCACTGCCTTTATTAAGGGGATGACCATAAACACGGGCAGAGGCCTCTTACATTATATTCCAACAAGGCTAAAGTAGTATTTACATATAATAGTGCAATTTTTTTCTGCGATTACTTTTTAAACATTTTCAAATAAGTGAAAAAAAACAAAAACCCCCGGTTATGTTACCGGGGGTTCCTTTATTATATATGATCATTAATTTTAATACACCATCAGCTTCTTAACCGATTTGTTGGTACCGTTGGAGATGGTGAGCATGTAAATTCCCCTGGCATTGCCCTGCAGGTTCAGCTGCTTGAGGAACGTGCCCGAGAAGTTCGAAACCTTCTCTTCGTACACCACCTGCCCGAGCGTGTTGGTGATCTTGATGAGGTAATTATCCCTGTTGGGGGAATTGAACCACACATCAAAGTTACCGTTGTTCGGGTTGGGGTACACCGAGAACTGCCCATCGGCAAACAATTCTCCTTCTCCCGTACACACGATGACGGTGCCGGTTACGGGCGTTCGGCTGGTGTTGCACACAATATTGGTGTACTGCCAGTTGTAGAAGAAGTAATAGTAGCCGGGCGAGCCCGCGTTGCTGTTGGTGATGTTCACGCTTGCAGACGGATACGGGTACACCGCGCCAGAGTTATTCCGGTAGCAATCCACCGTTCCGCGGAACTTGATGAAGTAGTTCGTTCCGGGGTAGAGGGTTACGCCCAGCGGGTAGGTCACGGGCGTGGTCGGGTTCTGGAACATGAACTGGGTGGTGTCCCAGTACGTGTTGCCCTGCGGGTCGATGATCTCGATGGTGCGGTTGCCATCGGAGTTCACGTAGATGTCCACTGAGTTCAGCTTGATCGGATTGATCACATCGAAATACAGCCCGCGGATGTCGTTGGCTGTGAACATGGCCCCTGTTCCCATCGAGTTGGTGAGCGGACCAACGCTGGCGTTGCCCCCGTTGGGGAAGTTGCGGTCAACATACCAGGTGGTGGTCGAAGTTATGTTCGGGTTGTAAGTAGGACCCGTGTTCACCACGCTGCCTCCGCCCTGCTGGTTCCACCAGCGCAGCGTTCCCGGAGAAGACGGGGATGCGCTGAGGTTCACAATTCCGCCCGGTGAGCAAACCTGCCCGCCCGTAGTGGTGGGAGCGCTGTACGAGCTCGATGCGATGTTAATATAGGAAGTAACCGTTTTGGTATCGCTTCCGTTGATGTTGGACACCGTAAGCGTAACGGGATAGTTGCCCGGTGTATTGTAGTATACCAGGGGGTTCTGTGCCGTTGACGTTGACGGGATTCCACCGGTGAAGGTCCAGCTCCAGCTCGTGGGCGTAAATGCCGACCAGTCGGTGAACTGGATCGCAGCACCCGGGCAGGCATTCAGCTTGTTGGCCGTGAAGTTGGCCACAGGCGCGTAGTTGCCCGGAGTGTAGTAAGGCGATTCCCACATGCCGCGTCCGTATGTGGAGCAGCGCAGCTTGTTGCCGGTTGTGAAGTTCTCGATCTGCGTAACGATCACGTTCGGCAGGCCCGTGCTGAAAGGCTGCCACACGTTCATCGTTGCATCCTTATAGAACACGCCCACATCCGTTCCGATGTACAGGCCATCGTTGGAGCCGTTAATATAGGTAACACAGTTGATCGGGATGTTGGGAAGTGTTGCCGAAAGGCTGGTCCACGTGGTGCCGCCATCGGTGGTCTGGTAAACCTTCAGCGTGTTGGTGTATCCTCCATAGGTTACCCACACTTTGCTCGTGTTGGTGTTGTGGCAGGCGATGTAGGACACCTGTCCGCCCGGCAGGCCGGTGATGGCCGTCCAGGTATTTCCGCCATCGGTGCTCTTGTAGAGCGTTCCGCCCTTGGCGCACCAGAGGTAGTTTCCGTTGGCTGCGCATTGAGCCACAGCCTGGATGGTCTCGGTTCCGGTCAGCGTGCCCATCTGCGTCCAGCTTTGCCCGCCATTGGTGCTCTTCCACATGTTCACGAAACCTGCGATCAGGTTATTGGCCGTTTGCGCATTTTCTCTCCAGGGGGTAACCCACGCGCCTGTTTCAGTGATGCCGTTGTTGGCAGTTGACCACGAAGCGCCACCGTTGGTGGAACGGTTGAGCGAGCCGTTGTACTGCGATCCCCACATGTTGTTGTCGTTGGCGCGGCTGATGAAGCAAAGCATGCCGTCACCGCCCATGGTGGCAGCCCAGGTACCGGTGTACTTGTTGGTCCCGTTATCCTGGTTGCCGGTGATGAGCAGGGCATTTGTATTGGTGGATTGTCCGAACCCATACAGTTCTGCGATGCTGAGGTTGTTGTTCAGGTTGGTCCAAGTAGAACCGTCATTGGTGGAGTGGTACACGCCTCCGTCACTGGTGACGTAGATCTCCGTAGCGCTGGTATAGAGTGCGCTGTGGTAATCCACGTGCGTGGTGGTGGCGATCTGCGAGTAACTGCCGCAGGAATTGGTCGATTTCCAGAAGGTGGTTTGTCCGCCCAGAAGCACTTCAGCCGAGTTGGTCGGATTCACTGCAATAGCAAGGTCATACCATTCCTGGTTGCCGAAGTTTGAAGGAGAGGTCTTGGTTGTCCAGCTCGTTCCGCCATTGGTGGATTCGTAAACACCCGTTACACCATAGTTCGGTGCGGGTGCACCGGCAATGAGGTAAATGATCTGGTTGTTGGCGGGCGTAACGGCAAGCGCCATGCGGCCTACGTTGGCCACGGGCGGAAGACCGGTTCCCACCTGGGTCCAAGTGGCACCGTTGTCCGTAGAGCGGTAGAACTGGGTTCCGCAGGCGTAAACGGTTGCCGTGCTGGAGGTGTTGAACTCCATGCTCTTGAACGATCCGGCCTGCACCTTGGTAAAGGTTGTACCGCCATTGGTGCTTCGGTAGATGCCCGAAGTTGTGGCGCACATGATCACCTGCGTATTGGTGGGATCGAGGAGCACGCGGCTGATCACGATGTAAGAGGCCTGTCCGAACGAAAGTCCCGTAGTGCTCCAGGTCACGCCTCCATCGGTAGACTGGAGAAGCCCTACGGAGTTGTTATCGAATGCATCCCCGTCACCGGTTGCGAGGTACAGGTGGTTGGAGTTGGTGGGATCGATGGCGATATCCGTGCAGCCGATCACCGTAGCGGCCTTGTCCGTAAGCACGCTCCAGGTGGTTCCACCGTTAGTGGATTTCCATAATCCGCCTGCGGGTGTGCAGGCATACAGCGTGCTCGTGCTGTTGGGATCCACACGCAGCGCGTTCACGCGGCCTGCGCCCGACATGCCCGAAGTATTGGAGGGCCCCAGCGGGGTCCAGCTACCGGCCATCTTGTTGATGGGATAGTTCTGGTAATAACGCTGCATCTCTTCCCACAGGTACGAGGGGCTCGGGCGGCTTCCATCCTGGTAGATACGTGTCCGCATGAACCATTCCCAGCGCTTGTAGAGCGAAAAACCGGGAACTTCACCTGCGTCTTCGCCTTCCTCGATGGCTTCCTTGGTGTTGAGCATTTCTGCTTTCTTCTCCGTGTAATACGTATTGAACGCCTTCTGGACGTCATGGTAGTTTACAGAAGGGTCCTGCATCATCTTCACCCAGTCGGTACCGGGCTTCTGTGCCGAACACAGCACATAACAAAACAGGCTGGCGGCAATGAGATAGAATTTCTTCATGGGAAACAGTTGTTGGTTAGGTTTTTTGTTAGTTGCTTGTAAAAAAGAACGCGTAAAAGTAGGTTTTGAGCCGGCAATATCCAAATTTTTAAACGGTTTTTTTTCAACCAGTTGCGTTAGTTTCAGGCTTTTAATAACATTTTTTTAAGGCAGTGCAACTTTACTTGCAGTTTCAGTGTCAATTTTAATAAAATTTGTCCTGTAAATTTTGTCCGTTGCCCAGAAATATGATAATTTCGCGACCCGTTAAAAAGTTATTTTACAAATAAACGCAAAGCCATGCTTCGAAAAATCCTCCTGTTTGCATCCCTCCTGATCATTTCCCTTTTTTCACAAGCACAAACCAATACCTGGCAGCCCGCCCAGGTGAATGTCGTTGACGGAACCAATTCCTACGGCAGCATCGAGGTGTGGTACTCCCTCTCCGGCTGCAGCGGCACGCCCACGGTGCTCCTGAAGCTGGTGAACGATAATTCGTATCCTGTTAAGGTATGGTGGAAGAATGCCGTGATAACAAACGATAAAAAATCCCATGCAGGACCCGGTGAAAAGATCACCCTGGTTCTGAAACCTAAAAGTGAAACGATCGGCTCCTGCAACGGCAGCATAGCTGAGCTCCAGCTGAAGCTCAGCGACTTTGGAACTGATCCGAAAAATTTCCTGCGCTTCTATACGGCCGACTTCGGTTACGAAGAGGCGCATTGATCACACGTAAAGAGCTGAAATGAAAAACAATATCAATATCCCTGATTCCATGAAAAAGATCTTCACTGTTGTTCTCCCATTCGTTTTCTCCCTAAGCTTTTCTCAAACCACTACGTTCAACTACACCGGGTCGGTGCAAACCTACACCGTGCCGGCCTGCGCCAACCAGGTCACCGTTGATGTGCTGGGCGGGCAAGGCAACGGCAACCTCAGCGGGAACTTGCAGGGCGGGCTGGGCGGGAGGGTGCAGTGCACTTTCACCGTAACTCCGGGGCAGGTGCTGCAGGTATACGTAGGCGGAGGAGGACAGAACTTTACACAGGTAGGCGGGTTCAACGGTGGCGGACAAGGAGGAACCACGGGATGCGGAACGGCAGTGGGCGCAGGCGGTGGAGGAGCATCGGACATACGGAGGGCGCCTTACTCGCTTAATGATCGGATTGTGATTGCGGGAGGAGGAGGAGGAACGGGCGGTGAGCGCGTGCAGGGATGCGGGCCGGGTGCGGGCGGTGGCGGTGGTGGCGGCTACTACGGTGGCGGTGGTGGCGGAAGCTACAGCGGGATGCCGGGAACAGGAGGATCACAAGGCAGTGGAGGAACAGGCGGGCTGGGCGGAAGCGGATGCCCGGGCCAGAATGCAGGAACCAACGGGAGCTCCGGTCTTGGCGGTGACGGAGGACTTGCACCTACCAACAACCAATTCGGACCGAATCCCGGGTGCGCAGGCGGACCTGGCGGGGGATTGACAGGCGCAACGGGGACACAATGCACCGGTGGCGGATGCCCCGGCACGTGGGCGGGCGGAAGCGGTGGCGGAGGAAGCAGCTTCACTGATGGTTCGTGCTCCACGATCACGCACACGCAGGGATTCCAATCGGGCAACGGCCAGGTGATCATCACCGCCATTGCGGGAAACCCGTTCACCCTCAGCAGCACGCAGACCAATCTTCTTTGCAGCGGCACCTGCACAGGCCAGGCCACTGTGACACCCAGCGGGGGATCGACCCCTTTCACTTATGTGTGGACACCTTCGGGACAAACCACGCAGACAGCTACGGCACTTTGCGCGGGAACATATACATGCACCGTTACGTCTAACGGCAATTGCACAGGCACCATCGGTGTGACGATAACCGCGCCTCCCACGCTGGGCGGTGTAGCTGCCGTTCAGAACAACGTTTCGTGCAACGGGGGATGCAACGGCAACTCCATCACCGTGGTCAGCGGGGGAACATCACCTTACAGCTATTTGTGGAGCAACGGCCAAACCACATCGGGAGCCACTGGACTTTGCCCGGGAGGCTACACCGTGACAATCACCGATGCCAATGGCTGCACCAAGACCGCCAGCGTGAACGTAACACAGCCGCCACCACTGACCGCGTCCGCATCGTCTACCAATGCAACCTGCCCGGGCGGTTCAACCGGAACCGGTACGGCCACCGCTTCAGGCGGCACATCACCTTACGCTTATTCCTGGAGCACCACACCCGTGCAGACCACCCAAACGGCAACCGGGCTTGCAGCGGGTAATTACACCGTGACCATTACCGATGCCAACGGGTGCACAGCCACACAAACGATAAGCGTAACCCAGCCCCCTCCATTCACCATCGCGCAGACGCAGACCAACGTGCTCTGCAGCGGGGGCAACAACGGGAGCGCCAGCGTGAACGTATCGGGCGCCAGCTCGCCTTACACCTATTCCTGGAACACTACACCGGTGCAGACCACGCAAACGGCAACCGGACTTTCTGCAGGAAATTACACCGTAACGATCACGGACGTGAACGGCTGCACAACCACCGCTACGTTCAACATCACTACCGGCTCGCCCATCACCACCACCGGCACGCAAACCAATGTGCTGTGCAACGGGGGAAGCACCGGCTCTGCTACGGTCAATGCCAGCGGTGGAGGAACACCTTACACCTACAACTGGGTGCCTTCGGGCGGTACCAATGCCACGGCCACCGGTCTTGGCGCGGGAACCTATACCGTTACCATTACCGATGTGAACGGCTGCACAGCCACCGCTTCTTTCACCATCACGCAGCCATCTGTGCTGAGCGGGACAACTGCAAACACCAATGTGCTCTGCAACGGGGGCAGCACCGGCACCGCTTCGGTGAATATGAGCGGGGGCACTTCTCCCTATTCATATCTCTGGAGCAACAACCAGAATGCTTCTGCTGCCACCGGATTGACCGCTGGAGTTTATACCGTCACCGTTACCGATGCCAACGGATGCACCTTCACCGCAACGGTAAGCGTTACCGAACCCACAGCAATTACCACAACCAGTTCGGGCACCAACGTGCAGTGCAACGGTGGATCGAACGGAAGCGCTTCGGTGTCGGTTTCAGGAGGAACATCTCCTTATACTTACAACTGGGCGCCATCGGGAGGAAACGGCTCTTCGGCCACCGGTCTTGGCGCGGGAACCTACACCTGCACCATCACCGATGCCAACGGCTGCACGGCAACTGCAACCGTTACGGTGACCCAGCCGCCTGCCATTACCCTCACCACGAGCGGTACTTCCACCATCTGTCCGGGTGCGAACACCCTGATCTCGGCCAACGTGTCGGGTGGCACCACTCCTTATAGTTATGCCTGGAGCAACGGCAACACCAACCAGGGCCAGACCGTGAATCCTACTTCCACTACCACATACACGGTGATCATCACCGATGCCAACGGCTGCACGGCCGGGCCGCAAACCGTTACACTCACCGTTTATCCCCCACTCACCACTTCCATGACACCGCCTGCAACCTTCTGCGCGGGAGCATCGGGCTCCGTGGGAGTGACCGCATCGGGAGGCAACACGCCTTACACCTATTCCTGGAGCCCGAACATCGGTACGGGAGCAGGGCCGTTCACCGTGAACCCGACCACCACAACAACCTACACCGTGACCGTAACAGACGGGTGCTCGCAAACCAAAACGGCAGCCGTAACGATCACGGTCAACCCCACGCCCACCGCCCTGTTCAACTGCGTGGCCACCGAGGTGATCGTTGGAGACCCCGTGAACTTCACCGACAACAGCACCGGGGCCACAACCTGGTTCTGGAGCTTTGGCGATGGCGGCACCAGCACCCTGCAGAATCCCACCCACACCTACAACCAAACCGGCAGCTACACCGTCACTTTGATTGTGACCAACAACTTCGGCTGTGCCGACACCACGGTGTGCACCCTTTACGATGTGATCGAGCAGATCATCATCCCCAACGTATTCTCGCCAAACGGTGACGGAATGAACGACAAGTTCATCATCGCCAGCAGCAGCATGAAGGAATACAAGCTCGACATCTTCGACCGATGGGGACTTATCGTGTTCGAAAGCACCGATCCCAAAACACAATGGGACGGAAAAACAAAATCGGGCGGCAATGCCTCCGAAGGCGTATACTACTTCGTGCTTCACGCCATTTCTATCGGAGATAAGGATTACAGCACATCGGGCTTTGTAACCCTCATGAGGTAATTTGTTCTGGTTACTGCAAGAAGGTCCTGGTAACGCACCAGGACTTTTTTATTCCCCGTGATCCTGAACGGTGGCCTGAACGTTTTTGCTCATTCACAAATGTTTGCCATATCTTTGGAGTTAATTAGCACCCGGTGAAAAATATCTTACTCTCTTTTCTTTCTTTCGTGATCCTGTTCCCCTTTTCTTTTGCCCAGGGGACCTGGACGCAGAAAGCCTATTTTGGAGGAACCGCCAGGGGCTACGCGATCGGGTTTTCCATTGGAGCCAATGCGTACATCGGAACCGGTTACGACATCAGCGGGAATTTCAATACCGACTTTTGGGAATGGGATGCCGGCACCAACACGTGGACGCAGAAAGCCCCTTATCCTAGTCTTCCGCTCGGGGCGGCTGCCTGCTTTTCCATCGGCACCAAAGGATATGTGGGCACGGGCTATTCGCAGGGAAATAATTTTCACGATGACTTTTACGAATACGATCAAAGTTCAAACACATGGACACAAAAGGCGTTCTATGGCGGAGGAACCCGCAACTACGTAGTTGGCTTTTCGATCGGGGGAAAAGGATATTTCGGTACGGGCGGCAATTCCAGCTTTTCTTACACGAATGATTTTTGGGAATACGATACGCTGAGCGATGCCTGGACGCAGCAGGCCAATTTTGGCGGAAGTCCCAGGTTTGGCGCTTCGGGATTTTCCATCGGCACAAGGGGATACATCGGCACCGGCTGGAACGGGGGCTACACCAAGGATTTCTGGGAGTGGGACCAGGGCACGAATACCTGGACGCAAAAAGCAAATTTTGGCGGAACGGCACGTTACCTGTGCGTAGGCTTTTCCATCGGGGGTAAAGGATACATAGGCACGGGAAATGACGGGACGTACCGGAGAGATTTCTGGGAATACAATCCGGGCACGAACACCTGGACGCAGTCAGGGAATTTTGGCGGAACGGGACGATGGGTTGCTGTAGGTTTTTCCACAGCCACAAAAGGATATGTCGGAACGGGGCAGGATTCGGCAAGTTACCTCAACGATTTTTGGGAATGGACTCCCAATGTCACAGGTTCAACCGAGATCCGGAAGCAAATTTTTGCTTCTGTTTATCCTAATCCTTCCAACGGCATTTTTCATTTAACAGTATCAGCTCCCGGGTACGGGCCATCAATACTGGAAATATACAACACGCGTGGAGAAAAGATCCACCAGCAGATCATCGCATCCTCCGGCCAGTTGATCGATCTCTCTTCCCAACCCAAGGGAATTTATCTTTATCAAATAATTTCCGATCAAAAGGTTATCTCTTCCGGAAAGATCATTATTCAATAAGTAAGAAGCTTCTTTAGTAGTGAAAAAGCCTGCCGTGATATGTCAGGACTTTTTCTATTTTTGCACAGATCCTACCGCCCATGAAAAAAATATCGCTTACCGCCCTGCTCACCCTCTTCCTTATTATACAGGCCAGCGGCCAGTCCGTTTTGCCTGATGTGATCGGCACCACGGGCGATTTTTTTGCCAACGCCAGCGGGCAGATCCAGTTCACCATCGGTGAGGTGATGGTGGAAACCTACCAGAGCGTTAACAACTACGTGACCCAGGGATTTCACCAGCCCAACTACGGGGTGCTGACGGCAATCCCTTCAACCAGCCCGCTGTCGGGAGTTTCGGCCTACCCCAACCCGGCAACCGATAACCTCACATTCGATTT
>JACXTT010000027.1_pt1 | contig 217428 bp, 206 predicted proteins | sample 9270951 | NCBI WGS metagenome assembly JACXTT01 (sample SAMN15532306, study PRJNA645909) | rock metagenome | isolation source: weathered quartz diorite | place: Puerto Rico | collected 2017-06-21 | reverse complement strand
GCGCAGCCTAACTAGCCACTGCAGCGGATGCCGTGCCGTTCGTCGCCGTCTTCCGTTCGAGAGCTCACGTCAGGTATTCTGCCGTGTGAAGCACGGCACCGCTGAGTGCCAGTGCCGTTAGGCGTACGGACGGATCGACGCGGCGCAAACGACCGATGACAAACCTTCCGAATGCGGTCAAGGACGAGGGCGAGGCGCATCCGGTCGCAGGCGCGTGGCGTCCGGTATTCGGCGAGATCGTGCGTGCACTTGTGGAAGGTGACTTCACGCTAAGTCGGCAAGTGCTACGGGTTCGACCTGTCGACATTGAGACCGCGAACGAGATGCGCACCTACGTTGCTAGCTACGGTGCAAGATTGATCGAACTTCCATCTGAATCGTGGAGCACTTCCGTCGCGCAATGGATGGGTAGTCACTGGGATGTTCTCGTCGACCTGTGGACTGCAGAGGAAGGCCGTAGTGACCTGGTGCTGCACGCACGGGTGTTCGAGCGCGGGACCGACTTCGAAATCGAGTTGGACTCTCTGCACGTACCGTGAGGACGAGTGCGCGGCCAGAACAAACGACGCCTAACTCGGCACTGCAGCGGATGCCGTGCCGTTCGTCGCCGCCTTACATCCTAGCGCCGCCTTCGGCTATTCTTCCGTGTGAGGCACGGCACCGCTGAGTGCCAAAGGACGCTAGGCGTCTTATGCAAATCCTCATCTGCGCTCTCTGGACTCTTCGGTGAAAGCGTAGGCGTGCAGTGGCAAGGGCGACCACGCGCATGAATCACTGAGGCGCGGCTTCCGCGTAAGCTCGCTACGTCAGCTACTCGCGCAGGCAGTGCGTCCTGCGCGCCAAATTCCACGATCCCAAGCCATTCGTTCGGACACATCCGGATCGCGCTTGCCGGCTTCGATAAGGACAAATCTAGCAGGCATTTGAGGTGGCGCTGCGCGGCACACATGAAGCGCGACCGAACAGCGGCGCGTGCGGCATGAGCTTGACGGCGAAGACCGTCGCACCCTAACCGAAACGCAGGGAGTAAACTCCACGGGCTGCGGGAATGTGCGTTCCAATAAGACTCGTCGCGTCAGTTTTCATCCTGGTGGCTTTCCCTGTCCAGCTTTGCGCGCAATCCATTCTGACGGTCGCCGGCGGCGGCACTGACGACGGACGGCCGGCAACGGTGGCGGGACTCTCGTTTCCGTCCGGCGCCGCTCTCGACGTTGCGGGCAATCTGTACATCGCCGACGCCGGCGGCAATCGAGTGCGCAGAGTCGCAGCCGCGAGCGGGCTCATTACGACGGTCGCCGGCAGTGGCTCCGGCGGGCTTAGCGGCGATGGTGGACCAGCGACCGCCGCTCAGCTCTCCTATCCCCGAGTCATCGCTGTCGATCGCACAGGGAATCTCTATATCGGCGATACCTACAACTCGAGGATTCGTAAGGTTACAGCCGGGAGCGGAATCATTACGACGGTTGCAGGGAATGGATCATCTCAGTACGGCGGTGATGGCGGGCAGGCAACCGCAGCCAGTTTCTATCCGGCCGGCGTTGCCGTCGACACGGCGGGCAATCTCTACATTTCCGGCAATAGCCGGGTCCGAATGGTCTCGGCGACCAGCGGGATCATTACGACGGTTGCAGGAAACGGAGCGGCGGGCGCCAACGGTCTCGGTACGTTCAGCGGCGACGGCGCCGCAGCGACGGCTGCCGGACTCTCCTCCACGCCCGGTGTCGCTGTAGACGTTGAAGGAAACACCTACATTGCCGACATGTACAACCACCGCATCCGAAGAATCGACGCGGCAACTGGAATCATTACGACTATCGCGGGCAACGGAGCGACAGACGCGAGTGGCCGCGGTGGTTTCAGCGGCGATGGAGGCGTAGCGACGCTGGCCGCGCTCAACTACCCTCAAGGGGTTGCGATCGATCCAGCCGGCAACCTTTATGTTGCAGATACCTTGAATTCCCGCATCAGGAAAATCGCAAAGGTGACCGGGACGATCACGACGGTCGCCGGGAACGGCGGCGGTTTTGGTGGTGACGGCGCCCAGGCAACCGCAGCCGGGCTCAATGAGCCGCTGGGCATCGCCACCGATCCGTCAGGCAACCTCTATGTCGCCGACACCTTCAATTACCGCGTTCGGCCGGTCACTGCCGGCAATGGAGTCATTACAACCGTGGCTGGGAACGGGTTGGGCTTCACTGGTGATAACGGCCCAGCAACGGCGGCCGGGCTGGCTCATCCCGCCGGAGTCGCCATTGACGGCGCGGGCAATCTCTACATTGCTGACGGAGACAACCATCGAATTCGCAGAGTCGCGGCCGGAAGCGGCATTATCTCTACAATCGCTGGTACTGGTTCGGCCAGCTTCAAAGGCGATGGTGCCGCCGCCACGGCCGCAGGCCTCAATCGCCCGACTGGCGTCATCGTGGACAGCAGAGCAAATCTATACATAGCCGACACGAACAACAGCCGGGTTCGGAGAATCTCGTCCGAGACAGGAATCATTACGACCGTTGCGGGCAACGGCTCTTATGTGTTCAAAGGCGACGGTGTCCCAGCCACGGAAGCCGCGCTGAATCCGGATGCTCTGTCGCTGGATGCATTGGGGAACCTCTACATCGCGGATAGCTATAACAGCAGGGTTTACAGGGTATCGGAAGGCAGCGGGATCATCCAGTCGGTGGCTGGAAACGGTTCTTATCAATCGAGTGGTGACGGCGGGCCGGCGACCGTGGCCGGATTGGATCCAAAGAATGTTGCCGTCGATGCAGCAGGGAATCTCTACATCGCCGACTATCGTAACAACCGCGTTCGCAAAGTGGCCGTCGACAGCGGGACCATTACAACGATTGCAATGCCTGGACTAAACGGCCCTAACGGTATCGCGTTCGATCTCGCGGGGAATCTGTACATCTCGGACCTGGCTTCAATACACAGAGTCGACAGTGCGACTGGGGCGGCTACCGTCGTTGCTGGCAATGGCACGCGGCGCTTCAGCGGCGACACCAACGCGGCCACGGCGGCCGGATTCTCCGAATGTTTTGGCGTAACGGTGGACCATACCGGGAATCTCTACAGCGCGGATCGATCCAGCAATCGCGTACGCGCCGTCTTTGCCTGTGTCGGTATCGCTTCTCCATCTCTGCAACAGCCCGCGAATGGATCGGCAAGCGTGCCCGCCGGGCCGCGCCTCACGTGGAGCGCCACCAAGGGCGCGTTTTCTTACGACGTCTACCTCGACACAGTCAATCCGCCCGCCCTCCTGGCCGCGCCGGACGTCGCGGCGCCGGTCTACGCCCCGTCGAACCTCGAGCCTCTGACTACGTACTACTGGCAAGTCGTCGCGAAGGGTGATCAATTTTGCGTTCCAGTTTCCTCGGCGAGATCGGAGGTATTCTCGTTCACGACACAGGGGCAGTGCAGACCTCCAGCGCCGTTCAACGGGAGTAACGGAGCCAACGAATGAACGGCATCCGTTCGATTCTTTGCGCGGCCGGCCGAAGCCGCTGAGCCAAGCAGCGTTAGGGTATTGACGATGTCGGCCTGAGCCGAAACCCGCCATGGCAAGATCAGACGAAGAGGCAAGACTCCACATTCAAGACGTCGTCGAGCTGTCGCAATTGGTATCGCCACGAGGCAAGTGGCCCCAAATTCGCGCCGTGATCCAACAAGGGGGGCACGATCCGGACCAAGATCTCCTTGTGAGCTTCATGGAGGGAGAAGAAGGAGAGGAATACGGGACGATCGTTGCTGCCGACGACAAGGTGTTCGCGTGGTTCCGGAACACCGATCAGATCACAACGCCGGCGCAGTGGCGCGAGATCACGAATCTCCCCGATGAGATAGCAGAGGATCCGGCTATCAGGGTAGCGATTGAGCACCGTCAGGAGATTCTCCATGCACTCAAATCGGGTCGTCGCTGAGGCGTGGAGGCAGTGGCCAGCGCTGGTGGTGCTTGCGTGGCGAGATCAAGGAGCGCGGGCGCTAGCTCGCCACTGCACCGCACGCCGTGCCATTCGCCGTAATGGACATCACGATCTGGTGCCGGCGCCGTGCTTCAAACGCCCGCACCATGCACTCTCGGCCACGCGGATAAGACCGCTCGCCCGCGGAAAACCTATAAGCAATTGTTCACTGGGCAACCGTCCCGCAGCCGGAGCAGGATAATCAACACACGCGGATTCTTCGTTTTCGGACCGACAAGAAGGCTGCCACCTGATTTTTTTTGCAGACTGATAGGCTGCCCTGATCGGAGGGTTCATTATCGTGAGCGAGCTCGCGCGATCGTATGCTGGAGTGACGGACGCGCACCACCGAAAGGGAACTTGAACGCGGCTTCCAACTCCTCCTCCACTTCGCGGGTTTGCCACCCGGCGAGCTCTTCCCATGGCCCGTCCAACGTCCTATGGCTCAGCGGCGCCGGCCACACAGAAGAATAGCTGAATGGCGGCTCTCGAACGGAAGGCGGCGACGAACGGCAAGTCGTCCGCTGCAGCCGCGAGTTAGGCCTTTCATCTCAATGTCTCAAGGTGAAATCGTAGACGAACCCATCACGTGCTGGGGTGCTGGAGTGCTGGGGCGCTGGGGTTCTAAGGTATCCATGCCCCAGTGCCCCAGTGAGCGCCCGCTACTTCTTCATCGCCTCCACCCTCCGCGTCATCTCCTCTTCCGATACATCCTCGACGTGCGTCGAGAAGTACCAGCGATGGCCGAAGGGATCGACGACGCCGGCGTTGCGGTCGCCGTAGAACTGCGTCGCCGGCTCGCGCTCGACAGTTGCACCTGCGGCGACCGCGCGCGCGAACATCGCGTCGGTGTCTTCCGTGTAGATCATCAGCGTGACGGGCGATCGTCCCTCGGGGCCGAGGTAGCCCATTTCGGGATGTTCGTCGGCAAGCATCACCGTCGAGTCGCCGATCAGCACCTCGGCGTGCCCGATGCGGCCGCCGTCTTCCATGCGGAACTTTTCCTTCGCGCCGAAGGCCTGAATGTAGAACTCGATTGCGTGCGCCGCGCCCTTGACGATGAGGTAAGGCGTGACCGTGTGATAGCCGTCCGGGATTGGTTTGACCATGTGCATCCTCCGTGATGCGGACTCTCGCAGAAGAGCGCGTGGCGCGTATTGGAAAAAATTGAACGCCTACGCCGGAACGTGATTCAAGTGTTCGGTCTTGCGTGCGAAGTACTCCGCCGGCGTGATGCCGGCCAGCGACGCGAACTCATGGATCAGATGCGACTGATCGTAATAGCCCGCGGCAGCTGCGACGTCGCTCCAATCGACGTCATCCAGCGCGTGGACGCGGCGCAGCGTTCTCTGGAATCGCGCGATGCGTGAATAGACCTTCGGCGTCACGCCGACTTCGTCATCGAAGAGCTGGATGAAGCGCCGCTGACTGAGACCCGCTTCTTCGACGACATCCGCGACGAGCGCCTGCCGGCCGAGGCGGAACAATCCGTGCGAAACGGCGCGATGGTGCGCGAGTGTTTTTGCACGGCGCATCAACTCCTGCTCGAGGATGTCGAACCGCGCCTCGTCGCTCGGCGCGCCGAGGATTCGTTCGCGAATGAGCGAAGCTTCGGCGCCCCACAGCGACTCGAGCTCGACGGTCTCGTTGCTCAGCGCGTGCGACGGCACGCCGAAGAAAGGAAACGCGCCGCCCGGCCTGAAGTGGATGCCGAGGATGCCGCTGCTCATATCAGTCGTCTCGATGAAGGTTGGCCGCGAGTAGACGCCGGCGACCACCGCCTGATCTGTGCCGAGGTTGATGACGAGCTCCGTGGTGCCCGTCGGCATGAGGCGTTCGCGTGCATGCGGAACGCTGTAGCCGCTGTAGAGCCAGATTTGCTCGACGAAGTCCGAGAGCGGTGCTCGCGGAAACCGGCAGCGGTAGAGCATCAGGGGATGATACGCGTAAGCTTGTTTCATGCGCCGCATCCTGCTGCTCCTTCTCGCCGCGTTGCCGCTCGTTGCGCAAACGCGTCTCTCATCTGCTGACGTTGCGAAGAAATCGCTCGCCGAACTTCGTCTCATGCGCGGCGAAGTATTCGGCCGGCATGGCCGGATCTTCGGAGCGGATCCCGATATCGATCGGTATCTGCGCGCGCAGAGCTGGTACAAGCCGGATCGCGATTACAACAACGACGTGCTGACGGAGCTCGATCGCGCGAATCTCGATCTCATTCGTCAGGCGGAGGCGAGCCAGCATGAGCATGTGGAGCCGGGCGATCTGCGCTGGTGGGAGACGCGCGAGCTGACGGAGCAGACGCTCGGGACGCATACGGGACTCGAGCTGCGCGTCATGCTTGCGGAGATCGAAGCGATTCGCGGAAGGATGTTCGATGACTCGCCGACGCTGCAGCGCTACTTCAATGATCGCTATTGGTATGTCCCGAAGCCGAAGTACAACGCGAGTGTCCTGACGCCCACGGAGCGCCACAACATGGCGCTCATCGAATCAGCGATGAAGCGCGAGCGCAAGGTCGTGCTGCTGCCTGGCGACATGGGCGCGTATGCCGGCAGGGCGATCACGCGCGACATGCTCGATGGTGTCGGGCTTCACGAACTGCGGTTGCTTCGCAACGAGATCTATGCGCGCCGCGGCTACGAGTTCGGATCGCCGTGGCTGGCGAACTGGTTTGCCGGCTTCGACTGGTATCGGCCGAATGAGCAGTTCAAGGACTCGATGCTGACCGCGACGGAGAAGAAGAACGCCGCGCTCATCGCGGCGCGCGAGCGCGAGCTGCACGATGCACTCTCCACGCGGAAGGTCGAGCCGGCGATGCTGGAAGGGATGTTCACCGAGGATCTGCGGCGGTTGCGCAATGAGGTGTATGCGCGGCATGGACGCGCATTCAAGGATGCCGATCTGCGCGAGTACTTCTCGTCGTTTCCCTGGTACAAGCCGAGTGCCGCGTATCGGGATTCGTCGTTGTCGGAGATCGAGCGCGCGAATGTGGAGATCATCGGGCGCCTCGAGCAGGGGGCGGATCGGCGGATCAACTTCGAAGGCTGATGAGAATCAGCTCCGCAGGTTGCGGAGAGGCGAGTACTGAGTTCTGAGTACTGAGTTCTGAGTCTGGGAAATGCCTCACTCAGTACTCAGAACTTGCTTCATCGGTGATGGACAGGCGAGGGCGCCTGTCCTACATGGCCCGTTCGACGCTCGGCTTCGCGTTTTTCGCCCGATACAGTTTCCGCTTCGCCTCTTCGATCAGCGCCTCGGCTGTTGCGGTGTGACCCGCGGTGCCGCGGAAGGTCACGCAGCCGGTGCAGAAGAAGAGATCGTCGATCGCGTTGCCGCCAATCGTGATGGGGGAAATCTCGAGGCTGCGGCGGAGCCGCTCCGCAAGTTCGTTCGCGCCGTCGGTGCTCGTGTCGGGGAGGACCGCACAGAACTCGCCGCCGCCGACGCGTGCGATGACATCGGAGTCGCGGCACGTCGTGATCAGACGTGCGGCGAACGAGCGGAGCAGATCGTCGCCGCCGCGTGGACCGAAGCAGGCATTCACCAGTTCGAGCTCCTCGACGTCGAAGACGATGACCGACATCGAGCGCTTGTAACGCACCGAGCGCGAGATCTCCAGGCGGATCTGCTCCTGCAGATACCAGGGGCGATACACGCCGGTGAGCGAGTCGCGATAGACGCCCATCGACATGGAATGATTCTGATCGGCGAGATCGGCGGCGTGCTGATCGAGTCTGCGGAAACGATCCTCGAGTGCGTGCTTCTCGCGGCGGAGCTCTGCTTCGTGCGCGATGACGCGCGAGAGGTTCGCATAGAGCGCGCGATGCGGATCGGTCAGTGATTCTGCACGGACGGCGAGAATGCCGTAGTGCTCACCGGCGGTGCCGATGACCTCCCAGCGATGCGCATCGGAGGCGAGCATCGAAGAGGACGATTCCAGAGCCACGTGGTGGCCTGTCAGCGTCGTGATGGTTGTAATGAGCCGTTCGACGTGTGGGTTGAGAGAAAGCGTATTCAATGATTCACCGTGTCGGATGGGATTTCGAGCAACTGCGAGTCCCACATCTCGACGCGGTTGCGGCCACGGCTCTTCGCCGTGTAGAGCGCGCGGTCAGCGCGGTCAATGAGTGCGGAGGGACTGAGAATGCCGTCCTCGGGGGGGGAGTCGATGCCTGCGGCTCCGATCGATGCGGTGACCGCGAGGTGAATGCCGTCATTGGTGGGGGTGCCTGTTTCAGCGACGCGCAAGCGAATCCGTTCCGCGATGATCGGCGTCGCCGAAAGGCGCGTCTCCGGGAGCACGATGCAGAACTCCTCGCCGCCGTAACGGCCGGGGACGTCGTACACGCGGCAGCTTTCTTTCAGCGTGCGCCCAACAGTTTGCAGCACCTGATCGCCGACGGAGTGACCGTACTTGTCGTTCACCCATTTGAAGTGATCGATGTCGATCATCAGCAGCGAGACGGGTGAACCGTGGCGAAGTGAGCGATTGATCTCGCCCTCGATTTTTTCCAGCACGTACCAGCGGTTGTAAAGACCGGTGAGCGAGTCGCGCGTCGTGACTTCGGAGAGCACGCGGTTGCGCACGACGAGATCGAGATTCTCCCGCTGCAGCGAGAGCATGCGCGTCTCGAGCTCGCGAAAACGAGCGTCGTTCTCCTCCGCTGCGCGGATCACTTCGAAGATCTCGTGCAGCAGCTGGCGCTGATCATCGGTGAATGGTTTGCCGTCGTGCGACACGATGGCGAGACGGGGGATCGGGCTGCGGACCGAGAACGCAGATCGTGCTTCCGGCGACTGCGAATCGACGAGGGACAACGGTTTCTGCAACAGTGCAGAAAGTGGGGACAATATCCGAGCGGCCGCGTACTCAACGATGCTCATGTCCAGCCCTGCTTCTTGAAAAAATTCGCGAAAGTATAGCCAAAAGAGAGTTCTGAGTAAAAAGTTCTGAGTACTGAGTGGGGATCTCGCGCGGATCGCACTCAGAACTCAGAACTCAGAACTCAGAACTCTCCTCACCTGTGCTCGATCTTGAAGCGGTTCACGCCGGCGCGAATCTCATCGCCTGCGGCCACCTTCGTGTTGGTCGCAGGTAGCGTGTTGAGAAACGTGCCATTGCGCGAGCCGAGATCGCGGACGCGAATCACGCCCTCGGGATCGGGCGCGACTTCGAAATGTTTGCGCGACAGGAACTCGTCCGGAACGCGCACATGTCCTTCGCGTCCGACGACGAGGCCCGTCTTCGGAATCTCGAACTCCTGGCCGTTGAGCGGTCCCTCGATGCAGATCAGCACCACGCGTCCCGTGAGTGTGTTGCCGCTTTCCCGTTTCTGCTGCAACGTGCGCGCGAGGGCCGATTCGTCGACGAGCTCGCTCGCATCGAGATGAATCGGCTCGACGGTGCGTCCCAGATCATCGACCGGCTCGACGCTGATGATCGCCGAGCCCGCGCGGAGAATGTGGACGCCATCTTCCAGCGTGGATTCGTCAAGTTGTTGACCATCGAGGAAGGTGCCCATGTGCGAATCGAGATCGCGGACGAAGAGTTGCGAGCCGCGCACGGCGATCGAGCAGTGCCGGATCGACAACTCCGCGCCGTCGATCTCGACATGGCAGCCCTTGCGGCCGATCAGCAGCGGGTATTCGTAAATCGTGAAGATCGTATTCAGCGGCTGTTTGCCGCTGCTGGTGATCACGCGCACCGAACGCGGCGTGAAGGGTTGGGCGAAAGCGTCGTCTTCGACGGCAACGGGTTCGGCGATTGCTGCCGGCGTCTCCACCCGGTATGGCTGCAGATCGACTTCCTTGATCTCTTGCGGATTGAGCATTCGCGCCAGGATGGCTGCCTTGCTGCCGGCCAGCCATTCACCGCAATGGCACGTTGCAATCGAGTTGGGAAGACGGACCGCGATGACTCCCGGGATGTCGTACGCCTGGCCGCATTTCGGACAGCGGATCAGCGGCATGTTCGCGATGATACACTTTGGTCCGGTCCATATGCTTGCCGCTGACAGTCAGACGAAGTCTCAATCCCGCTTCGGTCTGCGCGAGAAGTTCATCGTCATCTTCGCATTGCAGACCATCGTCATCGCAGGAGTGATCCTGCTGATCGAGCGCTACGCCGTGCGCAAGGCGATGACCGATCAGACGGTGCAGCAAGGCTCTGCCATCGCTGACACGATCGAATCGACCGCAGGCTATTACGTGCTGTTCGGGTTGACCGACGATCTGAAAGCGATCCTCGGCGATCTGATGAAGAATAAGTCGGTCGAGTACGCCGACTTCGTTTCTTCCGAAGGAAAGACGATGGCGGCGAGCAGGCCGACACCGCCGCCATTCCTCGTCAAGCGCGCACTCGTGCCCGAGTCGAAGGTCGACGCCGGCAACGGCCTGCACCTTTTCGTCGTGCCCTTCACGGAGAATCGCGGTGACCCCGCCTCGAAAGCCAAAGGCTACTTCCGCATCGTCGTCAACGAGATGCAGGCGCAGGAGGCGATCGCCTCGCTCAAGTGGTGGAACATCGCCGTCACGATTCTCGCCTTCATCATCGCCGTCGGACTTGCGTGGTTCAGCGCACAACTGATCGTGCGTCCGATCATCGGCCTCGTCGCCACGGCGAGCCGCATCGCGCAGGGCGATCTCACGCAACGCACGTCGATCGAGCGCGAGGATGAGATCGGACATCTGTCCGAAGCCTTCAATGCGATGGCGGCGAATCTGGAGAAGACGGTCAAGAGCCTCGTGCAGTCGCAGACGAAGCTGAAGTCGGTCGTCGAGACCGTCGGCAGCCGCTCGAGAATCGTGATCGATCGCGTCGACGAACAGCGGTCGGTCATCGATGCCACGTACCACTCGATCGATCAGTTGAACAGTGGCGTTCAGAAGATCACCAACAACGTCGAAGCGCTCTCCGCTTCGTCAGAAGAGACGTCGTCGTCGATGCTCGAGATGGTCGCGTCGATGGAAGAAGTCAGCCGCCACACCGATACGTTGTGGTCCTCGGTCGAGGAGACCGCGTCGGCGACGCATCAGATGGTTTCGTCGATCAACGAAGTCGATCAGAACGTCGTCTTCCTGACGAACTTCACGACGGATACGTCGTCGTCCATGGTCGAGATGAGCGCGTCGATCGCGCAGGTCGAGACGAATGCCGCGCGCTCGTACGACATCACGGTTGCCGTGGCCGATGCCGCCGAAACCGGCATGAAGGCCGTGCGGGAAACGATCGAGGGGATGGAGCAGATCCGCAAGTCGGTGCTCGAATCGAACTCCGTCGTCGCGCGCCTCGGCGAACGCTCCGTCGCGATCGGCAAGATCCTCAACGTCATCGAAGACGTAGCGGAACAGACGAACCTCCTCGCGCTCAACGCTGCGATTCTCGCGGCGCAGGCCGGTGAATACGGCAAGGGCTTCTCGGTCGTCGCCGCGGAGATCCGCGAGCTGTCCGAGCGCACTGCGTCTTCGACGCGCGACATCGCCGCACTGATTCGCTCGGTGCAGGAGGAAGTCGGCAACGCGCTCAAGACGATGGCCAACGGCTCCAAGCTCGTGGAGGACGGCGTGTCGCTGTCGCATGAAGCGGGCAAGGCGCTCAACAACATCCTCAGTTCGGCGTCGAAGGCCTCGGGGATGGGCAAGGAGATCGCGAACGCGACGCGCGAGCAGGCCAAGGGCAGCGAGAACGTCACGCACTCCGTCGAGCGTCTGCAGGAAATGGTGAAGCAGATCAATTCCGCAACGACGCAGCAGGCGCAGGGCTCGGAGCACATCATGCGGGCCGTCGAGTCGATGCGCGAAGTGACGAAGTACGTGCGCCAGGCGATGGTCGAACAGAAGTCGGGCTCGACGATGATCTCCTCCGCCGCCGAGCGGATGATCGACATGATTCATGAGATCTTCCAGGTCGCCGCGAATCAGGCCACGGAATCCGAGAAAATCGTTACGACGATGCAGCAGGTGCGGTTCATCGCCGACGGCAACCGCACGACGGCCAACGAGATGTCCGACGCGCTGACGCTGCTCAATGACGCGATCCGCAGTCTCGATGATGAAGTGAAGAAGTTCAGAGTGAGAGCGTAGTTGGTCACGCGGGCTCGCGGTTGCGCGGGCTCGCGGTGCTTTGGTCTTACGAGTTTGCTTTTCACCGCGAGCCTGCGCGCCCGCGAAACCGCGTACCCATGAAAGAGCTCCGCCTCATCACCTTTCGCGTCGGCCCCGAGACGTTCGTGCTCGACATCATGGCTGTGCGGCAGATCATTCCTTACACGGGCTCGACGCATGTGCCGACGGCGCCTGATTTCGTCGAGGGGATCATCGTGCTGCGCAACGAGGTCATTCCGATCATCGATCTGCGCGAGCGGCTCTATCCGGAGCTCACCGAGAAGGAAGAGCGTCCGCTCATTCTGATCACGCACAGCAGCGCGGGGATGATCGGCCTCAAAGTCGACGAGGTGCGGCGCATCGTCAACGTCGAATCTGAGACGCTGCTGCCGCCGCCGCCGCTCGTGCGTGGCATCCGCGGAGAGTTGCTCATCGCCGTCATCAAGCATGGCGACGAGATCTATCTGCTGATTGATCTCGAGAATCTGCTCACGCCTGGCGAGAAGGTCGATCTTCAGAAGGCCGAGCTGTCGTCCTCGTCGTCGCGGGCCGAAGCAACATCGGCGCGCTGATCGCGGCGATAGCCGTAGGGGCAGTGCCGGCAGCCCGATTCGCAGCAGTAGCCGCGCTCGCGCAGAAACTTCTCAGTGAAGACCATGAAGCGGCCTTCGTAGTAGTAATCGATGCCTTCTTCGAGTTTGTTTGACATGTTGTGTGTGCGACAGGCGCCCTCGCCTGTCGTCGTTCCCCACTGGACAGGCGAGGGCGCCTGTCCTACATTCGCCGCGCGTGTTCTCTCGCAGCCGTCTTCTCCAGCTTACCGAACAGATGAAGCAGAAGCGTGTCGTCGTTTACGGTGACATCGTTGCCGATCGCTTCATCTATGGGACGCCGAAGCGCATCTCGCGCGAAGCGCCCGTACTCATCCTCCGCCAATATCGCGATGACACGCTGCTCGGTGGCGCCGGCAACGCGATCAACAACATCGCGTCGCTCGGCGGCGTTCCTGCTCCGGTCTCGGTCGTCGGCAATGATGCCGAGGGGACGAAGGTCATCGAGAAGATGACGGCGCAGGGGATCGACTGCAGCGGCGTGCTGCGCGCCGATCGTTACAAGACTCCCACCAAAGTCCGCATCCTCGGCGGCTTTCCGCATGCGGCGCGGCAGCAGATCGTCCGCTACGACATCGAGGATCACTTCGAGATCGGCGACGCGGAGGCGACGCGCGTCGCGGATTTGTTGCACGAGCAGATGGCAATGGCTCACGCCGCGCTGATCAGCGACTACGGCTACGGCATCGTCACGCCGCAACTCGCAGAGAATTTGACGGGAACGGGATCGGGTAAGCCGGTGACACTCGATTCACGCTATGACCTGTTGCGTTACCCCAACGTCACGGCTGCAACGCCAAACGAAGAGGAAGCAGCGAATGCTGCTGGCGTGAATCTCGAGGAGTCGAACGGAGATCAGGTTCGCGAGGCCGGCGAGTCTCTGCGCCGTTCTCTGAAGTCCGACGCGCTGCTCATCACGCGAGGGAGCCGCGGCATGGCGCTGTTCGAGCGCGATCGCAGCGAGCCGCTGTTGCTCTCCGTTTATGGCACCGATCAGGTCGCAGACGTCACAGGCGCCGGCGACACGGTGATCGCGACCTTCACGCTCGCACTCGCGGCAGGAGCATCGTTCGCCGAAGCAGCCAAACTGGCGAACTATGGCGGCGGGATCGTCGTGATGAAAATGGGAACGGCAACGGTTTCCAATGACGAGCTGCGGCATGCGATCGAGAGGGATGAGGAATTGAATTGAAGGACCAGGGCTCGCGGTTGCGCGGGCTCGCGGGCTCGCGGTTTCCGAAGCCAACAAGCACCGCGAGCCCGCGTACCCGCATACCCACAACATGAACGCCAAAATCCTCACCGAACCCCAACTAAGCGCTGCACTCGAGATTGAGCGGAGCGCTGGCCGCAGGATCGTCTTCGCCAATGGCTGTTTCGACGTGCTGCACGTTGGTCATATTCGTTACCTGCAGGGTGCGAAGGAGGCGGGCGACGTGCTCGTCGTCGGGGTGAATGGCGATGATTCCGTGCGCGGGCTCAAGGGTGAGGGACGTCCGGTCATGCCGGCGCAGGAACGCGCGGAGCTCATCGCCGCGATCCGCGGCGTCGACTACGTGACCATCTTCGATGAGCGCTCGCCGGCAAGATTGCTCGCGGTGCTGAAGCCTGACTTCCAGGCGAAGGGAACGGACTACACGAGCGACTCGGTACCCGAGGCGGAGATCGTGAAGTCCTACGGCGGACGCGTCATCATCGTCGGCGATCCGAAGGATCACTCGACGACGGAGATGTTGAAACGGATGAGGAATGAGGACTGAGGACCGCGAGCCCGCGAGCCCGCGTCACCGCACGACCATCCTCGTCGTCCGTCTCTCCGCCCTCGGCGATGTCGTGCACACGATTCCTGCGGTCGTCGCGCTTCGTGACGCGCTAGGCGCGGAGATCTCGTGGGCAGTCGAGCGTCCTTATGCGGAGCTGGTCGAGATCGTGACGGGTGTGCGCCCGATCCGCGCGTCGATTCGCCGCTGGGGGCGTTCGCTGTTCTCCTCACGAAACGACATTCGTATTTTCGCCAGGAGCCTTCGCGGCCATGACATCGCGGTCGATTTTCAGGGGCTGATCAAGTCCGCGTTCGTGGCGCGAATGTCGGGAGCGCCTCTGCGATTTGGATTCGATCGCGATGCAATTCGCGAGAAGCCGGCCGCCTACTTCATCAATCGGCAGGCGCGCGTCGATCAGACGCGTCATGTCGTCGAGTGGAACATGCAGCTCGCGTCTGCCGTCGCGGGGCGCGAGCTCGCGATGCCGAAGGTGGACTTCACGAACTTCGCGAGCGGCCGTGGAAGCGAAGGGAGGATTGTCGTGCTGCCTGGTGCGGGGAAGGCGGGCAAGGTGTGGCCGCCTGATCGATATGGCGAATTGATGCGTCAGATCGGTGAGCCTGCGATTGCGGTCTGGGGACCGAACGAGCGCGAGCTGGCGGAGCGGACAGGATTGGAAATTGCGCCGCCGACGAATCTACGCGAGCTGGCCGCGATGCTGCGCGATGCGCGGCTCGTGATCGGCGGAGATACCGGGCCTTTGCACCTGGCAGCGGCACTCGGCACTCGTGTCATCGGGTTGTATGGTCCTACGAGCCTTCGTCGAAATGGCCCGTATGGCCAGTTGGACCATTGCGTTACAAGCCCTTCGATGGAGACAATGACAGTCGACCAAGTCCTTCAGACAGTCAAAATAAATCTCGTTTGACGGCTGTTTCGAGCGGGGAGTAAACTCGCCCGATCGGTAAAATCTTGGTAGTCAAACACTTCGCAGCTGTTCGAGCCGGTCGAGCATCGCAGAGATGAGTTTCGAGTGACGAGTGACGGAGTGACGAGTTCCGTTCGACTCATCACTTTCGACTCATCACTTTCGTACTCGTTATGATGGCAGGGGAGAGTCACGGCGGTCTATGAGCGTTCGGCTCGGTGAGTTGCTAACGAAGGCGAATCTGATCTCGCAGGATCAGCTGAAAGATGCCCTGCGCGCTCAGAAGGAAACGGGCGGGAAGCTCGGGGAAACGCTGATCAAACTCGGATTCGTATCCGAAGAAGACATTACCGAGTGTTTGTCGCAACAGTTCGGAGTGCCGTCGATCAATCTGCAGCATTTCGAGATCGACGCCAGCGTCATCAAGCTCATCTCCGGCGACGTAGCCCGCAAGTACAACATCCTTCCCGTCAACAAGACTGGCGCGACGATCACCATCGCGATGGCGGATCCGACGAACGTGTTCGCCATGGACGACATCAAGTTCATGACGGGCTACAACGTCGAGCCTGTCGTGGCGTCCGAGCTCGGCATCAAGGCGGCGATCGACAACTACTACGGCACGACCTCGTCGCTCGAGTTGAAGAAGGTCATGGAAGACCTTCAGACGCAGGAGAACGCGGACCTCGAAGTCCTCGAAGAAGAGGAAGAGCTCGACGTCAACGCGCTGGCCGACTCCGCGGAAGAGGCGCCGGTCGTCAAACTCTGCAACCTGATTCTCACCGACGCGATCAAGCGCGGCGCATCCGACATTCACATCGAGCCGTACGAGAAGGAGTATCGCGTACGGTTCAGGATCGATGGAATCCTCTACGAGATCATGAATCCGCCCTTCAAGCTGAGGGACGCGATGACTTCGCGCATGAAGATTCTGTCGAAGCTCGATATTTCCGAGAAGCGCCTGCCACAGGACGGGCGCATCAAGCTGAAGATGAAGCTCGAAGACAAGAACAAAGAGCTCGACTTCCGCGTCTCGGTGCTGCCGACGCTCTTCGGCGAGAAGATCGTTCTTCGGCTCCTCGACAAGGACAACCTTCGCCTCGACATGACGAAGCTCGGTTTCGAACCGGAGTCGCTGGCCAAGTTCGAAGAAGCGATTTTCAAGCCGTGGGGCATGGTGCTCGTGACCGGACCGACGGGTTCGGGCAAGACGAACACGCTCTACTCCGCACTGGCGAAGGTGAACTCGCCGGAAGTCAACATCATGACGGCGGAGGATCCGGTGGAGTTCAACCTTCCCGGCATCAACCAGGTGCAGATGAGGGAGTCGATCGGACTGAATTTCGCCGCGACGCTGCGCTCGTTCCTGCGGCAGGATCCGAACATCATTCTCGTCGGCGAGATCCGCGATTTCGAAACGGCGGAGATCGCGATCAAGGCGGCACTGACCGGCCACCTCGTGCTCTCCACGTTGCACACGAACGATGCGCCGTCGACGATCAATCGTTTGATGAACATGGGCATCGAGCCGTTCCTCGTCGCGACCTCCGTGCAGTTGATTGCTGCGCAGCGTCTCGCGCGCCGCATCTGCTCGAACTGCAAAGAGCCGGTTGATGTGCAGCCGCAGGCGCTGTTGAACATCGGATACAAGAAAGAAGAGATCGGCACCTTCCAGGTTTTCAAGGGCCGCGGCTGCGAGAAGTGCAACAACACCGGCTACAAGGGCCGTGTCGGCCTGATCGAAGTCATGGGCATCGATGACGAGATTCGCGAGCTCATCCTGTCAGGCGGCAACTCGATCGACATCAAGAAGAAAGCGGCGGAAATCGGGATGATCAGTCTGCGCCGCAGCGGATTGATTAAAATCAAAGATGGTATTACCACCATTGAAGAAGTAGTTCGCGAAACGGTGTTGTAGGACAGGCGCCTCGCCTGTCCAACAAGAGCGACAGGCGAGGCGCCTGTCGTACACGGGAGAGACATCATGGCCGTCACACTTCATCAGCTTCTCAAGACGATGGTTGAGCGTGGTGGCTCCGACCTTCACGTCACGACGAACTCGCCTCCGCAGATTCGCATCGACGGCAAGCTCGTGCCGCTCGACATGCCACCGCTCGCGGCCCCGGAGACCAAACAGCTCGCCTACTCGGTGCTCACGGACGCGCAGAAGCACCGCTTCGAAGAGAACCTCGAGCTCGACATTTCGTTCGGGATCAAGGGTCTGGCGCGTTTCCGCGCGAACATCTTCAATCAGCGCGGTGCCACCGCCGCCGTCTACCGTCAGATTCCCTACGAGATCCTCGGCTTCAAGGAGCTCGGGCTCCCGCAAGTCGTCGAGGAGATCTGCAACAAGCCGCGCGGTCTCGTGCTCGTCACCGGTCCTACCGGCTCGGGCAAATCGACGACGCTCGCCGCGATGATCGACAAGATCAATCGCGAGCGTCACGAGCACATCATCACGATCGAGGATCCGGTCGAATTTCTTCACGCCCACAAGAACTGCATCGTGAATCAGCGTGAGCTGCACGCCGACACGCACTCGTTCGCGAACTCGCTCAAGAGCGCGCTCCGCCAGGATCCTGACGTCGTGCTCATCGGTGAGATGCGCGACCTGGAGACGATCGAATCGGCTCTGCGCATTGCGGAGACGGGCCATTTGACCTTCGGCACGCTGCACACGAATTCGGCGGCGCAGACGATCAACCGTATCGTCGATGTCTTCCCGTCGCATCAGCAACCGCAGATCCGCGCGCAGTTGTCGTTCGTGCTGGAAGGAATCCTCTGTCAGACGCTGCTGCCCAAGGCCAACGGCAAGGGCCGCGTGATGGCAATGGAGATCCTGGTGCCGAACGCCGCAATTCGCAACCTGATCCGCGAGGACAAGGTGCATCAGATCTACTCCATGATGCAGACCGGTCAGGCGAAGTACGGAATGCAGACTTTCAATCAATCGCTGGCGACGCTTTACTTCAAGAAACTGATCTCGCTGCAGATCGCGCTGTCGCGATCGTCGAATCCCGACGAGTTGCAGGAGATGATTTCACGTGGTGCAGGCCAGATTTTCCCGCAGGGACAAGCCGCACCGGCTCAGGCCGCAAGACCGCGGCCGGCTTAGGGCTCGGCGTAAACTTCACAGGGAGGGAACATGCCGACATTCGAATGGAAAGGCACCGCGCGCAACGGACAGGTCCAGACGGGCGTGCTCGTCGCGGACTCGAAGGACACCGTCATCGCGATGATGCGGCGTCAGCAGATCGTCGTTACCGCGGTCAAGGAGAAGGGAAAAGAGCTCGCCATTCCGAAATTCGGAGGCAGCGTCCCACCCCAGCTGATCGCGATCTTCACGCGCCAGTTCTCCGTCATGATCGACGCCGGTCTGCCCCTCGTGCAGTGTCTCGAGATTCTCGGCGCGCAGCAGGAGAACAAGACGTTCAAGCGCGGACTGATTCAGATCCGGCAGGACGTGGAATCGGGCTCCAACCTCGCCGACGCGATGCGCAAGCATCCCAAGATCTTCAACGACCTCTTCACGAACATGGTCGCTGCGGGTGAGGCGGGCGGTATTCTCGACACGATTCTGCAGCGCCTCGCGCAGTACATCGAAAAGTCCGTCAAGCTGAACTCTCAGGTGAAGTCGGCGATGATCTATCCGGTCGCCGTCATTTCGATCGCCTGTATCGTCGTCACGGTCATTCTCTGGAAGGTCATTCCCGTGTTCGCATCGCTGTTCGCCGGCCTTGGCGCCGAGCTGCCGATGCCGACCGTCATCGTCATTCATCTTTCGCACTTCATCGGCGACTTCTGGTGGCTGATCGGTGGCATCATCTTCGCGACGATCTATGCGTTGCGCCGGTATCACGAGACGGAGAAGGGCCGCCGCGTCCTCGACGGCCTCATTCTCAAGATTCCGATTCTCGGACTCCTGATGCGCAAGATCGCGGTCGCGCGCTTCTGCCGCACGCTGTCGACGCTGACGGCCTCCGGTGTTCCGATTCTCGACGGCCTCACCATCACGGCGAAGACATCGGGCAACGCGATCGTCGAAGACGCGATCATGGCGACGCGCAAATCGGTCGAAGAAGGTAAGACGATCAGCGAGCCGCTCGGCGATACGGACGTGTTTCCCTCGATGGTCATTCAGATGATCGCGGTCGGTGAACAGACCGGCGCGCTCGATACGATGTTGTCGAAGATCGCCGACTTCTACGAAGACGAAGTCGATACCGCGGTCGCCGGCCTCATGAAGCTTCTCGAGCCGGTGCTCATCGCATTCCTCGGCGTCGCGATCGGCGGCATCGTCATCGCGATGTACATGCCGATGTTCGCACTCATCGGCCAGGTCGGATAAGAGACCAGTTCTGAGTGCTGAGTACTGAGTGCTGAGTTGGGGCACTGAGGTTTTTACTCAGTACTCAGAACTCAGAACTCAGTACTCAGCACCAGCACTCGGCTCCGCCATGCACTCCGATGTCCGCAACCTGACCGCAATCCGGGTCGTCGTCGTGACGACACTGCTGATCGGTTCCCTCATCATCCAGTACACGGTCGCGCAGTTTCTGCCGATCAACTACGTGTACGTCACCGCGGGACTGACGTATGCGCTGACGCTGATCTACATCGGTCTGGCGCAGGTCATCCATTCGCGGCGCACGATCCTGATGATCCAGATCGGCGGAGATCTGGTCATCGAGTCATTCCTGGTCTACTTCACGGGCGGACTCGATTCGCCGTTCTCGTTTCTGTATCTGGTCTCGATCATCACGGCGTCGATGCTGTTGCAGAGGCGCGGCGGCATCCTCGCCGCATCCGGCGCCGTCATCCTCTATGGAGTTCTCGGCGATCTGCTGTTCTATAACCTTCTTCCGCTACCCGAGGAGTCGTGGTTTTTGCCGTCACCGTGGAGCTCCTCGCGCCTCTATCTCAACATGGCGACGAATTTCGCCGGGTTCTACGCGACGGCACTCCTCACGTCGTACATCGCGGAGAAACTGCAGAAGACGGCGGAGGAGCTCGATGTGAACCGGCAGAATCTCGCCGAGCTCCAGGCGATCAATCAGAACGTCGTGGAGTCGATCCCCTCCGGTCTCGTCACACTGACGCAGTACGGGACGCTCTCGTTCATCAATCCCGCCGGCTGCCATATTCTGCAGGTGGTGCCGCTCTCCGTCCTGGGGCATCACATCACCGAGTTGCCGTTCTTCGATCCCGCGGAGTGGGGCGAAGTGCGCGATGACCTCAAGCGCGGGGTGATCGTGCGGCGGGAGAATCCTGATTTTCCAGTGAGCGATGGCGTGCGCTGCATCGGCTATGCGCTGACGCCACTGCGCACCATCGAAGGCGGATCGTACGGCTACACGCTGATCTTTCAGGATCTGACCGACATGAAAAAACTCGAGTCGGAGCTGCGCCTGAAGGATCGCATGGCTGCGGTCGGCGAGCTGTCGGCGGGGATCGCGCACGAGATCCGGAATCCGCTGGCGGCGATCGCCGGCTCGGTGCAGGTTCTCAAGAGCTCTGCATCGCTCTCACCACAGGAACAGCGGCTGATGTCGATCGTTCTGAAGGAATCGGAGCGGCTCAACAAGGCCATCGCCGAATTTCTCCGATTCGTGAGGCCGCAGGAGCACGTGCCGACAGAGTTCGACATCGCGGTGACGCTGAACGAAACGATGGATCTGCTCGCGAACTCGAGCGAACTGAACCCTAACCATCGGCTGCGCCCCGAGATCGATCCGCCGTCCTTCGTCATCACGGGTGACGCCGACCAGATCCGGCAGGTCTTCTGGAATCTCGCGCGCAACGCGATGCAGGCCATGCCCCAGGGCGGCACGCTGACGGTGCGCACGGTTGCCGCTGAGGACGAGTACCAGATCCAGTTCGCCGACAGCGGTCACGGAATGAACGAAGCCAGCCTGCGGGCCCTGTTCACGCCGTTCCGCACGAACTTTCCCTCGGGAACGGGGCTGGGAATGGCGATCTCGTATCGAATCGTGCAGGACCATGGAGGCCGAATCGATGTCGATTCGAAAGAAGGCGTGGGAACGACCATCACGGTAACGCTGCCCGTTCCAAACTTTATCCTGAGCGAAGCGAAGGATCTACGGTTACACCGCGATGCTGCTGCCCAATGACGACTCTCGCGGTGTAACTGCTGCTGCCCAATGACGACTCTCGCGGTGTAACAGTAGATCCTTCGCCGCTACGCTCCTCAGGATAGACTGGGAACGAACCCATGGACTCCCGCCTTCTCAACGCCACGGCCGAGCTCGAAGACACACAAGACGAGCTTTCCCTCCGCCCGAAGTTTCTGCGTGAGTACATCGGTCAGGCGAAGATCAAGGCGAACCTCGAGATCTCGATCGCGGCCGCGCGCAAGCGCGGTGAAGTGCTGGATCACGTGCTGCTCTTCGGGCCGCCGGGACTAGGCAAGACCACTCTCGCGAACATCATCGCCAACGAAATGGATGCGCGCATCCGCACGACGAGCGGCCCTGCGCTCGAGCGACCGGGCGATCTCGTTGCGATCGTGACGAATCTCGAGCAGGGAGAGGCGCTCTTCATCGACGAGATCCATCGTCTGCCGGCACAGGTCGAAGAAGTGCTCTATTCGGCGATGGAGGACTTCCACGTCGACATCGTGATCGGCCAGGGCCCAGCGGCCCGTACGATGAAAGTCGAGCTGCCGCATTTCACGCTCGTCGGTGCAACGACGCGTGCCGGTCTGCTCACCGCGCCGCTGCGCGCGCGCTTCGGCATCGTGCATCGCCTCGACTTCTACGATGTCGAGGCGCTGACGATCATCGTGCGGCGCAGCTCCGAGATCCTCGATATTCCGATCAGCGGAGATGGTGCAACGGAGATTGCGCGCCGCTCGCGCGGCACGCCACGAATCGCAAACCGTCTGCTGCGGCGCGTTCGCGATTTCGCGGAAGTGAAGCACGAGGGAAGAGTCGACGTAGCGATCGCGCGCGAGGCACTGCAGATGCTCGAGGTCGACGAATACGGCCTCGACGAGATCGATCGCAAGATTCTCACGACCATCATCGAACGCTTTCACGGCGGCCCCGTCGGCGTCAACGCGCTGGCATCATCCATCGCCGAAGATCGCGGCACGATCGAGGACTTGTACGAACCGTATCTGATTCAGATCGGATTTCTGCAGCGCACTCCGCGAGGCCGCGTTGCGAGTTCCATGGCCTATGAGCATCTCGGCTACAAGCCGGGTGCAACGAGGCGTCAGACGGATTTGTTCTAGGCGTCGCCGCGTTTAGTCAGGCGGTGGAATTTTGCAGCGCGGTTCCTTAGAACCGGCTCTGAGCGCTCACACGACGAAGCACTTCGTAACGAATGCGGCGGATCTTAGGCTCTAAGAAGTATCTCGCGCTGCCAACGAGCCGCATGGGACCCCGACGGCGTTGCGCAATGGCGATGACGTGGTAAGAAGGCGTTCCACTCTGCAACATCTTCTTCTCGTTCTCGATGAGTTCAGTAAGAAGCTCCACAGGTGCGCGGTTCCAATTGATGGCCGGGTAGAGAGGCGCGAGTAACGTTCCACCGTAATCACGTCGTGAAGTGATTCGAAACCCTCTCGCCATTTGAGAAAGGATCTCGTCGGAACGGAGAGCTTCCGAAGGATCATCGACCTGAATGGGTAACGGCAGTTCCTCGAAAATCTGCGCTTCATTCGGAAGTCGCCTGTAGATCTGCCGATGAGGTTCGATTAGATCGTCATTCCAGGAAGTGCGTGAGGGACCTACGTATTCATCGATGTAGAACAGGCCGTCGTTCGAGAGAGTTCGCATGACCGCGCGAAAAAACTTTTCGAGTTTTCCAACGTGGTGCAATGCCTGGTGAATGCAGACCAGGTCATAGGTGTCCGACGGCAGTTGTGGATCGTTGAAATCGGCGGCGAAGTACCTGATGCGGTCCGCCATTCCCATCTCAGCAGCCTGCCGCCGTGCCTCGTGAAGCGATCCGACGGATCCATCGAAAGCGTCGATGCGATCGCATAAGCCTCGGCGGATGAGGTCTCTCTCGAGCGGTCCAGTTCCGCAACCGATACTCAGAGCTCTGCGAAACTTGCGGCCATGTGTTTCCCGTTCGAACCAATCGATCGGCCACATCGGATGTTCTTTTCCGCCGATCAGCGTGTTGATGTACTCCCGCACGCGGGCGCTTTCCATCCAGCTCACATGAGAATGGGCCGAGATCTCATAGTCCCAGAATGCTTGTGTTTTTTGTAAGTCCATCGGCTCGTTCTAGGTGACGTGAAGGTCGCGCATGAAATCGCGCCGGGCCTTCAGGAGATGTTCCGGCGGTCGCTCTGCATAGCCGCTCGCCTCGACGATCAGGATATGGGAGAGGGTTCCGAAGTCGGCCGATCGTTCATGCCGCTCCAAGTTGCGAAGTTCGTCATGCACGCTGATCCCGTAATCCTGCCGCTCGACGTTTCCGAAGCCAGCCTCAGCGAGGGTTAGGCGGAGTGTCGTCTCGTTGTATAAGAACTGATGCCCCCACCCGCGAAACGCACGGTTCATCGCAAAACATCCCATGACCGCCTCTTCTTCCGTTGCGTCGAGTTTGTAATGTGTGGCCCACACCCAATCCAGATTCGGCGTTGAGAGGCGCAGCACTCCGTCTTTATGCAAGGCATGTCTGCAATTTCGCAGTAGCTTCACCGCATCCGGATAAGCGATGTGCTCGATGAAATGCTCCGCGAAAATGTACTGCGCGTTCTTGAAGGGGAGCTTCTTCGTGACGTCGAGAACTTTGTCGACACCGCGATAACGCTTATTGTCGATGTTGACCCAACCGGGAAGGATCACGGGGCCGCAGCCGATATGCAATTTCGTCATGATGTGGTCTAGCTGAACGTCAGTCCCTTCTGAAATGCGCGCCCTTCGAGACCGGATTCCTGATCGCGGCGGTGGAGACGATGGCGGCCATCTGCTGGCCGTGGAACAACTCGACGATCGACTTGCTGATCGTCGACTCGTGGTAATACTTCGTGAGACGGCTGCCGAGTGCGCGCATGTCGGCGACGGCGCGCTTGAGCCGTTCGTAGGAACGCACGATGCCGACGTAGTTCCACATCGTGTTTTGAATCGTGGTCCAGTCCTGCAGGATGAGCGCGGGATCTTCCATGTTCGCGCTGCCCGCCGGTTTCCAGTCAGGAATCGACTCGAGGAGTGCGTCATCAATGCGCCCGATGCCTGCCGGTCGTGACGACGATGCGCGACGCACCGAGGGGGCGTCTGTGGCACGCGCGGCTCGGCGGACGGCGCTCGCGACGGATTCCACCGGAGTCGTCGCCGACTCGAGCTTCGTCTGGATCGATGCCGCGGCGTAGTAACCCCACGTCAGACCCTCGAGCAGCGAGGTCGATGCGAGACGGTTGCCTCCGTGCAAACCGGTGCAGGAGGTTTCGCCGATCGCGTAGAGACGCGCGAGCGTCGACTCTCCCGAGGTGTTGGCGAGTACCCCGCCGCAGAAATAGTGCGCCGCGGGAACGACCGGAATCGGATCGTTCGCGATGTCGATACCGATCTCCGAGCACGCCTTCGAGATATTCGGGAACCGCTCGTGAATCGGCTGATGGCCCTTGTAGAAATTCGCGAGGTCGAGGAAAACGAATTCTTCTTTGTTCGCCGTCATCTCCTCGACGATCGCGCGTGCGACCACGTCGCGCGGCGCCAGATCTTTGAGCGAGGGCGAGTAACGCTCCATGAAGTACTCGCCTTTCTGATTCTTCAGCCGCGCTCCTTCGCCACGCAGCGCCTCGGAGATCAGATAGTGATTGGCCTTCTTGTCGGCCAGCGCCGTCGGATGGAACTGCACGTACTCGGCGTTCATGATCCGCGCGCCAGCGCGCTGCGCCATCACGACGCCGTCGCCGATTGCGTTACGCGTGTTCGTCGTGTGCAGATAGATCTGGCCGATGCCGCCTGTCGCGAGGACCGTGAAATCGGCGAAGACGGTGAAGACTTCGTTCGTCCTGTTGTCGAGGAGATAGGCGCCGGCGCATTCGTTCGTGAGCCGATAGCGGACCTGAATGTCGGTCGGATGATGGTGCGTCGTCAGGAGATCGATCGCGGTCATCTCCGTCAGCAGCGTGATGTTCGGTTCGTTGCGCACGCGATTGAGCAGCGAATTCTCGATCGCACGCCCGGTGGCGTCGCCGGCGTGGATGATGCGCGAGACCGAGTGCGCTCCCTCCTGCGTGAGATCGAGCTCTCCTTCGTCGGTCGTCGAGAAGGGAACGTGAATCTCTTCCAGCAGCAGTTCGCGCACGACGCGCGGCCCTTCGGTCGCGAGGAACTGCACCGCGACTTCATTGGAGAGCCCGGCTCCCGCATGGATGATGTCCTCGACGAGCTTGGCCGGTGAGTCATTCTCGCCTTCGTAGATGATGCCGCCCTGCGCCCAGAACGTGTTGCAGTCCTTCGGGTCAGCGGCTTTCGTGACGAGCAGGACATGAATCCCCGCGCGTGCCAGGCGAAAGGCGGTGGTCAGGCCGGCGATGCCGGTGCCGATGACGAGCGCCGGGTAGTGCTCACGATGGGTCAGCTGGGACACGTGGCGGAGATTCTATTGACATTTGGCCGCCAGCGGACATATTTTGAAGCTCATCAAAATATCGAAGAAACACTTTCGCCATGACGCCTTCTTTCGTGCCATCGCCGATCCGACCCGCCGGCAGATTCTCAAGATGCTCAAGCGGCGGTCGATGACGGCGGGAGAGATCGCACAGGCGTTCGACATCACGATGGGTTCTCTCTCGCACCATTACAACGCATTGAAGTCCGCCGACCTCGTCCGTTCCGAGAGGCGTGGACAACAGATCGTCTACTCCATCAACACAACGGTTTTCGACGACGCCGCCGCGATCCTGGCCGAGCTTTTCCACGTCGATCATCGCGGCGAGGAGGAAGAATGAAACTCTCACCCGTAGCCGCGACCGCACTGGCGCTGTTCATCGCGTCGCTGCTTTGCTCCGTTCTGCTCTACGACAAACTGCCCGATCCCGTGCCGACGCACTTCGACGCGTCGGGCAACGCGAATGGCTTTACCCCCAAACCGCTCGGCGCGTTCATTCTTCCGATGATTCTCGCGTTCGTCGGGTTGCTCTTCTCCGTCATCCCTGCCATTTCGCCCCATGGCTTTTCCATCGCGTTCCCGCGCGCCTATGCCGCGATTGCGATCAGCATACTGATATTCGTATTCGCTGCCGGCACGCTCGCGCTGTCTGAAGCGATGGGCTTCAAGTTCAACGTGGTGAGAGTGATCTTCCCGGCCATCGGCGCGCTCTTCGTGGTGATGGGAAATTACATGGGCAAGCTGACGCGCAACTTCTTCATCGGCATCCGCACGCCATGGACCCTGGCCAGCGACGAGGTGTGGCTGCGCACGCATCGAGTAGGCGGCCCGCTTTTCGTCCTAGCAGGGATCGCCACGATCATCGCCGGCGCGGTGCAGAGCTCGCAAGGGGCGGAGTACGTTCTGATCGGAGCAGTCGCGGGCGCCTCGCTTTTTCTCGTGGCCTACTCCTACGTCTTGTACCGAAAGATCGAAGGACACAACGGCTCGACTTCGCCGTCATCCTGACCCTGAGCTCGATTCGGCGGCAGACAGCAGGCAGCAGACAGTAGGAGGGGAACGAAGCTCTGACGGGGGCTCGTGTCACACTATTCGTGAGCCTGCGTCTTTGACGACATGAACGTGCTCGAAACGGATGTGAGCCTGGCCATGACGGGTGATGCCGAGGCTTTTCGGCGTGTCGTCGAGGAGTGTGCAACGACCGTTTGTTCAATCGCATTTGCGATCGTGCGCGATGTATCGGAAAGCGAAGACATCGCGCAGGATGTGTTCCTGTCGACGTGGCAGAACCTGTCCCGGTTGCGCAACCCGCGCAGCTTTTTGCCGTGGCTGCGGCAGATCACGCGGAATCGCGCGCGCTCATCGATCCGGGCGCGCAAGGGCCATACGAGCGATCACGAGATCCTGGCGTCGATTGCTGATTCGCGTCCGAGCGCTGCAGACTCGTTGATCAGCGAGGAGGAGCGGAACCTCCTCTCGCGGATTCTCGACGAGATTCCGGACCCGTCGCGTGAGGTACTGCTGCTCTACTATCGCGAGGAGAGCTCGACCGCCCATGTCGCCCAGCTTCTCGGCATGTCCGAGCAGGGAGTGCGGCAACGACTGTCGCGGGCGAGAGCTCAGGTGCGCGAGGAACTGCTTCAGAAATTCGGGCGTGCCGCGCGACAGACGGCGCCGGGAGTGGCATTGGTCGCTGGCGTGACGGCGATGATGACTGCACCAGCGGCTACTGCTGCGGTCATTTCTTCGTCCTCGCCGGTCGCCGGCAAGACGTTGCTTGCCGCGAAGGCTGCCGGCCTCGGTGCACTCCTCGGTGCCTTCGGAATCTTCATGAGCTTTCAGCACATCGGACCGCCGCACGATGATCAGGAAGATCGCGATCTTCGCAGGCTGGGTCGCGATGCAATGCTCATCGTGCTCGGGATGTGCATCCTGATTCCCGTGGTGTTCCACGCACCGCATCGCCGCCTTTGGACTTCGCTGGTTTATTTCTCGTATGTGCTGGGGATGTTCTGTCTCTATCACTTCCGGCTGCCGCGTATTCTCGAAAGGCGGCCGGAGTGGGCGCGGCCGGCGAACGACATGCGGCGTGCGATGGGTGCCGCGGTCATGGGCGGCGTGATCTTCATGATCCTCTACAAGATGATCTTGTGAGGAAGCTTTTCTTACGCGGCCGGCTGCGCGAAGCCGGTGATCACGTACGACCCCGACTTGATGTCCTTCTTGATCTTGATGATGTTGTTCGACTGCGCATCTTCCAGCAGATCGCTGAACGTGTTGTACCCGTAGTACTCCTCGTTGAACGTCGGCTTTTTGCGCTGCATCGTCTGCTTCACCATCGAGCCCCAGAGGATCTCTTTGTTCTCGCGCATGAGCGCCTTGATCGAGTCGATGAGCAGTTTGAAGACCTCGCCCTGTTTCTTGTCCTTGAAGGCGACGCTCGGCACCTTCTGCACGCCGCGCACGAGATCCTCGTAGAAGATGAACTCGTCGCAGTTGTCGATGAGGAGATCGCTCGACGAGTTCTTTACACCGACTCCGATCACGAACTTGTCGTTCTCCTTCAGCTTGGAGACGAGTGGAGAGAAGTCGGAGTCGCCGGAGGCGACGACGAAGAGGTCGATGTGCTCCTTGGACCAGCACATGTCCATCGCGTCGACGGCCATGCGGATGTCGGCGGAGTTCTTGCCGGAGTATGCGCGTGCCGGGATCTCGATCAGCTCGATCGCTGCCTCGTGCAGCTCGCGTTTGTAGTCGGGGAACTTGTCCCAGTCGCAGTAGGCGCGCTTGACGACGAGCTTCCCCTTTTCGAGCAGGCGCTCGAGCAGCAGGCTGACCTCGAATTTCTTGTACTTGGCGTCGGTGACGCCGATGGCGATGTTCTCGAAGTCGATGAACAACGCGATCTTTCGCTCATTACTATTCATGTTGGTGGGCGCCGGTGAGGACTGGTTGTCGTCGTCGGCTTCCTCGAAGACAGGCTTTCGTGCCATTGAGTATTTCAGGCGGAGTGTAGCAGGATGGCTCAAGTCAAATTTCAAATTTGAAATTCGGAATTTGAAATTTCGGTCTCCTGCATGAATGCCTACATAAAACTCGCCAGACCCTTCACATTACTCCCGCCTCTGTTCGGGATCATCTCTGGGGCGGTCTGCGCCTGGGGCTCGGCGCACAATCCTGACCCCGCCAGGGCGGTGACGGCCTCGGTCGTTCTCACAGTCGCGCTGGGCTCGCTTTGCGCGTCGTTTCTCAACGCCGCCTCGAACGCGATCAATCAGATCTATGACCTCGAGATCGACCGGATCAACAAGCCCTCGCGGCCGCTCGTCACCGGCGACCTCTCGATCGCGCAGGCGTGGCGATTCACCTGGCTGCTCTACGCGCTGGCCATCGTTCCGACCTGGTGGGTCGTCGTCTATCCCCGTACCACATGGTCCGCAAAGTTCTTCGCGCCGCTCTCCGAGCACGAGTGCTTCTACATCTACATCCTCGGCATGATCGCGACGTTCATGTACAGCGCCCCCGCGCTGGGCCGCACGAAGAAACATCCGATCGGCGCGAACCTCACGATCGCGATTCCGCGCGGTTGCCTGCTGAAGGTTGCCGGGTGGACGATGGTCGCGCATGCGACGGTCGCCGAGCCCTGGTACATCGGCTCGATCTTCATGCTCTTTCTTCTCGGCGCCGCGTCGACGAAAGATTTCAGCGATATCGAAGGCGATCGCGCCGGCGGCTGCCGCACGCTGCCGATCGCGTTCGGCGTGCGCAAGGCAGCCTGGATGATCGCGCCATCGTTCGTGATTCCCTGGCTGCTGATGCCGCTCGGCGCGCATCTCGGCATCCTCACGGGAAGCCGCCTCGCGCTCGACGTGCTGGGGGTGGTGCTTGCGGTATGGGGCACGTATACGCTCTGGCTGATCGTGAGAAATCCCGATGAGCTGACCGCGACGGAGAATCATCCGTCATGGCGCCACATGTATCTGATGATGATGGCCGCGCAGATCGGGTTTGCCGTGGCATACGTGATACCGTCGTCGTGATTTCCCACTGGACGGAACGATGCTGAGCTTCGAACGAGAACTCGAAGACGCGTCCCCTACGCTCCTCGCGATCCAGCGCCGCGAGATCTTCTCGCTTTACCCCGAAATCAGAATCCTTGCGTGGCTTGGCGCCATGCTCATCGCAAGCGGCGCCAGCGTCTTCATCGCGCATCACGTGAAGGAGATCGGTCCGCTGACGATCACGATCGTGATTGCCGCATGTGCGGCGGCCTGTTATGCAAGAGCATGGTGGAGACGAACAACGCCGGCCCTCGTCGACGAGTCGATCCTCCTCCTCGGAGCGATGCTCGTCTCTGCCGACGCCGGCTGGATCGAGAGCCAATGGCATCTCCTCGGTCCACGCATGCTGCTCATCGTGGCCTGTATCCATGCGGGCGGTGCGTACGCGTATGCGTCGCGCGCGCTACTCTCGCTTTCGATCAGCGCGATTGCCGCGTGGCTGGGGATCGATCGCAAGCTGGATCTGCTCTTCGAGACTGATGTCGACGTCGCGACGCGCTTTCTCGCTTGTGCAGCGATTCTCGTCGCGTGGCGCGAGTCCGATCGCCGGATTCGGAAGCAGACGACGTTCACGCCGGTGTTCGATCATACAGCGATCACGCTCGCATTCTGGGGCTCGCTGATTCTGACCTTCAATCAGACGGCGCAGTGGATCGGGCTCACGCTGACGCTGTTGCTGGCGTTGTTCGCGGTGATCTATGCGTTCCGAAAGAACGCGGAGCCGTTCCTCTTCTACGCCGCGATTTACGCAACGATCGCGATCGATGCCGCAAGCTTCGATCTGATCGACGACAGCATCGCGCGCATGTTCATCGTCATGGTCTCTGCGATCGTGGCGGTCGTCATGCTGCTGGTGATTCACATGCGATTCAGGAGGAACGCATGATCCGGCCGTCGATCGCGGAAGCACGCGCGCACGCGATCACCGATCGACTCGAGCAGTGGCCGTTGAGTGACGACGAGCGGGCCGCGCTGAAGCCGCGATTCGCGACGCAATGGAAACGCCACGGCGCACTGGCGTCGATCGCATTCTTCGTGCTCACGGCGCTAGCCGTTGCGGCCTTCGCGGCGTTCTGTAAGTTGTTTTTCGACACGACCTATCCCGCGGCGGTCATCTGTATCGCAGGCGCGGAGCTTCTGATCCTGGGCAGAAGGATGTATGGGACCGGAATTGAGGCAGCATTATGGATAGGCGGAGCGCTGTCGTTTATTTTCGGACTGCCGCACAGCGGAGCGCCGGAAGCGATGCTCGTCATCGCCGCGGCGTTCGGGATCGTCGCGTGGCGCATGCAGAGCGCGCTCTTCGGCGCGGTGGGTACCCTCTTCGTCGCCGCGTACTTCATCGACATCTGGGACAACGCGCATCACTACTGGCGGGCCGCGGCGATTCCGCTCGCGATGCTCATCATCGCCGCACTTGCGAAGCGGTTCACGTTCCGCCGCCCCTGGCTCGAGTCTCTCCTGTCGTACCTCGTGATCGTGATGCCGCTCGTCGCCGAGGTTGGCGGACGATCGGCGACTTCACGTGGAGACCTCGAATACGTGATCGCCTATACGGCAATCGGCATCTCGTTGATCGCGTGGGGAGTCGTGATCCGCGACCACGCGCTTTTCATCGGCGGAGGCGTTTGTATTGCGGTTGCGAGTTACGAGGCGCGGAATCTGCTCCGGCTCGCAGTCGAATGGCGGCTCATAGCCGGCGGTCTCGTGCTCTTTGCGGTTGCCGCGGCGGTTGCACGGCTGCTGCGCGGCCGCGAGACCGGGTTCATCTCGAAGCCGGAGAGGCTCACGCGCTACGACGAGCTCCTGAAGATGGCGGGCTCGCTGGCTGCGGGGTCGATGGTCCATGAGCGTCCGGCCGCTGAGCCGCAAAGCCCGGCGGGGACGGCGGGCGGCAGCGGCTCCTTCGGCGGTGGCGGCGCATCCGGCGATTTCTGAGCTTCTGCGATCCGCTGCCTGCAATGTTCCACGTGCCACATTTTTTGTGCATGTTTTTCGGCGACCACCGTCGATTTCAGCCCCGCCTGCCTTGCGGAAACTGATTTCCGCACTTTCCGCAGATTTGGACCTTCGCCCCATTTTCGCCCATTTTCATTTCGGAATGGTTGTGGAAAACACTGTGGAAAACGTAGACGGAATGCTCACCCGAATCGTTGATGAAAAGTATGTGCAAAACCTGTTGAAAAACCCCGGAAACTATGCGGAATTACCGCGGAATACGCTGTTCAAAACCCTGTGGAAAACATGAGGAGAACGTGAGGAGAAGCGAGGGAAATCGATTGCAACAGCCTCATCCGTGCTATTCGTGTAAGTACCTTCAAAATGAATACTTACACTCGATTTTGTGTTCTTGCTCGGCGAAGACCACAACATCTTGTGGTCGCCCCTTGACATCATTCCGGGGCAGGCGTAGGTTGTACCGCATTACAGACAACTCGGGTGATGTGAGGGAGGACAATGAAGGATTTGAAGCAATCGTCGCGTCTCGATGTTTCTCGTGGCCCTAACCGCTCCGTCTCTCTCCAGATTCGGGATTACCAGGTCACCATGAAGGTCAAGTCGCCGGTTCCGCCTACCAAATCCCCCCTTGTCCGCTGGACGCTTCGCTGAGCTGTTTGTTCACGTTTTTAGGTTGAAAGGGCGTCATCCACTGTGGCGACGCCTGTGATGGGAGGGGAGGTAGGGGACGGAAGGTCGGGTGTGAGGGAGATCCCGGTGTACGACAGGCGCCCTCGCCTGTCGGTTCAGACGATGGACAGGCGTGGGCGCCTGTCCTGCACATCGAGAGATCCTTCGGAGAACGCGCGAGCTTCCCTCCTCTATTTTTTTCTCTCGAAAGAAGGAGAGCAGGGGTCATGACCTCGATCGATCTTACAAACTCCAATCTTCGCGCCCGCTCAAGCTCTCGTGCTCCGAAAGGCCGGAAGGAGACGAAGCTCGGCGGTATCTCCGTCGACCGCTTTTTCACTCGTCCCGGCGTCGACGTCTACGACACCTGCGAGTGGGAGATGCGCACTGCCGCCATCACCAACGAGCGCGGTGAGAGCGTCTTCGAACAGAAGGATGTCGAGATGCCGAAGTTCTGGTCGCAGATGGCCACGAACGTCGTCGTGTCGAAGTACTTCCGCGGCCACATCGGCACGCCCGATCGCGAGACGAGCGTGCGCCAGCTGATCGGCCGCGTCGTCCGCACCATCACGCAGTGGGGACGCGAAGGCGGCTACTTCGGCACCGAGCTGGATGGCGATGCGTTCCGCGATGAGCTGACGCACATCCTTCTCTATCAGATCGCGTCGTTCAATTCGCCGGTCTGGTTCAACGTCGGCATCGAGCCGCGCCCGCAGTGCTCGGCCTGCTTCATCAATTCCGTGCAGGACACCATGGACTCCATCCTCGGACTCGCGAAGACCGAAGGGATGCTGTTCAAGTACGGATCCGGAACGGGCTCGAATCTCTCGAACATCCGCTCCTCCAAGGAGCTTCTCGCCGGCGGCGGCACCGCGTCGGGGCCCGTCTCCTTCATGAAGGGCTACGACTCGTTCGCCGGGGTGATCAAGTCGGGCGGCAAGACGCGCCGCGCGGCGAAGATGGTCATCCTCAACGCCGATCATCCCGACATCCTCGACTTCATCGAGTCGAAGGAGAAGGAAGAGAAGAAGGCCTGGGCTCTCATCGAAGCCGGCTTCGACGGCGCGTTCAACGCCCCGGGCGGCGCGTACGATTCCGTGCAGTTCCAGAACGCGAATCACTCCGTGCGCGTGACCGACGAGTTCATGCGCGCGTACGAGAAGGATGCCGATTGGCAGACGCATGCCGTCACCGATCCTTCGCGCGTAATGGAGACGTACAAGGCGCGCGACCTCATGCACAAGATGGCCGAGTCGGCGTGGATGTGCGGCGACCCGGGCATGCAGTTCGACACGACGGTCAACGACTGGCATCCGTGCCCGAACACGCAGCGCATCAACGCGTCGAATCCCTGCTCCGAGTACATGTTCCTCGACGACTCCGCGTGCAATCTGGCATCGCTGAATCTGATGCGCTTCTACAGCGAGGCCGAAGGCTTCAATGTCGATGCGTACCGCGCGGCGCTGCGCATCGTGATCACGGCGCAGGAGATCGTCGTCGACTTCGCGTCGTATCCGACGCCGGCGATCGAGAAGAACTCGCACGCGTTCCGTCCGCTCGGCATCGGCTACGCCAACCTCGGCGCGCTGCTGATGGCGCGCGGTCTTCCGTACGACAGCGATGAAGGCCGCGACTTTGCGGGTGCGCTGACGTCGATTCTTTCCGGTGAGTCGTACGCGCAGTCGGCGCGCATCGCCGAGAAGGTCGGCCCGTTCGCCGGCTACGCGATCAACGAAGAGCCCTTCCTCCGCGTGATCGACAAGCATCGCCGTCACGCGTATCGCATCAACACGCGTCCGCTCCCTGCGGATCTCGCCGATGCGGCGACCAAGGTGTGGGACGAGGCCTATGCGCTCGGCCAGCAGCATGGCTACCGCAACGCGCAGATCTCCGTGCTCGCGCCGACCGGCACGATCGCCTTCATGATGGATTGCGACACGACCGGTGTGGAGCCCGACATCGCACTCGTGAAGTACAAGAAGCTTGTCGGCGGCGGCATGCTGAAGATCGTCAACAACACCGTTCCGACCGCGCTCAAGCGCCTCGGCTATGACGCGAAACAGATCAACGAGATCGTGCAGTACATCGACGAGAACGACACGATCGAAGGTGCGCCGCATCTCGTGGAGCAGCATCTCCCCGTGTTCGATTGCGCATTCAAGGCGGCACACGGCACACGCTCGATTCACTACATGGGACACCTCAAGATGATGGGCGCCGTGCAGCCGTTCATCAGCGGCGCGATCTCCAAGACCATCAACATGCCGAATAGCGCGTCGATGGAAGAGATCGAGCAGGCGTACTACGAGGCCTGGAAGCTCGGGTTGAAGGCCGTCGCCGTGTATCGCGACGGCTGCAAGCGCTCGCAGCCGCTGTCGACCGCGAAGGAGAAGGCGACGCTCGAGCAGCTCGGTGTGGCCGCGACCGCGGTTCGCCGCAAGCTGCCGGATGAACGCGAGTCGATCACGCACAAGTTCTCGATCGGCGGCCACGAGGGTTACATCACCGTCGGCAAATACGAGAACGGCGATGCGGGCGAGATCTTCATCACGATGGCGAAGGAAGGCTCGACGATCTCCGGTCTCATGGATTCGTTCGCCACGATGACGTCGCTCGCGCTGCAGCATGGAGTGCCGCTGCAGCTGCTGGTCGACAAGTTCACGCACACGCGCTTCGAGCCGTCGGGCTTCACGAAGAACCCCGAGATCCCGATGGCGAAGTCGATCATGGATTACATCTTCAAGTGGCTGGCGACGAAGTTCCTCGACCGCGAGAGCCAGGCGCACGCCGGCGTGATCCTGCGCGACGAGATCCCACCGGCGCCTTCAACCCCGAAGACTTCGTCCAACGTGGAGAAGCCGGCAGCGTCGGATGTGTCGTTCATCGAGAAGGTGGCAGTGGCGGCGGTGGCGGCGCAGCCGATCGGCTTCGTCACGACAACGCCGAAAGACGCGGATGGCCCAAACCCGAAGGGAATGTCGGCAACGTTCCGCTACCAGCAGGACGCGCCGAGCTGCAGCGACTGCGGCTCGATCATGGTCCGTAACGGCGCCTGCTACAAGTGCCTCAACTGCGGCAGCACGAGCGGCTGCTCGTAGGACGTAGTGCAGCGAATGGTTAGGGCGGCCGCGAGGCCGCCCTTTTTGTTTGCCCGTGCTGGCGAAACCAGCGAGCGCCGAAAAGGTTCCAGCGGCAGCTCCAGAACTCGGTCACAGTGTGCGAGAGGTGAGGATGATCGTGCACATCCGCGAAGCGGACTCCGCACGCGGTGGAGATCATCCGCACGAGCTCATTCGTCACTTCGGCCACGACGAGGATCAAGACCGCTGCCGCAGCGATCCGAAGCAGGGAACCACTCATGCGCAAGCCCGGTATGGCGACGGTTGCGCGCCGTCGCCCGCTTCCAAGAAACTTCCAGTGTTTATGCGGGTTTGCGGCCTAAAAAGCGAGCTCCGTCATACGAGCGAAGTCGAGGGACCTGGGGGTGTAAGAGGCGCGCGACATGATCTTCGTACCTCCCGCCCACCCGGGTCCCTCGACTTCGCTCGGGATGACGGCGGCTTGCGACCGCGTGCCTTGCTTTCTTTCTCTGAGTCGCGTCGCGCAGCGACGTCGCCCGCTCGGGATGACGATCGTCGCTCTCCTACGGCTCCTTGAACGACGTCGAGAACTTGTGGGTCGCGGCGCCCGATGCCGACTCGTAGGTCAACGCGCCTTCCACCCAGACCGTCGCGCGTTTCGATTGTTTCGTATCGCTGTCGGCGCGCCAGAGGGAGAAGACGACGGTTGCTTCCTTGCCGGCTTCGATCGTGTCGGTCAGCTCCGCCGGCTCGTTGATGAGTTGATACGGGCTTCTGCCGACCGTATGCATGCGGATCTCCTTCAACCTGATCGGAGCATCCGCGAGATTCTTGATCGTCATCTGATATGCGACGGAGATCGCGCCGCGCTTGTGCATCTCGAAGCCTGTGTCGGGGAGCTGCTCGATCTTGAGCTCCAGGAGCTTCGGCGACGCGGCGATGCTCACTGCAAGCAGGCAAACCAACACGGTCCAGCGCATCAGCATCGATTATGCGCCTACTGTCCGGAAACGGACACTGCCGGTCGCGACCGCACACCCATCCCGCGCTAACTCCTTGAAACTACGTCTTCGAAGCATGGCATCTCGTTCGCCTTAGAAGGCGACGAATGGATCGACCAATCGCCTCGGAAGTTCGAACCCGCCGCATCGTCCGCCGCATCGCTACGAGCACGATCGCCGCTGCCATCGTGGTCTTTCTCGTCGCCGCGACGGTGAACTGGTTGAAGCCGTCGCTGAAGCGTCGCGACATTCAACTCGCACGCGTCTCGCGCGGCTCTGTCGACGCCGTTCTTCAGGCCAGCGGAACGGTCGTTCCTGAAAACGAAGGGGTGATCGCGAGTCCCGTCGAAGCACGTGTCCTGCGGATCGATCATCACGCCGGCGATCCGCTTCGCAACGGCGAATCGATCATCACGCTCGATACCGCGGTCACGCAGCTCGAGAGCCAGCGTCTCGCGAATCGCGTCGCCGAGCGCGAGAACGACCAGCAGCAACTGCAGCTCCGCAGCGCCGACACCATCTCGTTGCTCGATGCGCAGATCGAACAGAAGAAGCTCGACGTCGAGATCCTCCGCTTCAAAGCCGAGCAGACGCAGAAGCTGAGTGATGCCGGTCTCGCCGCAACGCAGGAGAATCTCGCCGCCGCCGCGGCTGCGAAGAAGGCGGCGATCGAGCTCGCGCAACTGAAAGATGCCGCCCAACGGGCGCGCCGCAATGCGGACGCGCAACGCGCGGCCATGGAGATCGAGTTGCGCACACTGCGCAACGAGCGCGATGAGTCGCATCGCCAGCTCGAGCTCGCTCAGGCACGCAGCGATCGCGACGGCATCCTGACGTGGGTCGTGCCGGAGACGGGTGCGATGATCCGCCGCGGCGAAGTCATCGCACGCGTTGCCGATCTCTCGTCCTATCGCATCAACGCCACGATCTCCGACGCGCACGCCTCGACGATCGCCGCGGGCATGCCGGCGCGCGTTCGCATCGATGCGAACACGGCGATCGAGGGTTCGATCGCGAGCGTCGATCCGCGCATCGAGAACGGCGTCGTGAAGTTCATCGTTGCGCTCGATCGCCGCGATCACCCGAAACTGCGCAACAACCTCCGCGTCGATGTCCTGGTCGTCGTCGGACACCGCGCGGGCGTGCTGCAGGTGCGCCGCGGCGCGCTCACCGAAGCGGGCAACGACGCGCTGTTCGTCGTGCGCGGCGACAGAGCCGTGCGCACGCCCGCGCGCCTCGGAACCTTTGGAGAAGAGAACGTCGAGATCCTTGCCGGCGCCGCGGAAGGCGACGAGCTCGTGATCTCGAACATGAGTGATTACACAAACGTCAGGGAGGTAAAGATCCAATGATTCAGCTGCAGAACGTAGACAAGGTGTACCGCACGGAGCGCGTCGAGACGATGGCGCTCCAGAACATCAATCTCGAGATCGCCGAGGGCGAGTTCATCTCAATCATGGGGCCGTCGGGGTGCGGCAAGAGCACCCTGATGAATCTCATGGGCATGCTCGACGCGCCGTCGAAGGGGAGGCTGACTGTCGCTGGCGAGGACGTCGCCGCGCAGAACGATCGCCACCGCGCGCGCATGCGCAACGAAAAGTTAGGCTTCGTCTTCCAGAGCTTTCATCTCGTTCCCGACCTTTCGGTCGTCGACAACGTCGAGATCCCGCTCTTGTACCGGAAGATCAACGGTGAAGAGCGGCGCCGTCTCGCACTTCTCGCGCTCGATCGCGTCGGCCTCGCCTCGCGCGTGCATCACTATCCCTCGCAGCTCTCCGGCGGGCAGCAGCAGCGTGTTGCGATCGCGCGCGCGATCGTCGGCCGTCCGCAGATCGTTCTCGCCGACGAACCGACGGGAAATCTCGACAGCGCGATGGGCGAGGAGATCATGTCGATCCTTCACGAGCTGAACGAGCGCGATGGCACGACCATCGTGATGGTCACGCACGATCAGCGATTCGCGGATCGCACGGGTCGCATCGTGCGGCTCTTCGACGGCCGGATGGTGGCGTGATGGCGACGACGTTGAAACTCGCGCTGCGTGTGCTCGGCCGCCGCAAGGTCTTCACCGCGATCTCTCTCGTCGGGATCACGCTCACGCTCGTCGTCCTGATGATCCTCAGCACGATCATGGACAACATGTTCGCGCCCGCCGCGCCGGAGTCGCGGCTCGATCGCATTCTCGCCGTGAAGACGGTGAATGAGATCGGACCGGAATCGAACTTCGGCGCGAATCCAGGCTACGGCTTCCTCAAGCAGACGGTCATCAACCTGCCGCATGCTGATCGCCTCGCGATCTACAGCGAAGTGATGGCCGACGTGATCTACGACGGCCCGCGCCGCATCGACGCGCACCTGAAGCACGCCGACGGTGAGTACTGGAACATTCTCGATTTTCACTTTCTCGAAGGTGGTCCGTACTCGATTGCCGACAACGACGACGATCGCAAGGTCGCTGTGATCAGCCAGTCGCTGCGCGACAGGGTCTTCGGCAACGTCCGCGTTACCGGCCGCACGCTCAACATCAGCGGAACCCCGTATCGAATCGCCGGCGTCGTCGCCCCGGTCCCGGTCACGCGCGAGGCTGCCTACGCAGAGACCTGGGTGCCGATCGGCGCGTTGAACTCCGAAGAGAGAACCGCGATCCTGGGCCGCTTCAATGCGCTCGTACTGGCACACAGCCGCGCCGACATTCCGGCGATGAAGCGCGAGTTTCAGGCGCGCGTGGCACGCGTGCCTGTCGATGATCCGAAAGAGTTCAAGGAGATCCGCGCCGGTCTCGACACGAGCTTCGAAGCGTTTTCGCGAATGATGACGGACAACAAGTTCGGTGATCGCGCCACGACCATCGTTGCCTCGATCGTCGGCGGCTTCGCATTCCTCTTCATGCTGTTGCCCGCGTTGAATCTGGTGACGCTCAATCTCAGCCGCATCCTCGAGCGCGCGCCGGAGATCGGTGTTCGCAAAGCGTTCGGTGCACCGCGCCGCGCGTTGATTCTCCAGTTCGTGACCGAGAACATCGTGTTGACGCTGATCGGCGGCGTCATCGCATTCTTCGCTGGAATCGCGATTCTTCGCGGCCTCGCGGGAACGGTTCCGTATCTCGACGAGAGTCTGATCATCAACTGGCGCGTCTTCCTCTACGGGATGGCCGCCGCACTCGTGTTCGGAGTTCTCTCCGGCGCCTATCCCGCCTGGCGGATGTCGCGCCTCGATCCCGTCCACGCACTTCGAGGAGGTTCATTGTGACTCGACATCTATTGAGACTGGTCTGGAAACGGAAGCGTGCGAATGCCCTGCTGACGATCGAGATCTTCTTTTCGTTTCTCGTGCTCTTTGGCGTCGCGACACTCGCTGCGTCGATGGTGCTGCGCTATCGCCGGCCCCTTGGATTCGAATATCGGGACTGCTGGATGATCGGTGTTCCGTTTCAGGATGAAAAGGGCGTGGACGAGCATCGCCTGATGATCGACTCCATGCTGCGCGAGTTGCGAACGATGCCTGAAGTCGAAGCCGCCTCCGCTGCGGCCACGCCGCCGTTGAGCGCCAGCGGATGGAACGGCTCGATCGAGTTGAACGGACGGCGCTTCGAGACTTCGCGCAACGATACGACCGACGATTTTGCGAAGGTCCTGCATGTGAAGATTCTCGAGGGACGCTGGTTCAGCGCGGAAGACGATGTGGCTGCGATCCCGCCCCTCGTCGTCGATGCCGATCTGGCGAGGTCGATCGCTCCGCACGGAAGCCAGGTTGGACAGGTCGTCAACATGGGCAAGAAGCCGCGTCGCATCGTGGGCGTCATCGCTCCATTTCGCAAGGACGGCGAGTTCTCGAGCGATCGGATGAACGCCTCGTTCACGCGTATCCAGCTGAACGGGAACAGTGACGCACCGCACTACCTCATCGTGCGCATGCGCCAGGGTGTGCCTGCGGATTTCGAACAGGTGGTGATGAAGCGGTTGCACGCTCTCGCACCCGATCATCCTGTCCGCATCCAGCACATGGAAGCGATGCACGACATGATGCTGCGCATCTATCTCGTCCCCGCGATTGCCGCCGCCGTCGTTGCCGCATTTCTCGTCACGATGGTCTTTCTCGGCCTCAGCGGCGTTCTGTGGCAGAACGTCACGCGCCGCACGCGCGAGATCGGGCTGCGCCGCGCGCTGGGGGCGACGAGTCTCGGCGTCAATCGCCAGATCCTCGGCGAAGTCGCTCTGCTCTCGACGCTGGCCGTCATCATCGGGCTCATTCTCATCGCGCAGCTTCCCATCGTCGGCGCGTTCCATTTCGTGACACCGGTGGCGTACGGCATCGGCATTGCCGCATCGCTTGCGGCGATTTACTTGCTCACGCTACTGTGCGGGCTATACCCAGGATGGCTTGCGGGACGCGTACAACCTGCGCAGGCACTGCACTACGAGTGACGAATCTCATTCTCATCGTCGATGACGATCCGTCGATCACGGCATCGCTCGCGCTGCTCCTGAAGCAGCACGGCTACCGTTCGATTGCCGCGCATTCTCCCGAGGAGGCGCTCGCGCAGTTTCTGCGCGAGCGCCCTTCGCTCGTGATTCAGGACATGAACTTCTCGCGGCAGACGACCGGAGAAGAAGGGCTCGACCTCGTCGCGAAACTGCGTCTCCTGGATGAGCACGTGCCGGTCATTCTCATGACTGCGTGGGGCTCGATCTCGCTTGCGGTCGAGGGGATGAAGCGCGGCGCGGCAGACTTCATCACGAAGCCGTGGTCCAACGCGCACGTCATCCAGAGCATCGAAACAGCACTGGGACTCGTGGGAGCGCGCAAGGAGCCGGCCAGCATGCCGGATCGTGCGCTGCTCGATGAGCGCTTCGATTTTTCGAACATCATCGGCAGCGATCCGAAGCTGCTGCAGGTGCTCGATCTCATCGGGCGGGTCGCGGCGACCGATGCGTCGGTCCTCATCACGGGCGAGAGCGGCACCGGCAAAGAGCTGATCGCCGAGGCGATTCATCGCAACAGCAGAAGGCGTGATCGTGGGTTCGTGAAAGTGAATCTCGGCGGGATCTCGTCGACCTTGTTCGAGAGCGAGATGTTCGGTCACGTGCGCGGCGCCTTCACCGATGCGCGCCAGGATCGCAAGGGACGCTTCGAGGTGGCGGATGGAGGCTCGATCTTTCTCGACGAGATTGGCGAGCTCGATTCGGGCTCGCAGGTGAAGCTGCTCCGCGTGCTGCAGGACCGGACGTACGAGGTGCTCGGTTCGAGCCGGACGCGCAATGTCGACGTGCGCGTGATCTCCGCGACGAACCGGCCGCTGCACGAGCTGACGGCGCGTGGAGAGTTTCGCGAGGATCTGCTCTATCGCCTGAACCTCATCACGATTCTGCTGCCGCCGCTGCGCGATCGCCGCAGCGACGTCGCCCGGCTCGCGACCCACTTTCTGCTTCGCGCTGCGCAGCAGTACGGCGCGGAGGTCGATGGCATCACGACGCGCGCGATCGAGTGGCTGAAGGCGGAGCCATGGCCGGGCAACATCCGGCAGTTGAAGCAGACGATCGAGCGTGCGGTGTTGATTCGTGCGTCGCGTCAGCTCGATGTCGATGATTTCGTCGCGGTGCGCGATGTCGCACCGCAGCCGCGCGATACGGCGCTGCCGGAGGCGGGGACGATGACGCTCGATGAGATCGAAGAGGAAATGATCGTGAAGTGCATGCGCCATTACGACGGCAACGTGTCGCGTGTGGCGGAAGCGCTCGGGCTGAGCCGCGCCGCGCTGTATCGGAGATTGGACAAGTACGGCATCAAGGCGGATCGATGACGCTCCGCGGAAAACTCATCGGCTGGTTCGTCGTGCTGCATCTCATCTTCGCCGCGCTTGCCGTGTTTCTGTTGCTGCGGAACCAATTCCTGCTGTTCGCGGTCGAAGCCTGTTTTGCCGTCTCGATCATCATCAGTTACCGGTTGGTGCGCTCGCTGTTCGTTCCCTTCGAGCTCATTCGAACCGGTGCGGAGTTGCTCGCCGAGCGCGATTTCGCGACGCGCTTCGTCCCGGTGGGACAGCCCGAGCTCGATCGGCTGATCGAGATCTACAACGAGATGGTGGACCGCCTGCGCGACGAGCGGCTGGCGGCCGAGGAGCAGCAGAATCTGCTGCAGCGCATCATGATGGCGTCGCCTGCCGGCATCGTGATCTGCGGGTTCGAAGGCGAAATCCAGCAGACGAATCCCGCGGCACAGCGTCTGCTCGAGGAGTCCGCCGTTGCTTCGGTCATCAGTTCGCTCGCACCGGGCGAGTCCATGCTCGTGACGGCGGTGGGTGCGCGCCGCGTGCGCGTGACACGCACGGAGTTTCGCGATCGTGGATTTGCGAAGAGCTTCTATCTGCTCGAGGAGTTGACGGATGAATTGCGGCTGTCGGAGAAGGCAGCCTACGAAAAACTGATTCGCATGATGTCGCACGAGGTCAACAACTCGGTTGGCGCCGTGCGTTCGCTGCTCGAGTCACTGCTGCGCTACGCGGAACAAGTCGGAGTCGACGATCGAGACGACTTCGTCAACGCCTTGACGATCGCATCGGCCCGCATGGACAGCCTCAATCGATTCATGAGCGGCTTCGCCGATGTGGTGCGCATACCGCCGCCGCACATCGCGGACACCGACCTGGCGGCCGTGATCACCGACATCGCGACGCTGCTCGGCTCCGAGCTGCAGCAGCGCGAGATCGAGCTGAGTCTCGAGCTCTCGCCGGATGTCGTTCGTGCCGACCGGCACCAGCTCGAACAGGTGATTCTGAATCTGCTGCGCAACGCGATCGAAGCGATCGGCTCGAACGGCGCGATCGAAGTCGTGTGGCGCGATCACGGACTCGCGGTGCGCGACACAGGCCGCGGTATCGACGAGAATCTGCAGCCGGAGCTCTTCACGCCGTTCTTCACGACGAAGCGGGATGGGCGCGGGCTGGGTTTGACGATCGTGCAGGAGATCCTGACGAACCACCGCGCGCGATACTCGCTGCAAAATCGGCCGGAGGGCGGCGCAGAGTTCCGGATCGATCTACCACACGACTGAGTGGAGCGCGGAGGCCTCGTCCGCGGTGGTTGACCGAATTCTCAAGGAGCACAGAAAGGGAAGCTGCGGCAAGCCCGAAAGTCAGCAAAGCTGACCAAAACAAATGCTGCCCCTCGCGCGGCGAGGGGCAGCACAACTTTGCCCTGGATGCCCGAGACTATTCTCGGCGGTTTTCTTGCCGGAGCGGCTGAACAATCGAAGGATGGTTCAAGTCGATCAACCCGATAATATGCCCATCTCGAGCCTGCCACGCGTACGACTTTCGCAACCCACTTTGACCCAGTATCACTAGCCTCATGTCCCTTTCATGATCCTTGTAGTAGGGATAGATCTTTTCAAACAATGAGACGTTTAGGAGCGACTGTTCCTGAGCGTCGATCTCTTCCTTTGTAAGCTTGTCACCGCGGTTCTTTCTGACGCGCGCAATTCCGCGTTCAACCGATGCGTGCGCCAGCTTGAACCACTTTAGGGATTCATCGAGTGACGCTTCGTTTAACGAACGTTCCGCTAGCATCTCGTAGTACTGAGAATCGTCCGGCTCGATCTCGAGAAGTCTGAGAATGATTGTCCGGTATTCCTCGAATGACCTTGTCTTTCCAAGTTTGAGGAGAAGGTAGGTGCGCTCTACGCTCTTGTCCTCATCACCGCGCCTGACATGAAAGACTGCCGGGGACGACTTGAGCGTTCTTCCGCTGAACATCACAGAAGCGCGAACGACATAATCGCCCGGCGGCAAAGGGTCGAGTCGAAAACGAACGAGGGTTTGACTCCAAGCGTTGAAATTAGTGGCTCTTCCCGCAACAAGTTTTCCGTTGAGACGATCTTCGATCACCGTCAAATTGGAAGACGCAAGGTTTCTATTCGTGCCGGCGTCGTCAGTTATCGAGACTGTTGCCTCGTGCCACCACACATCATTAGCGCTAGCATTGGTCGGCAGATCAAGAACCGCAGATAGCTCAAGCGGCTCATCCATAAATACCAACGTTGATTCAAGACTGCTCTGGGCGCCAAGCGGCGAGTGCAGCTTCGCGAGAGGAGGATGGCCGTGAACTACCAAAATAAGCTCAGCAGGAATGCGCGGCTTGGGGGGGGTCGCGGGCCCGAAGGCGTAGCTAATGGCAAGCAAGAATGTCAGCATCTTAGTCATGATATGGGAATCCTCACGGGTGCTTTCGGTGCAGACGCAGTTGAAGAATGTCGAGAGGCAGGTAATCCGTCGGGAATGGCAAAATGTTTCCATGTGAATACATCAGCGATCCGCATGGATCGTTGTTTGGAAAATACGCCGGGAAGAAGTCAGTGTGATTGACATTAAGTCCGTGAGCCCCTTCGTGTGCAACGACAACTTCTTTGAGGTCGCCCAGCATGCTCGCCGGATAGAAAGTCTCACGCCCAAGACAGTCACGAAGCATCTCCGACTTGTGGTCAGCTGGATCCATTGGAGTGTCAAGTACACCATCGTTCCCGGGGAAAATGGCATTGAAAGTGGTGTCAAGAACGTCGCAGCCTTGTTGAAGCGGGTTATTACAGACAATCACTGAATGTAGTACACCCGTAGCGTCGGGGAAGATTGCCGATTTCCCAAACGACTCGGTGAATATGTCCACGACCAGCGTCTCATTCGGAGATCCGTTCGGATTTTGATCCGGATTGACAACCTGATTCAAATTCTCGCCAAGGTAAAAGTGCTTCCCGTAGTATTCGACGTAGGCAGGAACTATGAGTGCAGGTATTCTCGTATTGTCCGTAAGCACAGGGGATACCTGGCGGGCTCTGACGCGCAGGGCATACTGTGCGGACCAGCCCGGAACAGGAGTCGGACCACCGGGTGTTCCCCACCCGTTAGGATCAGCGAGTGGGTGTAAACCATCAGAATCTCGGGCGACCTCGTCAGAATCAACATAGTGAAATGTAAGCGGTAGCTTGAAGAAAATTTGGTCAAGACCCCTCAATGACGGATCCATGTCTACGAAAACGTCTTTGCGCGCGGGATTAAGTCGGCGATGCTCACCCCCAACGACAAACCCACGATACTCTTCGTAGGCCGACAAGCCGTCACCCGTGATTCCAATGGTGTCAGTTTGTCCATTTAATGTCACAGGTCCGGTTGCCGGGAGAGCGTCCGCATCGGACGTAGCAGCTTGTCCAGTATTCGGTACGTGATCGAGTCGCCCAGTGGCACGATCAGCAAGGGCGTCCCAACCTGCTTTTGGCAGTGCGTTGTCCGCAATCTCAGGAAGATCTTTCTCAACTTCAAAGGTCTTAACCTTGTTACCGGAGCCAAAGGTCAAAGTTGCTTTCAAATGACCGTAGGCGGCGTAGTCAAAAACCTGAAGTCGAGTCGCGGTATCGCCCGACGGATCAAACGGGATTTCGGGTGTCGCTTGTCGAGCAGCGTCGCTGCCAGTTTCGAACGCCATGTCTGGGCCTGTGTCCGGGTTGTCGACAGGGTAGTTCATCGCGATACCCGGATAGCTAGTCACTTTGGACAGTGAGTACTTAACGTTTCCGCTAGTACCGGGCGGGGTGAGGAGGTGAAGTGAAATCGTCTGGATGGGAGCTCCAGGACTAGGCACGTTGTAAGTTTGCCCCGATGAAACTATAGAGCCAGGTAAGAAAAGCGCACTCTCGTCTTGATGTGTCGTGGCAAACGTGCCACTCGCGTCGACCAGCACGCCGCTTATAGTTATCTCGGCGTTCTCTGACTTGACCGAAATGGCGGGCGTGATTGAGAGTTGCGCTGTCCCAACCCTCATCGGCGTAAACGTAACCGACGAAACTGCGCCGGATGGAGAAAGGGTTGCGGTGGCGCCTTTGCGCGCAGTTGATGGAAACGACCAAGTCGCCCTTACGGGGCCAATCGGCGTATAAAGAGTCGAGTTCTGGCGCCTGAGTCCATATGCGAGAAAGCGCGGCACTTCCACGGGCGAAACGATGAAATTCCCCTGGCTGACGCTCTGCGTGGGAGATACGTTTTTAAAGATTCGAACCAAGTCTGGCTGCTCAGCAGTCTCGGTAAACTTGATGAGCTTCGGCTCCACAGTGTCGTTGCATGCGGCGGTAATCGTGTACGTTCCCGGTTGCACGCCCGCGACGAAGGTGGCTTCGGCTAGACCATCGGCACCTACGGCCGCAGTGTAGGACGACGACGTACCATTTTCAGAACCTCCAACGGTTGCAATGGCTTTTGAGGGTTGCTCCGTGATCGAGAATGTGACTTGCTTGCCTTCAAGAGGGGCGCCGCCAGGGCCTGTGATTAGCTGGACCTTCAGCGGTGATTTTGCTGGACCACCGGTGGAGCCTGTCTGGTTGTCACCGTCAAGAAGGCGAATGTCCACGCCCGGGACGTAGGTGATTTCGACAGTGGCTGCGAAATATTCGAACTGCATTCCGGTCGTACTGTCAGATTCAACCGTGACCTTGACGCTGTTCAGGTTGCTGCGAGAATACCCAGTCAATCCAGAGGGGAAATCCTGTTCGAACACATACGTCGGAAATACGGATCCGCACGGCATCGGGGGTGCAGTAATCCTTTGCGCAACTCCTATAGGCGTGTCATTCAACTTCACGCTCACGTTTGCGTAACGACCAGTGAAGCCAGAGGTCATCGGCAAAGAAATTCGGATGTGTGTGATTTTCGCGTAAGACGGGATGTCCGCGGCGAACTGACCCGACGCAGAGCCAACCGCAAAATAGCTATAGGTTGCATATTGCGGGGGGGCCGGGGGGCAAAACTGAAATGACGCCGCGAAACAGGGCGAAGTGCCAGCGTTACATAGCTGCGCGGTAACGACCGTAGGTGTAGGGGTTTGCGCGAACACGCCCGAAGGCATGAGCAAACTAGCGCACAAGGTCATGATCATATTGCGCGCTGTTGTGTTCAGATACTTCCAGCGAAATGACATATCTTTTCTGACCCTTCCCGATAGAGAAAAGTAACCGCAGGCATGGCCGTCGCTGTGCCAGCGTCGATTTCCCAAATTTAGAATTGGATTTGCTGCCGATTGGAGTTCGCACATGATACGTTGAAAATGACCGTGATGGATAGCCGCAAACATGGAAACTCCCGTCCGATAGATAGGTGGAGGGAAAGGGTCCGAGCTGGCTGGGCAACAATTTCTAGCAGAAAAGTAACGCGCAGGGCGGCTCTCGCGGATCACATCGCATGAGGTTCACGCTGTTGTGCTACAAGCGAGAACTGGACACTCCGAATGGTAGAGATCTGATCGCAGATGTGCGATCCGTCAAGCCACTACGGTCCACGCTGCTGGTCGTTTTCGCGCCGCTGGAAATCGCTCAATCGCTGAACACGCGACGTCGACCAACAGAGAAACCGAGCGTCTATTACTTCGATGCGGACAGTGACGGCGTCGGAGCTGGACGTCAGGCCCGGTCAACTGATCTCGACTAGGTGGATAAAACGGAACTGCGAGTGCGATGACGGAGATAGAAACGTCTTCCATGTGGTTGAGGATCTTCTGCCGGACTGCAATTTGAACGCGCTAGTGGAGTCGCTCACGCCAAGGAGTGTTTGCATTGGAAATCCAGATCGCTTCTTCTGGGAAGACGCGAAGGGGCTGCATGCGTCGATGTTCTATCGCGATGCACGCGGCAATCCGTGGATCCCTGTGTCGGCGATGTCTCGGCGCTCCGATCATCGATCCGATAACAGGCTGCGCGGAACGGTAACGCGACATCTGGAAGCTATCATCGCCTTGTGAAGCCGACAGAGGCGATGAGGCTCACCCCCGACGATCAGCGAGTCAAGCCATACGCGCAATTTCCGTTTCCGCGCCCGAACTGCGGAACAGGCATCGAGATATCACGTGTGTTCTGCTCGGAACTTTGCGAAGACGAAGGCTCCTACATGCGCTACTCATGCGCATGCCTCGAGGACGATCGGTATGAACTTCCAGACGTACAGGCGGAGTTTCGGGAAGCGACTCGCACTGATCCTGGCCGGCGGATACCAAGAACATGCCCGTCGACTATAGAACAGAGTCCATGACGCGTGATCAAAACGTGATCACGGGCTACGCGTGGAATGCCGAGCACCGTGGCAGAGCATCGACCACATTCAGGGCAACTCATCTAAGCTGTCCAAACCTCCAGCTCCTCTACAACCATGTCACGACGAGAAAGACGAGCAAGAAGATCGGTCTATTCAGCGCGGATGAGGACACGGTCGCAGCAGCGAAAGCTGATCAACTCTTCTCGCGAGTTTGGGCGCGGGAACCGGAAGTCCGAGCGACGATCCTGCGATCGGAAGGTTCATGTCGCGCGCGATCAGATCTGTGCGAGCTCGTTGCATCAATGAGCGAACGCTGCGGCGCTGCGGAAAACGGTGCCCTGTTTGTCTTGCTCTACTTCAAAAGAATTCGCCCCAGAAAACACGTCGAACTGGTGAGAAGCGAATGAGGGCTTGCGTCGCGAGCGGCGCAGCTCAATATCAGGGCTGGTCTGTTCGCGCTGTGGCGCTGCAGCGGTGTGGAAGAACCCGGAAACCGCGGCGTGTCAGGCGTGCGCTGCCGCGGCACCAACGTTAGAGCTGCACGCGAAATCAACGATTGCTGACCCAAAGTAGCAGCCGAGTCCGTAAACAAACCGGTGTGCCCGACTGATCATCAAAGCGTTCATGTGGCGCGTCTCGTCAAAGGGGCCTGCTCGTACGTAAGATCCCCGGAGTTTAAACGGAATGCATCGAGAAGTAGCGAGCTGCTGAGTGGAAAGAAGAGCAACGAATTCTGTAGCCCCTGGTAGGTATCCAAGACGACGGGATTGTCGGTCGTCACAAAGTAACGACCGGGCGCGGCAATCAAGCTCGTACCTCGAGGCAGCGGCGCTCTCATGCTGAGCGGTGTGCGGACGAGACATCCGCACTCCACGTTGCAGTTCGCCACTCATCGTGCACCGGCGTCAGTCCGCGCACCAGGTCGTGATAGGCGCGATCGAGCTTACGCGTCATCGGTCCCATCGCGCCGCCGCCGATCTTCAGATCATCGACTTCGATGATCGGCAGGATCTCCCAGCCGGTGCCCATGTAGAACAGTTCATCGGCGAGGTAGAGCTCCGTCCGATCGATCTCGCGCTCGATGACGGGGATGCCGAGGATTTCGGGGGCGAGGGTGAGGACGGTGCGGCGCGTGATGCTGTCGAGAATTCCGCTGCTGAGCGGCGGTGTGATGAGCTCACCGCGCCGGATCATCGCGATGCACGATGCCGGTCCCTCGGTTACCTTGCCGCGGCGATCGAGAAAGATGGGCCACTCCGAGCCGCGCGACCGCGCCTCGATCACGCCGAGCCGGCTGTTGTGATAGTTGGAGAACGCCTTGATGCGCGGCGGCATACTCGATTCGTCGATGCGCGACCAGCTGGAGACGATCGTGCGCACGCCGCGCTCCTCCAGCATCCGGCTCTGGAACCACCACGTATCGATCACGACATCGCAGTCGGTTCCGGCCGGCACCATCATCTCGCGCACGTGCGCGGTCGCGTAGATCCAGGGCCTGATGTAGACGTCGGCGCGCGTTTCGTTTGCGCTGAGAAGGTCGAGTACACCCTGCAGGATCTCGTCGCGGGTGTAGCGCGTGGTTAGCCGCACGAGACGGATCGACTCCATCAGGCGGTCGATGTGCTCCTCGAGCCGGAAGACGTAAAGCTGTTCGTCGCGCGCGTTCCAGTACGCCTTGATTCCCTCGAAGACGGACGAGATCGAGGCGTGCCCGATGCTGCTGACGTGGACGGTCGCTTCGTTCCAGGGGATGAAATGGCCGTTGCGCCAGAGGAAACGCGGCTTGAACGGAACGTCGTTGCTGACGGGGAAGATCGACATCTACTTCTCCTTGACGACTGCGAGCCGGCGGTCGAGTTGAATCATGGCCACACCGCTGAGAATGACGAGCATCGCGACGACCATGCGCGGCGTCACCGGCTCGCCGAGGAGCGCGACGCCGGTGATGACGGCGACGAGAGGATTGACGTAGGCGTACGAGGAGACCTTGCCCGCGCTCAGCTTCGAGATCGCGTAGTTGTAGGCGGAGTACGCGACGACCGAGCCGAAGATCGCGAGATAGAGGAGCGCCACCGTCGAGCGAAGAGAGAACATCGCGGCCGCCGGCCGGTTGCCGGATGCGAAGGCGAGCACTGTGATGAGCGTCCCGCCGCTGAGCATCTGGATGACGGAGTTCGCGAGCGGATCGCCCTTCGGCTCGCCGCGCGAATAGAGCGTTCCGGCGTTCCAGCAGATGGAGCTGAGCTGCATTGCGCCGACCGCGAGGAAGAAGCCGATCGATGCATCGAAATGACCGATGGCCGGCGCGACGAGCAGGCCGACTCCGCCGAAGCCGAGCGCGAGCCCCGCGATGCGGCGGGGCGTCATGCGCGCGGAGCCGATGATCGTCTCCATGACCGCCATCCAGATCGGAATGGTCGCGGCGAGCAGTGCCGCGAGTCCGCTGCTGAGCGAATGCTCCGCGTAGACGACGAGCGTGTTGCCGCACGCCGCCATGAGGATGCCGCTGATGATCTGCCGGCGCCACGGCCCGCGGAAGGAGACACCGCGCAGCCGCGCGATGACGAGCAGCAGCACGCCGGCCAGCGTGAAGCGGATTCCGGTGACGAGCATCGTGGGAATCGTCTCGATGGCCACGCGGATCGCGACGAAGGTCGTGCCCCACAGCAGGCAGATCGTGGCGAAGGAGAGGTAGGCGAGCGTGCGCGTTTCGCGTTGCGCGGCTGCTGCGGGAACCACGGCGAGCTGCGGAGAATCGTCGAGAACCGGTTGTAGCGCAGAGCTCATGACAAGTGTGAATCTAGGTTTTGATTGTGATACAGTCAAGTATGTCAATATGAGTAACACAATCTGGCAGCCGCGCCTCGCCCGTCAGGACCGCCCCATCTACCGCGCCATCGCCAACGCGCTGGAGCGCGATCTTGCCAGCGGCGTCCTCCGCGAAGGCTCGCGGCTGCCGACGCACCGAGAGCTGGCCGAACGTCTGCGTGTCACGCCGCTGACGATTACCCGCGCCTATCGCGAGGCGGCGCGGCGCGGCCTGATCGAATCATCGGTCGGGCGCGGGACGTTCATCCGCGGCGGAGGCCTGATGCCGCCCGACCCTGCGCTGTCGTCATCGGGCTCACTCGATCTCTCCAAGAACGTGATCGCCGCGAGCGATGCGCTCGATCTCGACGGCCGCGCCGTCGCCGCCTTGCGCCCGCTCGTGCGCGAGACCGACTATCAGCCGCCGGCCGGCTCGCTTCGCCATCGCCTCGCCGCATGTGCATGGGCTCGTGAAGTTGGGTTCGAGGTTCCGCCGGAGCGCGTGATCATCACGCCCGGCGCGCAGCAGGCCATCGTCTCGATCCTCGCAGCGGTCAGCGGCGCGGGCGATACGGTCCTGGTCGAGGAGCTCAGTTATCCGCGCTTCGGCGCAATCGCGGCACTGCTGCATCTCGAGGTGCGCAAGATCGAGGTCGATGAGCATGGACTCGTCCCGGCCTCGCTCGAGAAGGCGCTGCGCGCGACGAAGGCGCGTGCGCTCTACACGATCCCCAACTTTCAGAATCCGACGGCGAGCGTGATGCCGGAGAAGCGCCGCCGCGAGATCGCAGCGCTGGCGCGCAAACACTCGCTGCTCGTGATCGAAGACGATGTCTACGGCTTCCTGCTCGACACCGAGCCTGCGCCGATCACGCACTTCGCTCCCGAGACATCGTGCTACGTGACGAGCATCTCGAAGAGCCTCTCGCCGTCGATGCGTTTCGGCTTCGCCGTGGTCCCGGAAGCTCTGGTCGACCGCGTCTCCTCGGCCTGCGGTGCGATCAACGCCTTTGCACCGACGACGAGCGCGGAGCTCTTCGCGTTCTTTCAGGAAAGCGGCATGGCGCGCCGTACGATCGAGAACAAGCGCGCGCTCATCGAGCGCAATCGCCGGATCGCAACGCGCGTCTTCGGCGATGCGCTGCGCAACATCCATCCGATGAGCCCCCACCTCTGGGTGCAGCTCCCGGTTGGGGCCGACGCGCAGCGGATCACCGATCGCGCGCGCCAGCGCGGCATCGAGATCGGTCCCGCCTCGTCGTTCGCTCCCGACGGCATCACCTCACGCAACGCCGTCCGCATCTCGATCGGCCCCACGACCGATGCGGTGCGCCTGGAAAATGCGCTGCGTACGATCGCGAGTCTCATCGCGGAGCCGAGGCTGGGGATGACGATGGTGGTGTGAGGGGCGTGCGGGTACGCGGATGCGCGGACTCGTGTTGGTTGGAAGCGAGAGTTACTTCGCATGGCGCGAAGCACCGCGAGCCCGCGAGCCCGCGTACCCGCGCGACCAAAACGTGATCCCCCTCACAAACGATCACACCGAACTGTGCAATAACGGCTCACCCTCAATTTCCAGGCTGTAGGACGGCGTACCCCCGCCGGACGTGTCTCTTCCTTCCTTCCTCCGGTCAACCCACCAAAACAAAGGAGAACTACCAATGCGAACGATCCTCGTGTCCCTATTGTGCGTGCTCCTCTCACCTCTGGCCTTAGCTCAGAAACGCGAATCGGTTCCGGCGCCCGGAGATCCGCTCACGGGATTGACCGCCCAACAACGCGCTGCATTCGATGATGGAGCCGGCGATTTCACCGAAGTCGAGACGGTGACGGACGGACTTGGTCCCGTCTTCAATGAGCGCTCCTGCGCTGCGTGTCATACGACGCCTGCGACCGGGGGAGGAAGCGCGCGCTTCGTCACTCGCTTCGCGCGCGTGACTGCGGTGGGCTTCGATCCGCTCAGTGCGCTCGGCGGTACGTTGATTCAGGATCATGCGATCGGCCCCGATGACGGCTCACCGCATGCGTTCTCGCCCGAATCGGTTCCGGCGATTGCGAATCTCGTCGTGAAGCGGCGAACGACGCCACTCTTCGGCCTCGGACTCGTCGATGCAACGCCCGACAGCGAGCTCGTCGCGCTGGCGCAGGCGCAGGCCGCGCACGGCGGTGGCATCAGCGGCCGAGTGAATGTCGTCGACAACATTCGCGCCGGAATGAAGACCGCGGGAAAGTTCGGATGGAAGGCGCAGGTGCCCTCGCTCCTGCAGTTCGCGGGCGATGCGTATCTGAACGAGATGGGCATCACGAGCGCCGACTTTCCGAACGAGAGTTGCCCGCAGGGCAATTGCGCGGAGCTCGTGTTCAATCCTGCGCCCGGCATCAACGAGAGTGGAGATGGAATCGAGGCGCTCCATGCGTTCATGACAATGCTCGCGCCGCCGCCGCGTGGACCGCAGAACGGCGACGTGAAAGCCGGCGAGAATCTCTTCGACCACCTCGGCTGCAGCGATTGTCACGTTGCGAGTCTGCGTACGGGATCGAACGCGATCGCTGCGCTCGATCGCAAGACGTATCACCCGTACTCCGACTTCCTCATTCATGACATGGGCTCCTTGGGCGATGGACTCGAGATGGGCGACGCGAAAGGTGCTGAGATGCGAACGACACCGTTGTGGGGACTGCGGTTCGTGACGGCGTACTTGCACGATGGCCGCGCGGCGACACTCGACGACGCGATCCTCGCGCATGACGGCGAGGCGCGCGCGTCGCGCGATCGCTTTGCAACGCTCGATGCGAATCGCAAAGCGAAGCTGCTCGCGTTCCTGCGATCGCTGTAAGGAACGCTGGAAGCGTTCTTCCAGGAGATTAGACGGTGGCGGCTTTGCCGCCACCGGAACTTGCGCTACGGCGATTTACCGTGGCTCGGGGGTGTGGAGGACGCCGGCGCCGCGTTTTCCAGTGGTGCTTTGCGCACCACTGGCTATTCTCCGACGTGGCACGCCTCCGGCGTGCTCTGTACACTCTCGCGATGAATCGAATTTCACCCATTTTTTTTGCCGCTCTCCTGCTCTCCGGCTGCGCCACCGGTGATGCCACGACGATCCTCATCGTGCGCCATGCGGAGAAGGTGCTCAACGCGGGCGATGATCCGCATCTGACCGAGGCTGGCAACGCGCGTGCGCAGGAGCTGGCGAAGGTTGCGGAGAACGCACATGTCGGCTCCGTCTATGTCTCGCAGTATCAGAGGACGAAGGAGACGGCGGCGCCGCTGCTTGCGGCACATGGGGACATTTCCGAGCGCGCAGTGCCGGTGAACATGTCGGGCGTGAAGAACTATCCGAAGGAACTGGCCAGCACGATCCTCTCAGCGGATCGCGGCAAGACGGTGCTCGTCGTCAGCCACAGCAACATCGTTCCGGCGCTGGTCGAAGAGCTTGCGCATGTCAAAGTGCCGGAGATCCCCGATAACGAATTCTCGCTTCTCTACATCGTGGTCGTTCGCCGCGGCAAACCGGTGTCGTTGATCGCGGCACGCTACGGCGCACCATGACGTTCTTCTTCGGGCTGATCTTCGGCGCAGTCGGGACTGGATATCTCATCTACGCGCGCCGTCAGTACGATGGCCTGCTCGCGGTGACAGGGTTTCTGTTGATGGTGTTCCCGTACTTCGTCTCGGGCGTGTTTGCGACACTCGTCATCGGAGCGCTGCTTTGCGCAGCGCCATTCGCAATCCGACGATGGCAGTGAGAACCGGGCACCCCAGCGCCGTCATCACTCCCCGATATCCTCATTCCACAGCCGCGGCTCTTCCGCGATGAAGCGCTTCATCAACTCGATACACGTTGCGTCCTGGACGACGTCGACGCGCACGCCGCGCGAGCGGAGCAGTTCCTCTTCGCCCATGAATGTCTGGTTCTCGCCGACGATCACGTGGGGGATTCCGTAGAGCAGAATCGCGCCGCTGCACATCGAGCAGGGTGAGAGCGTCGTGTAGAGCACGCACTCGCGATACACCGCGGCAGGCTGGCGGCCTGCATTTTCGAGCGCATCCATCTCGCCGTGCAGCACGGCGCTGCCGCGCTGTACGCGGCGATTGTGTCCGCGCCCGATGATCCGCCCCTGATGGACGATGACGGAACCGATCGGGATGCCGCCTTCCTGCCGTCCGAGACGCGCTTCGTCGATCGCCGCCTGCATGAATTCGTCGTGCGTCATCGTCAGCCCAGATACTTCTCGCGCAGCACGTTCGAGTGATGCACGACGTGGCCGGCGATGATCCATGCGAGTGCGCGGACGGTGAAGCGATAGTCGCTCGCGATTCCGTCGCGCGACCATGCGGCAGCGGGCAGGTTGCGAAAGAGATCGATCGAGGCCGCGCGGATCGAATCGAACTCCTGCGTCAGTGCGGCGAGCGAGCAGTCGTCGGATGCCGCACCTTTCACCGCGATCTCCTGGTCAAAGGAGGGCAATGCGCCGGGAAGACTGCGCGCGAACCAGAGTGCGCGCGAGGCGAAGAGGCGCTCCGCATCGTTCACATGGCCGACGAGCTCCTTGATGCTCCACTTCTCCGGCTCGTAGCGATATCCGGCTCGCGATTCGGAGACCGACTGCAGCAGCGCGACGGTGTCATGACGCTGTTGATCGAGTGTCGCAATGACGTCGCCGTCAGGAACGGCGTTGATGTACTTGAAGTAGTAATCGGCAGCTTCATCGTTGGCGGGACGCGTTGCGAGGTTGTTCATGACGCGCGAGGATAACGCAGTCGTTACTCGTCGATCCGCAGATCCGACGCCGCGCGCTCCTTCTGTAACCGCGCCGCAACCGCTTCCGCCTTGTGCATGACGCGCAGCATGTTCATGCCGGCGATTCCGCGCAGTTGCTCATCGGTGTATCCGCGCGCGATGAGCTCCTCGAACAACTTCGGATACGCCGCGGCGCTGTCGAGTCCTTCGACCGTGCTCGTGATGCCGTCGAGATCCGTGCCGATGCCGACATGCTCCGCGCCGGCCATCTGCACGAGATGATCGATGTGATCGGCCACATCCTTGATCGTCGCGTGCGGTGTTGGATGGGCCGCATCCCACGCGGCGAGCAGCTCCTTCACGCGCTCCGGTTGCCCGCGCTCCATCGCCTTGAGCCGCGTCTCCTCCGCATCATGCGCCGCGGTTTGTTCGCGCACCTTGTCGGAGACGAAGGCCGGAACCCAGGACGCCATCACGACGCCATCGTTCTGTTTGAGGCGGCGCAGCACGTCATCGGGGACATTGCGCGCGTGATTCGTCACCGCGCGTGCCGAGGAGTGGGTAAAGACGACGGGAGCGGCGGCGATGTCGAGGACGTCGTTCATCGTCTTCGGTGAGACGTGCGAGATGTCGACGAGCATGCCGAGGCGGTTCATCTCGGCGATGACCTGCTTGCCGAAGGGAGTGAGTCCGTTGTGAATCGGATCCGCGGTCGCGGAGTCGGCGAAGTCGTTGTTGTCGCTATGCGTGATGGTCATGTAACGCGCGCCGGCGGCGTAGAGCTGGCGGAGTACGCCAAGCGAGTTGCCGATCGAGTGTCCGCCTTCCACTCCGATCAGCGACGCGATCTTGCCGGCGCGATGAATGCGCATGATGTCGTCCGCCGTTCGCGCAAGCTCGAACGTGCCGGAGTAGCGCTCGTCGAGGCGGTAGACGACATCGATCTGTTCGAACACCGCGCGGACGGCATCGGCGCCTTTCAGCGTGGTCGGAACGTAGACGGACCAGAACTCCGCGCCGGCGAGACCTTTGCGGAGCCGCGGGATGTCGGTGTGCAGCGGCGGTGTGAGACCGCTCTGATCCTTGCTGATGTCGATCTGCGCGAGGTGGTTCTTCACGCGCTCGTGATACTGCCACGGCAGATCGTTGTGACCATCGATGAGCGGTACGTCGCGCAGAATGCGCTCGACGCGCTGCACAGGCGAGGGCGCCTGTGCTCCAGTGGAAAGCGTGACGAAGAGAAGGGCGAGTGCGCCGATGCGGGTCATGCTGCCGATCATCGGCTCATTCGTGCAGCGGATCAATTACCTCGCGGGTAATGGTTCGCGTTCCGGCGGCGGAGTAGAGTCATTGCATGAGCACAGTCGAGAGCTCCTTTGGCGTCTTGTTGCGTGAGTGGCGGGCGCGCCGCCGCGTCAGTCAGCTCGATCTTGCTGTCGAAGCCGGTGTCTCTTCCCGTCACGTGAGTTTCATCGAGACAGGACGGTCGCAACCGAGCCGCGACATGGTGCTGACCCTCGGGCGCGTGCTCGATATTCCGCTGCGCGATCAGAACGAGCTGCTCATGGCAGCGGGATTCGCCGCGATGTATCGCGCGACGGATCTCGATGCCCCGCATCTGGCGCAGGCCCGGCGTGCACTCGAACTGATGCTGCGCCAGCAGGAGCCCTATCCCGCGATCGTGGTCGATCGCAAGTGGACGATTCTCAAGGCGAACAACGGCGCAGCGCGTCTCGTCGGACAGTTCGCCGATCCCGCCGCCGCGGACGAATGGGGCGGCAATGCGATGCGGCTGATGTTTCATCCGCGCGGCTTTCGTCCCTGGATCGTGAATTGGGAGGCGATGGCAGCGTCGCTGATCCAATGGCTCCACCGAGATGTCCTCAGCGGCCTCGGTGGTGAAGACACGCGCGCGTTGCTGCGCGAACTGTTGTCATATCCCGGCGTGCCGGCGCGATGGCACTCGCTCGATCTCGAGGTGTCGACCGCGCCGTTTCTGGCGATCGAGTTTCGCAAGGGAGATCTCGCTCGCAGCTACTTCTCGACGCTGACGACGCTCGGAACGCCGCATGACATCACGCTGCAGGAGCTGCGAGTGGAGGCGTTCTTTCCGGCGGATGTGCAGACGGAAGATGCCTGACGCGCGAGGTCTATTGCCCGATTCCATACGACAGCGTCGGACGGAACGCGAGAATCTCGATCGTCGCCTTCGCAATGAACCGAGCGGCGTTCTCCGGCAGCTCTTCTCTTTCATCGAGCAGCGCACCGATCGAGGCACGCGGCCGCAGCCGCAGGTAACGTGGCGCGGCTCCGCCGGCGATCATCCGATACCAGAGCGTCTCGTTCTGCGCTGTCTCGCTGCGAAGCGCATCGACGAATGCCTTCTCGGCGCCGGGATTCAGCTCGATCGTCAGCATCTCGACGCGTGCGGCGGGTGAAGGCTCGCCGCTTCCGTGCGAGATCTCCGGGAGGAATTCGTACAGCGCGCTGCCGGTGAATTGCGCATGCGGTGTCACGTTCACGATGTTGTCGCGCTCATCATCGGCGGGTGAGACCGGGGCGTTGAGACTCGCCGATGTGTGATTGAACGTTGCGTAGACGAACGAACGCTGGCGATCGCCGGCCCAGATCGTCCACCCGTACCACTTCCACGAGTCATTTGCCTGCCGATGCCAATCGAGATGGCGAATGTATCCCGCTTCAAAGTCGACTGTGTCGCCGTCGTGCGGACGAAGAACGGAGATGCGCGCGTAAGGGCCTTGATTCGCAGGCGCGGGTGCGGAGCTCGTAAGCAGCATGAGAAGAAATCCTCCAAACATGCTGCTCACGATGCGGCCGCAGCGGCGCGCGTTCAATTACTTCGCAGGTAATCAGAAGCTGATGTTGCGCACGTAATGACAGGTGTAGCCGTTCGGATGTTTCACGAGGTAATCCTGGTGATAATCCTCCGCCAGCCAGAACTCTTTTGCGGGAACGATCTCCGTGACGACGGGACGCTTCCATGCACCCGACTTGTCGACGCGCGCCTTCACTTCTTCCGCGATCTTCTTCTGATGGTCATCGTGATAGAAGATTGCCGAGCGGTACGATGAGCCGATGTCGTTGCCCTGCCGGTTCATCGTCGTCGGATCGTGGACCTTGAAGAAGAAGAGCAGGATCTGCTCGAACGAGGTCTTCTTCGGATCGAAGGTGATCTCGATCGCCTCGGCGTGACCTTCGTGATGCTCGTAGGTCGCGTTCTTCACGGTCCCGCCGGTGTAGCCGACTCGCGTCGAGACGACGCCGGGCTGCTTACGAATCAGCTCCTGCATGCCCCAGAAGCAACCGCCTGCGAGTGTCGCCTTTTCGAGTCCTGCTGTGTTTGTCATGGCCGTTGATTGTAAAGATCCCAGAAGCGTAAATGCAGCGAGAAGCGCGATTCGGAACCGAGACAATGTGTCCTCCTGTGCGAATCAGATGCCGCGGACGGCGCGGTGGTTTCGCGTGCTATGTTCGTATCCCACGTGGATCTACAACGCCTCATCCATTCACTCTTCCATACGCCGCGGGCGCTGATCGGTGCCATTCACGCCGACGCTCTGCCCGGTACGCCCGCCAACCGCCGCTCCGTGAATGAGATCGCGGCGATGGCCGCCAGGGAAGCCGAGATCTATGCGCAGTCGGGATTTCACGGAATCATTCTCGAGAATACGCATGACCGCCCTTACTTGAAAGGTGCGGCAGTCGGGCCGGAAATCGTCAGCGCGATGAGCATCATCGGCGCGGAGATCCGCCGCGCGTGCGCGCTTCCGCTCGGTATTCAGGTGCTCGCCGGTGCAAATCATGCGGCAATGGCCGTGGCGCATGCCTGCGGCGCGCGGTTTGTCCGCGTAGAGGGCTTCGTCTTTGCGCACGTTGCGGATGAAGGAGTGATCGAGTCGAGTGCCGGCAGTCTGCTTCGCTATCGCCGTGCGATCGGTGCGGAGGATGTGCTCGTCTTTGCCGACGTCAAGAAGAAGCATTCAGCGCATGCGATCACCGCGGACGTCGACATCGCCGAAACGGCGAAGGCCGCGGAGTTTTTCAAGGTGGATGGCGTGGTCGTCAGCGGCACGGCGACAGGAAGTCCGACCGATCCGGACGACGTGGAGGCGGTCAGCAAGGCGGTCGGCGTGCCGACGCTCATCGGTTCCGGCATTACGCCGGAGAACATCGGGCGCTATCGTGGCGCCGATGCGTTCATCGTCGGCTCGTGTGTGAAGAACGGTGGCGTCTGGTCGGGTGAGCTCGATCCGCTGCGCGTGCGAGCCGTGGTCGACGCACTCTAACAAGATGATGCACCTTCCCTTCGATCCGCCGCTCGCGCCGATGTTATCGACCGCGGCCGATGCGTTGCCGGAGGGCGGCGGCTGGCTCTTCGAGCCGAAGTGGGATGGCTTTCGCACGCTGCTCTTTCGCGACGGGGATGACGTGTTTTTGCAAAGCCGGGACGAGAAGCCGCTGAATCGCTACTTCCCCGAGCTCATCGAGCCGGTGAAGTCGATGCTGCCGCAACGTTGCGTGCTCGACGGCGAGATCGTGATCGCCGGTCCGGCGGGTCTCGATTTCGAAGCACTGCTCCTGCGCATCCATCCGGCCGCATCGCGCGTGAAGCTCCTCGCGGAGCAATCCCCTGCCTCCTTCGTCGCCTGGGATCTGCTCGCGACCGGCGGCGAGGATCTGCGCGAAATTCCGCTCGCCGAGCGGCATGCGCGGCTGGAACGGGAGCTTGCCGGCATCAAGCCGCCGATTCATCTCTCACCTTCGACGCTCGATCGCACGCTCGCCGGCGATTGGTTTGCGCGATTCGAAGGCGCGGGGCTGGATGGTGTGATGGCCAAGCGGCTCGACTCGCCGTACCGGCCCGGCGAACGGACCATGATCAAGATCAAACATGCGCGCACGGCCGATTGTGTGGTCGCCGGTTTTCGCTGGCACAAGAACGGACCGGGCACGATGATCGGCTCGCTGCTGCTCGGTCTCTACGACTCTAACGGAACGCTGCACCACGTCGGTGTGACCTCGACCTTCACCAACGCGGTACGCAAGCAACTGGCTGACGAGCTCGCACCCTTGCGGATCGATGCTTTGAAGGATCATCCCTGGCGCGGCTGGGCCGAGGCTCACATCGAACAGCGGATGCCGGGCGCCGGCAGCCGTTGGAATCGCGGCAAGGATCTGAGCTGGGAACCGTTGCGTCCGGAGCGTGTCGTCGAAGTTGCGTACGACCACATGCAGGGCACGCGCTTCCGTCACGGGGCAAGGTTTCTGCGCTGGCGACTCGATAAGAAACCGGAGGCGTGTAATTACGCGCAACTCGAGGTGACACCCGCCTTCGAGTTGGCGCGGGTCTTTGCATGAGACTCCGTCAGTTTTGATTGCACATCCGCCACTCAGCGCGTATTCTCTTCCACCACGACATCTTTGTACCAAAAAGACGGCAGAGCCTGCGGCTCTGCCTTTTTTTTTCAGAAAGGAGACGTAATGCGTCGAGTCATTCCTGCAGCCATCGCCTCGCTCATCATCGCCACCGGAGCCTGGGCGCAATGCATCTTCAACCCGAACATCGAGGGGGCCCATCACATGATCGTCACTTCGGGTCAGAGCTACACACTGACCTGGTCGCCGGTTTCGGGTGCGGTCAGCTATCACGTCACCGAAGCGAGAGGTTATCCGACGCCACAACTGGCAGCGGATACCGCGGCCTCGTCCGGCGACGGTCCGACGTTTCTTGCGAGCGATCCGCTGCGGTTCACCACCAGGCATTTCGCCAGCGATCTCAGCTACGTCGGCTACTCGATCACGGCCATCGGCGCCGATGGCACAGCGCTCTGTTCGACGAAGCTTGCGCTGCTGATCCGTCCCGATGAAAGCATCCGCAACCTTTTCAAGCGCGTGGTAGTGCCAGTCGCGGGGTCGGTCGTCGCGGCGGACGGCTCGAGGTTCCATACGTCGCTGCGTCTGACGGTTCCCAGCGGCTCGCCGGCCTCCGCGACCGGCCGCATCATCTTCCATCCGCAGGGCGCGATTCATAGTGACAACGATCCGTCGATTGCGTATCACCTCGAGCCGGTGTCCGAGGGCGCGGGTTTGAGCCAGTATTGGGATGATGTGATTGCTGCGATGGGTATCACTGGTCTCGGCTCACTCGACATCGCACCGGACAATGCCTACACGCCTGAGATCGATGTCCGCGCCTGGAACGACATTCATGGCCTGATCAATGGGGGCACAGTACCGGCATTGAAGGCGAGCGATCTGTTCCGTTTCGGCACGCCAACGTCATTTCACTTCCCGGTCTGGACCGACAACGGCAAATCGCGCATGAGCGTCGGCTTCCGCACGGTTGGACCTCATCCGCTGAAGGTGTTCATTTCCACCCAGGGGATGCCTCAGAACTCGATCGTCATTCCGGGCAATTCGTTCAGTCAGGTCAGCCTTCAGTCACTGCTCGGCTTCATTCCGCCTGACGGCCAGCCGGTGAACATCTTTCTCGATTACTTCGGCGACTACACTTCGTCGGCGTTCGTCTACTACACGATCACCGACAATTCGTCGAACGATCCGCGTGTCTTCGTACCGCAGAAAACTTCGGACATGCAGTTCGATCTGAGTCTGCCGATCGTGTATTGAGTTCGTCGGGACGGATGGGCGTTACTCCCCGTCCGTCCCACGCCGCTTCTGCCGCGATGGCGCGACGCGCGGCGGCTCGTCGCGCTGCTTCCGATAGTGCGGCGGCCAGGGCGCGTCGCCGAGCCCCGCTGCTTCCTGCTCTGCAGAAAGTGCGAGCAGCGGCTCGAGCGATCCGGTTGTCTCATCGATTCCAGCGGATGCATCGCCGAGTTGGGCAAAGCGTGCGGGAGCCGTAACGAGTGTGAACGCCGCGGGGTCGCAGTCCGGCACTTCTTCCCAGGTCAGGGGCATCGATACGCGTGCATCGAGGGTCGGCCGTACCGACCAGGCCGACGCGACCGTGCGGTCTTTCGCGTTCTGGTTGTAGTCGATGAAGACGCCGTGCCGCTCTTCCTTCCACCACTTGCTCGTCGCGAGCTCCGGCACGCGCCGTTCGATCTCTCGTGCGAGCGCCAGCGCGGCGCGGCGTACCTCGCCGAATGTCCATCGCCGCTCGATCCGCACATTGATGTGCATGCCGCGCGAGCCCGAAGTCTTCGGCCAGCCGATGAGGGAATGATCGGCGAGGACATCGCGTGCGACGAGCGCGACGCGGCGCACATCCGCGAAGCTCACACCCGGTCCGGGATCGAGATCGACGCGCAGTTCGTCGGGATGATCGAGATCGCCGGCGCGTATCGGATGCGGGTTCAGATCGATGCAGCCGAGGTTGATGACCCACAGCAGTTGGGCGGCGTCGCGGATGACCACTTCATGTGCAGTGCGTCCGGATGGAAACTTCAGCTCCACGGTCTCGATCCAGTCGGGATGTTTCTCGGGTGCCCGCTTTTGAAAAAACGGTTCCTGATCCGCGCCATTCACATAGCGCTTGAGCACGAACGGACGCGCATGAATGCCGCGCAGCGCACCTTCGGCAACCGCGGCGTAGTAGGTCGCGAGATCGAGCTTGGTATGGCCGGCGCGAGGGAAGAAGATCTTTTGCGGATTCGTGATGATGACTTCGCGGCCCGCCGCTTCCAGAACCGTCTGTTGCGAGTTGGCCATCGCCCTGGGAAGTTTACGGCTACGATGATGCAACGTGATGACGAGACGCCCGCTCTCCATTCTGATTGTGCTGTTCGTCATCGCCTTCATCGGCTTCGCGTTTTACTTCCTCTCGCAGCCTTTTCTCGCCGACGGCGACTCCTACTATCACCTCGGCATCGCGCGCGAATTCGCGAGGCACGGCATCGTTCACGATTTTCCGTGGGCGCGTTTCAGTGTGATGCGCGACGGATTCGGCGACAAGGAGCTTCTCTTTCACGTCGTGATCGCGCCATGGATGTGGCTGGGCGATGCCGAGGAGATGGGGCGGCTCGCGCTGGCGTTGTTCAACGCGATTCTCGTGACGTTGCTGGGTTGGCTCGGCATTCGTGCCGTGGGCTCATGGGGTGTGTTGCTTCCCGCGCTCGTCTATTTCGGGTCGCTGCCCTTCGCGGATCGCGCGGCGCGACTGCGTCCGGAGCTGCTCGGATTGACGCTACTGCTCGCGGTGATCTGGCTCGCCGGGCGACGGCGATTCATCCTGCTGTTCTTCGCCTCGGCGGCCTTTGCTCTTTCGTACACAGCGTGGCATGTCGTGGCGTTTCTCGCAGTCGTCTTCGCGCTCGGCGACTATTTCGTCGAGTCGCGACTCGAGTGGAAGACGCCGGCGGCGGTGCTCGGCGGAATCGCCGGCGGACTGCTCATTCATCCGCACTTTCCGCACAACCTCGTCATCTGGTGGTATCAGAACGCGCTTTATTTTCTCTACAAGGACAAGGTCGACATCGGCACGGAGATCTTTCCACCGGTGCTGCGCGACACGCTGCTGTATCACGTGCCGCTCGTCGCCGCGCTGGTGATCTACGCCCTCTCGACGCGGCACGAGAATGATGATGAGTACGAGCGGCCGGCACGATATCTCCTGATTGCTGCGGTGCTGTTCGCCCTGCTCTTCGCGCGAATGGAGCGGATGGTGACGTATCTGGCTCCGCTCGCCGCACTCGCGATGGTCTTTCGCCGACGGATGATCGTCAGGCCCCGCGCGCTTGCAATCGGTCTGGCGCTTTGTCTGGCGGCCGGACTCGCGCAGACAGCCTATGTATTCCAGCAGGACGTGGGCGAAGTGCACTTCGCGGAGGCGAATTGGAACGCGGTCGGAAGGATCATTCCGCCTGGTGCGAAGGTTGCGGCGGACTGGCGCGACGGCACGCGGCTCGTGTTCGCTGCGCCGCAGGGGCGCTATCTCGATGTGCTCGATCCGGTGTTCATGGCGGCGAAGTATCCGCGCGAGTATGCGATCGCCGAGAGCATCTGGTCCGGCGCCGCGATCGATGTTCCCTCGTCCTTGCGCGCGCTCGATAGCGACTATCTGTTCTTCTTCGCCGTGCCTCAGCGTGCGCGGTTGCTGCAACGAATCGTTAGGGACCCGCGGTTCACACCCCTTTACTCGAATGGGACGATTCTCGTGCGTGTTGGCGCTTCACCCGGATTTCTCCGCAACTGGCAACTCTCGAACGGAGCACAGTACGTCTGGCCGGATGCGGTCAGTGCCTATGTCGACCTCTCCTCGAGCATTGAGCGCTGCGCGACGGCCAGGGCACTCATGACTGCCGGCGCATACCAGCTCGAGGTTGCGCCGTCAGGAACGGCGGAGGTGCGCCTCGACACCGCGCTCCTCGCGCAGCGAACGAAGGAAGGCGAGGCCGTCATCGGAAGCGGATTGAAGATTCCGCTCGTAGTACCGCAAGGAGAGCACTGGCTGGCCGTGACGACGTGCCGCTCGAAAAAGGGGATGGGCTTTTTTGCGCTGAAGCGGTGAGACGAAGATCTCAGAAGGGCCAGAGGGTCCTACCTCCCCGCCTTCGCGATCATCGGTGCAAAAAAACTCTCGTACCACTCCGGAGCCTTTCCCTTCATGTGCGCCAGGTAGTCGCTCGCGACCTGTTCGAGATTTCCGGACAGGCTCGGGTTCTTTTGCACGATGCGCAATTCGGGAATCAGCAGCTTGATCTTTTCCCAGACGAAGAGCATCTCCAGATTCGATTGAAAAAAGAGCTCCGCGTTGAGCACTCCGCTCGCGACGAATGAGGCAACCATCTCCCAGTACGTCACGACCATCCGATAGGAAGCGTTCTCTTCACTGCCGGGAGGGCAAATCTTCAGCCACTCTTCGCGTGACTGAAATTGCGGCGCGCCACCAAACCATTTGCGCGCTTCGCGCATTCGCGGCTCACGCCGCATGTCGTAGAGTTTCAGAATGAGATTTGCGTCGTCGTACGTCGATTGACTCTTCATGCAAGGCGAACTGTATCGCGGATGACCCTAGCATCGGGGGGAAGAGTCATGCGGGACGCGGTGTTGTGCGGCGTGGTGCAGCTACTGGTTGCTCATCCCGGTCACGAGCTCCTGCTCCAGGGTTGGATTTCTCGTTCGAAGCCCGTCGTCCATGTTCTGACCGACGGCTCCGGCTACGCCTCCGCCTCGCGTCTGGATGCGACGGCGCAGTATCTGCGACAGACCGGCGCGCGACCCGGTTCCATCTTCGGCCGCCTTTCGGATCGCGAGGCTTACGCCATGATTCGAGAGCGCAACGCTGCATTACTGCTCACGCTGGTTGACGAGCTCGCGGCGGAATTGTCGGGACAGCAGGTCGCGATGATCGTTCATGACGCTGCGGAAGGCTACAACCCGGTTCATGATCTTTGCCGGATGATTGCCGGAGCGGCGATCAGTATCGCGGGCGTGGAGACGAAGCAGTACGAATTCGACGTGGTGGGCGCGCCTCGTTTGTCGGACGCGGAAATCATCATTGAGCTCGATGCAGCGGAGTTCGGCGCGAAGCTCGCACGCGCCCGTGCCCAAATCGCGATCCTGGCGGATGTCGATCCTCTACTCGAACGGCACGGTGAGGAGACGTACCGGCTCGAGGCACTGCGGCGTGTCGTCGACTGGACGGCGGACACGGATGATGGACTGCCGTTGTATGAGCAGCTGGGCGCAGAGCGTGTTGCCGCGGGGCGGTACGATGCGGTGATTCGGCGCGACGAGCACATGCTCCCGCTCCGCGACGCGCTGCGTGCCGAAGTGGAAAAGCGCACATGCGCGTTCTGATCGCCGGCCAGTCGCTCTGCGAGATCGGCGGCGTGCAGAACTACGAGCGCGATCTCGCGGCGTGGCTGCTGTCGCGCGGGTTTGCGCCAGTCGTCTATGCGACGGAGCTGGGAGAGGCAGCGAGCAAGATGCATGCGCTGACGATTCCGGTCACCGATGATCTCGCAACGATCACCGCACCGATCGACATCATTCACGGCGACAGCGCGGTCGAGACTGTCGCTGCACTCCTTCGTTTTCCCGATGCGCCCGCGGTCTTCGTCTGCCACGGCTGGGAGTCGATCAGCGCGCTCACGCCGCGGTTCCCGAGGATTCTCCGCTACGTCGCCGTCGATGACACTTGTGCCGAACGGCTGATCACGCGCGATGGCATCGCGCCGGAGCAGGTGTCGGTGCTGCTCAACACGGTCGATGTCGAAGTGTTCCGTCAGCGCGACGCGCTTCCGGTGAAACCAGGACGAGCGCTGGTCTTTGGCAATCTCGCGCACGAGCTCACGTTCCTGTCGCCGATCCGCGAGGCTTGCCGGCGCGCATCGATCGAGCTCGATGTCGCCGGAGCTGCCGCCGGTTCTGCAGCGGAACGTCCGGAGTCACTGCTTGGCTCTTACGACGTCGTATTCGCGAAGGCGAAGTGCGCGATGGAAGCGATGTCGTGCGGAGCGGCAGTCGTCCTCTGTGGTGATTCAGGCCTGGGAGGAATGGTGCGCAGCGAGGACTTCGATCGTCTGCGCCGCCTGAACTTCGGCATCCGCACGCTTCGGCAGCCGCTGACTGCGGAATTGGTCGAGGCGGAGCTCGCACGGTACGACGCGAGCGACGCGCGCGCGGTCTCTGATCGCATGCGCGAGAGTGCGGCGGCGAATGATCTCCATGCAGCGTTGCTGGCAACGTACGAGGCAGTGATCGAAGGTCATGCGGGTCAGGTGCGGGACTGGGCCGCGGAGAGCCGCGCCGCATCGGCGTTTCTTCACGATGTGGCCGTGCAGGAGCGGCATCGTCAACGAACGATGTGGACGATGGCGAAAGCGTCGCAGCGTGTGCTGCGAATGCCGGGTGTGGGCCCCGTCGCGCAGCGCGCACTACGCTGGCTGACCCGCCGCAGGTAACGCTTCATCAAGCGACGCGAATCGTGTCGACGATCGCCTCGACCTCTTGCGGGAATCGGATGTTGGCGTTGATGAACGGAGTCAGATGCCAGCAGAACTCGCACTGCACGAGGTTGTTGGCCTCGCGCACTTCTTCGAGCGCGTCGATGAATGCTTCGATGCTGCGGAAGGTGACGGGTGATTCGAACCAGTGTGAGCAGTGGTTGCAGCGGACTTCAAGCCTGTCAGTCTGCATGTTGGATCTCCGGAAGCGGCGAGTCGCCGCCCTGGGTTGCCTCGGCCGAGCGCTGCGCAAAGAGCACGAAGCAGCGTTTGCCGAATGCCGCCGTCGCGACAGCCTTGTCGCCGGGCAGACGGTTCGGGGACCCCACAGGAGTCCCGCCATTGACGAACAAGAACTCGAGAATCGCCGCCGTCGCATCCTCGGCCTCGAGCCGATGCGCTACGAGATCGTACTCGCGGGCGCTGTGACCATCGGCGTCGGTAATGAACGTGCGCTCGAGAACGTAAAGCATTCGTAGCAAACGCATGCAAACTTCCCGCCGTACACTGAGCAGATGATGCGTTTTTTAACTGCACTCGCTTGTGCCGTAACGCTTTACGCGCAGACACCTTCTGAGGTCGGGAAGCCCCTTCCGTCATGGACGCGCGGCACGTTCGACATTCATCAGATCAGCACCGGCCGTGGGAACGCCGCATTTCTACGCTTCCCGGACGGCACGGCGATGCTCATCGATGCCGGCGCTGCAGCGAATGGTGAGGAGATGGCGTACACCGAGCCGCGTCCCAACGCGACGCAGACAACGGGCTCGTGGATTGCGCGCTACATCACGAATGCCATGGCGCCGGAAACTCCTCGCCTCGATTACGCGCTCGTCACGCACTTCCATGCTGATCACATGGGAGGTGTCACGAAGGCTTCGGCCTCATCGAAGAGCGGCGCGTATAGGCTCACCGGCATCACGGAAGTCGGCGATCGCATTCCGATCGGAACGCTGATTGATCGCGGCACGACCTATCTCCCGCCGCCCGACGATATGACGATGAAGAACTATCGCGCGTTCATCGCGGAGCAGAGCGCGATGAAGCATGAGGTGATCGCGGTGGGGCGCAGCGATCAAATCGTGATGCGCCGCGATGCGAAGGCATATCCGTCGTTCGAAGTCCGCAACGTCGCGGCGAATGGAGTCGTCTGGATCGGCAGGGGCGACGAGACGAAAACGATCTTCCCTCCGCTCGAGTCGATTGCCATCGCTGAAGACAAGCCGAACGAGAACATGTGCAGCATTGGCCTTCGATTTCGTTACGGCGCGTTCAGCTACTTCACGGGCGGCGACATGCCGGGAATTCCTGATGCCGGTGCGCCGGAGTGGCATTCGGTCGAGAGGGAAGTCGCGAAGGCGATCGGACCGACCGACGTACATGTCGTGAATCATCACGGCTCGATCGATCCCGCGAGTGCGTTCTTCCTCGCGACGCTTCGTTCGCCGGTGATGATTCTGCCCGCGTGGTCGGCGACGCATCCGTCACAGGACTCGCTCAAACGAATGCTGACGCAGCGCCTTTATCCCGGGCCGCACGACGTATTTGCGGTGACGATGCGCGAGCCGGCAAAGGCGAGCATCGGTTCGCGTGTCGAGCAGATGAAGGCGACGCACGGCCACATCGTCGTGCGCGTCGAGCCGGGCGGCGGCCGCTATCGCGTGTACGTGCTCGATGACATGACGGAGGACGCGAACGTGGTGGCGGTGTTCGGACCCTACACTTCGTGAGGGACTCAGGGTGGGCGCTGTTCCAGCATCCAGATGTCGCCTTCGCCCGGCCGCGCCGCGTAGTAGACCCACTGGCTGCGAGTGTCGGGGAGAAAGCGGAACGCCGGATCGATGCCCGGCAGCCTTCCGATGGGACGCACGATCTTCGTATCCGCGTCGGCGAGGAATTGACGCTCGAGTCCGAAGAGCAGCGTGCGGCTGTCGCCCAGCCACTGCGGATAGGCGCCGGTCTCCGAGATCGTGTCGAACCGTCCGGTGTCGAACGAGTACGTTGCGATGCCGTTCATCGAGCCGTCGGGGCGTACGATCGTGCCCGCGAGCCGCCGTCCATCGCGCGACCATGAGTTCACGTAGAACTTCCCAACCGAGCGTTGCACCTCGGGCAACAGGACGGGCTGCACGGGAAGCGTTCCCGTGACATCGAAGATCGCGACGCGGAACGTGCTCGTCTCGTAGGCGACGACCTTCTTGCCGTCCGGCGACCAGCGCGGCTCGATGTAGCCATCCTTTCCCGGCGCTGAAATCTGTTCGAGCCCGCTGCCGTCAGGACGAATCCACCAGATCTCGTAGTGGCCGCCGCGATCGGAGAAGAACGCGATGCGCGAGCCGTCGGGCGACCAGCGCGGCAGGCGATCCTTGAACTTGTCGTTCGTCAGTTGACGCGTGATGCCGCCGCCGATGGCCGCGATGAAGAGGTCCTCCTGCTGGCCGTAGGAGTTGGTCACGAGCGTCGTGCCATCGGGAGCGATGTCGCCGTTGTAGATCGCACGCGTTCCGCCGATGACCGGTTGCGGAGCGCCTTTCAGCGTTCCGGAAATCGGATCGAGTGCGACACGCATCAGGCGTGCGCCGTCGGTGAAGGATGCGAAGATGAGCCGCCGTCCATCGCGCGACACGCGCGGGGCGATGTGCGACTGAGGAGACGTCGTGATCGCAACGGGATCGCCCGCGGGTTTGCCGTCCTGATCGAGCACGATGCGCCAGAGATTCGTGCTGCCGCCGCGATCGCTCGCGAAATAGATCGACTTGCTGTCGGCTGACCAGGCCGGACTCCAGTTCATGAAGGGATCGTCGTTCAATGCGATCGGCGTTCCGCCCTTCGCTGGAATCGTGAAGAGAATGCGCTTCGAGCCCGGACGCTGCACGGCCCAGTAGACGATGTGCGTTCCATCGGGCGACCACGCCGGCTGCACGGCGTCGCCATCGCTCAGCTTCTTCGTCGCGCCCGATGCGACATCGACTGTCCAGAGCTGGCTCACCGACATCCGCGCGAGCGGCGACTGAATGTCTTCGCTCGCGAAGACGAGAATCGTGCCGTCGGGCGACCAGGAGGGATTGAAGCCGAAGTGCGTGAGGCGGCGCACTGACTCGCCTGTCACGCCCATCACGAAGAGCCCGCCCCCGTCACGCTCCGAACGGAATGCGACCTGTTGTCCGTCGGGCGAGATCGCCGGCTCGTCGTCGTCATCGAGTGAGTCGCGTGTGAGGTTGATCGGATTCCCGCCGGCGACGCGCTGAAAGAAGAGGTCGCGATTGCCGGTGCGATCGCTCGTGAACACGAACGATAACCCATCGGGCGCGAGACTCGGGTTCGTCTCCGCACCCGCGTCGAACGTCATCTGCCGCAGCGTCCATGTCTGGGGTCGTGGAGATTCCCGGCGCATGAACAACGCGATTGCGAATCCGGCGAGAAGGAGGGCGATGCCCGTGATCACAGAACGGATCGTGCGGCGGCTCACGCGCTGCAATCCGCGCGGCGGCGCGACTTCCTGCGTCGCGGTGATCGAGCCGATTTGCTCGAGCGCGAAACCGAGATCGCGCGCGGATTGAAAGCGTTCTTCGCGATTTTTCTCGAGCGCACGGCTGACGATGCGCCGCAGCGGTGGCGGGATGTTCGACGCGGCTGCAGATTGCTCGACCGGATGCGCGTGCAGGATCGCGCTCATCACATCGGCCGAGGACTCTGCATGGAACGGCCGCACGCCGCATAGCATCTCGAAGAGGATCGAGCCGAGCGAGAAGATGTCCGTGCGTGGATCGAGCTGCTGTCCGCGCAGCTGTTCCGGCGACATGTAGTCGAGCGTGCCGAGGATCGCGCCGGGCGAGGTGACGACGTCGGTCGGCTGCCCGCCTTCCGTGTCCATCTGCGAGAGAGGTGCGACCTGCTTCGCGAGACCGAAGTCGAGGATCTTCACACGGCCGTCGCGCGTGATGAAGATGTTCTGCGGTTTGAGATCGCGATGAATGACTCCGCGATCGTGCGCGGCGCCGAGGCCCGCCGCGATCTGGATCGCGTAGTCGACCGCCTTGCGCTGACTGATTCGGGCGGAGGAGGTGAGCGTCGAAAGCTTCACCGTGCCGAGCTTCACCGCCAGCGTTTCGCCTTCCAGCAGCTCCATCACGATGAACGGCGAGCCGTGGTGCGTTCCCGTGTCGAAGACCGTGATGAGATTCGGATGGTTGAGACTGCCCGCCGCTTTCGCTTCGAGCTCGAAGCGGCGCTGCCGATCGGGTTCGTGAGCGATCGACGCAGGCAGCACCTTGATCGCGACGAAGCGATCCATGCGCGGGTCGCGAGCGCGATAGACCTCGCCCATCCCGCCGGCGCCGATCGCCTCGATGATCTCGTAAGGCCCGAGTCGGGTGCCGGCGTCGATCTTCATCGGTCGAGGCTGGTAGGGTACCGCGTCAGGCGTGAGTCGCGGTGAGTGGAATCAGACTCCCGAGAACGAGGAGGACTGATGCATACAGCGCGAACGCGCCCCAGTCGTGTCTCTGAGGCGCGTCGTTTCGTGTGGCGCGCCACGCTGCGACGATTCCGACGAGTGCGACAATTCCGTTGTGCGACAACAGCCAGACGCATGCGACGACTCCAACGATGAGCCAGCGCTGCAATCGCGACAAGCCATGGAATCCCCGGCTGCCGTCCAGTTGCCAGACGGGAATCAGGTTGAAGACGTTGAGGATGGCGCCAGTGTTCGCGACCGCCATCCAGAATGACGAACGAGCTGCCAGAGCAATCGCGTAGCCACCGAGTGTCGCCGCGAGTCCCCACACTGGCCCTGCGAGACCGATCCGTGCGTTCTCTGCCGGCGTGGCCGCCCGCTCTTTTATGCGCACGAATGCGCCCACTCCCGGCACGAACATCGGAGCCTCTGCAGACAGGCCGCGACGTCTCATTGCGAACACATGTCCGATCTCATGAATGTAAATCATGAGGACGATGGCAGCAGCGTAGCCCCATCCCCACGCCTGCCAGTAAACGCCGAGAAAGGCAATTGCCGAGACGAGGGTCGAGACCTTCGTCAATCCGAGGAAAAGAAACTTACCCTTTGTGAGCGCGGCGACGATGAGGACTTTGAGCTTCCAGATGATGGTGCCCGCGGCGCCGAGAGGCCCGAGCAACTTTGCCCAGCGCGAGCCTGGTTTGGGACCGAGCGCGATCTCCGCGTCGCGGGCTTTTCCCGCGTCGGCCAGGCCCTGTTCAATTCGCGCCGCGATTGCAGCGTATTGACGTGATGACTCAGGCATCAGCGGCAGCATCTGACGCCAGAGAGCGACCGCGCCGTCGTACTCGTGCGTTGTAGCTTTGCTGTCCGCCTGCTCCGACAATGTGCGGAGCTGCTCGCGATGAATGAATGACTGACATGAAGGACAGATCGTGAGAGCCGTCGGAACGCGCTGCGAACAGCCATCGCACGAGACCGTGCGGTCTTCGATCAATACATCAGACATTGGGTGCCGCTGGTGGAGCGATCGTGAACGGGCCGCTGATCGAGATTTCCACTTTTCGATTGATCTTCCACGCTTCGAAGAGGCCGAACGCGATGATGATCCAGCCGATGATGTTCGAGGCACCTGCAGCAAAGGGAGCGATCGCGGCGATGAGGAAGATTGCCGCGATGCCAAGGAGAATTTCACCGGCATGGATGCCGTCGCCGGCCTTCTTGTCTTTGGGGGCCGCTGTAGCCTGGGATGCTGTCTTCGATTCCGCGTCGTTCATGAACTGCTGAACGACATCGGGCGTGTAATTGCCGGCGATCGCCGCGTAGGTGAGGAAGATGGCGAGGAGTTGGTAAAGCCATCCCCCGCGGCGCTGGGAGCCCCAGCGAACGGCGCGACCGACACCGATGCCGATCGCGATCGAGATAATGCCGATCTCGTATCCCGTCATTGTTCGCACGCCCCACCATAGAAGCGCTCCGCCGATCGCCACGCCGAAGCCGGCTGCTGACGCTTTCACAAAGCGAACAAGGCCGGATCCGCGATCATCCTCGAGACGCTCGCGGCATGAGGCGCAGAGGATGTCACCATTGATCTCGTAGTAACTCTGTGTAGGCGTGTTCTTGCATGCCGCACAGAGGATCGGCGAATGATCGGCCGCTTCGACGCGGTCGAATTGCAGGTTTGCGATTTCGGACATGGACCACACTCCTTGGCGCGATTGGGCGACCAACGCAAGTGGTTGCCAGGAGATTCCAATCGAGGTTTTCAGGGGCTTCGGGCTTTTCAGTGGGTAATCTGCCGATGACTGAACAGCTCAGATCTCCGTCATCCCGAGCGAAGTCGGGGGACCTCGCGTGTGTGGGAGGCGCGCGACATGATCTTCGTACCGCCCGCCCACCCGGGTCCCTCGACTTCGCTCGGGATGACCGGTTACCGAGAATTAGTCGGAGTTACCCGCTGAATAGTCGCAAGGATTTCAGAACCACGCCGGCTCGCCCATGGGTTCCCCCTCAGAAAAGCCCCGGCTCCCGTACGAACTGCTGCATCGCCCTCACGGTCTTCGGCGAGATCCCTTCCAGAAACCACGTGAGCGCCTCGATCGTGGCCTCGGGAATCGCATAGCGCGTCACGAACTCGACGTCCACTTCATGCTCCGCGCCTGTTGCGTTGCTGAATAGATCGTCGACCGCGCGCTCATTCGGATTGATCACCGCCGCGCCGGGGAGTGCGCTTGCGAATACGTCCTTGCGATACCCGTAGTGTGTGCAAGCCAGGCACGCAACGATCGGACCTTTTTGCTGCAACTTTGAGAGAGCCTCATCGACCCAGTGCTCGATTGCTGCGCGCGTCCTTGTTCCTTCACGATCCTCGGAGATCGTGTCGGCGAGTCCGGGGCAGGCCTGGCTCACGATGCGCGATGCGTCGATCCCGTGTTGCTGCAGGCGCCGCGGATATTCGCCCGCGTCGATCGTCGTCTGCGTTCCGAAGATCAGCGCGACGCGCGCGGCATCGGCATCGAGCTCGCGCAGGAGGAGTGACGCCGCGGTATCCACGATGCCTTTGACCGGGATCGCGGCGCGCGCGAAGTACGGCGTATCGGGCAGCAGTACCGACAACGTATTGCATGCGACATAGATGCAATCGGGATCGAAGCGTTGTGTCACGCTCGTCAGGAAGCGATCGAATGTCTCGAGTTTCGCCTCGCGCGAGGGCATCGCGTTGTAGCCGTAGTCGTTCTCCGGCGCGGCGTTCGCGAACGTCAGCCGCACCGGCTCCGTGAAACCCTGCGTGCGCACGTAACGCTCCGCGTAGGCCACGACGGAGAGTCCGCCGACGCCCGAGTCGGTGATCACGAAGTGCATCACGGTGCCTCGAGCTCGAAGCCGCCCGTCATGAGCTCGATGAGGATCGGCACGTGACGATCCTTCAGGTCGTACAGCGAGGCGTCTTCGAGCTCCCAGGTCACGAGCGTGAGATTTTGTTCGGTGGCCCAGGTGCCCATCGAGCCCGGCGTCGGATAGCCGATCTCCGTCAGGAGAGGCAGTCCGCAACGCGACGCAAGTTGGCGGCCGAGGCGAGAGTTGCCGGCGTCGTCAACACAGGCGAGTGCGGTGTGAATGCTGATGACCGCGCGCGGTTTCAGCGAATCGAGCAGCGAGAGCAGCGCGATGGTCTCCGGTTCGGAGGCGGGCCGTTCGCCGGGACTCAGTGCGATGTCGCGCGTATCGTTCGCACGGGTCTTGTAGAAGACGGGATCGGGACTCCAATTCGAAGTCGGGAAGTTGCGGTTCAGATCGACGCCGCGCGCATTGCCTCGCGTGCCGCGAAGCAGACCGTCAGGATTGCCGCACAGAATCACGGCCGCCTGCAGACTTCCTTGCGGCAGACATCGCAGCGCTTCGGAAACCACGACGGTCGTCTCCGCCTCGTCTCCATGAATCGCAGCGAGAATCATCAGCCCCCTGTTTTGCGATTCGGGAAGATAGACGTGCAGCGGAGTGCCTTCGAGCGACGCGCCATACGGTGAGCTCGCGTGGCGGATCGTTCCGCGATCGCGTCGCTCGACGAGTTCACGATTCATCGGTCCTTTCCTGCGCGCGCATCATGCCACGTGGAGCATCGTTACTTCCTGCCGAGAATGTCGAGGAACATCGACTCGACGCGTTGCTGATCTGCGCCGACGGCGACTTCGATCATCGCGCCGTTCGGATCCTCGATCGTGCGGCCCTGCGACGCTCCATCGGTGATCACGCGAACGCGCATCGGCTCGACGTTGACGACGCTTTGATCGAGGAGAGCTGCGGCGGTCAGCGTGTCCCAGAAGTAATACTGAAACGCACCGTCGCGCGGGAGGACGAGCTGCCACGCCTGTGCGGCGAGTTGTGATGCAGCGGATGGTTGGGCTTCGAGGCGCTGGACGAATTTCTCCGTGAGCGGAACGTGGTTCGTCGCGTCGAGAGCGATGAGTGTCACCGGAACGCCCGACGCGATGACGTCCGCGGCAGCCTTCGGCTCGTTGTAGATGTTCCACTCAGCCGAGCCGTCGTGACCTTTCTCGACGACGTTCCCGGGAACGCGCACTGCGCCGCCCATGACGTAGATCCTGGTGATGTGGTCCTTGATCGACGGATCGAGCTTCAGGGCGTCCGCGATGTTGGTGAGCGGGCCGGTTTCGAGAATGACGAACTTCCCCTTCGAGAGCACCGAGACGAGATGATGAGCCGCATCTTCAGCGATGACCGGATTGCGATTCGTCGTGATCGCATTCGTCATGGCGCGGGTTTTCAGTGCTCGCTCCGCGTCCTTTCGCCAGTCCGCGGGAAACGGATTGGTTCCCTCCGAATGGCCCTGCGCGATCGTGATGTGGTCGCCGCCGAGACGATCGAGCCAGAGCTGGGTCGCGCGCGTGGCTGGTTCGAGATAGGAGTCGGCGGGACAAATCGTGACCGCATGGAGCCGCGCGGTGCGCGACTTCATCAGCAGCGACATCGCGATGAGGTCGTCGACGCCGCCGTCGTGATCGATGACGACATCCAGCGGACGCGTGTGCGCGCAGCCGGTTGCAAGTAGAACTGCGAGGATCGAGACGATCGTTGACGCGCGCATGCGGATGAGAATCTACCGCACTTATGGAGTGGCCGCCCCACCGGAATCCGGATCGACAGTAAGCTGTCCGTGTGAAGCCGCTGGTGACGGTCATTCTGCCGACGTACAACTGGAGCAGCGTCTTGCGGTATGCGATCGCCAGCGTGCTGGGGCAGAGCTTCACCGATTTCGAGTTGCTCGTGATCGGAGACGGTTGCACGGATGATTCCGAACAGGTCGCCGCCGAGTCGGGCGACGCGCGCGTTCGCTGGATCGGCCTTCCGCAGAACTCGGGACATCAGAGCGTGCCGAACAACGAAGGGCTGCGTCAAGCACGCGGCGAGCTCATTGCGTATCACGGGCACGATGATCTCTGGCTGCCGCATCACCTGGCGGTGATGGTCCGCGCGTTGGAGCCGGAACGTGCCGGCTTCGCACACTCACTCTGTATGTCGGTGCCGCCCGGCGCGGATGCTGGCTGGATTGTCATTCCGCAACCAGAAGCCGGTTCGTATGCCCCGCCGCTGTGCGTCATGCATCGGAAGAGTCTGACCGACAGGATCGGCGGGTGGCGCCACTATCGTGAGCTCGGCGTTACTGCTCCCGACCACGAGCTCCAACGCCGCATCGCGGCTTCCGGCGCAGCACCCACCTTCGTGCCACGGCTGACGGGGATCAAGTTTGCGGCGAGCGCGCGGCGCGATGTGTATCGCACGCGCCCGCATCGGGAACAGGAAACATGGGCAGCGCGGATTGCATCCGATCCCGAGCTCGAGCTGCACCTGCTTGCACAAGCCGTTGCGTCGCGCAGCGACTTGATGGAGAGCTGGTCGTATCGCGAGTTGTCGAGAGGCTTTCTACGGCAGACTGTCCGCCGCACGCTGAAGCGCATGCGTGTGGGCCGTGGATCCATCGACGCTGTGCGCCGGTACAAAGGACTGTAGTGGCGGGAGGTCATTGATGTTGCCTGCAGCACGTAAGGACGGACAGCTCGTGACTCGCGAGTGGCAGTTCGTGCAACAGCCCATCGATGGCGTTGCGTCGTTCGAAGTGCGGCATGTCCCGCGCGACCATGGCGTGATCACGGAGACGTACCGGCCGGAATGGGATCCCAGCGGCTTGCCGATCGTTCATGTCTATCAGTCGCGTCTCTATCCGGGCGCAATCGGTGCGTGGAGCTGCCACGCGAAGACGGTCGACCGGCTCTTCGTCAATCATGGGCATCTGAAGATCGTGTTGTACGACGGACGCGAGGAGAGCGCGAGCCATGGCCGCATCATGGAACTGCATGCAGGAGATGCCCGGCCGACGTTTCTGCACATTCCGATCGGGGTGTGGCATGGAGTGCAGAATGTCGGCGTGACCGACGCGATGATGCTCAACTATCCCTCGCGCGCCTACGACTACGAGGATCCTGATCATTACCGGTTGCCGTGGGACTCGCCTGAGATTCCGTATCGTTGGGTTTCGAGCTCAGGATCGCGGCTGCGCAGCGATCACGATTCGTGAGCCTGCTCACAGCCGGGACCAAATGATGGCATCATCTTTTGACTATGTCCGGCACTGGTGCGCCCGCGCCTGATTTCCGGGCGATCTTCGAGTCGACGCCCGGGCTCTATCTCGTGCTGTCCACCGAGCTGCGGATCATTGCGGTCAGCGATGCCTATCTCCGCGCGACCATGACTCGCCGCGAAGACATCCTTGGGCGCAGGCTCTTCGACGTGTTTCCCGACAATCCGGATGATCCCGCGGCCACCGGCGTGGCAAACCTTCGCTCCTCGCTCGAGCGAGTGCTGCGCACGGGAGAGAGCGATGTCATGGCCGTGCAGAAATATGACGTCCGTCGTCCGGAGCCGGAAGGAGGCGGGTTCGAGGAGCGCTATTGGAGCCCGGTGAATTCTCCGGTCCTTCTTCCTGAGTCGAGGGAGATCGCCTACATCATTCATCGGGTCGAGGACGTCACGGAGTTCATGCGCGTCCGGCAGTCGAACGAGATCCATCAGGTGCGAGCCGAGAGGATGGAGGCGGAGGTCTATCTCCGCGCGCAGCAATTGCAGGAAGCCAATCGCCGTCTGGAGCAGGCTAACCAGGAGTTGCACCAGGCCAACGAGCGTGTGCGCGAGCTCGATGAGTTGAAGAGCGCTTTCTTCGCAAACGTCAGCCATGAGCTGCGCACGCCGCTGACCCTCATCCTCGGTCCCGCCGAACAGCTGCGCCGCGGTGGACTCCTGGCGCCGCCCGATGTGCCGAGAGTCAAGACGATCGAGCGCAATGCGCGCTTGCTCCTGCGCCATGTGAACGATCTGCTCGATGTCGCGCGGCTCGAAGCGGGACGCATGGACCTCCGCTACTCCGAAGGGGACCTCGCAGAGCTATTGCGCGAGACAGCCGCTGCCTTCGCGCCGCTCATCGAGACGAAGAGGATCGCGATCTCGATCGATGCCCCCGCTTCGATGCGGGCGCAATTCGATCCCGAGAAGATCGAGCGCGTCCTGATGAACCTCCTCTCGAATGCGACGAAGTTCGTTCCGGATGGAGGAAGGATTCACTGCCTCCTTTCGAACGCGGGCGCATTCGCGGAAATCACGATCGAGGACAGCGGGCCGGGGATTCCTGCCGAGATGCGCGAGCTCGTGTTCGAACGGTTCCGGCAACTCGATGCCGGGCCCGCACGCCGCACGGGGGGGACCGGGCTTGGTCTTTCAATCGTGCGCGAGTTCGTCGAACTGCATGCGGGGCGAGTCGTCGTTGCGGAGTCGATGTTGGGTGGCGCTTCGTTTCGCGTGACGCTACCGGTCACAGCGCCGGATGGCGTCGAGGTCGCGCGAGGTGTGGACAGTCGCTCGATCGTCTCTCCTGAAACCCCTGCCTCGGGCGCTTCGTCTGCTCGTCCATTCGTCGCGGCACGAAACGACGGTCCACGAGTGCTGATCGTCGAAGACAACGCAGAGCTTGCAAGCTATCTCGGAGAGCTGCTCTCGGATCGTTATCAGGTGAGCATCGCGCAGAACGGCGCCGAGGGTTTGGAGCTGGCCTTCGTCGTCGGTCCGGATTTGATCGTGAGCGACTTGATGATGCCCGAGATGAGCGGAGAAGAGTTGCTGCGCTCCATCCGGCAAACCAGCCGTCTGCGAAACGTGCCGGTGCTGATGCTCACTGCGCGCGCCGACGACGAAACAGTCGTCAGAATTCTGGAAGCGGGAGCGAGTGATTACCTTCGCAAGCCGGTTTCCGCGGACGAACTGAGAGTGCGCGTTGCGCATCTGGTCGACATCAAGAAGACGCGCGAGATTCTTCAGCGCGAGCTCGAGAGCCAGACTGTGGATCTCGACTCGCTCGGCGTGGAGCTGCAACAGGCACTCAGCGAGTTGCGGCACAGCGAACAACTGTTGCGCGATGCGCTGAACGATGCCGAGTCGGCGAATCGCGCGAAAGACGAATTCCTGATGGTGCTCTCGCACGAGCTGCGCACGCCGCTCACCGCCATCCTCGGCTGGGCCGAGACTCTGCGACATTCGCCCGGCGAGCTCACCACGATGGGGATGGATGCCATCGCGCGCAGTGCCAGGCTTCAATCTGAGCTCGTCGAAGAGATTCTCGATGCGACGTCACTGCTTCGGGGAACGATGTCTCTGCGACTGCAGAGCGCTCCGCCAATCGAGTTGGTGCGTGGCGCGGTCGAGGCGCTCCAGCCGGCCGCGAATGCGAAGCAGATCGACGTGAAACTCACGGTGCCGGATGCGGCGCACAGCGTCATGGTCGACCCCGGCCGCCTGCATCAGGTCATCTGGAATCTGCTGGCGAATGCGATCAAGTTCACGCCCGCCGGTGGTGCGATTCACATTGTGCTCGAGCAGTCGCCCAGTCATACGCGGCTCGTCGTGTCGGACAACGGCGAAGGGATTGCTGGCGATGTGCTGCCGTTCGTGTTCGATCGTTTTCGTCAGGCCGACAGTTCCAGCACACGCCGTCATGGAGGATTGGGCCTCGGCCTCTCGATTGCGCGTTCGATCGTCGAGCTCCATGGCGGGACGATTACCGCACAGAGCGATGGCGAAGGCCACGGTGCGCGATTCGAGTTGTCGATCCCGATAGCTCTCGAGCTGCCGATGGCCGAGCCGGCAGCCGTGAGCACGGAGTCAGCGGAGCTTCCTGATCTCTCCGGCCGCAGCATTCTCCTCGTCGATGACGAAGAAGAAACGCTGGCATTTCTTTCGACGTTTCTCCAGCGCTGCGGCGCCGATGTGCGTTGCGCAACGTCAGTGCGCGACGCACTGCGCGAGATCGGCGAGAGCTCGCCGGAAGTTCTCGTGACCGACATCGCGATGCCCGAGGAAGATGGATTCGCGCTGATGCATCGCATTCGCGAACGGCGCCCGCGCGTCGCGATTGCGCTCACTGCCTTCGGCCGTCCCGGCGATCGCGATCGTTACATGCAGTCCGGCTTCAACCAGTACCTGACGAAGCCGATGAATCCGCTGGAGATCGCCAGAATCATCCAGGCGAGCTGAGAGGCTTCTAGTGGGGGACAGGCGCCCTTGCCTGTCCAACGAGCCGACAGGCGAGGCACCTGTCGCCCCAACGGAAACAGGGCGCGCGGTTTCAATGCTTCACGGTACGGCGCCGTGTCCCAGCGGCCGGCGAGCCCAGCGTGAACTGAAGCACGCCCGCCGCTGATGCCGTCCTGTTGCCGCTCGCGCTCTGGTCGACATGCACTACGCCGTCCGTGAGCGTGACCGAATACCGAGCATCAGGTACGACTCCCATCAGTGTGTGCGTGACCGTGCCGGAGCCGGAGACGCGATACGAAGTCGACGTGATCGGAGAGGGCACCTGGCCTGACTGATTGTTGAAAAGCGCGATCACGCGCGAACCGCTCTGCGTGATGTCGGCCCCGATCATCTTGTTGTCGAGCGATGTGATCTGTGTCGTGACCGGCTCCGTGAGACCGCTCGATCCAGGCTGCAGCACAGTGAGAAACGGGATGAACAAAGGATTCTGCGGATCGCCGACTTCGATGCGGAACGTGGCGACGTTCGCGCCGAACGGAACGCATCCGGGGACAGTTCCATCGCACGGATCCGGATTCGTCCATTCGTCGACGACTTTGAGATCGGCATTCGCCGGGAGTAGTTCCTTGATGAAGAGACGCGACTGCCCATGATCGAGCCGTGCGGTCTTTCCGGTGATCAGGGGCCGCTCCGGCACGTGCCAGCGGAGATGTTTCCTGTACGCGCCCCGCGGGTTGTTCGAAGGCTTCGCCTGAACCTGATCGTAGACGACGAACACGTTCGCGGGACGCAGATAGAGGAAGCTGCGATAGAAGAAATCGAGACGCCGGTTCGGCGTGTCGCTCTGCTCGCCCGCACGGTTGTAGGCGGTCGACAGATCGCTGCGCACGTAGCTGTAGTCCGCGTTCAACTCATCGGCAATGACTTCATCGATGCCCAGCCCAACCTGGCCGCCGCTTCCGGCTTCCGACGTGCTCTGGTAATCGCCGAAGTCATCGAAGTAGAGCGTGTTGTTCAGCGACGCTTCGAGCGCCTGCAGAGAAGTGCCGAGGATGCCGGAACGTCCGTAAAAGGGAGAGCCGCTGCCGCTGGTCTCCGTCTTCCAGTCGGTTGCGCTCACGAGCAGATAGTCGCTCGCGTGCGCGATGAGCAGATGCCCCGCGTCATAGTGCTGATGATCGTCGAACCACTCGGCGCCCATCTTGATCGAGGCCCATGTTGCGTCCGAACCCCAATCGCTGCGCATGATGAAGTACGGAATCGCGCCATTGGTTCCGCCGGGACTATGAGCGCCTTGCGGATAGCTTGGTCCGAAGCCCGTGTAGTACGGCTGCAACGTCAGCTCGATCGATGGACGTGTCGTGAGGGTGTAGTAGAAGTCCGCCCACTCCGGGGCCTTGAAGACCTCGACCTCGGGAATCGTTGCTTCGGCGATCTCCGAGTAGGCGAGATGCTGCGCGGCGGGACCGTCGGCTGTTCCTGCGAGCACGTACGCGAGACGAATCGGCAGCGCCCGCAGAATCACCGCGCCCTGGAATCCTCCCCAGTCCCCCGTGGGATCGATCATGAAGTGGTTCGGGAAGAGCGCGTGCTTTTCTGCGCGGAGAATCTGCGAGAACCAGTCGAGATGCGGAGTCAGGATGTCCTCGCCGGTCGCGCTCTTCACGACCAGCATGTAGTCGATCATCCTGCTGTATTCCTCGGTGCCATACGACCACGCCTGAAAATCGAAGCCGCCTTTGAACGGATTGCCCGTGATGTCGGGCCCGTTGAAGTCGAGCGAGACCGCCGGACGCTGTCCGCCTTCGAAGCACTGCGTGCGCCATGCGCGAGGAATCTTCGATGGTGGAACGGAGGGGGCGGACTTACCGTCGAAGCGGACGCGCGCCCACTCGATCATTTCCTGCGCGCGAGGATTGTCTCCGAACGAGGCGTAGCCCATCAATGCCACACCGTAGAGATGTCCGCCGAAGAAATTTCCGTCGGATGCGTAGCTGTAATCCTGCGCCTGATAGCCGCTGACGCTCACGTCGTCGTAGTAGTCATTCATGAGCGCGACCATCTGCGATTTGAGCGTGGTGCTGAGCTGGTCGTAGCAGTAGTCGTAGATGAAGGCCAGCACCGACATCAGATTGCGCGATGGGTAGTAGTTGTCGGGCCGGATCGGTCCGAGACCGGCCGGAGGGTTGTTGTCGGGATCGCCCTGCGCGCGGATCATTTCCTGCGCCAGTTCGATCAGCTTGTTCGAATAGCGCGTGTCGCCCGTCATCTGATACGCGAACGCCAGCGGGAGTGCCGCGTCGTACCAGCCTTCACCCTGATAGGTGTAGAAGATCGTCCCGGCAGGAGCGTCGTTGCGCGCGGCGTACTTGAATGGATTGATCGAATACGTGGCCAGCGTATCGGCGCGTGCCTTCAGCGTCTGCCAAGTCGGATCGCCTGCATTCTTTTTTGCGATCAGGCGGTTCTTCTCGCTCGCACTGAGCAGCAGTCGCGGATGGGCTGCGATCACAGGATCGGCACGCAGAGTCGTGCGATCCAGTGCGCAGACTAGCGTCAATACCGCGAGGCCGGACCGGGCTGCCAGCTTGAACACGGGGATGAGAGTTTACTGCCTTTCAACCAAGTGAGCGAAGGTACTCCGCGACTTCTGCACACTCCGGATTGTTTGTGATCGTGCGCGACACCTCCGCCCATCCAAGCGGCGTGTTGTCATGCTCTTCATCATGCAGCGAAGAATCGGCACCGTGCTCGACGAGCAGACGAGCCATTCGCAGGTCGCCGTTCCATGCCGACGCGTGCAGCGCGGTGCCGCGAGAGCCGCCAGCGGATCGGGCGTTGACGTTGGCCCCGTGCGCGAGCAGCCATTCGACGAGCGCATAGTGATGAGAATCGACGGCGGCCATCAAGACGGAGTCGCGGCGCGCCACGTCAGGATCGCCGTCAACGAGCGATGCCAGCATTTCGACATCTCCTAATCGCGCGTAGTCCTCGGCTCGTGCCGGTACGCCTCGCTCGATCAGGTGCGCGACGAGTGCCTTGCCACTCGCGCCCAGGCGGCTCATGGAATCGATCGGTGTCGTACCCCAGCGATCCTTCATCGCCGGACTTGCGCCAAGAGCGATCAGACGATCGATTGCGTGAGTCGTGCGCGCGAACGCGAGCAGCGAGCCGCCATTCGGCGTGATGGAGGGCAGCCCCTGCGCGTCCAACAGCTCGTCGACGCGCGAGTCGTCGCGCAGCAGCAGCGCCTCGACGAGACCGATCCGCGCGCCGCGCCGCAGGAGCTCTTCGCGCATCGCGGTGTTATCGCGTTGGATCGTGAGCATGAGCGGCGACCAGTGATCGTATTGATCGTTTCTGCCATTGACGTCCGCGCCGCGCTCGAGGAGAAGGTCGAAGAGATCGCGTTGCCGTGACTCGATCGCGACGTGTAGCGCTTGCGGTCGTCCTCCCCAGAAGGGATGCGGCCCGACCACGTTCACCAATGCCGGAGAAGCATCCAGCGCCGTGCGGACTTTCTCGAGCTCGCCGGTGCCGACGAGCCGGAAGAATGCCTGCGCGATCTCATCGAGCGAGGGTTGCGGTGGTTGTGCGGCCGCAGTTTCGACGTGAGCCTTGAGCTTGCGCCAGCTCGCGAAGCCGTACTCGCGCGCAAGCTCGCGCTGCGCGTCCGCAAGCTTCGCTAGCGGATCACCCACGCGCAGTGCGGACAGACGTTCCTTCGCGGACTTGCGAAGCCATTCGAGATCGGGATGTGAGGGGAGTGCCGGAGACATCAGAAACCTTCCTTTCGATCGTGCCCGGCGTCCGCGTGTTCGGGCGAAAAGAAGGTGATGTCCGTGCGTCAGAGCAGGTGGGTTCAACCCTTTTCGCGGACCGAAGGCCGCCTGTGACGGCCTCGGCCACTATAGCAGCAAGTTCCGTGTTGGCTGGTGTGATCGGCGCGTTTCCCATAGGATGCGCGCCTCACATCACACATATCGGTTTTTTGGGAGGTCATTGGTGTCAGTCAAGGTCACACAAACTGCTTGTATCCGCGCGGAACTGGACGAGATGCATCAGCAGATCAGTCAGCGCGCATTCGAGCTCTCGCGCATGAATCGGTCCAACTGGAACACTCCGGAGGAGAACTGGTTCAACGCCCAGCGCGAGCTGATCTGGGAGCCCGCGGTCGAGGTTCGTCAGGTCGAAGACCGATTCGAAGTCGTTGCTGCGGTCGCAGGTGTCGAGCCTTCGGATCTGGACATTCAGGTCACGCCTGATGCGCTGTTGATCAAGGGACGGGGACACGAAGAGTGCAGTGGCGAAGGAGTCGTTCGTCATTGCGATTTCAGCCGCGGGACGTTGTTCCGCCCGATTCATTTTCCGGAGACGATGGACGTCGAGAACACCGTTGCGGACTATCGCAATGGACTGCTGCGCGTCACGGTGCCGGTCATGAACCGGATGGTGACGGAAGCAGTCGAAGTCGTCGCGGAGCCGGTTGTCGTTGCTGAACCGGTTGAAGAAGAAGCGAAGCCGGCGCGCAAGGCGAAGGCACGCAAGACCGCCGAGCCGCGCGCAAAACGTTCGAAGAAGTGAGTCGCGGGTGCTGGGGCCCAGCGCCCCAGCACCCGGTTTCTACAGGTACATCCTTCCGAGCACGACTTTGCAGAGGAAGCGAACGCGGTTGTACATGTCATCGGTCGCTGCCACTGCCCCTTTTGCGAAGCGCGGCGACGCCGGCGTCGGAACGTACGTGACGAAGAGCGAGCGGAGCTCCTTGACCACGGGGGCGCCGATTTTCGGATGCGCGACGATCAGTGCGCCGGGCAGAGGCTCGGACGTTTCCAGGACGCGCAGTTCATTCTTGTGTGACTCGAAGAGCGTTTCGGAGATTCCGCCTGCGGCCGCGCTGCCGTCGAGGATCGCATCGACGATCTTCTTCGTCTGATCGCCGACGAACGTCACCTTGCCCATGTCTTCCTTCTTCAAATGATGCTTCGAGAGAAGCAGCATCGGGAGGAGATGCGTGGTCGTCGATCCTTCATAGCCGAGCGCGAGCGATTTGCCGCGAAGGTCTTCGACCGTCTTGATCGGTGAGCTCTTCGCCACGACGAGCAGGCTCCGCAAGTCACCCGCTTCCGCAGCGATCGGCTCGGCTTTGAACTCGTAGCGTGCCTTCACATAAGGCGCCGGCCCCAGAAATGCGAGATCGACTTTGCCGGCCTGAAGAGCCTCGTACTGTTTCTCACCATCCTCGAAGACGACGGCCTCGAAGGCATACTTCGGCGACGCGTTCATCTGTTTGAGAAACGGCGCGAACGTCTCAGCTGCCGTCTGCTTTCCCTTCCCCTCGGCCAGGCCAATTTTCAACGTCTGTTTTGTGGGAGCAGCGAGCAGTGGAAACGTCAGAAGCGTTGCAGCAATCGCGGTCGTGATGCGCATTTGGATCCTCGAAATTGTCGTTAGGGTCTCTTCGCCTAACATCGGAGAAGCCACGTGCATTGCAAGAAGAGAGTTCTGAGTTCTGAGTACTGAGTGTGCTGAGTGCTGAGCTTGTCGTAACCCCACTCAGAACTCAGCACTCAGAACTCAGAACTCTCTTCTCGAGAATGATCGAGCGTGTCGGTGTGGCGAACAGAAGCGTGGTCCACTTCTTCACGAGTGTGAAGCCGAGATGTTCGAAGACCGGGGCGTAGGCATGGCGGATGTCGATGATCGCAACATGTCCGCCCGGTTTGGTGACGCGCGCGATCTCGCGCAGTGCCTGTTCGCGCTCGTTGCGGTCATAGATGTTGTGCAGTGCGAGACTGGAGACGACGATGTCGAACGTCGCGTCATCGAACGGAATCTTGCGTGCATCGCCGTCGCGAATGTCAATCTCGACACCCTCGAGCTCCGCATTGTGTCGTGTTGCTGCCGCGGAATTGTTCGCCTGATCGACGTCCTGCCAGATATCGATCCCTGTTGCGCGTCCGGTCGTGAGCCGCTTCGCGGCGCCGATGAGGAGCAGGCCGTGTCCACAGCCGACATCGAGCACGCGTTCGTCGCCACGCCAGGGAATTGCACTGAGCAGCGAATCGCGCGCGCGGAACTTGCCCGCGAGACTGCTCCACAAGAGCATCGTGGCCGCGAACGAGAATCCGATTGCAGGGCCGATGAACGCACGGGCAACGAAGACGCCGAGGAGACCACAGGCGATTGCGCCGATGATGAGATTGCGCAAGACCGTCGGCGCATCGATTCCGTAGTTCGGCTTCTGCATCAGCGCACCAGGCGAACCGTCTGTCCGGCGCGGACCGTGCCCGCGCGGATCACGGTTGCGTAGACGCCTGCGTAATTGCCGCTCATGCGAACCACGGCCTTCATCACACGCGGGTCTTGTTGTCCCGAATCGGGATCCATGTTGACCATCGCGCATCGCTCGTCGCGCGCCGTGACGCTGACGGCGGGGGCGTCCGGCTCATCGCCGAAGACGAGCGTCCCCCCGACCCATGCGTCCTCGGCAAACGGATCGAGGTCGCTGGTCTCGAGCACGATGTTCGCGCGCATGCGGCGGCGGTCGAGATTCGCGACTCCCGCTTCGCGGGCGATGCCGGCAATCGTCGCGAGATTGATCAGCGAGACCTGTCCATCATCGAAGATGCCGTGCCGGAGCATCATCAATTCCACTTCGTGACCCGACCCGCTGGTGATCTCGTTGCGAAGCTCGTCGCTCCGGAGCGCGAGCTCGGCGCCGGACGGAGTGCGCACATGGGTGGGCAGCGGCTCGCCGTTCATCTCGGCGCTGCCGATTGGTTGGTATGTCAGCATCGCAGGAAATCTTCCCGCGGTGAGAAACGGGAAGCCGCCCGTGTCGCTGATGCGGCGGAACGCAAAGCGCCGATCACCAGCGATTCCGTGAAGTCCGAGAAATGCAGATTCCAGCGTGGTACCTGCCATCGACTTGACGGGATATCGCGCGAGCTCACAGACACGTCCTACGATTGTCATTCTTTTTTTCGCTCCAGTTGTGATTTGAGGGAGCGCCGATTATCGCCTAGTTCTCCGCGGAGTTCTGGCATAGTGAATCGCATGAACCGATTGCTCATCGTCACTGCTGCGATCGCACTCATGTCCGTCTCGTTGGAGAAGAGCTCGTATGACGCGGACCTCGCGAAGAAGCTCGGCGCCGATGAGCATGGGATGAAGAGCTACGTGCTCTGCATCCTGAAGACGGGACCGAAGGACGCGGAGATCAAAGGCGACGAACGTAAAGAGATCTTCGCTGGTCACTTCGCGAACATCCAGCGGCTGGCGGACGAAGGCAAGCTCGCCGTCGCTGGTCCGTTCGGGAAGAACGACCGGTCCTATCGCGGCCTCTACATCTTCAATGTCACGACGATCGAAGAGGCCGAGAAGCTCGTCGTGCTCGATCCCGCCGTCAAAGCGGGAGTGTTCGTTCCCGAGCTGACGCCGTGGTACGGATCCGCCGCGATGATGGTCATCAACGAGACGCACAAGAAGATCGCCCGGCCGTGACGCTTGTGTAGGACAGGCGCCCTTGCCTGTCCCTCAGAACCGCCAGCGCCAGAGCCGAGGCGAGCCTGTGTCCCCGTGGACAGATCCTGGTTCGTAGTGTTCGCTCACTCAGCCGCCAGTTTCACGAGGCGATCGGCGAAGCAGCGCTCCGGTTCGGGAGGCACCAGCGTGCGAATGTGTTGTGCCGCGGCCGCGCCGAGCTCGCGCCAGCGGTGGCGCTCGCTCCAGGCCCGCTCCATCGCGTCATCGAGCGCGTCTTCTGTCGCCGCGGAGGCGAGGTAGCCCGTGACGCCGTCGCCGACGACTTCCGCATTGCCGCCGGCATTCGTGACGATCGGTACGCGGCCGGACAACATTGCTTCGACCAGAACGATGGGCAAACCCTCGCAACGCGACGGAAGGATCAAGCCATGATGCCTGGACCAGATGGACGGAACATCGTGCACGAAGCCGGCGAAGGTCACGTTGGACAACTGGAGTGCGTGCGCCATCCGCTCGAGGCTGGCGCGCTGTAAACCCTCGCCGTAGAACGTGACGGATAGCGGGCGCTCGCGCCATCGAGGCCGCGACAACACGCGCAGCAGCAGGTCCTGTCCTTTCTCCCTGGGATGCAAACGTCCGACGCAGGCGAGCCGCAACTCATGTTGATCGCCGGGCCAATCGTTGCGTGGCGTCCAGGAGACGAGAAATGGATTTCGCACCACCTCCGCATTCGTCAGCGAGAACCCCAACTGCTCCTCGGTCAGTCGAAGGTTGTGCTCGGAGACGAAGAACGAGGCGCGCGCGGCGCGATAGACAGCGGCGATCGTCTTCTGCTGCCAATCGGCCGGCCAGTAAAGCTCGCTCGCCTTCTGCGAAACGATCGCGTACGGCAGACGGAGGCGGCGGCAAGCTTCGGCGAGAAAGTAGCCGTCATGATTCCCGCCCTGCGAAATGACGACGAGATCGGGACGCCGCGAGAACCTCAGTCCGATCAAAAGGCGGACAAGCTCGTGAGCATAGGCCGCGCCGGACGAAAGCGCGCGAAGGAGCGTGAATGCGCGCTTCGGCATGAACGAAAACCGGGCGAGGTCGCGAATCGGAACGGAGAGCTCACCGAGACGCCGGATGCGCGGCTCGGAGCCGTCGACGCCGCTCTTGAATACGGTGACGCCGTGCCCTTCGGACGCGAGTACAGCGGCCGTGGCGCTCCACAACTCCTCGCTTCCGCCCCAGGCGCGATTTCCGCTCACGAAGACAAATCTCACTGCGCTATTCTCGTTGCATTCGCCGGGATCTCATCGACCTCATCCGCGCGGACGAGTGGTGGACCTACAAACTCGTCCCAATTCTTTCCACGTTCTATGCGACCGCTCTCGTAATGCGCGTTGCGTTGGCGCCGTTGTGGACGGGGGCGCTCTCGCTCCTGCTCGCATATTTCGTTGCGGCGGTCTACGTCAGCGTGATCAATGATCTGACCGATCGCGCCGACGATGGAGCCGCGAATAAGCGCAACCGTGTTGCGGAGCGGTCGCGTGCAGTCGTCGCATTCGTTCTCGTCGTCGCGATCAGCGGCGGAGCTCTCTTCGCCTGGCTCTGGCGCGACGATGTGCGGCTCGTCGCCTGTTACGCGGCTTCATGGCTTGCGTTCGCGTTCTACTCATTTCGTCCATTTCGATTCAAGACGCGCGGGATCGCCGGTGTTTTGTGCGACGCGGCAGGCGCGCACCTGTTTCCCTCGCTCTCAGGCATCTTGGTCGTGACTCGCGGCGCGCAGCGCGCGGTGGAAGGAGTGTGGGAATGGAGCGTCGCGGTCTGGGCGGTTGCGTATGGGCTGCGCGGGATCCTGTGGCATCAGTTGAGCGATCTCGAGAACGATCGCGCGGCCTGCGTCGATACCTTCGCGCGCCGGCAACCTCGAGCGGCAGCGCATGCTGGCACGTTCGTCATTTTTCCCGTCGAAGTCTGTGCGCTTGCCGCGATGCTGTGGCAGATCGGCAGCGCATGGCCGCCTGCGTTCATGGTGTTGTATGTGCTCTATGCCGTGCGCAGCGCACGCCGCTGGCAAACGGCTCCGGTGATTGTCACACCGAAGCCGAGATTCTTCATCGTCCTGCAGGAGTGGTATTCGGACCTTTTCCCAGTCGCGTTGCTCATTGCCGCAACACTGCGCGACCGAAGAGACGCTGCGATTCTCGTCGCCCACGTGGTTTTGTTTCCGCGACGCCTGCGTCACGCGCTCGGATCGATCAGCAGGCGCCGGGAGAGAGCCTCGATTGCGAATGTTGTCGTCAGCGATTCCGATCCCCACCACGGCGGCTTGGGCTGAGCATCACCGGGCCGGAAGCCCATGTGGTAGAAGCCGGCGCGAGGCCACGCACCGGATGGAAGTTGCGCCTCGATCAGCGGGGTCACATCAGGCACGAGATTCCAGAGCAGCGATGTCGAGATTGCCATCGCGAGCTCGAGCGCGTTGACAGGCGCCGCCGCCTCGATGCGCGGCACGATCCACTCTCGTGCCTCGGGGGCAATCTCATGCAGCGCGTGTGTGAAGAAATACCAGACGGCGAAGCGGCTGCCGTACCAGATGGTCGACTCGATCTCGCGATTCGTCCGCAGGACCGCGAGCATGTGCTCGATCGCGGGACGAGTTTCATTGCGGGCGCCGAGATAAACGACGACATTGGCGTTGATCACCGCATCGATGTCGCGCGGCTTCGCCGTGTACTTGAAGAAGCGATAGGTAAGGAGAGGATGCCGCCACCACTCCGGAATCCACGTCAGGAAGAGGCCATTGTGTTCGCGATACTCGAGCAGGATGGCGCGGTTGTCGGGAAACGATCGTCCGGCGGCAGCCAGTGCCGCGGAGGCGAGCGAAGTGTCGTCGAGGTCGAGAGGAGTTCCGTAGTGCTCCGGTTTGGCGGTCGACGGATGACGCCACAAGCCGTTGCGGTTCATCTCGCGCACGAGGAAATCGAGCGCGCGAGTGCGAACACGGAGGGCGGATGGTGTGATCGACAGCGCTCGTGCGGCGAGCGCCGCGGGAAAGACGACGGGTTCGCGATCGCAATCGCCGGGCATCTCCGGTGTTTCCGCGACCTCGATCGGAATCTCGCCGCTGGGGAGCTGCGCCGATTCGAGATAGGCGACACCTGCTTCGATCGCGCGGCGAATCGAGGCGGCGGTGCTCATCGGTTCCGTGCGCGCAGGTTGAGCAGAAAGATCAGCAACGGCTTCGGCACTGCGCAGGCGAACAGCGTCGCATACCCGTACAGGTGGCCGGGCTCGGCGGTGATGGTCGCCACGGCGTGGCGCAGAGCGGTGAGCCGAGGCCCAGCAATCAGAGCGGTGCGCGCGCACTCGAAGTGATAGAGCGCGTCTGCATTTTTTCCAGCCAGGATGGACGAATCCTGCCGGAGCCGTAATCCGCGCCGCGCTCTCGCTTCATTGGAAATGATGAGGGCCATCGCTTTCATCTTCGCGCGCTCGGCGACACCGATGGCGGCTCTGTGCCGGCGATGACGCAGCAGCACTTCACCAAGGTTTGCCAGCTCGCCGCGCTCGCTCAGTCGAAACCAGAGGTCGAGGTCTTCGCTGGGATAGCGTTTCGCGTCGTATCCGCCGGCTGCTCGAAGAACGGTTTCGCGCGCGACCATGGTCGGATGTGCCATGGGCGAGATGCCACCCAACAGCGAAGACGAAATTTCTTCGTGTGTCGTCACGAAGGTCTTTCGCCCGATGTGCCGCCCTTTCTCATCGATGACTTCGATCCATGCTCCAACAGCGACGCATGCGGGATGCGCATCGAGATAGGCAATCTGTTTCTGCAGTCGCTCGGGAACGCTGATGTCATCAGCGTCCATGCGTGCGATGTACTCGCCTTGTGCGGCTGCAATGCCGGCGTTGAGCGAAGGAGAAAGACCTTCGTGCGCCTGGTGGAGAACGCGGACGCGAGAATCGGCGGCCGCAAACTCTTCGGCGATCGCTCCGGTGCGGTCCGTCGAGCCGTCATCGATGATGATCAGCTCGAGTGACGAGAACGTCTGCCGGAGGATGCTCTCGATCGCCGTGCTCAGGAATGACTCGCCATTCCAGACGGGGAGCAGCACGGAAACCCTGGGACGTTGAAGCAAGGCGCGGCAGTATAACCGCCGTTCGTTCCCCCGAATCCTTCGTTCGTCGCAATCCGCTGCCGTGCGGAGCGGCAAGGCGCGATATTGCCGTGCATGACGACACCAAAGACCTCTTCGCTTTCACCCCGCGCTACTGCGCGAATGATCGGAATCCTTTCACTGCTGACCATCTTCGGCGGAATTTTCGCGCAAGCAATGGTCAGCGACCGGCTGATCTCGTTTGCCGACGCCACGGTCACGGCGAACAACATCCTTGCGAATCGGCCGCTGTTCGAGCTCAGTTTCACGGTCTATCTCGTCGAGATGACGTGTCAGATTGCGTCGGCCGCGCTTTTCTATTTGCTGCTGCGTCCCGTGAGCCGGAGCATCGCGCTCGTTTCACTGGCGGTCGATCTCACGGGTTGTCTCATCAAGACGATCAGCCGGCTCTTCTACATCGCTCCACTTTTCGTCCTGTCCTCGGGCGCGCACGCATTGAGCGCCTTCAACGTTGATCAGCTCCGCGCGATCGCACTGCTGCTGCTCAAGATCAATGACCGCGGTGCTGGAATGGCGCTGGGTTTCTTCGGAGTGAGCGGCGTCCTCTCCGGCTATCTCATCTTCCGCTCCACGTTTCTACCGCGATGGTTGGGGATTCTCGCGATGATCGGTAGCGCAGGCTGGCTGAGATTCCTCTACCCGCCGCTCCGATTCCCTTCGTTCATCTTCATCGTCATCCCTGCGTTACTCATTGCCGCGATCGAGATCTTCTGGTTGATCGTTCGTGGGGTCGACGAAGAAAAGTGGAAATCGATGGAGGGCCGTCATCTCTGATCGAGATACGCTTTCATGCGTGACCAGTACTGATCGCGCCACGCCTGCTCGGTCTCCGGAATCAGATCCTTTGGCACGCCGCGATGAGTCAGCACGAGCTCGGTCCCGCCATCGGGCGTTTGCTTCAGGGTGAATGCTGCCATCGAGAAGATGCCATCGGGGAACCTGCGATGGCGCCATGCCTGCACGATGCGCCGGCCGGGGACGAGGTCGACGATGATTCCGCTGACTTCGTCGTCACCGACGGAAAATGTGCCGCCGATTTTTCTGCTGATGATCGCGGGCCGGCCTGTGATCGCGCTGTGCTTTCGCGAATCCGCCAACAGATCGTAAACAGTCGCAGGGTCTGCTTTGAATTTCACGCGCTGCTTGATGGTCTTGCACATGCAATATTCTCCTATGAAGGAGCACGACGAATGACACCGAAGAACACCATCTGCCTTTGGTTCGATAAGGACGCGCTCGATGCTGCGCGCTTCTACGCCGCGACGTTTCCCGATAGTGAAGTGACCGGTGTTCATCACGCACCCTCTGATTTTCCAGATGGGAAAAAAGGCGAGGTTCTGACAGTGGAGTTCACGGTCTTCGGAATTCCCTGTCTCGGTCTCAATGGCGGCCCGGCGTTCAAACAAAGCGAGGCTTTCTCGTTTCAGATCGCGACGGACGATCAGGAAGAGACCGATCGCTACTGGAATGCAATCGTCAGCAATGGCGGAATGGAAAGCCAGTGCGGCTGGTGTAAAGACCGCTGGGGCCTCTCCTGGCAGATCACACCGCGCACCCTGACGGATGCACTCGCGGCCGGCGGTGATGAGGCGCGGCGTGCGTTTGAAGCCATGATGCCGATGAAGAAGATCGACGTTGCAACGATCGAGGCTGCGCGGCGGGGCTGACATTGATCGTCACGAGAATGTCGCGGGCGTGGCACGGATCTCGATAACGTTCCGGGGATGACCGGTCACGACATCGCGCGATTCGTTCGCGTACGAGGTGCGCGCGAGCACAACCTCAAGAGTATCAATGTCGAAATCCCTCGCGACGCGCTCGTGGTGTTCACCGGCGTTTCAGGCTCTGGAAAATCGTCGCTCGCGTTCGGCACGTTGTACGCCGAGGCGCAGCGGCGGTACCTCGAGTCTGTATCGCCGTATGCGAGGCGCTTGTTCAATCAGATGTCGATTCCCGACGTCGATGACATCGACGGACTGCCGCCTGCAGTGGCGCTGCAGCAGCAGCGCGGCGGAACGACCACGCGATCATCGGTCGGCAGCGTGACGACGCTCGCGAACCTGCTGCGGATGCTCTATTCGCGAGCTGGCGATTACCCGCGGAATCAACCGCTGCTGTATGCCGAGTCGTTCTCGCCGAATACGCCCCAGGGTGCCTGTCCCGAATGTCACGGCCTCGGCCGTGTCTATACGGCCACCGAAGAATCGATGGTGCCGGATCCATCGCTCACGATTCGCGAGCGCGCGATCGCCGCGTGGCCTCCTGCGTGGCACGGGCAGAATCTGCGCGACATTCTCGTCACGCTCGGCTACGACGTGGATCGGCCATGGAAGAACCTGCCGCGCAAAGACCGCGATTGGATTCTTTTCACGGACGAGACGCCAACGGTTCCGGTGTACGCCGGCTTCACGCCCGAAGAAACGCGTGTGGCGCTGAGGCGCAAAGAAGAACCCAGCTACATGGGCACGTTCAGCAGCGCGCGCCGCTACGTGATGCACACCTTCGCGAATACCCAGAGTCCGCTCATGAAAAAGCGGGTATCGAAGTACATGCTCGGCGCGGATTGCCCGGTTTGTCGCGGAAAACGTCTGCGCCGCGAGGCGCTGTCGGTGAAGTTCGCAGGCCTCGACATCGCGCAGATCTCGCGTGTGCCGCTCAAGCAGCTCGCCGCGATCATCGAGCCGTATGCGAAAGATCTCCACTATACGCGTCGAAGTGCTCACGCACGAGGGGTGACGCACGATGATGAGCATGCGGGCGAGACCGAGCGCATGCGGCGCGGCCGTGCATCGAGTCAGACTCACGATGAAGCGCACGATCTCGTGGTCAATCGCATCGCGTGCGACATCGCCGCACGTCTCGAAGTTCTACTCGAGCTCGGGCTGGGATACCTGTCGCTCGAGCGGAGCACGCCCACGCTGTCGCCCGGCGAGCTGCAGCGGCTGCGTCTCGCGACTCAGGTTCGCTCGAATCTCTTTGGCGTCGTGTACGTGCTCGATGAGCCATCGGCGGGATTGCATCCCGCGGACACCGAAGCACTCCTGAAGGCGCTGGATCGATTGAAAGCCGCTGGCAATTCGCTGTTCGTCGTCGAACATGAGCTCGATGTCGTGCGACACGCCGATTGGATCGTCGACGTCGGTCCCGAAGCGGGCGAGCATGGCGGCGAGATTCTCTATAGCGGTCCGCTTGAAGGTCTCGCGCGTGTGAAACGCTCGCATACGCGCGAGTTCCTGTTCAACGAGCGCGACATGCAGGCGCGCCCGCCCCGTGAACCGCGTGGATGGCTGCGGCTCGCAGCTGTCACGCGAAACAACCTGCACAACCTCGATGCCGAGTTTCCGCTGGGCGTGCTCACGAGTGTCACCGGCGTATCGGGCTCCGGAAAATCGACGCTCGTCAGTCAGGTACTCGTCGAGCTGCTCTCCGATCACCTCGGTCATTCCGTCGAAGAGGAGGAAGAGCTCGATCCTCTGGAGAAGCGCGTGGTGACAGAGGGTGGCGAGATCGTTTTCGGAATGGATGGCGTGCGGCGGCTGGTGCGTGTGGATCAGAAGCCGATCGGGCGCACGCCGCGCTCGAACCTCGCCACATACACCGGATTGTTCGACCACGTGCGCAAGCTGTTCGCGTCGACCAAGGCGGCGCGTGCGCGGCACTACGATGCCGGACGCTTCTCGTTCAACGTGGCGAAAGGGCGCTGCCCGACGTGCGAAGGCGAAGGGTTCGTCATGGTCGAGCTGCTGTTTCTGCCGAGCGTGTATGCGCCGTGCCCCGATTGCAAAGGCGCGCGATACAACGACAAGACGCTCGAGATCGAATACAACGGACGGAACATCGCTGAAGTGTTGAACCTGACCGTCGACAGCGCGTGGCAGTTCTTCGAGGAAGAGAAGCACATTCACCACGCGCTCTCCGTCCTGCGCGAAGTGGGCCTCGGTTATCTGCGACTCGGTCAGCCGGCAACGGAGTTGTCCGGCGGTGAGGCACAGCGCATCAAGCTCGCCACGGAGTTGCAGCGCGTCGGGCGTGCGGACACGCTCTATCTTCTCGACGAGCCGACCACCGGACTGCATCCCGTCGATGTCGAACGGTTGCTGGCGCAACTCAACCGGCTCGTGGATGCGGGCAACACCGTCATCGTGGTCGAGCACGACATGCAAGTCATCGCTGCGAGCGACTGGATGATCGATATGGGCCCAGGCGCTGGAGATGAGGGAGGAAGCATCGTCGCTGCAGACAGTCCGCACGAGGTCATTCGCGTGAAGGCGAGCCGTACCGCGCCGTATCTTCAGCAGGCGCTCGGCGTTTCAGGATGAGGCAGTTCACCTGAAGGGAACGTTCGTTGCGCGTGAAGTTAGAAGGGATGCGAATCGAGTGGAAGCGATTTGCGGACCTGTTCCTGGGCCTGTAGCTCGAGGCTGAGTTCAGATGCTGCTTCCCACCCATCGGATGTGGTCTCCGAGCGGTCCTGCCGCGATGACCGAATGGAACTTCGCATCAGCAGTGACCATCACGCAGTCCTCGGCGACGGCAAGAGCAAGATAGAGGCTGTCGTAAATGGTGCGATCGAATTCGACACCAATGACGAAAGCGGCGCCCAGAAGCGCGGATGATTGTCGGATGTCCAGTGGCAGTCCAGTGAATGCGCGAAGAATTTCGTCAGCTTCGTCACGTGTGATTTCTGACCGGCGCATTTTCTTCCAGAGAATGTTCCCAAACTCTGGCCCGATGAGATCGGGAGCGCAAAGAATGATTTCCTGTTCGAGTAGTCGCGCTGCCGCCGCCGAATGAATCTCCGGAACGAACCACTTCAGAGCAACACTCGCATCGACGACGATTTTTTTCATCGTCGTCGATCGACGGCCAGCAGCGCCGCACTGTCGGAATGCTTGCGACCGCTCAGCTTTCGGCGAATACGAGCGGCGATCGCGCCACTTTCGACGATGTCGACTGCTGCCGCACGTTCGATGATGATTTGGAGCTCCCCCTGAAGGGAGCGGCCGTTGCGCGCTGCACGCGCTTTCAAACGCTCGACCGTTCGTTCGTCGAGATCACGGATCAAGACTCTAGCCATGTGCCCACTTTGTCTGGTGCTAGCAATATGATAGCACCAGAGAGGTGCGATGAGAGTTCGCCGACCGAGTTCAAATGGCTGCTTTTGGAGTGTCAGCGCGCCCAGTTTTCGATCGCGAGACCGCGGACGCGGCGGAACTCACGCTCATTATTCGAGACGAGCGTCAATTTGCGCGCGACAGCCTGAGATGCGATGAGCGTGTCGAGAGGGCCGATTGGTGAACCTGCGCGTTCCAGCTTCGCTCGGACGCTTGCGTAAGCGATGGCATCATCGGATGTGAAATCGATGAGCGTTAGCGGGCGAAGAAAATTTTCGACGAGGTGAAGAGTCTTGACCGGAGACGAACTCTTCGCGGCACCAGTGCGCAATTCGGCTTCCGTGATGACACTCAACCATACATCTTCACGCGGGCTCGAAAGCAGTCGCTGAAGCACGTTCGAATTCTGCTTGAGTGCATAGATGCATGTATCCGTATCGAGAAGGAACGGCATGTCTGCTCAGAGTTTCCGGCGTTTCTCGATTTGACCCTGAGGGGGGCGCTCGAAGTCATCCGGAATTCCTGAGAACGATTCGACGTACCCCGTGGGCCATTCGCGCATCGGTTCGAGAATCACGGAACTTCCTTCCCGGTGTACGAGGACGGTATCGCTGTCGAAACGAAACTCCTTGGGAAGGCGGACCGCCTGGCTTCTGCCTGTCTTGAAAACACGGGCGGTTACACGCTTCGAAGAAATCCTGACTATGATAGCTATCGATGATAGCTACCGTATCGCGGGTGTCAAGTTTTCAAGCTGACGCCAGAGAACAGCCTCGCGGTAGAGGAGTTCGAACCAGGGATGCGTGCAGGCAGGTCTTCAGCGCCAACTGATGATTTTGAGTTCGTGAAAACGTCGAAAAGCCGCGTCGTTCAGTGTCACGAGAGTCAAGGAGTTGACGACAGCGATCGATGCGATCTGGCCGTCCGCGAACGGTGGCGTTTCTCCGCGGGCAGTGAGTCGGGCGCGCTCGTGAGCGTGCCACTCAGCGGCCGCACGATCGTAGTCGAGGATTGGGATTGATGTGACCACAACTTCGTCGAGATAGCGCTCGATGACGTCCCGTCGTCGCGAAGGCGGCAACCTCTCCATTCCGAAACGCAATTCATGCCAGACGACGGAAGGAATCGCGATCTCGTCTTCGTGGCGGGTTAGCCTTCGGATCACACCGTGCCGTGGCTTCGGGCGAAGCGGTTCCGACACGACGTTCGTGTCAAGCAGGTACTTCAGACTCACAACTCGACGTGCCTTCCCGGCTGCGTATCGCGCGTGTCCGCGAAGATCTCGTCAGGATCGATCCCGAGGGCCGACAGATCAATCTCATCTGCGAATTCGCGCCATGCTTCGGAGAATCGACGGCTTCGCCTCGCCAGACGCTCATACTCTTTTCTTCCGAGCAATACGGCAACGCTTTCACCGCGACGCGTCAACTCGATCGGCTTGCCTGCTTCGGCCTCGCGCACGAGTGTCGGAAGATTGTTGCGAGCATCCGCAATTGAATGTCGTTTGCCCATCAAGTCCTTCTGGTGTACATGTCGATGTACATTATAGCAATCGACGCACCATCCGCGTGGCCGGTTGCAACTCCAGGATTGGACGGTATTCGAACCGCGGCTCCAGCGATGCCTGAACTTAGAAGGGATGCGAATCCTGTGGAAGGCCAGGCCCGCAAACGCAGCGGCACGTTGCCGCTGGCTGAGAGGATTGGACGGTATTCGAACCGCGGCTCTCGCGATGCCTGGAATTAGAAGGGATGCGAATCCTGTGGAAGGCCAGGCCCGCAAACGCACCGGCACGTCGCCGCTGGCTGAGAGGATTGGACGGTATTCGAACCGCGGCTCTCGCGATGCCTGGAATTAGAAGGGATGCGAATCCTGTGGAAGGCTAGGCCCGCAAACGCAGCGGCACGTTGCCGCTGGCTGAGAGGATTGGACGGTATTCGAACCGCGGCTCTAGCGATGCCTGGAATTAGAAGGGATGCGAATCCTGTGGAAGGCTAGGCCCGCAAACGCACCGGCGCGTCGCCGGTGGCTGGCCTTCTGCCATGACTTTAGAACTTTCTGTCAGGCGCCTCCGCCGGATCTTCTGCCGCGGCTACGCGCGTTTGTTGCGTAGCTCATTGGGCACGAGCTTCAGCGCTAGTTGGTGATCTTGAGTTCGTGAAAGCGTCGAAAATCGGCGTCGTTGAATGTCACGAGAGTCAAGGAGTTGACGACAGCGATCGATGCAATCTGGCCGTCCGCGAACGGTGGCGTTTCTCCGTGACCGGTGAGCCGGGCGCGCTCGTGAGCATGCCACTCAGCGGCCGCGCGGTCATAGTCGAGGATCGGGATTGATGCGACCACGACCTCGTCGAGATAGCGCTCGATGACCTCGCGTCGTCTCGAACGCGGCAATCTCTCCATTCCGAAACGTAATTCGTGCCAGACAACTGACGGGATCGCGATTTCGTCTTCGTGGCGGCTCAGCTTCCGAATCACTCCGCGCTGTGGCTTCGGGCGAAGCGGTTCCGAGACTACATTCGTGTCGAGCAGGTATTTCAGACTCACAACTCGACGTGCCTTCCCGGCTGTGCGTCACGGGTATCGGCGAAGATCTCGTCAGGATCGATCCCTATGATCGACAGATCGACCTCATCCGCGAATTCGCGCCACGCTTCCGAGAATCGCCGGCTTCGCCTCGCTAGTCGCTCATACTCTCTTCGACCGACCAACACAGCAACGCTTTCACCGCGGCGGGTCAGCTCGATCGGCTTGCCTGATTCGGCCTCACGCACGAGCGTCGGAAGACTGTTGCGAGCTTCAGCAATTGAATGTCGTTTTCCCATCAAGTTGCCTCGTGTACATCTCGATGTACATTATAGCAACTGATTCAGCGGCGCGTCGCCGACGGTGACTGCAGACGATATTCGAACTCGGCTCTAGCGATGCCTCAGCTGAGAAGGGATGCGAATCGCGTGGAAGGCTGGGCCCGCAAACGCACCGGCGCGGCGCCGGTGGCTGGGAGTACTGACGAAGCCAGAACCGCAGCCGCTCGCTGCATGACTAAGGACGCGCCGCACGTCGCCGTGGCGAACACTCGGCATTCGTGAACTTTACAGAGGCGAGGGACAAGGCGGTGAGAGGTTGTGCGGTTACCGTGTAGGTTCCGGAGACGCAGTTCGGCGTGCAACTTACGCTTGCTGTACCGTTAATGTCTGTGATGGCTGAAGGACTCGACAGCACGCACGAGGCGCCGGAGCCTGGTACCGTGAAGTCGACGCGGACACTGGCGGCCGGCTGACCATTCGAGTCGCTCACCAGCGCACGAACAGTCGTTCCCGAAGCGCTTGCGGAGATCGTTGCACCCGGCGGGGCGAGAACTGCGCCATAACGGATCGCGCGGATCCTGTGGTTGCCGATGTCGGCGAAGTAGATGTTTCCAACGCTGTCGACTGTGATCCCGACACCCTGGCCGCCCGTGTTCGTGCTTGCATCAACGGCCGGTCCGCCGTCGCCGAGAGACCCACCCGCGTGCGACGTTCCAAAGATCGATGTGATGGTTCCGCTCGAATCGACGCGCGATACGCCGCCTCCGGCGAAGTAGAAGAATCCGTGGAAGTACGCGAGCTTGGTGATGCCACCATAACCAGACGGAGCCTGCTTCGGTGCGAACATGGAGATGCGCCCCGCGCGATCGATTCTTCGGATCCCCGTCTGTTCAGCCACGTAGAGATTGCCGACGTCGTCGAACGCGAGGCCGTAAGGCGTGTTGACGCACGCATCGAGCGCCGGTCCACCGTCGCCGCATGACTTGCCGTTGCCGTAGCGCTCGAACCCGCTCACGGGTCCGCCGTTTCCGGCAATCGTGGTGATGATATTCGTCTGCGCATCCACCCGGCGGACGCGATTGTTGTTGGTGTCGGCGATGAAGAGATTGCCGTCGCGATCCCTCGCGATGTCCCACGGCTGGCATGTTGGAGCGGTGCTGAACGTCCCGCCGTCTTTGTAGCCACACTGAGTCCCGCCGCCGAGGCGGAACAGCATTCCTTTCGAATCGATGCGAAAGATGTTGCTCCTTCCGCTGACGTCGATCGCGTCGGGGAATGCGATGACGGCCACGGGGTAGACACCGATCGAAGTCGCCGGCACGGGAGCATTTGCCGGCGCGTGCTGCAACCCGTCTCCGGCGAGCGTCGTGAGCGTGCCGTCGCGTTCCAGTCTGCGAAGGCGAAAACTCCCAGCGTCGCCGATCAGCAGTTCGTCCGTCTTTGTCATCGCCAGCGGTTCCGCCTCCGGGGAGGTCGCGACGATTGTCGCCAGCGCCGGTCCGTTCTCTCCAATGATGGCCGGACCAATCCCTGCGACCGTCTCGAGAGAACCTGACGCAAGGTTGATCCGCCTCACTCGCTGGACGCCATCATCGCTGTAGACGATGTTTCCGGCGGAGTCGATCGCGAGTCCTCCGACATTGCCGATCGGCGCTGTGGCAGCCTTGGTTCCGTCCGGGACGAAGCCGAACTGGCCAGTTCCCCAGGAAGCGACGACATGGCCGCCAGAGTCGATTTTTCGTGATCTTTCCCACGTAACCGACATAGAGATTGCCGGCTCGGTCGAACGTGACGGCCCGCGGGTTCTGTTCCGTCGAGCAGAACGTCGTGATCAGGCCGGTCCGCCGGTCGATTCTGCGCACGCGAGTATTGCCGTCGTCGGCGAGAAAGACGTTGCCATCCGGATCGAGCGTGAGACCGCCGTTGTCGGCCATTGAAACATTGAAGCTGGCGGAGATTGCCGGACCTCCGTCGCCGGACAAGCCTGCGGCTCCATTGCCCGCGAACGTGGAGATCGTGCCGTCCGCGAGGTGCAAGCGCCGCACTCGCATCGCATTCCAGTCGATAAAGAAGACATCGCTCGCGTCCGCGGCCAGGAACGTCGGCTCCCCAATCTGAGCATCCGTTGCGGGGCCGCCATCGCCGGAAAAGCCGCACGTTCCCGTGCCGGCGACCGTAGTGATGACTCCGTTGCGGTCCACGCGTCGCAGCCTGCAGTTGACGTCGGGTATGTAGACGTTGTCGTCCCCATCGACTGCGATGTCACGAGGGAAAACGAAAAAGCCCTTGACGGCCGGTCCCCCATCGTTCGGTCCTCCTCCGACGTTCCCCGCGCCCGCGAACCGCTCGATCGCTCCGTCCGGGTGAACGCGATAAACGATGTACGTGCTGTTGTCGACGATGTACAGATTGGCCTCGGAATCGAACTCGAGTCCGAGAGCGTGACTGAAGCTGGCCCGGGAGGCCAGGCCGTAATCGCGCACATACTGCCCGACGCCGGCCACGGTCGTGATGTAGCCCGGGGGAAGATTTTCGAGTTTGGGAGGCATGTACAGAAACTCGATCGCCGCGCTCCCGATGCGGACGACAGCGAACCCACTATCGCGAGGGGGCATCTGGAGGCGAACCTCGGTGTCGCTTCTCGACTGAGGCAGGATCGCCACCTGATCGAGCGTTATCGGGGCACCTTCGAAATGATCACCGCGGATGGCGACGATCGTTCCACCCGCGATCGGTCCCTGCGAAGGCGAGATGCTGTCGATCCGCGGCTGCTGCGCGAGTGCCGCGGCGCAGATTAGGTGGGCGACGAACGAGGCTCGAATCGCTAGCGTGACGTGAGGCTAGCAGAAAAACCGTGGCTGGGAGACAGGGAGTCGAACCCCGATTGAGCGGTTCAGAGCCGCTTGTCCTACCATTGAACGATCTCCCAGTAGGCGATGGGAAGCGGATGCTACACGGCGCCAAACACGACCGTCAAGCCATGCATTCCTGCGACAAAACCCTCGTTCGGTGGCACAATCAATGCGGAGGTGGATGGCGTGCTGCCGGAAGTCTTCGAGTGTCCGAGTTGCCAGCGTCAGTTCGTTTTCGAGCTGATCGAAACAGCCGAGGATCGTTCGATCTACTGCCCGCAGTGCAAGCGCTATCTGGGCGAAAAGGATGTCAACTTCGTCCTCCTCACCGAGATCGATGAGCTGACCGAACGGCTTCGTTTCGAGCGCGACAGGCTCGAAAAAGACGAAGCCGTCTACGGCATCGGCGAATGCGATGCCGAGCTCCGCACCTACGGCTCCGAAATCCACAAGGTCGTCAACATCCTCCGCCGCACCCTGGCTGACCTCGACGCCCTGAAGCAGCAGTACCTGTGACGCGGCCGCTGGAGGGCATTCTCGTCGCCGATTTCTCGCGGGTGCTCGCGGGACCGCTCTGCACGCAGATGCTCGCGGATGCCGGCGCGCGCGTGATCAAGATCGAAGAGCCGGGCCGGGGTGATGAGACGCGCCGCTGGGGCCCGCCGTTCGTCGAGGGCATCAGTACCTACTTCCTCTCGATCAATCGAGGGAAGGAGTCGGTGACGCTGAATCTGAAATCGGAAGAGGGACGCGCGATCGCAGCGGCTCTGATTCAGCGAGCGGATGTCGTCGTCGAGAACTTTCTGAAGCCGCCGCTCGACTTCTTTCCGAACGAGCGCGCGGTCGTCTGCTCGATCCGCGGCTTCGATTCCGATACGCCCGAACGAGCCACGCCGGGATACGACCTGCTGGCGCAGGCGGGCAGCGGGCTCATGTCGATCACAGGTGCAGCGAATGGTGAGCCTACGAAAGTGGGCGTCGCGCTCGCCGACGTGCTGACCGCGCATCACGCGTTCGGTGCGATCAACGCGGCGCTCGTTGCGCGGGCGCGGCATGGCAACGGTGCGCGGCTCGAGGTCTCGCTCTACGGATCGACGCTCGCATCGCTGGTGAATGTCGCGCAGGCGGCCCTGATCACGAAGAGAGAAGCGGCGCGCTACGGCAACGAGCATCCGTCGATCGTCCCTTATCAACTCTTTCATGCGAAGGATCGCCCGTTCGCGATCGGTGCGGGAACGGACAAACATTTCGAAGAGATCTGCGAGGCCGTGATCGAGCGTCCGGAGCTTGCACGCGATCCGCGCTTCGCGACGAATACCGCACGTGTGAAACATCGTGGAACGTTGGTGCCGCTCCTGGATGACATCTTCCGCGAGAGGGCTGCGAAGCACTGGCTCGCGAAGCTTCGCAAAGCGAATGTCCCTTGTTCGCTCGTGCAGGGAGTCGAGGAGGCGTTGCGTTCGCCCGCGGGACGCCTGCTGCTCGCGCGGGTGAAGCATCCGGTGATCGGCACCTACGATGTCGTGCGCTATCCCGTCTTCTTCGACGGAAAGCGCGCGCCGGCAGGAAGCGCACCGCCGGAGCTCGGTCAGCACACCGAGGCGGTGCTGCGCGAGCTCGGATGGACGAAGCGCGAGATTTCGGCGATGCGGAAGCGAGGGGTTATTTAAGGGGACTGGGGCTCTGGGGCGCTGGGGTACCGGGGAGGCCACCCAGTGCCCCAGCACCCCAGCACCCAGGAAATTCACCTCGACACGATGTACAGCAGCACGCAACAGGTCATGATGAACAGCAGCAGCGCGGAGATCAGCAGTACGGGCTTCCGCTCGCTGTTCTTGCTGTCGAACGAACGAAACACGAACCAGAGTCCGGTGAAGCCGATCCCGATGATGAGAGATCCGAAGATGATGACGCGCACGATAGCGGTCTGAAAATCAGGCATCGAACGTGAGGCTATCAGAAAGACCGTGAGACAGATCTCCGCTGCGATTTTCGATTTCGACGAAACGATCATCAATCTCGAGCCGCAGCACAGCGCTGCGCACGACGCGTTGTGCCGCGCGATGGGGAACGAGTACTCGCAGATGCCGGCGAGCTATCGCGAGGTATCCGGCCGGCGCATCATCGATGACATCCGCGGAATGCGCGCATTCTTCCATTGGAAGACCAGCGAGGAAGAGTTGATGGCGATGCGCCGTCCGATGTTCGATGACATCTGCCGGACGGCCGAACTGCATCTCATGCCGGGAGCGGAGCGCACGATCCGCACCTTGAATGAAATGAAGATTCCACTGGCGATCGCCACCTCCGCCGTCGGTCCCTCGGTCGACATTCTTCTTCGCCGCTTCGGGCTGCGCGATTGCTTTCGCCTGATCGTCGATGGCAGCGAAGTCGTCATCGGCAAACCTGATCCGCAGGCCTGCCTCCTCACCGCGGAGAAGCTCGGCGTCGAGGCTCGCGAGTGTGTCGTGTTCGAAGACTCGCACGTCGGTGTGGTGGCGGCGAAGCGCGCCGGAGCGTACTGCGTCGCGGTTCGGAATCCGGATGCGAAGGTGCGGCAGGATTTGTCGGAGGCTGATGTCGTGCTCGAAAGCTTCGAACAACTCGACATCAGGTCGGCTTTCGCGCGGAAAGAACGCTGAGCTCCGCCACGAGCCGGATCAGTCTCCGTCCTTCGTCGTTGGAAGCCGCATAGGTGTTGCACAGCTCCGCCAGCTCGTCTTCATCTTCGTAGGCGGCGACCGTGAAACCATCGGGAGGTTGCAGCGCCGAGTCGGTTGCGACGCGCCACCATTTGCCTTCCTTGAAGTGATACGCAACATAGCCCCGCGAACGAATGCGCCTGGCCTCGCCTAGTTGCGAGAGGATGCGAAGCCCGGCCGAGTCGCTGATGTCGCCGCTGGCGTTGGCCTTCTGCGCGGCGAGTACCTTTCCGACGAAGGTCGCCATCATGTCCTGGAGCCGGAGGTCTGCGTCGCCGGTCGATTCGACGAAGCGGAGCGCGGTGTGCGAGGCAAGCTCACTTCCCGCCCGCCGCACTTCCTGGCTGCGGATGACTTCCGATTCGAACACGACATCTGCACCGTTCCAACGAAACAGCAACCGGTATCTGCGGCCGGGCTCGGTGAGGCCGTAGTGCTCGATATAGGCGCCGCCAACGCCGATGTCCAGAATCAGTGCGTTCTGATCGTCGAGCTGCGCAATGATCGGCTTCGCAAGTCGTAGTCGTTGAAACTCGCGGCGGTCATGCGTAACCATCGAGCGCGCAGTATCGCATGGCGGGCATATTGCTGCCTCGGGCGAAGAGGAATCGGATGGCTGATCAACCGGCCGCTGAGCGGCGAAGCATGTGGAGGGTGGGACCGGAGAGCACGTGGACGACGGTGCTGCCGGTGGCCTTCATCATCGCGTCGCTGGTGTCGCTCGTTGCGACGCCGATCATCGTGTCGAATCACACGAAGCGCGTCCGGATGGAAATTCAGCGCGTGGCTGAGCCTGCACGGCGCGCTGCGAATCAAATGCAGGTCGATCTTTCCGCCGAGCTCGACGACATCATCGCGTTTCAGGTGACAGGCCAGCGGCAGTATCGCGACGAGTACCTGCGTCTGCTGGCGGAACAGGAGGCGAACTCCCGCATCCTGCGCCAGCTTGCTCCCATCCTGGGCGACGAGTCTAACACTTCATTGCACATCGTGATGGTCGAGACGCAGCGCTGGCATGACGGTGTTCGAGCCGGTGAGTTTCTCGACCGGCAGTTGCCGGAAGGTGTGTTCCTCGCGCGTTTGTTCGAGCGGCATCCGGCTTACGAGAGTGCGCTGCGCGAGACGTCGGAAGTCGAGTTGACGATTCAGAAAGGAATCGAGGACCGGCTCAAGCGGATTCGCTCCGCGGAGAAGACGAACATCTCGCTGACGATCGTGCTCACGTTCCTCGCGCTGACGTCTGCGCTGCTCGTCGCGGGCCTCGGCCGGCAGATGCGATTGCTGGCAGCCGAGGCGATGAAGAGGAGGCGTGAGGCGGAGAGAGAAGCGGTCGATGCGGAAGCGGCGCGCGCATTCGCGGAGCAACAGGAGCGGCGTGCCGCGTTTCTCGCCGGCGCGAGTCAGACGCTGACGGCCTCGCTGGAGTATGAGGAAACCGTTGCAACGCTCGCGCGTCTCATCGTGCCGAATCTCGCCGAGTTGTGCGTCGTCGACATGGTCGACGGAAGTGCGGGACTGAGGAGAGTGGCCGCGGTGCATCGCAATCCCGAAGAGCAGACGGCGTTAGCGCCAGCGGTGGGCGAGAACGTCGCTGAGTCGCCGGAAATCGTCATGCGCGCGATGAGCGAACGAAGCGGACGGCTGGTCGGGCCATCGCCCGCGCTGATGCAGCATCTGCGGTGGCCGCCCGACGATCTGCGCGCGACGATGATCGTGCCGCTCGTGAGCCGCGGACAAACACTCGGCGTGATCACCGCGGCAGCTCCGCGCGGAAGAAGTTTTACGGAAGAGGATTTGTCGTTGTGCGTCGACCTCGCGCGGCACGGCTCCTTCGCGATCGACAACGCGCATCTTTATCTCGATGCGCAGCAGGCGGTGCGTGCGCGCGAGCAGGTACTGGCGATCGTGTCGCACGATCTGCGCAACCCGCTCAATACGGTGACGCTCGCCGCGCAGCTGCTGCAGACATCGGAGATGACCGGCGACGATCGTGAGCAGGTCGACATGATCGTGCTCTCCGCGAAGCGGATGAACCGGTTGATCGCGGATCTCCTCGACATCACGCGGCTGGAAGGCGGCAAGCGGCTGCCGATCGAGCCGGAAGCCGTCGATGCCTCATCGATGCTCAAAGAGGTGTATGAGTTGTTCAAGTCGCAGGCAGTCGCGCAACAGATCGCGCTGCAGTGCGAGACGGCGGAGGGGACACCGCAGGTCTTCGCCGATCGTCATCGCGTGATTCAGGTGTTGTCGAATCTCATCGGCAATGCGTTGAAGTTCACGCCGTCCGGCGGAACGATCGAATGCGTCGCGGAGCGAGCAGCGGGCGAAGTCGTGTTTCGCGTTGTGGACACGGGCCCTGGAATTCGCAAGGAAGATCTGGGAAGAATCTTCAGTCCGTACTGGCAATCGGAACGTGCCGAGCGGATGGGCGCAGGGCTCGGGCTGCCGATCGTGAAGGGAATCGTCGAATCGCACGGCGGGCGGATCTGGGTGGAGAGTGAAGAGGGTCGCGGGACGCGGTTCTACTTCACGTTGCCGGTGACGGGGTAGGTGCTGGGCCACTGGGCCACCGGGTGGGTGCGCCCCAGCGCCCCATCAGTCCTGTCTCGGCGGAATCTCCATCTCTTCGCTGACGCTCAGTTCGGCGAAGAGGCGAATGAGGCGATGACCTTCTTCGTCGGAGACCTGATAGACGCGGCAGAGGCGCTCCATCTCGTCGTGATCGACGCTGCGCGCAACGGTGAAACCGCTCCGCGGTTGTTCGGGCAGGAAGACGGGGCGGCGGCTCCAGACGCCGTTCTCGAGGCGATAGCAGACGTAACGCGCTTGTGTGCCGCGAACGGTCTTGTCGCCGTCGATCGCGCGATCGCTGTGCATCGCTTGAGGCGGATGGCGCTCGATCTCCTTGGTGACCAGGGTCGCAAGCATCGCGCGCAGAATGTCGCCCGAACCATCCATTGCAGCGAGGAAACGAACGCCCGACTCATATCCGCTGTCGGGATATTTCGCATCGGCGCCGGTCGTGGTGCGGACGGTCTCGCAGCGAAGCCAGATTTCGTTGCCTTCGAATGCGAAGCGGAGATCCACGTGATGCTGGTCGAGCGGTTCGGCATGGTGCACACGCGCACCGATGACGCCGATCTCGAGAATCGAGATGGCGGAGGTGCCTAGTGTGCCGGGGACCGGCGGAATGAGACGCAGCCGCTGAAACTCACGGCGTTCGGCGGACGACATGGCTGCGGATTATAGATGGAGTGACGAGTTGCGAGTGATGAGTTGCGAGTGATGAGTTGCGAGGATGACACTCGTCACTCGCAACTCGTCACTCGCAACTCGTCACTCGTCACTCGCAACTTTCTTACTGCGCTAGTTGCATCTTCGTCGATGCGAGGTAGCGTCCTCGAATGGTCGAGTTGTACTCCGCGGTCCGCGCCAGGACTCGTTGCACGTAGTTCTGCGTCTCGCCGAACGGCGGCATGCCGCCGAATTTTTCGACGTTGCCTTCGCCGGCGTTGTAGGCGGCCAGCACACGCTGCTGATCACCGAAGCGATCGGAGAGGTAACGGAGGTACTTGGTCCCGGCGGTGATGTTCTCTTCAGGGTTGAACAGATCATCGGCGCCCATGAGACGTCCGGTGCTCGGGATGATCTGCATCAATCCCTGTGCGTTCTTCTCGGAGATGAGACGCGGACGGAAATCGGATTCAGCTTCGACCACGGCGGCGACGAACTCCGGAGCGAGATGGTTGCGGCGCGCCTCGCGATAAATGATCTCGCCGTAGGGGACTTCGCTTTCGAAGAAGTGCTGCTTGGCCACTTCGAGTGTGAAGCGCTGCGGCGGCAGCATTGGCGTTGCGAGAGCGGCGCGCATGCGCGGTGTGTCGAAGATGGGAAGCTCGCGCACATGCTGCGCCTCTCGGCGAATCGTAACCATCGACGGAAGATGGGTGTCCATGGCTTCGGTCGGAATGCCGACGGCGCCGAAGACGAGAGGCACGCCGACGATCAACGCGAGGCCGCTCCCTTTGGCTGCACGTCCTGCGCGTTGCGCCAGGCGTAACGAACGGCGCCACATGGTTCGTTCACGACGCGCGTGAATCTGACAGTCGCAGATGATGCGGAAGTCCTTTGCGTGCATACGCTCCACGCGAGAAGGCAAATCCCGCACCAGTTTCATTGGCCGCAAATCGAAATCGTTGTTCTTCAATGCGTTAGACTTTCGTTCCATGCCTGTCGTCGATCGCCGCCGCTTCCTGCAGCTATCTGCCGCAGCGTCGCTCGTCCCCACCGCGTTACTGGCGGATCCGAAGGTGCGAGAGCAGTACATGCTGCAGATGAACGGCTATGCCGTGAATGCAGAAACGCCGCTCGAGCTGCTGACCGACTACATCACTCCCGTAGGATTGTTTTTTGTTCGGAGCCACTGGAATCCGCGCACACCCGACCCGAAGCAGTGGCGTCTCACCGTTGATGGTGACGTCGAGGAGTCGTTGAAGCTAAGTCTCGACGATTTGCGCAAAATGCGCGTGACCGAGGTCACATGCGTCCTGCAATGCGCAGGAAATGGACGCGCACTCTACACGCCAACCGTGCCCGGTGTCCAGTGGCGGTATGGAGCGGCCGGAAATGCGCGGTGGAAAGGTGTCGCGGTCAGGGATCTTCTGGAGCGTGCAAAGGTGAAGACGAGCGCGCTGCATCTGCATACCTTCGGCTCCGATGATCCACCCGGAAAGGTGCCGCCGTTTCATCGCTCGATCGAGTTGGAAAAGGCGATGAGCGATGCAATTCTCGCGTATGAGATGAACGGCAAGCCCCTGACGGCGATGCATGGCGCGCCGCTGCGTCTCGTCGTCCCCGGCTGGGCCGGCGATCACTGGATGAAATGGCTCGTGCGCCTCAGTGCGCAGCCGGAGCCGCAAAGGGGTTTCTACATGGATACGGCGTATCGCTATCCGCTGAAGCCCGGCGAGCCTGGAGTGGCGTTCAAGCCGGAAGAGATGAAACCTCTGACGGAGCTCGCGGTGAAGTCGAACATGACGACGGCGCCTAAGCATGCGAAGGCCGGCGTCGCGTCGGCGATCAGTGGCTTCGCCTTCTCGGGCGCGCCCGACATCGCGAAGGTCGAGATCAGCGATGACGACGGCGCGACATGGCAGAGCGCCGAGCTCGATTCGCGTCACAGTCCGTGGGCCTGGCGCCGCTGGTCGGTTCGGTGGACGCCGAAGAGTGCCGGCAAGGCACGCGTGTTCGTGCGCGCCACCGATGAGCGCGGACAGATGCAGCCGCGCGAGTCCGTCTGGAATCAGAGCGGCTACCTGTACAACGGCTGGCACTCCGTCGATGTGGAGGTGACCGCATGAAGCTCGCGATGCTCATCCTCGCCGCGACATTGCCGATGATCGGCACGAAGTTCGGCACGCTGCCCGAAGGGAAAGGAAAGACAGCCGTCGAGTCACGCTGCTATGCATGTCATTCGGCTGACATGTTGTTGCAGCAGCGCCTGACGCAGAAGCAGTGGACGGCAACCGTCGAGAAGATGACACGCTGGGGCGCGGCGGTCACCGACGATGAGAAGCCAGTGATCATCGACTACCTGGCGAAACACTTCGGCGTGGACAACAAGGGGTTCAAACCGAGACACACGCTGCCGATCGGTGGTGGTGGGAAGGCAAATTAGGGAGAGGTCGCGCTCGTATCCGTCGTATCCGTCGTATCCGTTTTCTCCGTCCTATCGGTCCCGGTGGTCTCAGAGGTCGCCGTGGTCCCCGTGGTTCCCGTGGTCTCCGTGGTCGTCTGCTCCGGCGCCTGCGCGAGCGGTGCCGTATCCACGACCGGCGCAGCGACCTCCGGCTTCTTCTCCGTCAGTACTTCCTTTTCGAACAGGTAGCCCCAGCGCCTCATGCGCGAGAGGATCATCGTCTGCCGCGAGTGCAGCCTCTTGTTAGGCGCGGCGGGGTTCATCTTGCGCGGATTGGGGAGGCAGCCGGCGAGCAGCGCGGCCTGTTGCGGCGTCAGTGCGGAAGCGGGCCGATGAAAATACGCGCGCGCCGCGGCCTCTGCACCATACACACGCTCTCCCATCTCCACGACGTTCAGATACAGCTCGAGAATCCGCTTCTTCGTCAGATGTTTCTCGAGTGAGCGCGCGATGAAGAACTCCTTGATCTTGCGCAGCGGATTGCGCGACGGCGAGAGGTAGAGATTCTTCGCGAGCTGCTGTGTGATCGTGGAGCCGCCATGGGTAAGCCGCTTCTTCTCCCAATCCTTCTCGATCGCCTCCTGCATCCCTTTCACATCGACGCCGTGATGTTCGTAGAACGAGTCGTCTTCGGCGACGAGCACGGCGCGGCGGAGGAACGGTGAGATGCGGTCGTACGAAATCCACGTGTACTGGATGGACGGATCTTTGCCGGCATCACGCAGTTGTTCGCGCCGTTGCTCCATGAACGCGGTGGACTGCGGCGGATTCTTCGCGAGTGCGGCGACGTCAGGAAACGTCAGCCACTCCCACGCCGCGATGGCGATGGATACGAAGAAAGCTCCGAGGAGGAGTCGTTTGAACAATCGGCGGATTGTACTTACACTGAGAGTTCTGAGTTCTGAGTTCTGAGTACTGAGTGGGGCCAACGCACTCAGAACTCAGAACTCAGAACTCGTCATGCGTCTCACCTTCGTCCTGGTTCTGCTCGCCAGCGTTTCCGCGCTCGGTCTCGACACGACTCATCGCGGCAATCGTGTCGGCATTCTGCTTACACCTGCGCGCTACGAGGGAACGGATGAGCGGATGGCTTCGGCGATCCGGAAGTATCTGCGCGAGGAGTTGCAGAAGTCGGGCTTCGATGCCTTCGATACGAAGACGACGTATGACGATCTGAGCCGCAATGTCGATTCCGCGGCCGACTACTATGTCGAGATCGCAGCGAGTGATGCGGCTGCTGATTCGCATGGCGGCGTCGGTGTTGGCGCTGGTGCGGTCGCGGTCGATGTCTCACTCGTGGTTGCGCACGTGGCGGCGGAGGTCCGGCTGTACGACGGGCGCTCACTCGAGCTCATCCGCCGCTTCGACCTCGATCATTCGAAGAAGGGCGTTGCGCCAACGTCGATCGGCATCGGTGTTCCGGGGCTCATCGGCTGGGTTTCCGTGCCGGTGATGGAGATCGCGCAGTTCAAGCGCGCAGCACACGAAGTTGCGCGCGATGCTGCCTCGCGCATTGCCGAGTACAAGCAGGCCGAGTGAAGCCGCTCATCGTCATCACGACCGTCGGAGCGGAGTTCGATGCCCGTTCGCTCGCACGCGAGCTCGTCGAGGCGCGGCTCGCGGCCTGCGTGAACATTCTTCCCGGTGTGGAATCCGTCTATCGATGGGAAGGAAAGATCGCCGAAGACGGCGAGAAGCTGCTGGTCATCAAGACAGTCGACGAGCGGCTCGATGCGCTGCAAGAGAAATTGTTCGAGCGGCACCCATACGAGGTGCCGGAATTCGTCGTCATCGATCCTGCGGATGTGCGCGGCCCATACCGCGACTGGCTGCTCCACAGCGTGTAGATGGGGTCAGGTCGAAAGTCGAAAGCTTCCCTCATGCGAACTTTCGACTTTCGACCTGACCCCATCTACACCGCGTAGAACGGGAAGCCTTCGGCCCGCGGCAGCGTTAGATTCTGCTTCATGGACTCCATCGTCATCCGCGGCGCTCGCGAACACAATCTCAAGAACATCGACGTCGTCATCCCCCGCAACAAGTTCGTCGTGATCACAGGCGTCTCCGGATCAGGCAAGTCTTCACTCGCGTTCGACACGATCTTTGCCGAGGGACAGCGCCGCTATGTCGAGTCGCTCAGCGCGTATGCACGCCAGTTCCTCGAGCAGATGGAGAAGCCGGACGTCGATTCGATCGAAGGCCTCTCGCCGGCGATCTCCATCGAGCAGCGCACGACCTCGCGGAATCCGCGCTCCACCGTCGGGACCGTCACCGAGATTTACGACTATCTCCGTCTTCTCTACGCATCGATCGGCACGCCCCACTGCACGAGCTGTGGACAGGAGATCCGTCCGCAGACGATTCAACAGATGGTGGATCGTCTGGTCGCGCTGCCAAACGGCACGAAGTTCACGATCCTTGCGCCCTACGTCCGCGGCAAGAAGGGGGAGTATCGCAAGCAGATGCTGCAGATGGTGAAGGAAGGTTTCACTCATGCGATCGTCGACGGAAAGGAAGTCGAGCTTTCGGATCCACCGGCGCTCGACAAGCAGAAGAAGCACGACATCGACGTGCGCATCGACCGCATCGTCGTGAAGGAAGGGATCGCGCAGCGCCTCGCCGACTCGCTCGAAACCGCCACGCGCGTTTCAAAAGGACTCGTGAAGGTCCTCTATCAGGAGGACAAGCGCGAAGAACTTCTCTCCCAGAACTACGCCTGCCCCGATTGCGGCATCTCGATCGGCGAGATCACGCCGCGACTCTTCTCCTTCAACTCTCCCTTCGGTGCCTGTCCGCGCTGCTCCGGCCTCGGCGTTCTCCTCGAGATCGACGAGCGCAAGATCGTTCCCGATTCATCGAAGTCGATCGAAGAAGGTGCGATCGCGATCTGGAAAGAAGGCGCCGACAACTGGCGCATCAAGCAGATCCACACGCTGGCGAAGCACTACAAGTTCGCGCTCGGCACTCCGTGGTCGAAGCTCCCGCAGAAGGCGCGCAATTGCATCCTCTATGGATCGGAAGACAAGATCCGTTTCGAGTTCCAGGGCTCGGAAAGCTCGTATCACTACAGCGGCAACTACGAGGGCCTCGTTCCGATGCTGCAGCGCCGCTATCACGAGTCGGACAACGACGACATTCGTGAAGAGATCGAGCGCTTCATGACACCGACGAAATGCCCGGAGTGCAGCGGGCGCCGGCTGAAACCGGAAGCGCTGAGCGTCACGGTCGCGGGCAAGCCAATCGATCAGGTCGTCAAGCAGCAGCTCCTCGAGGCCGAAACGTTCTTTCAGAAGATCGATCTCACCGCGCGTGAAGAGCAGATCGCCGGAAAGATCCTGAAGGAGGTGCGCGATCGGCTGCACTTCCTCAACGCGGTGGGCGTCGGCTATCTCACGCTCGATCGCGGCGGCGCGACGCTTTCCGGCGGCGAGGCGCAGCGCATTCGCCTCGCGACGCAGATCGGCTCCAAGCTGATGGGTGTGCTCTATGTTCTCGACGAGCCGTCGATCGGCTTGCACCAGCGCGACAACCGCAAGCTGATCGAATCACTGGTCGAGCTGCGCGAGCTCGGCAATACGGTGATCGTCGTCGAGCATGACGAAGAGACGATCGAGACCGCCGATCACATCATCGATCTTGGTCCGCGCGCCGGCGAACATGGCGGACAGGTCGTTGCGGAGGGCTCGCTCGAACAGGTGAAAACGTTCCCCTCTTCGCTGACCGCGAAGTATCTGCGCGGCGAGGCGCGCATCGAGGTCCCTGCGGAGCGGCGCGCGGCGAGCGAGAACTCGCTGGTCATTCGCGGCGCGCGGCAGAACAATCTGAAGAACATCGACGTCGAGTTTCCGCTCGGACTCTTCATCGCGGTGACCGGGGTGAGCGGCTCAGGCAAGTCGACGCTCGTAAACGACATTCTCTACAAGGCGCTGTCGCAGCATTTCTACGATGCGATCGACACGCCGGGTGAGCATGACGGCATCGATGGACTCGAGCATCTCGACAAAGTCATCGACATCGATCAGTCGCCGATCGGCCGCACACCGCGCTCGAATCCGGCAACGTACACGCAGCTTTTCACCGAGATCCGCAATCTCATGTCCGCGACGCCCGAGGCGCGGATGCGCGGCTACGGGCCGGGGCGCTTCTCATTCAATGTGAAAGGTGGCCGCTGCGAAGCGTGCAAAGGCGACGGTCAGATCAAGATCGAGATGCACTTTCTGCCGGACATCTACGTCACGTGCGACGTGTGCGGCGGCAAGCGCTACAACCGCGAGACGCTCGAGGTGAAATACAAGGGTGCGTCGATTGCGGAGATCCTCGACATGACCGTCGAGCAGGGCATCGAGACGTTCCGCAACGTGCCGAAGATCTTCAACATCCTCCGCACGCTCGACGAAGTCGGCCTCGGCTACATCAGGCTCGGCCAGTCGTCGACGACGCTTTCAGGCGGCGAGGCGCAGCGTGTGAAGCTCGCCAAAGAGCTTGCGAAGCGCGCCACGGGACGAACGATGTACATCCTCGACGAGCCGACGACAGGTTTGCACTTCGATGACGTCGCGAAGCTGCTGCATCTGATGCACGGCCTCGTCGATCGCGGGAACACGGTGGTGGTGATCGAGCACAACCTCGATGTCATCAAGACCGCGGATCACGTGATCGATCTCGGCCCTGAAGGCGGCGATGCGGGCGGCCGCGTGATCGCAGCGGGAACTCCGGAAGAGGTCGCGAATGAATCGAATGCGCCGACGTCGGAGTTTCTGCGCAAGGTGTTGAAGCCTGTCAAGGCAGGCGCGAAACGGTAATCCAGTGGGGCCCGCACCCCATGGGATACTAATGTCGTGAGACTTTTCCTCGCGGTACTTCTTCTCTCCGCAGGACTCGAGCCCGGGCCGCAGCCTGTTGGCTACCGGCGCGCCGAGGCGGTCGACCTCTGGTATCCCGCCGAGGGCGATGGGCGCGCGATGAAATTTCGGGACTATCTGAAACGCGATGAAAAGTCGGAAGTGCTCGACCAATTCATCGATGACGATGTGCTCGCGAAAGCTGATGCCCCGGCGCAGAAGAAGCGATTTCCGCTGGTGCTGATCGCGCAGGGCAACGGCGAAGATGCTGCGGATCAGGCGATCCTCAGCGAGTATCTCGCGAGCAATGGCTTCGTCGTGGCGAGCGTGCCGTCACCGATGATCGCAAAGCCGATGACGAGCGACTCGGAGATCGCGTCGTTTGCGGAAGCGCAGGCGGATGCGCTGGAAAAGGCGCGCAAGGTTGCCGTCGACCAGGGGCTCGCGCAACCAAAGCGTACGGTCGTCATCGGGCACAGCTTCGGCGCGCGCGCGGCGCTGCTGCTCACGATGCGCGATCCCTCGATTCGTGCGCTGATCAGCCTCGATGGCGGTATCGGTACAGCAACAGGCACGAGCGAGCTGATGGCCGCGCGTTCCTTCAAGAAGAACGCGAAGCTTCCTCCGGTGATGCACATCTACGAAGAGCTCGATCCCTTCATGAAGCCGGATTTCACGCTGCTGCATGAAGTGCGCGGCTATCAGCTCAACACGGTGCAGACCGCCGACATGCACCACATTCACTTCACGACCTACGGCTTCGCCTCCGCCGCGCATCCCGAGGTTGCGAAGGCAACGAACGCGGGAAAGCGGATCAAGGAATCCGTCGTGATGACGGCGTTGACGGTGCTGGACTTCGTGCAGAGGAACACGCAGTAGGTTCACCCTAGTGCGATGTGACGTGCATCGTGTCGGGCGAAGGCGTCGGCATGTTGGGCGTACCGCGTACCTCGAAGACCGGCATCTTCTGCTGCAGGCCCTTCAGTGCGAACTCGCCAAGGGGCTCGGTCTGGAACGAGCCCATGATGCGCTCGAGCGTGTTTTTCGAGATCACGACCTGACCCGGTTTCGCGACACCGCTTTCGAGCCGCGATGCGATGTTCACCGATGAGCCGAGCACGGTGTAGTCGACACGCTTTTCTGCGCCGACATTGCCGACAACGGCGGGGCCGCTATTGATGCCGACGCGCACGCGTACCTGCGGCAGTCCTTCTTTCTCGCGCTGTTCATTCCAGTCGGCGACGAGGCGCTGCAGCATCAAGCCGGCGAGAACGGCACGATCCGCATGATCATCCTGCAGGATCGGCGCTCCGAAGAACGCCATCACGGCATCGCCGATGAACTTGTCGAGCGTTCCGCCGTACGCGAAGATCGCGTCCACTGCCGCGTTGAAGAAGTGCGAGAGAAACTCGGACACTTCCTCCGGCCTCTTCGTCTCGGAAATCGTGGTGAAGCCGGAGATGTCCGCGAAGAGGATCGAGACGTCCATACTGCGGATCTCGCTCTCCGATGTTGAGACCACGCCTTTGACGATCTCTTCGATGACCGCAGGCGAGTGATAGCGCTCCATCTTCGAGCGGATCTTGCGCTCCTGCTCGACCTTCTCGCTGAGTTGCGCGCGCTCGATCGCAACTGCCGCGAAGTTGGCGAGTGCGGTCAGCAGATCGAGATCCTCTTCCGTGAACCGTCCGACGTGAATCGGCGAATCGACCTGCACCGCGCCAATGACGCGCGCGCGATTCCAGAGCGGGACGCACATCGCGGAACGGATGCCGTGAATCGCGATCGATTTGCCGCCGAGCAGACGCGCATCTTCGAGCGCGTTGGAGGTCATCAGCGCGACCTGCTGCTCGGCCACCATCTTCAGAATCGTGCGCGAGATCGGAATGTCTTCCGCGTTCGCGCCTTCGATGAACTTCGTCAGCTTCGGAACCGGATTGCCAGCGTCGTCGAACAGGATCAGCAGTCCGCGCTCGACAGGCAGGTACTTGAAGATCATGTCCATCACGACGTTGAGGAGCGAGTCGAGGTTGTCGCTCTGCAGCATCGCTTTCGCGACCTGTACCAGAACCTGGAAGATCTTCTCGCGCGCAATGGCCGGCTCGGGTTTGAGGCCCGGCTCGGACTTGTCGCGCTGGACGGGTTTGTCGACTTCCTGAAAGTCGAGATTGAATTCGGAGTTGAAGTCCGAGATACGGCGGATGACCGTGCCCGACGGGTTGTCGAACATCGACTCGCTGGTGAAGTCGACGGACGGCATGCCCTTCAATTCGAGTTGAACCGAGCCAATGAGGATCTTGTCGCCCGGTGTGACGGCGGACTCGGTGATCAAATTACCATTCACCTTCACGCCGTTCGTCGATTTGAGGTCGAGGATCCACCACTGTCCGTTGCGTGGTTCGAACCGCGCATGCTTACGCGACACCGATGGATGATTGAGAACGAGATCGTTTCCCTCGGTGCGACCAACCGACAGTTCTCCGCGCAGGTCCGCGATACGCGGAACGCCGAGGTCAACGTAATGGATCTGGAGTTGATCGGCCATTGTTGAAAGAGCGCCTTGGATTATAGCGTGACGTACTAAGTGATGAGTAATGAGTGACGAGTGACGAGTGACGAGTCGTGAGTCCGTGGCCTCCGTCACTCATCACTCGGCACTCGTCACTCAACACTAGGTCTATAATCTCCTCTCCGGGCAACTCCACCCTATGAACGAGCAATCTTCGGCAACGACAGCCGTAGTACCCGGTCGCATCGTCATCCAGGCGGCACTCCGCACGGATGTTGGACTCGTTCGCTCCGAAAATCAGGACTTCGGAACCTACACGACTCCGACGGAAGAGAAAGGTGCGCATCCTGGAGGCCGACTGCTCGTCGTTGCCGATGGAATGGGTGGGCATCGCGGCGGAGCAACTGCGTCGCGCATTGCCGGGGAAACCGTCAAAGCGCAGTACCTCGGTGGCGAAGGCGATGATGTCGCGGAAACCCTTCGCGACTCGCTGCAGCGCGCGAATGCACGCATCTTTCACGAGGCGCAGGCCAATCCCGATCTGCGCGGCATGGGTACGACGACGTCCGCACTTGCGATCAGAGGAGAGGATGCGTGGTTCGGACACGTCGGCGACTCGCGCATCTATCGCGTGCGTCAGGGCGTGATCGAGCAGATGACCGAAGATCACTCCCTCGTTGCCACGATGGTGCGCGAAGGTCTGCTCACGACCAAGGAAGCGGAGACGCACCCGCGCCGCAATGTCTTGCAGCGCTCGATGGGCGTCGCCGAAGATGTCGAGGTCGATGTCAAAGGACCCTTCGATGTTCTGGAAGGCGATACGTTCATTCTCTGCAGCGATGGTCTGCATGGACTCGTCAAGGAAGATGAGATGGCCGAAGTGGCCAAGCTGGCGATCGACGCGGCGGCAGACGAGTTCGTGCGGCGCGCACTCGAGCGCGGAGCGCCGGACAATGTCACGGTGATCGTCGCGCGCGCAATTCGCGCGGAACCAGGCGATGACGACGTCACGCTGCTCGATCACAAGAGCCAGGAGAAGACGCAGGAGCTCGCAGCAGTTCAGATTCCGGAGCCCGACTCCTCAGAGGCGGAGACGCAGCCCTATCCTTTGGCGCCGACGGAAGAAATCGAAATTCCGGCACCCGAAGCTGCGAGCGAGGCTCGCCCCAACCAACAGGAAATGACGCCGGCGTCCGGCGGATCCTTTCTGAAATGGATGCTGATCGTCGTGCTGGTCGCCGGTGCCGCGGGCGCCTGGTTCTTCTGGAATCATCAACAGGGGATCGGCACCTCGAGATCGACACCGACATCGAACCGGTAAACCGATGCTCCGGGAGCCTCTGCAGCAGACAGCAGACAGCAGGCAGCAGGCAGCAGTGCGGCTGCGGAGCGTGGCTTCTGTTATCTACTGCCTGACTGTTGCCTGCTTCACCGTTGCCTGCCGCCGCGAAGAGGCACGGCTCGATCAGGTGCAAAAGATGGCGTATGCCGTGAAGCCTGCGGTCGTGCGCATCAACGCGTATGCGACCGGCCGGTTTCGCTACGCACCTGCCGTGATTTCCGCGGTCGAGTCACAGCTCCACGCTGAAGGGCTCGATGCCGCAGTGCGCGGTCTGCCCGAAGGCGAGACGACGATCGACACAGGTGCCGGCGGTTCAGGCAGCGGCTTCGTCGTGAATCCCGACGGCGTGATCGTGACGTGTGGTCACGTCGTTGCGCCGACACGCGATGAGGCTGCGCTGCGGAAGGAGTTGCTGCGCAACGGCGCGATTGCTGCGTTGCTGCGACACTTTCCTCTCGATGCCCTGCGCTCGGTTCATCGCGGGGATCGCCTCGACCGCTACATCGAAGGCGTTGCGGCTGGCGGACAGCTCGAGACGATTCGCGTGATCAACGAAGTCGAGTTGTCGAACGGAGAGAAGCTGCCGTTCAAGATCCGCAGCTTTTCACCTCCGTTGAACGAGCGAGGAACCGATCTGGCGCTGGTCGAAATTGCGCGCAAGAACCTTCCTTCGATCCGGATTGCAGATTCCGACACGGTGCGTGTCGGCGACTCGGTGTGGGCGGTTGGCTATCCCGCCGTGGCCAGCAGTTCGGATGATGTGATCGGCGGCTGGCTCTCTCGCGACAGCGATCTCGAGGCGACGGTCAGCCCCGGTAACGTGACCGCGATCAAGCGCAATGTCGCGAACCTTCCGGTGTTGCAGTCGAATGTCGCGATCTATCGCGGCAACTCCGGCGGCCCGGTCGTGAGTCGCGATGGTGAAGTGATCGGCATCTCGACCTGGGGCCACACCGATGCGGAACAGATCAAATTTCTCGTCCCCTCGAATGTCGGGCGCGACATGCTGGCGGCCTCGAAGGTTGCGATCAACAGCGACGGCGAAATGAACCGGCACTATCGTGCTGCGCTCGATGCGGCGGCGGACGACAACTGGAGCAAGGCGAGCAGCGAACTGGCGGTTGCAAGTTCGCTGTTCAAAGGTTCGCCGGACCTCATCCGTTTTCGCCGCGACATCGATCGTGCGATGAAGACGCTGCCGCCGTGGCGTCTTCACCCGATGGCGATGGCGTTCGGCGGCGTTTCGCTCCTCGTCGCGATCATCGGCGGAACGATTCTGTTCATGCAGCGGCGCCCGGCGCGCTTTCCGATGCCGCTCGATATCGCAGGGACGGTCGAGACGGTCGTCCCCAGCGATGGCAATACGCGCGACAGAATGCTCGGCCGCTTCACGATCCTCAATGGCAATCGCGCCGGTCAGCGTCTGGGATTGGGAGGATCGGGAATTCGGATCGGCCGCGAGTCCGCAATTTGTGAGATCGTATTGGAAAATCCGAAAGTGTCGCGGCTCCATGCAGAGGTTGTCTCGATCGATGGAAAAGTGATGCTCATCGATCGGAATTCATCGAACGGAACTTATGTCAACGATCAGAAGATCGACAAGCGTTTCCTGAAAGACGGCGACATCATCTACTTTGGTGGGCGCAACGCGGTTGCAGTCGCCTACCACGCGTGAGGGGTCATCGTGGCTGACAAGCGGTGTGAGAACGGGCACTTCATCGATGAGTCGTGGGATCTCTGTCCCTACTGTCCCGCGGAGGCAGCCGAGCCGGATATTCCGATCGTCCGTCCGGCGCGAGTTCCCGACGCGAAGCCGGTGAGCGCCGCACCACCTCTACCACCGCCTCCACCACCTTCATCGCCTTCGATCGCGCGGCCGGCATCAGCGCCACGAATCACGCCACCTCCTCCAATGGAGAGGACCGTCGCCGTGCGGCAGATGGAAGCCTCAGCGGCGCCGCAGCCGAAGCGCTATGTCGTCGGCTGGCTCGTCGGGTTGAACGGAACCACCCGTGGCGAATCGTTCCCCGTTCGCATCGGAAGAAATGTTCTCGGCCGTGATCGCCGCAGCGATGTCGTCGTGCCTGACGATCAGGCTTCCTCGCATCATGCCGATCTCGTGTTCCGTCCTGAGGAGCGGCGATTCATCCTGATGGATCACAACTCGACGAACGGGACATACGTGAATGAAGTCGAGATCGAACCGCGACGCGATCTCGCTACCAAGGATGTGATTCGCATCGGCGCGCATCGGTTCCTCTTCATGCCGCTCTGTCACGATGGCTTCTTCTGGGACGATGAAGGAGCCCTGAAATGATCGGTGGCACCATCGGCAACTACCGCATCGATCGCGAAATCGGTGAAGGCGGGATGAGCCATGTCTTCATCGGGAAAACGCTCGCGGCCACGGACGTGTTGCCGGCCGACTTCAGCGTCGTCCTCAAGATCATGTCCGACGAGCTCGCCGGCGAAGTCACGGCGCGCAAGCGCTTCGTGAAAGAAGCTCAGATTCTCTCGAAGCTGCGCCACCGCTACATCACGCGCTTCTACGAGTTCATCAACGATGCGCAGAACGCGGTGCTGGTGATGGAGTACGTCGAAGGCACGCCTGTCGATCTGCTGCTGGGAGAGCGCGGTGCGCTGCCGGTGAACGAGGCGATCTCGGTGACGCAATGTCTGCTCGAGGCACTCGTCTACGCGCATGGCAAGGGCATCATCCACCGCGACATCAAGCCGGCCAATCTGATTCGCGAGAAAACCGGAACCGTGAAGGTCACCGACTTCGGGATCGCGAAGATCAAAGAAGGAGGAGGCGGCGCGGGGCAAACCGTCCTCACGAAATCAGGCTTCCTCCTCGGCACTCCGCATTACATGTCGCCGGAGCAGATTCGCGAGCCGAAGGATGCGGGCGCGAAGAGCGATGTCTACTCGTCCGGCGTCGTGCTGTACGAGATGCTGACCGGTGCGCTGCCATTCAACAGCCGCTCGCTGCCGAAGCTCATCGATGCGATCTATCGTGGAGAGAAACAGGCGCCGAGCGCGTTGCGCGCCGAAGTCGACAAGGAGCTCGAAGCGATCGTGCTGAAGGCGATGACGCCGCGGCAGGATCAGCGTTTCGAGACTGCGCGCGAGTTCTTCGAAGCACTCGAGGAGTACACCGCACGGCAGCCGATCGCGCGCACCGCGCAGCAGAAGGTGTCTTCGTCGCACAACATCGAGGCGGCAGTTCAGACGCAACGCGCGATGACTCCGCCCACTCCCGTGATTCCGACGCCAGCGGTTCAACACTGGCAGCTCGTGAACGTGAAGCCGGAGACGAACGAGAAGTTTTCTTTGCAGGGAGAGATGATGGTCGGCCGCGACCGCACCTGCGGAATCGTGCTCTCGCATCCGGCCGTCTCGCGCAAGCACGCGCGGATCACGCTGAGCGGCAACAACTGGCTGCTCGAAGATCTCAAGTCGGCCAATGGAACGTACGTGAACAACGCACGCGTCGATCGCGTGCAGCTCAAGCCGGGCGATGTCGTCCGCTTCGGCGCGGATCCGGCCTGCAGTTATGTGTTGAAAGACCATTGATTGGTCGCGCGGTTACGCGGTCGCGCGGGCTCGCAGTAAACCCACCTCCGAGCCCGCGAGCCCGCGAATCCGCGTGACCAACTGAGACCAACGGGAGCCTTATGAACATCACCTGCCTACGCTGCAAAGAAGCGATCGACGCGCAGTACGACCAGTGTCCGCACTGCGGCGAACGGGTGACGCTGTTTCAGCGTACGTATTCTTCGCGATTGCTCGACGGCAAGTATCAGATCCTCGATCGCCTCGGCGTCGGCGGCATGGGCGAGATCTTCAAGGTTCGCCACATCCACCTCAACGAGCTCCGCGTCATCAAGATCATGCGGCCCAACGTGGCCTCGGATGATCAGGGCCTGCAGCGCTTTCTCCAGGAAGCGCGCACGTCCACGATGATCAAGCACAAGAACCTCGCGATGTTGTACGACTTCGCGCAACTCGAAGACGGCTCGTACTACATGGTGTGGGAGTTCATCGACGGCACGAACATTCAGAAGTGGATCGCGCAGAACGGTCCCGTGCCACCGCGGCTCGCGATCGAGATGTCGATCCAGGCGTTGAATGGTCTCGAGCATCTGCACTCGATGGGCCTCATCCATCGCGACATCTCGCCCGAGAACATCATGCTGTCGCAGGACCATCACGGAAAACTGCTCGTGAAGGTCATCGACTTCGGCATCGCGAAGCAGCTCGCGGAAGGCGGCGAAGCGGGGCACGGCCTCACGCAGACCGGCATGTTCCTCGGCAAGTTGAAGTACGCGTCGCCGGAGCAGGCGGGATTTCTGCGCGAGGGCGAGAACATCGATCCGCGGTCGGATCTCTATTCGTTCGGCATCGTGATGTACGAGATGCTCGCGGGGCGCGCACCGTTCGTCGCGACGAATCCGAACAGCTACATCCTCAAGCACGTTCAGGAAAAGCCGGTGCCGATCAGCGAGGTGAATCCGAACGTGAAGGTGCCGCCGCAGCTCGAGGCGATCGTCATGAAATCGCTCGAGAAGAATCGCGATGACCGTTTCGAACATGCGGGCGATTTCGCGCAGGCGCTCGAGAACATCCGCAACTCGATTCCACCCGATCAGAAGTACGGACTCGGCGAGCGGATGATCACGCTCAGCGGCGCGCAGACGCTCGCCGATTTGCCGAAGGTGCAGACCGGGCAGTTCACCGGCGGCGGCACGATGGGAACGATGGCCGGCGGTACGCAGCCGGCGATGCGCGGTGGTCCGACCGGAACGAGATCGGCGGCCGATGAGGCGACGATCATGGAGCCGGGCCTCAAGCAGCAGGCCACGCTCGCCGGCAGTTCTCCGCGCACGATCGGCAGCGACGAAGCGACGGTGATGGAGAACTTCGGCCGCACCGTCGCGGGTGGTGGTGCGGGCATCAGTGGCGCGGCGCCGACGGTGCAGGAGAAGAAGTTCAGCGGCGTGCCCGAATCGGAAGCGGCGCCGACGATGATCGAGCGCCAGATTCAGATGACGCCTGCCGCGGCGCCCGCGAAGAAGAACACCGGCATGATCATCGGGATCGCCGCGGCACTGGCCGTGGTGCTCGGCGTTGGCGGATGGTTCATGACGCATCAGAAGACGCCAACGGCGGTAACCGCGACGAGTACGACGGCGACGAGCGGAACGCAAGTGACATCGACGGCTACAACCTCGACTGCACCGATCGCAGCGGGGCATGGTGTGTTGCTGTTGTCTGCTTCGCCCTGGGGCGATCTGTCGCAGATCGTTGCTTCGGATACGAAGAAGAAGGTCGATCTGAACGATGAGTCGTCCTCGACACCGACTCGCGTTGAGCTCGCGGCAGGTACGTACACCGTGACGCTCAAAGGGCCGAACGGAGATCAAACATTCGACGTGAATGTCGAAGCGGGAAAGAGCGTCAAGATCCATAAGGACCTCGGTTCACCCGATCTTCTCAATCAGGCCGAGAAGGAGATCCAGCCGTGACTCGCGTGAGGCTTCTTTCGATTGCACTGATTCTGTTGTGCGTACCGGTCGTTGCATTCGCGTCCTGGTATGACGATTACGACGCGGGTGTGAACGCTGCGCGTAAAGGCGACTGGAACGGTGTCGTCTCGAAGATGAGCTCTGCGATCAAGGGCAAAGGAAGCGAGAACAATCACGAGCGCACCTACGGTGCCATCTTCATCAACTATCACCCGTATTACTACCGCGGTGTCGCGTATCTGAATCTCGGGAAATACGAGCAGGCGATCAGCGACTTCGAGAAGACGAGCGGACCGGGCGAAGTCGATCTGGGCGGCATCGATACGCTGATGCAACGCGCGAAATCCAAGCTCGAATCGTCGCAGACGCCGGTCGAGCCGTCGCCGACGCCTGTGCAACCGCGCCCAACACCTCCGACACCAACACCGACGCCGGTCCCGACGGCGCCCGCGATGGATCCCGCATTGCGATCGCGCGTGCAGGCCGCACTCGATAATGCGAACGCGCATCTCAAGTCCGCACAGCAGCGCAAAGCGACTGCGTCGCCGCAATACACACAGGCGATGAACGCAGTCATGAGTGCGAACTCGGGACTCGCGTCTGCGAAGACGAACGATGATCTGAACAACGTGATGGCGACCGCGCAGAACGCGGTGCTGCTCGCAGATTCCGCCCCTGCACCAGGCGCGCCGCCGGCGCCTGTTCCAACGCTCGTCCCGACGAAGCCGGTGCAGGCGACGGACCTCGCGCTCGGTCCGACGAAGGAGCGTCTGCGCAAGGCGCTCGAGAAGTATTTTTCCGGCGAATTCGAGGAAGCGACGCGCGGATTCGCATCGCTCTCAAAAGATCTCCCCAACAACGGCTGGATCTGGGCCTTCCTCGGCGCGTCGCAGTATTCGCAGTATGCGTTCGAGGCGGACGACACCTACAAAGCCGCCGCAATGGTGTCGTTCAAGAAAGCCAAACAGCTCGGCCGTTTCAACGGCGGGCTGCCGCAGAAATACTTCTCGAAGCGAATCCGCAAAGCGTTCGAGAACGCGGGATAAGAGAGGAACACCGCGGGCCCGCGTGAACCGCGAGCCCGCGTGACCAGTCTCCTACATCGGCGGTTCGTTCGACGGCTCGCTCTTGGCCGGCGTTTCCAGAGACATCTGTTCGGGCTCTGGTGCGGGTGCCGGTGAACTGCCGGGCATCATGTTGCCGACACTCGTCGCCACATTGCTCGCGGTCGACTTCACCTGCGCGACGACGCGGCTGATGATGCTCCGCTTCTTCGGCGCAGCCTTCTTCTTCGGAGCAGCGGCTTTCTTCGCTGGGGCCGCTTTCTTCGGAGCGGCTTTCTTCGGTGCCGCTCTGCGCGCTGCGGCTTTCTTCGGTGCTGCTTTTTTCGGGGCGGCTTTCTTCTTCGGGGCCGCCTTCTTCTTCGCGGGCGCTTTCCTGGCGGCCTTCTTCGCCGCTTTCTTCGCAGGCGCCTTCTTCACTGCCTTCTTGGCCGGCTTCTTTGCGGCCTTCTTCGCGGACTTCCGGGAGGCTGACTTCTTTGCAGCCATTCGTTGTCTCCTTATCAAGAACTTATGGGGCGGGGAGCCGTAATGTTTTGACGTGGGATCAACGCAGCGTGGCAACTCCGTTGCACGAAATTCAATTTAGACGAACATGCCGCGATTGTCACGCCCGATGCGACTGCCGCGATGGACAATCGCTGTCGCCCTCCTGATCTGGCTGGCCGGATTCCTCACGTCCATCTGGCTGTACCTGCTCGATCGTCGCGTCACGCGTGAGCTCGTTCAGCATCGCTGGCGCGAGCCGACGGTGTTCGTTTCGTCGGTCACCGGTCACGAGTTCACGCGCGTCTACGGCCTCGACTGGCGCACGACACCGCCAATTTCCATTCGAACGATTCCACGGCCCGTCGCCGATGCGTTCGTCGCGGCCGAGGATGTGAGGTTTCGTCATCATCCGGGGGTCGATCCGATCGGGATGCTGCGCGCCGCATACACCGATCTGCGCGCACACGGCATCGCACAAGGTGGATCGACGATCGATCAGCAGATCATCAAGACGCGCTATCTCTCGCAGGAGCGCACGTGGCGGCGAAAGATCGTGGAGATGCTGCTGGCCGTCGCGCTCGACCTTCGGATGAAGAAGGACGAGATCCTCGAGATCTATCTCAACGAGGTCTACCTCGGGCACAGCGGCGGCAAGCCTGTGCTGGGGATCGACGAGGCCGCGCAGCTCTACTTCAACAAGACCGCGCCCGAGTTGCGGCTCGATGAGGCGGCACTGCTGGCGAGCATCATTCGCGCGCCGAATCGCGACACGCCGGAGAAACGCCCCGACCTCGTCCGCGCGCGCCGCGACGCGATCCTGAAGGTGATGCACGATCACCACTGGATCGACGACGCGCAGTTCAACGACGCGGCCAATCGCTCCGTGGAGTTTCGTCGCGGATCGATTCCCGAAGCGCCGTTTCCGTTCTACATGCGAGCGCTTCGCGCGTCGATCGTCGACGAGATCGGAGTGCGTCCGATCATCGAAGGCGGGCTGACGATCGTCTGCGAGCTCGATCCCAACGCGCAACGCGCGGCCGAGCGCGTTGCGCATCATGCGCCCGCACAACTCGCTGCGCGCTTCGATTGGATTGCAGCGGCGTCTCGTCAGGAGCCGCTCGAGGTCGCGATTCTCTCGGTCGATCCTCGCAGCGGGGGGGTGCGTGCGCTCGTCGGCGGCAGCGATTACGACGTGTCTCCGTTCGATCGCACGTCGAGCATGCGGCGGCAGCCCGGTTCGGCATTCAAAACGTTCGCTTATCTCACCGCGATCGCGAGAAAGCGCGTCACGCCTTCGACGCTCCTTCTCGATGAACCGCTGACGTTGACCGCCGCGAACGAATCCTGGTCGCCGCATAACTACGACGAGGCATATCGCGGCCGCGTCTCGCTGCGCGAAGCATTCGAACATTCGCTCAACGTGCCGGCCGTGCGAGTGTCCGAGGATGTCGGTGTGCGGCGCGTGATCACCACGGCACATCGTTTTGGATTCGAGGAGCACTTCAACAACGTGCCGGCGATTCCCCTCGGCGTCACGGAAGTCACGATGCGTGAGCTGACCGCGGCATACACCGCGTTCCCGAATCTCGGCGTGCGCGTCGAGCCCTACCTCCTCACCGATGTGCGCGATCGCGAAGGGAAGAGTCTCTTCGCGCGCAACGTCGAGCGCTCGCGCCCTGCCGATGAAGCTCCAGCGTACGTGATGCACTCACTTCTGCGAGGAGTCGTGCAGCGTGGAACGGCCGCGCGCCTCAAGCGCTTTGGACTTGCCTATGCAGCGGGCAAGACGGGAACGACGAATGACTATCGCGATGCGTGGTTCGTCGGCTACACACCCGACATGGTGACGACCGTATGGACCGGCTTCGATCATGGTGCTCCGTTGCGGCTCTCGTCGGCCGAAGCTGCGATTCCGATCTGGGGCGCCTACATGAGCGCGATCCCGCACGAGCATCGCGAGCCTTTGCCGCCGAAGGGTGTGACGTTCCGCGATATCGATCCCGAGACCGGCATGCTGTGGCGCGAAGGTTGTCCCGGTCCGATTCACGAGGTCTACCTCGATGGCACCGCGCCCACGCATGCCTGTCCGCGCGGAATCATCGGCGGCATCGTGCGCAGAGTCTTCTTCTCACGTGAGGGATTTGGCGATCCGCCGGCGATCACAGTCGACCAGTTTCGGCGATGGGCCACGGAGGCGGATCGCGATCGGCGTGAGGTGGAGGGAGTGTGGGATCGGGTGCGGCGTTTTTTTGAATAGTCCGATCGCTGGTTTGACAACCACTCCTCCGAGGTCTAGTCTCACCCTCGCTGGATTGATTTGGGGCCGCTTGCAACCAGCTTAAAAAAAGCTAAATTGCCGCCGTTCGAATCTGCTTTTTTCGAGAGGCCCCACGTCACCCGGCGTGGGGCCTTTTTCTATGCAAGATTTCATACAGGCAATCGCAGACGAACACGTTTACCTCTTCGATGGCGCGATGGGCACGATGCTCTATTCGAAGGGCGTGTTCATCAACAAGTGCTACGACGAGCTGAACGTCCGCAATCCGGAGATCGTGCTGGAGATTCACCGCCAGTACGTCCGCGCAGGTGCGGAAATCATCGAGACCAACACGTACGGCGCGAATCACGTCAAGCTGCACGGCTTCGGCATCGAAGACGAGTTGCGTGACATCAACATCCGCGGCGCAGAGCTCGCGCGGAAAGCGGCGGGCGACTCCGTCTATGTTGCCGGCGCGATCGGTCCGCTCGGCATCCGCATCGAGCCGTACGGCCCGACCTCCGTCGATGAAGCGCGCGATCACTTCCGCAAGCAGGCCGAGGCGCTGCGCGATGGCGGCGTCGATCTCTTCATCCTCGAGACGATGGCGAACATCGCCGAGATCGAGCAGGGCATTCTCGCGATTCGCGATGTCTGCTCGCTTCCGATCATCGCGCAGATGACCATCGGCACGGATGGCCGCACGGCCTACGGCGACATACCGAAGACCATCGCGCAGCGGCTCGACCGCGCCGGCGCTGACGTACTCGGTCTCAACTGTTCGGTCGGTCCCGATCTGTTGCTCGATGCCATCGAGGAGATGGCGCATGTCTCCGCGAAGAAGATCTCGTGTCAGCCCAACGCAGGTCTGCCGCGCGACGTCAACGGACGGCAGATGTACATGGCGTCGCCCGACTACTTCGCGAAGTATGCGAAGCGTCTCATCCACAAGGGCGTGAAGTTCATCGGCGGCTGCTGCGGTACGACGCCGGAGCACGTCAAGATGATGGCTGACGCAGTTCGTCCGCTTTCGCCGCGCCGTGCATTCGTGATCGTCGAGCGAAACGGAAAGAAGGAAGAGACGCGCGGCGTCGAGCCCCAGGTGATGGCGCAGCGCTCCAACTGGGGACGCAAGATCGTCGCGGGCGAGTTCGTCAGCACGATCGAGATCACGCCGCCGAAGGGACCGAACCCCGACGCGATGATCCACTCCGTTCGTGCGATTCGCGAGGCGGGCGTGGATGCGGTCAATGTTCCCGATGGTCCGCGCGCGCAGAATCGGATGGGCGCAATCGCCGTTGCAGTGCTGCTGCAGCAAAACGTTGGGATCGAGACGGTCCTTCACTATTGCTGCCGCGACCGGAACCTGCTCGGCATGCACTCCGATCTCCTCGGCTGCGCCGCGCTCGGCCTGCACAACTTGCTGCTCATCACGGGTGATCCTCCCAAGATGGGGCCGTATCCCGAGGCGACGGCGGTATTCGACATCGACTCGATCGGCCTGACGAACATGGTGTCGCTGATGAATCGCGGTCTCGATCTCGGGGGAAATCCGTTCGGCGAACCGACGCGGTTCACGGTCGGCGTCGGCGTGAATCCCGGTCATCTCGATCTCGACTATGAGTTGCGCAGGCTCGACTGGAAGGTGAAGGCCGGAGCGGAGTACGCGATCACGCAGCCCGTCTTCGACGTCCGTCAGCTCGAGCACTTCCTCGGCCGCATCGAGCACATGGAGCTGCCGGTCGTCGCGGGGATCTGGCCGCTGCTTTCCTATCGCAACGCACAGTTCATGAACAACGAAGTGCCGGGTGTGAGCGTGCCGGACGATGTGATGGAGCGGATGCGGGTGGCGAGCGAGAAGTCGAAGGAGCATGCGCTGCACGAGGGTGTGTCGATCGCACGCGAGACGCTGTCGCGCGTGCGCGATCGCGTTGCAGGAGTGCAGGTTTCGGCCCCGCTGGGACGGGTCGATCTGGCTCTCGAAGTGTTCGCCGACTTCATCTCGAAAACGGCGGAAGATCGGCTATCGTGAGCGGATCATGACAGCGCTGATCCTGCTCGTGGCTCTCGTGTATCTCGTCGGCTGGGTCATGCTGGTCGCAGCAGCGTTTCGACAGAGCACCTTGTGGGGCTTGCTCGTGCTCTTCATCCCATTCGCGTTCATCGCCTTCGCAGTTGCGAACTGGAGCGAGGCACGCAAAGGCTTTCTGATCATGAGCAGTTGCCTCGGAATCGCTGTGGTAGGCGGAGTGATCGCCGGAATCGTCGCGCCGAACATGCTGTATCCACGGGAAAAGGTCGTTGATGAACCAGCCGCCGTGAAAACTGATTCGGCAGCGCTCGTGTTCAACACACCGGCAACGCCGGAGCCCGCGTACATTCCTCCGCCAGCAGCACCGAAGCCGGCAACAACGGTTGCCGCGGAACCAGAACCGGCGCAGCCGGTGATCAAGAAGGTCTACGTCGATAACGCCTCACACAAGTTCTTTCCGGAAGACTGCCAGAACCTGCCGCCCAACGCGTACAAGATGGCGAGGTCGCTGGCGATCGGGCAGGGGTATAAACCCGCGGGCTGTCCTTGAATTTGGGTTCGCGGTTGCGCGGGCTCGCGGTGGATTCGCTTAGCCTCTGATCGTTATGAGAAGCGTCGTGGCTAGTGCCCACGCATGTTGGAACGCGATCTCTGCCTGTTCTTCACCTTCCATCTGAACCATCACATGAATTCCGCGTGGATCGATGGTGATTCGGTCGCTTGCTGCCAGATGCGTTTTGATCGCAGCGGATGCCGTCGCATCGTTGGCAATTCGGTGCGCGAGCGCGGAGTCGCCGGAACATGCGAGTCCCGCGGGTTGCTGCGAGTCGCGTTGAATCGACAACACACCGCGCCCGCGCGACGGAAGGTCGATGAAGACTCGCAGGGGTGAGGCGAGCCCGCCTGTTCGCGTGCGCTTTCCGCCACGCATGCGCCAGGTGGTCGTCAAGTCCCGCCATGACACTCGCGTTGATAGCCACCCTGATTGGGCTTGAAGTCCCATCCGCGAAGCGAGTGCCGCGACCGAAGCCGCTTCGTGGCGCATCTCCACCAGCTTGATGCTGGCGACGATCACGACCGCCGAGATCAGCAAGAACATCAGACGTCCGCGCTCCACTTTGGGGCCATCGTCACCGCGAACCCGCGAACCCGCGCACCCAGCACCCCAGCACCCCAGTACCCCAGCGCCCCAGCGCCCTACCTCTTCTCCACCACCGCAATCGACACATCGTCATCGATCGGCCGTGTGCTGGTGAACGTCTTCCACTCTTCCATCACGCTTTGCACGAGTGAGTGTGCCGGCGCGGTGGGATTCCAGCCGATGATGGCGTCGAGATACGCGTCGCCGAATTCGCGGCTGTTCGTGTTGCGCGCTTCGGTCAGGCCGTCGGAGTGCAGCAGCAGGCGTTCGCCGGGCGCGAGCCAGCCTTGGGATTCCTCCCACTCCATCGCTGCTTTGATGCCGAGAGGGTAGGCGCCGCGGCCGATGCGCTCGGCGATCTTGCCTCCGCCGTCAATCTTCAGAATTGGCGGATGACCTGCGACCGTCGCGACGAAGCTGCCGTCGGCTGACAGCAGCACGTAGCAGCAGGCGAAGAACGAGCGATTCGTGCCGGTGCGGCAGAGGATTCGATTGAGGCTTCCGGTGATCGAGGCGGGCGATGGATCGATCTCGAGTTGCGTGCGGAAGGCTGCATGCGCAACGGCCATCACGAGGCCGGCGGCCATTCCATGTCCCGAAGCATCGCCGAACAACACGGCGAGCCGGCCGTCAGGCAGCGGCACGAAGTCGTAGATATCGCCGCCCACCATGTTCGCGACGATGTTGTGCGCGGCGATGTCGTACGTCGCCATCCGCGGCGGGAACTTCGGGACCAGTGTCGCCTGCAGGTCGCGCGCGAGCTCGAGCTCGTCGCGGAACTTCAGCTTGTCGATGATCTCCAGCGCGAGCAGTGCGGTCATCAGCAGGAACGTTGCGGATAATTCGACGAACGTCAGCACCGGCACGCGGTGCAGAGAGGCGGCGAGCGAGATCAGAAGAAAGATGAAGAAGATCTGCGCGAAGATGAACGCGAAGCGTCGGAGTGGCGCCAGCTTTTTCGCGACGCCATACATGATCGCGCTCGAGGTGCGGAGCCAGCGGCACCAGGCGCGCGGCTCTCCCTCGATCTCCGAGGCGTGATCGGCGACGAGGATGCGTTTCGTCTCCGGCCATTCATAGGAATAGAAGTTCGCGACATCGCTCGCCTTGAGCGAGCGAATCGTGTTTTTGCCGAGCTCCAACCAGTCGTGAAAGCGGGCCACGCCCCGATTGTACGTAGGAGAGCGACGCGGGTTTACACTTTGAGGAGCCGATGCCCTCCCAAAAGCTTCCCAGGCTGATGTGTCTGCTCCTCGTGTGGGCAGCGGCGGCGCATGGGCAGGAGCTTCCCTTCACGCATTTCACTCCAAACGATCAGGTTGCGCCGTTGACGTCGGCCAGCGTGCAGAAGATCGCGCAGGATCATCTCGGCTACGTCTGGTTCGCGTTCTACTCGACAGGGATCTCCCGTTACGACGGCCATTCGATGGAATCGTTCACGACGGACGACGGGCTGGCGGATCTCACGGTTCGCGAAATCCTCGAGGATGCGTCGCATCATCTTTGGGTTGGGTCCGAATCAGGGCTTGTCGTTTCTGAGAAGCCACTGGAGGCGTACGAGCCGGGCGGCCGCGTGCATTTCGTGTCGCAACTCGGCGGGACGCGGCTCGTGCACGCGCGCATTCGCCGCGATTGTGCGACCGAGCGCGATGGCTGGGTGTGGATCGGAACGCAGGACGGCATCTACAAATACCGCATCGATCACGGCAGGCTGACCGGCGTTGCGATCGATCTCGGGACGTTGCCTCGCGCAGTCAACTGCATCTACGCGCGCGCTGACGGCTCCGTGCTCGCGGGGATGAATCAGGGCGCGTTGATCAGCGTGGACGCCGCCGGTCATGCGAGAGAAGTTGCAACGCTGCCTGTCGCACCCGCGTCAATCATCGAGACATCCGATGGCCGCGTCTGGGGTGGAAGCGTCGATGGCGCGATCTGGACACTCAACGGTGATCAGATCACGACCGTAAATCGCGATTTTCATGAACGCGTCGTTGCGCTGCTCGAGGATGGCTCGCGCGTGTGGGCCGCCAGCCTCGGCTCCGGCGCGATGTGGATCGATCGGGCCGATCCGTCGAAGCGCGCGCTCGTTCGCCGCAGCCAGGGGCTCATCGGCGAGACACTCTGGGCGTTACTGCGCGATCGCGAGGGAAACATCTGGTTTGCGCAGAACGGCGGCGCCTCGCGGCTGCGCAGCGACTGGGCCGCGTTCGAGGCGTACACCGGGCGGCTGCATCCTGCCTCGCCGCCGATTCTCCCCGACGTCAGTGCGTTCTGTGTGCTGCCCAGGAACAGCTCACCGGTTCCGAGTCCGTGGTCTTCGTTTCTCTGGGTTGGCACGGGAGGCGGACTCGCGGGCATCGCTCCCGATGGCTCGACGCTCACGCTTCGCGCCGATCAGGGATTGCTGAGCAATTCGATCTACTCCGCGAGTTACGACGCGAGCGGAAGACTGTGGGTCGGGACCGTCGGTGGTGTCGCGTGCATCTCGACCGCGGAGCAGGTTCCGCCTGCGTTCGAGCACTCGACGAAGACGGCCGTGACGATCGCGGGTAAGCCGGCGATCATCTCGAGTTATCCATTCGATGTCAGCTACGGCGCGCGAGCGTTCGCAATGCCGGGCAACTTGCAGTCGATGTGGTTCGTTGGAACCCGAGGTGTTGAATCCGTAGCGAACGATCAGTGGCTGGTATTTCGCGCCGCCGATGGGTTGCCGCCGACCGGGGGCACGAGCATCGCCGTCGACGCGCGCGGCTTCGCATGGGTAACGAGCGCGGACAACGGCCTCTATCGATCGACGGCACCCGTCGCGGCGGGCGCGCGATTCGCGCCGGTGTGGACGACGGAGCAGGGTGCGCCGACCGACTCCATGCGCTCGCTGATGCTGCGCGGCGATGAGTTGTGGGTTGGCACTGCAGGTGGTCTCACAGTGCTCGACACGAAGACGGTGAAGCCAATCGCTGAGCTCTCGAGACACGAGTTGCATGGTGGGATGATCGTCGGAATCGCGGAGTCGCCCGCCACTGGGACTGTTTGGATCAGCGACAATGCCGGTCTCGTTGCGGTCGACCCGAAGACGTACAAAGTCGTCGATCGCGTGACGAAGGCCGACGGCCTGATCGACGACGAGGCGTGGGCATATGGTCCCATCGCAATCGGTGAGCAGGGGCGCGTCCACTTCGCGACGCCGAACGGCGTCTCGATCTTCGATCCCGCCGTGCTGGCGCCGGCGCCTCTTCCGCCGCCGATCCGCTTCCGCAAAGTTGCGTTTCGCGAAGATCGCGATGGCAACAACGAAATCGCGATCGAATATGCAGCACTCACCTTCTCCGATGAAACACGGGTGCGCTATCGGACGCGGCTGCGCGGTTACGACAACTGGTCGCCGGCGAAGACGGATTACAAGATTCGCTACACGAATCTACCGGCCTTCCTGTTCGCGCGCAGTTACGTCTTCGAAGTGCAGGCCTGCAACGCGGACGGGGTCTGGTCGCGTGAGCCGCTCCTCTGGAGTTTTTCCGTCATGCCTGCCTGGTGGTTGCGTTGGTGGGCATTTCTCGGCTACATCGTCATCATCGGTCTCGGTGGATATGTGATCAATCGCTTCCGGCTGCGGCATCTCAAGCGGAAAAACCGAATGCTCGAAGACCTCGTACTTTCGCGGACGGAAGAGATCCGTTCGCAGGCGCGCGAGCTCGAGACGCTCGATCGCATGGTCGAAGTCATCAACCGGGAGCTCGTGGTCGAGAATGTGTTGAAGAGCATTCTCGAGCAGGGACTCCGCCTCTTCCCGCAAGCGGAGAAAGCAGCGTTCGTGAAGTTCGATCACGAATCGCAGCGGACGGAAGTCGTCGCGGTGAGCGGCTACGACCCGGAGATCTTCCGCGGCTTCAGCATGTCGCTGGAAGAAGCGATGCGCCGCTATTCCGAGCACGCGGAGCAACTCGAGGAAGGCGTCTACCTCGTGCACGAAGAGGACTTCATTGCACTCGCGGGCTCGGACAAGACCGGCAAGCTGCCTGTCCCGAAGTCGATGCTCGCGATGGCCGTCACGCTCGGCGGACGCGTTGAAGGCTTTCTCGTCTTCGACAACTTCACCGATCGAAATGCATTCAGCCGTTACGACCTGCGCGTTCTGTCGCGTCTTCGCGAGCATGCCGTCTCGGCCATCAGCAAGGCTCGCATTCTTCGTGAACTGCAGATCAAGAACCGCCAGGCCGAAGAAGCGAATCAGGCGAAGAGCGTGTTCCTCGCGAACATGTCGCACGAGTTGCGCACGCCGATGAACGCGATCATCGGCTTCTCGGAAATTCTCACGGAGCGCCTCGCTGAAAAGATCGACACCAAGTATCTCGGCTTCCTGAAGTCGATTCTGACGTCGGGACAGCACCTCCTCGCGATCATCAACGACATCCTCGACCTGTCGAAGGTCGAGGCGGGCAAGATGGAGCTGTTCCCTGAGACCTTCAATGTGCGCCTGGCAATCGACAGCGTCTGTCAGGTGATGAAAGGAACGTCATCGCGCAAGAGCGTAACGTTCTCCGTCGAGGTCGGCCCTGGAGTCGAAGAGATCGAGACCGATCTGGCGAAGTTCAAGCAGATCCTCTACAACCTCTTGTCGAACGCGGTGAAGTTCTCGCACACAGGATCGCTCGTCGCCGTGCGCGCCAAGAGCATTGCCGGCAGCGAAGGAAAGCCCGAGTCGATTTCGGTGAGCGTGATCGATCACGGCATCGGAATCGCGCAAGAGCATCTGAAGGTGATCTTCGACGAGTTCACGCAAGTCGACACGACCGTCAGCCGTCAGCATGGCGGCACAGGCCTCGGTCTCTCGCTGGTGAAGAAATTCGTCGAGCTGCAGAAGGGCCGCATCGACGTGCAGAGCAAGCCCGGCGAGGGAAGCATCTTCACGTTCACACTGCCGCGCTTCTTCCAGGGCGCGACGATTCCGAGTCCCATCGTGAGTCCGGATGGAACCGTGATTCCGCCAGGCGATCGCATTCTCGTCGTCGAAGACGACGACAACGCCTACGACGCGCTCAGCACGTATCTGCAGTCGGCGGGTTATGTGCCGGTGCGCGCGAAGACGGGGCAGGAGGCGCTGAGGCTCGCGCAGACGATGCAGCCGATGGCGATCACACTCGATCTCGTGCTGCCCGGCATGGAAGGCCTCGAGGTTCTGAAGACGCTGAAGGCGGAAGAGAAGACGGCACCGATGCCGGTGATCATCGTCTCGATGCTCGACAATCGCGAGCTCGCAATCGCGATCGGCGCCGAGGATTACTTCGTGAAGCCGGTCGACTGGCCGCGGATGCTGCGGCGGCTGCGCGAGATCACGGCGCGTGTGTCCTCGAATGGCGCAAGACTGCTGCTGATCGACGACGACCTCTCCGTCCACGAGATGCTCGAGCACGAGCTGCAGAACGAGGGCTATCAGCTCGAGAAAGCATTCTCGGGTCAGGAAGGGCTGGATCGCGCACAGGCGTCGAAGCCGGATGTGATCGTCCTCGATCTCAACATGCCGGGGATGAGCGGCTTCGAAGTTGCGGAGATGCTGAAGCGGCGCGAAGAGACGGCGCGAATTCCAATCGTCGTCTTTACAGGCCGCGATTTGAGTGCCGCAGAACGCGAGCGTCTGCGCGACGGGATCAGCGGACTCGTGATCAAGGGAAGCTCGGCGGGATCGAGATTGATCGGCGCGATTCGATCGGTGCGCGGAGCGTAGTGGGCTCTGGGGCTCTAGGGAAGTTCGGCACAAGTTGAAGCATTTCAGCGCGTAGATTCTGCAGCGACCGATCTCTCGTCATCCCGAGCGAAGTCGAGGGACCCGGGTGGGCGGGCGGTACGAAGATCATGTCGCGCGCCTCCCGCCACCCAGGTCCCTCGACTTCGCTCGGGATGACGGGAGCTAGCGCTCTGGGTTTACCCCACCCCAGCACCCCAGCGCCTACTTCTTCAGCATCTGCCACTGCACGTCGGTCAGCACTTTCTTCGCGATGGTCTCGAACTCCTTGCGAGTGCCTTCAGACAGCGAGAGCGTTGCATAGTGCGCTTCGACCCGCTCTGCGGCCACGACATGAGTCGCTGCCGCACGCGCCTGCGGTTCGCGGCCAAGGTGTTGTGCGGCGATCGTGAGGTAGATCTGTGCGGTCTCGTAGAGGGAAATCGAGTCGAGGAGACCAAACGACGCGAGCTTCAACTCACTTGCCGCAGCGTCGTAGTTTCCGCTGTTGACGTGATCGACGCCGCGCTTGAGCAATGACGTGTAGAAGTCGTTGACCGTCGCCGCATTGAGTGGTGCCGATGCGGTGACCAAGGCGATGACAACCGCTGCTACCGTTGAGCGCAAGGAGTCTTTCATGGGGACAGTGGTTGCGGGGAAACCCGGGGGCATTTTGCCATGTCTCCGGTATGCCGTGCAAAGTGCGCTACCATCACGATTTGTTGCGTAAGAACGTCATCGTAGTCGGTGGAGGGCTGGCCGGACTCGCGGCGTCGATCTATCTGGCACGAGCCGGGAGATCGGTCACGATTTTCGAGCGCCGTCGATATCTCGGCGGACGCGCGATCACGCATCTTCGCCGCGGCTTTCGCTTCAATCTTGGTCCTCATGCTCTTTATCGGGCTGGCGGAGCAGCAACTGTCTTTCGCGAGCTCGGCGTTCCCGTTCGTGGTGGCATGCCCAAAGTCGCGGGCACCGCTCTATTTCACGACGAACGGCACCGGCTTCCGGTTACGCCGCTGTCACTTTTGACGACGTCGCTCCTTTCCTTCTCTGCCAAACGCGAAGCGGCGGCAGTCTTGTTTCGCCTCCGGCGTCTCGATGCGAAACAGTTTGCGGACATCTCGATCGACGAATGGCTCGAGCGCACGATCACTGACGAGCGCCTCCGCGATTTATTACGAGGTCTTGTAAGGCTGAGCACGTATTGCGCGGACACGAAGTCACTCAGTGCTGCATTCGCGATTCGCCAGCTCCAGATCGCGCGTTCGAACGTTACCTATGTCGACGAGGGGTGGCAGAAGCTCGTCGACAGTCTTCACAGCCTTGCGGTAGCAGCTGGAGTGAACTTCGTCTCGAGCAACCGCGTCGTGGCCGTCGCACATGACGGTGAGGTGAAGAGTGTGGAGCTCGGAGGACTCGAGCTCGAGGATCGCAACGACACGCAGTCGGTCGCGCTGCCCGATGCGATTCCGGAGTACGAACCGGGCGCGAAGATCCCCGCGGCCGACGTGTTGCTCGCCGTCGAACCGTCCAGCGCTGCGGAGATGTTGCGCGCGGGCGGCGATGATTCGATCGCGAACCCGTGGTCGTCGCTGCAGCCGGTCGAAGCGACCTGTCTCGACGTCGCACTCTCGTCGCTGCCGCAGCCGCGCAACACATTCCTTCTTGGAATCGACAAGCCACTCTATTTCTCGGTCCACTCGGTGGCAGCACAGCTGACGCCGAAGGGCGGTGCGCTCATTCATGTGATGAAGTACCGCACGCACCGCGCCCCGATGCACGATCTCGAGATCGATCAGGGGAATGATCGCCGCGCCGAAGTCGCCGCGGACGAGCGCGAGCTCGAACAACTGCTCGAGTTGATGCAGCCCGGCTGGCGCGATGTGCTCGTGCACCGCCGCTTTCTTCCCGCGATGACCGTGTCGAACGCGCTCGTGACGCCGAAGACGACGCGGCCGTCGCCGATAACTCCGATTCGCGGTCTCTACCTCGCAGGAGACTGGGTCGGTGACGAGGGGTTGTTGTCGGATGCCGCGCTGCTGAGCGCAAGAGCCGCGGCCCGCGCCATCATCGGGTAATTTCTGCGGGGCGCCCTTACGACAACCATTGTGCGATGAAGTCCGGGTGCACACTCCAGCCGAGGAACCCCGCTGCTCCGAAGAAAAACCCGAACAGCAGAAACGCGATCGCCACAGCGAACAGCCACTTCTTCTTCGTCAGCGCGGTGACGCCAAGGATCGCGAGCGCGACGGAGAACGCGGCATCCGACATGTCGAACTGATCGTCGTGCACGTTCAGCGCGTCGTACTGCTTCTGAAATCCCTCGGCTTTCGCCTTGATCTCGGCCTTCTCGCTCTCGTATCGCTTTACGTTCGCTGCGTAGAGCGAGACCTTCTTGTCGATCGCGTCGCGCGCAGGACCTGTCGCGAATTCACGCTGCACGGAAAGCTGATCGAGCACGGCCTCGGCGAGATTCTGTTTCGTGCTCTTCGATTGGTAGTACGACCATGCATCAACGCTGCTGGCCTGTGCCTGCGCCATGGCCTGCGTGATGTTGCCGTCCTTGATGTTGCAGAGAGCCATGAACGTCGCCGTGATCGCAACGAGCACGGCGACGAAGTTGTTGAGCGAGGAGTTGTCTTCTTCAGCCACCGACAAAGTTTACAGCCGGCGAACGTTGATGCTGCCGCCCGATGTGCGCAGCACGAGCTTCGGACCGCCCGCGTTGATCTTGCCGTTCAGCGAATCCTCGTCGTGTTTGCCCGAGACCGTCACCGGTAGCTCGCTGTCGACGCCGCCGCCGCTCGCATGCGCATCGAGATCGAGATTGGCATTCGCGGGCAAGGACACCGTGATGCTGCCGCCCGAAGTCGAGAGCTTCGAGTCGGTCGCTGGCGCTGTCGCGAAACGCGCTGAGACCGAGCCGCCAGACGTCGATGCATCAACGGCACCGCGTGCCTCTTCGATCTTGATCGAGCCGCCCGACGTGCGCGCGTAGAGATCGCCCGCGATCTTGTCGACTTTGATCGAGCCACCCGAGGTCTTGAGCTCCGCAGGACCGCTGGCGTCGCCGATGCGGATCGTGCCGCCGGAAGTGTGTACGGACAACTTGCCGTTCGCGCCCATGAGCTCCACGTCGCCGCCTGAGGTCCCTAGCGTGATCGTGCCGCTGATCTTGCCGGTCCTCACGTCGCCGCCGGATGTGTGTGCATTCACGTTGCCGATGACATCGGCGAGATCGACGTCGCCTCCGGACGTGTCGACTTCGACGTTGTAGTGCGCGGGTACGCGGACGTTGTAGCGAACGCGCAGCGGATCGCCGAAGCTCAGGATGCGAAGCGTCGACTCATACTTGCCCGTCACCGTGACATCGTTTCCGCTCTGGTTGAACGTGACCGTGTGGCGTTTGAGGTACGACTCGCGGTCCGCGTCGCGTTGAATCTCGACGGCGACGCCCGTTCCGCCGGTGACGATCTTCACGTCGCCGATGCCTGCCTGCAGGTGCAACGTGCCCCCTTCCGCGACGTTGAAGCCGCGTTTAATGACGTCATGCGTCTCCGCCTGGAGCGTCGAGGCGAGAATGATCGTGGCGGCGAGAGCGAGTGTGCGGTGCATGTTTCCTCCTGTTTCGAATCCGATATACGCCCGGCGGGCGCAAAAGTTTGTAAGATCCGCTTTTCGAGTTCGAAAAGCAGGAGCCCGGATGCCGATCGATGACGCGTTGTTCAAGCTGGCCATGTCGCATTTCGCCAGCGGTGTGACCGTGGTGACGACAGAGCATGAGGGGAAGCCGTACGGGATGACCGTCGCCGCCTTCTCGTCGCTGTCGCTCCATCCGCCGCTGGTGCTGATCTGCATCGAGAAAACAGTGAAGACGCACGATGCCATTGCAGGGGCGCGAAAGTTCGGAGTCAGCATCCTCAACAGTAAGCAGGCTGATGTTTCCAATCGTTTCGCATCGCGCGCCGAAGACAAGTTTGCAGGCACGCAAATCGTAAGGGGTGAGCTTGATCTGCCGCTCATCGGAGGTGCGATTACGAGGCTGTCCTGCCGCGTCAGCAGTCAGCTCGAAGGTGGCGATCACACGATTTTCGTCGGCGAGATCGTCGGCGCAACCACGGAGGAAGGGGAGCCGCTCATCTACTATCGGGGCGGTTATCGCGAGATCCGCTTCTGAAGCCCATGCCCACTGCAGCATTCCGCCGCGCGCTCAAGCGCGCATTCCGCCGCGAAAAGAATCGCCGGCTCGTCGTCCGCCGCGGGCGTCTGGAGACGATTTCGTTTGCATCGAAGATTTTCGAAAACACGCGCGAGGTCACGATCTATCTGCCACCGGGATACGACGATCATGCCGACCGCTGCTATCCCGTGCTCTACATGCAGGACGGACAGAATTTGTTCGACCCGCAACGGTCGTTCATTCCGGGACAGCACTGGCGGCTGGCCGAGGCCGCTGATTCGGTGATTTCCGAACGGAAAGCGCGGCCGATGATCATCGTCGGCATCGACAACATGGGCGCGCAGCGTATCGACGAGTACACGCCGACGCGCGACTCAGTGCGCAACTTCGGCGGCCGCGCGGATGACTACGCGAAGATGCTCCTCGAAGAGCTGAAGCCGCTCATCGACGAGAGCTATCGCACACAGACGGGCCGCGATGCAACGGGCATCGGCGGCTCATCGCTCGGCGGGCTGTTGACCGCACACGTCGTGCTGACCCATCCGGCGGCATTTTCCGTAGCCGCCATCATGTCTCCCTCTGTCTGGTGGGACAGCCGCATGATCCTCGGCGAAGTCGATCAGTTCCGCGGCGAGCGGCCGCGCATCTGGCTCGATACTGGCGGGCGTGAGGGGTTCACGGCGTTGCAGGACTCGCGCGCGCTCCGCGACCGGCTGAAGAAGAACGGCTGGGGCGACGAGGAGCTGAAGTATTACGAGGACCGCCGCGCGAATCACAGCGAGCGAGCATGGGCCGCGCGTGCGCCGATGATGTTGGAGTTCCTGTATAAGTTGTAACAGGGTAACGCCGTGCTCGACTCCCTCTCCCGCCCGCTGCACGATCTGCGAATCTCGATCACCGATCGCTGCAACTTTCGCTGCGTCTACTGCATGCCGCGCGAAGTATTCGGGCGCGACTTCGCATTCATGGATCGTGCGGAGTTGCTCACATTCGAAGAGATCGAACGGCTGGCGAGACTGTTCGTCGATGCCGGCGTGCAGAAGATCCGGCTCACGGGTGGGGAGCCTCTGCTGCGTCGCGATGTCGAGAAGCTCGTGGCGATGCTCGCCCGCATCGACGGGTTGAACGATCTCGCGCTGACGACGAACGGAGCGTTGTTGTCGCCGGGAAAGGCAAAGGCACTTGCCGATGCGGGATTGAAGCGGATCACCATCAGTCTCGACGCGATCGACGATGCGGCGTTTCGTGCGGTGACGGATTCCAGCTTCGGAGTCGATGACGTGTTGCAAGCGATCGACAATGCGGCCGCTGCAGGTCTGACGCCGGTGAAGATCGACGCGGTGCTGAAGCGTGGGATGAACGAACACGAGATTCTTCCCCTCGCTCGCCGATTTCGCGGAACGGGACACATCGTCCGCTTCATCGAGTTCATGGATGTCGGCTCGTCGAATCGCTGGCGGATGGACGAAGTGGTGCCCGGCCGCGAAGTGCTCGAGACGATCTCGCGCGAGTGGCCGCTCGAACCGGTTGCATCCGCATACGAAGGGGAAGTGGCGGAGCGTTGGCGCTATGTCGACGGTGCCGGAGAGATCGGCGTGATCACTTCGGTGACGCGTCCCTTCTGCGGTTCGTGTACGCGCGCGAGACTTTCGGCGGATGGAGAGTTGTTCACATGTCTGTTCGCGTCATCAGGCCGTGATCTCCGTGCGCTCGTGCGGAGCGGAGCGGGCGATGACGCACTTCGCACCGCGATCGCATCGGTATGGCGTACGCGCGACGACCGCTACTCCGAACTGCGGGCGGATCTGCCGGAGTCGCGCAAAGTCGAGATGTGGCACATCGGCGGATAGCTGGGGTCAGGTCGAAAGTCGAAATATTTGTCCACGACAAGTAGAAAATTCTTGTTGTTTTGACTTTCAGGCCACTGGCGCATCTCATTCTCCGCGCTCTGTGCGGAAAATGAGGACCTCTGGGTCTACGGGCGGTAGACCAAACTTTCGACTTTCGACCTGACCCCATCTACGAACTGGCGTTTGCCGCCCATCGACGGATGGCGCACCTTCTCGTGCGGGATCTTCATCTTCGTCAGTGATGACGACGCCTGATTGCCGATGGCGACGATCTGCTCGAAGTCGAAGAGTCGTGTGAGGCGCGCGATGAAGCGTGAGCCGATCTCGAGCTCCGCGGACGACGGCACGCGATTCGTCAACGGATTGCCGTGCTGAAACGGATGGAACGGAAACGCGTTCCAAAGCAGCGGCAACGGTGCGAGCTCGCGAATCGTTTCCCACACCATCGAGGCACTCGCTTCCGTCGACAACTTCGGCCCCGCCGTGGCCTTGCGATATCCATGATCGCCGCCGAGGACGCGGCCGCTGCGCGTTTCGACGCCGGCCAGCATGATCGCCTCGCTCAGAAACGCGACACCGGAGAGCCTTCCGCCGCGATGGCTCACTGCCTCGCCGATCAGGAGGACCTTCGGCCCGATTCCATCGAGCTCTTCGAGGTAAAGACGGAGATTGCGCCGGCGCACTGCGTTCTCGCGCAGGTCGCCTTCGATGCGCGAGTACTGATTGCACGCGCGATCAGAGACGAGCGTGTTCGAGAGCTCGGAGATGAGACGATCGAACCGGGACATGCGGCGTGCATCGTACAATCGCCGGCTCGAGAGGAGATCTCCTGACGATGAAGTTGTTTGGCTGCTTCCTGCTTGTCGCAACCACCGCCGTCGCGCAGCAACCGCCGCAGCAACCGCCGCGCGATCCTGCAGAAGGTGTCGCCTCGGTGACGAAGACCGTGCCCGGTCCTTCGGCACCTGCACCGCTCGAAACGAAGCCGCTCAAATGGCGCTCGATCGGTCCGGCGAACATGGGCGGCCGGATCGCCGACTTCGCGGTGAACGAGAAGGACCCCTACACGATCTTCGCGGCCACCGGCACTGGCGGCGTGTTCCGGACGACGAACAACGGGACCACATGGGAACCGATCTTCGACAAGCAATCCGTTGCGTCGATCGGTTCGATCGCGATCTCGCAGAACAATCCGAAGATCGTCTGGGCAGGCACGGGCGAAGGCAATTCGCGCAACAGCTCGTCCTGGGGCAACGGCATCTACAAGTCGACGGATGGCGGAGACAAGTGGACGAACATGGGTCTTCCCGACTCGGGAGATATCCCGAGGATCGCACTCGATCCGAAGAACGACGACGTGATCTACGCGGCCGTCCTCGGCCATCTCTGGGGATGGAACAAGGAGCGCGGCATCTATAAGTCGAGCGACGGCGGCAAGACGTGGCAGCAATCGCTGGCGATCGACGAGAAGACCGGCGCGATCGATGTCGTCGTCGATCCGAGCATGCCGTCGACGGTGTACGCCGCGATGTGGGCGCGCCGCCGCTATCCATGGGGTTTCGAGAACGGCGGTGCGACGAGCGGCATCTACAAGTCGATCGACGCCGGCAAATCGTGGAAGAAACTCACCGAGGGATTGCCCGCGGAGACGGGACGCATCGGTCTCGACATCTATCGCAAGAATCCGAAGGCGCTCTATGCCGTGATCGAGTCCGACCTCGGCGGCGCGGTTCCACTCGATACGCTGCGCAGCCGCAACGGCGGTGTCTTCCGCAGCGATGACGGCGGCGCGCATTGGAAGCGCGTAAGCGATCTCGCGCCGCGCGGCTTCTACTTCGCGAAAGTGCGCGTCGATCCCAACAACGACCAGCGAGTCTACGTGCTCGGCTTCGGTACGGCGGTCTCCGATGATGGCGGCCGTACGTTTCTCAATACAGGCGCGCGCGATCTGCACAGCGATTGTCACGCGATGTGGATCGATCCCGCCAATTCGAATCACGTGCTGATGGGCACCGATGGCGGCATGTACTTCTCCTACGACAAGGCGAAGAGCTGGGACTTCCAGAACAACATCGCGCTCGGCGAGTTCTACAACGTCAGTTACGGGATGGATCAGCCGTACACGATCTGCGGTGGACTGCAGGACAACGGCACGTGGTGCGGGCCGGTGCTGACGCATGCCAGCACGGGCGATGAAGAAGAGGACAAGAAGAACGCGGCTGGCATCACGAACGCGAACTGGATCTTCGTCAATGGCGGCGATGGCTTCTGGTCGGCGGTCGATCCGGCGAACCCGAATGTGATCTACGCCGAATCGCAGGGCGGCAACATCAATCGCATCGACCTCGTGTCGGGCAAGCGGCACGATTTGAAACCGCGCGCCAAGGAAGGGACGCCCGCGTTTCGCTTCAACTGGAACACGCCGTTCGTGCTGTCGCACTTCGATCCGAAGACGTTGTATGTCGGTGGCAACGTCCTGTTCCGCTTCACGAATCGAGGCGACAACTTCGAAGTGATTTCCCCCGACCTCACGCAGCACGATGTCGCGAAGATCCTGAGCGCCGGTTCGAATGCGGAGACCTACGGCACGATCGTGTCACTGAGCGAGTCGCCGAAGGACCGCAACGTGCTGTGGGTCGGAACCGATGACGGCAACATCCAGGTCACGCGCGACGGCGGTAAGACGTGGACGAATGTCGTCGACAACATCGCCGCGGCGCCGCGAGGGCTGTGGGTCTCGCGCGTCCAGGCATCGAACTTCGAAGCGGCGCGCGCCTATGTCGCGATCGATGGTCATCGCAGCGACGACATGCATCCGTATCTCTACGCGACCGACGATTACGGCAAGACATGGCGCGCGATCACCGGTGAGATTCCGGCACATCATCCGATCAAGGGATTCCGCGAGGATCCGGTGAATCCCGATTTACTGTTCGCGGGCACCGAGTTCGACATCTTCATGTCGGGCGACCGCGGCGCGCATTGGAAGTCGATCAAGGGAAATCTGCCGACGGTCTCCGTCGATGACATCCAGATTCATCCACGCGAGCACGATTTGATCATCGCGACTCATGGCCGCAGCATCTACGTGATGGACGACATCTCAGGACTCGAACAGCTGACGGCGGCGAAGCTCGAACAGAAGGCAGTGCTGTTCGATCCGCGGCCCGCGACGGAGTTCTACGAGAACCGGATCGGCGGCATCTGGGGAGCGCACTTCTTCAAGGCGAAGAATCCGGCGTACGGCGCGTACATCAATTACTACCTCAGCGGCACGCCGTCGGATGACGTGACGATCACGATCGAAGATGCGAAGGGCCACAAGGTGCGCGAGCTCGAGGCGACGAATCGTGCGGGACTCAATCGCGTCGTGTGGGACTTGCAGGGCGATCCGCATGAGGTGATCAAAGACGGTCGCGGCGACGACGACAAAGTGTTCGTCCCTGCAGGCGAGTACATCGTGAAGATGAAATACGGCGAGTTCAAGGCGCAGACGAAACTGACGGTCGACGCGCTGCCCGGAGTGCACGAAGGCGAATTCGCACCGTAGTGTCATGAAGCGATGGGGCTGCAAGCCCCATCGCTCTCAACGTGCGCGGAACGATCGCACGCGCGGTTCGTTCGTGGAGATCCGCCACACCGTTCCATCCTCTGTTCCCACGAGCAACTCGCCGGCGGCGTCCTCGCCGAACGTGCGGATTCGGGCGTCCGCTTTGCCGGCGAGCTGTGAGTGCCACGTGCCGTCTGGACTCTGCGTCGCAGAGAGAATGCGCCCAGTGCAGTAGTCCGCGTAGAAATACATTCCATAGAGCGAAGGCTGCAGCGTGCCCCGATAGCGATAGCCGCCGATCACGGCGCAGCCTTCATCGTGGTAATAGAAGAGCACGGGCAGCGTGGGATCGATGCTGCTGCAATCCTTCCCTGCGCGGCACTCAGGGCCTTCCATCAGATTCCAACCGTAGTTCTGGCCGCCGGCACTTCCTGCGGGTTGGAAGTCGATTTCTTCCACGGAGCTGTCGCCGACATCCGCGATGAAGAGGTCGCCGGTCTTGCGATCGAAACTGAAGCGCCATGGATTGCGAAGCCCGTAAGCCCAGATCTCGCGGATTACGTCCTCGGTTCTGCCAAGAAACGGGTTCGTGTCGGGAATCGAATAAGGATCTCCGTGATCGACGTCGATGCGCAGAATCTTTCCGAGGTAACGCGTGAGGTCCTGCGCGTTGTTTTCGGCGTCGCCGTTTCCGTTTCCGTCGCCGATGCTGACGTATAGATAGCCATCGGGGCCAAACGCGAGTTGTCCCGCGTTGTGACCGCTCTGAAGGTGCAGGATCTGCATGATCGGCGTCGCCGAGCTCTCATTCGCACGGTTCGGATCGTCTGGGAAGATCTGATAGCGCTCGACTGTCACACGCCCGATCGTGTCCGTGTAGCAAACGAACAGCAGTCCGTTTTCTTTGAATCGCGGATGAAACGCGAGCGAGAGGAGGCCGCGCTCGGCGCAGCAGCTGATCTGCGAGCGAACATCGAGGAGCGGTTCGTCGAGAAGCCGCTCGCCGTCGAACACGCGCACGAGGCCGGTTTGTTCGACGATGAAGAGCCGTTCATCGCCCGCGTTTGCGATCGACGTGATGCCGCTGAGACCGCTGACGAGTGGTCTGAGTTTGATCTCGTCGGCGTGCGCCGCAACCATCACCACGACTAACGTCACAAAGCCAAGCGATCGAGCAATCTTGTGTGCCATTCTTCCTTTACGGATTAAGTAGCATTTGCGCTTAATGCAATAAATCGCTACTACCAGCTCGCAAACCGCCGCCTCAGGGCCCGCCACATGCATTACCTGCTCCATAGGAGGTGCGTGCAATGGCGATTCGAAACAAAGATGAAATTCGTGGACGGGCCGATCAGGCTGCCGGCGAGATCAAGGCGCGCGTTGGCCGCGCAACAGGCGATGCCGGACTCGTGAATGAAGGCTTGAATCAGCGCGATGCTGGCGACATCGAGCACGGCTTCGGAAAGGCCCGACGCAAAGTCGGCGAGAAGATCCGCGACCTCGGCAACAAGATCAAACGATAAGGGGGTGCGGACGCGAGCGTCCGCACTCCACTTAGTTAGTTTGCAGCAACGGGTTCGAGCGCCGGCTCGGTCTGGTCTTCCGCCACCGGCTCCGCGCGATGTGTTCTCGCGACGAGCACGTAGATCGACGGCACGACGAACAGCGTGAATGCCGTCCCGATGATCATGCCGGTCACGAGCATGATGCCGATGCTGTTGCGCGAGCCTGCGCCCGGTCCATGTGCGAAGACGAGCGGCAGATGGCCCATCACCGTCGCGGCCGTCGTCATCATGATCGGCCGCAGACGCGTGCCTGCCGACTCGATCACCGCCTCGAGCTTCGTCCTTCCGAGCTCCTGCAGATGGTTCGCGAACTGCACGATCAGGATTCCATTGCGCGAGACGAGTCCGACCAGTGTGATCAAACCGACCTGACTGTAGATGTTGATCGACGTGAGACCGAGGAATGAGAAGAGGAGCGAGCCTGCGATGGCGAGCGGCACCGAGCCCGCGAGAATGATCAGCGGATCGCGGAAGCTCTCGAACTGCGCGGCGAGCACGAGGTAGATCAGGATACCCGACAGCAGGAAGACGCCGAGGAACTTGCCCCCTTCTTCGCGCAGCTGGCGCGATTCGCCGGCGTAGTCGATCGTGTAGCCGCGCGGCAGGATCTTGCGCGCCTCGTCTTCCATGTAGCGCAGCGCGCTATCGAGCGAAACGCCCGGCGGTATCGCCCCCTGAATGCGCACCGCGTTGAGCTGCTGGAAGCGCTTGAGCTCGCGCGGCTCCGTCGAGGTTTGCAAGGTCGCGAACGTCGACAACGGCACGAGCTTGCCGCCGCCGCCCGTTACATACATCTGCGACAACTGATCCGGCGTGAGGCGCTCGCTGCGCTTCACTTGCGGAATGACTTTGTAGCTGCGCCCCTGAATGCTGAAGCGATTGACATAGTTGCCGCCGAGCAGCACGGAGAGATCACGCCCGGCCTGCGAGAGATCGACTCCCTGTGCGCGCAGCTTGTCGCGATCGAACACCACGCGTGCCTGCGGCTGATCGAACTTCACGTCGCTGTCGGCGAACATGAACTTGCCGCTCTTGAATGCCTTCCCCACGAGCTGATTCGCAAACTCCGCGAGCTGCTGCGGCTCTGCCGTCGAAAGAATCGCGATGTCGACAGGGAACCCCTGATTGCCCGGCAGCGGCGGCGGCGTCAGGGTGATCGAGCGGATGCCCGCGATCTTCGATCCTTCTTTCTGCGCTTCGAGCTGCAGTTCCGCGGTGCTCTTCTTCCGTTCACTGTATGGCTTCGTCACGAAGCCGGCGAAGCCCGAGGTGGGGAAGATGACCTGGAACGTCGCTTTGTGCTCGGGAAACCCACGATAGATCTTATCCAGCTCTTTCGCGAAGAGACTCGTCTGATCGATCGTTGCGTTCGGCGGCGCCTGAATGATGCCGAAGACGAAATTCTGATCTTCAGTCGGCGCCAGCTCCTTCTGCGAAAACATGTAGAACGGAATGATGAGGGCGATGACGATGGCCCACAGCGTCAGCACGACAGGCCGGTACTGCAGCGTTCCCGTCAGCCAGCGCGTGTACTTCGAGCGCACGCGATCGAACTGATGGTTGATCATTCCCGCGAAGCCGGCTTCGGTATCGCCCGCCCGCAGCATCTTCGATCCCATCATCGGCGAGAGCGTCAGCGCGACGATGCCGGAGATCAGCACGGCGCCCGCAAGCGTGAACGCGAATTCGCGGAAGAGCGATCCTGTGAGGCCGCCCTGCAGTGCGACCGGCGTGTACACCGTCGCCAGCGTGATCGTCATCGCGATGATCGGTCCAACGAGCTCGCGCGCCGCGTCGATCGCGGCCTGGAACGGCGTCTTACCCATGTGCAGATGCCGCTCGATGTTCTCGACCATGACGATCGCATCGTCGACGACCAGGCCGACGGACAAGACGATCGCCAGCAGCGTCAGAAGATTGATCGTGAAGCCGAACGTCAGCATCAGCAGCACGGCGCCGATGAGTGAGACCGGAATCGCGAGCACGGGGATGATCATGCCGCGCACCGAGCCTAGGAAGAGGAAGATGACGAGGATGACGATGAGCAGCGTCTCCGCGAGCGTCTTCAACACTTCGTCGATTGCGTCCTGAATGTACGCGGACGAGTCGTACGGGATGCCGGCGGTCATGCCGGCCGGCAGCTGTGCCTGAATCTCAGGCATCGCCTCACGCACATGCTTCATGACTTCGAGCGTATTGGCGGTTGGCAGCACGAAGACGCCGATGAACACCGCGGTCTCGCCGTTGAAGCTGACCTGCTGGTCGTACGTTTCGGCACCGAGGACGACGTCGGCGATGTCGCCGAGACGGACGACCGTGCCGTTCTCTTCTTTCACGACGAGCTGCTTGAACTCTTCCGCGGTCTGCAGATTCGTATTCGCAACGAGGTTGACCGAGGTCATCGATCCCTTCGTGCGGCCGAGCGCGGAGAGATAGTTGTTGTTCGCGAGTGCGGCGTGCACCTGCGTCGGCGAGATACCGAGTGCGGCCATTCGTTCCGGCTTGAGCCAGACGCGCATCGCGAACGTGCGATCGCCGAAGATATCGGCGCGCTGCACGCCGGAGATCGCGCTCAGCTTCGGCTGCACGACGCGCGTCAGATAGTCGGTGATCTGATTCTGATCGAGATCCTTCGAGGAGAAGCCGAGGTAGGCGGCGGCGAACTGGCTGTCCGACGTCTGCAGATTGATCACCGGCGCCTCGGCTTCCGGCGGAAGCTGATTGCGCACCTGCGCGACTTTCGACTGCACCTGCGTCAGCGCCGCGTTGGTGTCGTAGTTCAGCTTGAGGTGCACCGTGATCGTGCTGATGCCCTGCGAGCTCGACGACTCGAGGTAGTCGATGCCATCTGCGCCGGCGATGACGCGCTCGAGCGGCGCGGTGATGAAGCCACGCACGAGGTCGGCGTTCGCACCCACGTAGACGGTCGTGACACTCACGGTCGCGATGTCGCTGCGCGGAAACTGCCGCACGCTGAGCGAGCGGATCGACTGCAGTCCCGCGATGAGGATCACGAGATTGACGACGAGCGCCAGGACGGGGCGTTTGATGAAGAGGTCTGTGATTTTCATGGTTTTCCTGCAGTTAATGCTGAGCGCAGCGAAGCATCATCCAAGGCGCCGCGATGATCAGGCCGGGTACGCCGCTCACGGCGAATTCCGTGCGGCGCCTTGGTTGATCCTTCGCTGCGCTCAGGATTGACTGGGGAACCGCTACGAATCCTCCGGCTTCGGCGCCGGACTGCTTGCGGGCTGAATGCTGTTGTTCACGTTCACCGCCGCACCGGGACGCAGCTTGAACACTCCCGACGTCACCACTTCTTCGCCGGCCTTCACGCCGCTCGTGATCGCGACGAGATCGCCGCGCGTGCCGCCGAGCTTCACGAACTGCTGGCGCACGCCGCGATACGTTTTGGATGCGTCCTTCGGATCCTTCAACTGCTCGACGATGAAGACCGAGTCGCCGAATGGTGCGTAGCTGATTGCCGACGCGGGCACGGAGACGACCGGCGATGACGTGCCGCGCGGAAGGTGCGTGTCGACGTACATGCCGGGACGCAGCTTGCCTGCTGTGTTGTCGAACACGGCCTGCACGCGGATGTTGCGCGTTGCCTCGTCGATCTTCGAATCGATCGCGAGCACTTTGCCGCTCTCCGTTCCGCCCATCGCGTCCGACGTCACCTCGACCTTCGTGCCGATGGGTAGGGTCGCGATGTCCTGCTGCGGCACATTGAAGTTCACGTAGGCCGGCCGTAGCGCCTGCAGCGACACGATCGCTGCGCCGCCGTCGAGGTATTGGCCGAGGTTGATCTGACGGATGCCGAGGACACCGGAGAAGGGCGCGTGGATCGTCTTGCGCTCGATCATCGCCTTGATCTCGCCGACGCGCGCCTGCGCCTGCTTGTTCTGCGCGGTGACGCTGTCGAAGGTTGCCTGTGGCAGAACGCCGCCGGAAAGCAGATCTTTCGAGCGCGCGAGATCGGCGCGCATGAGCTCCGCCTGCGCTTCGACCGCGGCGAGTTGCGCACGTTCCTGACGCGTGTCGAGACGAACGAGCACGTCGCCTTTCGTCACCGGCTTACCGGAGTCGAAGAGAATCTCCGTGACCACGCCGGGAAGATCGGCGCTGACGGTCACGCCATTGACGGCCGCGACGCTGCCGATCGCGCCGATTGTCGTCTGCCACTGTTCCTCGCTCGCGACGGTCGTGGTCACCGCCTCGGGCGGCGGCGCGTACGAGCCCTGCTGCGCCATCGCTGTTTTGAATTGTGTGTACTTGATGGAGCCGATGATCGCCAGAAAGGCGAACACGGCGGCCAGCATCAGAAGCATTCGTTTGGTCATGGGCACCTCGAAACCGACAGGATAGCGTTGGAGAACAGCCGAGAGGGTGTAAACACTCCGTATCAAAGTGGTAAGGGGATATCGCGGAGCCGTTCTTCTACGTGGTGTGGATCAGCGAAAGGTTCGGATCACGGCGTGCTGAGCCCGCGAGTAGATCACGAACGCCATCGCCTCGCTGTCGAAAGACATCGTCCAGTCGGGACGATGCTCGATGAGGTCAGGCACACTCGTCTGTGCGAGCAGGAGGCTGCGTAGCCAGGGATCTTTCATTGGCTTGATGGGTCGAGTGACGCCTTTGAGGATGCGATCGATGTCGGTGCGAATCTCGGTTTCGGTCCCTTCATTGAGCGAACGTTGAAGAAGGATGGATGCCGCATCGGTTCTCGTCGGATCCAGCGCGAGGCGCTCGAGCTCGAGTTTGCGGAAGCTCGCGTAATCGTGCGTCGTCTCTGCCTTGTCGCGAAGGTAAGAGTCGCGTGTCTCCGGTTCGCTTCCGCTGCGCACTGCGACGTTGATCGCTGTCAGCGATCGGCCGGCTCTCACTTCGAGCTCATAGTCTCCCGTCGAAAGAGTGCCGAGGTCGTACGTCGCATGGAGGGAGATCACCGGCGGCGACTTTCCGCCGCGAGCGGCGCGAAGAAGCCGCGGAGTCACAGGAAGCCTCTTGCTGGGACCGGAGCGAAGGAGCGTTAGCTTGATGGCGTCGGGCCATTGGTCGGTGGCCGCAATTGCACGGAGCGGTTCTCCCGGCAGATCCCAGACGTCGAGCGACACGAGTGCGATGAGCCGGTCCTCGCTCCAGATCACGTCCATGACTCCTGGTTGCCTGAGAAGCAGTCGATGAGCCCGAGGAAGAGTCACGATCAGTTCCTCGCCCGGCAGCTGGATGCGCGTCGCCAGCGCGAAGACGAAGGGCAGAGCGAGCGGGATGAGCATGCTGCTGATTGGACTCACCAAGTATGCTACTGGCAACCATGACGAACTGGCCGGATCTCCCGCTCGACGCGTGGTGGGAAACACGCGACACGCTCAATCGCTGGATGCAGGTCGTCGGCAAGATCAGGATGACGCTCACACCGCCGGTCAATCACTGGTGGCACGTTCCGCTCTACGTGTCCGCACGCGGAATGACGACGTCGCTGATCCCTCTCGGCGATCGCTGGTTCGAGATGGAGTTCGACTTCATCGATCATCAGTTGCACATCCGCACGAGCGACGGTTCGAGCAAGGATGTCACGCTCGCGCCGCGCACCGTTGCGGACTTTCACGATGAAGTGTTCGCGCGACTCGGCGAGCTGCGGATCGATTGCAGTATCTGGACGACGCCGGTCGAGTGCGAGAATCCGATCCCGCTCGATCGCGACGAGCAGCACAAGACGTACGACGCCGAATACGCGCATCGCTTCTGGCGCGCGCTCGCGCTGAGTCATGAAGTGCTGAGCGCATTTCGTGGAGAGTTCATCGGCAAGTGCAGCCCGGTGCATTTTTTCTGGGGCAGCTTCGACCTCGCGGTGACGCGCTTCTCGGGACGCCGCGCACCGGAGCGCGAAGGTGTCGATCCGGTTACGCGCGAGGCGTACTCGCACGAGGTCAGCAGCATCGGCTTCTGGCCCGGCGACAGCCGTCTGCCGCGTGCATCGTTCTACAGCTACGCGGCACCGGAACCGCAGGGCTTTCGCACGATGCCGGTTCAGCCCGCGGCGGCGTACTACAACGAACCGCTCGGCGGGTTCTATCTGCATTACGACGATGTGCGCGCCGCGGAGAATCCGGAACGGATGCTGCTCGACTACTGCCGGACGACGTATGCCGCCGCGGCAGAGTGTGGCAAGTGGGATCGCGCGGCGCTGGAGAGGAGCTGAGGAATGCCATCGATTTGTGAGCACCTGAAGACGACCGACGATGCGCCGGCGAAGACGCCGAACGGCTGCGAGGAGTGCCTGCAGATGGGCGACAGCTGGGTGCATCTGCGCCGCTGCCTCCACTGCGGCCACATCGGCTGCTGCGATTCATCGAAGAACAAGCACGCGACGAAGCACTTTCACCGGACGAAGCATCCGGTGATCCAGTCGTTCCAGCCGGGCGAGGCGTGGAAGTGGTGCTACGTCGACGAGCTCGGTGCCGAGTGATCTGACAAATCGATACGGCGCCTCGAAGCAGTCGCTTCTTCACCTGCGCCCATGCAGTTGCTGCGCGAGCTCGACGAGCATGTGGCGAGCGCGTGACCGACGCCGCTCGCGATTTAAGCGCTCAGGATGGCAACTATTGCGGCCCCGTGATCGACACGACGTCCGTCGTGTTGTCCGTCGAGCTGATGAACGCCCAGTATCTGTCGTCGTTCGCCGGCAGGAGGGTAATTCGCGCGTCGTACGTTCTGCAGGGCGTATGCAACGACATCGGATAGCACGGAAGAGTGAGAGGAACTTCGACGTAGTAGGGATAGCTCGCATCGTTGCCATCACGCCGGTCGACGTTGACGCGCAGGGGCTGGCCATCATCACCCGGCAGCCCCTGCAGATGAATGACAACATCGACGCTTAGATCTCCTCGTCCGTCCAATTCGTAAATTCGAAGCATGTGGCGCATCTGCTGACCGACCAGAACTCCCGCCACACCAGTGGGGTATTCGAGAATGGGACGATTCGGCACATTGAGCAATTCGATTCGTCCGCGCCTGAAGTCTCGCTCGCGAACCACCGGAAGCAACGTTCGCTGCTCTTTCATGATGCCGGTCGGATGCGTACTTTCGAGGTGATAGCCGAAGTGCACATTGGACGACTCAGAACGTTCGACGTAGATGACCCGGCCACCACGCCCCGTGCTGGGGGTACTGAGCGAGAGGGAAGGAATCAGAGCCTGCTGCGTCGTGATCTCGCCGCTCGGGCCGGGAAAGTAGCGAAATGAATTTGTACTAAAGACACCCAACTGCGTCCTGAACTCGGCGCCTCCCGCTCCGACCAGGGCCTGCTCTGTATAGACCGGCAAGAAGATCGGCTCGAACGTCGTGTCCTGCGCTCGTAAGGGTTCAATGCTCACGAGAAACAAAATGACCGCCAACAGGTATCTCAGGACCCACCTCCGTCCGATTGATACGTCACACTGAGCAAGGTCGTCGCCACCCATCGGGCGAGACGCCCGATTCCGCGGGCTAGCGCCAGATGCCGCTCTCCGCTCCACTCATCAATCTTTGTGATTTGACTCCAGCTCCTTTGTCCCCCACTATGTGCGCCACGATGAACTTCACTCCCTCCACGATGTGTCGCTGTATGAACTGCGGCTCGACCGGCGGGGAGGAATTCGTCTAGTCACGACACACCGATAGCGACGATTCAAAAAGCCCATCGCCGGAGAGCACGGCGATGGGCTTTTTCCATTTCGGGAAAGGCCCGCCGCAAGGCGGGCCTTCGCATTTCATGACAGAAACCAAAGCACAACGAGTCGAACGGCTGAAGCGAGAGAAGAATCCGTGGGAAGCGCTGGATGAGCTGCGCGCCTTTGCGCGGCGGGGCTACGACGCCATCCCCCCGGAGTGGATCTCCACCTATCTCCGCTGGTGGGGCGTCTACACCCAGGGCGATGGCGCAGGTGTGCTCGGCGGCAAAGGCGGCGAAGGGCGCGCGATCCCGCGCTTTCTCGTCCGCATCCGCGTGACTAACGGTTTGCTGCACTCGCGTCAGGTGCGCGCGATTGCCGATGCCGCGGACGCGTATGCGAACGGCATTGCCGACATCACGGTTCGTCAGAACCTGCAATTGCACTGGATCACGGCCGAGGCTTTGCCCGGCCTGCTCGATGCACTCTGGCGCGAAGGGCTCACCACGCAGGGCTCATGCGGCGACGATACGCGGAACGTCACCGGTTGCCCGCTCGCCGGAATCGATGCCGATGAAATCTGCGATGCCTCACCGCTCGCGCACGAGATCACCCGCGAGCTCGTCGGCAATCGCGACTTCTACAATCTGCCGCGCAAGTTCAAGGTCACGATCACCGGCTGCAAGTTCTGGTGCTCGTACCCGGAGATCAACGACGCCGGTCTCACCGCGATTCGCAATTCCGATGGTGACCTCGGATTTTCGTTGCGCCTCGGGGGCGGACTCTCTGCAGAGCCGCACCTGGCGCGGCGCCTCGACGCGTTCGTGCGGCCGGAGCAGGTCGTGCCTGTGGTTCGCGCGATTGCCGAGTTGTTCCGCGATGCCGAAGTGTTGCGAGAGCATCGCGAGCGGGCGCGGCTCAAGTATCTCTTCCTGCAGCATGGCTGGACCGCGGAGTCGGCGCTCGAGGCGATTCAGGGCCGCCTGCCGTTCACGCTCGAGCGCGGTGTCGATGAACCTGCGCCTGCGGATCTCTATCGCGATCACGTTGGCGTTCACGCGCAGAAGCAGCAGGGGCTTGCGTATGTCGGCGCGGCAGTGTTGCGCGGACGGATCTTCTCGCATCAGTTGCGCAGCGCCGCGAATCTCGCCGAATGCTTCGGCAATGGCGAGCTGCGGACCACGATCATGCAGAACCTGCTCGTGCCGAACGTGCGCGAGCGCGATGCGGAAGTCGTTGCGCGCGAGTTGAGCGAGAGCGGTCTGCGCACGGACGCTTCGCCGTTCTTTCGCGGAACGATCGCCTGCACCGGGATGGAGTTCTGCAAGCTCGCGATCACCGAGACGAAGCAGTTCTCGCGCTGGCTCGTCGAAGAACTCGATGCGAGGCTGCCGGAGTACGCCGAGCAACTGAAGCTTCATGTGACCGGATGCCCGAACAGTTGCGGCCAGCATTGGATCGCGGACATCGGCATCGAAGGGAAGAAGGTCCGCGCCGGCGACCGGCTCGTCGACGCCTACTACTTCTGCGTCGGCGGCGCCGTGGGGGAGCACGCGTCGATCGCGCGGCCGGTCGGTTTTCGCTGCGCCGCGAGCGACGTGCCGGATGCGATCGAGCGTCTGCTGCGCGGCTTCGAGACGCAACGGATCGGACGCGAGAGCCTTCGCGAATTCTTCAAGCGCCACACGAATGACGAGCTGCGCGCGCTGCTCGCGGGCGAGCACGTCGCAGCCGAGGAGCGCGACCCGTCGCCGGGACGCGTGCCGCATGGAGTCGAGGGATAGGAGGAAGAGATGACCCAGACGATTCGGATTTCTTCGCGCGCGTTGAACGATCTCGCGCTCATCGGCAGCGAAGCCTTTCATCCGGTGCGGCGCTTCATGACGTTCGATGAGGCGCGGTCCGTCGTCGATGATTTCGCGCTGCCCACGGGAGAGACGTGGCCGATTCCGATCCTGTTGCAGACGGATGATCTGCCGTCCGACGCGTCGATCGTGCTGGAGCATGAAGGGGAGTTCGTTGGGCGTCTTCGGTTGATCGAAGGGTTTCGCATTCCGCTGCGCGAGTGGGCGAAGAAGGTCTATGGGACGGACGACGCGAATCATCCCGGGGTCGCGGCGTTTTATGGGGCGGGCAGTTACGCGATTGCGGGGCATCCTGTGGAGGCACAGGCGCCCCTCGGGACGGCACTAACGGCTCGAGAAACCCGCGATGAGATCGCGCGCCGCGGCTGGCGCCGCGTGGCCGGCTTCCAGACTCGCAATCCGATCCACCGCGCGCACGAGTACGTACTTCGCGTCGCGCTCGAAGTGAGTGACGGCCTCCTGGTGCATCCTCTGGTTGGGGAGACGAAGCCCGACGACATTCCGGCGGACGTTCGTCTTCGTTGCTATGACGCGCTGCTTCGCAATTACTTCCCGCAGGATCGCGTGCTCTTCACGCCGCTCCCGGCGTGGATGCGTTATGCCGGACCGCGCGAGGCCGTGTTGCACGCGATCGTGCGGCGCAACTACGGCTGCACGCATTTCATCGTCGGCCGCGATCATGCCGGTGTCGGCAACTATTACGGGCCGTTCGATGCGCAGAAGCTCGTTGCCTCGGTCAGTGACCGGATCGGGATCGAGCCACTCTTCTTCGACGAAGTCTTCTATTGCCATCGCTGCAGCGGGATCGCCAGCAACAAGACGTGCGGGCACGCGGCTAACCATCGGCTGCAGCTAAGCGGATCGGAAGTCCGCCGCCGTCTGCGCGAAGGAATCGCGTTGCCCCCGGAATTCACACGGCCCGAGGTTGCCGAGGTCCTGCAGGAGGCGGTTCATGCGTGAAGTGTTTTTCGGAGTGCTGGGTGGGACGCTGATCGGTGCCACCGGCATCGGCAGCGGCTCGCTGCTCACGCCATTGCTGATTCTCGCGGGCTATCAACCATCCGTTGCAGTCACGACCGGTTTGGCGACGCTCATCGTTTCCAAGCTCACCGGCTCGATCGCCCATCGCTCGCTCGGCAACTGGCCGGGGCGTCCCGCCTGGTTCGTCATCGCCGGCGGCGTTCTCGGTGTGTTGTCGGTCTCCCTCGTGACGCGCGCAGGGCTGGCGCCGAGTGATCTCTTCATCCGCCGTGCGGTCGCCGTGAGTCTGCTTGCGACGTCTGTCGCGGTATGGATTCGCGTGCGTGCCGGCAGCGCCGAGGAACAGAGTCACGCCGGTTGGCGCGCGCTGTTCATGTCGGGCGTGATCGTCGGCGCATTCGTGACGCTGACGTCCGCCGGCTCGGGGAGCCTGCTCGTGCCGCTGCTGCTGACGATCACGGCGTGGGGCGTTCCACAGCTCGCGGCGACGAGCAACCTCTTTGGCTGGGTCATCGCGCTCATCAGCTTTGCGCTGCACGTGAGCCAGCGGACCTTCGATCCCCATCTCTTCCTGCTCGTGCTCGCGGGCCTCGTGCCGGGAGTGATCGGCGGCGTGTTTCTTTCGCCGTGGATCGACCGGCGATCGTTCGCGCCCGCGTTGTCCCTCTTCACTCTCTATCTCGCCGTGCAACTGATTTGACGGAGGTTTGAAATGTCCGACATCGAAGCCCATGAATTGATCTCTGCAGCGCTCGCCGAATTCGGCGGCGACATCGCCATCGCGTCGAGCTTCGGCGCGGAGGACGTCGTGCTGATCGACATTGCATCGAAGCTCGGCGCGCCATTTCGCGTCTTCACGCTCGATACCGATTTTCTCTTTCCGGAGACGTACGAGCTCATCGAGCGCATCGAAGAGCAGTACGCGTTCACGATCGAGCGGGCGAGACCGTCACTCGCGCCCGAAGAGCAGGCGCAGATCTACGGCGACGCGTTGTGGTCACGAGATCCCGATCGCTGCTGCGCGATTCGCAAAGTCGAGCCGCTGAAGGCGAAGCTCGCTACGCTGCGCGCCTGGATCACCGGCGTGCGCCGCGATCAGGCGCCAACGCGTGCCAACACGCAGAAGCGCGAGTGGGATGAGAAGTTCGGTCTCGTCAAATTCAATCCGCTCGCCGATTGGACCTCGGTGCGCGTCTGGAGCTACATCCGCGAGCACGACGTTCCGTACAACCCCCTGCACGACCGCGACTATCCGAGCATCGGCTGCACGTATTGCACGCGCGCGGTGAAGCCTGGGGAGGATCCGCGCGCCGGCCGCTGGTCCGGCTTTGCGAAGACAGAGTGCGGTCTGCACAAGGGGTGAGCAGATGGAGTTCAAACAGCTCGAGATGTTCGTGGCGGTGGCCGAGGAGAGGAACGTGCAGCGGGCGGGAGATCGGGTGTTCCGAACGCAGCAGGCCGTGAGCATGGCGATCGCGCGGCTCGAAACCGAGATCGGATCGAAGCTCTTCGACCGGCGAATGCGATTCAGCCTGACGGAGAAGGGAGAGACGTTGTACGGCTACGCGCGGCAGCTACTGCAATTGCGTGACGCCGCGGCGGATGCAGTGGCGCGTTAGCGAACGGGTGCGGATGAGGCGTCCGCAATTGAGAATGAAAAACGATCCGCCTGCTTGTGGCTCCGTCCTCTTCGAGCGAAGTCGAGGGACCCGGGTGTGGGGGCGGTACGAAGATCATGTCGCGCGCCTCCCAAACACACCCGGGTCCCTCGACTTCGCTCGGGATGACGAGACGCCTTCACTCGCACAGCGTCTTGCCCACGTCATCGCGAATGATTCTCAGATGCCAAAATCCACTTCCGCCCTCGAATGTGGCGGTTGCGTCGCCTGATGCGAGCACGCGGCTTTCGTCATCGGTGGCGAACTGCTCCCACGTGATTGCGATCGTGACGCTGTGCTCCGTCGTCGAGTAATTTCCGAGCTTGCCGACACGCCGAAGCGTCGTGGCGGTTGGATTGCGAAACGCGGGGCAGCGGGTGATCGCGTCGATGATGCTGTCGTTGGTGAGGCCGGAGGGCAGTTTGTGCGCCTCCCTCACCTGCATTGCCACAGCGTTGCGCTGCTCGGCCGCGTCCCTCGCGCGCGCCGCCACCTGCAGCTGGACCTGTTGATGGTTGAGCGCATCGAGATCGATGGCCGGCTCGTCGCGGGTCCTGCGGCGATGGGCCATCCAGATCATGCCGAAGATGAAAACCGCGGCAAGGATGATGAAGACTGGCGCGTTCGATCGTTCCGCGGGCAGCGGTGACTCCCGCGTGAACCGGGGAACGCGAGGCTGAAGCTTCGCAAAGAGGATTCCGCAGCTCGCGCACTCCGCGGCGTCGTCCGGCTGAGTGAAACTGCACTTGGGACAATCCATGCCGAGGAGATTATCAGGCTAGAATCCGCAGCAAATGCCGGTGATTTCCTGTCCTGATTGCAATCGCGACGTCTCGACGATGGCGGTGTCCTGTCCGCACTGCGGGCGTCCGATGGGCAACGCGGCCGCGTTGCAACCGCCGCCGCCATCGACGAAGCCGGAGGAGACGCTCTGGCATGGCACTCCCTCGGGCCGGATTCTCCTCGGCCGCGCCGCCGCGCTCCTCGCGACGCCGGTCGTGATCTCGCTGCTCTCGTACTTCCTCGCGTCGATGGCTCCCGATCTCGCGCGCCATGAACAGATCGTGCGCATCGGGTGGTGGATCGTCGGAACGCTCGTCCTCGTGCAGGCGATCGGTGTCGTCGTGAAGCTGCTGCAGATCCGCAGTACGACCTACACGATCACGACGCAGCGCATCATCGTCGAGCAGGGTCTGCTGTCGAAGAGCGTTCGCGAAATCGATCTGCGCACGATCGATGACACGCAGTTTTTTCAGTCCCTGATTCAGCGCGCGCTCGGCATCGGCAATGTGACGCTGGTGACGACCGACAAGACGATGCCGACGTTCGTTCTGCACAACATTCCCGATCCGCGCAGCATGCGCGAGCAGATCCGTTCGCATGCGTACAGCATGAGCCAGCGGCAGCTCTACACGCGTCAGGCCTGACACGCATGGATCGATTCGACGTCGGCATCATCGGAGCAGGTGCGAGCGGTGCGCTCGTGGCCACTCATCTGCAGCGCGATGCGCCGGCGCTGCGCGTGGCGATGATCGAAGCCGGGGCTCGTGCCGCTCGCGGGCTCGCGTATGGCACCCCATACGGCGCGCATCTCCTCAATGTGCCAGCGTCGAAGATGAGCGCGTTTGCGGATGATCCTGCGCATTTCACGCGGTGGGCGGCCGAACGTGCACCGCTGCTCACCGGAAAGTCATTCGCTCCACGCAGTCTCTACGGCGAATATCTCGCCGATGTTCTGGCGCACACGTCGTCGACACTCGTGCGTGTGTCGGGAACCGCGGTCGGTCTGACGCGGCACGATGGGTGGGAAGTGCATCTGCACGACGGGCGTTCCATCGAGGCTCGCTCCATCGTGCTGGCCCTCGGCAATCTCCCGCCCGCGAATCCTTTGCGTGCGATCGGCAATGACGCTTATCTCGCCGATCCGTGGGCGCCGGGCGCGGCACAGGGACTCGATCATGATGCAACGATCGTCATCATCGGCACCGGTTTGACGATGATCGATCTCGTGCTGGCGCTGCGTGCGGAAGGGCATCGAGGAATCGTGCATGCGATCTCGCGTCGCGGATTGACGCCGCAGGCGCATGCTGCGCATCTGCCGCGTTCGATCGAGTTGCCGGACGACGATCGGTCGCCGCGTGCGATGCTGCGCTGGATCCGGCAGCAGGCCGCGGAGCACGATTGGCGCTCGATCGTGGACGCGTTGCGTCCATACACCGCGCGGCTTTGGCAAGGATGGTCGACGTTGGAGCGCGCCATGTTCCTGCGGCATCTCCGCGTGTTCTGGGATGTGCACCGGCATCGGATTGCGCCGGAAGTGGCGGAAGAGTTCGGAGCGCTCGTTGCAGCAGGACACCTTCACCTGCACGCCGGGCGAGTGCAGTCAATCGTTAGGAGCGGCAGCGCTGTGGCGGTCGAATGGATCGACAGGCGAACCGGAAGCCGTCACGTACTTCCGGCGGCGCGCGTGATCAACTGCACCGGCCCGGCGTCCGACTACGCGGCGATCGACCTCCCGCTCGTCGTACAGATGCGGAGGTCCGGCTGGCTCGTGCCCGATCCACTGCGGCTCGGAATCGAGACGGATCTCGATGGGCGCGTGCTCGGGAGGGATGGCGAACCCGTGGCCGGCCTCTTCACGATCGGACCGCTGCGCCGTCCTGCGCTCTGGGAGTCGACGGCGATTCCGGAGATTCGCGAGCAAGCCTCGCAGCTCGGAAGAATCCTCGCAGCGCTTCCCAGTTCACGAAGACGAGCAGCTGCGGAAGATTGATGAAGAAGATGTTGAGCGACAGCAGGATTCCGATGTGGCCTGCCACCGCGAGCGGCACGAGGATCCAGCGGCTGCGCCGCGAAAAGACAGCGACGACGAAGAAGAGATCGAGCAGCAGAGCCGTCACGCCGATGACCCAGCAGAGCGCCATATGGCTCGCGAGCCATGGCCCGACGCTCTTGAAAACGCGCAGTTGCGTTTCTTCGGCGAATGCCACCAGCCAGCGCCGTTGATTCTCACCCGAGGCCCACGCCGGCCCAACACGCCGTAGCTTGCTGATGCCCGCCAGAAGATAGATGGAAGCGAGGTGGAATTGTGCGAGGCGCAGCGACCAGCCTGGCGCTTCTTCATTCGTGGACTTGCGGCCTGCTGCTGCAAGCGTCAACAGCGCGAGAATGTCGATCGTCAACCCCCGCTCGTAGGGATTCGTGGACCAGAAGAGCGTTTCGAGCGGCGCGAGGTGATACAGCAGCAGCCCGCTCGCGAAACATGTCCACGCCGGGCGCAAGCCGGAGGCAGCGCAAAGCAGCAGCGCAATCGTCAGCCATTGCGTGGCGTATTCGATTTGCGGATGACCGGGAACGATCAGAAACCGCAACCTGGCCCCCAGCCCGGTCGCAGCCCAGAAGGCGGGCGGCAGTCCGCTCATCGCAGGAAGATCGTGAGAGAGGAGAACCCAGATCGCGTGGAGTGCGAAGATCGCCCGTGCGGCTGCGATGTTGGTCCACGATTCCGGGGCGAACCACAGCCGATCCCAGAGCCGTCTCATGATCGCGAATCCGGCCGGCGGTATTCGTAGAGAAGTTGCCGTGAAAAGGCCTGCGGATTTCGCAGGCGTTGTTCCAGGTCCCACGCTTCGCGATAGATACGGAGCGCCACGAACGGCCTCGGCGGAATGCCGTCATCCCAGAAGGGCGTGGTGAGAATGAAGTACGGCGAGGCCAGGGGTGACGGCGAGCGAACGGCGGCGTGTGCGATCGCGTCCTGCCTCGCTCGTTCGATTCGCTCCAGCAGGAATGCGCATGCATCGGACTTGTCGCGCGCGCTCAACGAACGGAATGGACCGTCGAGCCATGCCGCAAGCTCGAGCATGCTGAGCGATCCCCACGCGCGCGCATCGATCTCCCGTTCGATTCCGTCGCGATCCACCGCTGTGATGTGAACGTTTGTGGCGTCGCGCTTGTGATAGGCCGCAATCAGAGGCCAGTCGGCAAAGGGCCAGAGATCGATGGGAACCGCGCCAACGATGAAGACGACGATCAGCGTATACGCGATCAGCGCACTCGCATGGCTCTTGCGGCGAGTTGCCGCAGCGAGCGCGCAGAGCGCGGCGAAGGTGCCGAAGACAACGGCGGAGAGGATGTTGATCATCCGCGCTCCTCGCTGGGTTTCAGACGCACGATCCCATCCAGACAATGAAGCAGCAGTTCCCCGTCGCGGCGCTCGACGCTTCCCGGAGTGCAGCCGTCGCGCGGCTCCCAACCAAGCACTGCACCATAGGCCGCGCCGATCTCTTCGCGGTAGTAGGGAAACACGCCGTTTAAGAAATGCCAGACGCGCTCGGCCGGCCACGAGTCGAAATCGACGTTACGGCCGGATCGTGCTGTGACTGGTGCGCGCGTGGCGAGCGTTTCGTCCTGAGGCATCGGGTGCTCTTCGCCTCGTTCGAGCTGCCGGAGTACCTCGACCAGGAGCGATGCGCCGCGCATGGCGTTCGTCTCGTTCAGTTCGCCGGCAGTGGTGCCTCTGGTCAGCGGCCAGCGGTCCGTCCCCAGAATGTCGCCGCCATCCAGACGCTCGGTGAGCCGATGAACAGTGACGCCGGTCTCGCGATCATCGCAGCGGAAAACCTGGAACAGCGGAACCGCGCCGCGATGCCTCGGCAACAACGAAGAGTGCAGATTGACGCCGCCATGCGGAGCGACTGCGATCAGCTCTTGCGGCAGCCGCCACCGAAAACTGCTGACACAGATGATGTCGGGACGCGCTGCACGGAGCTCGTCCGGCAGTCTCGTGTCATGCGAAGTCCGCATCCACGTGCAGGGAATGTGAGATCGCCGCAGAAAGAGCTCCAACGGATTGCGGCTGAGCATTCTGCGCAGGAAGAATGGCGGATTACCGGCACGGATGAAGAGAACGACGTCGTGAGACTCCGCAACGGCGCGCAGAGGTTGCAGCGTGATGGACCCCATGGTGCCGAAGAAGGCGACTCTCAGGCGACGCTCCGTGGAGTGAAACGCTTCAACCAGCGCCACGCCGTGTAGTAGCGCCATGCGCGCAGCCGGTCGTCGTTCTCGCGATTCATGTGCTGCCGGAAGAACGCGCGCATCGCCGCGGTGTCGAGGCCCGCCTGCTCCATCGTCGCGGCATCGTCGAGCAGTCCGCCGATCGCCGCGGGATGCTGCCGTAGATCGAACCAGACGGCGTTCGAGACGAAAGCCTTCTTGTCGCGCCGCTCGATGATGTCGCGCGGAAGCAGCGGGCGGGCGAAGTCTCGCAGGATTCGTTTGCGATCACCGCGATGGATTTTCCATTCGTCCGGCAGCTGGAACGCGAGCTCGACCAGACGATGATCGAGAAACGGTACCCGTGCCTCGAGCGAGTGCGCCATGGAGTTTCGATCCTGATACTGCAGGACCGCGGGCAGATTGGTCTCGCGTGTTTGAGCGTAAAGCAACCGATTGAGAGCGGAGGAGCTCTCGCCTCCGTCGACGAGATCGTCGGGACGGCGCGGCGGCCGTATCAGGTCGCGCAAGTGAGAGGCGACGCTGCGCGCGAACGAGCGCTCGTATTTCGTCGCGAGCGCCCGGATCTCCGCCGCCGCGCTGAGCAACCGCCCGTTGTGAAGGTGATCGCGAACGAGCACTCGCTCGTAGAACGGATATCCGCCGAAGATCTCGTCGGAGCCTTGTCCATCGAGCACGACGGTGACGCCTCCTTCACGGGCGAGCTGAAACGCGCGGTACTGCGCGATGAGCTCGAGCCCGAGGAGGGGCTCGCCCTGGGCGGCGACGACGCGATCGGCGAGGACGGGCATCTCGTCCGGCTCGAGTTGCGCGATCGTGGGATCGAGCCCGCCCTGGCGAATCATCGATTGAATCCAGGGGCTCTCATCCATCGATGGATCGCGGTATGTGATCGAAAACGTCTTCGGCGGTGCCTCGCCACGCCGGCGGCGCTCCTGCGCGATGAGCTCGACGATCGTCGAGGAGTCGAGACCGCCTGACAGCAACGCGCCAACCGGCACGTCGGCGAGCAGGTGCGACCGAACCGCATCGTGCATCAGCTCCGCGAAACGGTGCGGTCCTTCGCCGTTACGCAGCACCATTCCGTCGGCAGTGAATGGCCGCAGATCCCAGAACGGATGGAAGGTGAGACTTCGGATCGCGCTTCCGATCGGAAGCTCGGTCCATGTGGCGGGAGGGACTTGAGCGACATCGTGGAAGAACGTTGCGAGCGGAGAGGCCTGTGGAAAGCCGCGCATGAAGAGGGCGAATCGCTCGGCATCGATCCGTGCACCGTCCCTCTGGACGGCGGCGAGTGCCGGCGGCTCCGACGCGATCAGAAGACGATCGTGCTCGAGCGCATAGGAGAGTGGTTTGATTCCCAGGCGATCGCGGGAGACGACGATCACGCCGCGCTCGAGATCGACGATCACGATGGCCCACATGCCATGCAGGCGTGCAAAGCACTCCGTTCCCCAGCGCTGATACGCGGCGAGCGCGACCTCGGTATCACTTTGTGTCTCGAACTCTTCGGCGAGCTCTGCGCGAAGCTCGCGTTGGTTGTAGATCTCGCCGTTCAGCAGGATCCACTGCTGACGCCCCCGTCTGCGCAGGGGTTGATCGGCCAGCGGGCTCACGTCCTGGACGCGAAGTCTCCGAAACGCAAACATAGCCGCCTGGTCAGCGGTGCCTTCCAGCGGAAGCGTCGAAGGTGCTTCAAAGTGAAGCGAACGATCGACGAGCAGGCAGCCCTCGCCGTCCGGACCTCGATGGCGCAGAAGGTCGTGCATCGTTCGCAGATCGGCGAGATCGCGCTGGGGCGGAGAACCGAATGACACGACGCCGCTGATTCCGCACATCAGTTGCCGATCCTCAGCCAGCGCTTGACGCGACCCGGCAGTGAATGCTTCATCAGGTATCCGCTCAGGAGACCTTTGCCGGAGGACTCACCCGACGCGACGAGTTGGTCGAGCGCATCCGTTCTGCGCATGTCGATGACGAGATGGACGCGGTCCGTAGCTCCGCCGTTGATCACCTCGTGGGGAAAGCGAACATCGACGAACCAGGCTTCGCCTTCGTGCATTTCGATGCGCGTTCCGCGAACGCGAAAGTCGACGCCGGCGTTCGTCGTTACGGGGACATGGATGCGCACCAGACGCGGGTCGATCGACTCGATCGGATCGGAGTGGCGATGAATGTGGCCGCCGCTCTTGAGACGTAGAAATCGAACGCGGTTCAGTTCGGCAGGGAAACGCGCGAGCACTTCGGGAAGATACGCGCAGAGCAGCGCGGCGGGAGTCTGTGCGAACGAGCCTCCTCGGCTGGTTTGATTCGAGGGGTTTCCGCCGGGAGCGAGGAGCGCGATCATCTCCCACTTGCCATCGTGGTAGGGGCCGGAGTGGACGCTCCACCACCGTGGGTCCATGCGCGCCAGATCTTCCGCGAGACGGGCCGCATCGAAGCAGAGCGGCAGGCGCAACGCGATGTCCCATCGATGGAGAAGGTCGTGGACCGAAGGCATGCTTTCAGCGGAAAATGATTCCTTCGGGATTATAGGGATGATGACGGCCACGGCGATATTGGAGTTCCTGCGCGGCGCGCGCGCATGGCTTCGCACGATGCCCGTCGTCTACGCACTCGTGTCGTCGTTCGTATTCGCGGTGCTGGTCTTCAGCGCGCTCGGCTTTGCGTTCTACGTCATCGAGAAGAGCACGTCGCGCGATACGACGCGATATCGAACGCGCCACTTTCTCAACGACATCGTCTACACGCTGCTCTATCAGGGCGGAATCTATAACGTTCTCATTTACGCGCCGCTTTACGCGCTGATCGCACCGCGCTTCGGTTTCATGAAGGTGGGGCTCGTGACGAACATGTCGCCGGCGGCGTCGATCGCGATCTACTGGTTCATCGCCGATTTCGTCGCGTATTGGGTGCATCGGATTCAGCATCGCGTGCCGCTGCTGTGGGCGTTTCACAGCGTTCATCACACGCAGACGCAGATGACGTTTCTGACGTCGAATCGCAACCACGTTGTGGAACAGATCTACGTCAATCTTTTCCTCATGGGGCCAGGCCTCCTCCTTGGGATGCCGGCGCACTTATGGATGCCGCTCTTCTTCGCGCAGACGTTTTTCGAACATGCCCAGCACGCACAGCTCCGCTGGAGCTATGGCTCTCTGCACAAGGTGCTCGTCAGTCCGGCATTTCATGCAATGCATCATTCGACCGAGGAGCGCGAGTACAACGGAAACTACGCGAAAATCTTTGCGGGCTGGGACGTCCTCTTCGGCACGTTCGTCGACTCCTCGCGGGAACCAGCACGCTACGGAGTGGACGGAATGGATGTTCCGGAATCCCTTTCCGCGCAGTTCATTCATCCGTTTCGAGTGCTGGGACGCTTGACACACAGGCGTGTGATCCCTACGATCTCTGAGACTCCAGACCCACGAGCGAACGCTTCATGAACGTTTTTCAGCGGAATCCGAAAATCGAGGCTGCGCCTTTCGAAGGCGAGGCGATTCTCTATAACCCGGAGTCGAAGCAATTCGTGAAGCTCAACAGAACTACCGCGTTGATCTGGGATCACATCGCGAAGGGCGCCACTCTGGATGACATCGCGACGGTGATTTGCAACACGTTTGATGGAGTACTCCTGGAACAGGCGAAACACGATTCGGGGGCTGCGCTCGACGAGATGGTCAGGCTCGGCCTCGTAAGTTCGAATGTCACGGTGAACGCATAAGGAGAGCTGAATGAAGACGGAAGACATCCTCGAGACCGCGACCTCACAGAAGCCGCTGTACGAAAAGCCCGAAGTGAAGATCGTCAGTGAGTCTGAGCTTCTCGTAGCCTTTCAGGTGACGCAGGCCGCGATCACCTGGTGGGTGATGTAGAGACTCGACAACCTCTGCTCAATGGCGCTCTGGCGCAACTGCAGCCTGGATTCTGAAGATGACGGGCGGCGGTTGCGCCAGTTGTCTTTTGTTGCGTCCTATCGGCTTGGGGACGGCGTGCTGCGTCTTCTCACCGACGATCGCGCGCTTGCAGAGCGGTTTGAGCAGGTCTTCGGTGAGTGCGCTGTTGCTGCCGGGATTGCGCCGGCGCTCACCTGCTTCGTGACCGCCGCTCCCGACCACGAGGTCGTTCGCGTGGAGTTCGACCGGCCTCTTGCGGACGTCGCCCCCTATCTCGCCTTCATTTTTCCTGAGCGGCACTATTCTGCGGAAGCGCGGCAGGGCTGGCATGTGCTGCTCACAGGCAGTGAAGAAATCGGCGCTGTCGCGTCGCATGGATCGTTGCTTCTCTCGAGGTTTCCTGGCTGGCAATCGTTTGCGGCGAATGCAGCAGTGGCTCTTCTGATGCGACTCCAGCCGCACGTGCTGTTCTTCCACGCTGCCGTCTCCGACGTGAGCGGCCGAGGAGTCTTCATCAGCGGCGCAAAAAGCAGCGGCAAGACCACGACATCGCTCGCCTTGGCTGCACGGGGGCACCCATTGTTGAGCGACGAGGTCGGCGCGATTCGACGCGAGTCGTGGGAAGCCGTTCCCTTTCGGCGCGCGGTCTCGATCCGCGATGGAGTTCGCGCTGAACGTGTGGAGCTCGCTCTCCGGTCAGCGGGCGATGTGGCGACCGAGTTCTTTCCTGACGGTCAGCGGCGTATCCGGATCGCAGCCTCCGCGTTGTTCGCGGATGAGCCGGGTGCGGTCCCGCTCCATAGTGCGTTTTTCCTTCGCGGGTTTGCGTCACGACCGAGGATCGAACCCTTGCGGCGCGTGACCGCCAATGTCCAGCTCTTGCAGCCGCTCGGCTGTACTTTGTGGAACAATAACGCCCCATCGACCACCATGGATCTCCTTCGTTTCTTCGAGAAAACGCGTTGTTATCATCTCGACGCGGGGCCCCCCGATGAGACGGCGTTGGCGATCGAAAAACTCCTGGAGGCCTCTTGTCCCTGACCGTACGTGAACGAGCCGAAACCCTCGCAACGCTGCGCCACATCGAGATCTCACTCATGGAAACCCTGGCGAGTTGGGTTCCGACGACGCCGATGATGGAGATCAAAGTTCTCTTCGGCCGGCACATCTGGGAGACCGCGCAGCACGCCGACATCCTGGGGAAACGGACGTATGAGCTTCGCGCGCCGATGCACCTGACGCTTGCGCCGGCACCGGCGTATGCGTCGTATCTCGGCGACGTCGCTTCGATTGCCGGCGAGGTGCAGCGTGTCAGCGCGTTTTACGATGTCGTTCTTCCGGGCGTCAGTGCGCGATGCCGTGCCTATCTGGAGAAAACCGATCGTCTTCTCGACGAGCCGAGCGTTCGCATTCTCGAACGGATCATTCGCGACATCGACTCGATGATCGAGGAATCGCGGGTGCTGCGCTCCGAGCATCCGCGCACGGGTCTCGTCGACGGCGGCTGGCGGGAGTCTCTCGCGCAACGCGATCGCGACATCACCGAGTATGTCGAAGGTTGGAAGCGCAACGGAGCGGAGACGGCTCATGCCTGAGTTCGAGACGTTCGAGTTTCGCGGTGTGACGCTGCGCAAGGACCCGGCTCGCGAGGAGTGCTTCCACTGCGTCGATCTCGATGTCGAGATGCATGAGTACCCCGATCTCTCGGAGGTCTCGCGCCGCGAACGGATTCACCGCCATATGAACAATGAGATCGGCGGACTCGATATCGCTGCGCAGTGTCTCGCCGACTTTCCCGACGCTCCGTGGGAACTGCGCATGCAGCTCGCACGGCAGTGCTACGACGAAACGCGCCACATCCGTCTCCTGTATCGCCGTCTGCGCGAGCTCGGTGGCGAGAAGGGCGAGTTTCCCGTCTCGAACTTCGAGTGGCGTGTCACCTGTATGCAGGACACGCTGCCCGCGCGGCTCGCGCTTCAAAACCGCACGTTCGAAGCCGGACAGATGGACATCCTCGGCAAGATCATCGAGGCCTGGCGGGCAGTGGGTGATGAGCGCACTGCCGCGATGCTCGACGGAATCCTGGCCGACGAGATCCAGCACGTTCGCTTTGCCAATCAGTGGATCAAGCGCTATGCCGACGAAGATCCTCGCACGCTGATGAAGATCGCGATCGCGGTTCGCTATCTGCAGACGGTTTCCGCGGCGCTCGCACCGCAAGCGGGAGACGTCAATGCAGTCGGTACCGTGCTGCAAGGTCCCGAGCATCGCGTCTCGCCGGTCGTGAATGTCGACGACCGCCGAGCCGCTGGATTTACCGAACAGGAAATCGATGCTGTCTTGCGGCGGACAGGTCTGCGCGGCCTCGTTCCGCGCGAAGCGGAGACACAGTCGTGACACAACTGGACCCACAGCTGTTCTGCGAAGAGCCGGCAAGAGACGAGCGTTTCGTCGTCGTCACTCGCTGGCAGGAATGCAACAACCTTCCGGATGGTCATCCCGAGAAGGAGTGCGAGTTCTTTCATCGCCAGTTGAACGAGGAGATCAACGGCCTCGAGAACTCGGCCCGTTGTCTCACTGATTTTCCCGAGGCGGATTGGGAACTGAGGATGTGCATCGCGCGCCAGTGCGCCGACGAAGCGCGGCATGTCGGAATGTTCCAGGACATGCTCGAGGCGCGTGGCGGACATATCGGTCAATACCCAGTCATGAATTTCCAGTACACCATCATCAACAAGATCGATACGCTGATCGGCCGTCTCGCGGTGCAGAACCGCAGCTTCGAGGCGGAAGGGATCGATGCGATTCAGTTTGGAATCGAAGAAGCTCAGGCGAAGGGGCAGGATGACATCGCCGAGTTCTTCGATGCTCAGCTGGCGGACGAGATCACCCACGTACGCTATTCGAACGAATGGATTCGCACGCTCGTGAAGCGCGATCCGCGCGGATTCCTGCAGATGGCCCGCGCGTTGACCTCGTCGGCAATCGCATTCCGGCAGGTGATGGGGAGCGGGGGAATGGCTGTGCGGTACGGCGTCGATCCCGCGATTCGCATCGAGGCAGGATTCGACCCGGAAGAAGCGCGGGCCGCGGCGGAACACGCGAAGGCAAGCCGCAATCTGCAGGGGTGACTCCATGGCCTCCGAGCAGGTCGTGAATGCGATGACGACTCTCGCGGAGGACCGCAGCGATGCTCACACCCGCGGGTGGATCGCAACGAGCGCCTTCGACTGTCTGCTGCTGATCTCGGCGCCGCTGATCGGTCTTGGCGGATCGTGGATCGCCGTTTACGCGCCGCACGGGACCGGCATCGCGACTCTGCTCGCGGCTCTGGTCGGCTACCCGCACTATCTTTCGACATTCGTCTTCTTTGGCGGCGACGATCAACGTGCGTACTACCTCTCACGTCCGGCCGCATTCCTCGGCGGACCGCTCGTGATTCTGATCAGCGTGGCCCTGCTCCGCGTCAATGGTGTCGAGTTCATCGTCTTCGCGGCGATCTTTCTCTGGAACATCTGGCATGTCTCGCTGCAGAGCAACGGAGTGGTCTCGTTGTACCGGCAGCTTGCCGGCGGCGGAGGGGAGGCGCGCTCGATCACGCAGTGGGCGATTTTGTCGGCGAATGCCGCCATGGCTCTCTGGTTTGCCGACACACTCGATCCCGTTGCGCGCATGACGCGAATCCTTTCGCCGCACGCGTTGCGCTTTGCAGCCGTCGCATGTTCGATTGCGGCGGCGGCGTTGCTCCTCATGCTCGTCGTGCAACTAAGCCGGCGTGCAGCTCCCGTGACCTCCGGTGAATTGCTCGCGCTGGCTTCGGCGCTTCTGCTCTTTCATCCGTATTTGTGGGTTCGCAACCTCGAAGTGGCGACCTTCGGCATGTTGATCGGCCACTTCGTTCAATACCTGTCGCTGGTCTGGCTCATTCAAGCGCGCAAATTCGGACGGCAGACGGGAGGCTCGTTGGCGCAGAGAGCTCTCTCGGCGGTCAGTGCGCGTCCGCTGATGATCGTGTTGACGCTGCTGTTGAGCGGACTCGTGCTCCTCCTCTGGGGACGTACGCTCGCGAGAATCGGATTTCAGACGGCGAATCTGGTCATTCTCAATTCACTCGTGCTGATGCACTTCTATCTCGATGGCTTGATCTGGGCATTCAAGCGGCCGCGAGTGAGAGAGCTGCTGGGCCCCTACGTGACGATTGCCTCCCATCGGATCGCGGCGTGAAGCGGCGAACTCTCACGCGCCGCGCCGAGCAGGCGGCTCCGATCATCGCGCTGGCAGAGTGGGCGCGTGCGAACAAAGGCTCCGTCGAATCGACGATCGCAGGCCAGAGCATGCTGCCGACACTCAGCGAAGGAACGCGCATTCTCATCGATCTCAACGACCGCGAGTTCCGGCCAGGCTCAGTCATGGCAGTGCTGTCGGGTGACGCAGTCATCGCGCACCGGTTGAAAGCGCGCGGCCGGACATCGCGGGCTCACGAATACTGGATCTTCGCCGGCGATGCGAATGCCGTGGCCGATCCGCCGATCCATGTCTCGGTAGTGCTCGGCCGCGTGTCGTTTCTGGACGGGAAGGAACTGCCGGACGCGCCTTCGTCCACTGTGCTGCAGCGAGTGATGGATGTCGTGATTCGCGCCACGCTCGAGGTCGACGTGCGGCTGGCGCGACTCTTCACGCGGATTGTTTCGCGCCTCTTCAATCGGTGAGTTCGAGCGTGCGCGCTTACTGCAGCGTGACGCCGTGAGCCTCGGCCCACGTTGCGGCTGCGAGAATGCGCCACAGCGGAAACGTATCCGCGGCGTGGCCGTTCATGAACGACTGCGCGACTCGTTCGATCGCTTGCGTATGAAAAAGAGGTGAGGTGGCGATCGACTCTCTGGTGTGCAACGTGCGCAGATCATTCTCCAGATGCCGGCGCATCCAGATCGCCTGTGGAATCGCGAATCCCATCTTGTCCGTTCGCTCCACCACTTCGAGTGGCAGCGATTCTCGCGCGAGCTCGCGAAGAATCCGCTTCCGCCAGCCGTTTCCGATCTTCATTTCGTCGGAGAGACTGAAGGCGAATTCCGCCACGATGTGATCGACGAAAGGGACGCGCGACTCGATCGAGTGAGCCATCGAGTTGCGGTCTCCCACTCCGAGCACGTCATACAGGTTCAGCGACATCGTATCGGCGTAGAGCATTCGCTCGAGCGCGGTGCCGCCACGCGCCCGCTCCAGTGCACCGCGCTCGCTCGTCACCAGTCTCTCGATTTCCCTGGTTGGCAGCGCGAGCCAGGGAAAGCGTGGAACGTAGTGCCGAACGCGCATGGCTCGCGCAACTCGTGACGCAATCGCTCGCGGAATGTGCCGCAGTTCACGCCGGTCGCGCCGGACGAATGCCGCCGCCGCAGCGGCGCCGCGCATGCGCACGAACTGTGCGGCGAGATATTCGTACGCCTGGCGCGGATAACCGCCGAATTCTTCGTCGGCTCCCTGCCCGTCGAGAATGACGCGAGCTCCGTTGCGCGCGGCGAGCTCGTAGGTCAGAAACTGCGCGATGAGCGCCATTCCGCCCAGCGGTTCTTCATGGACCGCCGCGACGCGAGCGAACGCGTCATGCACGGTGGCGCCCGTCAGTGTCACGGCATGTCCCTCGAGCTGAAGGCGTGACGTGGTGGCCGCGATGAATCGGGACTCGTCGTAACGCGCGAACTCGGGCTCGAGAATCATCGAGAAGCTCGGCAGCCCGGCGCCGAGGTTGTGCGCCGTCGCCGTGATGAGCGAGGAATCGATGCCGCCCGAAAGAAACGTGGCGACCGGTACTTCCGCCCGCATGTGCAGCGCGACGGTGTCATTCATCACCGCGCGCAACCGTTCCAGCGCTTCCTGCAGGTTGTCGCATTTGTTCGATGAAGGCCGCAGCGCCCAGTAGGAAATCGGGTCGAGTCGTGCCGGCTCGTCGAAAGGAATGACGGCGTAGGTGCCCGGAGGAAACGCGTCGATGCCTTCGAAGAATGTGCAATCGCGGCCAGGCAGCCGGGAACCAGCGAGAAAGTGCAGAAGCGATTCGCGATTCGCACGCGGTGTCGTAATCGCGAGAAGCTGTTTCACTTCCGAAGCCAGGTGGAGTCCGCGGTTGTCGCGGTGAACATAGAGAGGCTTGATGCCGAACCGGTCTCTCGAGACGACGACTCTGCGGTTCACTGAATCCGCGATGACGATGGCCCACATGCCGCGAAATCGTTGGAAGCAGTCCGTGCCCCAGCGCTCGTAAGCAGCAACGATGACTTCCGTGTCGCTGCGTGTGTGAAACGAGCTTCCGTTCGCCTCGAGCTCGTCGCGCAGTGCGCGGAAGTTGTAGATCTCTCCGTTGAACAGAACGAGGATCGTTCCGTCTCGCGAAGCAAAGGGTTGATTCGCCTCTTCATCGAGATCCTGAATCTTGAGCCACCGGAACGCGAGACCTCCGATCGCTCCCCCGTCATCGGAGGCGAATCGTCCGTCTGCGCCGATGTACCGCACTCCTTCGCCGTCGGGGCCGCGATGCGGGATCCGTGCGTGCATCGCGAGCAGACGCTCACGGATGCCTTCGGATGACGGCGTTTCGAGGATGAAACTGATTCCGCACATGGGTGGTGTGGGCGCGACGGGTGGCGATTATATGATCGCGTCGTGAGGCGTCCCGACCTGCTGCCGGATCCGTGGCGATTCGAGCGCGCATTGTTCGTCGACCTGATCGCGGGACACGAGCTGACCAGCGCATCGTTCGAAACGATCAGCGCCGTTCATTGGTTCGAGGTCATTCCCGAGAGTCTCTATCCACTCGCCTATGCGTCGCTTGCTCCATGGACGCGGCAGTTTGGAGTGGCAGCAGAGTTGTCACAGCGTCTCCAGGTGTTTCATCGATCGAATGCTCTGCTCGCGCTGAAGCGCCGTTCCTTGTTGCGACAAGCAATCGCGATCTTCGTGGATGCGGCCATTCCCTATCTCGTCTTGAAAGGGCCGCTCGTCGCGTCGCTGTATGCGGATCCGGCGACGCGAACGATGGCGGACTTTGATTTTCTGGTCCGACAAGAGGATCTCGGCCGCGCCGTCGACGCCTTTCGGCAAAACGGATTCGTGGTGCCTGATCGAATGATTGGCGGCACGACCGAGCCCGGCGATGCGCCGCCGATGACGGCTCCCGATCATCCGGAGACACTCGTCGAGATTCATAGCATTCTCGAGTCGACGGACGATCTCGACTCCGTCTGGCTGCGTGCGCAGAAGTACGAGGCGGACGGCATCGAGTTCACAGCGCCTGGTCCTGCTGATTTCTTTACGCATGTGGCGTTGCATGCTTCGCGGCATCACATGTTCGATGCGCAACTGCGCTCGATCTTCGACGTGCACCGGCTGCTGATCAACTGGCGCGAGCGTCTCGACTGGTCTTCGCTTCAGAACGAGTGGAAAACGCAGGGAGTCGAACGCTGGATGATGGTCACGCTCCTGCTCGCAAACGTGCTGTTCGATGCTCCATTGCCGTTCGCGATCGATGAGGAAGGATTCGAGGAGCCTCTGAAACTCGCGGCGCTGCAAGTGTGGAGACGCATGGCGGATCGCCTTCCGTTCCGCGTCGGGCTGCTGACAGGAACCGCCGTTCAACAGCCGGTCTTCACGACTGTGAAACGCGAACGGCTTCGAGTTCCATCAGGAGTCGCAGGCTTGCGCATCCGTGCATCGAAGATGGCGTTGCGGATCGGTCGAGTCGTGGGTGCGTTGGGACGCGGTGCACTGCGGCCGCAGAACCTGCGCCTTGCTGCGCAACGCTTCCAGGAACGACAGCGGCTGACCGAGCTGCTCGAACGAGAGTCGTGAAGCGCTGAAGTCCCCGTCCGCCGGCTGGGCTCGAGTTCTTGTTGATTTTGTGCTGCTGTGTTATAGTCAGCTATAACAGTAACGCACAAGGAGAATGAATCATGAAACCGCTTCGCCTCTTCCTCAGCCTCGTCCTCATCACCGGTTCCCTCGCTGCCTTCGCGCAATCCGACGCGCAGAAGACCTTCACGCAGCTCAAGACTCTCGCCGGTACCTGGAAAGCCAGCATGACCCTCGATCCGCCGATGCCGGACATGGACATGCCCGTCAGTGAGATCTCGATGCGCGTCACCTCGCGCGGAAACGCGCTCGTTCACGAGATGTATCAGGTGGGAAAGGAAAATGATCCCGCGCACTTCGATCATCCGGTGACGATGTTCTACGTCGACAGCGACAAGCTGCTGCTCACCCACTACTGCGACGCCGGCAACCGTCCGCGCATGACCGCGCGCACGATGGAAGACGCGAAGACGATCGAGTTCGATTTCGTCGACGTGACCGGCAACATGAAGTACGGTCACATGGCGCACGCCGTCTTCACCTTCGTCGACGCAAATCATCACATCGAGGATTGGACGTTTATGATGCCGGGAGACAAGCCGATGCACGCGCATATGACTCTCGAGCGCAAGTGAACCTGGATGGACCGTGAGTGGAACGACACGCAGCCGATTTACCGCCAGTTGCGGGATCGCGTTGTGGCGATGATTCTCGACGGCGTCCTCAAGGAGGGCGATCCGCTGCCGTCGGTGCGTACCGTCGCTGCGGAATACCGGCTGAATCCACTCACGGTCCTCAAGGGTTACCAGGAGCTTGCCGATGAAGGTCTCGTCGAGAGCCGCCGGGGACGTGGAATGTTCGTGAACGATGGAGCGCGTGAGCTGCTGCTGCAGGCGGAACGGCGCAAGTTCCTCGAGGAAGAGTGGCCGCGCATCTCGGAGAACATGAAACGCCTCGGTCTCAACGCTGAAGAGTTGCTCGTGAATGCACACGCGAAGAAGAAAAAGAAATCGGAGGAGCGCTGATGGCGACGGTTGAAGCTCGAGGTCTCCGCAAGACCTTTGGATCGACCGTCGCGCTCGATGGCTTCGATCTTCGTGTCGAAGAGGGGCGCATTCTCGGTTTGATCGGTCCCAATGGTGCCGGCAAGACGACTGCCTTGAACGCCATCCTCGGACTGCTGCCGTGTCAGGGAAGCGTTCGCGTCCTCGATCGCGATCCGTGGCAGGAGCGCGAGCGTCTGATGCTCGACGTCTGTTTCATCGCCGACGTCGCCGTGCTGCCGCGCTGGATTCGTGTGTCGCAGCTGCTCGACTACGTCGCCGGCGTGCATCCGCGGTTCGATCGTGCGAAAGCAGAAGCGTTTCTCGCGAAGACGACGATCAAGCGCACGAGCCGCGTGCGCGAGTTGTCGAAAGGGATGGTGACGCAACTTCATCTTGCGATCGTGATGGCGATCGATGCGCGGCTGCTCATTCTCGATGAGCCGACCCTGGGGCTGGACATCCTCTTTCGCAAGCAGTTCTACGACTCGCTGCTCAACGACTACTTCGACAACAGCCGCACGATCGTCGTCAGCACGCATCAGGTCGAAGAGATCGAGCACGTGCTCACGGACGTGGTGTTCATCGATCGCGGACGCAAGGTGTTCGAGTGCAGCATGGACGAGATCGAATCGCGATATGCCGAGGTGATGGTGAAGCCGGAGAATGCGCAGGCGGCGCGGGAGCTGAAGCCGATGCAGGAGCGCCAGTTGCTCGGGCGCAGCGCGTTTCTCTATGGCGGCGTCGATCGGCAACGCCTCGCGGCGTTGGGCGAGGTGCGCACGCCATCGATCGCCGACCTGTTCGTCGCCGTTCTGGGAGGGATGCGATGAACGCTATCTACTGGCAGTTGCGCCGCGAGTTCTGGGAGAACCGCTCGCTCTATCTTGCGCCGCTCGGCGCGTGTGTCGTGTTCATGCTCGGCTTCGTCGTTCCGCTCTCGCAGCTGCCAGGGAAGATGCGAGCGCTTCATGCGACGCCTCAGCCCTCGATCACGTGGACGTACGACGTGCTCAGTGGCTTGCAGATGCTCGTACTGATGCTGGTCGCCGCCTTTTATTGTCTCGATGCGCTCTATGGCGAACGGCGCGACCGCAGTTCGCTGTTCTGGAAGTCGCTGCCTGTCTCGGATCTGACGACGGTACTCGCCAAGGCCGCCATTCCGATTCTCATCCTGCCCGTGCTGACGTGGCTCATCACGCTCGTGGCGTGGGCCTGCATGCTGGCGATGAGCACGCTCGTCCTTTCACCGCATCCTGCGAACGTCGCGCTGTTGTGGGACACGATCGCGCCGTTTTCGCGCTCGCTGCTCCTGCTCTATCACCTGATGACGGTGCACGCGCTCTACATCGCGCCGATCTACGGCTGGCTCTTCTTCGTCTCCGCGTGGGCGCGTCGTGCGCCATTCCTCTGGGCGATCGTGCCCCTGGTGGTCATCGGATTCATGGAGAGGATCGTCTTCGGCACCTCGGCGTTCGCGCAACTCCTTGGAGAACGCCTCGGCGGGAATGGCATGGACGCTGTCGTCATGCAAGGCAGATTTCCGACGGATCCGCACACACACATCACGCCGTTTCGCTTTCTCATGAGTCCCGGATTGATTGGCGGACTCGTGATCTTCGCGTTGTTCGTCTGGGCTGCCGCGCGATTGCGCCGCGATCGCGCGATGTGATGGCGCGCCACGCTTTCGCCACAATCATTCCTTCGTCCTGATCCAACTCGGCCTCCGCAGCTTCGAGATCCGAACGCTTACTGAATGGTGTTCGGAAGGAGAAACCGTGCGCCGAGTCCTGTTCCTCATGGTTGTTCTCGTTGCCGCGACTGCGGCGAGTTCTCAGAACCTCTACAAACTGGAAGACGTGCAGAGCGGCATGCTGCTCGTCAAGACGACGCCGCCCGGCATCTACGCCGAGGCGGAGCCGGTCAACACCGATGTCCGATTGACCGTCGAGGGGATGATTCTCCGCGGCGAAGTCACGCAACGCTTTCACAACAGCGCACCGATGTGCGTTGAAGCGATCTACGCCTTTCCGTTGCCTGAGAACTCTGCGGTCGATCGTCTGCGAATGACGATCGGCAGCCGCGTCGTTGAAGGTCAGCTCAGGGTCCGTGAAGAAGCGGAGCGTGTGTACGAAGAGGCGAAGAGCGAAGGGAAGCATGCGTCGCTGATGACGCAGGAGCGCCCGAATCTCTTCACCGTGACGATCGCGAACATCGCCTCGAACGAAGAGGTCGTCGTCACGATCGACTATCAACAGACGGTCGAGTATCGAGACGGTGCCTTCCGCGCGCGCTTTCCGCTGACGATCGGCCAGCGCTACGAGCCGCCTTCAGTGGAGGACAGGCGCCCTCGCCTGTCCAACCCTCCGGTCGACCCAAATCGCCGCAACCGCGTCTCCCTCGTCGCGGACATCGACGCCGGTCTCTCGCTCAGCGAGATCACGAGCACCTACCACGCGATCGACAAGCGCGCCCTCTCCGGCTCGCGTTATGAAGTGACGCTCGCGGGCGGATCCGTCGCCGGCGATCACGACTTCGAGCTCACCTGGAAGCCCATCCTCGGCAGCGAGCCGAAGGCCGCGACGTTCGTGCAGTCGAGCGGTAACGATCGCTATGCGCTGATCATGCTGATGCCTCCGGCCGCGGCGAACCAGGTGCGCCTGCCGCGCGAGTCGATCTTCATCATCGACACGTCGGGCTCGATGTCGGGTACTTCGATCAACGAAGCGAAGAGCGCCTTGAAGTTCGCGCTTTCGCGTCTCGCGTCGAGCGATCGCTTCAACGTGATCGAGTTCAACTCTGTGATGCACTCGCTGTTCACCGAGCCGAGGCCGGCGACGCTCGACGCCATCAACCAGGCGACTGGCTGGGTTGACGGTCTCGAGGCGGATGGCGGCACCGAGATGCGGCCCGCGCTCGAGGCGGCGCTGCGCGACGATCGCGCCGAGGAGACGACGACGGTGCGGCAAGTCGTCTTCATGACGGACGGACAGGTGAGTAACGAAGACGAGCTGTTCGCATTGATCTCTTCCAGACTGGGCCGCAGCCGGCTCTTCACCGTCGGAATCGGCGCCGCGCCCAATTCGCACTTCATGAGCAGTGCCGCGCGCTTCGGCCGCGGAACGTTCACCTACATCGGCGGTGTGAGCGAAGTCGAAGAGAAGATGACGTCGCTCTTCACGAAGCTCGAGAGCCCCGTGCTCACGAATGTCGCAGTGCGTGTCGATGACGAAACGGCGGAGGTGTGGCCGGCGCGCGTGCCGGACCTCTATGCGGGAGAGCCGGTGATCCTCGTGGCGCGGATGTCGCGCCGCGGCGGACGCGCAGTGGTGACGGGAAGCGTCGGGACGCGGCCGTGGAGCGATGCGCAATCGCTCGGAGCGGGGAGTGTCGATTCCGGCATCGACAAGCTGTGGGCGCGTCAGAAGATCGAGTCGCTCATGGATTCGCTGGTCGCCGCGGAGAACAGCGACGTGAAGCACGAGGTGATCGAGCTCGCGCTGGCGCACCATCTCGTGTCGCAGTTCACGAGTCTGGTCGCGGTCGATGTGACCCCGGCCGGCGTGCCGGCCGAGCCGTGTCAGACGCAACGCCTACCGGTGAATCTCCCAGAGGGTGCGGAGAATGAGGATGGCTCGCTTCCTTCCACGGCGACGCCCGCGCCGCTGTTCCTGCTTCTCGGTTCGCTCTTCTTCGTCGCGGCAGCAGTGATGGCGAGACGATCATGAAACCAAGGCTAACCATCAGCTGCATCCTTGCACTCATGGGCGCGATCTTCTTTGGCGATGCGGTGCGCATCTACGCGAAAGGCGTGGTCGGTCAGGCGCTGCTGCAGCGCGCGTGGGACCGTACGTTGCGCGGCGAGCGCGATGTCAAGCCGTGGCGCTGGGCCGACACCACTCCCATCGCGAAGATCGAGTTCCCGCGCCTCGGCTACGCCTACGTCGTGCTGGCGGGTGCGAGCGGCCGGACGCTCGCCTGGGGACCGGGTCATGTCGATGGCACCGCGCTGCCCGGTCAGCGCGGCAACTGCGTGATCTCCGCGCATCGCGACACGCAGTTCTCCCTGCTGCGCGACGTGCGAATCGGCGATGAGATCGTGCTGCAGACCTCAAAAGGAAAGTTGATCCGCTATCGCGTGACGGCGAAGCGCATCGCGACGGATCGCGACACGTTCCTGCTCGCGCCGACGGCGCCGCAGCAGCTCACCCTGATCACCTGCTATCCGTTCGATGCCGTGCGGCCGGGGACGCATCAGCGGTATGTGGTGATGGCGAAGGCCATCACGCTCTGAGGAACCATGCTGGCAGCGGGCCTTTGCCTTTGACGGGAATCAAGCCGCGAGGCTCGAAATCGAAATCGTCGCGGAGCAGTTCGTATACGGATTCGGTTACTTGAATGCGATCCGCACAGCCGGTGCTCTGCATGCGGCTGGCAACGTTCACCGCATCGCCCCAGACGTCGTAGCCGAATTTCTTCTGACCGATGACGCCAGCGACCACGCGGCCGCAGTGCAGACCGATGCGGATATGAACGGGCTCGCCGTCGGGATAGTGAACGTGCTTCACGGACTGCAGGAGGTGCAGCGCAAAGTGAGCCATGTCGCGGGCTGCGAGGCGGCCACGCGCTCCGCTCGTGCCGGTGATCGCCATGTACTCGTCGCCGATCGTCTTGATCTTCTCGACGCCATACCGGTCGCAGAGATCGTCGAACAGAACGAAGACCTCACGCAAAACGGCGACGACGCGCTCCGGCGGGAAGCGGCTTGCGAAGGGGGTGAAGCCGACGATGTCCGCGAACAGCAGCGTCACGTCGTCGAGCATCTCCGAAACGGTCTCGTCGCCCGCGCGCAGACGCTCGGCGATCCGCGCCGGCATTACATTCAGGAGCAGCGTCTCCGACTTCTGCTTCTCCTGCAGGATCTGTTGATACATCTGGCCCTTTTCCACGACGATCGACAGATGGCCGGCAATGAGCCGGAAGAGATCGACATGGACGTTCTGGTAGACGTTCGTGCCGCGGCTGGAGAAGAAGATGAAGCCGATCGCGTTGCCGGACGAGATGAGAGGGCAGGTGAGGCTCGAATGAATCCCTTCCATCACCATCATCCGCGTGGAGACGGAGCCGGGATGCTCGTCGAGGTATTGATCGAGATCGTTGAGGATGCGCGGCTCGCCGGTTTGCAGAATCGTTTCGAGACTGCTGCCTTCCAGCCGCGCGCTGTAATTGCGGCCGAGGAGGATGCGCATGCCGTCGGAGCGAGCCCAGCACGCGCGCGCGGTGGCTCCGTCGTCTTCGATGAGCGCAACACCGAGGCGGTCGTAGGGAATCACGGTGCGCAGAACGTCGTAGGCCTTGTCGAGCACCTGCTCGAACAGCATGCCGCGATTGATCTCGCGCGTGACCTCGAGGATTGCATGGAGCTCGCGGAACCGCGCGTCGAGCATCGCTGGCAACTCGTTCAGCGCGTGTGACAGCGCGGCGAGATCGTCGGTCTCTTCCGCCGGTCTGGAGCCGCTGCTCACGGTCTCCTGGACGTCGTCCACGATGTGACGCAGCCGGCTGATTTCGCGGCCTTCTTCTTTCAGATGGCGCGCGACCTCGAGCTCGCGGCTCGCGACGAAGCCGAATCCGCTGAAGAGCAGCACGATGATCGCGCGCATCCAGAGCTCATTGGGATCGCGCGCGCAGACGAGCATCTGGCGAAAGAAGCCCGTGTGGAAGACGAACGTGTGGAGCAGAGACTCCAGAAACCAGTAGCCGATGCCGAGCGCAAACCCGAGCCAGCGCAGGCGCATGAGAAGAGGTTAGGAGTGCGCCGGGCGAAATGCGGTACCGCGTGCCACGACGGTGTGTGATCGTGGAGTCGTTGGTGGAGGCGGCGGGAATTGAAGTTCCTGCCTAACCCTCGTCCTGTCTGAAGGTTGCACGTCCTGCGCAACCTAAATACCCCGGTGGCTACCCCATCACAATCTAAAAGCGGGTCGTGACCACGCCGGCAGACGTCAGTCTGATGGGGCGATCCGTGGTGCATTCGATAGTTAGCCACCGACTCGACTCGGACATTTTCGCGAGAAATACACGTCCGATTTCATGTCCGCATCGCGTAGCTTTTTGAATGTCGCGTTGCGACACTCCGTTAGCGATTGCACAGCGTTCCACGAAACGCCTAGCGCCAACAAGGAGGTCGCGAATGTTTCTCAGACTTGCAGATGTACAGAAAGCTCAGGCAAACAAATCGGTCTCGCTGATCTACCGGGAAATGAGCGAGGGACTCTTCCCGCCATCGATCAAGCTCGGCCGGCGGTTCGCTGCCTGGCTTTCGGAAGAAATCGAGGCCGTGAACGCAGCGCGTGTGCGCGGCGCTTCCGACGACGACATCAAGAAGCTCGTCACCGACCTCGTGGCCGCTCGTCATCAGAAGGTGGCCGCCTAATCGAACGTATGGGCGCGCCTAACGCAAAGCTGCAACAGCGACCGCAGATGTTCGTGCTCTCGCTCTTCTCATCGTTGGAGATGACGAAGCCCACGTGCATCGAGAGGTCGTGGCCTCAGATCTCCACGGCGTTGCGTGCTCACAAGGAAAACGCTCGCAAAGAGGACGCTCAACTATTTTCGCCGGCGCAATTCGTTGCCGGGGGTAGCCGCAACAAGTCCGACGTGGCCTTGGTCGGTTTGTGTGTCTTCGACATCGACTGCGGCAGCGACCTAAGAGCCGCCGCAGATGCTCTCGAGAAGATGGGCTATCCCGTCGTCCTCTACACCACACACAGCCACTCGCCCGACGAGATCAGATACCGCCTCGTGTTCCCGCTCACTCGGCCCGTGAGGGGTATTGATTGGCCGGCCTTTCACGCGGCGGCGACGAACATGGTCGAGACGACTTTCCGACGATTCGGTGTCGAGCTCGTAGTTGATCAGAAGTGCAAAGACGCGGGCCGCGCGTACTTCTTTCCGTCGCACGCGCCTGGCGCGGATTTCTTCGCTGAGGTCTACAACGAATGGAATGAGATGCTCGATCCGAAGATCGTCACCTCGCAATTCGGATCAAAGCCGCGGATCGACAACATGACACCGGTCATTGAGCCGATCGAGAGCGATTACGTCAACGCTGCGATCGACGACGAGATCGCGAAGCTCTCAACCGCACGTCCGGGTGAGCAATCAGACCAGCTGAACAAATCGTCTTTCAATCTCGGATCACTGCTCGCTGGCGCTCGTCGCACGGATCGGAAGCGTGAGATCTGGGAGCGGATTCTCGAAGCGGTACATCGATGGGAGTGCTCACGAGGACCCTGGACGGAGGTTGAGATCGACCGAACGTTCAACTCGGGCTGGAATTCTGGTGTTGCACAACCGCGCGATCTTTCACATGTTCGGGCGGGTCGTGCACAACATCGGCAACACCATGATCGGCATCACGAAAGCCGCTCTGATGACGGAGACCCGGAACCCGCTTCGCGGGTCATCGCCGGCAACTTCCCCTCCTCACCGAAAATCGACATCAAGGAGCCGAAGTTCATCGGCGGGCTCGACGAACCCGAACCGCAACGCTGGGTAGTTCCGGGCTGGATTCCGCGCGGCTTTGTGACAACGCTGTTCGCACACGGCGGATCCTCCAAGTCTTTCGTCGCTTCCCACATCGCCACACAGGTCGCGCGTCGAGGCCAGCTCTTCGGCATCCCGATCGATGAGTTCGGACCCGCGCTGTACGCCGACGGCGAGTTGAATCAATCGGCGTGGCTGTCCCGGATGTTCGCGATCAGCCGCGGCCTCGGGATCGATTCGCCACCGCCGAACGTCGCGTACTTCGAAGTTACGAAGTCGCTCCTGGACCCGAGGACGCACGAGATGCTCGCGAACTGGATACAGAAGCACCAACCCGCGCTCACCGTCATCGACTCGTTCACTGCGTGCCTGCCGGGTGAAGACTCGAACAGCAACGACGACGTCGCGCTCAGGATGAAGAGCCTGGGCGACTTCGGCACGGTCCTCTTGATCGATCACACGCCGAAGGCCGCGGCGATCGATGTCGCTTCACCGCTCGGCTCGGTCGCGAAACAGAACCTCTCCCGTTCGATTATTCAGATCGCGAGCTCGTCCGCCGGCGGCTCGGTCCTTCGCCACGTCAAGAACACCTTCGGTCCGCTGCAGGACGCGATCACCTTCGCTATGACGTTCTCCGGCAACTCCGTCGAGTTTAACCGCATCGGGAGCGACGATGAGCGCCTTGAGGGGGTTGAGACTGTCCTTCCGGCGAAGAGCCGCATCACAGCTCTGTTCACGCCGGGCGGAGAGTACTTCATGCGTGGCGCCACGGCTCGCGAGATCGCCGAGACGACAGGCCTGCCGCTCAAGACGGTGAAGAACAGCCTCACCGTACTCAAGCGGCGGGGCGACGTCTTCACCGACGGACAGACGTGGCGAGCGGCGCGGTCTGGCGCTCAGGAGGAGTCATGAGTCCCGAGTCCCGGTCCCTAAAGAAAGAAAGTAGTTGGAACTCGGGACAGGACACCTTGAGTGGTGTGTCCTTGTCCCGGTCCCTGTCCCGCGAGTCCCAAGGGACCGAGGGTTGGGACTCGGTATTGGGACTGCTTTCGAAAGCCATGGAGGGCGCCACAAAGAGAGAGGCTGAGTGGGATGACGTTCGGGTGGCGTCCCGTGTTGAGCGCATCACCAGAGCCCGTGATCGGAAAGCGAACCTAGATTCACTAATCGACAAGCTGCGCGCCGAGGGCGTGATTCGCGGCCGTCTGACGCCGGAAAGTTACCCGCTCATCGTTGGTGCAAGCGCATGGCGCGACAACTCGCTCCGGCTGGCCGTAGTCGCTTCGGAGCTCGCCGCAGAACATAACCCGATCACACTGCGCGGCCTCTTCTATCGGGTCGTGTCGGCGGGCTTCCTGCCGAGTACCGCGAAGCCGCACTACCAGACTCTCATGCGCATCGTGACGACACTACGTGAGGCGCGGGTGATGCCGTTCAGCTGGATCGTCGACAACATCCGTGACACGGAGAAGCCGACATCGTGGTCTGGCCTGGCTGACTTCGCCGAGACCACGCGGGACGCCTACCGCCTCGACTTCTGGCACTCGCTGCCGGAGTACGCGCACATCTTCTGCGAGAAGGACGCGATGAGCGGGATCATCGCTCCGGTAACCCGCGAGTACGACGTTCCCTTGTCGGTCATTCGGGGTTACACGTCGGTCTCATACGCCGCGCACATAGCGGAGCAGTGGGAAGCGATCGAGAAGCCGATACGGGCGTACTACCTCGGCGATCTGGATCCGAGCGGGCTCGATCTCGAGCGCGATCTCCGAGAGAAATTGGAGCGCTACTGCAGACGGCCGTTCACATGGACGAGGCTCGGCGTATCGGATGGCGATCCTGAGCAGTTCGATCTCATTCCGCTCGCCGTGAAGGACTCCGATCGGAGAGCTGCGTCTTATCGCGCCACGGGGCGCACTCAATGCTATGAGCTGGATGCAATTCCGCCCCGGGACCTGCGCAATCGTCTTGAGAATGCGATCCGCAATCACATTCCGACAGAGCAGTGGGATCGACTACTCGCCGTCGAAGAAGCTGAGCGTGAGAGTTGGTCGAAACACGTACTCGCTTTCAAAGGCGGCATTGCATGAATACCCCCCGCCCCATCAAACAGAACACGCTCGTGATCTACGCGGTTCTCGCATCGAAGGCGATCAATTCACTGCTCGCCGACGCGAAGGATGACGACACGCAGGACGCCCTTCTGCTGATTGCGCTCCTGCTGGTCCGCAAGGAAAGGAATCACTGATGGGCTTCGACTACAGCGCATTCAACCGCTCGATGATGGCCACGCCGCAACCGTCAACCCAGGAGGAGCGTGACGCGACGTTCCGCACTCTCTCGCGCGCCTGGAAAGTCGCACTGCCTGACCTAAAAGGGCTCTTCGGCAGTGCGTGGGGATACCTATTGCGCCACGCGGCGTCGACCATCGACGACATCCTCAATCGGCGCCGTTCACAACGTGCTCGCCGGCAATCGGCCGAACGCGCGATCGAGTATCTCGACCAGGTCGCGAAGCTCGCCCATGTGAGTGGTTACGAAGCTACGCCAGAAGGCCAGCAACTCCGGCAACACCTCGGCGATGTACGCGACGCCATTCAGTCGGTCATCCAGGATGGTCTCTTGTATGACTAACCATCCGTTGCAGCAGCGAACCCGTCACGACGGCTTTCTGCTCGAGATCACCTCCTCGAGACCTTTCCCGTCGTCGGCGGGTTCACTGGTGCGCCGGGAAGCGCATCGAAAGCGAGCCGGAGATACCGGACGCACTTTGAAAGGCATCAAATGACAGACACGATCTCTCCCCACGACGTAGTTTCCGCTTTCGCGGATGTGGCCGAACAGCGCCGCGAGGTTGACGCGTACCTCCGAACCTTGCTCGGTACCGGTTACGTCACGCATCGCCTGAACACGCACTGTGACCGCGTTCTCGATACGAACAGCGAACGCGCGATCCGGCACAGCGCCGCATGCGACGCGCTCGCGCTCTCCGAGGACATCGCGCAGGTGGTCGCGACCTACGGCCAGCAAACGCTCGACACTGACAAGCAGCCCGAGCTCGCGATCGCGCATCTCAGCGCGCTCTGCGCGGCTCTCGAGGTTGTTATCGGATCGCTTTCGCAGGAGGCGGCAGCATGAAATCCACGATCACGAAGAAAATCGAATCCACAGAACCCGCCGACATTCAGGCGGCGCGCGCTTATCAGGGCGACGTCGAGTCCTTCAACTCGCAAGTGCTCGACACCGAAGCGCTCGACGACATCAAGAACGCGATGCTCGATCACATCGCGAATCCGTCTACGTTCATCGCGGCAGCGCGCGACGCTCGCGGTGCAGCAACTGCGGACGCCTCTAATCCCGCGATGCAGGCCGATGTTCCCGCGCTTGGAGACGCACTCCAACGAATTCAGAACGCCGCGAGCAAGTACGTCAGTCTCGCTCGTTCTCAGCGCACGGAAACCTTCGACGGAATCGAAGTCTCCGAGCCGGCGATCAAGTCATCCCTCGGTCGTCGCGCCGTTCAACGCCAGGGCGAAATTCTCGCGGAGCAGATCGGCGACTACATCGAGATCCGGCAGCGTCTGATTACGGAAGCCGATCGACGCTCAACGAACGAAGCGAAGCTCATGCAGCAGTTGCGCGATGAGCCAGTTACGAAGGGACTCGTGAAAGCGATTGAGTGGGCGCTTCGCTACGACCAGCGGCAGGCCGGGACCGTCCTCGCACTGCAGATCATCGAAGGTTGCTCCCGCTCCATCACCCACATGCTCGGCATGCACAACGACTTCGCGGAACTGAACCTCAATCTGCCGAAGCTGACGACGAACCATCACGAGATCGCGTCGATGTTCCGGCGTGAATTCGAACGAAATCACCCGCGTCGCATTGAGGCGGTGAGTGCATGAGAGCAATCGCACAAATGAAGCGCGCTGCGGAAACCAGTACCCCCGTCGAAGTCTCACCGGAAGAAGTCGCACTTCACGAGCTACGTTCCGCCGTCGAGTCGTTCAACGCGCAGATGCTGGAGCGCGAATCACTCACCGATGATGACGAGGACACGCTCGATCACATCGCCGATCTCCAGATCGCCTACGACACGACACACAGCCAGGCGACACGCTCGGCCGCGGAGTGGATCACGATCCGCGTCGGCTCGGATGACGCTCGCGGCCATAGTTCAATCGTTCAGGATCTGAACGCATTCATCCGCATGAACCGCGCGACGAAGACGGAGCGTTTCGACGACATGGTCATCACGACGCCGTCGATCGCGAGTCCGGATGCGCGACGTGTTCTTGCCGGACTCGCGAAACAGATTCTCACCGGAATCGATGCGCAGCTCGAGCGGATCCGGAACCGGGCGGCTGATGTCGCTGCCGCACAGCGCAAGCTCCGTGATGATCTACACGTATGGCTCGCTGATCCGACGCTCGGGATCTTCCTTCGCGCATCGCTCGCCGTCGATGGCGATCCGCGTTTCGTTCCGCTGAGTTTCGCGAGGATCGATCTCTATGACCTGCTGCGCAAGTTCCAGCAGCGCGCGCTGCAGTGCAATTCATCACTCCCGCTCCCCCTCAGCGTTACTCGTTCAAACACCGTTGTATGGATGCGTCTCGCGAGAGAAATTCTTGCGACTCAAGGAGAATCACAATGACATCAGAACAGAAGAATGCCGCACATTTCGAAAGTCTGCGCAGGCTCCGTGTAAAGGGGATCACGCCGCAGTCGAAAGATTTCTACGTTCTGTACCAGCGCGAGCTCGGTCAGACCGCGGCGGAGATGAGTCCGTCGCTGCTCGATGAACGCGGGATCGCTGTCGAGGCGGCACGTCGGGCAACCTACGTGACCGGGGAGACGCGCGGCGCGAAGTTTCTCGCGGCATATACCCAGAACGTCGCCGATCTGCGCGCCGAAGCGAAGCGCCAGGCCGCGGCGAAGGTAGCGAAGCCGGCCGCGAAGCCGACGAACGTGAAGCCGAGTGCGAGGCCGCTGTCCGCGCAGTCGTCAACGGCAATGTACCTGTCCGCCGCCGAGCAGATCGCACGGACTCAAGCAGAGAACGCGGCTCAGAAAAAGGTCATAACGAACGTGATCAACTTTCCGCCTGCGGGATCCGCGCGCCGCAAGGTCCACAGCGCTGTTCATCGCGCGGCGAAGTCTGCTCTCGCGAGCGGCGATCAGCGAACCGCGAAGAGTCTTCTGCGGGTCTGCCAGATCTTCGAGAGCGGCGCGGTCCCCGAACATCTGGCCGTCGCATACATAAACGAGATGCGGTGGAAGAATCCGAAGCTCGCGAAGTTCTTCGACGACGGACCGGAGGCGGCATGACCTTCGACCTCACCGAAGACAATCAGAGGCAGACGAAAGGACGTAGAGCATGATCGATCGGAACTCATTCGAGAAACTACAGGAACTTGGGAGAACGGTGGCGGCGAAGTCCGTTGAAGATCCTACGCGAGTGGAAAACGTTGCTGCGGCAATCACGGAACTGCTATGGAAGTCGCGCGAATATCAGAAGTGGATTGAAGAAGAGGCGCAACCCGCAGACCTCGACGACAGGGCGCTAACGTCTGTTCGCGACCTACAAGAACAGATCGGGGAAATGGCCGCGACATTCAAGGCGGAAACGCTCGCGTCGATGGTCCTGAATCTGGAGTGCAATCTTCTGGACGTCTCGCTTCGACTTGCGCAGGCGAAGGAGTAATTCAGCGTGGCAGACAAAGTACTGAGAGCCGCGCTGGTACTCGACGCGAGCGGCGCGAAGCAAAGCATCGACGAGATTTCAGCCGCGGAAAAAGCGATGTCCGATTCGGGCATCGTCGCCGCATCCTCACTTTCGAACGGCTTTGAAAGTCTCGAGGATCGCGTCGGCAAGGTGTTCGCGAAGCTCTCCGAGGGGCGCGCGGTCTCGGACTCCGAATTGTCGGCGCTCGCCGCGTCGTTTGTTGCACTCGGCGACAACGTCACCAAAGCATTCGGATCAGTTGAGAAGGCGCCGGCTGAGATTCAGAAGGCGATGGAGGTTGCTGAGAAGCAGATCACCGCGGCAACCAAGTCGACCGTCACGTTCCGTGAGCGGACGGAGGAGCTCTCGAAGCAACTCATCCGCGTCGGACAAGACGGCGTCGATGGCCTGAAGAAAGTGGAGAAGGAACTCACCGCACTCGATACCGCGATGAGTGCAACTGAGAAGGCCGCGCAGCGTGTCAGGGATGCGGAGAAGGAAACGATTGAAGCGATCGAATCCGGATCCCCTCGCGCGGCGACAGCGATAGAACGTCTGCGCAACACGCACATCCTGCTCGGCGATGCGATGGAGGTTGTGCGGAAAGAGGGTGGAACCGTCACCGCGCAGATGCAGGCCGAGTATCAGCGCGTCGGCGTCGTCATCGATCAATCGACGGCGAAGTTCCGTCATCTACGCGACGAGATGCAGGAGCATCGACAGGAGCTCGCTGAAGGTGGCGAGCAATGGCTCGGCCTCGGGAACGCAATCAACAAGGCGCTCGGCCCGATGGGCAAGTACCAGGCTCAGACGGCGCTGTACTTCGCAGCATTCACAGAAGGGTACCGGACCGCACATCAAGCGATGCAGGCGATCGGTACTGACTTCTCCGAGCAGGATCGCATCGTCGATGACGCGAAGGGGCGATTGAAAAACTTCTTCTCCGCATGGGCGGACAGCGAAGTCGAATTCTCGGACGACACGCACAAGATGACAGCTTCGTTGCGTCTCACGGCCGACGAATTCAAGGGTCTCGATGTGGTTGAGCAGCGGAGCGGGAAAACGCTCGACGACTACATGAGCAAACGCGAGCAGCTCCGGGTGATCGGGGCTGCTGAAAACAAGATGATGTCCGCAGGCGTCGAGATTCAAACCGTCTACAACGCCGAAAAGAATGCGGCGGGCAAGAGCCTCGAGAAACTCGCGGATGCGGCGACCCGCATCAATCCGATCATCGATCTCCACGCCAAGCTCGTTAAACAGGGCGCCGAGGGTGAGCGTGTGTGGAGCGATCTGCACATCCAGCACGGCACCACGATCGAGCAGCTCCGGACGAAGCTGGCCGCTCTTGGAATCAACCTCGATGATGTGAAGAAGCACTTCGACGACGTGAAGGCAGCTGAGGACCGGGCGAAGGCGGGTCATGAGTCTTGGGCGAAAGCGCTGGGCGACGCCGACCAGAAACAGCGCGAGCTCACGAAGACGACGGCCGACGACGCGAAGGTCCTCGCGGATGCAACGACGAAGCGCCAGGCCGCTCAGGATGACATTTCCCGGCTCACGCAGATGATCGCGGACGCGACGCGGGCCTACGGTGCGCAGAGCGCAGAGGTCACACGTCTCAGCGCGGAGCTGGAAAAAGCGAAGTCGGCATTCACCGACGCCGAGGCCGCGGAGAAAGCTGCAGCTCAGCGAACGGCAGATCACAAGAAGGAACTGGCTGAGGCTTCGAAAGAAGTCGCCACGCAGAAGAACGAGATCCTCGGCCTCGTGACTTCGCTCGACAAGGAAGTTCGGACCCGCGAAGTCCTGAGCGATTCAGAAAAACAGGCGCTGGAGAGATTGAAGCAGCTCGCGATGAGCTCACACGATCTCTACGACGCGAACGGCCAACTCGACGAACAACTGCAGGGGATGATTCAGCAGTACGTGCAATGGTCGACTGCCACGACGCAGGTGACGGATGCTCAGGGCAACCTCACCGAATCGGCAAGCATCGAACAGGAGAGCGCGCGCAAGGATCTGGAGGCCCTCGGAAAGGCCATCGAAGCGCGGATCAAGGAACGGGATGCGGCGGTCGAGGCGACGCACACCAAGCAGGAATCTACTGCAGCGACACAAGCGGCGACAGAGGCAACGACCGCGCACACCGCCGCCGCGAAGCAGAACACCGACGCTCACATCCAGTGGAAGGATGCACTGAACTTCCACAAGCTCAGCGCGCAGGAAGCCGCTGACACGATGCGCAGCGCGAAGGATCGCTACGATGAAGCGGCGGCATCGACGGATAGTCTCGGCAAGGCCACTGATGATGTTGTCGGCCCGCTGAAGAGCGTCACCGACGCGGCGTCTGGCGTGAGCATCACCGTAGGTCAGACGGCGGACGGCGTGAAGAGTGCGGCCGCGGCGCAGAGCGATCTCTCGTCCTCGCTCAGCTCCACGACCGACGCTCTCCGTGAACAGAAGACGCTTCTGCAGGAGATCAACGACCAGCTGAAGCAGATTCCAGGGAATGCCGAGCGCGCGGCGGAGGCGATGAAGAAAGCGTCGCAGGCCGGCATGGATGATGAGGGTGCGAACTCCACGCCCCCGAAGGACTAGGTGAACGATGGGATTCTACGGACAGGCGCGCGCACTCATTCTCATCAACCAGGCGCTCGATTCAACCGCCGAGAAAGCGACAACTGCTGGGAGTGCGCTGGAGGGCCAGACGAGCGAGAGTGAGAAACTACTCGAGCATGAGCAGGCGGTGGCTCGCGTGCTCTCCGACGCCGTCGAGAATGCGAACAAGATGATCGAGTCCGCGAACACGGCACTCGATGAGATGTCAGAGAAGGCCGGAGTCACAGACAAGAGCGGCGCCGGCGCGAAGGTCAAGGATCTGAACGCCGAGTTGAACGAGGCACGCAACCGGCTCCAGTATCTGCAGGACACCAACGCTTCAGGGTCTGCAATCAGTGATCAGTCCAAAACAGTGGACAGCATCAGCAAGCAGCTCGACGAGGCGGAGAAGAATCTGCGTGTGACCACGTACGAGTTCCAACACTCGGACGCTTACAAGGAACAACTCGCCGCCATTCAGAAGGCGAAGGACGAAGCCGCAGAAGCGAAGAGGCAAGCCGAAGAAGAGCAGGCGAAACTACAACAGTTGCAGACAGACCAACAGAAGATGCAGTTGGCGATCACCGACGGAATCACCGCAGAAGGTGAAGAGCTGGTGAAGGCTGCCGAAGCCGTGCGCCGCGGTCCGATTACCGTGGCGGTCAAGGGCATCCTCAAGGCTGGGAACGATGCAGCACAAGCGATTGCCGATTCGACGGACAAGGCGACGCAGTCCATTACGACGGCGACGGACGATGCGACCACGTCACTCGACCAGGCGACGAACCGCGCACTCAGTGCACTCGAACAGTTGCAGCAGTTCGCAGGCGGGAACTTCGCGAGTGAGGGCTTCGACTCCAGCGGAAACAAGACAGGAGGAGCGGTCAGCTACTCCTACGCCTACCAGCTCGTACAGCAATATGCACAGCTTCTCGCTCTGACAGGTCTCGATCCTCAACGCGCTGTGCAACGAGAGCGCGACGAACTCGTTCTGCAGCGTCTCTTCAGTGACTGGTTCGGAACGAGGTTCGGTCGCATCGAGGATCTCGCGAAGCAGCTACTGGCGCAGTCGTCATCGTCAGGCAAGGCTCCGATTCAACCTCGAAGCACAAGCGCCAACTCGACGACCACGACGAAAGGATCGTCTTCCGGGATGTCGATCGGCGCAGCGTTCAGCACAGGCAGGCTCGCATGATGAGGACGATGACGGGCACCACGTCCGGGACATCCGGGAATCATGACTACCCGTCGGCGAAGAGGGGCGACAGCACCGTGAAATTCCGCGCGCGCACACAAGGTCCGAAAAATATTTAGGGGGTCAAAATTCACGGAGATTCAGTGAAACTCAAGGGGTTACGCGCGCCTCAGATCCTCGCTGAATTTCACCTTTGTTTCAGCCGATCTCCACTGAATCTCCATGGAGATCGAATCGGGGTTTTGCCAAGAAATGTTTGATTTCCGCGCCTTCATCTGGAGATCCAGCATCCGACTGTCCACTATCGTCGACCTGGTCGGGCCCGGAACCGAGAGGCGCCGTTCTCCATTGCCTACAGTTCGCGTCGTCTACGTACCAAGCTCCCATGACGGCAGCCGGTCCGCGATGTTGAGCGCGGTCAACGCGAGTACTTTCTCGAATGACACCTCGCCGACCGCTTCAACGACATCACCAGCAACCTTGTCGATGAAACGACCAAGTTTCTTCATCCGCTCGGCGTCCATGTCACCGCGGATGTGGTAGGCATTGCCGAGGATCTCAATTGTGGTCTGGGCCTGCAGGCTGTCATCGATGAGATTCTTCGCCCAGCTACCCAGCATCTCGATTGTGGCAAGGTCACCATTCTTCTTGTTCCCGTCACGTGATGTCCAAATGGTGAGGGGACGGATGCGCCGAACGACGCCTTCGATTGGATAGAAGCACGATCCGACACCACGTTTAAGCCTCGGCATGGTTGGATCGAGCGCGCGGGGCGTTTGGTATTTTGGCCACTCGCCCTCGTCCATAACATGCAGCCCTCCTGAAGGCGAGAAACGACGCACGACAGAGGGGAGATAGAGTGGCTGCGGTTGCCACGGCGAATTACGCTCGGCCGGATCGGAATCCAGGACGCTGAGTAGTGCGTCTCCTGCCTTTGGTGGACACGTAGCGTCCAACTCAACTCGACATATCACTGTTGCGCTCACTCCAAGCGTCAGGACATCGTGAATGCCCGTCCCGAGCGGCGGCAACTTCCGCGCATACTTTCGTTGCCGATTGAGAACCTCGTAGAACTTCGCCTGGCCGACACGAGAGTGGTCGCTGGTCTTGGTCGCGGCTTCACGCATGGTCCGCCTCCGCGATCGGCACTCCGAGCACCTTCGACGCAGCGCGCTTGAAGGCCTCTTTCAGATACGGCTTCATCGCCTGAACGATCAGTTCATCGATCGCGAGAAGTGCGTCCTGCTCAAGCGTGTTGTACGGGCCATCCTGTGGCCAGTCGGCCGGCCAGTCTGGCCAGCTCCGGACACCCGACACTGAAATACCGTTGTCAATCCCGTCGCTTTCGAGCATTCTTTCAACGAACTTCTCCGCGTGCTCATCGGTGATCTGGTCGACGATCGGGAACGGGAACACCTTCTCTCGTTTCGCGCGCTCGATCAGAGCGGCTGAGCCGAAGTGGACCACCTCCACATATCCCTGTTCGTCGATGACACGATAGGTGTAGGTGTACGGATCTGGCAGAACTTCACTGGATTCCATGGCGCATTTCTCCTACGTTGTGCGCCATTCACTTGAGCGCGGTGTATGCTCGGTTTGGTGTTGTCGTTCAACCCCGCGCGGGACGAATGGCATATCCCTTGAGGATCGCGTTGCAGCGCGGTCCTCATTTTTGTTTCGTCTTTCTTTTTCTGTTCAACCACTTCAGGGTGCTTTCGACCTCGCAATCCAAGCCGGGAAGTTCGCGATGAATGGCTTTCGCAAGAGTCGGGTTGTCTTTGTATTTCCTCGTCGCAAGCAACTGATCCCTGACATCAATGCGCGGGTCACGGGCACGCTTCTTTTCTCTCGAAACCTTCGTCCCCGGTTTCTTCCCCCTTGCCGGCTCGAACAGAATTTGTTTGATTACCAGCGACATGCCGCGGACGGTGTTCTTGCGCGCCAGTGCGACCACTGCTGCTTGCTCCGGGAATCTGCGACGGATCTCCTTCACGATCTGCTTTCTTGTACGGCTGGTGATGGGAACTTCCAGCTTGCCGGTCTTGTAAGAGGCGTCCAGTAGATCTATGCCGACGCGGGTGGCCGCGACATTCAAGTAGAGTGGGGCCGCAACGTGGAGGAACGATAAGACCAGTGGGCGTAATGCGAAGCCGATGTCCATCGTCGCTTGATCGATGATCATCCTTTGAACAAGGTTCTCGACTGGCGATTCTTTGCCCGTTAAATCTTCTCGCCCCATAGAAAACAGCACCGCCGCGAGGGTCGCGCGAATCTGTTCTTGCGAGATCTTGAATCCGTCGTTTTGAATCACTCATCCACCTTCTTCAACTCGTCCAAGTAGTCCGCCCATCGCTGCATCATCTCGGTGCGCTGTTTGATGAACGCGGTTCGGTTGTACGCGTCACCATTCGGATCCTTCACGACGTGAGCGAGCTGAATCTCAATCCATGCTTTGTCGTAGCTGAGAACTTCGTCGAGGATCGTTCTCGCAATCGCACGGAAGCCGTGCGCAGATTGCGTTTCCTTCTCGATGCCACATGAACGCATGGCCGCGAGCACGGCGACGTTCGACATCGGACGCGCGGCGCCGCGTGCTGATGGAAACACCCATCGGCTGTGACCCGTGACTGGTTTCAGTGCGCGAAGAATCTCCACCGCCTGGCGCGACAGCGGCACGATGAGCGGGCGGCGCATCTTCAACTTCTCGGCCGGCAAGGACCATTGCGCGCGATCGAGATCTATCTCCGACCACTCCGCATGCTGCAGTTCGTATGGCCTGACGAAGACGTACGGAATCAGACGGAGTGCACTGCTCACGACGACAGTGACGCCGCGGTACTTGTCGATGGTGTTGAGGATGCCGGCAAGTTCCTTCAGCCGCTGTTCGGTCGCACCTTCGCCGGGCTTGATCACCGCCGCACGCACGCCGGCGTTCGACTTCGGCATCAGCACGCGCAGCGCTAGCGTAGGATCGTCCTCACGCCATCCGAGCGCGATCGCATAGCAGAAGACATCCGAGGCGATCTGCCGCACTCGGCGCGCTGTCTCGTGCGTCCCGGCGTCAATGAGTCGCCTCATCAGCGGCACGATGTCCGCGGTTGTGATCTCTGCAACGGGACGCGTGCCGATGAAGGGGACGAGGTGCTGATCGAGTCGACCGCGCACGGTGCGCGAGTGCGATGCGACCCACTCCGGCGCTTTCTCGCCTTGCGGCTTCGCTTTCGATTCGAACCACATCGTGGCGACGGTTGCGAACGTGCGATCCATCGCTTCACGCTGTATCTGTCTCTGGCGCGATGGATCTTTTCCCAGTGCGACGAGACTGCGCTCGTGATCGCGCCGCTTGCGCGCTTCGCTGAGCGAGATCTCAGGATAGGTGCCGAGGCTGATCAGGTTCTCGCGACCGTTGAAGGAGTACTTGAAGCGCCACAGCTTTCTGCCGGTCGGCATGACGAGCAGAAAGAGGCCGCGCTCGTCGTAGATCTTCTTCGGCTTGTCGCCGGGCTCAGCGTTCTTGACGTCGTCTTTCGTCAGCATCGGAATTGAACTCGTGGCAACCGGGAGTTGAACCCGCAGCGAGCGTTCCGATTGGGGTACGAGAGTGGGTGTTTGCCGAGCGTCTCCCGCGATCTACCCCGCCGCGTTATGGAGAATTGTACACCCACGTAGACGAGCGTGGAGTCAATGCCTGGCGTAAGCTGCTGATTTTATGTGAGTTGTAGACGTACGTGGAACTCTGTGGATTTCTGTGAAAAGTTCCGTTGGTGGAGGCGGCGGGAATTGAACCCGCGTCCGAGAGCAGTGGCAGCCTGGCTACTACATGCTTGTCTTTCCGTTTGATCTCGTCATCGGATTGTCCGGAAAGCGGGAACCGTCCGACGACCAGCCTCTTGATCTCGTGCCGCGCGCGTAGGCGTTGCGCGCGTCACCAGCTCACATCATGACGCTCGGCCCCTCCACCGTGAGCAGGTGGCGGGAGAGCGCTCACAGGTTTTTAGGCTGCGAGGGCGAAGTTATCGTTCGCGTTTGTGTTTTTCGATCGGTTTTACGAGCGAACCGAAGCTCGGCATGCAACCACGACCCCGACATGTCCCCGTCGAAGCCGGTGCGCCCCCAAATTGTCAACGAACTCACCCGAGCAAAACGATGCATAGCCTGTCAGAATTTCGCCGCATATGGAACGCTCCGATATTGCCGCGATGGTTCGCCGTGCTCTCGACGAAGATCTCCCCGACATCACGGCCGAGGCGATCTTCGCGCCGGCCGACCGCGGCCGTTCCGTATTCGTGATCAAAGCGCCCGGCATTCTCGCCGGTCTCCCCTTCGCCGCCGAAACATTTGCCGAGCTCGATGAAGAGGCTGTCTTCTTTCCCCTCCGCAAGGATGGCGATCTGGTCGAGTCAGGCGACGTCGTTGCCGAAGTCACCTCGAGCGTGATCGCCCTCCTCTCCGGCGAGCGAACCGCGCTCAACTTCATGCAGCGCGCTTCTGGCATCGCGGCCACGACGAAGCGCTACGTCGATGCGATCGCCGGAACGAAAGCCAGGATCTACGACACGCGCAAGACCGTTCCCGGGCTGCGCCTCCTCGACAAATACGCTGTGAAATGCGGCGGGGGCGAGAACCATCGGCTCGGCCTTCACGACATGTTCCTCGTGAAGAACAATCACATCGATCGCGCCGGCTCGATCCGCGCAGCTGTCGACCGGATTCGCTCGCGCAAAGTCATCGCGAAGATCATGGTCGAAGTCCGCAACATGGCCGAGCTCGAGCAGGCGCTCGAGCAAGAGCCCGATTTCATCCTGCTCGACAACATGACTCCCGATGAGACGCGCGAGGCCGTGCAGCGCACCGCGGGCCGCGTCGTTCTCGAGTCGTCCGGCGGCATCACGCTGGAGAACGTCCGGGAGTATGCCGAGGCGGGTGTGGATCGCATTTCGATCGGCGCGCTGACGCACTCGGTGCAGGCTCTCGATATCTCGATGCGCGTCACGATGTAGCCGTGAGACTCCCACGCTTCATTCGCGCGTTTTTTCTCGGCGTACCGGAGGCTCCGCCGCTGCTCGAGAAACCTCTGCACATCCACGATCGTCTCCTCGGCGCGGGCGAGGTGAGCGGCGGTGTCGCAGTGTTCAATCCCGAATTTCCCGGCGCTCACGGTCCGGTTCGATTCTGGGCGGAGGTTCGCAATGGAGAGGTTTCGAAGAGGCAGTGTGATCTCTTCGTTCACATTGCGAATCGCTATGCGAGTCTGATTGTGAAGGCGACGCAGGCGATTCACGAGCGAATCGCGACGAAGCCGCTGGAGGAGGTTGCTCGAGCGCTGCGGCCGATCGTGATCGACGTGCGCCCGCGCCGCCAGTTTGTCATCCACTTCGCGAACCTGCTGGATGATTACGATTGGTTTGTGTCATTCGGTCTCGATGACGAAGTCGTGGCCTGTGGGCCGCGCGACTGAGACCTCGGCACATTCTTTGCGGCTCAGCCGTTCATGCCGAGGCCCTTCATCATCGCGATCGTGGATGACGATGCTGCGATTCGCAGACTCCTCCGCCTGATTCTTCAGCGTGCCAGCTATGAAACGCTCGAGCTCACCACGGGTGAGGAAGCGCGCCAGGCGCTCTGGAGTGTGCCGTGGGATCTGGCCATCCTCGACCGCAAGCTGCCCGACCTCGATGGCGCGCTGCTCGCGCACGAGCTCAAATCTCATGCCGAGCTCCGCACGCGCTACATCATCATGCTGACAGGCGAGGCGGATCAGGAGGACAAGGTCGAAGGGCTCGAGCTCGGTGCCGACGACTACATCACGAAGCCCTTTCAATATCCGGAGCTGCTCGCGCGCGTCCGCGCTGGCAAACGCATCGTCGATCTGCAGAAGGAGCTCGTCGCGACGAACAAACGGCTCGAGCTGCTCTCGATCACCGACGGGCTGACGCGCCTCTACAACCATCGCTATCTGCAGGACGAGCTCGCGCGCGCGTTCGACGAGTCGAAACGTTATCAGCGCCCGCTCTCGCTGGCGATGATCGACATCGACTTCTTCAAGAAAATCAATGACACGCACGGCCACGCGACGGGCGACGAAGTCCTCAAAGCCGTCTCGAAGCTGATGAGCGACTCGGTTCGCAGCACCGATCTCGTGGCGCGTTACGGCGGTGAGGAGTTTGCGGTGATGATGCCGGAGACGGCGCTCGACGACGCGCTCGTCTTCGCCGAGAAGATCCGGAGCCTGCTCGAGGCCGAGTCGATCAGTACGCAGGCGGGTCCGCTTTCGGTCACCGTGTCCATCGGCGTGACGAGTGTGCCGCATTCGCGCGTGCACTCGCCGAAGGAGATGGTGATCTCCGCCGACCGCGCGCTCTATCGCGCGAAGAAGAGCGGCCGCAATCGAGTCGAGGCCGAGCGGCGGAAGGAAGGGCTGGACCGTCAGACCATCAACCCAGCTCCAGACTCCGGCGATCGATCTCTGAGCGAAGGTTGATCACGTGTTGTTGCAGCGACGTGTGCACGGTCGTCGCATCGCCTTCCGCGATCTTCTCCGCCGCCTTTTCGATCTCGGCAGCTTCCAGGGAGATCCGCTCATAGCCGTAGCTGCCTCCGGCGCCTTTCAACTGATGCGACAGATAGGCGAGCCGGTCGATCGCCGCGCTGTCGTTCCCATCATCGAGCGCCGCCTGAATCTCATCCACTTTTTCTCTGGCTTCGGCGAGGAATTCTCGCCTCAGCTCGTCGAGTTCCGCATCGATTTGCATAACGTGACCCCAGCCGGCGCTTCTGCATACGGATTGCCACAATTTCAGTGACGAGTGATGAGTGATGAGTGACGAGTAGAAAAACCGCCTACTCGTCACTCGTCACTCGCCACTCGTCACTCGTCACTCGCAACTCGTCACTCGTAACTCGTCACTCCCTCGCATAATACGCAGGTGCTCCGTGTGCGGCGTGTGACGTTTTCGATCGAGGATCCGTGGGCTGTTCCGGATGATGCGGAACGTGTCGAGCTCAGGCGAGCGATCGATGGAAGCGCGCCGCGGCTTGCGACCTCGCTTGCCGCAATGTGGGACGACGAGGCGCTGACGCTCGTCTTTTCCGGTGAGGACGATCACGTCGTTGCGACGCATCGCGCGCACGATGCGCCGCTCTATCAGGAGGATGTAGTCGAGGCGTTTCTCGCGCCCGCGGGGGGCGAGTACTTCGAGCTGGAGGTGAATCCGCTCGGAGCGATCTTCGATGCGCGGATCGTGTCGCCGGATGGCGTGCGTGCCACGATGCAGACGGAGCTCGCCTGGACGTGCGCGGGACTCTTCGCGGCGGTGCGGCGGATCGATGACACCTTCGATACCGTGATGCGGATTCCCTTTGCGTCACTCGCTCGTGCCGTGCCGGAAGATGGGGAGGAGTGGCGCGCGAACTTTTTTCGCATCGACCGGCATCCGGATGGTGATGAGTTCAGCGCATGGAACCCGACGATGAAGAGCCCCGCGGATTTTCACGTGGTCGCAGCGTTCGGGGTGCTTAGGTTCACATCCTGAGCGCAGCGAAGGATCAGCCAAGGTGCCGCGAAGGTCCCTGAGAGAAAGAAACCAAGGCACGCGATCGCAAGCCGCCGTCATCCCGAGCGAAGTCGAGGGACCAGGGTGGGTGGGCGGTACGAAGATCATGTCGCGCGCCTCCCGCCCACCCGGGTCCCTCGACTTCGCTCGGGATGACGGCGGCCGTTGCGCCGGCAATGACCGCTTGCCAGGCGCCTTGGTTGACGCTTCGCTTCGCTCAAGCGTTCAAAATTCACGGTACCTACATTGCACGAGTTCACAGCCGATTGAAAACAATCCTCTTTCTTCTACTCACGATCACCGCTCCAGCCGCCCTCGCCGATTCCGGCGTATGGGGTGAGCGCGGCATCGCGCAGAGCTTCGCTTCGCGCGCGCCCTATCTCTTCGAGGCGAACGGCCTCGGCATCGCGGTTTATGACGCGGCGTCGAACGATCCGCGTCGTACTGCCATCGTTCCGACCAGGGCGGAAAGCCTCGGAGTCGCCATCAGCGACGATCTCTATTCCGTGACGCGCGAAGAGCTCGCGCGCTATGCAATCGGCGCTGACGGGTCGCTCACGCTGCGTGCGTCGATCCCAACCAGCGACTACACCACGATCGCCGCGGGCGAAGGGCTCGTCGCAACTCTCGGTCCCTCGCGGCTCACAGTCTGGGACACGAGCAACGAGATGCCGGTGGCGATCGGAGAAATCCCTGTCACCGATCCAGTCAACGCGATCGCGTTTCACGGCAGCCAGCTCTGGGTGTCCGTGGAGGGGAGGGGGATCAGCGGCTATGACGCTAACCAGTCGTTGCAGCCGGTGATCACGCTGCCGGTCAATGGGCGTGCGATGGCGGTCCGCGGCGATCTGCTCTACATCGCTGCCGGTGTGAATGGGCTCGTGATCGCGTCTGTGAACGATGTTTCGAGCGCACAGATCATTTCGCGCACCGATGCCGGCGTGGTGAATCTGCTCCGCATCGCCGTGGCGGCGAACCGAGCGTACGCAGCCGAAGACGCCGACACGATTCAGGTCTACGACGTGACCTCTGCCGAAGCGCCGCAACGCATCGCGGCGATTCATGACTACGCCCAGGTGCTCGGCAGTGATGGCGCGCGGCTTTTTGCAGCAGGCTCCGAGCTCGACAAGTTCGGGCTCGCGCATGTGACGCCGGTCCGCTTCTCGATCTATCAGGACGCGACGCGGCTCGGTGGTTTCAGCGAGGCACTGGCCGGCCCGGTGAGCGGCGTTGCGACCGATGGCACCTTCGCGTATGTCATCGACTGGCCATGGTTTCGCGTGCTCGACATCTCGACGCCGTCTAAGACGAAGGAGGTCGCGTCGATCTCGTTTCCGGCGATGCAGGATCATGTGAAGATCCGCGACGGACTCGCGATCGTGTATGGACGCGCGCAAGTCAATCTCGTCGACATTCATGATCCCTGGAGGCCGCGCCTGCTCGGCACCTGGGATTCGCTCGGCGCGGCCGGCGGTGGAGCAACCTTCCTCGGCGACTCGATCATCGAGGCCAATCCGCAGGACGGATTTCATGTTCTCGACTTCTTCAAGTCCACGAGCCCCGACAAGCCCCTGTTGATCGGCAGCATCGTCTTTCATTACTACGAGCTGACGAGCTATCAGACGACCGCCTATGCGTTCGACCTCGTCGAGTTTCGTGTCGCGGACGTGAGCGACCCGCGTCATCCGCGAACGGTGCGAGAGCTTGCCGCCGCACATGGTCCCGCGACCGTTGCGGTGAACGACAACGGACCGGCGCATCTCGTCGTGGAGTCACCGACGCGCTTTCATGTGTTCGATTTGAGCGACCCCGGCAATCCGGTCGAAGTGGGGAGCGCGGCAGCTCCGCTCGTGCCAGGGGTCGTGGCCGCAGAGTCAGGAGCGTCGGTACTGATCGCACGCGTGGGCGGAGTCGACAAACTCGACATCAGCGTGCCGAACCGGCCGCGGCTGGTCACGTCGACGATGAGTGCCGTCGCGCCGATGCAGATCGCCGCAGCGAACGGGAAGGTCGTGATTGCGGACCGCTACTGCCTGCGCGTGTACGGCGAAGTGAGCGCGGCACCTGTGCGGCCGCCAGCGCGCGTGCGGCCGTCTCGATAGGACGACCACTCTCTCACACGGAATTCTCCCTACATTTTCTGATTTGTTATCGAGACAACCCTCGGAACGCCTTACAGTAAGCGCTGCCAAGGGACCTCGTGTCTTCCATGAAATCTCGCATAGCCCCGCTGTTCATCGCCGCGCTCTTCGTAGCAGCCGCTCTTCACGCGCAGGAGCCGAAGCACTGCAGTGCGACGGCGAAGGAGTGTGATCAGCAGATCCGTCAGATGTTGACGGGCCGCCGTTACCTCGGACTCTCGATCGTCGACCTCAAGCCGGGGATCGTGGTGAAGTCGGTCGTGCCCGACAGTCCTGCCGAGCGCGCCAGGTTCAAGGCTGGCGATCGCCTCATCGCCGTCAACGGACATCCGATGACGGAGTCGAACGTGCAGGATTTCAAGCGCGTACTGGCATCGGTGCAGAACGTGGGAACGCTGTGGGTCATCGTGCAGCGGCGAGGGGCATATCAGCGGATCGATGTGCGGTTGGAACCGTACACGAAGGAGCAGATCGACAAGATCGTCGCCCAGCACCTGGCACAGAGTCATCAGGCCACTGCCTCGGCGGGATCTGGTCCGGGTCAGTGATCGCCGGCGAATGTTGCGAAACCTCTTTGCGCGTCTGAAGGCGGTCTCCCACCGCGGAGACGGGCAGCCCTACGCGCCGATTCTGATTCCCTTCCTCATCACCTCGATTGCGCTCGGTGTCCTCGCCTGGCGCTCGTATCAACTCTCGTTGCGCATGGAGAACGGCGCGAACACGGTGGCGGTGCAGTACGCCGGATATGCCGCTGACATTACCGCGCGGCGCGCCGACTCTGCGATTCGCACCGAACTGTCGCGCGTCGCGGAAGAGTGGCAGCAGACGGAGCGCCGCACGCCCGCGCCGACGTTCGAGCTGCTGCAGACGTGGATCAACGCGAACGAGTGGATCGTCTCGGCGATCTATGTTCCTGACGCCGATCCGATCAATTCGATCTACGTCAGTGAGCTCGGTACGAAAGCGGATGAGGAGAAGCCGAGGATTACGCGCGAGTTCTTCACGGCGAGCGGGACGGTTCGCTATGCGTATGATCCTGATCGTCTGCTCGCGAAGATGCGTCCCACGATCCGCCAGCAGCCGTTCGTGAAGTTCGATTCGTTATCGGAGATGGATCTGCAGCCGCGCGCCGACGTTTCTCTCGTCAAGAACACGAAGGCCGGCTATTCGGTGAAGCATGGCGCATTCAGCTACGTCACGCCGCTGTCCGCACCGCTGAACGACTACGCCATTCAGGCACTCGTGCAGACGTCGTACGTCGGCTCGGGGTGGGAAAATCAGCGCGTCATCAGTGTGCTCCTGAGTCTCGTTGCCCTGGTCCTCACCGCGGTTGGCGCACTCATGACCTTGCGCGGTCTGCGCAAGGAGCGCGAGACGATGAAGCTGCGCGGCGCGCTGATCGCGAACGTCTCACACGAGCTTCGCACGCCGTTGTCGATGATCCGCCTCGGCGCGGAAACGCTGAAGCGCGGCGCGAAGCTGAAGCCCAACGAGCGTCAGGAAATCGAAGAGCAGATCCTGCACGAAGTGCTGCATCTGTCGCACCTCGTCGAGAACGTGCTCGATGTCGCGCGCATCCAGCACAACGCGTCGCGCGCGATGGCGTTCACGCCGGTGCAGCCGCGCGAGCTCATTACGCTGCTCATCACGACGTACGAGTCATGGATCCGCAGCAAGGGATTCACGGTCACGACTCACATCGACGAGACGGTCGAGGCGCAGTATTGGGATCGCGAATCAGTGTCGCGCGCGCTGCTCAATCTGATCGACAACGCGATCAAGTATTCGGGCGATGACAAGACGCTCGACGTCGTCCTGAGGCAGGATGCGGAGGCGATCATCGTCGAAGTGCGCGATCACGGGATCGGCATTGCGCAGAAGGATCTGGAGAGGATCTTCGATCCGTATTTCCGTGCGCAGTTCAGCGATACGCAGACGCGGCGCGGCGCGGGCCTCGGCCTCACGCTCGTGCAGCAGATTCTGGCCTCGCATGGTGGGCGGGTGGAGGTCGAGTCGGAGCTCGGCAAGGGATCGACGTTCCGGCTGCTGTTCCCCCGGCTCAAGCCCGAGGAAGCGGCTGCCGTTCCGGGGCTGGTGCATGCCCCACAGACATTTTGAGATGAGTTCGGAAACTCGTTGCAGGCAGAGACGTAGAGTAGCTGGGAGGATTGGATGACACGAATTCTGATCGTCGAGGATGAGGCGGGACTCCGGCAGGGATTGGAGATCAATCTTCGCCACGAGAACTACGAGACGGCCACGGCTGCAGACGGTGAGGAGGCGATCCGTCTCTTTCATTCGGAGAGTCCCGATCTGGTGCTGCTCGATCTGATGCTGCCGAAGAAGAGCGGCTTCGAAGTCCTCGATCACATTCGCAAGATCTCGAAGGTGCCGGTGATTCTCCTTACGGCGCGCGGTCAGGAGACTGACAAGGTGCGCGGGCTGCGCGGCGGAGCGGACGACTACGTCACGAAGCCGTTCGGCGTACAAGAGCTTTTTGCGCGCATCGATGCGGTGATGCGCCGCAGCGATGCGGGTGCGACGGCTTCCAAGGCGATTTGCGAGGATCATCTGATCCGCCTCGATCCCGCGACGCGCGAAGCGACGGCGAATCGTCAGAAACTGAAGCTCTCACCGAAAGAGTTCGACCTGCTGATGTATCTGTTCAAGAACAAGGAGCGCGTGGTTCCGCGTGACGAGCTGCTCTCCCGCGTGTGGAACTATCGCGTGGACCTCAACCTCAACAGCCGTACTGTGGATACGCACGTGACGCGCCTGCGCCGCAAGCTGCAGAAGGCGGTTGGGACGGATGCAGCGGTGATCGTGGCGGTGGCGAAGATCGGATATCGGTATCTGGGGCAGGGGTCCGCCGCGGTCGTGGGGTAGGGCCACAAGTCATCCCGGGGACTTGACCTTCGCGCTCTGCGACATTACCTTGCACTCTCACATGCACACTTGTTGTCGGTTGGCAGGTCCGTTCGAGGCGCCATAGGCGACCGACACCCTCTTGTCTTCGAACCGGACCCGCGCAATCCAGCGCGGGTCTTTTTGCTTCCAAGGAGAAAAACATGCACGGCAGGATCTACAACAACATCACGGAGTTGGTCGGAAACACGCCATTGGTGCGCGTCAATCGTGTCGTACCGGAAGGTTCCGCGGAGCTGATCGTCAAGCTGGAGGCGTTCAATCCGCTCTCGTCGGTCAAGGACCGCATCGCGTTGTCGATGATCGAAGACGCGGAGCAGCGCGGAGAGATTCATCCTGGCTCGGTCATCGTCGAAGCGACGAGCGGCAACACGGGAATCGGCCTCGCGTTCGTCGCCGCAGCGAAGGGCTACAAGTGCATCCTGATCATGCCGGACACGATGTCGGTCGAGCGGCGCAAACTGCTCGAAGCGCTCGGCGCGAAGTTGATTCTGACGCCGGGTACTGGCGGTCTGCCTGAAGCCTTGCGCGTTGCGCGCGAGACGGTGGAGAAGACGCCAAACGCCTGGATGTCGAAGCAGTTCGAAAATCCTGCGAATCCGAAAGTGCATCGCGAGACGACGGCGAGAGAAATTCTGCGCGATACAGACGGAAAGCTCGACGCGGTGGTCGCCGGCATTGGAACTGGCGGAACGATCAGCGGAACGGGACAAGTGCTGAAGAAAGAACTGCAGTCGATTCTCACGGTTGGAGTCATGCCGGTCGAAGTGCAGGTGCTCAAGGGCGGGCCGGCGGCACCACACAAGATCCAGGGCATCGGGCCGACGTTCATTCCGGCGATCTACGATGCCGCCGTCGTCGATCGCATCTTCGATGTGACGTTCGATCAGGCCATCCAGACAGCTCGCCGTTTCGCGAAGGAAGAGGGGATCTTCGTCGGGATCTCGTCGGGTGCGGTCGCGTATGCGGCGCTCCAGATCGCGAAGGAGCTCGGTGCCGGCAAGCGCGTCGTTGCCGTGCTGCCGGACACGGGTGAGCGCTATCTGTCGACGGCGCTGTTCGAGTACACCGATGTCGTGAATCAGCCGGCGACGTTGCCGCAGCCGGCAGCAGCCGCGCCAGCACCGGCGGCGGCGCCTCCAGCGCCTGCCTCCTGATGATGAAAAGACGAGCGGCGATCGCGTACACGTGTGCAGTCGTGCACGCGATCGCCACAGTCGTGATGGCGTCGTTTCTCGCGCCGGGGCTCACTGGCGCGAACGCGGGCGCGTACATCGCTGCGCATCGGCTGGCGTGGACGTCGTCGTGGCTCGTGTGGCAGTGCGCGGCGTTGACGCTCGTCGCGCTCTACGCCACGTTCTCGAGGCCGGCGGCGATCATCGGCGCGCTCGGTGCGTCGATCGACATCACGAGCGAGTGGCAGTACATCCTCCATGGTCCATCGCGAACACTCGAGTTTGCGATCGGCGTCTTTGCGAATGGCTTCTATTCGATCGGACTGCTGCTGTTGCTGGTTAGGCGCCGCGATCTCCCTCTGTCGATGCGCCGGATCGGCTGGTTCGTCGTGCTTGCCGGGTTCGCGATGTGCGCCGGATCGGCGTTCTCGATTCAATGGATCGAGATCGCGTCGACGGCGGCGCTCTTCCCTGCGTTCGTCATCTGGGCCATTCTTGCCGCGCGATGCGACGTCTGATCGTCCTCGGTGCAACCGGCGTGTTCGGCACTCTTCTGTCGCGCGAGCTGCGTGGCGAAGTGATCGGGGCAAGCCGCGCAACGGGTGCGGATCTGCGCGATCCGTCGTCAATCGCACGGCTTGCGCGCGGCGCGTTTGCCGTGCTCTGCGCCGCGGGACCGTTTCAATCGTTCGATCCACGATGCGTGCGTGCCGTCATCGACGAAGGAGCGCACTGGCTCGACATCGCGGATGATCCGTCGTGGTTCTTCGGATTGCTCGACGATCGCGAGCTCGATGCGCGTGCGCGCGAGTGCGGAGTCGCCGTCGTGTCGGGATTGTCGACGCTGCCGGCGATCTCAGGTCTGCTCGTGCGCGGTCTCCTGTCAGGTGGGGCGACAGGCGCCCTCGCCTGTCGGCTCACCCTCGGGATCGGCAACCGCAACGCGAAAGGCGCCGGCTCGATCGCGAGCGCGATGGGCGGCGATGGCCGCACGATCCTCACTCCCGATCGCGAGCTTTTTCGACGCCAGGCGATCGACGTCGAGACGTTCGTCAAGTTTCAGCTGCCAGGCGCCGCGACGATGGTTCGCATCGCCAAGCGGCTCGGCGTGAGTCCGGAAACGTTGAGCCGCATCGCAACGCCGGTGAGCCGGTTTGGCACGGACGCGAGTTACGTCGAGGCCACGTGCGCGCACGGTTCCGCGCGCATCGATTCTCGCGGTCAGCGTCTCGCGATTCTTCCGATTGCCACAGTCGCAAATCGATTGATCGACGGAGTGGAGCTGGCGGGATGTCTGGCGCCGTCGCAGGCGATCAGCGACGCAGAGCTGCTCAAGGCTCTCCGCGATGCGGGTGCAGCCGCATCCGGAGCTCTTCGAACTTCTGACGCTGCTCCGGCGTGAGCACGGCGCGAATCTCGTTGTTTGCCGTCTCGATCTCGTGATGCACCTGCGGCCGCACACCGTCGAACACCCCTTCGACGCGCACGCGATGTGCGTCGATGATCTTCTTCACCGCGTCGTGCTGCTGCGGCGTGAGTTTCAAATCGCGATCGAGACGCTTGAGGATCCGCTCCGCGATGAAGCGCCCGCCCGGTCCGTGTGAGGGACCACGGCGGAACAGCCAGATGCGATCGCCGACCGCGCCCGCGACGACGCCGCAGCCGAACGCCGCCAGCACGACGATCACCGCAATGATCTTCGTCCGCGTGTTGTTGTTGCGCGGCTCTGCCGCGACTGGATCAGTCACCGACACCGAAGTTTTCTCCAGCCATCGCGATCTCGATCGGGTTCGACGAAATCGAATCGGCAGTGTCCTGATGGCGCGCCGACCAGGTGAGTCCGAAGGTGAGGCTCAGGATGAGTGCGGCGAGCGATGCCGCAATCGGACGGAGCCACGCCGCGAGAAACTGCGAGACCGTCGCCGGCCTGTCGAGGCGTTCGCGAACGCGTGCCGTCATCCGTGCCGCGAGGAAGTCGTCTCCCGCGTACTGCAGCGGTCTTGCGTCCTCACGAAGGCGTTCGAAGAATTGTTCGTCAGTCATTTCTGCCCCCGTAGAGGTCTGCCAGTTGTTCCTGAAGTTTCCTGCGGGCGAGGGAGAGATGCGAGCGCACGGTTCCCTCGCTCAGATTCATCATCGATGCGATCTCGCCATGATCGAACTGTTCCACCAGATAGAGACGGGCCACGATGCGTTGATTCTCCGGTAGCGAATTGAGTGCGGCATCGATGCGTGTGGTCAGTTCGCTGGTCACGGCGCCGAGGTCCGCGCTGTCGCGTCTCGCGGCGACTTGATTCTCGCTCAATTCCTCGTGGCGGAAACGCGTCCGGTGCTTCATGACATCCAGCGCTAGATTCGTCACGATCCGGTAGATCCAGGGACCGAACGGCTCGCCTTCCTTGAAACGCCCGATGTTCTGGAACGCCTTCACGAACGCCTCCTGCGCGAGGTCTTCGGCGTCATGTGCATTGCGGACGATGCTCCAGGCGATTGCGACGACCCGCTTCGAATATTTTGACACGAGGTAGTCGTACGAGCCGGAGTCCCCCTGCCGGACGCTTGTGATGGCTCGAGCCTCGAAGGGATCGTCGTGCGTCAATCGCAGACATTGTGAAGGAGAGCGGCCGTCCCGGCCGCGGCAATCGGGCGTCTCGCCCGATTGCCATGGTCTCGAAACGGCCATTGAAATTGCGAACATGAGCTCTTATTGCTGGTGCATCGCAGCGCGCTTGCTGATGAAGTCGGCGACTTTCGCGCGCTGATCCGGTGTCAGGACGTTGAGCGCCTTCGACGCCGCGTTCAATGCATTCGTCTTCATCGTTTTCTCGGCATCGGCCTGCTGATCGATCAGCGCCTGCGCGGCCTTCGTGTCGTTCGGATTGCTGACGAGCGTCTGTGCGATCTGAACGAGTCCGCCGTGAATCTGCTTGCGATACGGCGCGTTCTGTTCGCGCAAGTCGGCACCGATGGCCTTCAGCTGATCGACCTGTGCATCGGAGAGACCGAGGTACTCCTTGGCGCGCTGGAGGTGGCCGAAGCCGAAGTCGGCCAGCGGACCGGCGTGCATGCCGCCGTGCATGCCGTGCTCGTGTTGTGCGTAGACGAATGGAACTCCCGCCAGTGTGAGCACTGCCACGACAGCGGTGATGATCAAGTTGCGTTTGTTCATTTGGTTTCCCCTTTCTATGTTGCTGTATCGAGTACGAGGGGGCACGGGAAACGTTGAAGCCGCGTCGTATAATCGCCCCGCTTCGTTCAACGGCATGCAGAGGCTCCCAAAAATCTTGATCGTGCTCACGCTCGCGATGCCGGCGGCGGCGCAACTGCTCACCTGTCCTCCGCCGACGTCGCCTTCGGCGCATGCCTGCGAGCTGTACCACTTTCATCAGGCGCTCTATCGTCCCGAGACGCGCGGCTTCGTCGAAGTGTGGGGCGTGAATCAGTTCGCATCGCAGGCCTCCTGCGATCGCGCACGCGAGGCGGCGATGAGGCGCAATCTTGCGATCGTCGATCATATGAAGCGGGTTGTGAACGACAACAACTACGAGCCGGACCGCTTCGGACCATGCCATTGCGATGGGAGCATCGAGAAGTCGTCGCCGACGTTTCTCACCGACGCGCAGCGCGTCGCGCAACTGCGAACGTACGAAGACGTGCGGCAGCGGGTACGCGAGCGGTTGATGGATACAGGGTTGATGAGCGACGCGGAGCTCGTGCGCAGTCTCTACACGCCACCAGTTCCGAATCCGATGATCGGCGGGCCGCGCGTACTTCCGCCGCCGCAGAGCGCGCCCGTCGCGGCGCCGCCGTCATCGACGGATCTGCGGCAGACGAAAGCGATCGATACCTCGAAGCCGACGGTCGCGTCCGTCGACCTTCCACTGGTCGATGTCGTGCTGCCGGCCGGTACACCGGCGCCCGCGGTTTCGACGACATCCACTCCGCCTCCCGCGGCAACGACGGAGCTGCCTACAGTCACCGTCGAAGCCCCTCCGAAGACGGAGCCGGCCGCCGAGCCGCCGGCAGCGGAGCCGGACACGACGGCCGAAGAAGCGGCTGACAATTTCATCGCCTACGAGACGCAGCGTATTCAGAACGTGTTGAAGGCTGCGGGCTCGATCACCGACGAGAACGTGAAGTCCAAGATCTTCGAGGCATGCTTGCAGCGGACGCAGTTGCTGTCGAATCTCCGCGCGTTGATCGTCGGCGCCGGTACGCGCAGCCGCCTCGCCGCGGGTGCGGGTGCAGCGAAAAGTGAGTCCGAGCGCGTCGCGTTCGTGTCGAAGCTGTTCGGCAGCGACATCGCGCCGCACTGGGCGCCGAAGGAAGCGACGGATGTGATCATCGACGGCGCGCCGGAAGATCCGGAGAAGTTGCTCCGCGATCGCCAGGCCGAAGAGAAGGATCGCCGCCGCGCGCTCTACTTCCTCCTCGCGCGCAGCCAGCCGACGGAAGAGCAGCAGCTCTGGCTCTCCACAGTGATTGATGGGTTTCTGCAATGAGGACAGACAGCGGACAGCAGGCAGCAGACAGCAGGTGGTCGAGCGCGTACCGCCGGCTGTTGCTTCTCCTGTCTGCTGTCTGCTGCCTGCTGCCTGCTCTCGCGCAGGAGACGCCGGCACCCGCAAACACGAACGACGACTTCGCCAAGGCTGTCTTCTTCGGACGCAAGTTCGCCGACATGAACGATTACACGGCCGCGTACGACCAGTTCGCGAAAGCGCAGGCGCTGCAGCCTGACAATCCGGGCGTGCTTTACGACATGGCAGTCCTCCTTGCGAAGGCTGGCCGCTGGTCGGAGGCGCAGCAGAAAGTCGATCGGTATCTGCAGCTCTATCCGAATGGCACGGAGAAGCCGCTCGTCTCGAAGCTGCAGCTGGAGCTCGAGTTTCAACGCGAGCTGCAGAAGAAACACAAAGCGGATGAGGACTACGCTGATCTCTTCAATCGTGCGCGGTTCCTCTACAGCAAAGGGGAGCTCGAGGCGGCGCTGAAGCTCGAGCAGCAGGCAGAGCAACAACGCCCCACGGACTCCGTCGCCGTTTACAACCAGGCCGTGATTTTCGAAAAGCAGGGGGAGCTCGCAAAAGCGGTCGAGCGTTTCCACCGCTACTCCGAGCTCGAGACCGATCCGGAGTTGAAGACCGCGGTCGATCAGCGCGTCTTTGCCCTGGACAGCGAGATCGAAGATACGAAAACCAAGATCGTCTGCCCGTTCTGCGGACTTCGTCTGCCGATCGGCGCGGGCTGGTGTCCGCGCTGCTGGCATGGACCGTACTTCACGTCATCGCCCCTCTGGAGCGCGATGCCTTGCGCGGACGGTGCCTCGGTGACGCGCGCGATGTATTTCTCCGAGGAGCGATTCAAGGGGAACGAATCGCTGCCGTGTCTGTTCCCCGGCACGCTGCTGGAGTCCCTGCGTTACTCCCCGGCGAAGCAGAAGGCGATTCAGGACGCGCGGAAGGCCGAAGGGTGGACGTACAACGGCGAGATCATTCAGGGCCGGGCCGAGGTGAAGTTCGTGCAGGGTCCGGAGTCTCTCGATCACGTACTCGCCATGACCACCGGCGAGGTTCTGCAGTATGTCGCGCACAAAGCGGGCGATGCATGGCTCCTCGATCGCGAAGACCTCGTCATCGAAGGGCAGAAGTACACGGTGCGCTACACGTTCGATGCGTCATCACACATCACGCATCAGCAGGTCGACTATCAGAACTTCGCGGGCTGCAACCATCTGATCACGATCAACGCGGACTACGTCTGGAATGCCGACGCACTCGCGAGCGCAACGATCAAAGGCGGCTATGAAGGCTACCTCGTCGAAGGCCAGCCGAAGATGGACTGGCAGGCGAATGTCGCATTCACGTATGACGACAAGTC